>ENA-OQBT01000015-OQBT01000015.1-human-gut-metagenome-genome-assembly--contig:-NODE-15-length-100527-cov-4.213367_pt1 | contig 100527 bp, 117 predicted proteins | sample MGYA00242749_ERZ504557 | MGnify/ENA primary metagenome ERZ504557 (study PRJEB26092, sample SAMD00036243) | human gut metagenome | host: Homo sapiens | study: EMG produced TPA metagenomics assembly of...
TAAATGTTGTGGTACGTAACCGGTTTTGGAACCATTCGAAACAGCACAGCTCTAAAACAAATATGTTACACTATATTCAGCTTATCTTGTTTTGGAACCATTCGAAACAGCACAGCTCTAAAACACAATGAGTTAGCAAAAGTGTTTTGGAATGGTTTTGGAACCATTCGAAACAGCACAGCTCTAAAACCTCGTGGACCATTTTTCTCACAAAATTTCGTAATCGCGCCATTCGTCTCAGCTAGACTTCAGCCTCGAATAGTTCATTATTTTTAACTATATTATACCTAAAAACCTTGATTTTACAACGTTTATAGCAATTTAAAGCTTTAATTTTTTCTCTAAAACTTGTGCCAAACCTTCTGAATAATTAACATATTCTCGATCAGCGAATCTGACTAACCATTCTGGAACCGTAACATTTTTTCGAATGGCTTTGGTACTTTTTAAATATGGGGAAGAGGCTGCTTGAATTAAAGTAATAAAACCAACTTCAACTGATAATTCACTCATATCAACAACTTTTGGAAGCTCTAACCCTTCATCTAAATAAGCAGCCAATGAGCTTTCTAACATTTCTCGAGCATTTTTCATCGCTTCTTCGACGTCATCACCTTCGGTACCACCACTATATCCTGGAAATTCTACCCAAAACTTCCATCATCTTCTTTGTGAAAAATTGCTGGATATGATTTTAACAGAAAAACCTCTTGTATAGCCCTATGTCTTTTAACATTTTCTTTTTCAAACCTGCTCCTAACACCTTGTTTCCATGAATTGGAATCGTAAAAAATACAGTACTCTATTCTTTTTGAACTGATGATAACTCCCCTTTACACGAACTTCTTTCCACACTTTTAACACAGCAAGTTTTGCTAACTCTCTGCTTGTTAACGACACTCTCTCCAATCCCTTGTTATATAAATATTATGCGCATTTATCAAATTATAAGAAAAGGCACCTACTTTTTTAGTAGATGCCTTATTATTCACATTTAATTTATATTTTCTGCTATCAAAAAATAATCACTATCCAACACATATTGCGGAAAATCATAAAGTATTCTCGGCTCTAGAAAAAGTACTTTTTGATTTGAAAGCTTGATATACTCTATTAGTTTTTCCATTTCATTTTTGGTTAAATAAGCCCCACTATTAACAAAAATTAACAATTTCTTCTTACTAAGATAATTATAAACTTGAAGAATTTCAAAGCATTTTTCGAAAATAGTATCACTCTGTGTTTCAAATTTCACACCAAGAGCTTTAATAAGTTCTAAAATGGTAATTTTATCATATTCCAAGTCCAACTCATTTTCCAAACACTCATACGAGAGCAACTCTGTAATGGTGTTTGCCAACTGCTCAATCATTGATTTCACTTCTGGTTTGTCATTTAATTGACTCTCCAAATCAGCATGAATGAGTTTTAGCATTGACTGTGAATTAATATCAAATCCGAAAATATCTGTCACCAAAAGTAATTCTGAGACTTTTAAAGACCGTAATTTCTCATCAAACAACTTCAAGTCGCATTCTTCAGAGTAAGAATAGAATTCCCTAACAAGATTTGAAAATACAGTAACATCTTCAACCGTTAAAATAGTTGCATCAAGAATTTCAATTGGTTCGTCAAGTATGGGAAAATTAATCTTCATCGCTATAATCCTCTCCAAGAAATACAAGACGTCTATCAGAATTGGCGACGCTGGTATTTCTCTCACCATTCAAATAAATCATACGAGCAAACTGTTTTTCAGTCACTGTCAAAAGTGTGATGCTTCCTTTTTTAGGATTATTGACTTGCAACCTATCAATCATGGCTTTATTGGCAGAATTATTTAATAACAATTTGCTATAAACCGAAAATTGGTGCATGATAAAGCCTTCACTCAATAAAAACTTTCGAAATTTACGATAGGCTTTTCGTTCTTCTGCTGTTTCGATTGGCATATCAAACATTAAAATCATTCGCATATATCGATAACTCATATCCTAAATTCAGGAACCCCTTTCCCACCATGATTTAGAGCTTTAATCACTTTCTTTGTATAATCACTAACGATATTGTTTAGGAACATTTCTTTATGGTTATAAGAGTAGGTTTCATCAAACATCGTAAACAATTCGCGTTTAATTTTAACAAAAGAAGCGTTACGATTTTCATACACAATTCTATCAACAATTGGACGAAATGGCTCCATGATATCACTAGCCAGATTAAACTGGTTGAATTGGTTAGCATGTTTTAAGCCAAATTGCGTCATACAACCACAAACAACTAATTCACGCGCAAACATGCTCAACAACAAAGTATATCCATAGTCTAATCCAGCATTAATGTCATTATCCTGTTCACGCGAGAAATCATTTCCAAACAAGGTATTAAAATAAATTCTTGCAGAATGTCCCTCACGATTACTGGGATCAAAAGACTCTAAGCCGCGATATAACTCCATAATAGATTGAGATTTTTCAAAGAAAGAACACTCACCAAGATATATGCTTTGATTTAATATTTTCTGGGCAATAATTGTTGTCCAAACATCACATTTGACATCATCGTCCCAAGCAATTTGATTTGTCAGCTGTAAACTAGAATCGTGGCGTCCATAGTAAGGCGTCAGCATTGCAGTTGGCAAACGTTTTTCATCACAAAAAATAATTAAAATATTTCTCTCGACTAAGCGTTCAATCAACATCGTCGTCAACACAATATTCGTCGTTTCAAGCAACAGAATATCAATCTCTTCCAGATGAATCATTTCAGTATGATAAGCATCTTTAAAAATCAAATGATTATTCTTATACGACAATTTAGAATGCTCATTAACAATAACCGTACGCCATCCCATTACTCATCTCCTATTTTACTCAAATCAATACGTGTTTCATAAAGACCAGTGATAGATTGGTGGATAAGGGTGGCATTAAGACATTCTTTAGTCGAAGTATAGCGTTTACGTGGAATTTTTTCACCAAGGAAATTGAAATCAGCTGGCGCACCTAATGCAGTCAATGTTAATAAATTAATAAATGAATTTGAAATTTCCTCAATTGAGAAGTTATCCATACTATCTGCAGCTGCTCTAATTTTGCTTAAATTTTTTTCAACATCAACATATAAGTTAGCAAAGTTTTCTACACAAGATAAGGCCTCTTCAAATTCTTTCTTATGCGCACTAACATATTTTAAATGTTCATTGCTATTAAAACTATCACCTCGATGAGCATGATAAAGCAATTCTACTAAATGTCCTGGAAGCACCATTTCATTTCCTTTTTGAAGTTCTGAAGCACTAGCTAATAAACGTCTTCTTCCCCCCTCAAATTCAAAAAGACTGTATTTTGGAAGTTTTATTAATTTATCTTCTCGAATATTGTGATATCCTTTATTTTCTAAGAATTCAACTGGATTTTCTTCAAAGAAAGAACGTTCCATGATAGAAATACCAACTAGCTCTTTTACAGTTTTCAATTTCTTAGCTTTACCTTTTTCGACGTCAGCTACAACAAAAACAGAATAAGCTACTGTTGGACTATCAAAACCACCATATTTTTTAGTATCCCAATAAGCTTTTTTTGTCTTTCGTGGAATTAATTTATCAGAGTCACCTTTAGGTAAAATTGATTCTTTTGAGAATCCTCCCGTCTGAGTCTCAACCTTTTTAACAATATTGACTTGTGGATAGGATAAAACTTTTCGAACTTTTTCAAAGTCAATTTGCTTATTCCAAGCAATTTCACCGTCAGCATTTGTCTCAATATCTGGTCGTTCAAAGACTCTGCCATCCGCATATTTAACCTTAGTTTAAAGAAATTCATCAAATTTGAATAGAAGAAATATTTTGCTGTTGCTTTACCCATTTCAGAATGGTCATCAGAAGATTTGGCAATAAGTTTATGAACATCATATTTTTTATACTCACCATATACAAATTCAGAAGCTAATTTAGGATATTTTTTCAATAATGCTGTTCCAACAACTGCATTAAGATAAGCATCATGAGCATGATGATAATCATTGATCTCGCGAACTTTGTAAAATTCAAAATCTTTTCGGAATTGTGAAACCAGATTTGATTTTAAAGTAATGACTTTCACATCACGAATCACCTTGTCATTTTCATCACTTTCTGTATTGAAACGAGCATCTAAAATTTGTGCCACATGTTTTGTGATTTGACGTGTTTCAACCAATTGACGTTTAATAAAGCCAGCCTTATCTGCTTCAGTCAATCCACCACGTTCGGCTTTCGTTAAATTATCAAATTTACGTTTAGAGATTAGTCCTGATTTATACAATCGAACCCATTCTGCCTTTCTAGCACGAACAATATCAAGACTTGGTACATCATCTGATTTACCTCGATTTTTAGCAGAACTTGTTAGTACTCGATTATCAATAGAGTCATCCTTAATAAAGGCTTGAGGAATAATGTGGTCAATATCATAATCGCTTAGATGGTCAATATCCAACTCATCACCAGTGTACATATCTTTACCATTTTGAATGTAGTAAAGGAAGAGTTGATCATTTTGAAGATGACTATTTTCAACCTTATCTTCAATATATGACGGTTTTTCCTCATTAAGAATATTACTTCCTAACTCTTTTAATGAGTTCTGAAGTTTTTTCAAACGTTGTTGGGATTGGCTTCTTCCTCTATTAGTTGTTTGATTTTCACGCGCCATTTCAATAACAATATTATCAGGATTATCTCCCATCACTTAACTAGCTCATCAACGATTTTGACACTTTGTAGAATACCTTTTTTAATAGCAGGACTTCCAGGTAAATCATGAACAACAGCTTCAATATCATCGACATCACCAACAACTTGCGATTTTTGGATGATTTGTTTAAATGGTAATGTATCATCGTTAATTAACTGCATAAAGTTACGATTAGCAGAACCATCATCAATCAGATAATCAAGAATGGTCTTATTATTTTCTTTATTACGAATACCGTTAATTAATTTATATGACAAACGTCCCCAACCAGTATAATGACGTCGTTCAAGTTTTTTCAATTGATCAGCTGTAAAAATATCACTATATTTTTGAAGACGTTCATGAATCATATCTTTATCTTCAAACAAAGTTAACGTTTTAATAATATCTTCAATGACTTCTTCATTTACTTTATCATCCAAGAAAGCTTTATCCAAAATCTTTTTCAAATCATGGTAAGTTCCAAGACTAGCATTGAAAGATTTATTTTCTTTATCAAGTCCAATTAAATCTTTAATACGATATTCAGGAAATTCTTTATTAAGGTAATTTAAAAGTTTTTCCTTGGTAACTTTGCGATTTTCTTTAAAAACATGGTCAAAGATTTCTTGTTTCATATTTGAATCAAAGAAAGAATCTTTTCCTTGCTCATTGACATACTTAATTTTGGTTAATTCATTATAAACCACATATGTTTCATATACATGACTGTGTTTTGGTAGAACTTTCTCCTCTGGTAAATACAAATCATTTAAAGTCATGCGTGTAATAAATTTTTCAGCTGACTTTTCTTTATCAATTACCTTATCGAAGTTCCACGGTGTAATCTTCTCATCTGAATGATATTCTGCCCATGAAAATCGGCTATCTTTTCGTGCTAACGGACCGACATAGTAAGGGATTCTAAAAGTCAAGATTTTTTCAATTCTATCTTGGTTCTCTTTTAGAAATGGGTAATAATCACCTTGACGGCGCAAAATTGCATGCATTTCTTGTAAATGAATTTGGTGCGGAATCGAACCATTATCAAATGTTCTTTGTTTTCTTAAGAAATCTTCACGTTCAATTTTATCTAGGAAATAATCACTTCCAGCAATTTTAGAGAGAGTATTTTTTAAATATTTATAGAATTCATCCTGCTTGACACCATTTTCAATATAACCCGCATAACCATTTTTGGTTTCATCTTTAAAAATATCGTGATACAACTCAGATTTATTTGCCTTAATGAATTCTTTTAGTTTTCTAAATCTTCATGATGTTCTGCATAGCGTTTAATCATCGAAGCTGATAAAGGAGCTTTAGTTGAATTATCATCAACAGTTAAGATACCTGAAAGTAAGATTGCATCATAAAGATTTTTAGCTGAAGTAAATAAATCTGCATAATCGTCTCCAATTTTCCCAAGTAACTCTTCTAAATCTTCGTTATAGGAATCTTTAGAAAATTGCAACTTAGCATCTTCAGATAATTTGAAATTCATTTTAAAATTAGGCTGTAATCCTAAAGCCAAAGCAATAAGATTTCCAAATAAAGTATTTTTCTTTTCTGTTGGGTAGTATTTAATAAGATTCTCTAAACGACGTGATTTGCTAATTTTTTCTGTCAAAATACTTGCAGCATCAACCGTAATTTCTGATAAGTGACTATCATCAAATGTTCTATCATACACTCTTACGAAATCAGAAAATATTTTTTGAACATCTGTATTTTCAGCGTTCAATTCACCCTCAATTAAGAAATGTCCACGGAATTTAATCATATGAGCTAAAGCAAGATAAACCAAGCGTAAATCTGCTTTTTCAGATGAATCTGCAAGATGTTTTCGCAAATGATAGATTGTAGGAAACTCTTGATGATACTTAACCACATCTGCTTTGTTCCCAAAAATTGGATAACGCCCCAATTTTTTATTATCATCATCCCATCTCAAGAAAGATTCATCCAAACGTTGAAAGAAACTTTCATCAACTTTTGCCATTTCATCAGCAAAAATTTCTTGTAGGTAACGCAAACGATTTTTACGACGCGTATAACGACGTCGAGCTGTACGTTTCAAACGAGTCGCTTCAGCAGTCTCTCCGCTATCAAATAATAACGCACCTAGTAAGTTTTTCTTGATATACTTTTTATCAGTATTTCCTAAAACTTTCATCTTTTTAGCTGGAACTTTGTAATCATCAGTAATCACAGCCCAACCTACGCTATTAGTACCTATGTCAAGTCCGATTGAATAATTTTTCTTAGTCATAATTTTCCTCCTCTGAAGTATTGAAGATAAAAGATTTATAAAAAAAAGTTTTTTTAAGAAGTAAAAATTTTTATCAAATCTATAAAACTTTTCAAAAATTTTAGTAATTCAGTTAAAATTATAAGTTTATCCTTGCCAAATTTGATTCTTATCATTTCGGTCTCCTTAAAATACAACTTATTTTAATTGAAGTATACCATTTAATTTTTAAAAATCAAATAAATAGTGATATTAATATAAAATTTTGATAGAATAAAATAGGAGTTGTATTTTAGTTTTAGAGTTGTGCGTTTTATAGCTTTAACAATTTCTATATAATATCACTTGTAAATAATAAGTAATTATTATATAATATGTTTGTTGGAACTATTCGAAACAACACAGCAAGTTAAAATAAGGCTTTGTCCGTACACATTTTGGCACCCGATTCGGGTGCGTTTTTTTGTGCCCTTACAGATAATGGCAACAAAACTAAGTAATTTTATTTTACTCTTTAAAATATAAAAAAACAAGCGTTTTCAAGGCGCTTGTTTTTCTGTTTTTATATTTCATTTAGCTCACCAACCAACCCCAGAAAAATGGAGGGCAAAGGCAATTAAGCCACAAATTACAAAGAGGGCTTCCAGCCATTTTTGAGGGATAGTCGTTGATTTAATCCAAAGAAGAATGGCAAACAGCCACGAAACTGCAAATAATAGCCAATAATACCATGCAAGGGACATCTTAATCGTTCCTTTCTACCTTAGTGGTTTTCGGATGTTTCTGTTGGTCGTGCAGACGTTTAGCCAATTGACGGCGAGCAATGACAAGCAAGCCAATCATAATAACTTCGTAAGTGACAAAGAAAATGATAAAACAATGCAAGAAAAATTCCTCTGGTAAAACCCAGATAATTGGGTCTGTGGCTGGGTTGAACAGCCATGTTGAATCACCAGGGAAAAGCACTTCATGAAATAGCGTAAAAAATTGGTCAAAGCCAATCAGCAATCCTGCTACTGCAATTAGCACAGGCAAAATAGCTGCCAAAGTAAACGCTCTTCGATGTAGAAAAAGTGATTTTTCAGCTCTGCTAATTTTCCAAAAACGCCAAGACGGATACAGCAGCACCACAAAAACAGCTTGCGCTAAGTGAAATAAATGCTTAACGTCACGAAAATGCTTGAGCCCGTCTATTGATGACGGGAAATCTGGCATAGAAAGGGTGTGCGAAAGTGGATTGGTCAGATAGGTCATCAGAATATTAAAGTTTTTCAAGAGGTCGTCTTTGGTAATCGTGACCTGAAGGGTTAGTTTGAGCCAATCAACTTCCAAAGGGTAAATCAGCCAAGCACCATAAATAGCTACCAAGACAGCTAGAGCAAGGAGCCAGAGCCAAGTACTAAACGTCCAAAGTTTATTTTTCATCAAAATTCCATTCATCTAAGCTAGCAAGGACATGGTCAGGTTTCACTGGAAGGGTAGGCACTTCTTCTGGTTTGGTGAAACCAGTCGTCACAAGCAAAGTAGCAATATCATTTTGAATTCCTGCCATAATATCTGTTAAATAATTATCACCAACCATGATAGCTTCTTCACGTTTAACTCCCAGAACATCCAAAGCTTTATTCATGATAATCGCATTTGGTTTGCCAATAAAGACTGGTTGCACACGTGTTGCAGTCTCCAAGAGTTTATTAATCGAACCAGCCCCTGGCATTAACCCACGCTCCGTTGGGATATTCAAATCAGGATTCGTTCCAATAAAGACTGCTCCTTTTTGAATGGCAAGCGTTGCAATGGCAAGCATTTCATAAGTTAGTTGCGTATCTAGTCCGACAACCACATATGCTGGATTTTCAGTATCTTCAACATAGCCAGCCTCAGCAATAGCTGTTTTCAAACCCGTTTCACCAATCACATAAACTGTTTTCCACGATTCATGTCATTCATGTAATCAATCGTCGCCATTGTTGCTGTATAAATCGTTTCAAGCGGTGTATGCACATTGAATTGTGTCGCAAGCATTTCTTGAACTTTTTCTGGTGTGCGTGTCGTATTATTCGTCACCAAAACATAAGGAATATTGCGTTCTTGCAGACGTTGAATAAAACGTTCCCCAGCAGGAATACGATTTTTCCCTTTGTAAATTGTTCCATCTAAATCAATCAAATAGCCTTTATAAGTCATTCTTTCCTCCATTTTTACAACACCAAAAAGACTTTCTAGCTAAAAATTCTCTGACTATCCTTAGTCAATTAGTGTTTTCCAATTCTCATCGTGATAAGCAGTAAAGCACATCGCAATCTGCTCTTTCGTTGTCTTAGATTCAGCAAGATCAGGCAGGTTGTCACACGCAAAATACCCACTTGCTATCGTTTCTAAATTTTTTGTAAACTGCCCACCTTTGGCATGGCATAATGAAAAAATCTTACAAATCTTGTGAGCAGAAACTGGTTGATTGTGTTTTTCACGGTCTTGAATAGCAATCACGCGCTCCAATTGCACATCAAGTCCAGCTTCTTCTTTCACCTCTTTAAGCGTGTTTTCCGCCACAGATTGGTCAACATCACACCAACCACCTGGCAGCGCCCACTTTCCATTAGCTTCTTGCACTAGTAAAATCTTGTCATCTTGAAAAATAGCTGCGCGTGTATCAATTTTTGGTGTTTGATAGCCCGTTTCGTTAGCAAACAAATCAGCTACTTTCTGAGCTGGTAACTGCGATAATTCAGCCATCATTGCAACTGAAATCTCTCGAATTTCCTCAAAACGTTCAATATCATACTTATCGCGACCATAAGCTAGCCCTGCTTGTGCTAAGGATTGCAAGCGAACAAGCCAATCAACCCATTTCTTATCATCAACAGTCATTATTTTTCCTTCCACTCGATGCGAGCTTGTGCATGAACAACACCTTGGGTAACAATTTCATGTTTTGTTATCAAACCATCTGTTTCAACACGTGATTTAATATCATGCCCATAATGGACTTCTTTCACGTATTTGAGATTAATGCAGTGCGGAATGTGTTCCTCTAAAAACGCCACGTCCAACACATCATACATCCATTCAAGGTATTTGCTATTGTTAACATGACCATTCAAATCAAGGTCAAAAAATCGAACGTGATAGGTTGTTTCTTCTGGAATTTCCAAGCTTTCGTAACGAGGACCACGATCGATTTTTTTAATCTTTTCAACGTCATAAACGTCAACAATTTCATCAATAACAGGGTGAACCTTTCTGCTATCATAATCCATGAGACAAAAGTCGAATGAATCGTCATGATTTTATCACCAGATTCACCATAAACATTGAAATCACGGTAACAAAAGAGCTTATTATAAGCCGTAGGTACCGTTTCAATCACGATATTTTCAGTATATTTTGGCAAACGCTCGATTTCAATCGCATACTCTGTGATAATCCAAACAAGATTGTACGTTTGATAAATATAATCATCACTCATCCCCAGACTAAGTGACTGTTTCCCTGAAACTTGCAACACTAACGATAAAAGTTGCGGCAATTTCATGTTGTGATTAATGTCACTTTCGTAAAAAGGTACTTGATAATTTTCTTGATAACTTAATCCCATGTCATTACTCCAATATAAATCTCTCTGCTACCGTGTCTCCTAAAAAGAGACCTTTTTTAGTCATTCGAACCACCTCATCATCTGGCACCAAAAGCCCATGCTGACAAAGTTCTGTCACGATCTGACCATAACGTTCTTCAAAAGACACGCCAAACTTTTCTTCAAATTTTGCAATGGAAACGCCAGATTTCTTACGCAAGCCCAAGAAAAGTTCTTCTTCCATCATTTCGTCCTTAGTCAAGACCTCCTCTGACAACCTAGCATTTCCTTCAGAAACAGCCTTTAAATAATGTTGAATCGGCCCACGGTTACGATAACGAACACCGTTTAAATACCCAGACGCCCCAGCACCGACACCATAATATTCTGCATTATCCCAGTACATCAAATTATGACGACTTTCAAAACCTGGCTTGGTAAAATTAGAAATTTCATAATGCTCAAAGCCATTAGCTTCCAATTCAGCAATAATGTACTCAAACATTTCCGCCTCAAGGTCTTCTTGGGGCAAATTCAATTTTCCACGACGCATTTTATTCATGAAAACCGTGTGATGTTCTAAAATCAAACTATACAAACTCAAATGAGGAATATCCAGCGCTATCGCCTTAGCAACATTTTCCTTAACATCTTCCATTGTCTGACCAGGAAGCGCATAAATTAAATCAATCGAAATATTGTCAAAGCCTGCTGTTTTCAAATGGTCAATCGTCGAATAAATTTGCGATTCATTGTGCTACGCCCAATTCTCTTTAATTGCTTATCATTAAAAGTCTGAACACCAAGCGACACACGATTAACAGCAGATTTCTTCAACACTTCAATCTTGTCATCCGTCAAATCCCCAGGATTTGCTTCAATGGTAAATTCTTCTAATACGCTCAAATCTAAATGCTTTGTCAAATTCGTCAGCAAATAATCCAATTGCTGCGCGGTAATTGAGGTTGGCGTTCCACCTCCGATATATAAGGTCCGCAATTGTTCAATATCATAACTCTCAAATTCACGAATAAGAGCCTGCAAATAATCGTCAACAGGCTGATTTTTGATAAATACTTTTGAAAAATCACAATAATAACAAATCTGCGTACAAAATGGTATATGGACATAAGCTGATGTTGGTTTTGTTAACATGACGCTATTATAACATTTTTACGAAGGATAACCAATGACTTTATTACGAAAGAAAAGGAGCAGGCAAAACGCATTTCCCATACTCCTTTTTTTATGAAAATGATTTTAGTCAATACCGATTTCTTTACGAACAACGTCAGCAATGGTATCCACGTAATAGCTTACTTCTTCATCCGTTGGTGCTTCTGCCATGACACGAAGAAGCGGTTCAGTACCACTTGGACGCACTAAAATACGACCATTGCCATTCATTTCAGCTTCCATTTTGCTGATAATATCAGCGATAGCTGGTACTTCCATGGCTTTGCTCTTCATGCTATTTTCAACACGAATATTCACTAATTTTTGTGGGTAAATAGTAACTTCGGAAGCTAATTCAGAAAGTGATTTGCCAGTTTCTTTCATCACTTTTGCCAATTGAATAGCTGTTAACTGACCATCACCTGTTGTGTTATAGTCCATGATGATAACATGACCTGATTGTTCACCACCAAGGTTGTAACCAGATTTACGCATTTCTTCAACAACGTAACGGTCACCAACTGCTGTAATCGCTTTGTTAATCCCTTCACGGTCAAGCGCCTTGTGGAAACCAAGGTTTGACATAACCGTTGTAACGATAGTGTTGTGAGCTAATTGTCCACGTTCTGATAAATATTTGCCGATAATGTACATGACTTTATCACCGTCAACAATGTCGCCATTTTCATCAACAGCAATCAAACGGTCGCTATCACCGTCGAATGCCAAACCAACTGCTGCGCCAGATTCTTTAACCAATTCTTGCAATTGTTCTGGATGAGTTGACCCAACGCCATCATTGATGTTAAGACCGTCTGGCTTTTCACCGATAACAGTAATATCAGCATCCAAATCCAAGAAAACATCACGCGCTGATACAGAAGCAGCTCCGTTAGCGGTATCAAGGGCAACTTTCATCCCTTCCAAGCTAACACCTGTTGAAACAAGAAATTTTTCGTATTTACGAAGTCCTTCTGGATAGTCAACTAATGTTCCTAAACCTTCAGCTGAAGGGCGTGGAAGCGTATCTTCTGGAGCATCAAGTAATGCTTCGATTTCGTCTTCTTGGTCATCAGCCAATTTAAAACCATCGCCACCGAAGAATTTAATCCCATTATCCAATGCAGGATTGTGACTAGCTGAAATCATGACACCGGCGCTCGCTTTTTCTGTACGAACTAGGTAAGATACCCCTGGAGTTGCTAAAACACCAAGTTTGTAAACTTCAATCCCAACAGAAAGAAGCCCAGCAACCAAGGCAGATTCTAACAATTCTCCTGAAATACGTGTATCACGTGCCACAAATACTTTTGGACGTCCTGTTTCATGCTGACTAAGAACATAGCCACCAAAACGTCCCAATTTAAACGCCAATTCAGGTGTCAATTCGACATTTGCTTCTCCACGAACACCATCTGTACCAAAATATTTTCCCATTATTCTACTAGCGAAAAATCGCTTCCTCCATTACTAAATTCATTTCCTAAGATAATCTAAAATAATAGTTGCATTATAAAAATCACATTTTCATCTTAAATTATCATTAATTCATTAATATATAGTCTTTGCTATTATCTATTATTTTTTCGTTACTGTCAACTGAACAGTCACAACAGAAGGGTCAACAGTCACATTATTTGCTGATAAATTCACGCTGACACTTGTGTCTTTTGTAACATTAGCAATATCAACATTAGCAACAACTTCATCCACCGCATCCAAAGCATCCTGACTACCAGAAATCGTTACTTGGCTTTGGCTTAATTTGTATGAAATGTCAGAGATTTTATCACTCATCTCTCCTGTTGTTTTCACAGTTTACTGGAACTGTTTTTGTCAATTTTTTCACGGTCACTTCTAATTTGGCTTTCGAAGGGTTAATAGCACTAGCTAAGATTGTGCCGTCTGCTGCCACAGCCTGCAAGGCTACGCGTCCACTGTAATTACTGTCCAACACTTCTGTTTCTGGCAATTTAGCAACCACATGGTCAATTTGGTCAATAATTGATTCCGAACTCGTGACTTCAACTTCAGAAATATTTGTTGAAACTTTTTTCAACTCATAGCCAGTAGCCAATTGACTGGAATCTACTTCACCTTGAACTTCAAATGTCTTTGTTTTCTTTTTACCGATTGTTACTGAAATACTACTTGGTGAGGTTGTCGCCGTAACTCCTGATGGCAAATCCGTCACTTGCAAAGGAACCGTCTGTGTCCCCTCACCCAAGTTTGTCAAATCAGCTACTACCTTAAAACTTCTTGTATCATTATTAATCTCAGAATCCAGTTTGACACGATTAATCGATGTCAGATAAACCTCTGTTTCATAAGAATAACCACTAATAAAATACTTATCAGTATCATATTTAATATCAATGGGAACATTCTCCAAAGTATGGGTATAAGTTTCTGTTGCCCCCGATACTTGCGAGCCTGTCCGTGTGTAATTACTTGATGTGGCTGTTAAAAATAAGAGAATGGAAAAGACAATAGATACAATAACCAACCAAAATTGACTATTGAAAAATTTCTTCATTGTTTCTTCCTCCAAATCTTATGATACCAGTGTTCTTCTTCCTCTACTTCTGTGATTAATTGTGTTCGAAGAATAGCTTCAAAGTTTTCTTTGGTCAAATCGTGTAAGAATTCACCTTTTGACGTAATTGAAATACCACCTGTTTCTTCTGAAACAACAATCGTTAAGGCATCAGAATTCTCTGACAGACCAATCGCTGCGCGGTGACGTGTCCCAAATTCTTTTGAAATCGCCATTGATTCTGACAAAGGAAGATAAGAACAAGCCGTCGCAATTTTATTGCCTCTGATAATGACAGCACCATCATGCAAAGGCGTATTTGGAATGAAAATATTAATCAATAACTGACTTGAAATATCCGCGTCCAAAGGAATCCCTGTTGAAATATATTCCTGCAAAGTTTGCGTGCGTTCAATTGAGATTAAAGCCCCAATCTTACGCGGACTCATGTAAGCCACCGATTTCACCAGTGCTTCAACCAACTTTTCCTCGTCACTCACTTGCTGTGTTTGTAGGAAAACTTGTGTTGAACGACCAAATTTCTCAAGACCAGAACGAATTTCAGGAGCAAAGATAACCACACCCGCAATAACACCATAAGTGATGACTTGATTCATCAAGTAAGTAATCGTCGTAAAGCCAATCCATTCAGCTACAAACTTTAGTAAAATGAAGAACACGACCCCTTGAATCAAGGACATGATTTTCGTACCCGCAAGGGCTTTGATTAAACGATAAATAAAATACGCAACAATTAAAATATCCAAAATGTGAACGACAATTGTCCATGGGTTTTCAACTAAAGTTGCCCAAAATTTAGCATCAATAGCCGTAAAATTACTCATACATGCATCTCTTTTCTCTAACTAATTAAAACTACCTTTCTATTATACCACGTTTAAAACAGATTTTCTTTATTAGAATATATCTTTTTGTGGTACAATATTTCTATGAAAGTAAACACACTTATGGGAATCACGGCTGGGAAGTCAGCTCACTTTGTCCTTTCAAAAATGGGACGTGGCTCAACCTTGCTGGAAAAATCGCCCTCAAATTCGACAAAGATATTTTAGACACTATCGCTAAAGATTATGAAATCGTTGTGGTAACAGGAACAAACGGTAAAACTTTGACCACTGCTCTTACAGTTGGGATTTTACGTGAAGCTTTGGTGAAATCGTCACAAATCCAAGCGGTGCCAATATGATTACTGGGATTACTTCAACTTTCTTGACAGCCAAAAAAGCCAAATCTGGTAAAAAAATTGCCGTGCTTGAAATCGACGAAGCTAGTCTGCCAAAAATCACAGAATACATCACACCAAGTCTCTTTGTATTCACCAATATTTTCCGTGACCAAATGGACCGTTACGGTGAAATTTACACCACTTACCAAATGATTTTAGACGGTGCTGCCAAAGCTCCAACAGCAACAATCTTAGCCAACGGAGACAGCCCACTTTTCAATTCTACAAACGTGGTAAATCCTGTTAAATATTATGGCTTTGACACTGAAAAACACACTCCAGAACTCGCACACTATAATACCGAAGGAATTTTGTGTCCACAATGTCAGCAAATTCTAAAATACAAATTGAACACCTATGCAAACCTTGGTGATTATGTCTGTGACAATTGTGGTTTCCACCGTCCAAAACTCGATTATGCCTTGACAGAATTGACGAAAATCACCAATACAACTTCTGAATTTGTCATTGACGGTCAAGATTACAAAATCAACGTCGGTGGTCTCTATAACATTTATAACGCTCTTGCTGCGGTATCTGTTGCTGAATTTTTCGGAGTTGCTCCTGAAAAAATTAAAGCTGGTTTTGATAAGAGTCGCGCCGTCTTTGGACGCCAAGAAACCTTTAAAATCGGTGATAAATCTTGTACTTTGGTTCTCATTAAAAACCCAGTTGGCGCTAGTCAAGCACTTGATATGATTAAATTAGCCCCTTATCCATTTACACTTTCTGTCCTACTCAATGCCAATTACGCTGACGGAATTGATACCAGTTGGATTTGGGATGCTAACTTCGAGGCTGTTTTAGATATGGATATTCCTCAAGCATTTGCAGGCGGTGTTCGTCATTCTGAAATTGCTCGTCGTTTGCGTGTGACAGGCTACGATGAAAACAACATCACCGAAGCCGAAAGTCTCGAGGATATTATGGCATTAATTGAATCACAAACAACTGAGCACGCCTATATCCTTGCAACTTATACCGCCATGTTACAATTCCGAGAAATTCTAGCTAGTCGCCATGCCGTTGGAAAGGAGATGAATTAAAATGACTTACACTTCGCTACAATCTCCTAACACAAAAGATTACAACTATGAGTTAAACGTTGCCCACCTTTACGGCAATCTGATGAATACCTACGGTGACAATGGTAATATCCTCATGATGAAATATGTCGGTGAAAAGCTTGGAGCTAGAATGACCTTTGACATTGTTTCATTAGGAGATACCTTTGATGCTGACTACTACGATATGGTTTTCTTTGGTGGTGGTCAAGACTATGAACAAACTATTGTCGCCAAAGACCTTCCACGTAAGAAAGAAGCCATTGCTGATTTCATCAACAAAGACAAAGTCATTCTAGCTATCTGTGGTGGTTTCCAACTCCTTGGTCAATACTATGTTCAAGCCAATGGTGAAAAAATCAATGGTATTGGTGTTATGGGACATTACACCCTCAACCAAGAAAATAATCGTTTCATCGGAGATATAAAAATCCATAACGATGAATTTAACGAAACTTACTATGGTTTTGAAAATCACCAAGGTCGAACATTCTTGTCTGATGACGAAAAACCACTTGGTATCTGCGTTTACGGAAATGGTAACAACAAAGAGGACGGCACTGAAGGTGTTCATTATAAAAATGTCTATGGCAGCTACTTCCACGGACTATCCTCTCACGTAATGCCAACCTTGCTTATCGCCTAGTGACAACAGCTCTAAAAAATAAATACGGTTCTAGTATTACACTACCAAGTTACGATGACATTCTTTCAAAAGAAGTCACCGAAGAGTATGCCGATACTAAAAGTAAAGCCGAATTTGAAAAATAACCTTAAAAGGATTGCAGTTTATCGCAGTCCTTTTTCTTTGTAGCCAAGCTTCCTAATTACCATAACAAAGTCACTTTAATCAAAAATTAAGCACCTTTAAAATAGAGATTATTAAGCATTTCTAGCCATATTAAAAATTAGCACAAGACTTAACTGCCCCTTTTTTGCCCCTTAAACACAAAAAAAGAGCCTATTTGAAATAGATAGGCTCTCAAAACGTTGATATATCAACGATTATTTTTTCAAGTTCTCTTTCTATTATATGGTACTATAAAATATACCATATTTTAAATACACTTTCCCTCTATGTATCTCTAAAAATATTTATTTGAAATAAACAGGGGAAACATAAAGGGTAACAAAAAAGATAACAAATTTTACGAGTTCAGCAGGCAGGAAAGTAGCACCTTAACGGGTGCTTTTATGATATAATGAAAATGTTCAGGGAGCACTCCCGTTCCCACTACAGAACCTTATTTAAACTTCCTTGGTCGGGCTGTTTTTTTGAAGTTCTTTTTTGTTGCCTTTCTACCATTCTTTTAGCTCTTCCAAAACGTCTGACACTTTTTCAGTGGTAACCACCTCGTAAGGTTTTATAGGCTCATTAGGGAGAACATAATCAAATACTATCCCATTCTTTCTAACAATCTGAACAGTATCCCCCTTTATATATTCTATCACTTCTTTAAATTCATCATAATACAGCATGAGCTTACCTCCTACTTTATTATTCGAAAAAGAACAAATTCTCTGATACTAAAAAACCTAGCTTGCGCTAGGATTAATTATGCCACGTTATACCTTTTACAGCAGTTTGTCTTGAGCCTTTATAAACATTATTACGACTTTCGTGTAATGTTGTTGGTATGAAATTATTAAGCTTATCTCTTCTTAAACCTAAAACAACAATACGCTTTTGTTCGTTCTTATAAAATATAACACTCAAATTCATTGTGTTCCTTTTTAAATCTTTTTCAAGCAAACAAATCTTAACTTTGTTTTGATAAAAAATCTCGTAAAAGAAATCATAATTTCTGATTCTTGGAATAATATCTTTAAACTCTGGGCGTTTCGAAAATTTATTTAAATCAAAAGAACCACTTCGTACCGCTTCAATCCAAGTTGTGGCTGTATATTTTGTGTGTAACTTATGGATTCCTAAAAGATGAAATAAATTAGTTGTATTAAAGACAACTGTAAATTCTGGAAGTTTCTTATATCCAGTCTTCACAGTGCATTTCTTATGACAAAAATTTAGTTCATAATCATTAAGAATCTCTTTTAGCTCCACATTAATAAAACTTTCTACAAAATAAAAAAAGCACGGCTGGATAATCCTCCAGCGGGGTTAACGATTAGAGAGGAACGGCTTCTCTAACTCCTCATTGTGCTTCTTAGCTTATCGCCGAGGAACAGTTTTTAAGCTCTGCCAAGCCACATAATGTGCTTCAATTATGTGTCCGTATCACTACGAATTTAATAGCTACTAAAACCCAACGGCTAGGCTAGGACAAAGAACGACAACAAACTGTCTCTTTGCAACTTTATTATGCCATAGTTTTAGACTTATTACAACTTATAAATACTTAGTTTTGTTTCTAAAAGCGCAAATTTTCTTTACAAAAGTGAAACTTTTTGGTGCTTTTACGATTTTTTCTTATATTTATTCTGTAAGAAAATACAAAAAAATCTATTGTTTTAATCTATGAATGATGATACACCAACAAATAGGTGGGGTAGCTTTCTGCTACCCGCCTACCGATTTTTTCATTACTTGCATTTAGCAAGTTTGTAACTTAAGAGAAGTTTTGAGGGTCAATCGTGCTTCTCTTACCAAGCCTAGAATTATTAGAACTGTCGCAAGTTCTTTTGATTCTAGGTTTTATGATGGAATAGGAACAGAGGGAAAGCCGTTTGGCTTTCCTTACTACCTAATTTGACCTAGAGCTTACCTTTTTTCTTTGCCGAGACTTCAGGTTGCGCTTTTTGTGTGTCTTCTGCTCAAATTTGAGCAAAAGTACAGGCGTACCTTTAGGTACACCCATAAAACATTTTACTTTGCGACACTTTTGTCGCAAAGTAAATGCAGAGTAGTTACAACTACACTTGTTTTGTTATTTCTTACTCATTTCTGAGCAAAAGTATTATTATTACTCTGTATTTATAAACAATATCATATATGGTATTATTACATAGAAAAAAATAAAACATTAAGGGGATATCCAATGCTAAAAAAATGGAAAAATCGAAGTTTCGCTACTGACTTTATTTTTAAAGGGTTGGGGGTGATTTTCATATTTATAACAATGCTCCTTCTATTCAATCTTCTAATTTCAGGAAATTTTTATGCAGATAGATTTTGGACAATGGTTAGCGGAGTTATAACAACTATTGCAGCCTTTATCGCAATAATTGTTTTCGCTAGACGAGCTATCATAGCAGGTTACTACCTCAGCGCTTTAGATTATGCAATGGCAACTTTCTATGATGAACTTGAGACTAATAAAGAATTATTTCAACTGTATAATTCTATAAGAACAAAGTACAACCCAAAAAGTGATATTTTCAAAAAAGAATTTGAAGAATTACAAGCACATTACTGTTATTTATGTTTTAAAAATTATATCCATAATATGAATTCAATCGAAAAATTAATCATATGTTTATATAGTTATTTTACAATTGCTGATTTTTCTACTCATCTAGAACTTAGAAAAGCATCTCAAAAAGAATGGTTTGAGAACGACCATAATGATTTTGTTTAAAGCAATGGAAAGAACGAGGGAATTCGCTTTTTTCTTTCGTCTCTTACTCATTTTTGAGTAAGAGTATACTTACAAAATAGCGTCCATTTTTGGGTGTTACTTTTTTTGCTTCACAAAATTGTTAAGCAGTCCCTTAAACCAGGGTAGTGGTTTTATCTTCATCATTTACATGCTTACCCTGCATACCTACACCCCCAAAATAAAAAAAGCTACTAGCCAAAAATGACCAATAGCCAACCCGCTCAAATTTGAGCAGGTTAAAATCTGTAATATCGGGTGTAAAACCTTCCACACCCACTTAAATTTTATTGATAATACTATTTTTTGCGATACTTAAAGAAGTTCGCCCAAAACGGACACTCTTTTTTAAAAATCTCTACTTCTTCATCGGTCATATTGTGAGGATAATCAGCAAATAAGTGATATACCTTCTTTTTATCAAAACTAAATGGGTGAGTACCTACTTGCTCATTGTCATCTACCCACCAAATTTTATCCTCTGGGTTCTTTTTATAAAATTCATACTTCATAATAGCTTCTACCTTTCTCCAATTATATAAAAATATCGTTTTGAATACAAAATATAACAATTAGAAGCCTTTTAACCAAAGACTATCACCTTTTTCAACGTACTTCCGAAAGCGTCTGTAATGCTTTGAATAAGTGTTTATCCTCATGTATTTAGGACGTTCAGGAAAGCCATCAAACATGTACCCACCACGTTTAGGGGTGAAATACGGGTCTATTTTTCTTGCTTCTTTTAGTGCTAACTCCCAATAATACTGACAATCCGTTTTACTACGGTTTAACGTCTGTTTATGGATACCTTGGCACATTCTACAATAATACGCTATTTCTCGCTTATAAAGCACTCTACAACGTTTCTGACACCTTGGACAAAGGAAAAAATAGCGGTATCCCCCTTTTGTTCCTGCTATTTTATCAAGTTCTAAGCGCTGACTTTCAAACTCTATAAATAGCGCTTCTAAGTTTATGTCAAGTCTCTCACCGTCTAATCTTGCTACTGCTTTGGTTAATCCTTTTAGCTTCATAGGCTTTGTAATAGCTTCTATCGCCAATCTCTTAACTGTAACCACCTTTGCCCCCTTATATACGTAAAAACCCAATTAAATTGTTTAAATATATATCTTGTAGGAGTGGTCTAACGCCCATGAAGCAACTACGTTGTGGAGGCGGTTGGTCACTTCTACGTTTTTATTTTTTTGATTATTAAAGCCGTAAAATGGTAAAATAAAATCATAAAAAATAATTATTTTCGACGCATTAAGCGTGTTGTTTTTATCTTCTGGTTAAAAAGGTGTCCCATTTTTGGGGCACCCTTTTTGTTATCTAGAAAACACCAATAATTCACCACCACGATATGCTTCTGCAAACTCAATAACACCACGTTCTAATTTTCGATAAAACTCGCTTTCAGAATAACCCAGCTCCATATAAATCTCGCAATCAGTTCTAATTTGCCACTTGCAATATTTCTCAATCAAAACTTGTCTTACAAGTGGGTCAATAACACGATTGATAGCCTTCATAATAGCTCCATTTCATTCCAAGCCGATACACGTCTGGTTACTAGGGCTTCTGTTTGACTGCTACCACTGTTATAACTCCTAACTGTTTTAGGTTCTAGCGTATAAGTAGGTGTAAGTTTAGGCGTGTATTCTTCCCCAGCCATACGAGAAAAACGGCGGTATTGTTTTAGAACTTTATAAGCGTTGTTCTTGGTGCTCTGTTTATCGATTTCTTTTAGAAAGTCCATAGGGGCGACTCCTTTTTGGTTTAATAATTGTTATAAGCTGTTAAATACTCATCTAAATACTTATTATTAGCGTCCATAACCGCTTTATCTACAACTAAATCCGCTTCTGTTCCTCTTGTATAATCTAATTGTGTAATATAGTGAATCGCCTCTTTTGCTTGGTCTTCCCAATCATTTAAAATCTCTTCTTTTAATTTCGGGAAAGGAAACACTCGAAGGTCTGCTTGATAAATTTGTTTTAACTTTTTAATTGCAAGCGGTTTGCCTTGGTATTTACTCAAATAATGGGTTAAATCCTCTTCTGTTAGCTTGATATCTTCTAACAACGTGAGTTCAACTAAATCATCGGCGGTTACTTGCGCTTCTGTTGTAAGTTTAGCTTTTTCCTTTGCTACCACTTCGTTAAGCATTTCAAGTAAATCACTTTGTCTCCAAGCATCTACATTTTCATACTGTAAGCGTTTATTATCAACAGTTTCTTTATAACCTCTTTCGCCAGTATAACCCATTTTAAGATATTTTGTTTGCAAGGCTACAAGTTCAAGATAGTCTTTTTTTCGCGCTCGCTTACTTTCAGCATATTCTACAATTGTTTCATTAATTTTTTTCAAACTTCTTACTCCTTTTCTGTTTTAAAAATAAAAAGAGGACAACTCAAAAAGCTATTACAAGCTTGATGAATTGTCCTCTGTTGTTCAGATAGACACTATTTCTTAGTTGTCGTAACGGTTAAGTGTGTAAACTTTCCGCCTTGATAACTCAATGTAATTGTACCAAAATCTGGTGTTTTCTCTGTTGTCATTATACCATTTTTTGAATATAAAATATACCCTTGTTTTATTAATGCCAATAAATCACTATTTGTTTCCATAACTTCCCTTTCTACTCTCTCTAAGTAGTTTAAGATATTCTGCTTTACTTCGTTTTTTAAGCTCTTTAGGATAGTATTTTAACTCATTGTCATCAAGCATAGCATGCAAGTTATCTAAACAATTCCAAACACCAAAGCATAGGATTTCAAAGTGTTCTTGTTCTCCCTCTGGTAGCTTATTTTTATATCCTTGTATCATTTCTAAAATTGCTTTCTCTTCCTCAATCCAATTTTGTAACTCTTTGGCTGTTAATGGTCTGATTTCGTTTTGTGATTTTACATTATTCATGTTTCTTCTCCTTGTATTACTCTAGGTATTAATAATCTATTGTTAATTAAATCCTTGAAAATATAGTATTCTTTAGTATTTTTGATAAATTTGTTACCCTTTCTGTTACCAAATATCCCTTTTTTTAGTATTTTAGCGTTAAACCAATACGTCAAACACACCATAAGAAAATGTATTGTTTTGTGTATATTTGTAAAAAATCTTATAAGCTTAAGCCTAGTTTAAATAATCGGTTTATTGAGGACGCCCCATTTTAAGGCGTCCCAAAAATGGAACACCTTACCCTTTTATAACCTAATGCACTAAAACAGTGCTTCAGCTTATATACTTCCAAAAAATGCCTACCACTCATTTTTTTTACCTACCACTCAAATCCCTTATGTACCAAGCGATAGGGTTCCCTTGGTAGGTAAAAGAGTATTTTTTTGCCGTCCAAACATAATATATATTAATACCCATTTATATAAAATAAAACTTTACAATAAATATTTTTACTACTTTACCTACCAAACCGGTGTAACCCCTTGATATACAAGGGGTTAGGTCGGTAGGTATTTTTTAAAAAAAGTGTATTTTGGTAGGTATTTTAGGTGTTTTGGTAGGTAAAAATTATTTTTTAACAAAACCACTCGTCATACGCTTACCGAATTTTAGTTTTTTCTTATATTCCCACCTATCAAGATTATTCATATACATTTTAATTTTGGCTTTGATTTTAGTCTGTGGTTCGGGGTCTTCATTAAAAATCTCATAAAGAACATCATTAATGTTCAAGCGGTCACGTTCAATAATTCCCACCCATTCAGTACCTGCTTCACGGTCACTATTGTTCTTATAAGCTACTCCCAGCTCTTCCATGTCAGTATAATACTGTTTTCGTTCGTGTTTCTTTGTAGTAGGCTTGTAAAAGTCCTCTGGTATCTTGATTGATAGATACCACTCTAATTTTTCGATAATGTCATCTTGATATTTGTATTTCGCACGTTCTCTAGCTATGAGTTTGCCCTCTTCGCTAGTCTCATCATAATAAAGTTTACTGTTAGTCTCATAAGCTTTGTAGTAGTTTCCCCAAATATCTATTAAGTCTTGTTCTGATATCTGGTTTAACTGCCCTTCCTGTCGCTCTAACACTTCAACACCCAGAAAGCGCCTATCGCCTGTACTATCCTTTAAATGCCCTGTATCGTTGGTAGTACGTGTAAAAATGAAATCTACAGGAAAAGTCACTGTTGTTCTATCGTATGGGGGTCTGACTTTAATTTCTCTCATGGTGATAGTTCGTTTTAAATCATTGAAAGATACCTTGTTACTTGCGACTAACTCATCATCATTTACCGCCCACAATTCAAGCATTTTTAAAAGGTCGTCTTTCTCGGTATAAGAACTTATTTCACCGTAAAAACCTTTGAAAATCTCACGTAAGAACGTTGTTTTACCTGTTCCCTGCTTGCCGACTAAGTCAAGACAATAGTCAAACTGTATACCAGGAGAGAAAACTCTTGCTATTGCTCCCCTAAATACTAAATCAAAAACTAATCTATTGTATTGATTATCTTCGATATTGATATACTTTTGAATAACTGTAAAAGGGTCTACAGGTCTAGCCATAACCTTGGCTTTTTCTAACATAATTTTTATTGGGTTATATCTCTGGTTCAAAGCAACGACTTTTACAATGTTTACAATGTCGTTTTCTTTATATTCAAGCCCCCACTCTTCAGACAAATACGCCCATAACTGCCTAATGGTATCATCAGATAAAAGCCCATGATTGACTGTAATATAATCTGACAACTCTTGATTTCTAGTCACTTCTACATTTTTTGTAGCTTCGTTATATTTGAATAATTTATCTAGCCTCTTATCTGCCCCACGAAAAAGCAACGATAAGTTATTACGAGTTTTCTTAACGTTCCCATTGCTATCACGTTTTAACTGTTCGTTAGCTAAATTAATAACTTTACCGCTATCATCTGGTACTATCTCGTCAAGCTGTTCTAAAAATTCGCTCATTCAGTTCCTCCTTGAAAATCGTATTAATAGTGTTTAGAAAGCAGATATTAAGGTTATTGCTTTTGGTTAAGCTAGCATACAACTGTGTTATTTGCTCGTATGAATAGCCGTTTAAGTAGAATAGTTTAACAAAGCCTATAACGTCTTCTGTACTTGATAAGCCGTAAGCAATCCAACTGTAAACAATGCCATTGATAGCAACTGTGTTTCCTGCTCTAGCCCTACTTAGGTATTCTTGTTCTAAATCGGACAATACCCTTAACAGTTCATTTTGTACGGTAGCTATTTTGTAATTCCTTGCGACCTGCCAACCATCTGTTAAATGGCTTTCTAGCTCGTCTGTGACGGTTACCGTTACCGTGATACCTTTATAGCTAAATGGCGCTATATGAAAGTTTTGGGGTTGGTAGTAGGTCATCATAACATGGTTGTCTTTGGCTATTGTTCGTGTAGGGTTATCCTTTAGAAAACTAAATAAAGGTAAGACTTGCTTATTAATTTGTAAATTAATAAATTGGTACATGTTTTTACCTCACTGTTAAGAAATTAATCACGTCTGACACTCTAAAATATTGTTTCTTGCTACTCTCAAAGGGTGGTTGATAGACTTTAAGTCCCTTTTTAACCCAACTTGTAAGTGTAGCGCCTGTTATATCTAGTTCTTCTTTCAGCTCTTTAGAACTTATTAAGCCCGTCTGTTTCTGTAGCCGTTTTTCTAGCTCTAACTTCTTATCGGTTACTACGTCTATACGGTCTAATAAGCCTGTTCAAACTCTGGTGAAAATGTTCCCATATTACACCCCCTCTAGAAGCTCTTTAATGAGCTCTGTATAGATAGCTGGGTCAGCATTCACCAAAATGGTAAGGCGCTTTTGTTCGTCTTGAATTTGATTGTAAAACGCCTTTGTACCGTCCAATAACTCCACTTTGTCACCTAGCTGGATAAGTTGTTCTTGAATTTCAATATCATTGGCTTTCAACGTTTTAACAACGTCTATAGTTTTTTCTAGCGTATCAGCGATGATAATAAGATTATTTGAGAGTTGTTCCATGGTTAAAGCTGTTACTTCCTCGAAAGAAAGACTTGATAGGTTATGACGTGTTTTCTCTAAATCCGTTTTAATGTCTTGAATATTGATAATGTTATCCGTCATAGTCTGCCTCCTTAATTGTAATATCGTCCCTGTGATTGAATATAAGCCCCGTAACGCTCTTTGACGTGGTCGGTGTGTGTTTCTTTGATTTCTTGCTTAACGTCCTCTGTGGGCTTGATTTTAGCTATTTCAATGCCGATTAGGATAAGTAAAACCATGATGACTAACTGTCCCCATATTGGTAAATTAATTTCTTGGTATATCATGCTTTAACCTCTTCTTTAATACGTTCCATGTCAGAAAGCGCCATATCTAAAAACCAAACAGGATTTTTAGAAGTTACTTCCTCTTTATAACCTTGTTGCAAAAGCAATAACTTAGCTTTTTCAATTTTGTTGTATAACCCATAGAAGTTGTAATCAATTGTGCTAACATCTTTGTGCTTTAATGGCACAATATCGCTATGTAAGTGATTGATAACAATGTCTGCTAAAAACTCTAATTTAAAAGCTGTCCCTGTGTTATAACTTGCAACCTCTTCTATTACGTTTTCGAATTCTTCTCTTAATATTTCTTTTATGGGGTCAAATTCTTTATTATCCAAATTAAATTTTGTTAGCTGTTCAAGATTTTCTTGTTTCATTTTTGCTTTTCTCCTTGTCGCCTTTTAATGCTGTTTTCTTATACATATTTCCTTGTAGTTTTAAGAGTTTCCGCTCTTCGTCTGGGCATTTGAGTACACAAAAAGCGCACTCCGTTTTGTAAATTGGGTTCACAAAATAGAATACGCATGATATAATATTTGCGTACTCGCTTTTGTGAGTGCTCCGCCGTCTATCGTGCTCAGTCGCCAAACTTGTGACACGGTAGGCGGTTTCTTGCTGTTATGGTTCAGACTTTACAAGCTCAATCCCTCGCATGACTATTTCTGTTTTAGTCATGTTTTTCTTTTCAGCTAAATCATTCAAATCTTGGAACTCTTGTTCCGTCATTTTGATTTTAAGCTGTTTATTTTTAGGATTATTGCTTCTAGGTCTTCCAATTGTTTTCCCCATGGAATACCTCTCTTTCTATTTGGGGTACCTGTTAATTATATAACGGTGTACCCTATAAGTCAACTGCTAAACCAAACTTTTTTTCAAATATTTCTCACACGTACCCTATTCAATTGTCAAAGTTCCTTATTTTCTGCTATAATAGACACCTAAAACCCTTTTAATAATAGCTTGCCTGCTTTATTAATTTTGTTTTAGTTTTATTTCCTAAAAGGCTTAGTGGTCGCCAAACTTCATAAGCCTTTTTTTGTGGGGTCATTTCTAATGACCTCATTTTTAGTAGTCTTCTACTAGCCAATTCATAACACTTTCATAAATACGTTTTGGAGCGTCATAATTACCGGCTTCAATAAGTTTTAGTGTTCGTGGGGTAACATTTAACTTTTTAGCTGTAGCACCTTTAGTTAAATCTAAACGCCCACGTTTAACACGAACTTTTTCAGCATGTTCTACTGTAATAAGCATATTTTCTCCTTTCTAAAGGTATTTGTTTTCAAAGTACACATTTTTATTGTGTGTGTTTATATTTTACACAATATTTTTGTGTTGTCAAACATTTTATTAAAAAATTACACAATTTTATTGTATTAATTATTTCTAGTATGATAAAATTTTAACTTGAAAGGTACTTTTAAATATGAATAGACTGAAAGAATTACGTAAGGAAAAAGGCTTGTCTCAACAAGCATTAGCGAATAAATTAGGTGTTCATTATAGAACATTACAAAATTGGGAAAACGGAGAAAGTCAGATAAAAATCGAAAACGCCAAAAAATTAGCGGACATTTTCGAAGTAAGTGAGGGGTATTTACTAGGATATACAAATAGTCGTTTTTCTATAAAACAGATTACAGAAGCAATTTCAGCAAAAATGGGCAATGATAACAAATATTTTGAAAAAGATATTCTAGATAACACTATAAAAATTATAAATTCAGCTAGTTTTTTAGATATGGATTTAGAAACATTATCAGATATTTACTTTTACAATCTATATGAAAGCGCCCCTCTGACAGGGTTGAATGATTTATTCAGATTTTTTGATTGGGAAGCAAGTGATTATATTTCAAACTTAGAATTTGCCGAACCACACCAAACTGATAGAATAATGCAAAAAATTGCTAAAATCGACGGATATCGCGAACAACTTAATTCGTATCTAGATAAAGTAAAATACTCCGAAAAACCTGCTAAAAGCACACCAAAAACAATAAAAATTGATATTCCAACAAATTATTTAAGTGATGATGATATTAAAAAATTACCACCCGAGGAAAGAAAAAAATACATTAGTGATTATATAGACGACTTAAGTGACGCTTTATCCAACTTAGCAGACTTTGCCTCTACAACGGCAAGCCTATCCGCTGACCAAATCAGTAAGATAAGCGATACTTTAATACAAGCATTAGCCAAATTAAATAATATAAAAAATAAAAACAAAGACTAACCCAAACAATCACCTATACAAAATCAAAAATAAGCTGTTTTTTCGATTTTCATACAGTAAACTTCTATGATTTTTAATTCATTTTTCAAGAAAATCTATAATAAGGAGATTGTAGTATTTTGTAGTACTCATATGCTCACAAATACAACCACAACAACAGTTATAAGTTCTTAGGACTTGAAAAAACCTGATATATTTCAGCTATAGAAATGCTAAAAATTACTAAATTCGATTATATATAGCTTTTGTTCCAACATTTTCCAACATTTTTCTGGTATGGAGTACCGTTTTGTTACGTCATATACTAGGATTTTCCACTATTTCTAACCTGCTATCCCAATTTAGGACTACAGCTATACACTCTCATTTTCCAACAATTCATATAAACCTAGAACCTTTTTAATAATAGCTTGCCTGCTGATGGAAAGGTTTATACATGAATATCAAAGAAGTTAAAAAGAAAAACGGAACTATTGTCTATCGTGCTAACGTTTACCTTGGAACAGATAGACTAACAGGAAAGAAAGCACGTAAAAGCATTACTGCTTCTACCAAAAAGGCTGTTAAAACCAAAGCCCGTGAGGCGGTTAACGAATTTATCAATAACGGTTATACAACTAAAGCCAAAGCTACAGTAAAAACATACAAGGAGCTTGCTTCTATTTGGTGGGATAGCTACAAAAATACAGTTAAGCCAAACACCCAACAATCTACTAAGGGGCTGTTAAAAGTGCATATTTTGCCTGTATTCGGCGATTATAAGCTTGATAAGCTAACAACGCCTATTATTCAACAACAAGTAAACAAATGGGCTGACAAGGCAAATAAGGGCGTAAAAGGAGCATACGCAAACTACAATTTACTTCACAATGTAAATAGCCGTATACTTAAGTATGGGGTTGCTATGCAACTAATACAGCACAATCCCGCTACTGACGTTATTGTTCCCCGTAAAAAACAAAAAGAACAAAGTAAAATTAAGTTCTTAGATAGACAAGAATTAAAACAATTCTTAGGTTACCTAGATACTTTAGACCAATCAATTTATGAAAACCTATTTGACTTTGTTTTATATACGTTCTTACTTGCTACTGGGGTGCGTATCAGCGAGGCTTTAGCCCTTGAATGGTCTGATATTGACTTAGAAAAGGGTATAGTCAGCATTAATAAAACACTTAACCGATATCAAGAAGTAAATCCCCCTAAATCTAAGGCGGGTTATAGGGATATCTCAATTGATAAGGCAACTATACTCATGCTTAAACAATATAAAAACCGACAACAAGTTAAAGCGTGGGAACTTGGTCGGTCTGAAACGGTTGTATTCTCTGTTTTTACAGAAAAATATGCTTATGCTTGCAATCTAAGAAGAAGACTAGATAAGCACTTTAAAAACGCTGATGTAACTAATGTATCTTTCCATGGTTTACGCCATACACACGCTACTATCATGCTTTACGCTGGTATTCAGCCAAAAGACTTACAACACCGTCTAGGTCATAGTGATATCTCAATGACACTTAATACATATGTTCACGCAACTAAAGAAGGAGCTCAAAAATCAGCTTCAATATTTGAAAATGCTATTAATAGTTTATAAGGGTATGACACTTTAGGGTCACCCTTTTACTATACAAAAAAATTGCAAAGGGTAACAAAAAGGGTAACAAAATCAAAAAAAGCACCCTAGGAGTGAGCCTAGAATGCTTTCATATCAAGGTTTTTAAGCCTTATAATCTTATATCAGATTATTTTTTCAAGTTGTAGAATGATTTCAATCCACGGTATTCAGCTACTTCACCAAGTTGGTCTTCGATACGAAGCAATTGGTTGTATTTAGCGATACGGTCAGTACGTGAAAGTGAACCAGTTTTAATTTGACCAGCGTTAGTTGCAACTGCGATGTCAGCGATTGTTGAATCTTCAGTTTCACCTGAACGGTGTGATACAACGGCAGTGTAACCAGCTTCTTTAGCCATTTCGATAGCTTCGAATGTTTCAGTCAAAGTACCGATTTGGTTAACTTTGATAAGGATTGAGTTAGCAGCTTCTTCTTTGATACCACGTTCAAGGTATGAAGTGTTAGTTACGAAGAAGTCATCACCGACCAATTGAACACGTTTACCAAGACGTTTAGTAAGTTCTTTCCATCCGTCCCAGTCGTTTTCGTCCATTGCATCTTCGATTGTGATGATTGGGTATTTGTTAACCAATTCTTCAATGTAATCGATTTGTTCTGAAGCAGTACGTTTAGCTGCGCCTTCACCTTCGAATTTAGTGTAGTCATAGATTCCGTTATCGTAGAATTCTGATGAAGCACAGTCAAATCCAAGGAATACATCTTCACCTGGTTTGTAACCAGCAGTTTCGATAGCTTTGATGATTGTTTCTACGGCATCTTCAGTTCCGTCAAATTTAGGAGCAAATCCACCTTCGTCACCAACAGCTGTTTCAAGACACGTTCTTTAAGGATTTTCTTAAGAGTGTGGAAGATTTCAGCACCCCAACGAAGAGCTTCTTTGAATGTAGGTGCACCAGCAGGTAAGATCATGAATTCTTGGAAAGCGATTGGAGCGTCTGAGTGAGAACCACCATTGATGATGTTCATCATTGGAGTTGGAAGAACTTTAGTGTTGAAACCACCAAGGTAGTTGTAAAGTGGAACTTCAAGGTAGTCTGCTGCTGCACGAGCTACGGCAATAGAAACACCAAGGATAGCATTTGCACCGAGTTTACCTTTGTTTGGAGTACCATCAAGAGCGATCATTGCACGGTCAATAGCTTGTTGGTCACGAACATCGAAACCGATGATTGCTTCAGCGATGATGTTGTTAACGTTGTCAACAGCTTTTTGAGTACCAAGACCGTTGTAACGAGATTTGTCTCCGTCACGAAGTTCAACTGCTTCGTGTTCACCAGTAGAAGCTCCAGAAGGAACCATACCACGTCCGAATGCACCTGATTCAGTGTAAACTTCTACTTCAAGTGTTGGGTTACCGCGTGAGTCAAGGACTTCGCGAGCGTAAACATCAGTAATAATTGACATTATGTTACTCTCCTTATGAGTTTTTAATATTTTTACACTAAAATAATACCATAATATCGCCACTTAGGCAAATAAAAACGAGAAATTTTGAAAAACCAATTTAACTTTCATGCCCTTTTTTCAAAATACTTTATGCGCTTACGGCTGAGAAATGACAGTTTAGTAAATTTAACTTATAATGAAGTTAAGAAATAATCGAGGTTAAATAGTATGAGTGATTTAGAAAGTAAAGTTTTACATGCTGCTGCAGGGGAAAATCGACTTAATCCTGATGAACAACGACGCTATTTTGGAACATTTGCTGAACGTGTGGTCTTGTCAATATTGCTTGATGACAGTCGTTTGGAAGATACTAAAGCACGTTTCGAGGACATTTTAAAACATTTAGCGAGTGATTATGACATGTTATTTGTCAAAATTTCACCAAAATTGGCGGTCGCCGACCAATGTTACTATATGAAAATAGCGCAAAATCTTGAAATTCAAGCAACAATCGTTGATGAAAAAATGCGCATTCACCTTATGGGATTATCGTTCATTCGAATCAAGCTGAAAATGTTGACAATCCACTGTTAGCAGTGCGTTTTCCACAAACACATGACAAACCAAAAGAAGCCCCTAAAAAGGGCTTCTGGTCAAAATTATTCAATAAAGATTAACGTTTGGTAAAGGCTAGTAGATTGCCAATATTTTGGGCGGTGCGTTCTAGATTTTGAGGAGCCTGCGCTAGCGTATTTTCCAAAGAATCGACGCCTGATATAATCGGAAAAGCTGCTTGAATATTAGCAGCTGGAAAGTCTGGCAAATCATCTTTTAAGCTACCGCAAATGGCAATGACTAATTTGCCTCTTGGCGTACGACTAGCAACGCCAACAGGGGCTTTCCCAGACAAACTTTGTTTATCCATGCGTCCCTCACCAACAATGACGACATCCGCAACTTGGACTCGACGGTCAAAGTTGAGCATATCAAGAACTGCGTCGATACCAGAGATAATTCGTCCGCCAGTAAACGCAGCTAGCCCTGCTGCCATTCCGCCACCTGCTCCTGCTCCCGCTAAATCAAGGATTACTGGGAAAAAGCTTTGGTAAAATTGCTCCATATCCTTATCAACACTTGCGAATTTTTCGTTTGCAAGTCCTTTTTGTCCACCAAAAACGTAGGTTGCGCCATTAGGACCGCATAGTGGATTGGTAACGTCAGTAATAATTGTTAGCTCAACTTGTGATAAATCCCAATGGTAATCTTCATAGGAAATCGTTGTGATGTTTCCAAGATTATCACCAACTGCAGCAACTTCTTGACCAGACTCGTCAAAGAAACGATAGCCTAATCCTGCTGCCATTCCAATACCACCATCATTAGTGGAACTGCCGCCAACACCAATCATGATTTCTTTGGTACCAAGGTCAACAAGATGTCCAATCATTTCACCGACACCTTTTGTCGTTAATGTTAGCGGATTGCGCTTATCAAGTGGAACTTTTTCCAAGCCACATATGTCAGCCATTTCAAAAACAGCTAATTGACCATTGGTCGCATAGTGAGCTTCCACAGGCTGACCTAATGCTCCCGTAACAATATGGCTATCACGCCTTAGGTGCAAACCATCAGTTAAGGTCTCCAAGGTTCCTTCGCCACCATCGCCAATCGGCATTAAGTCAAAAGTCGCATTTGGCAGTGCTTTTTTTAATCCCCTTTGAATGGCTTTTGCCGCATCGAGGCAGATAAACTTTCCTTAAATGAATCGGGTGCTATCAATATGTGCATGGTACCAACTCCCCTTCATATGTTACTATATATACTATTATATAATTTTTTGAACGAAAGAGGTTAGAAAAACATGGAAAAATGGGATGCTTATTTAGCAAATGGGCAAAAAACAGGTCGTATCTTAACGCGTGGTCAGTCAATTCCTGATGATTTGTACCACTTGGCAGTAGATTGTTTGGTGCAACATGTTGACAATGATATTTTGTTTGTGCAAAGACATTTAGAAAAAGAGGCTTTTCCAGGATTTTTTGAAGCTAGTGCAGGTGGCTCTGCTCTTTATGGTGAGGATTCTAAACAAGCTGTTCGACGTGAGTTGCTGGAAGAAACTGGGCTTCTACCAGTTGAATTAACATTTTCAAAAAGGACTGTTTACAAAGATGACAATTGCATCATGGATAGCTACCTTGCTCTGGTAAATTCTCCCAAAGATACCATAACTCTCCAAAATAGCGAAACCATTTCGTACCAATGGGTGGCAAAAGAAAAGTTAAAAGCATTTTTAGAAACACACCCAGTCGTTCCACGACACCGCTTACTGATAGAAACATTATTTTTAGATGATTAAGAGGCTAGGATTTTATCCCTAGCCTCTCTTTTTGTGCCTACTGTAAGTTATTCTGATTTTTTGCGGCGTTTGAGTTCGAGCAAAGCTATGCTTGCTAGGCTTAAAACACCTGCAAAGGTAAGAAGTGTGCCATCTTTTTCACCTGTCGCTGGTAAAATTTCAGCAGTATCAGTAGCTGTTAGTGTTTCAAGATTGGCATCTACTGTGATAGGTGTAGTTGTCGTTTCCACGACAGAAGCTTGTGCTTGATCATCAGGTGTCACGCCAGTTTCAGCTGAGGTTTGTGTTGCCATATCTGATGATTGAGCAGCTTCTTGAGCATAAATAATGCCGTATTGACTAAAATGTTCCGTATCAAAGATGACAAATTTCAATGTTTGCCCTGCCACAGTACGGCTGATTTCTTCAAATACTAGTGACTGTGGTTGTCCATTTTCTGGGAGATAAAAGACTTGAGCAACAGTCTTGCCAGCATCAATTGGTAAAATAACTCGCACTGTTTTTGTAATGGCTAAGACATTTCCAAAATCGTCAGTTGGCTGAATATCAAACAAATCGTAATCTGTTCCTTTTAGAACTTCTGGTGTTTTGACATCATTTGTTTCTTGGTGACTTACCTTGATTTTCTTAATGTCATCACGTTCACCTGCTCCTAAAATAACGCTAACACCACTTGCTTCATCATAAAGCGTGCGTTCCGTTTCAGCGCTAGCTTTTTCAAACGTAAATGGTAGCTGTTAGTGGCTCGAGGGTTAATCCTGTTTCAGTCATTGTGACACCGCTTGGATTTTCTATCGCTTCTACTCCTGCTTGCTTACCATCTGCAATGATTTCAGCTGATAGGAGATTTCGGTAATCATCTGTCAATACAAAATCACGCGCCACGGTATCTGCATTGATAAAAACAGCGTAAATATCGCCATTGCTAGCAATTGTTTGATAAGCAATAATCAAATCTTCTTGCCCAACACCATTTTCATTTGGAATGGTTATCAAGCTCACATTGCGGTCAACTTCTTCTTTGGTTTTAAGCGTAAAAGCATCTGTTGAGCGGCGAATGGCAATCAAACCTTTTGTATAAGTCTGGCTTTGCGTATTTTCTGGGTAGCTTCGCTATCTGTGGCTTTAGCCCAATCAAAATGATTAATCGCATCTGTCGAATCATAAGAATCACTGATGAAATATGGGTATTCAAACGGTGTGCCGTCAGCATTGGTCAACAAATCAGATTTTGCTGGCACTTTATCTGCTGAAACTGGTGTCTTGTAATCCTCGTCAAGGAATTGTTTCGTACGACCGTACTCTTGACCAGAATGAATAAAGGCAGTTCCTTGGGATGTCAAGACAATAAGGTTTCCTAAACGCAAACGACGTTGGATTTCTGCTTCATTTTCAGCAACAGCTGGGTCTTTTTGAATGGATTTTGCAATCACATCATGAAGCGTTAAATTGTCATGAGCAGCAATGTATTGAATCACATCACCTGGGTCATCTGCGGTGAAATTACTTGGCTGAGCTTTAATATTATTAAAGAGTGTTTGCAAATCTTTTGCGCCACCTGTAATAAATGCTGCCGCTCCTTCACTTGGATAACCTGATTTGAGGAGGTTACGAATGTCATCAGAGAAAGAAGCGACGCTATCAGTTTGTGACATCCAAGTCTGGTCTGCTGGTTGTCGGCTATCATTAGCATCTCCAGCATAAGAAATCCATCCCTCGCCAAGCATGATAATATTCGGATTCAGTGCTTTAGCCGTATCATATGCCATGTGCACCGTTTCGGCATCCAAATCTCCCATCATATCAAAACGGAAACCGTCAACTTTGAACTCATCAACCCAATAAGCAATTGAATCAAGCACCAAACGTCTTGTCATATAATGCGTTGTTCCTGGGCGACCGCCACCAAAGCTTGTTTTAACTGTTCCATCAGCTTCCATAAAATGATAATAATTTGGCTCCAAATCTTCAAGAATAGCAAGGTCAGCTGTGTGATTGTAAACCACATCAAGAATAACACCCATCCCACGTTTATGGATTTCAGCAATCAAATTCTTGAATTCCTCAATGCGTTTTGCTGGGTTAGTTGGGTCTTCTGAATACATTCCTGTCAAAGCAAAGTAGCTCTGTGGGTCATATCCCCAGTTATAATTCGTATTGCTAGAAGCATAGTCCGTCAAACGCTCAGCATTCGCCAATTCATTGACATAATAATAGCTCATCACTGGCAAAAGTTGAATATGCGTCACGTCAAGCTCTTGAAGGTAATCTATTTTTTCAACAAAGGCTGCAAAAGTCCCAAATTGATGTTGAAGTTCATCTGAAATAGCGATATCTGATGTGAAATCACGAACGTGTGCTTCGTAAATAATAGCATCTTCACGATCTGTGTATCCGCTAATATCAGCGTAGGTCAATTCTTGATTGCCAATTGTACTAGTATCCACAATCGCAGCTTTTGCTACCTTGTATGACGGGTCAGTTCCAATCAAATCACTATTCCATTCCGCTAATGATTTAGCATAAGGGTCAAGTGCGAGAACCGTTTCATCTCCACGTGTGATTTCATAATGATAATAATAACCACGATAATCAGAAACACCAAGACCCGATTCTTGCGTCAAAGCTGCTGACCATTGGCCCTTATCACCTTTAACCATAGCAATCTTTCCAACAACCTTAGTTTGGTCATCTTTATCATAAAGAACCACCGAAACACTATCTGCACTTGGTGACCAAACAGTCAAATCAACACGCACTCCTTCTTCTGACACACGCGCGCCTAACTCACCATCATAGGCATAAAGAGAATCTGTATATTGCCAATTGGTCTTAGCTTGATAGTCATCACCAGCATAACTAACCGTGTATGGTGCTAAAAGTTGTGAAAAATCACCAATAATCGTTGACTGATTAGTTTCAGGATTCAATACAAGGTCAGAAATAGTCATCAGATTACCATCTTTATCAGTTACCTTAACATTTTCAAATAACTCATCCTTATCAGCGTCAGCTAAATTGCTAACGATAGCAACAATCTCTGTCGGACTTGTTTGCTGAACTGATATCAAACGAATAGTGCTTACAAAATATGGATTCGTGTAAATTGTCTTATCCTCGTCTTTCAAAAAAATTTGTGTGTGATTAGCTAAATCTTTAAAGCTATAATTGTCTGGCTGAATTTTGGCATCATCGCCCTCCTTAGACTCATCTAGTAAGAGAAATCCAAGTTCATTGAAATCTGATAGAGTAATATCCATATCAGTTTCAGTCACAACAGTTTGGGTATCATCTTCACTAATGGTTAATTCAGTATTTTCAACCTCAGCTTGCATGTCAGCTAAGATATCAGTCTTACTTTGTGCAACTTCATTGGCTTGCTCTGCTATTTCCCATTGATTTGTTACCAATTCCGTTGCCGTTTCAGCGCTGACTTGGTCAGCGGAGACGATATTTGCTAAACTAGCACTCCAAAAAAGAGCCGACTTCCCCTTTCCATACAGAACCTCCGTATCTTTCAACATAATGATTTTTTACGATTTCAGTATACAAAATATTTTTAATTTTGCGCAATCGTTTTCGTAAATATTTTTTAGCATTATTCATGACTTCAAAATAAATATTATATAAGTTGTTTTAATTTAAATGCAATCGATTTCTTCGAAAAATACAAAAAAACCGAGCATGGCTCAGCTTCTTTGGTTGTATCGTTAAACATGCAAATGCAGTGCTTAATAATTAGTAATTTCTGGTCGGTCGTGGACATTACTTTTCTTACCTTGGCGTGCTTTTAAAACAGCATCAACATCTTCAACACTAACGCCAGTTTCGACCAACATTACTGCCAAATGGTACAGAACATCTGCTGTTTCATTGGCGATTTCATCTTTGTCTGCATTTTTGGCTGCAATAACAACTTCTGTCGCTTCTTCCCCAACCTTTTTAAGAATTTTATCCAATCCTTTATCAAAAAGGTAATTGGTATAAGAGCCTTCCTTTGGATTTTCTTTACGGTCTATTGCTTCTTTATATAATGTTTCTAGCATGTCTTTATCCTTTCTATCATCACAAAATGTCATTGAAAAAACAGCTGTAAGCGCCCGTATGACAAGCAGCGCCCTCTTGCTTAACAGCGACCAATAAGGTATCACAGTCGCAATCCGTTTTGATTGATTTGACGTATTGATAATGACCGCTAGTTGCCCCTTTATGCCAGATTTCTTGACGTGAGCGGCTCCAGTAGTGCATTTGCTTGGTTTCCAATGTTAAGTGATACGCTTCTTCGTTCATGTAGGCTAACATCAGTACTTGTCCTGTTTGGTAATCCGTCACAATCACGGGAACAAGACCATCTTGTTTCGCAAAATCAAGTTTTATTTCACTCATTGTCTCACCTCAATTCCTGCAGCAGCCATGGCAGCTTTGGTATCAGCAATTGAAACTTCGCCAAAGTGGAAAATGGAAGCGGCAAGCGCACCTGTTGCAGTTGTTTTTTCAAAAACGTCAACCATATGGTCAATATTTCCTGCACCACCAGACGCAATGATTGGAACATTAACCACATCAGCGACAGCATTTAGCATATCCAAATCAAATCCTGACTTCGTGCCGTCTTTATCCATGCTAGTTAGTAAAATCTCACCTGCACCAAGGCTGACAACAGCCTTTGCCCATTCAATCAAATCAATGCCAGTATCCTTGCGCCCACCTGCCACATAAACATGCCAAGTGCCGTCAGCTTCTTTACGAGCATCAATAGCCGATACCACACATTGATTGCCAAATTTTTCAGCACAATCTTTGATGAGTTGAGGATTGGCTACCGCAGAAGAATTAACCGCGACCTTGTCCGCACCAGCTTTGAGCATTTTATTCATGTCCTCAACCGAGCGAATACCACCGCCAACTGTAAAAGGAATGAATACTTGGTCAGCCACACGTTTCACCATTTCCACAGTTGTATCACGTTTTTCATGTGTTGCGGTAATGTCCAAGAACACCAATTCATCACACCCAGCTTCATAATAAGCACGCGCCGCATCAACAGGGTCACCAACATCTGTTAAATTAACAAAATTAACCCCCTTAACCACGCGCCCATCTTTAACATCAAGACAAGGAATAATGCGTTTTTTCAGCATAAGCTATCCTCCAAAAGCTTTCAATTCGTCAAGGCTAATATTGCCGTTATAATAAGCTTTACCAACGATTGTCCCAGCAACACCAATTTCTTGCAATTTCACCAAATCATTCTTCTCAGCAATGCCGCCAGAAGCAATAACTTTAGCCGTCGTTAACTCAGCCACTAAACGTTCATAATGTTCAAAATTTGGTCCTGTTAGCGTACCATCACGGTCAACATCTGTATAGACAAATAGGGTCACCCCCATTTTCTCCATGGCTTTAGCTAAGCTGATGTAGTCAACATTACTCGTTTCTAGCCAACCTTCAGTTGCCACAAAACCATTTTTAGCATCAATACCAACCACAATTTTATCACTACCAAATTTATCTAAAGCTGCCTTGACAAAATCTGGATTTTTCACTGCCATAGATCCGATAATCACACGGTCAATACCAACTGCTAGGTAATCTTCAATTTGCTCAAGGGTACGAATACCGCCACCAACTTCGACACCAAGCCCTGATTCTTGCTTCAACTTGGCAATTAAATCGCGATTCGTTGCTCGCCCATCAAGCGCTCCGTCCAAATCAACAACGTGAATAAATTCAATGCCAGCTTGCGCAAAGATTTTTTGCTTGTCCAAGCACATCTGGATTAACAACCGTTTTTTGGTTGAAATCACCTTTAAAAAGACGAACTGCCTGTCCTTCTTTAATATCAATCGCTGGAAGAATCTGCATATAAACTCCTTTTCTTTATAAAACGCTACTCTAAGCAACTTAAAATCATTCTTAGTCACCACAAAGGGCAATAAATTTTTCAAGAATTCCTAAACCGACGTCACCTGATTTTTCAGGGTGGAATTGCGCTCCGTAAACATTATCCTTGTGAATCATGGCTGGTACTTCAATACCATAATCAGCAGTCACATCAATGTATTCTTTCGGAACATCTGTAAAATAGCTATGCACAAAATAAACGGATTTGCCAGCAAGCCCTGCTGTTAACGGACTATCTTGTTTCACTGTCAAATCATTCCATCCCATATGCGGAACAGGCATAGTCTTAGTTGCTTGAATTTCACGACAAACACCTGGGATAAAGCCAAGTCCTTGTGTTTCTTGGTGTTCCAAGCCAATCTCTGTCAAGACCTGCATTCCTAAACAAATGCCCAGTAACGGCGTTCCCTTAGCTACTGCTTCCTTGATAGCAGAAACCAGGCCACGCTGTTGTAACTCAGCCATGGCAGCAGGATAAGCACCAACCCCTGGCAAAATCAGACCGTCCGCAGCTAAAATCTTGTCTCGATTACTAGACAATTCAGCCTGAACACCGATTTTCTGTAAAGCTCTTAACACATTAGCAGTATTACCTGCATCATAATCAATCACAATTATCATATCTCAGCTCTCAAGCCTTCCACACACTACTAAATGAGACGTGTCATGGCTGATTTCCTTTCTCTGTATTTTAAAGCAATCCTTTTGTTGAATTAACACCATGGATTTCAGGGTTAATGGTAATTGCTTCGCGAAGAGCACGACCAGTTGCCTTAAAAAGACTTTCTGATTTATGGTGATTATTTTTTCCGTGTAAAATCTTCAAATGCAAATTCATCTGAACATTAAATGCCAAGGCTTGAAAAAATTCTTCAACCAATTCTGTATCAAAATTGCCAAGTTTTGGATTATCAAACTCACAATCAAAAATAAGGTAGCTACGCCCTGATAAATCAAGACTTGCCATACCAAGCGTTTCATCCATAGGAACGAAAGCTGTACCATAACGATTGATGCCAGCCTTATCGCCAAGGGCTTCTTTCAAAGCTTGTCCTAAAACAATTCCCACATCTTCAACCGTATGGTGACTATCAACATGCAAATCACCATCTGCTTTTACTACAAGGGAAATACGGCTATGTCTTGCAAAAAGGGTCAACATATGGTCAAAAAAACCAACACCAGTATCAATCTCTACTGGTTCTTGAGCATCTAAATTAAGGCTCAACTTAATCTTTGTTTCAAAGGTATTACGTTCAATCTCTGCTTGTCTCATAAAATATCCTTTTCTTTCTGTGCAAGTAACGTCACTAGTTTTTACCATCTAAAATATCAATGACTTTGTACAAATCTGCTTCGTTGATTTGGTAAGGCGCTTCTTTTCGTACAACTGGCTTAGCACAAAAAGCGATACCAATACCAGCTGTTTTAATCATTGGTAAATCATTAGCACCATCTCCCATAGCAATGGTTTGACTTAATTCTAAGCCATTTTCAGCTGCCCACTCAATCAAGCTAGCTTTCTTGACGTCTTTAGTGACGACCTCGCCAAGAACCTTGCCTGTCAAAACACCGTCTTTAACTTCTAAGCGGTTAGCCTTGACATAATCAAGTCCGATACGTTTTGCCAACACATCAACCGTTTCATGGAAACCGCCTGACACGACAGCCACTTTATAACCACGACGATGCAATTCTGCCACTAATTTTTCAGCACCATTTGTAAAATGCATGCGCGCAAGCACCTTATCAAAAATGCTTTCTGGCAAGCCCTTCAATAAACCGACACGTTCATCTAACGCTTGTTTAAAATCAAGTTCACCATTCATGGCACGCGCAGTAATGTCAGCAATCTTCTCACCAACACCCGCTTCTTCACCCAATAAATCAATTCCTTCTTCTTGAATGAGGTAGAGTCCACATCCATTACCAATAATCCATTTACCTTAGTCATGACGCACCTCAATAGCTCTAGCATGAGCTTGTAATCCTTCAGCATAAGCAAGTGTTGTAATATCGTGACTAGCTGCATTCACAGCAATTTTTGAATATTGCATATACTGGATACGTTTGACAAAATCATGCACACCTAGCGCTGATGAGAAACGGCTTGTGCTAGTTGTTGGCAAAATATGATTTGCCCCTGCGTAATAATCACCGATTGGTTCACTCGTGAAATGCCCAAGGAAAACAGAACCCGCATTTTCAATCGCATCAAGATAATCATAAGCATTATCCATAGCAATTTCCAAATGTTCTGGCGCCACTTGGTTCATCAATTCAAACATTGCCTCAACAGAATCTGCAATGATGATACGACCATTATTTTCAACAGAAGCACGTGCAATTTCTTCACGTGGCAAGGTTTTAAGTTGTTCTTCGATTTCCTTTTCAACCGCATCCGCTAACGCTGCTGAATTTGTCACCAAAATCGCACGCGCACGCACATCATGCTCAGCTTGTGAGAGCAAATCTGCTGCAACGTATTTTGGATTGGCTGTGTCATCTGCGATCACACCAATTTCAGACGGACCTGCAATCATGTCAATACCAACAATACCGTAAACGAGTTTTTTAGCTGTCGCAACAAAAATATTTCCTGGTCCAGTAATCTTATCAACACGAGGAATTGTTTCTGTACCATATGCCAAAGCAGCAACACCCTGAGCCCCACCAATTTGATAAATCTTATCAACACCAGCTAACGAAGCAGCCACCAAAATCGCAGGTTCGAAATGCGCTTGTGGCGGTGTAATCATGATAATTTCTTTAACACCAGCAATCTTAGCTGGAATGACATTCATCAAAACAGATGACGGATAAGCAGCAGTTCCACCTGGGACATAAACCCCAACACGCTCAATCGGACGAATCAATTGCCCACGAACAACGCCTTCAGTTGGTTGGTCCTCAAATCCTTTTTCCAACTGTTGCTTGTGATAACTTTCAATATTCGCTTTGGCATTTTTGAGAGCTTCCAAAACCTCGGCATCAATTTCCTCAAACGCTTGGTCAACCAACTCCTTACCAACTTCAAAATTATCAAGCGTAATCTTGTCAAATTTTTCGGAATAGGCTTTAAGTGCTTTATCACCATTTTCTTTGACATCTTCTAAAATTTGACGAACCGCATCATCAACATCAAGATTTTCTTTGCTTAATTCTAATTGTTCTTGGTAGAGAATTTTTGAAATTTCTTCTGTCGTTCCTGTTAAACGTTTCATTTAAAAGCTACCTCCTCATTTCCAACGATATTTTCCAATTTTTGAATAAATGGCATGATTTCAGGATTATTTTTCAAAGCCGCTTTGTTCACAATCAATCGTGCCGAAATGCGGCAAATATCTTCATAAACTTTAAGACCGTTAGCAACTAGCGTATTTCCAGTCTCAACAATATCAACAATAGCGTCCGCTAAACCAATAACAGGAGCAATCTCAACACTTCCTTGAATTGAAATGATTTCGACATCTTCTCCTTTTTTATTGAAATAATCGGTCGCAATGGTTGGGTATTTTGTAGCAATTCGTTTTCGTTTATGGTCATGTGGGTCATAAGAATCCGTTGAAGCTACTGAGAATTTACATAAACCAAAATTCAAATCAAGCATTTCAAGATAACCTGTTGGGTGCTCAATCAACAAGTCCTTTCCGACCACACCAAGGTCAGCCACACCATGGCGCACATACGTTGTCACATCAGGTGCCTTGACAAGCAAAAAACGGAATTTTTTATCTGGGCTTTCAAAAATAAGATTACGTCCCTTATTTTCCATAAACGTCATGTCAAAACCCGCTTTTTCCAGAAGTTTTACCGTATCTTTTTCAATACGTCCCTTGGTTAAAGCAATCGTAATTTGATTTTCCATTAGGCACCTCCTTCTAAATTATCATGTACAGCTTGGTAAACGGCATCAATATCTACTGCCCAACCGACCGCAGTCAATTTTTTAGCCCCAAAACGTTCAAAAAGTTTATCGTAACGCCCACCTGAGGCAAAAGCGTCTGGCACCTTATCTCCAAAGACTTTGAACATCACGCCAGTATAATACGGCATTGTCGGAATTTGTGCCAAATCAATGTTGCTCTTTGGTAAAATTTCAGATACTTGATTGAGCAAGTTTTCCAAATCTGTTAAAGCAGCCAAAATCGCTTGATTCTTGACAAGTACACGCGCACTTTCTAAAACTTGATGACTTTCTCCAAAAAGATAAGGCAAATTTTTCAAAAACTCATCAAATTCACTTGGATATTTTTGGGTAAATTCATTTAACTGAGTGATATTTTTATCTTTAATCGCTTGTGCCAAAGTTTCTTCAACTGCTTGTGGCAAAGCCAAAGTTTCAAAAATGGTTTGTAAAATCGCAGCATGTGAAAATTCAAATTGATAAGACGGAATATCCGCTCTATCAAGAGCTTCCTTGGCTGATTGGATTGCCTCAAAAACAGCTTCCTTAGCTGGAAAACCAACAATCTCAACACCAGCTTGCGTGTGCTCATTCATCAAACCACGCATTTCTTCGTTGTATTTGAAAACCTTGCCCGAATAGGAGAATTTAATCGGCGTTTCAACTTGCGTCGAAGCAATGACACGTCCAATCTGACTGGTAATATCAGGACGAAGCGTCAGCAATTCACCACTTTTATCAAAGAAATTGTAATTATTTTTCGTAATCGTATCACTAAAGACTTCAAAATGTTCCAAGGTCGGTGTTTCAATTCGATTGAATCCCTGACTCATCAAGAAATCACTGATATCACGTTCTATTTTGTAGGTAACACGCGCACGTTTAAATAACTTATCATGCATTCCCACAGGTAATGTTGTTTTTTTCATTTTGTCAACTCCTAACATCATTAAAATTAGGCTTTCTGATAGTCTTTAATCGCTTCAATCACTCGTTCCATTTCAGCCTGCGTTCCGATTGAAATTCGCAAATGATTTTTGATACGTTCAACTTTCGGAAAATAACGAACATAGATATTCTTAGCTTGCAAATAATCAAATAAATTCGCTGCATCATTTTGAGGACATTCCGCTAAGACAAAGTTGGTCTTTGATTCTAAAACTGGGAAGTCAAGGTCTCGTAATTCCTTAGTAAACCAATCTCTTGTCGCTATAATTTTTTGACACGTATCTTCGTAATAATCCCATGATTCAACAGCCGCCACAGCTAATTTCTCAGCAATTAAATCAACATTGTAAGGATTGACCGAATTTTTAACGGCATTAATAACCGACATTAATTTTGGACTTCCCATACCATAGCCAACTCGCAAACCAGCAAGCGAAGCATCTTTTGAAAATGTTCGTGTAATAAAGACATTATCATATTTTTTGAGCAATGGCAGAGCTGTTTCACCACCAAAGTTAATATAAGCTTCGTCAATAATAACCACCACATCTTGATTAGTCTTTATAATCGCCTCAATAGCCTCTAAAGATTTGTAAATGCCAGTCGGTGCATTTGGATTCGTCAGAACAACACCACCATTATCAGCAATATAATCATTACCATCAATCTCAAAATCGCTAGTTAACGGCACTTCATGGTAATTAATGCGGTACAAATCAGCCCAAACTTTGTAAAAACCATAAGTCAAATCAGGAAATAGAACAGGCTCATCACTATTAAAAAATGCAAGAAATGCCATAGATAAAACATCATCTGACCCATTACCAACAATGATTTGACTTGGATCAAGACCATGTTGCTTAGCAAGCACAACACGTAGTGATTCTTGATCCAAAGTTGAATATTTCCGCAATTGATGAACGTCAAAATGTGAAAACACTTCTGCTACTTTTGGACTTGGTCCATAAGCATTTTCATTTGTATTCAATTTTATTAAATTTTCACCGCTTGGCTGGCTACCAGCTACATAAGGTTCAATATCTCTCAATCCTTTAATAGTTGTCATAATAACGCCCTTTCTATTTCTGATATTCAAAAAACGCCCTCGCAAAAAAATGCAAGGACGTTAAAAACGTGGTTCCACCTCTGATTCAACAGCCAGTCGCCTAGACTGTTCTCATGAAGTACATGACTTCTGCTCCGTAACGTGGAACACTCGTCGTGCACTACTGTCAGCTCTATCAGCTGAGTTCGCACACGCGCTCAAGAATGTGTCGCCCAAGGATTGCACGCTTTTCTCACCACCAAGCACTCTCTGTCTGTTGTCTCAGGCTTTTTCTATCAACACTTTTATATTTAAAAATATTCTACAAGAAAATTCTGAAAATAGCAAGCTTAAAATCAAGATTTTTATATTTATACAAAAAAATCTGCCAACTTTAGCTGATTTAGGTTGAAAAAGTCTTTTTTAATGCTTCTTTTAAGTTCCTCAATTTGCATTTTTAAGTTCAAACTTGCTTTATGCCGTCGGCTAATTTCAAAGAATCTCTGATTAATTATAGTTCTTTCAAAATATCATCTAAAATTTCTAGACAAATATCTGCAGCTTTTTCAATAGATGAACGAAATTCTGCCGCACCACCCGTTATACTGTCCGAAACCGTTTTAAGGATAAGATTTGGAATGTTATTCTGGTCACAAATCAAGACAATTGCTACACTTTCCATATCACAAATATCAGCCTTAAAGTCATGATTTAAGGTACGTTTCTTTGTCTCATCAGCAATAAATTTATCACCAGAAGCGCAGATAACTGGACGAATAAAAGGGTAATGATTTTTTACCAACTGCACATACTTCTTCGTTGTTGGCAAATAGATATCTTGATATTCCAAATAACGCCCAACTTCGCAATGGTCAGCGGCTGAGGTATCCATATCATAATGGATCACCTTTTCAACTAAACAAATATTGGTTACCTTTAATTCTTCCGTAAGAGCACCGACCACACCATAATTAACAATTAAATCGACATCAAAAAGGCTAATTAATAATTGCGTACAGGCAGCAGCTCTGATTTCTCCTGCACCTGACTGTGTAATATATAAAATTTTATCATCAAATGTAACCGAATAAACTTTAGCCCCTCTGATATCTTCTCTTTTGAGCTTATCAGCCTATTTTCTCACGACTGACTGTATTTCAACAGCCACCACCATACCAATCTTTTTCATTGTCACGCCTCATTTTAGTTATCAAAAAAGGTTTGGCAATTTTTCCAAACCTTTATATTGTATCAGTCAACACAGTCGCCTTAAAAACGAATTTGTTCACGTGTTTTTTCGTACGATGATACGAAACGATCTGTGACACCTGGTTCAACCGTTTCAAGTGCGTATGAAATTTCATCAAATGATGCTTGATAGTCATTATCAACTTCAAATAATTTCAAAGCGTGTTCAAAACTACTTTGCACACTTGGTTCAAAACTACGGTAACGATTTGAGTATTGCAATAATTGTTCTGTCAATGTCGCATTTTGAACCACTTGATAAGTAGCATTTTCAAGATTTGCAATAGCTGATGTCGCAACATCTGTTAAACGAGATACAGCTTCAATATCGATACGACCGCGACTAAGTTCATCAACTAACACTTCCAATTGTGAACTTGTTGTGAAGAAGGCGCTCAAAAAATCTTGTGGAATACCTGGTAAATTACGTTTTTCCATATAACGTTTAATCATATGTAAACGATTAATATATTGTTCCAAACTTTGACGAGCAATCGTCTCGATTTCTTCAATATTCTTAACTTGTTCAAAGACTTCCATTTGCCCTTCTTCGACAGCAGCCAATGTTTTTAAAGTTCTGTCAAAAGTCACTTGCAATTCAGAGAATGGCTTGTCTTGTGTCTCAAAAGCAACAACGATTGGCAACACTTCCGTTTCAATCTCTTCCAAATTTTTAGTAAATGAACGAAGGCTAAGACTTTCACTGTCATTTAAAATGTACTTGTGAGATAGACGTTTAATTTCATGAGCAAGTTGTTCATTATTTGCCTTAGCATGAACCAAATAGTCAGGAATAATCTTGCTATCTTTAAGCGCAGCCTTATGAGCAGCAATTTCGCGTTCAAACAATTCATACAATGAATCGATTTTCTCTTGAATGTGCTCATTTTCATCACGGGCACGGTCTAAATCCAACGTAACAAGTTCAGAAGAATTGGCACGAATAGAGTCGCGAACTTCTTGGAAACGTGTTTCAATATTCTTTTCAGCAAAATGATAATTCTGCTCAAGCAGACGACGATAACCTTGCTCTAAATCATCAAGTTGGTCTGGGAAATCATCCTCTAATTTTGCAACAATCGCTGGAATTTGTTCTGAAATCTGACCAAGTGCGATAGTGTGTTCTTCTGCACGATCAAGCACTTCAGACGCTTCAACAGGGTCACCAGTTGAATTAAGCGTTACAAATTGAGAAAACTCAGCTTCAATGTTTTTTAATTGTTTTTCAATCTCAGACATTGTAGAGCCAAAATTATCCTCTTTTTCTGAAATAGAAGCTTGCAATGTTTCGTACAAATCTAAAGCGTGTTTAACACGAGCACTATTTTTTTCTTCTTGTTCTTTCAAGACAGCAAGTGCTTCACGAATCGAATTAATGTCCTCTTCAACTAAATTTAATTGGCTTTCGACATTATCAATTTCGTGTTTTGCTCTAATGAATTTAAAACTATCATTTAGATTTTCAGCTTCAAAAATATGATTTTCAATATCCGAAAAAGAATTTAAAGAAAGGTCAACCCATTTTTGATTCCATTCACGAAATGTTGTCTGACTTTGTCCAATAAGATGAAGATTTTTAACAGCCTCAACTTCTTCATTCACAGGTAAGCCAAATAATGATTGTTTTCTTTCTTCTAAACTTGCAATCAATGAATCGTTTCGCTTGCGTACAATAACGCCAACTAGGTAAGCAACAATTACTAATAAAACTATTGCTACAAGCAGTAATATAATTCCGCTCGACATTTAAAACTCCTTATAAATTGTCTTTTTATCGTAAAAAATAGCTATAACATTACGATTATAACATACTTAGAGATTGTATGCAGTAATTTTTCGTCAATATTCTCATTAAATATCAAGCGTACTGTAAACCGCATTTTCTTCGATGAACTCACGACGCGGCTCTACCCTATCTCCCATAAGCATATCAAAAATCTTATCTGCTTCAGCGGCATCATCAACAGAAACTCTCGCCATTAAGCGATTCTCTGGATCCATTGTTGTTTCCCAAAGTTGGTGATCGTCCATTTCTCCAAGACCTTTGTAACGTTGAACCGTTGGTTTTGAACGTCCAACACTATGACGTGCCATAGCTTCTTGCAATTCAATTTCTTGATTGGCACCTGGTTGAATGTACTCTTTAATTTCACTACCAACTTTGATACCGTAAATCGGTGGTTGAGCAATGTAAACATACCCTGCTTCCAAAACAGGACGCATGAAACGGTAAATCAGCGTTAACAACAAGGTACGAATATGGCTCCGTCAACATCGGCATCAGTCATGATAACAAGCTTATGATAACGCGCTTTTGAGACATCAAATTCAGCACCAAAACCTGTTCCCATAGCTGTAAATAAACTACGAATTTCTTCGTTAGCAAGAATTTTATCCATGCTAGCTTTTTCAACGTTCAAGATTTTACCACGAATTGGTAAGATTGCTTGGTGCTCACGATCACGTCCTGATTTAGCAGAACCACCCGCAGAGTCCCCTTCGACGATGAACAATTCATTCATAGTTGCATCATTTGAAGAACAGTCAGCTAATTTACCAGGAAGATTTGAAATTTCAAGTCCTGATTTTTTACGTGTTACCTCGCGTGCACGTTTAGCAGCGATACGAGCTTTAGATGCCAGAATACCTTTTTCAACGATTTTCTTAGCAATCTGTGGATTTTCTAATAAGAAACGGCTGAAAGCTTCGCTAAATAAACGATTTGTAATTTTAACAACTTCGGAATTTCCAAGTTTCGTCTTCGTTTGTCCTTCAAATTGAGGATTTGGATGTTTAACAGAAATAACTGCCGTCAACCCTTCACGAACATCCTCACCAGTTAAATTGTCATCTTTTTCTTTTAGCAATTTATTCTGACGAGCATAGTCATTAATCACACGTGTTAGAGCTGTACGGAAACCTTGTTCGTGCGTACCACCTTCATGCGTGTGAATGTTATTGGCGAAACTCATCACTGTTTCATGATAACTAGTTGTATATTGCATGGCTACTTCAACAGAAACACCGTCTAATTCACCATCAGTATAGATTGGATTTTCAAAAATAGCTTCTTTATTTTCGTTGATAAATTCAACGTAGCTTGAAATACCACCTTCGTAATGGTAATGTTTTTCTTGCTCAATTCCTTCACGTTTATCAGTAATTGAAATACGTAGCCACGGTTCAAAAAGGCTAATTCTTGAATACGTTTGGCTAATTTATCAAAATCAAAAACCGTTGTTTCAGTGAAAATTTCTGGGTCTGGAGTAAAGTGAACAGTCGTTCCATGACGGTCGGTATCACCAATTACAGCTAAATCACTAACAACGTGTCCACGACGGTATTCTTGATAATGAATTTTACCGTTACGATGAACAGAGACATCTAATTGTGTTGAAAGTGCGTTAACAACAGACGACCCTACACCATGTAAACCACCTGAAACCTTGTAGCCGCCACCGCCGAATTTACCTCCAGCGTGCAAAATCGTAAAGACTGTTTCAACGGCGGGACGACCTGTTTTTTCTTGAATATCAACAGGAATACCACGCCCATCATCAACAACTGTAATCGAATCATCTTTTTCAATAAAAACTTCAATATGAGTTGCAAAACCAGCTAATGCTTCGTCAATAGAGTTATCGACAATTTCCCATACCAAATGGTGTAAGCCTTCTTTTGACGTTGAACCAATGTACATACCTGGACGCATTCGAACAGCTTCAAGCCCTTCTAAGACTTGAATTTGACTGGCGTCATACTCTTTCGCTAATTCTGCTAAATTTTTATTTTCTTCCGTCATTTACTTCACTATCTCCATTAAGGATTTTTTCCATCAACTAATAACGTATCAAAGCCAGCAGCTTGACCTGCCTTCCTATCAATCTCACGATCTCCAATTACCAGTGCTTCTTTAATGTCATATTTTTCTTTCAAATACAACATCGATTCTGGACTCGGTTTACGAGAAAAGCCATTTTCTGAAGTGACTACTTCCGTAAAATAAGACAACAAATTAGTTTTTTCTAAAATATCAAGGACTTGTTTGTTACGATGCGATACTAAAAAATTTCGTCCACCACTTGCAACAATTGCCTGCAAAACGTCATGTGCTCCTGCAAATAAAACTGGCGTTTTTAAATATTCGGCTTCCAATTTTTTGTACGCCTTTAAAAATTGAGGTTCGTTTGGGATAAATTGTGCAATAGCAGCATCCGTGGACTCTTTTAGCTTGTTATAAACCTCATCATGCGAGGCAGATTGTCCAAATTCCGCTAAAGTTTTCACGAAAGCTTGAGCAGACATTTCATAATTATCAAGCAACGTTCCACCCAAATCCCACATATAATCATGGTAATTCATACGCTCTATTATATCATATTTTTAAGTTTTTTTATAGTCTATACTGCATCAATTTACAGGTTAGTATATAAGAAAAAAGTCGAGCTAACGCTCAACTTTTATTAATAACGGTCACTTCTTTTAAAATGTTCTGTAATTTCTTGTTCACGGTGTAGGTTGTTTTGATAACTCATTGATAAAATCAGACCGACACAAATCAAATTGGTAATCAATGATGAGCCACCTTGTGAGATAAATGGTAAAGGAATACCTGTTAACGGCAAAATACCAATTGCTGCTCCGATATTTTCAAAAATATGGAACAAAATCATCATGATGAAACCAGTTGAAATGTAAGTATAGAAACGGTTATTTGATTCAAAAGTTACACGAATCATACGATAAATCAGCAAAAGATACAATCCCATGACAACAGCACTACCAATAAAACCAAAATCTTCAGCAATAACGGTGAAAATCATATCACTCTCACGAACTGGCACTGATAAATCAACAACATTGAACCCTTTACCAGTAAGACCACCACTACCAATAGAAACCATTCCTTGTGTTTGTTGGTAGGCAATCGTTTTAGCATATGAAAACGGGTCTAGCCAAGCTGAAATACGATTAATTTGGTAAGTATCCATTCCCAAACCATAAAGGAATTCTTTCCCATTTGGCAAAAGAAAAATTAACATGAACCCCCCAAATGCAAGAGCAACGATAATAACAACTGGAAGGATAATCCACCACGAAATCCCTGATAATAAAATCAAACCAGCTAAAATCGCTGAGAAAACCATTGCTGTTCCTAAGTCTTTTTGAAGCCCTAGTAGCACCATCACAGGTAAGGTAATAAGTGCAAAAATTCCAAGGAGTTTCCAGTCATTTTTCAAAGAATCTTCCTTGAACTTTTGGCGAAACCAAATGGAACATCTGGCAAGCATCAAAATATAGGACACTTTCATAAATTCAGAGGCTGAAATAACGTTACAGAACCGATTGTAACCCAGTTTTTCGCCCCTGTTGATTCAACCAACTCTGGACTATAAAAGATGAGCGGCAGCACCATTAATATCAATCCAAGACCGTATAAGAACGGCGTTATTTTCCATAAAAATTCAGTGCTAAACAGCATGACAACGAACGCCACACCGCACCCTAAAAGTATCCAAATCACTTGTTGTGTCATCACTTTTGCAATCGTGCTTGGGTAATCATTTATGGTTGCAATATAGATTGCCACCAAGCCAATTAACAAAAGGAAAAAGACAGGTAAAATTACAGAATAATCAATCCGACTATCAATAGAATATTTTTTTCTCGCCATTGTACTTCCTTCGTTTCTGATCAAAAATAATTATATCATTTTTTAATCAAAATTGAGGAAAAAAGCTTGTGAAAATAAAATAAATTTTCAGCAAAAACTAAAAAGCTATACTTCCTATTTTCAATAAATTAGCAACTGATTTTTGTAAGAAAGATTTGAAAAAAAGACGAAATAATTCAGGGGTTATCTGATCTGTAAACCAAAAAATTCCCTGAAATCAAGAGCTTTTTAGCTAGTTTCTATCTCCCTGCCGGAATCGAACCAGCAACTACTCCTTAGGAGGGAGTTGTTATATCCATTGAACTAAGGGGAGCTATGAAAAAATCTGTCACAAGGACAGATTTTTATCGACGAATAGTTATCGTCAAAATTAACGACGGATTTCTTTAATACGAGCAGCTTTACCTTGTAATGCACGCAAGTAGTAAAGTTTAGCACGACGTACTTTACCATGACGAACAACTTCGATTTTTTCTACACGTGGAGTGTGAAGTGGGAATGTACGTTCAACACCGATACCACTTGAAATTTTACGAACTGTGTACATTTCTGAGATCCCTTGACCTTTACGTGAAATAACCACACCTTCGAAAATTTGGACACGTTCGCGGCTTCCTTCAACAACTTTCGCGTGAACACGAACAGTATCACCAGGGTGGAATGTAGGGATGTCAGTACGTAATTGACTTTCAGTCAAACTTTGGATTAATGGATTCATTATTTTTTCTCCTATCTTACTAATCATTAGGTGCTTGTCCCAGCGGATTAGCCGTATTTTTGTGTGTCCATTACACACTTTTTATATTTTAACAAAAAACATTGGTGGTGTAAAGCCATATCTCGCAACTTTTTTGATGAATTTTTAATAAAAAACACTTAATTTTAAAAGCATAGTTTAGTCATTACCCAAACGCTGTTGATAAATCATTTAAAATGTCAGAACTTCTTGTCCGCCGTAGATAGAATGTTTTCGATTAACGCTGTAAGCAAAAATCATAACCACAACAAAATATGGTAAATTAGCAAAGCCAAATACTTCACCACCAATAAAAATAGGGGCTATAAGTGTATTGGTTGCACTACCAAATACGCTGATATAACCAGCTGCGGCGACAAATTCAATAGGTAAGCCAAAAAGATTTGCCAAAACAACTCCAAGAGATGCACCAATCGCAAAGAGTGGTGTCACTTCGCCACCTTGAAAACCGATAGCCAAAGTCGCTACCGTTAAAAGCAATTTGAGCAACCAATCGTAGAAATAAATTTCTTTACCTGCAAAGCTTGCTTCAATCAAATTTGTTCCCAAACCTGAATAACGTCCATGATAGCATATCAAAAAAATCAGACTTAATAAGATACCCCCAAATAGGATACGGTAATAAGGATTATCCATGACATCTTTAGCCTTTTCTTTAGCAATAGCCAACAATTTTGCGAAAAGATTTCCAACCAAGCCAAAGATAATGCCTAGTACAGCTAATTTGCAAAAAGTCATCATATCAAGTGTCAAATCTGCACTCACTAGATGAGAAAATTTTTCCAATCCTAATGAGTGTGAAGTCGCACTTGCTACAAAAGAAGCGACAGTCATTGGAAGTAAAGCTTGTAATTGCAACTTGCCAAGCACCAAAATCTCTAATGCAAAGAAAACGGCTGCTATGGGCGTTTGGAAAAGCCCTGCAAAACCAGCTGCCATACCTGTAAGCAGAAAAAGGCGCGAGTTATTTTCAAAATCAAAGAAACGGCTAAAACCATGAGCAATCGCCGCCCCTAGTTGAACCGCTACGCCTTCTCGTCCAGCACTACCTCCAAAAAGGTGTGTCAACCATGTTGCCAAAGTGACTAGAGGAACCAAAATAAGCGGAATTTCCTTTTCTTGGCTTTGACCAATCGCAAAAACTAAGCCCATTCCTTTACTTACTCGCTCATCTGCCTTTTGATAAAGAAAAACAATTAAAAGCCCAATAATTCCTAAAAATGGGATAAGATAGTTGAAATGTTCTGTTCGAAAATCGCTAAGAAAAAGTAACACGCGACCAAATACGGTATCAACAAAACCAATCAAAAGCCCGATAACAATGCTAACTAGCATTAATTTTAGCAAGAGCAGATAAGAATAATCTTCATTGTCTTTCAGTTTCTTTATCATCTTCTCACACCTCTCAAGCTCAATCATTGTCAAGTTGTTTTGCTTGGTAGTCACGTGAATTTTTCATGATATCTGCAAATGTGTTAACAATCGTTTGTTCAAACGCTTTATCTTCGACACAACTTGCTGCTTTTTGAAGCACTGCGTCTTCACGGCTAGTATCTAAAATAGGTCTTCCTGTAGACTTCTTGTAAGCAACAACTTGATTAACCAACTGCATGCGTTTTTCCAATAAAGCGACCAACTCCTGATCAACGTGATCAATTTCCTGACGGATAGTATCTAAATTCATCAATAAGATGCCCTTTCTAAACTAATAGCTCATTTTTATATTATGCTTTCTTTTTACCTCTTCGCTTCAAATAAGTAACGACTAAATAAACAACAGCAACAATAACCAAAAGCACTACGATACGTTTAAGATTACCTGCAACAACCGCATCACCACCAAGCGCGTAAACGAAACTGCTCGGAGCCACTCCAATGGTTATATAGAGAAGCCATTTACGCCAAGAAAGCTTGGTTTCAGCGACATGATAATTGACAAGAATCGTTGGCATAATCGGTATCATATAGCCTAAAATAATTCCAAAATCTGTATTTTCAAGTACATCAATGCCAGCAAATCGATTTTTCAATTTTTTCTCACTATCTGTGATGTCAATCATTTTAAGAATCTTGATAAAAACAAAATTTCCCAAAATATTGCTAAAAACGTTCATCAAAAATCCGATACCAGGACCATAAACAACGCCGTTAAATATCGCAAAGATAGCATTAGACATAAATGGAATAGCAGCCGTAACCGCCGTTAACAAAATTAAAATAACAAAATTGAGGATTGTTTTTGAGCGCAATTGCGACAGAATAGCTTTCATTTCAGCTTGAGAACGTGATTGCAAAAAAGTGACAATAATGTCCCAATGCCCAATCACGTAAATCACAAAATAGCTAACTACCGCAATAACACCAATCGTTATTAAAATCTTGCGTAGGTCATCGTACCCGTACTTAAATTTTTTCATACCGCTACCATTATAAAGAAAACTTTTTCACTTGACAAGATGATGTGTAGAAGGCTTTTTGAACATGTTAGCTAAAATAATTAAGGCATCTTATTTGATTAACCAACTGAACCTTCCATGCTCATGGTAATCAGACTGTTTAATTCAACAGCGTATTCCATTGGTAATTCTTTCGTAATTGGCTCCATAAAACCGTTGACAATCATTGCTGTTGCTTCTTCTTCTGAAATACCTCGGCTCATCATGTAGTACAACTGGTCCTCAGATACTTTGGAAACTTTAGCTTCATGTTCCAAAGCCACGTTTGAATTGTGAATTTCATTGAATGGAATTGTATCTGAACTTGATAAATCATCCATGAGAATCGTATCACATTCAATGTGGGATTTTGAGCCACCGCTATTTTTGCCAAAATAAACAGAACCACGATAGTCTGTCTTACCACCGTCTTTGGCAACTGATTTAGAAATCAAGGTTGAAGAAGTGTGTGGAGCATTGTGATATACCTTACAACCCGCATCCAGATGTTGTCCATAATTTGCAAATGCCATAGATAGAACTGATGTTCGGGCGTGTGGTCCGTTTAAGATGGAACATGGGTATTTCATGTTAACCTTACTTCCAAGGTTACCGTCAATCCATTCTAACATACCGTTTTCCTCAACTGTTCCACGTTCGGTAACAAGATTATAGACATTATCAGACCAGTTTTGGATGGTTGTGTAGCGGAAACTTGCATCACGTTTAACGATAATTTCAACCGTTGCCGCATGCAGACTATTGGTTGTGTAATTTGGCGCAGTACAGCCTTCGATGTATTGAATGGAAGCACCTTCATCTACGATAATCAAACTACGTTCGAATTGCCCAGCGTTTTCACCATTAATGCGGAAATAGGTTTGAACAGGAATGTCACATTGCACGCCCTTAGGAACGTAAATAAAGGTTCCACCTGACCAAACAGCACCGTTTAAAGCAGCGAATTTATGCTCGCTATTAGAAACGATTTTTCCAAAATATTTTTTGAAAAGGTCAGGGTATTCTTGCAAGGCTGTGTCTGTATCTGTAAAGATAATGCCTTGCTTCTTGAATTCATCTTTCATATTGTGGTAAACCACTTCAGATTCATACTGTGCCACTGCACCTGACAAAAATTGGCGTTCCGCTTCTGGAATCCCAAGACGTTCAAAGGTTTGCTTGATTTTGTCAGGAACATCATCCCAGTTATTGGCACGACGGTCGGATAACTTTTGAAAATAAATAACATCGTCAAAATCAATTCCAGAAAGGTCCGGCCCCCAATCAGGCATTGGGAGTTTATGGAACAACTCCAAACTTTTTAGGCGACACTCAAGCATCCAATCAGGCTCATTTTTCACCTTTGATATATTGCGTACAATTTCCTCTGTCATCCCCTTACCTGTGGAATAGGTCGGATTGACATCATCGTGAAAACCATAATCGTATTCTCTATTTTTTGCCATATAAAACCTCATTTCTAAACAAGACTTCATCCTTATATGACCAGCTAAAACTTTCTTTATCAGTCAGGCTCCGCAAAGAGAGAAAATTACTTAAATAGCTTCAAAATTCAGTAATATCAAAGCCCTGCTAATTTAATTATTATACCTTCTTTGACAAAGATTTTCACATAAAAAGTATTAAAATACAGCTTTTTAACATAAAAATAACTTTTATCAGCATTTAGGCAACAAAAAAAGAGGTTGAACCTCTTTTTTGATTAATTTACTTTTTCAGAAATTGTTTCTGAAAAAGCTTCCAATTTTTGAATATCTTCATCATCAGCTGACAAATCAACCTTGATAGAATCAGCACCTTTTGTAGCACCAGTTAATGCAAATTGAGCTTCAAATTCATCAACTGCTTTACAGAAATAATCGTAGAAAGTATCACCAGAACCAACAACACCAAAGATTTTATCTGACAAATCAACGTCGGCAAGATCTTCGTAGAAATCAACGATTTCGTCTGGCAATTCACCATCGCCATAAGTGTATGATGCTACGATAGCAACATCAGCATCTTCAAAATCAGCTGCATCAACAGTTGTGCATTCGTCAACTTCGACAATGTGTCCAAGTTCTTCAAATTTATTTCCTACAATGTCAGCAATTTCTTCAGTGTTTCCTGTCATGCTGGCATAGACAATCTTAACTAAAGCCATAGTTTCCTCCAAACATAAACTACCACTATTGTAGCATATTTTTACAGAAATGTTTCATATAATTATCAATTTTTGATAATAATTCAGCTTTTTGTGCTTCATTTGTGAAAGAAGCTTGGATAGCATTTTTATTAAAGGCTAGAAAATCAGCTACACTTACCCCAAAGTGTTTGACAAAAAGAGTATATTCTTTGGTTAAATTGGTATCAGAAACTGTTCGGGTATCCGTATTAATCGTAATTTTAGCACCAGCATTTTTTAAAGCTAGAAATGGAAATTCATCCAATGATTTAGCGGCTTTTGTCTGTAAATTACTTGTTAAACATAGCTCTAGCTCTGCTGTAACACCCTTTTCGATGAACTCTTGAATTAATTCAGGCTGATTGTAAATAGCTGTACTATGCCCGATGCGCTTAATATCATGGGCGATAGAGTCTGCAATATAATGCGCACAGCCACATTCTCCAGCATGAAAAGTCATTGGAAGTCCTAGCGCTTGTGTTTCTTTAATCAAATTGGCCAATTGAGCAGGTGGAAAGTCCAATTCATTTCCCGCGAAATCAAAACCAACCAAACCTTTTTCAGCTAACTCAACAACATGTTCAAAAATATCTCGCGTCACTTCTTTTGGCGACTGCTTCATACCACAGACGAGCACTTTAGCGACAATGCCAAAGTCTTCTTCAGCTTGCTTTAGCCCAGCAAGCACTGCTTCTACCGTCTCAGAAGCACTCAAGCCTCATCCATTGACACTTCAGGCGCAAAACGAATTTCAGTATAAATCACGTTTTCTTGTGCTGCTTGTCTTGCAACGTCATAAGCTGCCAAATGTAGCGCTTCTTTGGTCTGTAAAAGTGGACGAACAAAATCAAAAGTTTTGAAATAATCCATTAAAGATTCTGCATTTTCTGGCGCAACCACCAATTGTTTCAGCTCTTTATCTGACACTGTTATATTTGCCATTTCTGCCAATTGATGAATGACCCCCAGCGAGATAGAACCCTCCAAATGACAATGTGATTCTGCTTTTGCTAAATCCTTTAATGTTGTTTTATCCAAGTTAGCCTCCTTAATAAATTTTTTAGCTACTATCTAAATACATTATTGCATTTTTGCAAAGGTGTTTTGAGGATTTTTTTGATTACTATGCACAAAAAATACCAGCTGAAATCAGCTGGCTTTTGTAATCTAACCCCTTATTAAAGTTTCTTACAAGTGATTGAAACAATTGCTTCGTGTTGCCCAAGTTTTGAGAAATTATTTTGTAGAATCCACATAAAAAATGCCCTATAAAATCGTTCTAAGTCAGAAAAAAAGTTATCGCTTTGGGAAAATTTTTCTTCCCAAGATTTCAAGTCGTATTCGACTTGATTGAGTTGTCGTTTTATTTCCAGTAAAAGTTTTTCTGGTACTCGTTGAAGTTTTAGAGCAACACGAAAAATTGAATCAAAAAAGGTAATCTCCGTGATATAAGTTATCATGTTTATCACCTCCACTAAAAACATAACAAAGAAAACTTAAAAGAAACCAAATTTTAAAAGCGCTTCAAATAGTCGTACTCGTTATCCTGCATACAAAGACGCCTATTAGCGTCTTTTTTGTATATACTAAGGTTTAATACGATGTAGCATACGTGGGAATGGAATGGCTTCACGGATGTGTTTTGTTCCAGCCACGAATGTTACCATACGTTCGATACCGATACCAAATCCAGCGTGTGGTACTGAACCGTATTTACGAAGGTCAAGGTAGAATTCGTATTCCGATTTATCCATTTCAAGGGCATCCATTTTAGCCACAAGAGCATCGTAATCATCTTCACGGACTGAACCACCGATGATTTCTCCGTAACCTTCTGGTGCAAGAAGGTCAGCACACAAAACGCGTTCCGGATTATCAGGAACTGGCTTCATATAGAAAGCTTTGAAGCTTGCAGGATAATTGATAACGAATGTTGGAACACCAAAATAGTTTGAAATCCAAGTTTCATGTGGTGAACCGAAGTCATCACCGTGTTCTAGATGTTCGTAATCAGCATCTTCGTCATTTTCATGTTCTTGAAGAAGCGAGATAGCATCATCGTAAGAAACACGTTTGAATGGTTCTGCAATGTATTTTTTAAGCAAATCAACGTCACGTTCCAAGATTTCAAGGGCTTGTGGAGCACGGTCAAGAACACCTTGGATAAGAGCTTTAACATAAGCTTCTTGAAGATCAAGAGATTCTTCGTGTGAAAGGAATGAATATTCAGCATCCATCATCCAGAACTCAGTCAAGTGACGGCGAGTTTTTGATTTTTCAGCACGGAAAACAGGACCGAAGTCAAAGACACGACCAAGCGCCATAGCACCAGCTTCAAGGTACAATTGACCTGATTGGCTCAAGTAAGCAGGTGTACCAAAATAGTCTGTTTCAAACAATTCTGTTGAATCTTCAGCCGCATTTCCTGATAAGATTGGGCTATCAAATTTGATGAAGCCATTTTTATCAAAGAATTCATAAGTTGCATAGATAATTGCATTACGAACTTGCATGATAGCCATTTGTTTGCGTGAACGCAACCACAAGTGACGGTGATCCATTAGGAAATCTGTACCATGTTCTTTTGGAGTGATTGGGTAATCTTCTGAGTGACCAACAATTTCAAGGTCTGTCACATCAAGCTCATAACCAAATTTTGAACGAGAATCTTCTTTGACAATACCTGTGATAAGGATAGAAGTTTCTTGGTTAAGGTGTTTGATAGTATTGAATTTTTCAGTTCCTTCTTCTTCACCAAATTTTTCGATGAAGTTTGGTTTGAAAGCAACAGCTTGGAAGAATGCTGTTCCGTCACGAAGTTGTAGGAAGGCAATTTTTCCTTTTCCTGATTTGTTGGCAACCCAAGCACCGATTGTGACTTCTTCACCAACATGGTCTTTAACATCAATAATAGATACGTAATCTTTAGACATATTTCCTCTTTTCAACTATTACTCTGACACTTCTGTCAGTTTAATCTTACTTATTTTATTTTTTGTGCTATTGATTGTGACTTGGTAGGTCATTTCTTTTTCGCCGCCGTCCCAGTCTTGACAATAGGTTAACTTGAAAGATTGCTTTCCAGATTTTGTCACCTTTCCTGTCAATTGACTATAACCGCCAGAACCTACGGTATCTGATTTACTTGGATAAGTGTGATAAGTTACACCCTCTAAAGTAATAGCTTCGCTATTAACATCACTAGCTACCCAAGAATATCCCGTGCTGCTGTTACTAGCCAAATCAATTTCAAAGGTCTTTTCATCTGTACTAACACGATAATCTCCAAGTTCTGTTAGCTTGGGAGAGCTCGGTTTGAAATGAATTCCCAATCCGACTAATACAATTCCTAAAAAGGCGACTAATACAATAATGATTTTTCGTCTTTTAGACATAGCTTATTTTTCCATAAAGGCTTTCAAACGATTAACAGCGTCTTTCAAAGTGTCCAAGTCAGTGGCATAGCTCAAACGAACATTTTCAGGAGCACCAAAACCTGCACCAGTGACAAGAGCAACACCAGCTTCTTCGAGAATAGCTGTTGTAAATGCTGTGACATCTGTATAGCCTTTCATTTCCATCGCTTTTTTCACGTTAGGGAAAGGTAGAATGCCCCTTGTGTTTAATCACTTCAAATCCAGGAACTGCATTAAGCAATGGATAGATAGTATTAAGGCGTTCTTCGAAAGCTTGACGCATTGTCTCAATAGAATCTTGTGGACCAGTAAGAGCTTCAATGGCTGCATATTGAGAAACGGCTGTCAAATTTGAGGTTGTTTGGCTAATAACTTTTGCCATTCCTGAAATAATTTCTTCTTCAGCAACCGCAAAACCGACACGCCAACCTGTCATGGCATAAGTTTTTGAAACACCGTTAACCACAACAGTTTGTTTTCTGATAGCTTCTGAAATACTTGAGATTGGTGTAAACTCATTACCATTATAAACCAACCGTCCATAAATATCGTCAGCAAGAATTATAATGTTGTGTTCTACTGCCCAATTTCCGATAGCTTCCAATTCATCACGTGTGTAAATCATACCTGTTGGGTTAGACGGCGAATTTAACAAGAGAACTTTTGTTTTTTCTGTACGAGCTGCTTCAAGTTGTTCAACGGTCGCTTTGAAATGATTGCTTTCAGTTGTCGCAACAGTTACTGGCACACCATCAACCATTTTGACTTGGTCAACATAAGACACCCAGCATGGTGTTGGGATAATGACTTCATCGCCTGGATTAAGAACAGTTGTAAAGAAAGTATAAAGGATAAATTTTGCACCTGTTGCCACAACCACTTGATTACGATTGATTGAATAGCCATAGAATTTTTCCATGTAGCTATTAATAGCATCTTTTAATTCAGGTAGTCCTGAAGCAACTGTGTAAAAGCTTGCTTTACCATTTTGAATTGCCTCAATAGCTGCATCTTGGATATTTTTAGGAGTTACAAAATCAGGTTCTCCCAAAGTAAGTGATGAAATATCACGACCTTCTGCTTTTAAGGCTTTAGCACGCGCACTTGCTGCTAATGTCACACTTTCTTCCATGTTCAACACGCGATTTGATAAGTTTGTCATATGCCCTCCTTCTTCACGAGCTCACTTGTTTCAAAATTCACAAGATAATAACCATTAGTAGCTGTTACTTCCCAAATAGGCGTTTCGTCATAAATACCATAAACAACCTTAGAAATACCAGTCGCTCCATTTGCTGTCGCAACTTGCTTAGCTTCTTTACGACTAATACCATCATTTACAGAGTAGACATAAACTTCACCATTGTCCTCGCCAACAGACACAATCTTTTGCTCTCCAGATGATGTTGTCCCATAAACGCTATAATAAGTCTCTGAACCATTATAAAGGTCAACTGAAGATGTTTCTGTCAAATCAGCTTTTTCAACGGCAACTTGGGTAGCCAATTTTTCTGCGTCCAGTCTCGGTTTCACTGATAGATACAAAACCGTCACCACAGAAATCAAGAGAACTAAGAAAATCAAGCTAAAACCAAGTAAATACTGTTTTACTGGTGTTAATTTTTTCATTTACTTCTCCCTTTTAGTTTATCCCCTTTATTATAGCAAAAAATTCTTTATTTCTGTTAGACTCTTTGAAAATTTTTGAGAAGAAAGGTAAAATTCTTCTGTCAAAGCATCATTTATCATTTTTCCGTATGATTTTGTCAATATCCGATTGTCTAAAATGAGCACAGCTGAGCGTTGATTGTCACGTCTCATCGTACGTCCAATCGCTTGTTTTAATTTCAAGATTGCTAATGGTAATGAATAATCATAAAACGGTGATTTGGCTTGCGCTAGCAAATAATTGCTGATTTTTTGCACAAATAAATCCTTAGGATTTTCAAACGGCAATCGTGTGATGACCTCAATTATTTTATCTGCTTGAACAAAATCCACACCTTCCCAGAAAGCGCCTGTTCCAAGAAGAATACGACTTTCACCACGTTCAAAACGACGTTTGACATTATAAGCCGTACCATTTTTCTCCTGCGTCAAATGATGAAGTGCCATATCATCTAGCAAATCAGAAACATCAAGCATTGTTTTCTTGGCATTAAATAACACCAAAATCGGCTCATCCAATTGTTTTAACTGATAAATACGCTCTGCAATGGCTGAAGCATATTCTTCCTCAGAAATATCAGCGACATTTGGCATTTCCTCATCAATCCAAATATGTTGGGCATTCTGCTTATCATGCGCAATGCTCATGAAATGATAGTGTTCAAAGCCTAGCAAATCAGCTAAACTAACCTGCGGACTGATATGCAAGGTTGCCGAAATCATATAAGTCTTGCGTGTTTCGGGTAGAAATTCTTGAAAATTCAACAATTCTTCACTACTAGCATTTAGGTAAGTTTGACGTTTTTCATTTTCAACAATTGTCTCAAACCAAAAATCAGTAAAAGGCTGCGCAAATAAGGCTAACAAATCCTCCAAACAAATATATCGCCAATCAGGATTGAAAGCCAGCAATTCATTGGTTGCTTGTTCTAAACGACGAGCGTCCTCTGTTGTCACATAGACCTCTTGATTTTGGTAAAAGCGTGTTGCCAAATGGCTCAATTGGAAAGAAAGGCTTTCTATCAATCGTTTTTCCAATGTCGATAAAGCTGCATCTAAGTGCTTTTCAAGTTTTTGCACCAATTGCGTTACGTTAACACGACGACGTGAAAATTGCTCCAAATTTAAAATCAATTTTTGGGCTTCATCAAAAACAAGCACTTTCTTAGCCGCAAACGCCTTATCATCTTGCACACGTTCTAAAAAATAAGCATGATTAATAATCAATAGTTTGCTATGTTTCGCATTTTCATAAGTACGATTCCAAAAATCAACATCCTTATAAAGGGATTTTTCGCTTAAATTTCCATCATGTTTAATCTGGTCAAAATAAGCTTCAAATCGCTGTTTTTGTTTGATTTCATCTAAATCGCCAGTCTCCGTTTCAGTCAGCCAAACCAAAAGCTGCATTTTATAACGATTTACCAAACGATTATCCCCTTCACGTCGCAAACTATCCGCGAAGGCATCTAATTTAATATAGTTACCAGGACCTTTAATTGATTGACACGGTATGTGAAAAACGTCTTGAATCTTTCTGACTTCATTTGCCATGATTTGGTCTTGAAGAACCTTAGTTGGTACGGAAACAATGACCTGCTCATCTTGAGCTAACTGGAGCAAAGGTAAAAGATAACCATAGGTTTTTCCAAGTCCTGCTTGCGCTTCTAAAAATGAGACCTGTGACGATTGAAAATCATCTTTAACCAACTGTGCAAACTGACTTTGCTTTTCACGCGCATCCAAGCCCAGAAGCGCCAAATTGACATCAAATGCTTCTGATAATTGACGCGCTTCACCAATCGTTTTTGGTTGTCGTAGCACTAAGCCACCAACTTCTTGAAAATCTTTTGGCGATAAAACCTTAGCCTGTTTGAAGCTTTCCTCAATTAACATCCCTGTTTCAAACAAAAGGTTATCAGCTAAAGGCAAAAGGCTTTCCAAGACTTCCTTGGGCAGGCTTTTCATTTTTGCTTTCAATTTTAAAAATAGCTGCGCAGTCGCATAGGCATCTGAAATTGCCGTGTGAGCATCTGCCAAATCTAAAGCTAAAACATCAGCTAAATTTCCCAAACTGTATTTCTCAAAAGTTGGATAAAAAACCTGCGCCAATTCAACCGTATCAACGCGAGGTGTTCGTAATTCATAGCCTTCCATGAATAATTGTTCTGCTAACAGATTGGCATCAAATTTGACATTGTGAGCCACAAAAACACAATCCTCAATTAGGTTAAAAATCTCCTGCGCAACTTGTGAAAAATCTGGCGCTTTTGCCAATTGCTCATCTGTAATACCAGTCAAATTAATAATATGTTCAGACAAAGCCTCGTGGGGATTGACATCCGTTTGATAGGTCTTGACGATTTCATCATTTTCAATAATCACAATCCCAACTTGAATAATTTCTGCCATTGCATGGGCACCCGTTGCCTCCAAATCCACAATAGCATATTTTTGAGAATTCACTTGCATCATAACACATAGATTATACCATTTTTGCTAGGTACATTCATCTAATCTCAACATTATTTTTAATCTCACATATCTCCAAATCTCACAAATATGACTTTTAGCCAAATTTTTGATACACTTTTTTTATGAAGATTTTTAGATTATTAAATCACGTTGCACGTGAAAATACTTATTTATTGGTCAATGACCAAGGCATTATTGTTGTTGATCCAGGTAGTGATGTTGACCATATTCAAGAAAAGATTGCCTCATTTGATAAACCAGTTGTGGCAATTTTAATCACACATGCTCATTATGACCATATTATGGGACTTGATGTCATTCGTGACGCTTTTGGACACCCACCTGTTTACATTTCTGATAAAGAAGCGTCTTGGCTTTATTCGCCGAAAGATAATTTTTCAGGTTTGGAGCGCCATGCGGATTTGCCAGATGTTGTCTTAGCGCCTGCCGAACATCATTATCAGTATGATGATGATTATCAAATCGCTGGTTTTCGTTTTCATGTTCGTCAAACGCCTGGACATTCTTGCGGTAGTGTTTCCTTAGTATTTCCAGATGATGAATTGGTTTTAACTGGCGATGCTCTTTTTCGTGAAACAATCGGACGCACAGATTTACCAACGGGAAATTCTGAACAATTACTAAATAGTATAAAAGCTGAACTTTTCAGCTTGCCAAATCATTTCATGGTTTACCCTGGTCACGCTCGTGAAACGACTATTGCCCACGAGAAGAATTTTAACCCATATTTCAATTAGCCATGAAAAAAATCAAAAAATTTACTTTAAGTTTCCTTCTGATTATTGCTATTCTAATTACCATTAGTGGAGTGGTACTTCATCAAAAAACTTACCAAGCAAGTTCAGAAGCACAGACAGCTGCTAAAACTGCCGAAAGCACAAAAGATTATCTGTTTTTTCAAAGTTCTGGCACCGCTAAAGCTAGTATTGTTTTTTACCAAGGTGCTCTCGTCGAGGAAACAGCCTACGCAAGTTTGGCAAAAAACTTAGCGCAAGAAGGTTTTGACGTTTATCTCTTAAAAACACCTTTGAATCTGCCAGTTTTATCAAGCAACAAAGCCTTAAAAGTGACTGCGAAAAACAATCTCTCCAATGTTTACCTAGCTGGACATTCACTAGGTGGCGTTGTTGCCTGCTTAAATGCCGCTGATTCTGACTCTCAAGCCATTTCTGGGCTTATTCTACTTGCGAGCTACCCATCTGAAAAAACTAACTTATCTGATAGTAATTTAAAAGTTCTATCAATCACTGCTAGCAATGATAAGGTACTGCAATGGGACAATTACGAAAAAGCTAAAAAGCGCCTCCCTGACGATACCGAATACTTGACTATCGTCGGTGGTAATCATAGTGGTTTTGGCGATTACGGCAAACAAACCAAAGACGGTAAAGCAACCATTTCCCAAACAGAACAAGAAAGCCAAATTACTTTAGGCATTACTGATTTTATTGATTAAAAAAATGACTTTCTGAAATATCAGAAGGTCATTTTTTAGATTAAATTTTAAGATAACGTCTCATTGAGATAACTGAACCAAGTGCTCCGATAATAATTCCGACTAAGAACATACCTCCAATGACAAGTGGCAGAAATGTGTCGACTGGATATAATGACAAGCCTTGGACTTCAAATTGTGGGTTAACCGATGAGTAAACAGTCTTGTACGCAAAGTAAATGATAATTGATGGAACAATCGCTCCAAGAAGCCCTACCCAAGCACCTTCAAAGAAGAATGGTCCACGGATATAAGAATTTTTAGCACCTACCAAACGCATGATTTCAATGTCACGTTGACGAGACATGATTGTCATGCGAATCGTATTGGAAATTAAGAAAATCGCTACAAAAATCAAAAGCACTGTTCCTGCAAATCCCCATGTACGAATAAATTTAGCAATACTGAAAAGTTGGTCTGAATTTGAGCCACCATAATCCACTGACTCAACACCTTCAATTTTAGTAATTTTATTAGCCACTTTCTTCACATCTGATGGTGAGTCTGCCTCAACAATGTAAACGTCTTGCAATGGATTTGAGTCACCATCAAAAAGCGTCCAATCATCTCCGTAGGCTTCTTGTAATTTTTCAAGTTGTTCATCTTTACTTGAATAAGTAACTGATTCAACACCTGAAACTTTTGAAATTTGGTCATAAACTTGGTGATACGAATCATTAGTGACTGTTTCACCAACTTCGTTAGTTGTTGTTTCAGAGCTATCTGTTGAGTCAACATCCAAATAAACATTAATTTGAATGTTATTTTCAATACCTGTTGCGATACGCTCAACGTTCAATAGAACAGCAGCAAACACACCAACAAGTGTCAATGTAATGGTAACAGAACTGACTGAAGCGACGGTCATCCAAACATTACGTTTCAAACTTTTAATGGATTCCCATAAATGGCGGAAAAAATTTCTAATCATTATATCCGTATTCTCCTTCCTCCTCGTCACGTACAATGCGACCGTCTTCAATAGCGATAACCCGATGACGAAGATTATCGACAATTTGTTTGTTGTGTGTTGCCATCAAAACAGTTGTTCCTTGAAGATTGATGCGTTCTAATAATTGCATGATTTCCCATGAAATTTCTGGGTCAAGGTTACCTGTTGGTTCGTCAGCAATCAAAACTTTAGGATTATTAACAATCGCACGTGCAATTGCAACACGTTGTTGTTCACCACCAGATAATTGCTCTGGGAATGAACGCATTTTATGCTTAAGCCCAACCAAATCAAGAACTTCTGGCACACGTTTTTTAATTTCACGTGGTTTTTCACCGATAACTTGCATTGCATAGGCAACATTTTCAAAAACAGTTTTTTTAGGAAGAAGTTTATAGTCTTGGAAAACAACTCCAATGCTACGACGCAAGATTGGAACATCCCGTTTTTTCAATTTTGTTAGGTTAAATTCCCCAACTTTAAGAGTTCCAGCAGATACTTTTTCCTCACGGTACAATAGTTTAATAAAGCTAGATTTACCGGCACCAGAAGGACCAACAATATAAACAAATTCACCTGAATTGACAGATACGTTAATATCTCTCAAAGCAGTCGTTGAGCGGTGATACTTCTTGGTTACACCATTCATTTCAATTAATGCCATTTGTATTTTCCTTTACGATTTTGTTATCCTAAAATTTTACTTTCGAATTAATCAATACGCCATTTTAGATAAGCGTCGATGAAGCCATCAATGTCACCATCCATAACTTTATCAACTTGAGCAATTTCATAGCCTGTACGATGGTCTTTAACCATTGTATAGGGCGTAAAGACGTAAGATCGAATTTGACTTCCCCATGTGATTTCTTTTTTATCACCTTTAAGGGCATCCACTTCTTGCGCTTTTTTCTCTTGCTCTAATTGATAGAGTTTGGCTTGTAACATTTTCATCGCACGGTCACGGTTTCCGTACTGAGTACGATCAACCGTTGATGCTACAACAATTCCTGTTGGAATGTGGGTCAAACGAACACCAGTTGATACCTTATTGACGTTTTGTCCCCCAGCACCACCTGAACGGAAAGTATCCATTTTAATATCATCATCACGAATGTCAACTTCAATTGTATCATCTAATTCTGGCATAACTTCGACAGAAGAAAACGATGTATGACGACGTTTGGCTGAATCAAACGGTGAGATACGCACTAGACGATGAACTCCCATTTCAGATTTCAAAAGCCCATAAGCATTTGGACCTTCAAATGAAAGAGTAACAGATTTGATACCAGCTTCGTCCCCTGCTTGATAATCAAGGGTTTCAACTTTAAAACCTTTGGCGTTGCCGTAGCGTGTGTACATACGAAAAAGCATATCAGCCAGTCTTGAGCTTCGGTACCACCTGACCCTGGATGAATTTCCAAAATAGCGTTGTTGCGGTCATAAGGCTCTGATAAAAGCAAGGTCATTTCATAACTTGTCATGATTTTATCAAGCTTTTCAAGACTTTCCTCTAATTCAGCTTGAACAGAATCATCTTCGTCCAACATTTCCAAATAAAGTTCAGTTTCGTCAGACAACTCTTGCATTTCATTAAAGGTTTCATAGGTTTGTTTCAAACCATTTAACTCTTGAGACGTTTTCTGAGCTGCAATGTTATCATTCCAAAAATCTGGCTCAGTCATTTTATTTTCAAGAAGCGCAATGTCCTCTTCTAAACGATCTAAGTCAAAGAGACCTCCTGAAGCTAGTCAACTTCTCTTGATTTTCTACTATTTTTTGACGAATTTCAGCTACTTCCATGAAATAACTCCTTTTACTAAGATACTAAGTCCGTTAAGAAAGCGAGATGAAAATAGGAATTTGACACTGTGTCCTAGGACACAGGAAAAATTATCTTTTTCGCGACGCTTTTAGGACGAGTTCAATTAATTAAGATACTAAGTCCGTTAAGAAAGCAAAGTAAACATTGAATTTTTACGCTACCTTTAGAACTTATCCTATATCACTACTGTTTTCTTATTCTACCATAAAGCCCGCAAAATTACCATTATACGCCATACTTCATTTGCATCAAAACCACATGATAAGTGGCTTTCTCACCACCAAAAATATTTCTATAGAAAATTAACACTCAGTAGTTCTATTTTAAGCTAAAAATATAATTCAAATAAGGCAGGACAATTACAAAACGGTAACAAAAGATGAGGTTAGATAGAGCTGTTATGTTTTTCATTTTCGACAAACTGCAGCACTTCTGTCAAATTATCAATCAAAACATCTGCTTTTGATTGGTCAGCACCAAAGACTTTATCACGAATGGCTAGAACACGCACGCCAGCTGCCACACCTGCTTGAATCCCTTTTGGGCTATCTTCAATAATCACAATATCTTTTTTAGCAAAGCCTAATTTCTCACAAGCGGCATTATAAATAGCAGGATTAGGTTTACCTTCTGCAAATTCGCTTCCCGATAGAATATGAGTAAAGTACTGCTTTAAGCCTGATTTTTCCAAGGCATCTTCGATATCTTCACGCGCACTATTAGAAGCCAATGCTAGGATGATTCCCTTGGCTGTTAATGTTGCCAAAACCCTACGAGCATCAGCAAAAACTAGCTCATCGTAAGCTGGTCGATGAGTATTTTTATAAGCTGTGTATTCGGCTTCTAGTGCTTTAGTATCATAATTTGCAATCTTATCACCTAAGATATTTTCCCAAAATTGATCCATGCGCCCGCCAATGAAATATTTTGGCGGCAAGTGTTTGACCGAAATGCCTTTACTGCCTAAAAATGTCTCACGTCGTTTAAAATAAAAATTCTCAGTGTCAAATAAGACACCATCCATATCAAATATTATTGCCTTTATCATGAAAGCCTCCTGAAAGTATTCTATCATATTTTTAGAAGAGATAAAAATACACATCAAAGGCTTTTTAGAAGATTTTTTGTTACAATAATGCCATGACAAAACTAGCTATTATGAGTGATTTACATATTGATTTAAATCATTTTGATGATTTTGAAATCCAGACACTCATTGACACATTAAGCGCAGAAAAAAATTTCTCATCTGCATTTCGCTGGAGATATTTCTAACCATTTTTATGACATCTCTTACTCATTTTTAGAAACAATGAGCAAGCATTTTGACGTTACTTATAATCTCGGCAATCACGATATGCTTGATTTAGATGACAAGGTGATTGATGATTTGGATTTTCAAATTATTCCGTTGGGGAAAAAGACACTCTTGGCTTTTCATGGTTGGTATGATTATTCCTTTTTCCCAGAAAAATCTGAAGCTGAAACAATCAAATTTAAAAATACTTTCTGGTTTGACCGACGTTTAAATCGCAACTTTTCTGACAAAGAACTCACGCGCCAAACAACACAAAAACTCGATAAAGCCTTATCAACAATTACCAATGACGTGATTGTCAGTCTGCATTTTGTGCCACATCACCAATTTACCTTGCAACACGAGCGTTTTAAACCATTTAATGCTTTTTTAGGTAGTCAAGTTTTTCATGATATTTTCAAAAAACATCAGGTTAACGACGTGATTTTTGGGCATACTCATCATAGTATCGCTTCGCAGCAAATTGACAATATTACTTACCATGCTAAACCGCTTGGTTATATCCGTGAGTGGGATTTGACTATTGATTATGTCAATCAACACCCTGAACTCAACCCAAATCAGACCTGGAATCTTAGCAAACGCTACAACATTGTCAAAAAAATTGATGACTTTACTGATTACAAAACGTCAAAATTTGGCACAAGAATTCCGAAAATCCATGACTATTTTTGAATTATAATAAAAAGCAAATCTCACACATGAGATTTGCTTTTTTGCTGAATCAATCTGATTCATTTTTTATATTTTTTAAATTGCTTTTTCATCTTGTCCAAGGACACGTTGAATAGCTTTAACGATTTCAGTTAGAACAACCATAAGTGAGCTTCCGATAATAACAGCAAGCCATTGTGTAGCGCTTAGATGCGAAACATGGAACAAATCATTAAATCCAGGTACTACGATCGTTATCATCAAGAGAAGAAAGGCGATTGGGATAGCCCAAGTTAAAGGTTCTGTTTTTAAAAGCTCCAACAGTAAAGATAGATTGATAAACAGATTTAACATTGAAAGCATGAACCAATTGAATCAAACCAAGTGTCGCAAATGCCATTGTCAAAGCATCTTCGTGTACCATACGATTAGTAGCATGTTCTGGGAACATCAACGCCCAACCATAGACACCAAGAACAAGAACAGTTTGGAAAATTCCTTGGTAAATAATCGCTCCCATGACACCACCGTCAAAGAAATTAGACTTACGACCACGAGGTTTGTGGCTCATAACACCAGGTTCGGCAGGTTCAACACCAAGCGCAATAGCTGGTAGTGTATCGGTTACCAAGTTAATCCAAAGAAGATGAACAGGTTGAAGCACATCCCAACCAAATAATGTTGCAAAGAAAATCGTAAAGACTTCTGCCATGTTAGCTGAGAGAAGGTATTGAATAGATTTTTGAATGTTTGAGAAAACTTTACGTCCTTCTTCAACTGCAACGATAATTGTAGCAAAGTTATCATCAGCAAGAACCATATCAGAAGCGCCTTTAGATACTTCTGTACCTGTAATCCCCATACCAATACCAATGTCAGCTGTCTTGAGTGAAGGCGCATCATTGACACCATCACCAGTCATGGCAACAACCTTACCTTCATTTTGCCAAGCTTTTACGATACGCACCTTATGTTCTGGAGACACACGTGCATAAACGGAGTATTGTTTGAAAACTTTTTGGAATTCTTCATCAGAAAGTTCATTAAGTTCAGCACCAGTAAAGACGTGGTCTTGACCATCATCTTCAATGATACCAAGGCGTTTGGCAATAGCTTCCGCTGTATCTTGGTGGTCTCCAGTAATCATGATTGGACGAATACCAGCTTCTTTAGCAACAGCAACAGCTTTTGCAGCTTCTGGACGTTCAGGGTCAATCATTCCGACCAATCCAGAGAAAATCAAATCAGACTCAATAATATCTGATTCAAGGGCTGGGACCTCAGAGACATATTTGTAAGCCATCATCAAGACACGTAGCGCTTTTCGGGCCAAATCTTTATTAACAGCAAGAATGCCTTCTTTTTCTTCAGCGGTAATATCACGTACTTGACCATTTTCTTCGATACGAGTAACACGCTTAAGCAATTGGTCTGGAGCACCTTTTACCGCAACAAAATATTTGCCATCTGCTTCCTTATGAATGGTTGACATCAGCTTACGTTCAGAATCAAATGGTAATTCTGCAACACGTGGCTCTTCAACAAGAGCTTCACGTATATCAAAACTGTGATCCAGTCCAAATTGAACAAGAGCTGTTTCTGTAGGATCGCCAATGAGTTTTCCATTTGGATCAATCTTCGTGTCATTAGCAAAATTCATAATACGAAGAGTATTATTATCAGAGGCAATGTCACTAGCAGCACTTTGTAGCTCACCGTTTGTATAGACTTTTTCAACAGTCATCTGGTTCATGGTCAACGTTCCAGTTTTATCAGAGGCAATAATTTCAGTTGAACCAAGTGTTTCAACGGCAGGAAGTTTACGTACGATTGAGTTGCGTTTTGCTAATGTTGTTGTTCCCATTGATAATACAATCGTAACAATAGCAGGTAAACCTTCAGGTATAGCAGCTACAGCTAATGCAACAGATGTCATTAAGCCTTCAATTGGAGATTCTCCACGAACAAAGACCCCTACAATAAAAGTAACAATGGCAATAGCTACAACCAAATAAGTCAAAACTTTAGATAATTGGTTAAGGTTTTGTTTAAGTGGAGTATCTGTTTCATCAGCATTAGCTAACATATCAGCAATTTTACCAACTTCTGTATACATTCCAGTATTAACAACAACACCAGAACCACGTCCATAAGTGACATTTGAGTTTTGGTAAGCCATGTTAACACGGTCACCGATACCAGCATCAGCTGCAACTTCTACCGATAAATCTTTTTCAACAGGAACAGATTCACCAGTCAATGCTGCTTCTTCAATTTTTAATGACGCAGCTTCCAACAAGCGCATATCAGCAGGTACGACATCACCAGCTTCAAGCATAACAATGTCACCAGGAACCAATTCTCTTGAATCAATTTCAACAATATGACCATTACGACGCACACGTGCAATCTGACTCGACATATCTTTCAGCGCTTCAATTGCAGCCTCTGCCTGCCCCTCTTGGTAAACACCAAACGCTGCGTTAAGAATAACAACTGCCAAAATAATAAGCGCATCTGTTAGCCCTTCGCTTCCCTCTGTAACTACCGAAAGCGCTGCTGCAACTAGCAAAATAATAATCATTAAATCCTTGAATTGGTCAAGAAATTTTGCTAGTAGACTTCGTTTTTGACTTTCTTCAAGTTCATTATGACCATATTCATCCAAGCGCTTTTGTGCTTCCGCAGTAGATAAACCTTCACGTGATGATTGTAACTCATCTAACGTTTCATCTTTTCCTTGTGTGTAAAACAAGGCTTTACTTTGTTCTTTAAACAAAATAGCTTCCTCCTCTGGTCTCAAAAATAGAAAAAGAGACCTGTTTTTTTAAAAAACAAGTCTCGCTGTTTAAGATTATGCCGGAAATCAACGATTTCGTAATGACGACATAAACGCGATTTTTCAGTCGCAAATTGCGTACTGAAGGTTTATCATTTAGTTTTGTGTTCATCCTAGGCACCATAGCTACAGATTAGAATTGAATCCAGCAAAGCAAGGTACCGAAAGAGGATGCAAAAATAAAGACAAAAATCGCCTGCTACTCCCTTGAATACAAAGTAATCATATCAACTTTTATCTTTTTTGTCAACTGAACACATCCCCACTCGAACACCGATAATATCGTATTTATATTATGCTTATACCCAATGAATTTCTAGCTGATAATTTGCAAAAACACTCTCTCCATCAACTTGTTTGAGTTGATAATGAATTTTAAGATGTTGTTGTTCAACATCCAACTCATAAATACTTGTTTGCGTTTGTAAATGCTGTAAGCCTACTGGCGTCGGAATAGCAACCAGAGCAGGATTGTCACGGTGAAAACGCATAATTGATTTCGGCGTTGAATAACGTGTCATGACCAACTCTTGCTCGTTGCATTTGAGCATCACGGTTTCTTCTTCCTCATTGGTATAAGCAAGGTAAATATGCCCATTTTTTTCCGTTAATTTGACAGGATAAGATTGTTCAACCAGCTCAACCTGTCCATCCAAATCAATTTTATTCTTAATGTGAAGTTTCATGTAATGTTAAAATGTCTTTCCTTTCCCTAAAATTATAACAATTCTGACGTGTTAAAGCCACTATAAGTCTAACATTTAATAGCAGATGAGCGAAGTAAACTTGTTCCTGTGAAAAGAGCAATAAAGATAATTAAAATTTTAACGGATTAATACCCAACATTGAGAAAAAGATTAACTCTGGCGCATAATTTCCTAGCCGTTGTCCTCAAAATGCTAACCGTCAAATTAAACATCACTTCGACAAGAATTCAAATCCCATGTAAACCATGAGCACTTTCAGAAATACTCCCCAAAGGATTGGCAATCAGTCGGTAAACCATAATGAATATGGCAACAAATTAACAAAATTCCCAAGACACGTTGGACTGAGCGTGTGCTCCAACCTTTTAGTTCTTTGTGTTCCTACAACTGCTCCTAAAAGGGTGCCATTCCCATAGCAAAAGTGGTCAAGTCAACCTCAACAACGGTAATAAAGCAAAGCGCCTCAATCAAAATAGGAATAATATGCGCTGTCGATAACGTTGCAGAGATTTTTTATTATCTTCAACCAGTTTTTCGTTTTAAAAAATGCTGTACTCGTTGCAAAGCATCCACTCCATGGCGTATCTAATAACTCTGTCACGTAACCAACCCATAGCCCAATCCATAATTCTTCCTCTAAATTAAAGCCATGCTTTTTAACATTTACCAAAATATTTCCCATTGTCCAGAAGATGAGAAAAATCAAAAAAGTTAAATCACACGAAGAATAAGTTCATTCGTCATAGTCAACATTATAAATCAAATCCAAGTATTCGTAAATATCCCAGACCTTCCAAAATCAGCTTTACACAGTTTTTTGTTATAATGAAAGTATGAATGAAAAAGTATTTCGTGACCCTGTTCACAACTATATAACTGTCAATCATCAGATTATTTACGACCTTATCAATAGTAAAGAGTTTCAGCGCCTACGACGAGTCAAACAAGTTTCGACAACTGTTTTTACCTTTCATGGTGCAGAACACAGCCGCTTCTCACACTGTTTAGGTGTTTACGAGATTGCAAGACGTGTGACTGAAATTTTTGATGACAAATTTCCTGATATTTGGAATTCTGATGACAATCTCTTAACGATGGTGGCTGGGCTTTTACATGATGTCGGGCATGGTGCGTATTCACACACTTTCGAAAAACTCTTTGATACCGACCACGAAGCCGTTACACAAAAGATTATCACCAGTCCAGATACTGAAGTCAATACTATCTTGCGTCGCGTCTCTCCTGATTTTCCAGAAAAAGTCGCTAGTGTTATCAACCACACTTATCATAATAAACAAGTTGTCCAACTCATTTCTAGCCAAATTGACTGTGACCGCATGGACTACCTTTTGCGCGATTCTTACTATAGCGGCGCTAATTATGGTCAATTTGACTTGAATCGCATTTTACGTGTGATTCGCCCAACTGAAGACGGTATTGTTTTTGAATACAATGGCATGCACGCCGTTGAGGACTATATTGTCAGTCGTTTCCAAATGTATATGCAAGTGTATTTTCACCCTGCTAGTCGCGGAATGGAAGTATTGTTACAAAATCTTTTAAAACGTGCAAAATACCTTTACCAGACTGATACCGATTTCTTTGAAAGAACATCACCAAATCTGATTCCATTTTTAGAAAATCATGCTAACTTAGCTGATTATCTTGCTTTAGATGATGGGGTGATGAATACCTATTTTCAAACTTGGATGACTGCTGAAGATGAGATTTTGGCTGATTTGGCAAGCCGTTTTGTTAATCGTAAAGTCTTTAAATCGGTGACTTTCGAAGAATCGTCACGCAAAGAACTCAGTCACCTTGTTGACCTTGTCCAATCTGTTGGTTTTGATCCTGATTATTACACAGGTATCCATGTCAATTTTGACTTGCCTTATGACATTTACCGTCCTGAAAAAGAAGAACCCAGAACCGAGATTAACATGATTCAAAAAGACGGTTCTGTTGTAGAATTATCAACAATTTCACCAATCGTCAAAGCCTTAACTGGTACTATTTATGGCGACCAACGATTCTATTTTCCAAAAGAAATGCTAGTTGATAACGACCTATTTGCCATTGATAAGAAAGCCTTTATGAGCTATATTTCAAACGAACATTTTGTTTATCATAATTAAGTTTAAGAGCGTATCATGACTTATTTAGCATTGAAAACGTTCCACTTCAGATTTCCTTGTGTTCCCCATGACAAATAAGCCACTTTTTAGTAAGATAGATAGGTAGAGATTCTTTAGGAAGGGTAAAATAACCTTATGTCTATTAAATTAGTCGCTGTCGATATCGACGGCACACTTTTGACCAATGACCGCAAAGTCACACCTGAAGTTTTTGAAGCCGTTCAAGATGCTAAAAAACAAGGTGTTAAAGTCATCATTGCTACTGGACGTCCAATTCCAGGCGTTCAAACACTTCTCGATGAATTAAACCTGAAAGAATCAGGCGATTATGTCATCACTTTCAATGGTGGTTTAGTCCAAGATACCGCTACTGGTGAGAACATTATCACTGAAACCATGACTTACGATGATTATCTTGATATTGAATTCCTTAGCCGTAAGTTAGATGTTCATATGCACGCTATTACCAAAGAAGGTATCTTCACTGCAAACCGCAACATTGGTAAATACACTGTTCACGAATCAACCTTGGTTAACATGCCAATTTTTTACCGTACTCCAGAAGAAATGGGCGATAAAGAAATTATTAAAATGATGTTTATCGATGAACCTGAAATTCTTGATGCTGCAATCGCTAAAATTCCACAAGAATTTTATGACAAATACACCATTGTCAAATCAACCCCATTCTACCTAGAATTCATGAACAAAACTGCTAGCAAAGGCAATGCCATTACACACCTTGCCGAAAAAATGGGACTTAGCAAAGACCAAACCATGGCTATTGGCGATGCTGAAAACGACCGTGCCATGCTTGAAGCCGTTGGTAACCCTGTTGTCATGGAAAATGGTACACCAGAACTCAAAGAAATCGCTAAATATATTACAAAATCAAATGAAGAAAGTGGCGTTGCATACGCCCTTAGAGAGTGGGTCTTAAAATAATGTATAGCTATAAAATCGGTATTTCTGCGGAAGAACACGATAATTTTGCAAAATCAAGTAACCAAACAAACCTTTTACAATCATCAAATTGGGCAAAAATTAAAGATAATTGGGATAACGAACGCATTGGTTTCTACAAAGATGATGCCTTAGTTGCTTCTGCTTCTATCCTTATCAAAGCTTTGCCACTTGGCTTTACCATGCTTTATATCCCTCGTGGACCAATCATGGATTACAGTGACAAAGAGCTCGTTGCTTTTGTCATAAGCTCACTTAAAAAGTATGGTAAAACAAAACGCTCCCTCTTCATCAAAATGGACCCTGCTTTACTGCTTAAACAATACAAAATCGGTGAAGAAGTTGATGAAAACAAAGACACACTTACTGCTATTGACAACTTGAAAGCAGCGGGTTGCGAATGGACTGGACGCACAACAACAATTGCTGAAAGTATCCAACCTCGTTTCCAAGCAAATGTCTATACCCAAGAAGACATGACAGCAACTTTTCCTAAACACACAAAACGTTTAATGAAAGATGCTATTCACCGTGGTGTCATCACTAGCCGTGGTACAATCGATGATGTTAAAGCTTTCGCTGATGTCGTCGCTCTTACTGAAAATCGCAAAGGCGTTGCCCTTCGTAATGAAGATTATTTCCATAAAATGATGGAAACATATGGTGATGATGCTTATCTACACCTTGCCAAAGTTAACTTGCCAAAACGTCTAGCTGAATACAAAGAACAACTCGCTCAAATCGAAAAAGATTTGTCTGAAACTGCTGAACATCAGAAAAAACGTTTGACTAAGTTAACACAACAAAAAAATTCTGTTACAAAATACATTACTGAGTTTGAAGAATTTGTTGAAAAATATCCAGATGAACTCATCATTGCAGGTATTTTATCTGTATCATTTGGTAATGTCATGGAAATGCTTTATGCTGGTATGAATGATGAATTCAAGAAATTCTACCCACAATATTCCCTTTATCCAAAAGTATTTGAAGATGCTTACGCTGACGATATTATTTGGGCAAATATGGGTGGTGTTGAAGGAACACTTGATGACGGTTTAACTAAATTTAAATCAAACTTCAACCCAACTATTGAAGAATTTATTGGAGAATTTAACATCCCAGTCAATCCATTCCTTTACAAACTTTCAAACTTGGCTTACAATATTCGCAAACAAAGGAGAAATAGCCATTAATGACCTCTCTTGAGATTATCGAAAAAAAAGTTTTTGAGACTTTTTGTAACACCGTCTCTTACAAATCGTTTATGCAATCTGTAGAGATGGCGGATTTATTAAAAAAACGTGGGTACCAAGTAGACTATCTTGGACTAAAAGCTGAAGAGACACTACAAGTTGCTGCCGTTCTCTTTAGCTTGCCAATGACAGGTGGGTTCCACATGGAAATCAACTCTGGTCCTGTTTCACGCGATAAACACTATCTGAAACAATTCTACCAAGAACTTCAAAGCTATGCTAAAGAAAATGGAGCTCTTGAATTACTGGTCAAACCTTATGATACCTATCAGCATTTTGACACTACTGGTCAGCCAACCGACCAAGAAAACACGGCACTATTAGACGATTTTCTATCACTCGGTTATCAACACGATGGGCTTTTGACTGGTTACCCAGGTGGTGAGCCTGACTGGCATTATGTCAAAGATTTGACTGACTTAGATGAAAAAACGTTACTAAAATCATTTAGCAAAAAAGGGCGTCCATTGGTCAAAAAAGCTAAGACCTTCGGCATCACCTTACGAAAACTTAACCGTGATGAATTGCCGCTTTTCAAGGAAATCACTTCTGCTACATCAGATCGCAGAGATTACGATGATAAATCTCTTGATTATTACCAAGATTTCTATGATAGCTTTGGAGATTCTTGTGAATTCATGGTTGCAAGTTTGAATTTTCAAGATTATTTAGCACACCTTGAAACTGATAAAGCCAAACTTGACCAACGAATCGAAAAACTCCGAACTGCCATTGAAAATAACAATGTTTCTGAAAAGAAACAAAATCAGCTTCGCGAATTATCCAGTCAATCTGCGACATTTGACACACGCATGGCAGAAGCTAAAGAATTCATTGGCAAGTACGGTTCACAAAACATTGCCCTTGCAGGAAGCCTATTTGTTTATACCAAACAGGAAGCTGTCTATCTCTTCTCAGGTTCTTACCCTGAGTTCAGTAAATTCTACGCACCTGCCTGCTTCAAGAATACGTCATGTTAGAAGCCATAAAACGTGGCATTACAACTTATAATCTTCTTGGCATTACAGGAGAATTTGACGGTTCAGACGGCGTTCTACGCTTTAAACAAAACTACAATGGCTACATTACCCGAAAAATGGGAACTTTCCGTTACTATCCTCATCCACTCAAATACAAATTAATTCATAATCTCAAAAAAATATTGAGACGTCATTAAAAATGACACCTTGGAACCCAAACGTTTCAAGGTTTTTATTTGGAACTAAACTTCCAAATTTGTTGTTCTTTACTTTACAAACTATATTTTTTATCACTCAAACCTATAACCAAGAAAGAAAGCACAAAAAAACCTACCTGTCCTAAGGCAAGTAGGTTTAAATGACTTCAATGTTTCTTGATTATTTTACAAAGTCAAGAAGAGCAAGGAAGCTTTCTGGTTGAAGTGATGCACCACCAACAAGGGCACCATCAACGTCTGGGCAAGCCATATAAGCTGCAACATTTTCAGGTTTAACTGAACCACCGTATTGAACGCGAACTTTATCAGCTACTACTTGACCGAAGTCTGCTGCAACTGTGTCACGAACAACTTTACACATTTTTTGTGCATCATCTTGACTAGCTGATTTACCAGTACCAATAGCCCAGATTGGTTCGTACGCGATAACAAGTGAAGAAACTTGTTCTTCTGACAATCCAGCAAGAGCAGCTGAAACTTGTCCACCTACGAATTCAGCAGCTTTACCAGCTTCGTAAGTTTCAAGAGTCTCACCACAACAGATGATTGGAAGCATACCGTTAGCAAAGATTGCTTTAGCTTTTTTGTTGATATCTTCGTCAGTTTCGTGGAAGTATTCACGACGTTCTGAGTGACCGATTACAACGTAGTCAGTTCCCATTTCAGACAATACTTGAGGACTGTTTTCACCAGTAAAAGCACCAGCGTTTTCAAAGTAACAGTTTTCAGCAGCAACTTTAAGGTTTGAACCTTTAGCTGCAGCAAGAACTGTTGAAAGGTCAAGTGCAGGAGCTGCAATACCAGCTTCAACAAGTTCTGATGAAGGCAATTTAGAAGCTACTGCTTCAACGAATGCTTTAGCTTCTTCTGGATTTTTGTTCATTTTCCAGTTACCAGCGATAAATGGTTTACGTGACATTTCACATACCTCTTCTTTTTTTATTTACTCCCCTATTTTATCATATTTTTAGCAGGTTTTAAAGGTTCGACGGGATTTTTAGCGACAAACCTCAAAGAAATCACAAAAAGAGCCCCTTACGGGACTCTTCCACAATTACTATCTGACTAATAATTGTTATCTGGGAACTTAATTAATTAACTAAAATTAAGCTTCGATTTCTGAAACGATACCTGAACCAACAGTACGTCCACCTTCACGGATTGAGAATGTAGTACCTTGTTCAACGGCGATTGGGTGAATCAATTCAACGTCGATAGTTACGTTATCACCAGGCATTACCATTTCAGTACCTGCTGGAAGTTCGATTGAACCTGTAACGTCAGTTGTACGGAAGTAGAATTGTGGACGGTAGTTGTTGAAGAATGGAGTATGACGTCCACCTTCATCTTTAGTAAGGATGTAAACTTCACCTTTGAATTTAGTGTGTGGGTGAATTGAACCTGGTTTAGCAAGAACTTGACCACGTTCGATTTCATCACGTTGGATACCACGAAGAAGAACACCAACGTTATCCCCTGCAAGACCTTCATCAAGTTGTTTACGGAACATTTCAACACCAGTAACAACAGCTTTTTGGATGTCTTCACGGATACCAACGATTTCAACTTCGTCGTTGACTTTAACAGTACCACGGTCGATACGTCCTGATGCTACAGTACCACGTCCAGTGATTGAGAATACATCTTCGACTGGAAGAAGCAATGGTTTATCAGTATCACGTTCTGGTTCTGGAATGTACTCATCTACAGTGTCCATCAATTCCATGATGATATCTTCGTACTGAGTGTCACCTTCAAGAGCTTTAAGAGCTGAACCTTGGATAACTGGAAGATCATCACCTGGGAAATCGTATTCTGAAAGAAGGTCACGGATTTCCATTTCAACCAATTCAAGCAATTCTTCGTCATCAACAAGGTCAATTTTGTTCATGAAGACGATAAGGTATTTAACACCAACTTGACGTGAAAGAAGGATGTGTTCACGAGTTTGTGGCATTGGACCATCTGTTGAAGCTACTACAAGGATAGCACCATCCATTTGGGCAGCACCAGTGATCATGTTTTTAACGTAGTCCGCGTGTCCTGGAGCGTCGATGTGAGCATAGTGACGTTTAGCAGTTTCGTATTCAACGTGTGCAGTGTTGATTGTGATACCGCGTTCGCGTTCTTCAGGAGCAGCATCGATAGAAGCGTAGTCTTTTGGTTGGTTAACTGCGCTTGGAAGACGACGAGCAAGAACTGTTGTAATTGCAGCTGTCAAAGTAGTTTTACCATGGTCAACGTGTCCAATTGTACCAATGTTAACGTGTGGTTTACTACGATCGTATTTTTCTTTTGCCATTTGGGTAAAAGCCTCCAATAAAATATATTTTATAGATAGACAGTAGGCAATACAGTCTAACTTTACCCTACTATTTTAACAAATTATGCGGGAATTGCAAGTATTTTACTATTTTATTTATGATTTCTTTTATTTCGTAAGTGTGTGATATGGCTGAATTGTGATGCTCTATCCGATATTCGAAGGGTACATCTAATCCTTATCTTCAAGTTGGATAAAATGCACACCCAGTCAAAATAACTCCAGAAAAAGTTATCAAGTACCATTTCTGTAATTCTTTAATAAACGTACGGTTTATCAAATGTAATAGCTACTTCTACAGCTTGTCCAGTCATTTCTGTAACCTTACTAATCTCTTATGTTACTTTCATACTTACTGTCTTAGCTGAAGCAGTAAAAAGGTTGGGAATTTATAGAGATTCATGTGTATAATTGGAGCTATCAGAATATCTCTTTCTTCTAATCTTTCAATTTGACTAACTGACATGGGACGAATTATTGAATAATTTCCCTAATACTCTTCAAAAGGGAACTAATACCATCAATATTTTTAAAACGGTGTGAATAATTGGTTACAAAAAAACTCCCGCAAAGGGGAGGTTTTCTAATAAAAACTGTCTAAGTCGATAACGTTATCGTTGTATTCTTGTGTTATTTCTTTGTTTTTTAACTCTTCTTCTGCTTCGCGGATAATTTCTTCTCTTTTTTCATTAGCATCAATATTTAGCACAAAGCCGATAGCAACTGATAAAACCAGCAAGCTATTCCCCCCTTGGGATAAGAATGGGAAGGTAACACCAGTTGACGGAATAAGCCTGAAATGCCTCCGATGTTCACAAAAGTTTGCATGAGCATCATTCCGCCGATGCCAAGAGCAATCATAGAGTTGAAAGGATTTTTAGCTTTAATCCCCACGTGCATAATACGTAAAATCAAAAAGAATAGCAATGCTAAAATAAGACCCGCACCAATTAAACCAAGTTCTTCAATGACAATTGAAAAGACAAAGTCTGTCGTTGCTTCGGGTAAGTAACCAGCTTTTTCAATCGAATTTCCCAAACCACGCCCAAACCAGCCACCATTACTCATAGCATAATATGAATGTGCTAACTGGTGTCCTGAGTCCGTCAAATCATCAAATGGATTGAAAAAGGCACTGAAACGTTTGGCAACATAACCAAATACTGGTACTTTTTCCATGGTTTTAACCCCGACAACCGCAATCAAACCTAAGAAAGCAGCTGACAAAGCTGTTACGATAGCTAAAATGGCTGAAAACCAACGATAACCAACCCCACTAACAGAATACATGATTAAAGCTGTCAAAACGATAATTGCCGCATTTCCAAGGTCAGGTTGGGCAGCAACTAGCAATATCATGACTAACGAATAAACACGCCAATCTTTCAAATCGCCCCATTTTCTAGGAAGCCATTTCCGCTTGGTAAGTGCTTGGTAATCATAGGTTTCAATCAATTCTTGACGCCTTGCAAAGGTAAATGCCAAAAACCAAACAATGATAATTTTCAAATATTCGGCTGGTTGGAAACTAAGTGGTCCAATGACAATCCAACCATGAGCACCATTAACGGTTTTAGTGAAGAAACGCGCAATGAGCAACAAAATGATTTCGACCATCATTGTCATAGTCAGCGTTCGTGAATTTTTTAAGAAGTTTAATTTTAGTTTATAAATAAAAAGAATGGCAATTAAACTGACTATCCAAAAAAACCTTGGTTTAATACTGACGCAAATGGATTAAGACCATATTGGACAAGTGTCGCACTCGTTGTTGAATAGACAACAATCAACCCAATAACAGACAGAATTAAATAAGGCACAAGGATAGAATAATTTAATAAATGCCTTTTATCGATTTTCATAGATTCCCCTACATACATTCGAGTTTATCATATGCCATTATATCATCTTTCGATTCTAAAAAAAGTAAAAGTCTGAGAAGTTAATCTCAGACTTTCAGAATGTTTTGATATCAGCCAGAATTACGCAATCCTGTAGCAATACCGTTGATAGTTGTGTGAATAAGTTTTTCGTAATCCTCATCCAATTCTTCATGACGTAAACGTTTAATCAACTCAATTTGAATGTAGTTCAAAACGTTGAAGTATGGCAAGCGGTAATCTAAGCTTGCTTGAAGCGAAGGGTTTTCTTCCAACAAATCTTCGTGTTTTTCGATTGCTAAAATAACATTTTTAGTCAATTGCCATTCGTCAAGGATAGTGTTAAAGACATCGCGTACTTCTTCGCTTTCTGCAACTGAGCATATTGGAAAGCAATGTTCATATTTGATTTAGACAAGACCATGTCAACGTTTGAAAGAAGTGAGTGGAAGAATGGCCATTTTTCATACATATGTTGAAGTTTTGCCAAGTTTCCTTCTTCAGCGTCAATAAAGTTTTTGAATGCTGAACCAACACCATACCAACCTGGGAACATGATACGGCTTTGTGACCATGAGAATACCCAAGGAATTGCACGGAGACCCGAAATTTCTGTGATTGTTTTACGAGCAGCTGGACGTGAACCAATGTTCAAACTTGACACTTCCTTGATTGGTGTTGCTTCGAAGAAGTAATCGTAGAAATGTGGATTACCAAATACTAAATCACGATAAACGCTATTTGAGTAAGTAACAATACCGTCCATTGTAGCACGGAAATCATCAATTTCATCTGGATTTGTAATCATACGTGTCACGATACGATCGATAGTTGCTGAAACCAACATTTCAAGGTTGTAATAAGCAACGTCTTTATTGCCGTATTTATTTTCAATGATTTCACCTTGCTCAGTGAGACGAATACGATCTTTGATTGAACCGAATGGCTGTGATGTGATAGCTTCATATGATGGACCACCACCACGACCAACAGTACCACCACGACCGTGAATGAATGTCACTTTAATACCGCGTTCTGAACCAATACGAGTCAATTCATTTTGAGCTTTATAAAGTGTCCAAACAGATGATAAGTAACCACCGTCTTTGTTACTGTCTGAATAACCAAGCATGATTTCTTGGTAACCTTTGTTTGCTGAAACCCAACGACGAACAATATCATAATCAAGATATTCTTCCATGATAGCACGTGAATTTTCAAGGTCCTCGATTGTTTCAAAGAGTGTACAATTTGAACACGTGCTTTTTGATTATCAAGAAGTCCGACTTCTTTAAGCATGATAGCCAACTCAAACATATCAGAAACACTTTCAGTATGTGAAATGATGTGTTGTTTAATGACTTCATCACCTAATTTATCTTTGAGGTAACGAGCTGTTTGGAAGATTGCTAATTCTTTTTGAAGTTGTTCTGACTTTTCAGCATTTGTTGATGACAATGTACGTGGGTCTTCTTGCAATTCTTTGAGAAGAACTTTCACTTTTTCTTCTTCTGAAAGTGCGCTGTAATCCTCAACGATATTTGCTGATTTCAACAATTCTGCGACACAGGCTTCGTTAACACTTGAATCTTGACGCATATCAATCATTGCAAGATAGAAACCAAAGACTTCAACTGCTTGAAGCAATTCGCTGAAATCACCTATCAAGAGCGCATCATCACCATTGTCAAGCAATGACTGCTTGATGATAAGCAAATCATCTTTAAATTCTTTGGCTGTTTTATAGCTTGGAATTTCTTCTTGAAGTTCTGATGAAACTTTAGAGAATTTTGTTTGCAAGTATTTTGTAATGACACTAGCGTTGTTAGTGCTTGTGTAAACATCTGAACTAATGCTGTTGCTACTTTCCAAAACACGTTGAGAAATAGCTGGACTAGCTTTTAATTCGATTAAGGTTTGAATTAATTTTGATTGAATATAGTTAAATGCCTTACGATAAGGTTCATTTTCACGGTAGATAGATTTATCGCTTGATAACTCTGCTAATTTTTCAACTTCTGGGCTAATATTAGTCAAGGTTGTTGAAAGTGAGAATGTGCGATAAAGACCTGTTAATTTTTCAATGTAGTAATTAATGATGACTTCACTTTGAACCGTTGCTGATAAACGAAGTGTTTCAGCTGTTACGTATGGGTTGCCGTCACGGTCACCACCAATCCACATTCCCATCGTGATAGGTTTTGGATCTTCTAAGTCGATGCCTTTTTCAGCTGCTAAGCGTTTGTACTCTGAAGTCAACTTGGTAATCGCTTGAATTAAGGATGTATTGTAATACTCCATAACGTTGGTAATTTCATTCTTTACCTTCAGTTTTTTCTCACGAATAATGTCCGTTTGCATGATGATTTCAATATAACGGCGCAAATCAGTGTACCATTTGTCACGGTTCACAACACCCGCTCTGACATCGCGGTATTTACGTAAAAGGTCATGAATGTGGTTTGTCAATTCGAGGACTGTCTTACGTTGAACTTGTGTAGGGTGAGCTGTTAATACAGGCACAACATTGACATTCTCAAGGATTTCTTTAGAGTTTTCGCTTTCTGAAACCATATCTACGGTTAGAGAAAGTTTTCCAAGATAATCCTGATTAGTATTATTTTGGTAATTGATTTCATAAGCAAAATCAACGTCTTCTGAAATGTTGATTAAAAGTGGCAAAATTGAAAAATAGCGAGACACTACAACCATTTCATCATTGGTTAATTGAGCTACTAATTTTTCAAGTTTGACGTATTCATCACTTGCCGACAATTCAACAATGTTTTGAATTTTGGCAAACACCTCATCACCAACCATTTGATGAGTTGCCTCATCAAGCAAGTCTTTTAATACTTTGACTTCCTCGGTAATAATCGACTGGGTGCTATTGTTCTCCAGTTTTTTGATTGTCACACTCTTCACTCCTTTTTGTTCGGATTTTAATCCTTTATTACAATCGTACTACTCTATCATACCACTTTTTACATCAAAAGTAACCCAATTTATGTCAAATTGTCCATTATTTTATAAATTTTCTGATTTTTTAAATGACGTTTATCTTGAGACAAAATGTCTACAAAACTAACAAAACACATTAACAATTAGGATGTTAGCGTTTTTAATTTTGAAAGAAATGTTGAACGATTCATCAAGGATTTTCTGAGAAAATGGACACTTTCTTTTTGGTTTAGGTGTTATTTTCTGATATACTGGTCCATGACAAAAGTTTTGCAAAGGAGTAATACTAGATGGAATTAAAAAAACGTTCGGAATTTCCTGAAAATGAGTTATGGGATTTAAGTGCCCTTTATCAAGATCCTGAGGATTTTTTGCGAAGTATCGAAAAAACGCTAGAAGATATTAATCTTTTTAAACGAAATTACGAGGGGAAATTGGCTACTTTGGAAGATTTTACCAGAGCGCTTTATGAAATTGAACAAATTTATATCGAGATGAGCCATATCGATAATTATTCTTTCATGCCGCAAACCAGCGACTTTAGCAATGAAGAATTTGCTCAGATTGCACAAGCTGGTGCTGATTTTTTCACGAAAGCCAATGTTGCGTTAAGCTTCTTTGATACTGCGCTAGCGACTGCCGACTTAGAAATTCTTGATACTTTAGAAGAAAATCCGCATTTTAGCGCAGCTATTCGCCAAGCGAAAATTCAAAAAAGTCATTTTATCTCCCCAGAAGTTGAAAAAGCGTTGACGAACCTTGGTGAAGTTTTTAAAGCGCCAGAAGATATCTACACCAAAATGCGTGCAGGTGACTTTGAAATGGAAGATTTTGAAGTTGATGGCAAGGTCTATCAAAACTCTTTTGTCACCTATGAAAATTTTTATCAAAATCATGAAAATGCTCAAGTCCGTGAAAAAGCCTTTCGTTCTTTCTCTGCAGGACTGCGTAAACATCAAAATGCCGCAGCAAGTGCTTATCTAGCACAAGTTAAATCAGAAAAAATCATTGCTGACATGCGAGGTTACGACTCTGTTTTTGATTACCTCTTAGCCGAACAAGAAGTTAACCGTGACATGTTTGACCGTCAAATTGACCTTATCATGACAGAATTTGCTCCTGTTGCGCAAAAATACCTCAAACACGTTGCTCAAGTTAATGGTCTTAAAAAAATGACTTTTGCAGACTGGAAGCTTGACTTGGATAGCGAGCTTAATCCAGAGGTTACGATTGATGATGCTTATGATTTGGTGATGAAATCCGTTGCCCCACTTGGTAACGAATATGCTCAAGAAGTCTCACGTTATCAAGAAGAACGTTGGGTTGACTTTGCTGCTAATGCCAATAAAGATTCTGGTGGCTACGCTACTGACCCTTACAAAGTTCATCCCTACGTTTTAATGAGTTGGACTGGTCGTATGTCTGATGTTTACACACTTATTCATGAAATTGGTCACTCTGGACAATTTATCTTTTCAGACAACAATCAAAGTTACTTTAATACCCATATGTCAACTTATTACGTCGAAGCTCCTTCTACTTTCAACGAACTTCTGCTCAGCGATTACCTCGAAAAACAATTTGACACTCCACGTCAGAAACGCTTTGCCCTCGCTCATCGTTTGACAGATACTTATTTCCATAATTTTATCACTCACTTACTCGAAGCTGCTTTTCAACGCCAGGTTTACAATCTCATTGAAGACGGAAAACCTTCGGTGCTACACAACTTAACAAGATAATGAAAGATGTTCTTAGCCAATTTTGGGGTGATGCCATTGATATTGACGACGATGCTGCTTTAACTTGGATGCGCCAAAGTCATTATTATGCTGGGTTGTATAGCTACACTTATTCTGCAGGTATGGTTATTTCAACTGCTGGGTATCTTAATCTAAAAAATAATCCAAATGGTGCTAACGACTGGTTGAATTTCTTAAAATCAGGTGGTTCACGTACGCCGCTTGACACTGCTAAATTAATTGGTGCCGATATTTCCACCGCGCTACCACTCCGTGATACCATTCAATTTTTAAGTGATACCGTTGACCAAATTATTGCTTATACAAAGGAGCTTAATCATGACTAATCTTTATGACTTTACTGTCAAAGCCCAAGACAGCTCCGATGTCCAATTGTCAAAATACCAAGGTAAAATCCTACTCATTGTCAATACGGCAACAGGTTGTGGCTTAACCCCACAATACGAAGGACTACAAAAGCTTTACGACACTTACCATGACAAAGGATTTGAAATTTTAGATTTTCCTTGTAATCAATTTTTAAATCAAGCGCCAGGAAACACCGACGAAATCAATACCTTTTGCACCTTGAATTACCAGACAACTTTTCCTCGCTTTGCGAAAATTAAAGTCAACGGTAAAGAAGCCGCCCCACTCTATGATTGGCTAAAAAGTGAACAAAAGGGACCGCTTGGCAAACGTATTGAATGGAACTTTGCAAAATTTCTTATCGACCAAAATGGCAATGTCATCAAACGTTTTTCGTCAAAAACAGAACCTGAAACAATTGTTACAGAAATTGAAAGCCTTATCAATGACAAATAGCTGTCAGACTATTTGCAGCGCCTTTACTAGCATTACTTCTTTTGTAACAGTCCATAGATAAAATATTAAAAAATATGACAAAATGATTACAAAATGAGCATTGCTTTGATTTTTAAGCCTTTTTACGCTAAAATATGACTAATGAGAAGACGAATAAAACCCATCGTTGTTGTAGTTTTCTTTGCCCTCTGTGGGCTATTTCTCGTGATTGGTAAAGCTCACTCAGACAGTTTACAAAAGCAACAACTAGCCTCAGCTAAGGATTCTATTCCAACTGTGAGTAGCACGAGTACTACCACTACATCAACTTCTGAAACTGATGAAAATTTTGTTCTTAAGCCGATTATTGATATCTCAGGTTGGCAACTTCCAAGCGAAATTGACTATGATACTTTATCTCAAAATATTTCTGGTGCTATCGTTCGTGTTTATGGAGGGTCACAAATCAGTAAAGATAGCAATGCCGCTTATACAACTGGTATTGATAAATCATTTAAGACACATATCAAAGAATTACAGAAACGAAATGTTCCTGTAGCCGTTTATAGCTACGCTCTCGGTACAACCGTCAAGGAGATGAAGGAGGAAGCAAAAACTTTCTATGAGAATGCTTCACCTTACAGTCCAACTTTCTATTGGATTGACGTTGAAGAGGCGACTATGTCTGACATGAATAAAGGTGTACAGGCTTTCTTAAAAGAGCTCAAAAAACTCGGTGCGGAAAATGTCGGTATCTACATTGGAACTTATTTCATGGATGAACAAGAAATTTCCGTGGATGGTTTCGATGCAGTGTGGATTCCTGCTTATGGTTCTGACACTGGTTATTACGATGCTGCGCCACAAACTGATTTGGACTATGACCTTCATCAATACACCTCACAAGGTTACATCAATGGTTTTAGTTCACCGCTCGACTTAAACCAAATCGCCGTCACGAAAGATACGAAAACAACGTACGAAAAACTTTTCGGTACAACAAGTACCTCAAGCAGTACATCAAGTAGTAGCAAATAAAAGAGGCTGGGACAAAAGTACCCAGCTTCTTTGTTTCTATAGTTATTATTTGCAAGACGCAGTAGTTGAGTGGGTTGTAAAAGCTGATAAATCAGCTTTTACAACCTTTTGACATTAAGCTTCACTTGACTCTATTTCCACCTCGAAAGATTCCCCAAACCTTTCGAGCCATGCGGGGGTGGGAGTAAAACAGTTCAGTGAACTGTTTTAGGTCAGCAACAAGAAATTAAGACTTGTTGAGAAATCGAATTTCTCCGAAATTACCGATTCGCTTTTTAATTTCTAGGCTCTGAATAAAATCTCCAGTGGAGATTTTATTTGTCCCACTCCCTTTTTTGCTAACTCAATTTTTATAAAAAGTTCTGAAAAATCCTGTGATTTTTAATGTCAAAATCAACAATTTTAACCCTCAAATTAATATTAATTTAAGGGTTAAAACTTATAGTAAAACTATGCCAACAAGAAATTATTCACGTAGAAAACGACAACAAAAATCTCAGATAATAGCACTAACTGGGCTTGTCACGGCAGCAGTCGCACTTGTCCTAATTCTCGCTAAACTGATTTTTTCAGGAGTCACAACTTTAGCTTCAGACGGAAGTTTGGATTTATCAGATGCCAATTCTTATGACGTTTCTGAAATAGCTACGGTATCTACTTCTGACGCTATTATATACACCGACGATGGTTCTAGCAGCAAAATTAGTGAAAATACTGCAATCACAATTAGTGCCTATTACTATGATGCTATGCTCAATGACGAAGATACCACATTAGCCCAATTTAGCATGAACGGCGATACTTACTATATCGACACGAATGATATTTCTCTTGAGCAGGATAATACTATTAATGCTTATATCGCTGAAACACTCGGTTATTCGCATGCTGATATTACTGATGACATTAAAAGTAGTTTTGAACAAGCCGCTTATAAGACAGATGATGGCAAGCCTCTTGGAGTAATTATTCATGATACTGGCGTTGACAATTCAACGATTGAAAGCGAAGTGAATTATATGGTGCAAAATTATGATAAAGAAGGTGTCTTTGTCCATTCTTTCATTGATAGTGATACCATTCTTCGTATTGCTGATGAAGGTTACAAAGCTCAAGGCGCAGGTGCCAATGCCAATCCTTATTACATTCAATTTGAATTAACACATGAGGATTCGCAAAAAGCTTCGCCGAGCAACTAGCAAATGCAGCTTATTATACTGCCTACATGCTCAAAAAATATGACCTTCCTGTAACACTTGGTCAAGAAGATGGCGAAGGAACCATTTGGACACATGAAATGGTCAGCCTTTACCTTGGTGGTACTGACCACGTTGATCCAACTGATTACTGGACAGAAACCGCTAATGATTATTTCGGTACGGACTATGATATCGAAGATTTTGTCGAACTTGTCCAAGCTTATTATAATGCTCTCTAAAAGGTGCAAACTTGTACCTTTTTATTTTTTAGTAAAATAGTAATTGACTAATGAATAGAAAGATTGAGAAAGAAAATGGCAAAAAAAGCAAAATTAAAAAAGACACTTGTTGATCAAATTCTGGACAAAGCAAAAGTCGAACACGACAGTTTAGCAATCAATGCACTTGAGGGAGACTTACCAGATGACATTGAAAAATCTGATATTTTCAAAACCCTTGCTTTAACAGGTGACAAAACAGGTCCTCTAATCGGAATTGTTCAAATCACCGAACATCTTTCTGAGAAAAAATTAGCCAAAGTTTCTGGCAACAAAAAAGTCAGCATGATTCCACAAAAAAATCTTCAAAAAACAACTGGCTACATTCACGGAGCAAATAATCCTGTCGGTATTCATCAGAAACACAATTTTCCGATTTTCATTGATAACCGTGCTTTAGAAATGGGAACGATGATTGTTTCTGCCGGTGAAATCGGACGTTCTATCCGCATTGACAGTCAAACCTTGGCAGATTTTGTTGGTGCCAGCTTTGCTGACTTGATTGACGATTCACATTAATTTTTAGATTGGAAAGTAACTGATGAAATTTTATTTTGTACGTCATGGTAAAACACAATGGAACTTAGAAGGACGTTTCCAAGGAGCAAATGGTGACTCACCTCTCTTGGAGGAATCCGTTCATGATTTGGAAAAATTAGGTGATTATCTCCAAGATGTTAAATTTGATGCCGTTTTTTCAAGCGATTTAAAACGTGCCAGCGATACTTGCAAGATTATCATGTCACGCAGCCACTATCCAAAGCCAATCAGCTTTCAACCTCGCTGCGTGAATGGCACCTTGGAAGATTGGAAGGCAGCAAAATTGCAACGATAACATCTATTTATCCTCAACAAATGCAAGCTTTTCGACATAATTTAGCTAAATTCGATAATGATGTATTTGATGCTGAATCTGTTTATCAACCACTAAACGCGTTGGGTCATTCATTAAATCAATGAAAAATCAACCTTATCAAAATGTCTTGTTAGTTGGGACATGGTGCTAATTTTACCGCCTCTATCCGTACTTTATTAGGATATGAACCAGCCGTTCTCCGTCGCCCAAGGCGGACTTGATAACGGTAGTGTGACGGTTTTAGAGACCAAGGATTTTAAAACTTTTACTTGTCTAAAATGGAATGACACATCTTATAAACAAAAGAAATCTTAAAGACGAAAAACCCTCCTAAATAGCGCTTAGGAGGGTTCATTTATTAGTTATTTCTTGCGTATTTTAGACGCAAAACTTTTTCTTGTTGTTTATCCAAACGAAGCAGGATAACAACTTTATCAATACTCATGTTACTTTCAAGCAGACGTTCTGCTGCCATCATCAATCCGTTGTTGATACCCATTTCAAGAATTGGATTGTTCTTGTCATTAACATCAAAGATAAATTTATTATCAGGAAGGTCAAAGAGAACTTTCACAGCTCCGAACAGCTGTTCAAAGTTATCAATAGCAACATCATAAACTGGTTTAATACCAGGCTTCAAGCTACGGCCACGGTGGTTAAACCACATTGAATGCCAGCCACCATTGAAAGCACCAACAACGTCATTGTCATATGAATCACCAACGTAAAGTGTTGTTGCAGGGTTCATATCAAATTGCTCCGCAGCAAGATTGAAAATCTCTTTTTCTGGTTTTTGGAAACCAGTCGCTTGGCTGACAAGGACACATTTTGGGTCAATATAATCATAAAGACCAAGTTTTTTAACTTTTTTCAGTTGGTGTTCCGTTGGTCCATTCGTTATAATCCCCATTGGAACGCCTTTTTCTTTAAGAAAATCAAGCGTCATGCGCATCTCATCAAGCATTGTGATATTTTCCAATTCCTCTTCATAAATTTCTTGGAAATGCACGCCAGTTGCTTCATCAATTTCACGGTAACCAAATTCTAATAAAGTTTCCTTGCAACGCCAAAAACGGAAATACTCAGTTGTCCACTCACCTGCCATTACACGCGGAAATCCGACATCTGAATAATGACGGAAACGAATATAAGCCTGATTGATTTTACTCATATCAAAATCAGGGAAACATTTCTCAACGGCAATACGATAAGGTGCTTGTTGGTCATAAATCGTATCATCAACATCAAAAACAATTGAAGTAATCATGAATCTCTTTTCTCTCTAATAAATTTTACCGTCACATATTATACTATTTTTTACCCTTCTTTTCAATCAAAGACAAGAAAACAAAGCTAATACAAAAGTGATTAATCTCCTTGTCCGTGTCGTTATATTTACAAGACATGGTGTTTTGAACTTTGACAATCTGAAAATAGCCCCGTTTCAAGTCAGCAACAAGAAAAAACTTGCTGAAAAATCGAATTTCTTTTGAAATTACCAATTTTTGTCTCACTCTCAAGCAAAGCACGCAAAAATAAGGTGTATTCTAACTTCTTTTATGATACAATAGGAAAGAATACTTATTGGAGGAAAACATGTCAAACGAACACATTGAAGAATTAAACGACCAACAAATCGTGCGTCGTGAAAAAATGGCAGCTTTGGCTGAACAAGGCATCGATCCTTTCGGAACTCGATTTGAACGCACAGCTACTTCTGGTCAATTAAAAGAAAAATACGCTGACAAAACTAAAGAAGAATTGCATGAAATTAACAAAACAGCTACTATCGCTGGTCGTCTAATGACTAAGCGTGGTAAAGGTAAAGTTGGTTTTGCACACATTCAAGACCGCGACGGTCAAATCCAAGTCTATGTCCGCAAAGATGCTGTCGGTGACGAAAACTATCAAATTTTCAAAAAAGCAGACCTCGGTGACTTCCTCGGTATCGAAGGTGAAATCATGCGTACAGATATGGGGGAATTGACAATCAAAGCCACTCACCTTACTCACTTGTCTAAAGCACTTCGTCCACTCCCAGAAAAATTCCATGGACTTACAGACGTTGAAACTAAATATCGTAAACGTTACCTTGACTTGGTTTCAAACCGTGAAAGCTTTGAACGCTTCGTTACTCGTTCAAAAATCATCTCAGAAATCCGTCGTTACCTTGACGGACTTGGTTTCTTAGAAGTTGAAACTCCAGTCCTTCACAACGAAGCTGGTGGTGCTGCTGCTCGCCCATTTATCACTCACCACAACGCACAAGATATGGACATGGTTCTTCGTATCGCAACTGAACTTCACTTGAAACGTCTTATCGTTGGTGGTATGGAACGAGTGTACGAAATCGGACGTATCTTCCGTAACGAAGGTATGGATGCCACACACAATCCTGAATTCACATCTATTGAAGTTTACCAACCTATGCTGACTTCAAAGATATCATGGATTTGACAGAAGGCATTATCCAACACGCTTCAAAAGCTGTTAAAGGTGACGGTCCTATTTCATACCAAGGAACTGAAATTGCCATTGACAAACCATTTAAACGTGTTCACATGGTTGATGCTATCAAAGAAGTCACTGGCGTTGATTTTTGGAAAGAAATGACTCTCGAAGAAGCGCAAGCTATTGCCAAAGAGAAAAATGTACCAGTTGAAAAACACTTCACTTCAGTTGGTCACATCATCAACGCTTTCTTTGAAGAATTTGTCGAAGAAACATTGATTCAACCAACATTCGTTTATGGACACCCAGTTGAAGTTTCTCCTCTTGCTAAGAAAAACGCAGAAGATCCTCGCTTCACTGACCGCTTCGAACTCTTCATCATGACTAAAGAATACGGTAATGCCTTTACCGAACTTAACGATCCAATCGATCAATTGTCACGTTTTGAAGCCCAAGCAAAAGCTAAAGAACTTGGTGATGACGAAGCAACTGGAATTGACTACGACTACGTCGAAGCCCTTGAATACGGTATGCCACCAACAGGTGGACTTGGTATCGGTATCGACCGCCTTGTCATGCTCCTCACAGACACAACAACAATCCGCGACGTCTTATTGTTCCCAACGATGAAGTAAATTAGATTATATAATCATTTAAAACCTTCCCTTGAATAATTCAAGGGATATTTTTTAGCTTAAAATAAAAGAAAACTGACAGCAGAAATTCTTCTGCTTGTGCTAAAATACCTATCAATTTACTGGGAATTGACACTATGCAAAATATACACATGAAAAAATTATCGATGCCTTCTTTGCATTGGCTTCAGAAAATCCAGAGAAATCAAATATTACAATTTCCAAGATTGCTTCCAAAGCAGGCAGTTCAAGATAAGCCTTTTATCAAAAATATTTTAAAAATTTAATTTAAATTTTATATCTAATTTTCGATTATCCGCATAAACACTATACTTTCAAGTATTTTGAAGTATAGAAAAAACTCATTTTACCACGAATTTACCACGATTGAATGAGCCTTGATATGACCTATAAAATAACACCCAAAAGACATCATTACACCTAAATGGTGTCTTTTTAAAAAGCAGTCAATCCTAAAACTAACTGCTTTGTGTATATGGATATGAAATTGTAAACTAGAAGCTGTTTATTTTTTCTTTTTAGGTTTTGGCGTTGGTAGTTCATCATACATCACATCAAATAACCCCGTCAGAAAATCTTTATTATCAACTTCTTCCACCAATAACATTTCTTTGGCGTTTTCGTATGGAATTTCATAAGTAACTGTCGGCATATAAGAAATTGCAGACTTTGTTGGTTTTACAAGTAACCTATCATCATATATACCGCCAACGATTTTTCCACGATAATAAATAATAAATTCTCCCATCATTGCACGATATGTTATTTCTTGTAATTCTGATAAAAAATAGTTACATATTACAAAAAATGAGTTTGACACAATAAGAATTGAGTAAAACTCATAACATTAAATCAGAGGTAAATCTTTTGATTTGGTGTTAGTATCAAATCTTAGACAGCTTTTCGTAGAGACAAGAATAAATTAAACTTATCTACGAGAGGATGAATTTTTATGACCCGATATGAAGAAAATTTTAAACAAATGATTGTTGAACTGAATCAAACTGGACGTTCTGTTCGAGGGTTAGCGAAAGAATATGGCTTATCTGAAGCAACGATTTACAAATGGAAGAATTTATATTTACCTGATCAGTCCACAGGACTGACTGGAAAAGAAGTAGCTGAACTGAGAAAAGAAAATGCTCGTTTAAATGAGGAACTTGAAATCTTAAAAAAAGCCGCAGCCATATTCTCTCGGAAAACCTAAATTCGCTTGTTCAATTTATTGAAAAATGGTGTAAGGATTACACTGTTTCTTTGTTATGTCGGTTATTAGAAATCCCTAGAAGTGTCTATTATTTTTATAAGAATAAACCGTTGACAGCTACAGAAATCAGAAATAATAAGTTGAAAAAGAAGATTTCAACAATTTTTTTTACGAATAAACAACGCTATGGTGCCACAAAGATCCATCAAGTTTTATTAAAAGAAGGGATTTCAGTATCTCTTAAACATGTCCAAAAGCTAATGAAACAATTAAATTTAAGGTCGATTGTAGTTAAAAAATATAGACCTCAAAGGTCTAATAAACCGATCATTTCAAAAGAGAATCTCTTAAATCAGGACTTTTCTACTGAAACGATCTGTGAGAAATGGGCAGCTGACATTACGTACATTCCTACTAAGAAAAATGGTTGGTGTTACTTATCTTCAATCATGGATTTACACACGAAAAAAATTATTAGTTATACATTTTCAAAACGAATGACTGTGGATTGTGTCATTCAAACATTGAATAAAGCAAAAATACATTATCACATTCCAGAAGGAATGATTCTACACACTGACTTGGGCAGCCAATACACAGCAAGAGAAGTGGAACAATGGCTTAAAACCAACAAAATAAGGCATTCTTATAGTAGAAAAGGAACACCTTATGATAATGCTGGAATCGAATCTTTCCATGCCTCATTGAAAAAAGAAGAAGTCTACACGACTAGCTACTCAGATTTTGAAGAAGCAAATCGAGCGCTATTTAGCTACATTGAAGGATTTTATAACCGAAATCGAATCCATAGCTCGATTCACTATCTAACCCCACAGGAATTTGAAGAATTAGCAAAAGAAAAAATGGCTTAACGTCTCTACTAAATGTGTCCAAGATATTGACTCAAATCCAATTTTGAGATATAATAGAAAATAAGTTAGTGAACAACAGTAGAATTATGTGAAGTAGAGACTATTTATATTTTGGGGGTGGGAAAGTTGATATATGGAATTAGTCATATTACTTTTATTGTCAAAGACCTAGATAAAGCCACAAAATTTTTTAAAGAAATTTTTGAAGCCAAAGAAATTTATTCAAGCGAAGACAAAAAGTTTTCTATATCCAAAGAAAAATTTTTCTTGATAAACGACCTTTGGATTGCAGTTATGGAAGGAGAGGAAATGGAAAAAAGCTATAATCATATAGCATTTAAAATAGATGAATCGGATTATGAAATGTACCTTAAGAGAATAGAAAACCTTGGTTTAGAGATAAAAGCTGGGAGAAAAAGGGTTATAGGAGAGGGGAATTCAATATATTTTTATGACTATGATAATCATCTTTTCGAACTCCACACTGGAACATTGGAAACAAGACTTCTTCGCTACCAAAAAGAACCAACAGATTAAATTTAATAGTAACTAATCAGAAGTATTGTTAATTATAATTAGGGTAATTGTTCTAAAACAAATTGTAAATAATCTTTACTTGAAGCCATTTCCAACCCTCCAATCTTGAATTTTATTATTCCAATGCTTTCTTTAAGTCCAGAACAAATTGCTTTTGTTGTTTTTTCAAATAGGTTTTTACAAAAGGTTTCATAAACCACTTTTTAGGTATCACATTTTCTGTAAAGTCTATTTGTGTTTCATTCCCTTTGTCTATAAAAACACCAATCCAATGACCTTTCATGTTGCTATTCTCCATATCAAATTCCCAGCGTTTATATGGTTCTGCAACGGTAACGGTAAATGTAGTAGCATATCCATTTTTTGTGTATTCAATAAATTGTTTGTCATTTATTATTTCTGTTTTGCTCAAATCACTTCGCCATGAGTTATATTTATCAACAGCTAAAACAATGTTCCAAACTTTTTGAATATCATTACTAATAATTGTATTTATATTTGAAATTGCCACTTTTTCATTTCCCCTTTTCAAACTGGAATTTGTCTTACAACAATTTATATATGCATAAAAAGCAATATATTTATGAAAACACCCTAAATCCAAAATCTACTCAATTCATTTTTCCTTACATAAAATGTTCTCGTATATTTCACTTCC
>ENA-OQBT01000016-OQBT01000016.1-human-gut-metagenome-genome-assembly--contig:-NODE-16-length-99646-cov-5.677087_pt1 | contig 99646 bp, 126 predicted proteins | sample MGYA00242749_ERZ504557 | MGnify/ENA primary metagenome ERZ504557 (study PRJEB26092, sample SAMD00036243) | human gut metagenome | host: Homo sapiens | study: EMG produced TPA metagenomics assembly of...
GTTTTTAACTTTTTTTATTTTTCTGATTGAGCTCTTTTGACAATGGCAGCGACACGTTCTTTTTCAACAATTGCTTCTAGGTGTCTCTTGTTTTTCAGCTGATGTTGGTTCGACAATCTGAATCTCAACATTTTCTTCGGGAATGGTGATGGTATCGCCGATACGAATTTTTTTGCCACGACGTTTTTCATCTTGACCATTAAAAAGAACAGTTGTTTCTGCTAAATACCCTTTTATAGCCCCACCACTTTGGATAATACCAAGTTCTTTTAGTAATGCTTGTAATGTGATATAGTCATCAAATAATTTGTATTCCATTGTTTTCTCCATTTTATAATTCAAGTAATTATAACATAAACGTGGTATAATTTTAGCTAATAATGTGTTTTTTAGTAAGGAATTTGCAATGAAATTAGTTGAGGGTGTTGAATTACATCTTATCAAAAGTGAAAAATTTAAAATGAATCACCTAACTTTTCGCTTTTCTGGTGACTTTAGTCAAAAGACGGTTGCACGACGTGTTTTAGTCGCGCAAATTTTAGCGACAGCCAATGCGGAATATCCAACAGCTCAGCGTTTTAGAGAGCGTTTAGCTAGTCTTTATGGTGCAACGTTGTCAACCAAAGTGTCAACCAAGGGACTAGTTCATATCGTTGACATTGAGTTGGCTTTTATAAAAAATCAATTTGTAATGACAGATGAAAATCTGTTGGAAGAAATGATTGATTTTCTTTACCAAAATTTATTTTCTCCACTTGTGACGGTTGAGCAGTATCAGTCTAAACTTTTTAATATCGAGCAGACCAATTTGATTAATTATTTGAACGCTGATAAAAACGATAGTTTTATAGCAGTGAGTTGGGGCTTAGGAAACTTTTTTATGAAGATTCTGCTTTTCAAACTTCAAAATATGGAACAGCTGAATTAGTAGCTACTGAAAATTCTTACACGGCTTTTCAGGAATTTCAGAAAATGTTGCGGGAAGACCGTTTAGACATCTTTTTATTAGGTGAGTTTGATGATTATCGTATGCTACAGTTGTTTAATCGTTTTCCATTTGAAGAACGTCATAAAGATTTAATATTTGACTACCAACAAGAATTCACAAATGTTATCAGACAACAATTTGAAACTAAAGACGTTAATCAATCAGTTTTACAGCTAGGCTATCATTTTCCAATACGTTATCAAGATGAAGAATACTTTACACTACTAGTCTTTAATGGGCTGTTTGGAGGTTTTGCTCATTCTCGTCTGTTTACAGAATTACGTGAGAAAGAAGGTTTGGCATATACCATAGGAAGTCAATTCGATATTTACACAGGTTTACTGAATGTTTACGCTGGAATTGACAAGAAAAACCGAAATAAAACACTTCAATTAATCAATAAGCAATTTTCGGATATTAAGATGGGGCGCTTCTCTGAATCACTTTTAAAACAAACGAAAAAAATGCTGAAAGTCAATTTGAAATTGTCTTGTGATTCTCCAAGAGTAATCATTGAACGTGACTACAATCATCAGTATCTTACAGGTAATTTTAGTGTTGATAAGATAATTGACAAAATTGACAACGTTAGTAAAGAAGATGTTTTAAAACTTACAAGAAAAGTAAAATTACAGGCGCTTTATTTTTTGGAGGGAAAATAAATGACAGAATTAAAGGAGCAAATTTTTTCAGAAATAAATGAAAAAATTTACTCGGCTGAGTTAGAAAATGGATTGAAAATTTTTTTGATTCCAAAACAAGATTTTCAAGAAAGTTGTGGAATGATGATTGTAAATTTTGGCTCTCTTGACACGAAGTTTACACATGATGGACAGTCCAAAGAATACAACGAGGGGATTGCTCATTTTTTAGAGCACAAATTGTTTGAATTGGAAGATGGTCAGGATGTTGCGGAGCTATTTACTAATGCGGGAGCAAATAGTAATGCCTTTACAACGTTTGACAAGACTTGCTACTATTTTTCTGCGGTTGACAACCTAGAAGAAAATGTGACACTTCTTCAGCAGTTTATATCAGAAACCTCCTTTACAGAAGCCTCTATTACGCGTGAAAAAGATATTATTGGTCAAGAAATTGACATGTATCAAGATGATGCAGACTACCGTCTCTATCAAGGAATTCTTGAAAATTTATATCCTAACACTGCCCTTGCTCAAGATATTGCTGGCACGCAAGAAAGTATTGAAAATATTTCGGTGGCAGATTTAAAAGAGAATCACAGTATTTTCTACTCTCCACAGGAAATGACATTGTTGCTTGTTGGAAATTTCGATAAGGACTTGCTATTTAATCAAATCAAAAAAGAGCAAAAAGAAAAGGCAAGTAAAAAACACGTTGTTAAGCGACAAGGTTTGGTGTATGAGCAGGTAGTGCCGAAAAAGAATATTCAAATGGATGTCACTCAACCTAAATTGGCAATTGGTTATAGAGGAGCACAGTTGCCCAAGGGAACTTCAAGTTTACGTCAAGAATTGGCGTTGCGATTATTCTTTACCATGTTGCTTGGCTGGACATCAAAACGTTATCAGCAGCTTTATGAAAGTGGACAGATTGATGACTCTTTTGATTTTGAAATTGAAGTTTGTCCAGATTTTCAGTTTTTGATTATTTCTTTAGATACTTTGGAACCAATTGCGATGGCAAATAATATCTGTCAATATTTGAATAAAGTATCCCAATCAAGCAATTTGGATGACTTATCAGAAAAACACTTTGAAATTGTCAAAAAGGAACTGTATGGAGATTTCTTCAAAAGTTTAGATTCTATTGATAACTTATCAGCACAATTTATTAATCATTTATCAGCAAATGAAACTTATTTAGATGTTCCAAAAATATTAGCAACGTTGGGTTTTGCAGAAGTCTTGAAAATCGGTAATGATTTCTTAGCACATGCTGATGCAACAGAATTCACAATCTTACCAAAATAAATCGAAATACTTTCTAAAATTTGCTATAATAGACTTGATTACATTTTATTAAAGGAAAACCGCATGAGAGAACAAACGATTGGTGAGATTTTAAGAGAAGCTCGGGTGGCAAAACACCTGACATTAGAAGATGTTGAAGAAAAAGCAGCGATTCCTTCGCCACATCTTTTGGCTTTGGAGCTTGAACAATTTAAATTAATCCCTAAGGATAAGGTTGAAACTTACCTACAACAATATGGCGAAGCTGTTGAGCTTGACACTGCTGATTTGTTGGAAAAATATCATGAGCAAGAAGTTGGTTCATCAGATGAGGAGCAAGAAGAGCATGTAGTAGAATCTACTACTAATATTGAGAGCATTGTGAAAACACCACAAGATGAAACAATTAGCATTGCAAAATCAGTTAGCGATGATAGTATCATTATTGGTTCACGCTCAAGCCGCTACAAAGGAAAGGAAAAAACAAATTCTTATCTTCCGATTGTGATGCTTTGTTTGGTAGCCTTGGGAATTTTAGCTTTTGTTTCTTTCGTGACTTGGAATCAATTACAAAGTGATAGCAAGAATGCAAGTACAAGCTACTCCGTTGTTCATAGTAGTAGTGCAACAACGACAGACTCAACATCCTCAGAAAGTGCTTCTTCAACAAGTGAGTCATCATCTTCTAAGGAAGATACTTCTTTGAAAATGTCCACTGAAGGAAGTGGTAACAGCTTGACGGTAAATTTGTCAAATGTGACAGATAGTTTAACTGTTGAAATTAGCTTATCTGGTGCAAACAGTAGTTGGGTATCTGTGACAAATTCAGAATCTAATGACTCTGGGACGCTTCTTTCATCAACTGGAACAACAAGTTACACTGCAGTGCTTCCTTCTGGAACAACAAGTTCTTTAATTACTTTGGGGGTTACTGAAGGTGTGACAGTAACCATTGATGGACAAGAAGTTGATACTTCTGCATTAACAAGTACAGCACTAAGTTATATTACAATTAATATTCAGTAGGTAGAAAAATGAAAATCGATTTTACAAAAAAAGAAAACATTCCTAATTTATTAACATTAGGACGTATTGTGATGATTCCGCTCTTCATTCTCATCCTTTGTTTCTGGAAGAGTTCGACAGGACATGTTGTTGCTGCAATTGTTTTTGCATTGGCAAGCATTACAGACTATTTAGATGGTTATCTTGCAAGAAAGTGGAAAGTTGTTACTAACTTTGGTAAATTCGCTGACCCATTAGCTGATAAAATGTTGGTAATGACAGCATTTATTATGCTTGTTGAATTAAAAATGGTTCCTGCTTGGATTGCTGCTATCATTATTTGTCGTGAATTAGCTGTTACAGGACTTCGTCTTTTACTTGTTGAAAATGGTGGAACAGTCTTAGCAGCTGCTATGCCTGGAAAAATCAAAACATTTACACAAATGTTTTCAATTATTTTCTTACTATGCCACCTTTCAATCATTGGTACACTCTTGCTTTATGTAGCATTGATTTTTACTGCTTATTCAGGATATGATTACTTTAAGGGGGCAGGATTCCTTTTTAAGGATACATTTAAATGACATTGAATAGCATTGACGTTAAACATTTAAAATTCAAATATGATGACAATCAGGATAATTACACCTTGGATGACTTATCGTTTCACGTGAAACAAAGTGAATGGTTGTCTATTATTGGGCACAATGGTTCAGGAAAATCAACAACAGTTCGTTTGATTGATGGGCTATTAGCCGCTGAATCAGGTGATATTTTTGTTGAAAACGAACTTTTAACGGAAGACAATGTATGGAACATTCGTCAGAAGATTGGAATGGTTTTTCAGAATCCGGATAATCAATTCGTTGGAGCAACTGTTGAAGATGATGTCGCCTTTGGACTTGAAAATAAAGGAATTCCTCTTGAGGAAATGCAGTCACGTGTTAAAGAGGCACTTCAATTGGTTGGAATGTCTGACTTTGCTGACCGTGAGCCGTCACGTCTTTCTGGTGGACAAAAACAACGTGTTGCGATTGCTGGAGCAATTGCTATGCGTCCCAATATTATTATTTTGGATGAGGCAACAAGTATGCTGGATCCAGAGGGACGTTTAGAATTAATTCAGACGATAAAAGAGATTCGTGATCAGTATAATATGACGGTTATTTCTATCACTCATGACCTAGATGAAGTTGCGTTGAGTGACCGTGTGTTAGTTATGAAAAGAGGAAAAGTTGAGTCCAGCTCAACACCGCGAGAACTCTTTGCTAGAGGAGAAGAATTATTGACGTTAGGACTAGATATTCCTTTTTCAGCCAATCTTATCTCTACTTTAAAAAATAAAGGGTTTGAATTTACAGCGAATTATCTTACGGAAAAGGAATTAGAAGATCAGTTATGGGAATTACTCTTGAAAGCGTAAACTATACTTATCAAGCGGGGACACCTTTTGAAGGGCGTGCCCTTTTTGACATTAATCTTAGTATTAAAGAGGGGTCTTATACTGCTTTTATCGGACATACTGGATCAGGTAAGTCAACGATTATGCAGCTGTTAAACGGGCTTAATGTGCCTACGGAGGGCGCCGTTATCGTAGATGATATAAAAATTACAGCTGACTCTAAAAATAAAGACATCAAACCTGTGCGTAAAAAAGTAGGACTTGTTTTTCAATTTCCTGAAAGCCAACTTTTTGAGGAGACTGTTCTTAAAGATGTCGCTTTTGGTCCACAAAATTTTGGTGTTTCCATAGAAGAAGCTGAACAATTAGCGCGTGAAAAACTAGCTATGGTTGGCATTAGTGAGGAATTTTTTGAAAAAAATCCATTTGAATTATCAGGTGGTCAAATGCGCCGTGTTGCGATTGCTGGTATTTTAGCCATGGAACCAGAGGTGCTAGTCTTAGATGAGCCAACAGCAGGCTTAGACCCTAAAGGACGTCGTGAGCTTATGAGTTTATTTAAGGAATTGAATCAAAATGGTATGACGATCGTTTTAGTAACTCACTTGATGGATGATGTTGCTAACTATGCAGATTATGTCAATGTCCTTGAAAGTGGAAAATTAGTTCGTTCTGGTTATCCTAAAGAGGTTTTTCAGGATGTTGATTTTCTTGAAAGCAAACAGCTTGGTGTGCCTAAAATCACCAAATTTGCTCAGCAGCTTGTCAAACGTGGTTTACAGCTAGAAAGTTTACCAATTACTATAGAAGAATTTGCAGAGGTGGTGAAACATGGATAAATTAATACTCGGACGTTATGTTCCAGGAAAATCTTTGATTCATCACCTAGATCCACGTAGCAAACTTTTAGCAATGATTTTGTACATTGTTATTGTTTTCTGGGCTAATAATGTGGTGACAAACATTATTATGGTTGCATTTACCTTGATAGTTGTTTTGCTATCAAAGATTAAGTTGAGCTTTTTCTTAAAAGGTGTTCGGCCAATGATTGGTATTATTTTATTCACGACTTTGTTTCAAATGTTTTTTACACAAGGTGGTCAAACCTATTTTCAATTTGCTTTTCTTAAAATAACAAGCTACGGTTTTAGCCAAGCAGTTTTGATTTTTATGCGTTTTGTATTAATCATCTTCTTTTCAACGTTGCTGACTTTGACAACAACACCGTTAAGCCTTGCAGACGCTGTAGAATCGCTTCTAAAGCCATTTGTTCGTTTTAAGGTGCCTGCACATGAAATTGGTTTAATGCTCTCACTAAGCCTGCGATTTGTTCCTACGTTGATGGATGACACGACACGTATTATGAAGGCACAGCGAGCGCGTGGTGTGGATTTTGGAGAAGGAAATCTGATTCAAAAGGTAAAATCAATCATTCCAATTCTTATTCCACTTTTTGCATCGAGTTTTAAACGAGCAGATGCTCTTGCTCTTGCTATGGAGCACGTGGCTACCAAGGTGGAGATGGACGAACTAAGTACCGAGTTTTGCAATGGCACCTAAAAGATACTTTGGTTTTAATAGTGTTAGTTATTTTAGGAATTTTGCTATTTTGGCTTAAGAAAAGCTAAAACCCACTATTTGTATGCGCTTTCTTTATGTTAACACAATCTAATTGTAATAATTTTAATAAAAGACTAAAGTTCAGGTAACATTAACCCTGTATTATATATCCTATACTAATTTGTAAAAAGGAGCATATAATGCAAAAAAATACTTTAAAAAGTAAATCGAAAGCTATTAAGTTAGGAGTTGCTAGCGCAGCTTTTGCAGCAGCACTGATTGCCCCAGCAGTTGCTAATGCAGATTCTTACACAGTTAAATCAGGTGATACTCTTTCTGAAATTGCCTCAACTTACAATACGACAGTTGAACAATTATCATCCTTAAACGGTATCTCTAACGTTGACTTCATTACTGTTGGTCAAATCTTAGAATTGGATTCAACAGCTTCAACAACAGAAACTACAACTTCAGCAGCTACTACTGATGATTCATCATCAGCAACATCTGCCGCTGAAAGTACAGATACAACTACTACAAGTTATTCATCAAACTTGAGCTCATCAGATGCAGCTGCTAAAGAAACAATCGCACAACGCGAATCAAGTGGTAGCTACACAGCTCAAAATGGTCAATACTACGGACGTTACCAATTAACGATTTCTTACTTGAATGGTGACTTATCAGCTGAAAACCAAGAACGTGTTGCAGATGCATACGTTGCAAGCCGTTATGGTTCATGGTCAGCTGCCCTTGCCTTCTGGAATGCAAATGGTTGGTATTAAGATTTTAGATAATTAGTTAAAAAGATTTGAGAGTTTCTCTCAAATCTTTTTTGTTTGCTCAAAATGGCTTTAAAACAGTATTTTTTAGGAAAATTAGGGTAAGTTTCAATGTTTTTGTAACATTTTTAACATATTTTCAATCTCCGAGTAACAATTAAATTATATGATAGAAAAAGGAGTTTTAGAGAGGTATATAGTTTATATTTATGTATAGTAGGATTGCTAAAGCAAAACAAAGAAAAATAAGAAATATTATCGTTAGTGTGCTCGGAGCAACTTTGAGCTTGGCTATGATTATTTTACTTATTCCTAAAATAGAATTATTCTCAGATACGTTTACAACACGTGCTGAGGCAGAAGTTGTAAAAGCAACATCTACAAGTTTTTCATCGACTTTAAACGAAACATCAATAAGCACGATATCATCTGAATCTAGTTCGGTAGAAGTCAGTGAAGTGTCTGAAGAACCTGCTATCGAAGAAGTTTATACAGAATCAGAAGAGCCGGTTGGTGAAGAGACAACTGTTACAGAGTCAGCTGTTTATATGACAGATTCAGAAGTAGCTGATACAACAACATCAAATGGAAACACTGCTGGTACTGTCGGTACAGCAGCTGCAGCGCAAATGGCAGCGGCAACAGGTGTTCCTCAATCAACTTGGGAAGCAATTATTGCACGCGAATCTAACGGTGATCCAAATGTGACAAATGCTTCTGGGGCATCAGGGTTATTCCAAACAATGCCTGGTTGGGGATCAACAGCAACTGTTCAAGATCAGATTACGGCTGCTATAAACGCCTATAATGCTCAAGGGTTATCTGCTTGGGGTTATTAAGCTAAATAAAAAGGAAAGCACTAATCATCTTATAGTGATGATAGTGCTTTTTTAATGTCCTGTGGATGATGACAGATTATTTCAGCACCATATTCTTGTAAACTTTCAGCAGAACCAAAGCCCCAAGTAATACCAAGCCTTCTAATACCTGTTTTCTGACCACCAATCATATCAAATTTTGTATCACCGATGATGACAGCTTCGGCTGCTTTGATTCCTTGTTCTGTAAGACAAGCGTTAATCACATCTGCTTTGTGAAAATGTTCAGGAGTTGAACCATAAACTTGCTTAAAGTTTGAAATGACACCAAGCTCGGTTAACATTAGTCTTGCCATTGGTTCATGTTTACTTGTTGTGACATAGAGAGAGTAGCCTGACTTATTTAATTCTTTTAGTAGGTCGGAAATACCAGCATAAAGCGAAACTTGATGAACACCTTTAGCGTTGTAGTATTCTCTAAAAGTTTTTATTGCATGGTCAATATCAGCTTTCTCAGTGAAATAATTAGCAAAGGTAACTTCTAAGGGTGGACCGATGAATGTTGACAATTGCTTGTCAGTCTGTAAAGGTAACTGTAATCTTTCAAAAGCGTAATTAAATGCTGCTTTGATTCCTGGACTGGAATTTACCAAGGTTCCGTCGAGGTCAAACAAGATAGATTTCATATTTACTCTCCTGTAAAATAGTGTCAAGTTTCATTGACGATTTTGTCAATATCGAATGTTTTGCTACTATAGTATTAAAATACTAAATGCTTAGCAAACTATTCTCCAAAAATTTGAGTTTGTAATCGTCGTCCTGTTGGTGTGGCAGCTAAGCCACCTTCGGCAGTTTCACGAAAGGCAGTTGGCAGACTTGCTCCAACTTGATACATAGCATCAACAACTTCGTCAACTGGAATTTGAGATTCAATGCCAGCAAGTGCCATGTCAGCAGCCACAAGTGCAAAACTTGAACCAAGAGCATTACGTTTAACACATGGGACTTCAACAAGCCCTGCAACAGGGTCACAGATAAGCCCAAGCATATTTTTGATAACAAAAGCAACTGCTTGGCTGGCTTGGAAAGCAGAGCCACCAGCAGCCTTAACCAAAGCTGCGGCACTCATTGCAGAAGCAGAGCCAACTTCAGCTTGACAGCCACCTTCAGCGCCAGAGATTGAAGCATTATTTCCAATAACGAGTCCAAAAGCACCAGCAGTGAATAAAAAGTTCAACTGTTCTTCTTCAGAAAGTTTTAATTTGTCAATAGCAGTTGTCAGAACGGCAGGTAAACAACCAGCAGAGCCAGCTGTTGGTGTAGCACAAACAAGTCCCATTTTGGCATTCAGTTCATTGACAGCAATGGCATTGCGGACAGCGGTCAAGATAGTGGTATCTGACAAAGTCTTACCCGATTTAAGGTAGGTGTCCATTTTGACGGCGTCTCCACCAGTTAGACCACTAATTGATTTACTAGGTGTTAGTCCGTCAGTAACAGAATTTTTCATGACTTGAAGGTTTTTCGTCATGATGTGAATGATTTCGTCACGGCTACGTCCACTTAATTCCATTTCGGTGGCAATCATCAGTTCAGCAATATTACCGTTAAAATCTTTATCGGCTTGCTCAACCAATTCTTTAATAGAATAAAACATTCTTTTCCTTTCTAATCAAAGAAATTAACATTGTGCAAATGTGGAATTTGTTGAATCTGTTCAACAGCTTTGTGACAATCACGAGAGTCAACTTCGATAATCATGATTGCTTTTTCACCAGCACGTTCCCGAGTCACATTCATTTGGGCGATATTGATATTATGTTCAGACAGAATATCTGTTACTTTAGCAATCATTCCAGGAATGTCTTGGTGAACAATAATTAAAGTTGGTGTATTCATTTTCAGCGATACAGAGAAACCATTTAGTTCAGTTACCTCAATATTTCCTCCGCCGATTGATACGCCAGTAATACTCATGCTTTTGTCACCTTTTTCAACGGTAATTTTAGCGGTATTTGGATGTGGAGCGTTACTATCTTTAAGAATATCCCAATAAATGCGAACCCCTTTCTGGTGAGCGATTTCTAATGAATTTTTGATGTCAGGATTGTCAGTATCCATACCAAGGATACCTGCAACGAGGGCTTTGTCAGTTCCATGGCCACGGTAAGTCTTAGCAAATGAATTGTACAAATGAAAGGTTACGGAATCGGGAATTTCTCCGAAAATAGAGTTAACAATTTTTCCAATACGAACAGCCCCAGCCGTATGGCTACTAGACGGACCAATCATCACGGGACCGATGATGTCGAATACGGATTGGAATTTTAGATTTTTCATATCTACTCCTTTAAGAATCTATGCTTACTTATTATAACAGAGGAAGGCAAAAGGTAAATGAGAAAAAGCATTAGAATTAAGTGTAAAAGACTTACATAAATAAAATTTCGTGTTATAATAGTTTTCGCGTGGTTTCATGCATTCAAAATCGACCTTCAAATCGATTTTTGAAAAACTAGGCCCTTCAAGCCTATGTTCGAAAAAAATATCTTGATGGGAGGATTATCATGTCAGATAATTCAAAAACACGTGTTGTTGTCGGTATGAGTGGCGGCGTTGATTCGTCTGTAACGGCTCTCCTTTTGAAAGAGCAAGGTTATGACGTTATCGGTGTCTTTATGAAAAACTGGGACGACACAGACGAATTCGGTGTTTGTACAGCAACCGAAGATTATAAAGATGTGGCAGCTGTTGCTGACCAAATCGGTATTCCTTATTACTCTGTCAATTTTGAAAAAGAGTATTGGGACCGCGTTTTCGAATATTTCCTAGCGGAATATCGTGCAGGACGCACACCAAATCCAGATGTTATGTGTAACAAGGAAATCAAGTTTAAAGCTTTCCTTGATTATGCCATGACGCTTGGAGCTGATTATGTAGCAACTGGACATTATGCGCAAGTTTCTCGTGACGCAGACGGTACTGTTCATATGTTACGTGGAGCAGATAATAATAAAGACCAAACTTACTTCTTGAGTCAATTATCACAAGAACAATTGCAAAAAGTAATGTTTCCACTTGGGCATTTAGAAAAACCAGAAGTGCGTAAAATTGCAGAACGTGCAAGGTCTTGCGACAGCTAAGAAAAAAGATTCAACAGGAATTTGCTTCATCGGTGAAAAGAATTTTAAAGAATTCCTTAGTCAATATTTACCAGCACAAAAAGGTCGTATGATGACTGTTGATGGTCGTGATATGGGTGAACATGCTGGATTGATGTATTATACAATCGGTCAACGTGGCGGTCTTGGTATCGGTGGACAACAAGGTGGTGACAATCAGCCTTGGTTTGTTGTCGGAAAAGATTTGTCAAAAAATATTCTTTACGTTGGTCAAGGTTTCTATCATGAGTCACTAATGTCAACTAGCCTTGACGCCTCAAGTATTCACTTTACACGTGATATGCCTGAAGAATTTACAATGGAAGTTACAGCAAAATTCCGTTACCGTCAACCAGACTCTAAAGTTACAATACATGTCAAGGGTGACAAAGCAGAAGTTGTCTTTGCTGAACCACAACGTGCCATTACACCAGGTCAAGCCGTTGTTTTCTATGATGGTAAAGAATGCCTAGGTGGCGGAATCATTGATATGGCTTATAAAAATGGAGTCGCTTGTCAATATATCTAGTTGACAAAGTTGTAAAGATAAGTTGACGGGCTTGGCTTATCTATATAATCAACTATTGCTCGAAAAATTATCGGCAATTAAATTGACATTTTAACTTAATTTGATACAATAATCGTAACAATAATCATGATGGTCAAAGCTCATGAGAATTGTGCGTCTTTGCCGCACAATTTTCGAGGGTTTTGGCTGTTTTTTGTGCAGTTAAGGAGTTTTAAATGGATTTTAGAACTAGAATTGGTGAGCAGAGCTTTGGTGTTAGAGCATCAGCCTTAATTATTAAAGATGAAAAAATATATTTAGCAAAATCTCCTAAAAATGAATATTATTTGTTAGGCGGAGCAATCTTAGTAAATGAATTAACTGAAGATGCCATAATACGCGAAATGAAAGAAGAACTTAATATCGATATTGAAGTTAAACAGTTGGCTTTTGTTGTTGAAAATCAGTTTTCTTTGGATCTCACAAAACATCATCAAATTGAATTTCTTTACTTAGTGAACCCACTTTCTGACCTTAATAAAGAGATATATGAGGGAGGTCAGAAGCGTATGTGTGAGTGGATTTCGTTTGAAGAACTCAGTAAGATTAACCTAAATCCAAGCTTTTTAAAAATTACCCTAAAAAACTGGGATGGTCAAGTCAAACATTTTGTAAATAAGAATAAGGAGAAATAAAATGACACACGAATTTGCTGAAAATTATGATGTAATTGTTGTTGGTGCTGGGCATGCTGGTGTTGAAGCTAGTTTGGCTGCGGCTCGTATGGGTTGTAAAACGATGCTGGCAACAATTAATTTGGAAATGTTGTCCTTTATGCCATGTAACCCTGCAATTGGGGGTTCTGCCAAAGGGATTGTTGTTCGCGAAATTGACGCTCTCGGTGGTGAAATGGGTAAAAACATTGACAAGACTTACATTCAAATGAAAATGCTCAATACTGGTAAAGGTCCTGCGGTCCGTGCTCTTCGTGCACAAGCAGATAAGGCTCTTTACTCTCGTACAATGAAGCATACGGTTGAGCAACAAGAAAATTTGACATTGCGTCAGTCAATGATTGAAGAAGTTTTAGTCGAAGATGGTAAAGTTGTCGGTGTTCGCACAGCTACTAATCAGAAATTTTCAGCTAAAGCCGTTGTTATCACAACAGGAACAGCCCTTCGTGGCGAAATTATCCTAGGTGAGCTTAAATATTCTTCTGGTCCAAATAACAGCTTGGCTTCTATCGGACTTGCAGATAATTTGAAAGAATTAGGTCTTGAAATTGGTCGTTTCAAAACAGGAACACCACCACGTATCAAAGCAAGTTCTATCAATTACGATGAAACAGAGATTCAACCAGGTGATGAAAAACCAAATCATTTTTCATTCATGTCCAATGATGAAGATTACCTCAAAGACCAAATTCCTTGCTGGTTGACTTATACGAACCAAACAAGCCATGATATTATCAATAAAAATCTTTACCGTGCACCAATGTTTTCAGGGATTGTCAAAGGGGTAGGACCTCGTTATTGTCCATCTATCGAAGATAAAGTTGTGCGCTTTGCGGATAAAGAACGTCATCAACTTTTCCTAGAACCAGAAGGTCGTGAAACAGAAGAAGTTTACATTCAAGGGTTGTCAACAAGTCTTCCTGAAGATGTTCAAAAAGAATTGATTCATTCTATTAAGGGGCTTGAAAATGCCGAAATGATGCGTACAGGATATGCAATTGAGTATGATATCGTTTTGCCACACCAATTGCGTGCAACGCTTGAAACGAAGAAAATTTCAGGTCTCTTTACGGCTGGTCAAACCAATGGTACGTCAGGTTACGAAGAAGCTGCTGGTCAAGGAATTGTTGCTGGTATCAATGCTGCTTTGAAAGTTCAAGGCAAGCCAGAATGATTCTTAAACGTAGTGATGCTTACATCGGTGTTATGATTGATGACTTGGTAACGAAAGGAACGTTGGAACCTTATCGTCTGTTGACAAGTCGTGCGGAATATCGTTTGATTTTGCGTCATGATAATGCTGATATGCGTTTGACTGAGATTGGTCACCGTGTCGGTTTGGTTGATGATGAACGTTATCAACGTTTCTTGAATCGTAAACGTCAGTTTGACAATGAATTGACAAGATTGTCAACTCTTAAAATCAAGCCAGTTAAAGAAACTAATGCACGTATTGAAGCACTTGGTTTCAAACCATTGACAGATGCTTTGACAGCAAAAGAATTCATGCGTCGTCCTGAAATCAATTATGACATTGCGACAAGCTTTGTTGGTCCTGCTGAAGAAAAACTTGACAGCAAAGTGGTTGAACTTTTGGAAACTGAAATCAAATATGAAGGTTATATCAACAAAGCCCTTGATCAAGTAGCCAAAATGAAACGTATGGAAGAAAAACGTATTCCTGCTAATATTGACTGGGATGATATTGATTCTATCGCAACAGAAGCACGTCAAAAATTCAAGAAAATTAACCCAGAAACAATCGGTCAAGCAAGCCGTATTTCAGGTGTTAACCCAGCAGATATTTCTATTTTGATGGTTTACCTAGAAGGCAAGCAAAAACATCATAGAAAAGCGAATGATTAAGTCATCAAATTGTAATCTTTAAACCAATGACAGCTCTATCAAATAGGGCTGTTTTATGGTATAATTATAAGCTAAGAGGTTAACCAATGAAAAGATTTCGATTTGCAACTATTCACTTAGTCATGATAGGCTTGATTTTATTCGGGATTTTGGCTATTTGTGTCAGACTTTTTCAGACGGAGTCAGCTACTTTAGCTGCAATCTTTTTGGCGCTGTCTTTGCTTGTTGCATTGCTTTATTATCAAAAAGAAACATATGAGTTATCAGAACTTGAACAAATTGAATTACTAAACGACCAAACAGAAGTTAGTTTGAAAAGTTTATTAGAACAGATGCCTGTTGGTGTTGTTCAATTTGAGCAATCTACAAATGAAGTTGAGTGGTTTAATCCATATGCTGAACTTATCTTCACTAGTGAAGAAGGAGAATTTGAGGATGAACTCATCCAAAAAATTATTGGCAATAAGCGTGAAGGAGATGCCAGCCAAACTTTTGAGTTAAACGGTAATAAATACTCGTCTTATATTGATTCATCTTCAGGGATTTTTTATTTCTTTGATACATCAATGGGAAATCGTCAATTAGGCGATGCTGCGCTTTTGCGACCAGTTATCGGGATTATCTCAATTGATAATTATGATGATGTGACAGATGATTTATCTGATGCGGAAGTTTCTCAAATCAATAGTTTTATTGCTAATTTCATCTCGAATTTCACGAAGTCTAACAATATTTTTTATCGTCGTGTGGATATGGACCGTTTTTACTTTTTCACAGACTATGCTGTTTTAAGTAGTCTAATTGACGATAAGTTTACAGTACTAGAAGCTTTTCGCAAGCAGGCTAAAGAAGGAAGTGAGTTACCGCTGACTTTGAGTATTGGGGTTGCTTATGGTGATGATAATCATCAGCAAATTGGGCAAGTAGCTCTCCAAAACTTGAATACGGCACTTGTGCGTGGTGGTGACCAAGTTGTTATTTGTGAAAATGATGAACATAAGAAACCATTGTATTTTGGTGGTGGGTCAGTATCTACCGTTAAACGTACCCGTACGCGTACCCGTGCATGATGACTGCTATTTCAGACCATATAAAAAATGTGGACAGAGTATTTGTTGTCGGACATCGTAATCTCGATATGGATGCTCTTGGTTCAGCGATTGGGATGCAGTTCTTTGCAAGTAATATCATTGAGGATGCTTATGCGGTTTACAATCCAGATGAAATGAGTCATGATATTGCAAGAGCAGTCAGAAGATTACAAGAAGATGGAAAAACGAATCTAATTTCAGTCAACAAAGCTTTACAACTAGTGACAAGCCAATCACTGTTGATAATGGTTGATCATTCTAAGGTTGATTTAACGTTATCGCAGGAACTTTACAACATGTTTACAGATGTCATTGTTGTTGATCATCATCGTCGTGACAATAATTTCCCAGAAAAAGCCATATTAACATTTATTGAAAGTGGAGCAAGTAGCGCTAGTGAATTAGTAACCGAATTAATTCAATTCCAAAACGCAGGCAAACGCTTAAGTAAAATTCAAGCTAGTATTCTAATGGCAGGGATTATGTTGGACACGAAGAATTTTTCGGCTAGCGTTACAAGTCGAACATTTGATGTTGCAAGTTATCTTAGATCTCAAGGAAGTGATAGCATTGAAATTCAAAACATTTCTCAAACAGATTTTGAGGAATATCGATTGGTTAATGAACTTATTCTTAAAGGGCGTAAACTTTATGACAACATTATCATTGCTAGTGGTGGTGATAATGTTGTTTACAGTAAAGTAGTTGCCAGTAAAGCTGCAGATACCATGTTATCTTTAGCTGGCATTGAAGCAACGTTTGTTATTGTTCAAGTTGCTCCTAATAAAGTAGCTATTTCGGCACGTAGCCGCAGTAAAATCAATGTTCAACGCATAATGGAAGAACTTGGTGGCGGTGGGCATTTTACCCTAGCAGCTTGTCAATTATCAGATATAACTGTTAGTCAAGCCGAACACTTATTATTTGAAATAATTGAAAATGATTTAAGAGAAAATATGGAGGTAGAGTGATGAAAGTTATTTTTCTAGCAGATGTTAAGGGTAAAGGGAAAAAAGGTGAGATCAAAGAAGTCCCGACAGGTTATGCCCAAAACTTTTTAATTAAGAAAAATTTAGCTAAAGAGGCGACTAATCAAGCTATTGGTGAATTAAAAGGTAAACAAAAATCAGAAGAAAAAGCACAAGCTGAAATTTTAGCAGAAGCTCAAGCGCTTAAAGCAGAGCTTGAGAAAGAAGTCACAGTTGTTAAGTTTACCGAAAAAGTTGGACCTGATGGACGTACATTTGGTTCAATTACAGCTAAGAAAATTGCTGAAGAATTGGCTAAACAGTTTGGTTTAAAAATCAACAAACGTTCTATCGAATTAAATCATCCAATTCGTGCAATTGGTTCTGTCGAAGTCCCTGTTAAGTTACATAAGGAAGTAATTGCTGAAATTAAATTAAGCATTAAGGAAGCATAGTCCTACGTTTAGAGGTTATTAGGGGAGGTGAGGAATTTGGCAGAGGAGCCAGAATTGAGAGTTCAGCCACAAGATTTATTAGCAGAACAGTCTATCTTAGGTTCGATTTTTATCTCGCCAGATAAGCTTATTACTGTCCGTGAATACATTAGCCCAGATGATTTCTATAAATATTCTCATAGAGTTATTTTTAAGGCAATGATTACGCTTAGCGATCGTAATGAGGCTATTGATGCCACAACAGTTAGAACAATTCTTGATGACCAAGGAGATTTGCAAAACATTGGTGGCTTGTCTTACATTGTAGAACTCGTCAATAGCGTTCCTACAAGTGCCAATGCAGAGTATTATGCTAAAATTGTCGCCGAAAAGGCGATGTTGCGTAATATCATCTCTAGGTTGACAGAGACTGTAAACCTTGCATATGAAGGTTCTACGGATTCTGAAGACGTTATTGCAGGAGCAGAAAAAGCCCTTGTTGAGATTAATGAACGTAGCAATCGTAGTGGTTTTCGTAAGATTTCAGATGTTTTGAAGGTCAACTATGAAAATTTGGAAATTCGTTCGCGTCAGACAAGCGACGTTACTGGATTGCCAACAGGCTTTCGTGATTTGGATAAGATTACAACAGGTTTACACCCTGACCAACTGATTATTCTTGCTGCTCGTCCAGCCGTCGGGAAAACTGCTTTTGTTTTGAACATTGCGCAAAACGTTGGGACTAAACAAAATAAACCAGTCGCTATTTTCTCCCTGGAAATGGGTGCTGAAAGTTTGGTTGACCGTATGTTGGCTGCTGAGGGAATGGTTGATTCTCACCACCTTCGAACAGGTCAATTGACTGACCAAGAATGGAACAACATTACCATTGCCCAAGGTGCTCTGGCAGAAGCGCCAATTTATATTGATGATACACCAGGGATTAAAATCACTGAAATTCGTGCACGAGCACGTAAGCTGTCTCAAGAAGTTGAGGGGGGGCTTGGGTTGATTGTCATTGACTATTTACAGTTGATTACAGGAACACGTCCAGAGAATCGACAACAAGAGGTTTCTGATATTTCACGTCAATTGAAGATTTTGGCAAAAGAGCTGAAAGTCCCTGTTATCGCACTTAGTCAGTTGTCTCGCGGTGTTGAACAACGTCAAGATAAACGTCCTGTGTTGTCAGATATTCGTGAATCAGGTTCTATTGAGCAAGATGCGGATATCGTTGCGTTCTTGTATCGTGATGATTATTATCGTCGTGAGGGTGAAGAAAATGATGACGCTATTGAAGACAATACTATCGAAGTTATCTTGGAAAAGAACCGTTCAGGAGCGCGTGGTACAGTGAAATTAATTTTCCAAAAAGAATACAATAAATTTTCTAGCATAGCGCAGTTTGAAGAGCGTTGATAAATATAAAATACTTTATTAAGGAGCACAGTAGAAGATGAGTGATGCATTTGCAGATGTAGCAAAAATGAAAAAAATCAAAGAAGATATTAAAGCCCACGAAGGTCAACTTGTTGAATTGACACTTGAAAATGGTCGTAAACGTGAAAAAAATAAAGTTGGTCGTTTAACGGAAGTTTACCCTTCGTTATTTATCGTTGAATACAATGAAAATTCTGATGTTCCAGGAGCAATCAACAATTCTTATGTTGAATCATACACTTATTCAGATATTTTAACTGAAAAAACATTGATTCGCTATTTTGATTAATCCTTGATTAGAATTATCAGTAATAGTAGATAAAAAGGCTTTACAACGCCTTTTTTTATGTTAAACTAAACTTTGTGTGAAATAATAGCAGGAGAGTATGAAGCTCGTCAACAGTTGGCTCTTCTACAGTTTTTCTTCTTGTAGAAAAGCTCCTAGAAGTCGGAAAAGTAATCTTGGCTGTTTAGATGAAAGTCAACTGCACGAATCAGGATTCTCTAATTTGTTATTTCCTACAAAATTTTTATTTTATAGGAGGACATTTTTAATGTCACGTTATACAGGTCCATCATGGAAACAATCACGTCGCCTTGGCTTGTCTCTTACAGGTACAGGTAAAGAATTAGCACGTCGTAACTACGTGCCAGGTCAACACGGTCCTAACAACCGTAGCAAACTTTCTGAATATGGTTTGCAATTGGCCGAAAAACAAAAACTTCGTTTCACTTACGGTGTAGGTGAAAAACAATTCCGTAACTTGTTCGTACAAGCTACTAAAATTAAAGGTGGAACTCTTGGTTTCAACTTTATGGTTCTTTTGGAACGTCGTCTTGACAACGTTGTTTACCGTTTAGGTCTTGCAACTACTCGTCGTCAAGCTCGTCAATTCGTTAACCACGGTCACATCCTTGTTGACGGTAAGCGTGTTGATATCCCTTCATACCGTGTAACTCCTGGTCAAGTTATCTCAGTTCGCGAAAAATCAGCTAAAGTACCTGCTATCCTTGAAGCTGTTGAAGCTACTCTTGGACGTCCAGCATTCGTATCATTCGATACTGAAAAACTTGAAGGTTCATTGACTCGTCTTCCAGAACGCGACGAAATCAACCCAGAAATCAACGAAGCACTTGTCGTTGAATACTACAACAAAATGCTTTAATTCTCAGTTGATTGAAGTATTTAAAACCATGGTTTTTACCGTGGTTTTTTTATAAATAGAAAAAGTCGCCAAGGGGCGACTGTAGGAATGGATGATTATAGTGACAGTGGTAAAAGTTTTAAAATGAGGTTAGTCATTTGGCGAGGAGATTCTTTTTTACCATTAGCTATCCAAGATTGGCAGAGACCAAAGAAGGCGTAGGCAAAGTAGATACTACTGTATTCTTTTTCGACAGGAGAAAGTTCTTCACGCCCAAAACGATTTTGAAAATCAGTGTTGATAAAGATGCGCACCTTATTAACAATAAAAGCTTGGAATTCTCGCGTGCCGTTCGCTGAAATCAAAGCAGATAGCAATTGCTCACGTTTTAGAAATTCAAAAATCTCTAAAAACGCTTGTTCTTTATTGCCTTCGTGTTTTTCAAAAATATATTCAACTTGATTGAAAAGGGTTTGTTGACAGGAATCAATCAATTCAAATTTATCCTTATAATGTGTGTAGAAGCTTGAACGGCTAATGCCAGCTTCTTTAGCAATTTTGATGGTGGTAATGTCGTCAAAACTCTCTGTCTTTAAAAGGGCGACCATAGCTTCTTGAATGGCTTTTTTGGTGTTAGCTCTGCGATTATCATTTGTCATAATAAAAATCTTTTGAACACTCTTAGACAGAGTGTCTAAAAATCCCTTCTTTTGTCTTGAAATTATTTTATATCTCTGTATAATATATTTTATCATAATTTTTGAACAATATGTCCAAATTAGGAGAAAATATGTTAGAAGAATTAAAAGCACTTATAAAAAGCCCAAAACTTTGGGTAACAATGATTGGTGTTGCTCTTGTTCCAGCACTTTATAACTTATCTTTCTTGGGGTCTATGTGGGACCGTACGGAAATGTTGATGATTTGCCAGTAGCAGTTGTCAATCAAGATAAGTCATCAACTTTAAATGACCAAACGCTATCAATCGGTGATGATATGCTGGACAGCATGTCTAAAAATAAAGCCTTAGATTATCACTTTGTTAGCGCAGAAAAAGCAGAAGAGGGTCTGGAAAATGGTGATTACTATATGGTTATCACATTGCCAGAGGATTTATCTGAAAAGGCAGCTAGTCTTTTGACAGATGACCCTGAAAAATTAACAATTAATTATCAGACAACAGCTGGACGTAGCTTTGTCGCTTCTAAAATGAGCGAATCTGCGATGACTAAGCTTAAAGATACTGTTTCTGAAAATATCACAGAAACTTATACAAAAGCTGTATTCAAGAGCATGTCTGGTTTACAAGATGGTTTACAAGAAGCAAGTGACGGTGGCAATGAATTGCTCTCAGGAAGCCAACAGCTTGAATCTGGTAGTCAAACCATTACAGATAATCTCAACACAGCAGCATCAGGCAGCCAAACTTTAGCAGACGGAACAGCAACACTTTCAAGCGGCTTGACAACTTATACAAATGGTGTATCAACTTTGGCGAGTGGTGCAAATGAATTAAATAGTAACTCCGTGGCTCTTATCAGTGGTATCGCTCAGCTAAAAGAAAGTTCTACACAAGTACAACGACTAGTTGATGGGGCTAATAGTTTAACAGATGGTTTACAGCAACTGGCAACCTCTACAACACTTTCGGCAGAAGAAACTGAAAATATTCAGTCATTAATTTCAGGTTTACCTCAATTAAATGCTGGAATTCAACAATTAAATGCTTCAGTTTCTGAGATTTCTACTAATGTTGATATTCCACAAATTTCGACTGTTTTAAGTGATATTGCTTCACAAGCTCAGGGAATTTTGGAGGCAGAAGAAAAGGACAGTTCAGCCAGATTGACTGCTATTCAAGCAACTGATGCTTATCAAAGTTTAGGGGTAGCACAACGAGCTGAGTTAGTCAATGCATTGAATACTTCAGGAAATAGTGTTAGTCAACAAGCACAGCAAATTTTAACAGATGTTCAAACAATGAAGGCTTCTTTAACGGCGTTATCAACTAAGTTACAGACGGCAGTTTCTCAAATTGCCAATCGGTCAAATGTAGCTTTGCCTGGTTCTGTTAAGGCTTTGACAACATTATCTACTGGTTTAAATCAGGTTAATACGGCTACTACAACACAACTTGTCCCTGGAAGTAGTCAAATTGCTTCAGGAATCTCAACACTTAACACAAAATTAAGTAGTGGTGCAAATGAATTGTTGACAGGGGCAACAACCTATACAAACGCTGTCTCGCAAATCGCTTCTGGTGCTAATCAATTGGCTGCTAGCAATAGTCAGTTGACCAGCGGAGCTTCTCAATTGCAATCTGGTGCGGAAACATTAGCTTCTGGTTCAAGTCAGTTAGCTTCTGGTAGTGATACGTTGACAAGTGGCTTGACAACCTTGACAAGTGGTATTTCAACATTGACATCATCACTTTCAGAGGCAAGTAACCAATTATCACTCGTTTCTGTAACAAATAAGAATGCTAAATTGGTTTCTAACCCTGTATCAACAAAAGAAACAGATAATGATAGCGTGAAAGTAAATGGTATTGGTATGGCACCTTACATGATTGCAGTATCACTTATGGTAGTTGCCCTTTCAACGAACGTTATCTTTGCAAGCTCATTGTCAGGACGTCCTGTGAAAAATCGTTTTGAATGGGCAAAACAAAAACTCTTTATTAATGGATTGATTTCAACGGTTGGTTCATTAGTATTGTATGGTGCTATTCAATTCCTTGGATTTGAAGCTAACTACGAATGGAGAACAATTTTCCTTATCATCTTAGGTGGTTGGACGTTAATGGCTCTTGTAACGGCTCTAGTTGGTTGGGATAATCGTTATGGTTCATTCCTTTCACTTCTTATGCTATTACTTCAAATCGGTTCTGCGGGTGGTTCATATCCAATCGAGCTTAGTCCTAAGTTCTTCCAAGTGGTTCATCCATATATGCCAATGACTTACATTGTAACAGGCTTACGTCAAACCATTTCGATGACAGGTTCAATTGGTACACAAATCGGTGTTCTTTCAGCACTCCTTGTTGTTTTCATGGTACTTGGACTTATCATTTACAGACAACCAAAAACAGAAAAATAAGATTACTAGATTGAGGAAAACGTTCATTTTGGACAATCTCTTCAATCTTTTTTTGATATGAACGATGTTCTCAGTTTTTACAATCAGATTATTTGAAAAACGAAGGAAACTTTTATACACTTAATGAGTTAACTAGAAATACTGATTACAGCAGTCTTTCTTTACAGTATATTTACAGCGATGTAAATGATTAATTTGCTATTTAGATTGAGGAAACGATGTCACTTATTACTATTATTTTGTCGTTATTGGTAGCTCTGGAACATTTTTACATTATGTATTTAGAAACAGTTGTAACACAATCACCTGCGACAACGCGTGCTTTTGGACTATCGCAAGAAGAGTTAGAACGTGAGTCTGTAAGTAATTTATTTAAAAATCAGGGTGTTTACAATGGCTTGATTGCTGTTTTTCTGATTTACGGTATCTTTACAGCCAATGCTACTTTGGTAACTGTTTTTCTAATAAATGTCGTTCTTGTTGCTCTTTATGGTAGCTTGACAGCAGACCGTAAAATTATTTTAAAGCAAGGCGGTTTAGCCATTTTAGCTTTACTGACGTTGTTATTTTAAAATGATAAAGCATCGCATTTGCGATGCCTTTTAAGTTTTATTGAACTGTAATGTCACCAACGTTTCCGTCGATTGTCAATGTGTTTTTACTTGATTGATTTAAGTTTGAAGTGATATCAGCATCGCCTAGAAGATTTGTCATTAATACTTTCAAATCTTTGCTGGCAAGAGTAATGTCAACCTCACCAGTAGTCATTGTTATGGTGTTATCATTTTTGAAGGTGGCGGCATTGGCTGAAAAATCTCCCATGCTTAACTCAAAGGTTGTGTCAGAAGCTTGGCTATTTTCTAAATCAATATCACCTGTTGTAATAGAAAAGGCGACGTTTGTTAAGTTGCTGTTCTCAATTTCAGCATCCCCAGAGGTGATGGTTACTGTCCCTGAGTTGAGAGTTGTGTTGGTCATTGTTAGTTCCCCGGCCAGAAGTTCGAGCGTTGTGGTATCAAGTGAAAGCTGACTGACATCCAAATCTCCTGAGCTAAGATTTGCTTTGACTGAAGTGAGTTCTGTATCTTGAGGAACAGATATAACGATTGTATGTGAATTTTCGATAATACCAGTTTTAGCAATGTTAATAATATCTCTTAAACTTAAAAAATGAATGTTTGCATTCCCTAACTGGGTACGAGTTCCTGTTTGCTTTACAGTAAGGGTGTCATCCTTGACTTCGTAGCTGACAGGTGTTTTTTTATTGGCTGAGTAAGAAATAAAGGGCTTGTCAATATTAGCCTTTGAAATGATGACATCAGATGTTGTGCTGTCAATATCAATTTTACTGAAACTGTTAAGGGTAGCTTTTTGATAATCTACATTCCTTACAATATCAGTACTATTTTCTAAATCAGAAAGTCCACCAGTGGCGAAACCATAACCTGCAAGGGCTGCCCCCAATAAGCTACAACTAACGCCAATTCCTAAAATAGTCTTTGTCCACGATTTCATAATTTTCTCCTTTTGTTTTCTGTCTTTCGTGCTAAATTGACAATGCTACGTCCAACTACTTTACAAACAGCCCCTGCAGCAAGGAGAGCTAGTAATGATAAACCGAGAGCTAAAAGTCCTAGGCCAAAACTAAGAGCAGTAGCAGAAAATGAAATGTTAAGGTAAGACCAGCTATCAAATAGCATGTAAATTCCAGAGGTTAGGAAGGCAACCCCAAGGGAAAGAACAACAGCGATAGCCGCCACTCCAAGAGCTAGGATAGTGATGACGGCTAAGAAAAGGAAGAGAGCTAGTGGGAGAGTAACGGGTGCTGATAGAATGGCTAAAATAGCAAGCCAAACCATAGATACTCTGCTTTTAGGTGTCTTTTCTTGATCAATGATTTTTTCGTCAAGTAAACGGCTAATGATGTCTCGCGCCGCTTCTTTTGGTGTTCCAAGTTCGGCGATAACTTGTGCTTCATTTTCTGGACCAGCTTCTTCAAAGTATTCACTAAAGTAGTCCATAGCCTCTTGATAATCCTCTTTGGGTAACTTACGTAGGTATTTATCTAACTTAGCTAAATATTCAACTTTTGTCATCCTCTAATCTCCCTTCAATAATCTCATCGACTTTTTCTTTGTACTGTTGCCATTCTTTTTTGAGAAAGGTCAACTGTTCTTTGCCAGCTGTTGTGATAGCATAATATTTTCGTTTACGTCCTTGGTAGCCTTGTTGATAAGTGGTTAAATAGCCAGCTTTTTCCAGTTTTTTTAAAATTGGATATAAGGTGGATTCTTTGATGTTAGCAATTTGCTTAATGGTTTGGCTGATGGCATAACCATAAGAGTCATCTTTGTCAACAATGGCTAAAATGAGGAATTCGATGACAGTTGCCGAAGTTGGAAAATACATGAAGCTCCTTTCTCTGAATACATATAATTTTAATATATAATTATTTTACATATAGAATAATAGAAAAATAAGTAGCAAGTCAAGCATAATGTATAAGAAATGCAAGAAAAGGTTAGCGTGATAGCAGCATCTTTACAACAACTTTTCGGTAGCTGAAATTAGATTATCAAGAATGATAAATTCTTGAACACTTTTCTTAAAAATAAGTGAATTTTCCTTTTTGAAGTGCTGCTCTTTGTGATGTTGGATATGTTCAGGATGTTTCAACTAAGCATTGAAATCATCTTGGTTCTTCCAACGTGAAACAGCAGTAAAGGAAACACTATTTGCATCAGAATTATCTTGAATCCAGACTTCATTTCCTAAATATGTTTCCTAATTTTTGAGTGAGATAGTGTCGTTGTGGAATTTTTGTTCAAATTTATCTTTAACAGTAGCTTTGATTTCAAAAGTAACTGTTTTAATAATCATATGTTATTCCTCCTTTGGGTGACTTTCATTATATAAGGAGGAACTAAACTTTCAAAATTTTTGAGATAAAAAATGATTTGGTTTGATATTCAATCAGCCAGAAATGCTATTTTTGAACTAAAAAAGCCTAGAAACGTTGGTTTCGTAGGCTTTTGATGTATTCAATTATTTAACTTCAGTAAAGATTACGTGTTTACGCAATTTTGGTGAGTATTTTTTCAATTGAAGACGGTCTGGAGTGTTACGTTTGTTTTTTGAAGTAAGGTACAAGCGTTCACCAGATTCTTTGTGTTCAAGTGTAATATTTACGCGCATGGTATCTCCCTTCTATTATTTAGCTGCTTTAGCGATTTTACGTCCTTTGTAGTATCCTTTAAGTGATACACGGTGAGAACGTGAGTAATCTCCAGTAGTTTCGTCAAATTTAACTGATGGAGCAGTCAATTTGTAGTGTGTACGACGTTTGTTTTTCTTCGCTTTTGAAGTGTGACGTGCAGGTACTGCCATGTTTTATTTCCTCCGATAATATTTTTTTGTTCTTGATTTTTAATCAACTTTAACATAATAACATATCTTTTTTGTAAAGTAAAGTTACTTGACAAAATTATAAATAGGTGCGAGTGTGGTTATTAATGCTTGGCTGCTAGTTAAAAACGAAAGTCATCAAGGAATAATTCATAAGAAAATCCTAAAAAAGAACAGACTATTCTTCTGTATAACTTGTTTTGTGATAAAATAGAAATGATTGAATCGCTACAATAGTAGAAAGGAATTAGGGCTAAATTTGTTTTAAAGTTTGGTGCCAATATGTCTTAAATTTATGAAATTACAAAAACCTAAAGGAACACAAGATATTTTACCTAGCGAAAGCGCTAAATGGCAATATGTCGAAGCTGTTGCACGTGAAACCTTCAAAAAATACAACTATAGTGAAATTCGTACACCAATGTTCGAACATTACGAAGTTATCAGTCGTTCAGTCGGTGATACAACTGATATCGTAACAAAAGAAATGTATGATTTCCATGATAAAGGTGACCGCCATATCACTTTGCGTCCAGAAGGAACAGCGCCAGTGGCTCGTTCTTTTGTGGAAAATAAATTATTTGCACCAGAAGTTCAAAAACCAGTTAAAATGTACTACATTAGCTCAATGTTTCGTTACGAACGTCCACAAGCTGGTCGTTTACGTGAATTCCACCAAGTCGGTGTTGAGTGCTTTGGTTCAGCAAATCCAGCTACAGACGTTGAAACAATCGCTATGGCTTACCAATTGTTCCAAACATTGGGCATTAAAGATGTCACACTTCACTTGAATACTCTAGGAAGTGCTGCTAGCCGTGCTGCTTACCGTCAAGCTTTGATTGATTATTTGACACCAATGCGTGACAAATTGTCAGCAGATAGCCAACGTCGTTTGGATGAAAACCCACTTCGTGTTCTTGACTCAAAAGAAAAAGAAGATAAAGTAGCTGTTGAAAATGCACCATCAATCCTTGATTACCTTGATGAAGAAAGTCAAGCTCACTTTGATGCCGTGCGTGAAATGCTTGAAACACTTAACATCCCATATGTGATTGATACTAATATGGTTCGTGGACTTGACTACTACAACCACACTATCTTTGAATTCATCACAACTGTTGATAAATCTGAGTTGACAATCTGTGCAGGTGGTCGCTACGATAGCCTTGTTGAATACTTTGACGGACCAGAAACACCAGGATTTGGTTTTGGACTTGGTCTTGAACGTTTGCTTCTTATCTTGGACAAACAAGGTATTGAATTACCAGTTGAAAAAGAAATGGATGCTTATATTGCTGTCTTGGGACAAGGTGCTAACATTAAAGCTTTGGAATTGGTACAAGCTATCCGTAACCAAGGCTTCTCAGCTGAACGTGATTACCTTGGACGCAAGATTAAAGCACAATTCAAATCAGCTGACGCTTTCAATGCTAAAACAGTCATCGCATTAGGTGAAAGCGAAATTGAAGCAGGTCAAGTAGCTGTGAAAAATAATAAAACTCGCGAAGAAGTGACCGTAAGCTTTGACGAAATTACAAACAACTTCGCTGAAGTATTGAATAAATTAGATTAAACGACAACAACTAGCTAATAACTGTGTACTCACAGTTCATTAACTAGTTGTTTTATATTGTAAACTTTAGTTGCGAGAATGGAGCTACTGTAACCTTGCTAGGTAGGTGAAAGTTTCATATAATGTATATACAAAATCGTCGGAGAAAAGTTAAAACAATTAAGAAAAGCTAATCATCTTTCACAAGAAAAATTATCTGAACATATCCATGTTTCTAGAGAAACTATTTCAAATGGGAACAAGGAGTTTCCCGAACAAAAAGATATTAAGGAATGACCTGTGTTTACCTGCTTGCGAATAAAAGAATATTGCTACTAAGTTAGAGATATTCCATAAATGTGCTGGTATCTCTTTTTTGTTGGCTTGAAACAACAGACTACTTCATTTCTGCTTGATTACGTTAAATTTATCGGGATATGATTTGTCAAGGACTTATTGCGTAAGCAATGCTTTAGCACCCTTTACAAATCATAGACAGATAAGTAACTTCTTAAAAGCAGAAAAGAAATGACTGTATTATTTTTGTGTAGTATAATGATAACTAGTTAAGCTACAAATACAGTTGAGGTGGAATATATGCAAGCATTGTTTACATTACAATATGGGGAGTTTGCGGTTGCAGATTATTTGGCAAAAGAAGTAAAAGGAACATCTGTATTTATCCCCACTTCTGCACAAGAAAAAGGAATTGATTTGCTATTATATAAGTTTTGTGATGGCATAAATAAAGTATTGACATTTCAAGTAAAAATGTCTAGAGCTTATTATTATCCCAATAAAAAATATCAAGGCACTCTATGGCTTAATCGTTTTGAACCGCAAGAAAATGCTGATTGGTTTGTAATAGTAGGAATTTATGCAAAATATCCTAATGAAATACATAGTGCTAAATCGTCTGATACAAAGTGGGATACAATAATGTTGGCGTTTAAAAAAGAAGAAATGATAAATTTCATGGAAGAAGTTAGGCTAAAGAAAAATCCAGATAAGTATGACAAAATGTTCGGATTTGGATTTAATGGTAAATTAGAAATCAAACAAACTAGAGGATATAAGGAAGAAAGGGATATGACTAAATATTTGATTGAAAATCGAATTGAGGAAATTATGGAATATTTTGATTGAATTTAAACATATGAGAATTGTTTGAAAGGATTGACATGTATATGAGTAAAGAAAATAAGAAAGCAATAGTTTCGCAAGAAGATATATCCTTTACTGATTAAATGTTATGATTTGGTCAAAAGGAATTTGAAAGTTTACTAGATTTTGGAGTGTGGTAACAAAAGACATCTCAAATAGGAGTTTAATATCATTTTGAACCTTTCAAATTTTTGATATTTCTCAAAAAAATTAAAAAACTCCCCCGCATGGGTGGGGTTTTTACGTGCTTTTTGCTATAATAGGTGGGAATGAATAAATTAAAAAACGGAGAAACATATCAATGAAACGTACAATGTATGCTGGTCGTGTTCGTAGTGAACATATCGGCCAAGAAATTACTTTAAAAGGTTGGGTTGGTCGTCGTCGTGATTTAGGTGGGCTTATCTTTATCGACCTTCGTGACCGTGAAGGTATCATGCAATTAGTCATTAATCCAGAGGAAGTTTCAAGTGATGTTATGACCACAGCTGAAAGCCTTCGTAACGAATTTGTTATCGAAGTTACTGGTGAAGTCGCACAACGTGAACAAGAAAATAAAAACTTGCCAACTGGTGCTGTTGAATTGAAAGTATCAGCATTGACAGTTTTGAATACGGCTAAAACAACACCTTTTGAAATTAAAGATGATGTTGAAGTTAGTGATGAAAATCGTTTACGCTACCGTTATTTAGATCTTCGTCGTCCAAAAATGCTTAACAACTTTAAATTACGTGCAAAAGTTACTCACTCAATCCGTAACTATTTGGATGAGTTAGAATTCATTGATGTTGAAACACCAATGTTGACAAAATCAACTCCAGAGGGTGCGCGTGACTACTTGGTACCAAGTCGTGTGAGCCAAGGTCACTTTTACGCTTTGCCACAAAGTCCACAAATCACAAAACAATTGTTGATGAATGCTGGTTTTGACCGTTACTACCAAATCGTTAAATGTTTCCGTGATGAAGATTTGCGTGGTGATCGTCAACCTGAGTTTACACAGGTCGATATGGAAACATCATTCTTGTCAGACCAAGATATCCAAGATATCACTGAAGGAATGATTGCTAAAGTCATGAAAGATACAAAAGGAATTGATATCACATTGCCATTTCCACGTATGTCTTATGATGATGCAATGAACAACTACGGTTCAGACAAACCTGATACTCGTTTTGAAATGCTTTTACAAGACTTGACAGAAGTTGTCAAGGATGTTGATTTCAAAGTGTTCTCACAAGCTCCAGCTGTAAAAGCTATTGTTGTTAAGGGAAGTGCGGATAAATACTCACGTAAAAGCATTGATAAATTAACAGAATTTGCAAAACAATTTGATGCCAAAGGTCTTGCATGGGTCAAATTTACTGATGGTGCGATTACTGGACCAGTTGCTAAATTCTTAACAAGTATCGAAGATAAGTTGACAGTAAGTTTACAACTCGAAGAAAATGATTTGGTTCTTTTCGTTGCCGATACTCTTGAAGTTGCTAATAATACTCTTGGTGCTCTTCGTACTCGTATCGCTAAAGAACTTGACATGGTTGACAACTCTAAATTTAATTTCCTTTGGGTTGTTGATTGGCCAATGTTTGAATGGTCTGAAGAAGAAGAACGTTATATGTCTGCTCACCACCCATTCACATTGCCAACTGAAGAATCCGCTCATGAATTAGAAGGTGACCTTGCTAAAGTACGTGCAGTTGCTTACGATATCGTTCTTAACGGTTATGAACTTGGGGGCGGTAGCTTGCGTATCAACCAAAAAGAATTGCAAGAACGTATGTTTAAAGCGCTTGGCTTTACAGCAGAAGAAGCAAATGACCAATTTGGTTTCTTGTTAGAAGCTATGAACTACGGTTTCCCACCACATGGTGGACTTGCTATTGGTCTTGACCGTTTCGTTATGCTTCTTGCTGGTGAAGATAACATTCGTGAAGTCATTGCATTTCCTAAAAATAATAAAGCTGCGGATCCAATGACACAAGCACCAAGTCTTGTTGCAGATAAACAATTAGATGAATTAGCTTTAGCAATCGAAACTAATGATTAAGAAAACATCTTTGAAAAAGAAAACAAAGTTTATTGTTAGCCGTTGGGCAGAAAGATATGGTCTGTTAAAGACAATGCAGAGCATTTCAAGAGAGAAGTATGCGGAAAAAGTTTCCGCTTCTCTTTTTTATGGTTTGCTATCGGCAATCGCGGTTAATTTCTTCTTTCAACCAGGACACGTTTATTCAAGTGGTGCAACTGGTTTTGCACAAGTTTTATCGGCGGTTAGTGAGCGATTAATTGGCTTTAGGTTGCCAATTTCAGTTGTTTTTTATGCGATTAATGTGCCGTTGCTCGTTTTAGCTTGGTATAAAATCGGACATAAATTCACTGTTTTTACGCTCATTACAGTTTCGATGAGTTCTTTCTTCATTCAAATTGTTCCTGAAATTACTCTGACGACTGATCCCTGGTTAATGCCATTTTTGGTGGTTTGGTTATGGGGACTGGAGTTGGCTTTAGTTTAAAATCTCGTATTTCAAGTGGTGGTACTGATATCATTAGTCTGACCATTCGGAAAAAGACGGGACGTGATGTGGGAAGTATTTCTCTCATGGTCAATGGTGTTATCATGATTTTTGCTGGCATTTTATTTGGTTGGCAATATGCCCTTTATTCTATGGTAACTATCTTTGTCTCTAGCCGTGTGACAAATGCTATTTTCACTAAGCAGAAGAAAATGCAAGCAACGATTGTGACCAATCGTCCTGAAAAGGTAATTGCGATGATTCACACCAAATTACATCGTGGGGTGACACAAATCAATAATGCCGAAGGAACTTATAATCATGAGAAAAAAGCGGTTTTGCTGGCTATCATTACTCGTGAAGAATATAACGACTTTAGGTATCTGATGAAAAAAACTGACCCAAATGCCTTTGTTTCAGTTGCTGAAAATGTTCATATTATTGGACGTTTTGTTGATGATTAAGAGGTTGAGAAAGTTCTCAGCTTCTTTGTTTATGGCGTTATAATTTACAAGACGCAGAAAATTTTGTTTTGGAGGTATGAGACATGGTTCGTGAAAAGCTTGGACAAATAAGAAGTTTGGTGTTAATTGCCATAGGTGTAGCAATTTATACTTTCGGTTTTGTCAAATTTAATATGGCAAATGCTCTTGCTGAAGGTGGGGTTGCGGGTGTAACTTGATTGCCCATGCTCTTTACGGAATCAACCCTGCTTATTCGTCACTTATTTTGAATGTTCCTTTGTTCATTCTGGGGGCTCGAATTTTTGGACGAAAATCGCTAGCACTAACCATTTATGGCACTGTTTTGATGTCATGGTTCATCTGGTTTTGGCAACGTGTGCGATTCAGATTGTTCTCGAAAATGATATGATGTTGGTTGCTGTCGTTGCTGGTTTATTTTCTGGTGTCGGTAGTGGCTTGGTCTTTCGTTACGGCGCTACAACGGGTGGAACAGATATTATCGGACGCGTTATCGAAGAAAAATTCAGTTTCAAACTTGGTCAGACACTACTTTTTGTCGATGCCGTGGTTCTTACAGCGTCGCTGGTTTACATTGATTTACAACATATGCTTTACACGTTGGTAGCAAGCTTTGTTTACAGTCAAGTTCTGACAATTGTCCAAAATGGTGGTTACACAGTGCGTGGCATGATTATTATCACACAAAAATCTGAAGAAGTTGCGCAAGCTATTCTTAATGGCATTAATCGTGGGGTTACTTATTTGAATGGTCAGGGGGCTTACTCTGGAGATGAGAAAAATATTTTGTATGTGGTTTTAAATCCAGGTGAAGTCCGTGATGTTAAAGTCATTATGGCAGATTTAGACCCAGATGCTTTTATCTCAATCATTGATGTTGATGAGGTTGTGTCATCTGATTTCAAAATTCGACGAAAAAATTATGATAAATTGTAATTAATAACGAAAAGAAGAGGTGAATTTTGCTAACACCACATAAGGAAGTAACTTAAAATTTATAAGAATACAACTTTATAGGGCATTGCAAAGAACCGAGAAAGACTTTGACTGTAAAAGGTCAGAACCTTTTTCTATTTCTGAAATCCGCACATTCGTCTTTGGATTTTATATCAAGTATAATGAACCTACCAACTACGAGGAGGTTCTGATATGGGAACAATTTATGATGAAAACGGTGGAAGATACAAAGTTAATGGTAATTATTTATTACCTTGTTTGACGATTGGAAACACTGGCAAAAACAAAATCGGAATGTGGGGACAAAGGCACAAACGCTATCTGAAATCACATCATCGAATGCTTTATTGCAATCTTCTTACATCAGATAAGATCAACATTTACCTTGCCGATGTTGAGCGTCAGGCAGAGAATTTATTTGAACAGACAGTAAAATCATTTGCCGAGCGGGAGCAAGTTACAGAAAAACTCAAAGCAGGAAATATGATGTTGTGGGTGCGAAAGATGAATAATATTTGCAATCGAGCAACAGAAATCGTTAATGAACAAGTAATTTATAGATGAGAAAAAGGCACAACTTACGGAGAAAAATCCGCTGGTTGTGCCTTAATTTTATTTGTTAGATTAAAATGTATAAACTTAGCGAGCAGACCATTTGGATAAACACAGTTTTCCAAACGGTAAAAGACTTGTTAGGGGCACCCTAAAACCTGATGATAATTTACATTATGAGAAATTCTCCGATGGCACGGTAAAATGTATCGAAGACGAAATACCTTTTGATGTACCTGGTAATTGGGAATGGGTGCGAATAAAAAAAGCTTGTGTAATAAATCCTCGCAATGGTATTGATGATAATACCGAAGTATCATTTGTTCCGATGGCGAATATTAAAGAAAGATACGCTAATAAATTTATATCCGATATTAGAGTCTGGAAAAAAGTAAAAAAAGGCTATACACATTTTGCCGATAATGATATAGGCATCGCAAAAACTCTTCCTCACAAACAGCGAATGTGTTGCCCACAAGCGATGAACTGCATTTTTATTAGCTCTGTTTTCTATGCTCCAACTCCGCACCGTAACGAACAACCATAGCGATTAAAATAAGGCAAATGCCCAGCGTAATGCTGCCTGCATCGTCAAATCTGTTCCAATCCGAAAGATTGATTTTATCGTAGATACCGTCTGTAATTGCCGCAGATACAACCGCCAATACAATTTGCATAATTCCGAGCTGCTTTATTCTGTCTGCACCTGCGTTTGTAAAAGGCGTTCCTTCTTTTAGTTCCGCTGTAAAGTAGCGATAAACAAATGCCGTAAAAATGCCGCTAAGCAGCAAAGAGGTAGCCGCAGCAAGCAAAGTTCCTATAAGCTGTCCCTTGGTTATTTCAGCCACAGCGGACAGAAAATGAAGAAATCGGTTTTCCAGACTTAACACATCCGCTGCCACAAGAGCTGCCACGATTGCTGTCAAAGCTGTACCCACGATTGCAAGTATCAGAATGATTTTCGAGAGTGTTTGCAGTACCCGCATTCCTTTCTGGATTTTCTCTAAATTGCTCATTGTTCTATTTTCCTTTCCTTGCTTTCCGTATTTTTCAAAAGCTTTTCAGCAGTCTTATTTCTTACAAGCACGGCAATCGGCGTAATGACCAGATACAAGGCGGTCAAAATCTCAAAGAAGCCGATATCCGCATCCAGAAACACATAAAAGATATTAAAGCCGAAGTGCAGCAATACCGAATAGATCAGGTTGTTATCTCGCTCCAGAAAAATATTCATCAGGATTGTGATGGATGTAATCACAACGATATTGGAAATGATATATGGAATCGCTCTCCAGTCGGTAAAATCAGAATCCACCACCCATAACAGAGTATGCCAGAAGCACCATACCAAGCCCTGACAGACAGAGGATTTCAGAAAGCCGTACTTTTTATTAAACTCCTCCCGCATAAAGCCACGCCATCCCAATTCCTCTCCGGTCGGTCCGGAAGTCAGGGAGAGGAAGATACTGAGCGGCAATGCAGTGCTTCCCGGATTGATGTAGGATAGCATTGATTTTCCTGTTATAACGGAATAAAGGAACAGTGACAACGCACTAATACTAAAGGTGATAGCAAAAGAAAGCAGCAGCGGGAGCAGCTTTACTTTCCCGGAAAAGCATCGCTTCACAAAAGCCGTCCTTGTTTCGTCAGGTCTGAAATATTTCCACCCAAGTAAAAGCAGGTAGGTTGGCGACCATGCGATAAGATTTCGCACGATCCACATAATGACAGGCGGCGCATGGAATACCAGACTGGTTGCGCCTGCTACGAAAATAATGAGTATCCAGACGAGGATATAGGAGCTGATGATATATTTTTTCAGGTAATTTGCTTTCATCTCGTCAGCCCCTGTTCCCATTTGCACAGATGACAAGCTCACTTTTAATACCGTTCAGCTCAATGATATTTTCGGCGTCAGGTGTATCAAAGCGTTCCGCTTGCTGTCCGTCTTTTTCATAAGATATGCTTGTTCCGATACCCTTTGTAACGGCTGTAAATACGGCATTCTCCGAGATACAAATTTTTGAGGTTGCGGATACCTGGTTAATGTCCACCTCACCGTTTAAGGGACGGCAGACTACTTCCATATCAAGATTACAATTGATTTCTACCGTGCCGGAAACCTCCTCCAAAGCAATATGCGGCGTCTTTACGTCAAGCTCTATGCTGTCACATTCCAGAGAACGGATTTCTACGGTTTCCGCGTTGACAGCGCATTCGATCTTCCAGATATAAGGAGAAGGAATTTGGACAAAGATGCTGACATCTTCCTTTGCTGTTGCCTCAGATACACCGTTTCGACGGTTTACATCGACATCAATTCTCTTTCTGATGTCGTCAATTTTGACCTTAAAATCATTTTGGAGTGTGGAGAGCGTATTGGATACCAGACGGATGTGGATTTTCTCGCTCTCGCAGCCAGACAACACAAATTTCTTTGCCCCGCCAAACTTCATATCGAATCGTTTCGGCTCGTCAATATCATACTCGGTGATGCTTTCAAACAGATAATCCGTCGGCTTTTTTGCTCCCTTTTCATTAGAAAGCAATTCGTCCATAGAAATATCAAACAGCGCCGAGATTGCCATTACATTTTCAATATCGGGGATGCCTGCGTCTGTTTCCCATTTTGTAACTGCCTGTCTTGAAACGCCGAGCTTTTCGGCTAACTGCTCCTGCGACAGTCCTGTCTGCTTGCGCATGGATTTCAGTTTCTCTGCAAGTGTCATATACCTGTGACCTCCTTAAATTGATTGATGGCCTCACCTGATATGAAGCTACCCGCCACTCAGCGGATGCTTATTGACAGACTTAAGTATAGGAGAACGGATTTTGCATTGCAAGCATGCAGGGATTACATTTCGGCTTTTCCTGCTACTTTGCGTAGCATTTTTTAATTTACTTCCATTTTGCAGACTCTATCTCTTTCTGCTTGAAAGTTTGAGCATATGTTACAAGCCTACCCTTTTTTGTTAGGGGTGAAATAGACTACCTAGCATGATAGCTAAAGCGGCATTCACTTTATATTTTTCAGGACTGTCAGCAACTTCGTTGTAAAGTGCTGTGATTTCAGATTCTGTTTTGAGATGATGTGTTAGTAAATGTTGAGAAATGGCATGCGCCAGTTTTGTACGTGTCAACTGGTCATTTTCATTTTTTTCTAAATCCTGCGCTACTGCAAAAATATCTGCTTTCAGTGGCTCGTTATCTGGTAGGCTAGCATAGGCTTTACTAAGTTTTTGCATTAATTGATTTCCTTTTTCCATAAACAAAATCTCCTTGGTTGTTATGCTCACAGTTTATAATTTTGATAGAAAAAGATCAAGAAAAAAAGAACGGAAAATAATCTCGTTCTCTTTGCTTTTATAAAGAAATAATTACATTTCGTTTGGTGCTTCAACACCGAGAAGACGGAGCGCTTCTTTTAGAACAGTTGCAGTAGCGTAGCTAAGTGCTAGGCGGCTATCACGTTCTGGGCTTTCATCAAGGATACGTGTGTGTGCATAGTATTTGTTGAAGCTTTGGGCTAGATTGATAGCAAATTTTGCAACAATAGAAGGTTCAAAGTTGTCAGCGGCACGTTTGATGATGCGTGGGAAGTCTTGGATAAGTTTTACAATTTCCCAGCTTTCAGTATCATCAAGACTGTAAATTTGGTTGACAGATGGTGTAAACTCAGCTTTACGAAGAATAGATTGGATACGTGCGTGTGCATATTGTACGTAAGGTCCAGTTTCACCTTCAAATGATACCATAGCATCAAGGTCAAAGTCATAGCCATTCAAACGGTCTGTTTTCAAATCGTAGAATTTGATAGCACCGACGCCAACAGCGTGAGCGACTGCTTCCTTGTCAGCAAGGTTAGGATTTTTAGCATTGATTTGGTCTTCAGCGCGTTTGACAGCTCGGCAATTGTTGGTTCAAGAAGGATAACATTACCTTTACGAGTTGACAGTTTTTTACCTTCTTTAGTAACAAGTCCAAATGGAACGTGAGTAATATCTTCATTCCATTCAAATCCCATTTCGTTAAGAACGGCTTTCAATTGTTTGAAGTGAGCTGATTGTTCGTTACCAACGACGTAGATGGCTTTGGCAAAGTCATAAGTACGTTTGCGGTAAAGAGCGGCAGCCAGGTCACGTGTGATGTAAAGTGTTGCACCGTCAGATTTTTTAATCAATGCTGGATGTTCGATACCGTATTTTTCAAGGTTAACAACTTGAGCACCTTGAGATTCTTCAAGAAGACCTTTTTCAGTCAAGATATCGACAACTTCATCCATTTTATCGTTGTAGAAAGCTTCACCGTTAAAGCTGTCAAATGAAACACTAAGTTCATTGTAAAGGCGGTTAAATTCAACAAGACTTTCGTCACGGAACCATTGCCATAGTGAGATAGCTTCTTCGTCGCCTACTTCCAATTTACGGAACCATTCGCGAGCTTCTTCATCAAGTTCTGGTTGTATCTCAGCTTCAGCGTTGATACGAACGTAAAGTTTCAAGAGTTCGTCGATTGGGTGAGCTTTAACAGCTTCTTCGTCACCCCATTTTTTGTAGGCAACAATCAACATACCGAATTGTTTACCCCAGTCACCGAGGTGGTTGATTTTAACAGCTTTATAACCAAGTTTTTCAAAAATATTAGCCAAGCTATCACCGATAACGGTTGAACGAAGGTGTCCAATTGAGAATGGTTTAGCAATGTTTGGGCTTGACATATCGATAGCAACGTTGCGACCTTCTCCTAAATCTTGACTAGCATAGTCGCTTCCGTTTGCAATAACTTGACCTAAAACATCAGCAGAAATGCTTTTCTTATCAAGGAAGAAGTTGATGTATGGACCGACAGCTTCGATTTTTTCAAAGCCAGTTGCATCCATTTTTTCGGCAACATCAGCAGCAATCATTTGGGGTGCTTTGCGAAGGATTTTTGCTAATGAGAAAGCAGGAAAAGCAAGGTCACCCATATCAGAATTTTTTGGAATTTCAAGTAGATTAATAATTTGTTCTTGGTCTAATTCTGGAACAATATTTTGAATGCGTTCAGCAATTGTACGTTTTGTATCCATGAGTTTCTCCTAAATTAGTTAGTCATATTATTTTAACATAAAAATAAGAAATAAACGAGATTAGCTGAAAGAAAACATTTGAAGCAGTAAAAAATAAGTTATCATAAGGAAAACAGCGCAAAAGAGAGATGAAAAATTTTCTTTTTTTTGGTATAATTTTAAGGATAAATATACACAAAGGGAAAGTTATATGAATAAAATAGAACGTCAAAATCGAATCAAACGTTTGATTCAATCAGGTCATATTGGAACACAAGAAGAAATCAAGCGTCATTTGCAAGAAGAAGGGATTAGTGTCACTCAAGCAACCTTGTCACGTGACCTTCGTGAGATTGGTCTTTTGAAATTACGTGATTCATCAGGTAAGCTTTATTATAGTTTATCAGAAACATCAGAGACAACTTTTGGTGCTAATATCCGCTCATATATTTTGAAAGTTGCTCGTGCTGGGTTCATGCTTGTTCTTCATACTAATCTTGGTGAAGCAGATGTTTTGGCAAACTTGATTGATAGTAGCGACATTCCAGAGATTCTTGGAACGGTGGCAGGTGCGGATACTTTGCTGGTTATTTGTAAAGATGAAGAGACTGCCCAAGCATTTGAAAGAGACCTATCAACGAGCTTATGAGTAAGTATGACCAAGCAGTAGACAAGTTAGTTCAAGCTATTCAAAAGCACGATAGTGTGCAAGAATTTCAAAAAGTAGAACAAAAAATCAAAACTTTTCCAGAACTTGACAGTCTTGTTGACGATATGAAAGCTTATCAGCAGGAGGCTGTGCTTTATCACAAGATTGACAAGTTAGTGGCTGAAGAAGCAGCAGGAAAACAAGCTGACCAGCTACAAAAAGACTTATCGGATCTCCCGATTGTCAAAGATTATCGTAACAAGATGCAAGATGCTAGTGATTTGGTTCAATACATCACGAAAAACTTGGAAACGAAAATTAACGAGGAGTTAACTAATAATGACAAAAGATAAAATTTCTCCAGGCATGCAACAGTATTTGGACGTAAAAAAAGATTATCCAGATGCTTTTTTACTTTTCCGCATGGGAGACTTTTATGAATTATTTTATGATGATGCGGTTAAAGCTGCACAAATTTTAGAGATTAGTTTAACTAGTCGTAATAAAAATGCTGACAACCCAATTCCAATGGCAGGTGTGCCTTATCATTCTGCGCAACAATACATTGATGTATTAGTGGAAATGGGTTACAAGGTGGCAATTGCTGAGCAAATGGAAGACCCAAAACAAGCCGTCGGTGTGGTTAAACGTGAAGTCGTTCAAGTGATTACGCCAGGGACAGCTGTCGATTCCTCTAAACCAGATAATGCTAACAATTTCTTGGTGGCTATTGATTCTGACGGCAAAACGTTTGGGCTAGCCTATATGGACGTGTCAACAGGTGAATTTTTCTCAACAAGTCTTTCTGATTTTACAAGCCTTAGAAGTGAAATTCTGAACCTTAAAGCGCGTGAAATCGTTGTTGGTTATGAGCTTTCTGAAACAGAGCAACATAGCTTAGTCAAACAATTAAATTTACTCTTATCGTTTGAACAAGAACGTTATGAAGATGTGCATTTAATCGACCCAGATTTAACAGCCTTAGAAATTCAGCAGCTGAAAAATTGCTACAATACGTTCATACAACGCAAAAACGTGAGCTAAGCCATTTGCAAAAATTGGTTCATTATGAAATCAAAGATTACTTGCAAATGTCTTACACGACAAAATCTAGTTTGGATTTATTAGAAAATGCTCGAACAAGTAAAAAACATGGTAGCCTTTATTGGTTACTAGATGAAACTAAAACGGCTATGGGAATGCGTCTGTTGCGTAATTGGATTGACCGTCCTTTGGTGAACCAAGCACAGATTGAAGAGCGCCAAAATATTGTTCAAGTTTTCCTAGATAATTTCTTTGAGCGTAGTGATTTGACGGATAGTCTCAAAGGTGTTTATGATATTGAACGTCTAGCGAGTCGTGTGTCATTTGGAAAAGCTAATCCAAAAGATTTATTACAACTCGGTCATACCTTGGCACAAGTGCCAAGGATTAAGGCGATTTTAGAATCGTTTGAAAGCCCTCACCTTGACAAGCTTGTCAATAGCATTGACACTTTGCCAGAACTAGAATCGTTGATTCGATCAGCTATTGACCCAGATGCTCCTGCTGTTATCACAGAAGGCAGCATTATCCGTACAGGTTTTGATGAGATTTTGGATAAATACCGTAAGGTTATGCGCGAGGGGACTAGTTGGATTGCAGAAGTTGAAACTAAGGAACGTGCTGCAAGTGGGATTACCAATCTAAAAATTGATTATAATAAAAAAGATGGATACTATTTCCATGTAACAAATTCCAATCTCTCTCTAGTGCCAGATTATTTCTTCCGCAAGGCAACGTTGAAAAATTCAGAGCGTTTCGGAACGGCAGAATTGGCCAAAATTGAAGGTGAGATGTTGGAGGCGCGTGAGCAATCAGCAAGCTTAGAATATGATATTTTTATGCGCGTTCGCGGACAAGTTGAGCGTTACATTACTCGGTTGCAAGACTTGGCTAAGGCGCTTTCAACCGTTGACGTTTTACAAAGTTTAGCCGTTGTTGCAGAAAATAATCATTATGTTCGTCCAACATTCAACGATAGCCATGAGATTAAAATTGAAAAAGGTCGTCATGCGGTCGTTGAAAAAGTCATGGGAACGCAAGAATATATTCCTAATACGATTACGTTTGATGCCGATATCAACATTCAGCTAATTACTGGTCCAAATATGAGTGGTAAATCAACTTATATGCGTCAACTTGCCTTGACCGTTATTATGGCTCAAATGGGGTCTTACGTAGCTGCTGAAAGTGTCAATTTACCAGTATTTGATGCGATTTTCACGCGTATTGGTGCGGCAGATGATTTGATTTCAGGACAGTCAACGTTTATGGTGGAAATGATGGAAGCTAACCAAGCTATCAAACGTGCAAGTTCTCAATCCTTGATTCTTTTTGATGAGCTAGGTCGTGGTACAGCAACCTATGACGGTATGGCTTTGGCGCAATCAATCATTGAATATATCCATGATCATATTGGTGCAAAGACCATGTTTGCAACCCATTATCATGAGTTGACAGCTTTGTCAACGATTTTGACGCACCTTGTCAATGTTCACGTTGCGACTCTTGAGAAAAATGGTGATGTGACTTTTCTTCATAAAATTGCAGAAGGTCCAGCAGACAAATCTTACGGGGTTCATGTTGCAAAAATTGCTGGTTTACCAGAAGAATTATTACAACGTGCGGACAGTATCTTGACAAATTTAGAATCAGGTGCTGCGCAGCTTCAATTGACCCCTGAGGTGGAAGCTGAGCCAATTACTATAAAATCAGAAGTAGCAGAACCAGTGGCAGAGCAACTAAGTTTATTTGCTGATGACTCATCTAATCAAGAAGTGATTAAAGTACTCAAAAAAGTTGATTTGATGAATTTAACACCAATGCAAGCCATGAATGTTATTTATGAATTAAAAAATATGTTGTAACAATAAGAGGCAGTCTTAAAGAAGATTGCCTTTTTAGTTTGTGTTATAATAGAGGATAAACAAGCAAGAATGAAAGGAATAAGGCTGCCTTTAAAAGGCTTGCTAATAAATAAATCATGAGTAAAATTATTGAGTTGCCAGAGGTTTTGGCTAACCAAATTGCAGCGGGTGAAGTTATTGAACGACCAGCTAGCGTTGTCAAAGAATTGGTGGAAAATTCGATTGATGCAGGGAGCAGCCAAATCACCATTGAAATTGAAGAAGCTGGTTTAAAGAAAATTCAAGTGACAGATAATGGCGAAGGAATTGCTCAAGATGATGTTGCATTAAGTTTGCACCGCCATGCCACAAGTAAGATTAAAAATCAAGCTGACCTTTTCCGTATTAGGACGTTAGGTTTTCGTGGTGAAGCGATACCGTCAATTGCCTCCATTAGTCATTTTACAGTCAAAACAGCAACGGCAGATGAAAATTATGGAACATTGCTAGTAGCCAAAGGTGGTGAAATCGAAAAACAAGAACCGATTTCTACACCCGTTGGAACCAAAATTACGGTTGAAAATCTCTTTTATAATACGCCAGCACGTCTTAAATACATGAAAAGTCTCCAATCCGAATTAGCTCATATTGTTGATGTGGTGAATCGTTTGAGTTTGGCGCACCCAGAGGTAGCTTTTAGCTTGATTAATGATGGTCGTCAAATGACAACAACATCTGGTACTGGTGATTTGCGACAAGCAATTGCTGGTATTTATGGGCTTAATACGGCTAAAAAAATGATTGAGATTTCGAATGCTGACCTCGATTTTGAAGTGTCTGGTTACATTAGTCTGCCAGAATTGACACGAGCGAACCGAAACTATATTACGATTTTGATTAACGGTCGTTATATTAAAAACTTTTTGCTCAATCGTGCGATTTTGGACGGTTATGGTTCAAAATTGATGGTGGGACGTTTTCCGATTGCTGTTATCGACATTCAAATCGACCCTTATTTAGCTGATGTCAATGTTCACCCAACGAAGCAAGAAGTTCGTATTTCAAAGGAAAAAGAATTAATGAGCTTAATCAGCTCTGCTATTGCAGAGAGTCTGCGTGAGCAAGATTTGATACCTGATGCTCTAGAAAATCTGGCGAAATCAAGCACACGTGGGCTTCCGAAACCAGAGCAAACGAGCTTGCCGTTGAAACAAACAGACCTTTATTATGATAAAGAACGTCGTGATTTCTTTGTTAAGTCAGATACGGTTGAAGAGCAACCAGTACAGTTATTCAATGAGGTTGACAACTCTGTCAAGGAAGTTGACAATCAACAAACATCAGTGAAATATGCGCAGCGTTCCGAAGTAGATAATCAAGATGATGAACATGATAATCTCGATTTTAAAAACAAGACAAAAATCAATAAGATGATTGAAAGTCTTGATAATGAGGAGTCATCAACTTTCCCAGAATTAGATTATTTCGGACAAATGCACGGAACGTATCTTTTTGCACAGGGAAATGGTGGGCTTTATATCATTGACCAACACGCTGCTCAAGAACGTGTTAAATATGAATATTATCGTGAGAAAATCGGCGACGTTGACAGCTCTTTACAGCAGCTTCTCATGCCATACCTTTTTGAGTTTTCTGGAGCTGATTTTATTAAGTTGCAAGAAAAAATGGAGCTGTTAAATCAAGTTGGTATTTATCTAGAACCATATGGAAACAACACTTTTATTCTCCGTGAACACCCAATTTGGATGAAAGAAGAGGAAATTGAGACGGCTGTTTATGAGATGTGTGATATGCTGTTGTTGACAAATGAAGTATCGGTGAAGAAATATCGTGCAGAATTGGCAATCATGATGTCATGCAAACGCTCAATCAAAGCGAATCACATTCTTGATGATTATTCCGCCCGACATCTTTTGGTTCAGTTATCACAATGTAAGAATCCTTATAACTGTCCACATGGACGTCCAGTTCTTGTCAACTTTACCAAAGCTGACATGGAAAAAATGTTCCGCCGTATTCAAGAAAATCACACAAGTTTAAGAGAGTTAGGAAAATACTAAGATGTATGATTATATCAAAGGAAAATTAACTAAAATTACCGCCAAATACATTGTTATCGAGGCTGGAGGGCTGGGCTATATTGTCAACGTTGCTAACCCATACAGTTTTTCAGACCTTGTCAACCAAGAGGTTCAGATTTATTTACACCAAGTCATTCGTGAAGATGCGCAATTGTTATTTGGTTTTCACACAGAAGATGAAAAAGCTGTTTTTCTTAACTTGATTTCAGTTTCTGGGATTGGTCCGACAACTGCGCTAGCGATTATTGCGGTTGATGATAATGAAGGGCTTGTCAATGCGATTGACACTAGTGATATCAAGTATTTGATGAAATTTCCAAAAATTGGAAAAAAGACAGCTCAACAAATGGTCTTGGATTTAGCAGGAAAATTTGTCGATGTTTCGGTGGAAAATGGCAAAGCTTCTCAGACAAAAACAGCTACAAACGAGCAGCTTGAGGAAGCTATGGAAGCTCTTTTGGCACTTGGCTATAAAGCTGCAGAGCTCAAGAAAATTCGTAAGTTCTTTGAAGGAACAAATGAAACAGCAGAACAATACATCAAATCAAGCCTTAAAATGTTGATGAAAGCTTAATTTAAAGCTTTTTTGGCTATTGTTTCACATGAAACACTCCTCAACTTATCAGTTGGGGAGTGCTTTTATATGCTTAAATTTACTTGTGCTTTGCTACTTCTTGTTCAAGTGCTTCAAAAATCTTTTCTCCTTTTTCGGTTAAGTGCAGTAGAGACATTCCTTTATCAATTAAGCTATTATCATCACGACAACTGCCAAGGCGGACTTGCGCAATTCCTAAAAAGTCATAGCGTTTTAATTCCTTAGCAAGTTTTAGGGCTTCTAGAGAAAATGTTTCACATTCTTTGGTTTGATGATTGTCCAGATAAATGCTTGCGAGATTGGTTAACAAGGTCAATTGCAACGGCTTGATGTTGTAAAGGTCGGTGTATTTGACTAAGTTAGTTAAAATTTTGGGAGTGATTGTTTTCAGAGTCTCTAGTGGAAAATGGTAAAGAATTGTTTAATAAGTAATTTGAAATCATTCTGAATTACCAAGTGCTTTGTTTTTCAAGATAATGCCAAATTTTCTGGAGTTGTTTCTTTGAAAGGTAGTATCTTTTGATTCCCCACTAAATTCTCTTACGTGGATAGTAACAGTTAGTCTGTCAAGAAGTTGTTGAATCGGTATGTCATAGTGTATTTGAAGATATTCTTGACATTGTCGTTTGAGAGATAAGAGCTCGGTGTTGTCGGTAATTGATAGATTATTATTAGCGATATTTAATAATTTTTGACGTTCACTTGGCTGATAGACGTTGCAAATGTATTCAAATTCTTCCAAGTTCATGTTGATTTGCTGGAGAAGAAAAATGAAAGTATCAAATTTAGAGATAACTTGACCGCCTTCGATACGAGCCAGGGTAGAGCGGGCGAGCATGTCATCACAAATTTCTTCCTGTGTTAACCCCTTTGATTGCCGAATATCCTTATAAACTTTTCCAAAAACCCAACGCATATCCTAATCTCCTAAAAAATTTGTGTTACTAAACGCTACAAAATGTTATGTTGAGTTGTTTTTATTGTATCATATAAGTATATATTTAAAAAATAATGTATAGTCAAGATTAAATTTGGCATAGATGTGAAAGGAGAACTATTAGGATGAAAAAGTATTTTCCATTTGTAATTATAATTGCATATATTATCAGTCTCTTTTTGCCGTATGCGTCTGGTATTTCAGTTGAAAGTTATCAGTTAACGACTATTTCAGGGACTTCATTTTTGAAAAATCATTGGCTTGTTGCTAGTATTTTGATTGTTTTGCTACTGATTTATTAATGGCGTGGCAAGCAATCGTTAGTGGTTGGCAATGTTCTCCTTGTTTTTATTGGGGTATGCTTGTTGTATTTTTATCTGATTCCATTTATCGGTGCTTTTGGCGAAAGTTTTATGTCAGGACTTCGACTCATCAGGGATACACTAGCGACTAGCTTAATGATTGGTTATTATTTATCTGCTCTATTTGCTTTTGTGGGATACTTTTGGCTCATTAAAAAAACGCCGTAAATAATGTTACTAAACGCTACAAAATGTTATTTTACTTTATTTTCGGTGTATGATAGACTAAAGGAGGTTTTATATGGTGAGAAAGAATATTATTATATCACTTTCAGCTTTTGCCTTATTAGGCGCATTTGGTGCTAGTTTGACAACAAAGCAAACTTCGGTTCAACCAACTAAGGTTGTGACAGCTGATACTAAAGATACAGTCGTGAAACAACAATCATCAGTTGATGACGAGGTGGCACAGATTAGTAATACAACTATTCGAGAATTTGTTCAATACTTTAGAGCCACTGGTGAAAATCCAGATGAGTTTTGTCTGATGACAAATGTATCGTTGTCATTGATGATGGAATAACACCCGCAGATAAAGCACTAGTAATTGGCTATTCAGCTGATGATGCAGAATCAACAGTTGTTGGTAGTTTGACAACTGAAGAGGGCACGATTACTTTTGACACTAGTGTCCCAATCCAATCCGCAACAATTGCTGAAATCAAAGCAGCCGCTGCACAATATCAATAAAAGGAAAGCTGGCCATTAGTGATTTGGTCAGATTTTATAGGTGAAATGGATGAAAAAAGAAGAAAACTATGTCAAATGTTTTTTAATACTACTAATTCTCCTTGTTTTAATCATTTCTGGTGTTTTAACCATGAAGTCTGGTCGATTGCTATTTCTTTTTGAGGGGATAGGGTTAAGCCTAGGTGTCGGTGTTACTTGCTTCTATTGGCAGAAACGGCATTGATGAGGTTTACATGGTTGTCAATTAGGTGTAAACGTGGTGCTAACTGCCAAAAAGATTGTTTTTCTGGTTTAGTTTAAAGTTTCAAATAAATCTTGACATCATCGGGAAATAAGAGTATCCTGTAAAGAAAAATTGATATGATGAGGGTAGGTGGGAGTTATGAAAAGTATTACTAGGAACACTTTTGTTTACCTTTGGGCAAATTTTTTAGTTACGGTGGCTTATTCCATGCCGCACTCGATTTTAACGGTTATTCTATTGTCAAAAGGGTTGAGTTTGTCGCAGATTTTGATTGTTCAATCAGCTTATAGTATTGCGATTGTTCTGTTTGAATTTCCAAGCGGGTTGATTGCAGACAATTATTCCCGCAAAAATATTTATAGTCTATCAAAGTTATTTTTGATAGTGATGTTTTTGATTGTCCTTTTTAGTAACAATTTTTACCTTATCTTCGCTGCTTGGTTTTGCTATGGGATTGCTTCGGCTTTGGATAGTGGAACGCTTGATGCCTACATTATCAATCAATTAAAAATAGCTCATCGTGAGGACGACCTTCGAAAATTTCTAGCGCTCAATAATCGTTTGGAAATTGTTGGGCTTTTATTGGGAAGTAGTCTGGGTGGTGTTCTCTATCTAAGCATTGGTATCAATATTTATGTTTTAGGTATCGCCTTTTTTAGTGGCTTCAACTCTTGTGACATTTTTCTTTTTCAATGAAAATCTAAAAACTACGACACTAGAAGAGAGCCATGTTTCTGTTTTAAAACAGCAGATTACAGATAGTTTTATCGAGTTAAGAAAGCAACCACGACTGGGTGTTATTCTGATTTTTGATTTCTTGACGCAAATCTTTTTTCAAACTCATTTTCAGTTGTGGCAATCGTTTTTCCTGAGTAAAGGTGTGGATACCAAATATTTTCCAGCCTTTTACATCGCTTTTCAAATTATCACGCTGTTTTCATATTCTATCAATATGGATGGGATTAAAAAATACGCAGGGCTTATTAAGTTTTGTCTGTTGATTATTTTTCTTCCTTTGACCTTCCTTTCAAAACACCTTTGGGTGTTATTGCCAGCTTATTTTATTTTCATCTTTGTTTTTTATGTCATTGAATTTATTTTGAATTATTATTTCAACAAAATGGTGTCAATTGACAATATCTCGTCTCTTGTTTCCTTTAAATCGACCATTAGTCGCTTGGGAAGTATTTGTTTATTGTGCCTTTTGAGCTTAATGGTAAAAGTATTTGCTGTTGAAAAAGTCATGGCAGTCAACTTTATGGCATCATTACTTTTCTTGTTTTTACTAGTCATTATATGGTTAAGAAAACAGCCTAAGTTGACAAAGTAGTAAAGTAAGTTGACAACATATTAAACTAATATTTTCTCATTAAAATCTGGCTTTGTAGCAAAAAGCAGCAAATTTGTTGCTTTTTGATAGAATAAAACTAAATTACGAATAGATAAGTAGGTGGCAATTATGAAAGCTGAAATCATTGCTGTGGGAACAGAAATTCTAACAGGACAAATCACAAATACAAATGCTCAATTTTTATCGGAAGAATTTGCCAAGTTAGGAATTGATGTGTTCTTTCAAACAGCTGTTGGTGATAATGAAGAACGTCTTTTATCAGTTATTGATTTAGCAAGCAAGCGAAGTGAATTAGTTGTCTTATGTGGAGGGCTTGGTCCGACAGAAGACGATTTAACAAAACAAACGTTAGCAAAATATTTGGGACGCGATTTAGTCTTTGATGAACAAGCTAACAAGCGTTTGGACGAATTTTTTGCGACACGTCCGCAGTTTGCTAGAACGGCTAATAACGAACGTCAAGCACAGCTGATTGAAGGGTCAATACCGTTGCAAAATAGCACTGGTTTGGCTGTTGGTGGCGTGCTAGAAGTAAATGGCGTGACCTACGTTGTTCTCCCTGGACCACCGAGTGAATTAAAACCAATGGTATTGGATTCTCTAGTGCCTTTGTTGTCTGGAGACCATAAGCAGCTTTATTCACGTGTGTTGCGTTTCTTTGGGATTGGTGAAAGCCAGTTAGTGACCGTCTTGGCAGATTTGATTGATAACCAAACAGACCCAACGATTGCTCCGTATGCGAAAACAGGTGAGGTGACCCTTCGTTTATCAACCAAGGCAGATGATGTGACGTCAGCAAAAGCGAAATTGGATGCTCTAGAGCATAAAATTCTAGCCAAAAAAACATTAAATAGTATTCCTCTTGAACAGTTACTTTATGCTACGGTGATGATAACAATATGGCGCGTGTTGTTTTTGATTTGTTGAAAGAAAAGCACAAAACTATTACAGCTGCAGAAAGTTTGACCGCAGGGCTATTCCAATCTAGTATCGCTGATTTTTCAGGGTCATCTGCAGTATTTAATGGCGGATTTGTGACGTATAGTATAGAAGAAAAATCAAAAATGCTTCACATTCCTCTTAAAGATTTGCAAGAACATGGTGTAGTAAGTCACTTTACAGCTGAAAAAATGGCAGAGCAATCACGTTTATTGACAGATGCTGATTTTGGTATCGGTTTGACAGGTGTTGCAGGACCAGATAGCTTAGAAGGACATCCAGCAGGAACAGTTTTCATTGGTATTGCGACTAGAGAAAAAGTTCATTCTATTCGTGTTGTTATAGGTGGGCGAAGCCGTTCAGACGTCCGTTATATTGCTACTTTATATGCTTTCAACTTAGTACGTCAAGCTTTATTACAAGGCTAAAATTTGGTATAATGGAGTTAGTATCTCGAACAAACAGAAAGGGAAAAATTTGGCTAAAAAGACAAAGAAAACAGAAGCTATCACTAAAAAATTTGGTGATGAGCGTAAAAAGGCACTTGATGATGCCTTGAAATTAATTGAAAAAGATTTCGGTAAGGGAGCTGTTATGCGCCTTGGTGAACGTGCTGAACAAAAAGTTCAAGTCATGAGTTCAGGTAGCTTGGCTCTTGATATTGCTTTGGGTGCAGGTGGTTACCCTAAAGGGCGTATCATTGAAATTTATGGACCTGAAAGTTCTGGTAAGACAACTGTTGCGCTTCATGCAGTAGCACAAGCTCAAAAAGAAGGTGGAATTGCTGCCTTTATCGATGCCGAACACGCACTTGACCCAGCTTATGCTGCGGCTCTTGGTGTTAACATTGATGAGCTTCTCTTGTCACAACCTGACTCTGGGGAACAAGGTCTTGAAATTGCAGGAAAATTGATTGACTCAGGTGCTGTTGACCTCGTCGTTGTCGATTCCGTTGCTGCCCTTGTACCTCGTGCCGAAATCGATGGTGACATTGGTGATAATCACGTTGGTTTGCAAGCTCGTATGATGAGTCAAGCAATGCGTAAGTTGTCAGCTTCAATTAATAAAACAAAAACAATTGCTATTTTCATCAACCAATTGCGCGAAAAAGTTGGTGTGATGTTTGGTAACCCAGAAACAACACCTGGTGGACGCGCGCTTAAGTTCTATGCGTCAGTTCGTCTTGATGTTCGTGGTAACACACAAATCAAAGGTTCTGGTGACCAAAAAGATAGCAATATCGGTAAAGAAACTAAAATCAAAGTGGTTAAAAACAAAGTTGCGCCACCATTTAAAACAGCTGAAGTTGAAATTATGTATGGTGAAGGAATTTCACGTACGGGTGAGCTTGTTAAGATTGCTAGCGACCTAGACATCATCAAAAAAGCAGGTGCTTGGTTCTCGTATAACGGTGAGAAAATCGGACAAGGTTCTGAAAATGCGAAGAAATATTTGGCAGAGCACCCAGAAGTCTTTGATGAAATCGACCACAAAGTACGTGTTCACTACGGTCTCGTAGAAGAAACCGAAGATGAGAAAGCAGCAGATGTTGTTGAAGAATCAGCAGCAACTAATGATAATGTTGACGAAGTTGTTCTTGATTTAGATGATGCTATCGAAATCGAAGAATAATTCATAATAACGTTGAAACTCTGGGACAATTGTCTCGGGGTTTTCTTGTGTAAGAATGTCAATCTAAGATGAAAATATTTGACCTGAGTTTCGATTTTTTCAGAAATAAATGGAGCGTTTTCAAAATCACAAATGATTTTTTTAGATTTTTATTGAAAAAAATAATCTTTTTAATTGACTTTTTGAAAAAATAGGTCTTAGGTCCTATGTTTTCGTTAAGGTTGGTGTGCTATAATACAACTATCATGGGATAGAAAGTGAGAGTGCACATGATTAAAATTTACACAATTTCAAGTTGTACAAGCTGTAAGAAAGCCAAGACATGGCTAAACGCTCATCAGCTCCCTTATAAAGAACAGAATTTAGGAAAAGAACCACTAACACGAGAAGAAATTTTAGCGATATTAACTAAAACAGAAAACGGGATTGAAAGTATCGTTTCATCTAAAAACCGTTATGCAAAAGCACTTGACTGCGATATTGAGGATTTAAATCTGAGCGAGGTTATTGACCTTATTCAAGAAAATCCGCGTATTTTGAAGAGTCCAATTTTGATTGACGATAAACGCCTTCAAGTAGGGTACAAAGAAGATGATATTCGTGCTTTCTTGCCACGTTCCATTCGTAATGTGGAAAATGCAGAAGCTCGCCTTCGTGCAGCGTTGTAATAGATAGTCTAAAAGCTCCGTTTAGGAGCTTTTTTGATATTTTCCTTAGCGTATATTGTTAGAATCGAGGAATTTTTAAGGGTTATAGTAGTTGATTGTGCGTGGAAAAAACGAGTGCTTTGCTTTTTTATTTTTATAAAAATAGTAAAAAGTTTGGTGATAGTTGAGGGATGGGGCAAAGGTTGCTTAATGGGACAATTGAAATGAAGGATTTGAAAATGAAAATAAACTTTGGTGAAATAAAGTCAGATTCTTGTGAAATCTTTGTGAATAAGCTATAATAAATAGTGACAGCTATTTTAGAAAGAAGGTGTAAGTATGGGATTTACAGATGAAACTGTACGCTTTAATTTAGACGATAGCAACAAGAAAGAAATTAGTGAAACCTTAACAACTGTGTATCGTTCTCTCGATGAAAAAGGGTATAATCCAATCAATCAGATTGTTGGTTATGTCTTAAGTGGGGACCCTGCTTATGTTCCTCGTTACAATGATGCCAGAAATCAAATTCGTAAATACGAACGAGATGAAATTGTTGAAGAGCTTGTCCGCTACTATCTCAAAGGAAATGGAATTGACTTGAAATGAGAATTATGGGACTAGACGTTGGCTCAAAGACAGTTGGTGTTGCTATCAGTGACCCGCTAGGATTTACAGCACAGGGCGTAGAAATTGTCAGAATTGACGAAGAAGCTGGCGAATTTGGTTTTGAACGACTTGAAGAGTTAGTTAAACAGTATAAGGTTGATAAGTTTGTTGTTGGTTTGCCTAAAAATATGAATAACACAGAAGGTCCTCGCGTAGAAGCTAGTAAGGCATACGGTGATAAAATCAACGAACTTTTCAATATTCCTGTTGATTATCAAGATGAACGTTTGACAACTGTTCAAGCAGAGCGAATGTTGGTTGAACAAGCTGATGTTAGCCGTGGAAAACGTAAGAAAGTTATTGATAAATTGGCTGCGCAGCTTATTTTGCAAAATTATTTAGATAGAATGTTTTAATCTAATCATTAATTCATTAAAGGAGAAACTTTATGGCACATAACCATAATCACGATCACGAACATGAAGTTATTACACTGGTAGATGATCAAGGTAATGAAACACTTTTTGAAATTCTTTTGACTATTGATGGACGTGAAGAGTTTGGGAAAAACTACGTTCTCTTGGTACCAGCGAGTGCTGAAGAAGATGAACAAGGACAAATTGAAATTCAAGCTTACTCATTTACTGAAAATGAAGATGGAACTGAAGGTGACCTTCAACCAATTCCTGAAGATTCAGATGCTGAGTGGGATATGATTGAAGAAGTTTTCAATAGCTTTTTAGATGAGGACTAATATTGTCTTGATATGTTGAAGGGAAGTATAGGTTATGCCTATGCTTTTTTTCATGCTCTTTTACGAATACTAAGTAAAGGAGGTGTGAATCATGGCAAAGAAAGCGTGTTTGAGCAAAGAAGAAAGAAGCTTCTTGAAGCGCTATAAAACCAAACCTTATCACCGTTTTAGGGAAATTTTAGTTTACTGTGCTATACTCCCCAAATTGACTAATGATTAGTTTCTGTTATACTTAAAGTATGACAATTCAAGGAGAGAATAAGTGAATACATCAGAACAAGTAAATGTAGATCAGAGTACTGCACAATCTTACAGCCGTTCAAGTCGTTCAGTTCGTAAGGTTAGTGAGAACAAAAGTCACCAAGAGGCGTCTAGAAGAACAAAGGTCCCACGACCTCATAAACTTTACCTTTTAATATTGAGTGTTGTTGTTAGTTGTTTGTCGGTATCAATACCAGTCTTTACAGATATGGCAAATAGTGTGCAATCTCAAAACCTTTACATTGGTTTAATGTTTACCAAAGGACAACTTCCGTTTACAGATATGTTTGCGACAGGTGGCTTCCTTTATTATGCTTTGATTGCTTTGGCTTACTATCTTGGTTCTACGTTGTGGTTGGTGCCAATTCAAATTGTAACGTTCTACTTATCAGGAATCTATTTCTATAAATTGGTTAATTACTTTACTAGTAGCCAACGTGTAGCAGTTGCTTTTAGTGGTATTTTTTACCTATTAAACGTTGCTCTTGGTTTTGGTGGTTTGTATCCTATCCAATTTGCGACGCCATTTGTTATGGTATCTTTGTGGTTCCTAACAAAATATTTTGCGGATATCATTAAAGACGAAGCCTTTATCCTTTATGGATTTGCTGGCGCAGCAGCAATGCTTTTAGAGCCACGTACTTTGGTGTTCTGGGGGCTTTCTTTCCTAACCATTATCGTTTATAATTTAACACAAAAGCATTTTGCTCGAGGATTATATCAATTATTGTGTATCATTTTCGGAACAATTCTTGTCTTTTACACAGTTGGTTACTTTATCCTGAATTTGCAGGTGTTGTCATCCTATATTTCTCAAGCAATTGTTTATCAATTTACGTATTTTGCGACAAATGATAGTAATTTTATCTTGACATTGCTATTCCAAGTTGTTGTAGCTCTAGTTTCAGGGATTTTACTTGGTGCGCTTACTTTTGGAAAAATCACTAAGGGAGCTAGTGACAAGGTATCTAAATGGCTTATCTTCCTTGTTTTCTTAGGCTTCTTAGTTATGGACCTTTTGTCACAAAGTTATCATTTCTATCATTTGTTAACAGTATTGCCTTTTGGTTTGTTGTTAACCGCAATGGCATTGGGTGAACGTTATCAACGCAGCTTGACGAAAATATCACATCGTCGTAAGAAATCATCTTGTGGTGACAATGGTATTTTTGGATTATATCTAAGTTGTCATCTTTATTTGCCGATTTTGGTGCTTGTCATTGGTGTGGGACAACCTGTGGTTTCTCATCTTTTGTCAGCTAGTACTGATAGTGAGCGTTCAACGATTGCAAGCTATTTGAAGAAGCAAACATCTAGTGATGATACGATTTACGTTTGGGACACATCATCTAAGGTTGGGATTGAGAGTCAGTTAGCAAGCAGTTCACAATTTACATCGCCTGTTGTGAATACGACTAAAACATCTAATGAAAAAACATTAGAAGATGAATTATTACAAAATCTAGCGTCGTATATTGTTGTTAATAATGATGAAAAAATTTCTGATACAATAAAAATGATATTTCTTCAAACTATGAAGAGGTCTCAATCAGCGGTGTATCAGGCTTTACCGTCTATCATAAAAAATAGAGGATAAACGCAATATCTTGTGGTCTAATAAAAAAACGACCACAAGATATTGATTTTTTTTTCTTACGTGTTATAATAGACGAGTGAGAAGGAGTGTTCATATGATTACATTAGAAAAAGAAACAATTGCGACTCAACCAGCTGTTAAAGTTATCAAACGTGATGGACGTTCTGTAAACTTTGATGCAGATAAAATTTATAATGCTTTAGTAAAAGCAAGTATTAATGTGACAAAAATGTCACCAGTTGTTGAAGCAAAATTGGAAACTATTTCAGATAACATCATTGCTGAAATTTTTGATCGCTTCAAAGATAATGTCAAAATTTATGAAATTCAAAATATCGTTGAGCATGAGCTTCTAGAAGCAAATGAATATGCGATTGCACAAGAATATATTAATTATCGTACAAAACGTGATTTTGCGCGCTCTCAAGCGACAGACATCAATTTTACGATTGATAAACTATTGAACAAAGATCAAACTGTCGTTAATGAAAACGCCAACAAAGATAGTGAAGTTTTTAATACTCAACGTGACTTGACTGCAGGTATTGTTGGTAAATCAATTGGTCTTAAAATGCTGCCAGCTCATGTTGCCAATGCTCACCAAAAAGGTGATATTCATTATCATGACCTTGATTACAGCCCGTACACTCCAATGACAAACTGCTGTTTGATTGATTTCAAGGGTATGCTTGCAAATGGCTTCAAGATTGGTAATGCTGAGGTAGAAAGTCCAAAATCTATCCAAACTGCAACCGCGCAAATTTCACAAATCATTGCGAATGTTGCGTCAAGCCAATATGGTGGTTGTACAGCGGACCGTATCGATGAATTTTTGGCACCATATGCTGAGCTTAACTATAAAAAACATCTTAAAGATGCTCAAGATTGGGTAGCAGAAAACCGTCGTGAAGATTATGCTTGTACAAAAACGAAAAAAGACATTTATGATGCTATGCAAAGTCTTGAATACGAAATCAATACGTTGTTTACATCAAACGGACAAACACCATTTACTTCTCTTGGATTTGGTTTGGGAACAAACTGGTTTGAACGTGAAATCCAAAAAGCTATCCTAACTATCCGTATTAAAGGTCTTGGTAGTGAACATCGTACAGCTATTTTTCCTAAACTTATCTTCACTTTGAAGAGTGGTTTGAACCTTGAAGTGGGGACGCCAAACTATGATATTAAACAATTAGCTTTGGAATGTGCAACAAAACGTATGTATCCAGATGTTCTTTCATACGATAAAATCGTTGAATTGACAGGTTCATTTAAAGCGCCAATGGGATGTCGTTCATTCTTACAAGGTTGGAAAGATGAAAATGGTGTCGAAGTTAACTCAGGTCGTATGAACCTTGGTGTTGTGACTGTAAATCTTCCACGTATTGCCATGGAATCAAATGGCGACATCAATAAATTCTGGGAAATCTTCAACGAACGTATGGGCATTGCTAAAGATGCACTTGTTTACCGTGTAGAACGTGTTAAAGAAGCGACACCAGCAAATGCGCCAATTCTTTACCAATACGGTGCTTTTGGTAAACGTCTCGGCAGATATGATAATGTTGATGAACTTTTCCGTCATCGCCGTGCAACGGTTTCACTTGGTTATATCGGACTTTACGAAGTTGGTACAGTCTTTTATGGTCCAGAATGGGAAACAAACCCAGAAGCCAAAGAATTCACAGTTGATATCATTCGTAAGATGAAAAAATTGTGTACAGAATGGTCAGATGAATTTGATTATCATTTCTCAATCTATTCAACACCGTCTGAAAGCTTGACAGACCGTTTCTGCCGTCTTGACACAGAAAAATTCGGTATCGTTAAAGACATTACAGATAAAGAATACTACACAAATTCATTCCACTATGATGTTCGTAAGGATCCAACACCATTTGAAAAATTAGACTTTGAAAAAGCTTATCCAGAAGCTGGTGCAACAGGTGGCTTTATCCATTACTGTGAATACCCAGTTCTTCAACAAAATCCAAAAGCTCTAGAAGCTGTTTGGGATTATGCTTACAGCCGTGTTGGTTACCTTGGAACAAATACGCCAATTGATCGTTGCTATAGCTGTGGATTTGAAGGTGACTTTACACCAACTGAACGTGGTTTCGTTTGTCCAAACTGTGGTAACAGCGACCCGAAAACAGTAGATGTTGTTAAACGTACTTGTGGATATCTTGGAAACCCACAAGCCCGTCCAATGGTTAATGGTCGTCACAAAGAAATTTCTGCTCGTGTGAAACACATGAACGGTTCAACAATTAAAAATCCTGGTGATTACAGCAAACATAAAGCTTAAAATGGGAAAATAACAGGGCTCTCAGTTCTTGACAAAGTCACCAACCTGTCAATTCGGGAGTTTTTCCTGCTTATTTTAAACGAGTCATTTTCCTTGTTTGAGACTTCTTATCACTTATATCAAATATGGAAAACGCGTTAATAAATATGGTTTAGACAGTTTCAGGACATATTGAAGCTGGAGACATTTGTCCCAGCTTCTTTATTGTATTAAATAGATAGTTTAATGAAAGGAAAGCATATGGGAAAATATCAGTTAGATTATAAGGGTATGCAACAAGTTGAACGTTTTCACGAAAAACATTCAAATGTGAAAACTGACAAAAAAGCGCGTGTTAATCAGTTGAAAGCGCAGTTTTTAGAAAAAGCTAAAAAGAAAAGCAAATAGAGGTACCGTTTATGCAATTACGAAGACCTGAATTATCAGATAAAGCAGCTGTTATTGACATGATGAAAGAATTTGAGGCAAGTCAATCTGCTCATGATGGCGGTTTTTGGTCTGTGGATAACTTTGTTTATGAGGACTGGATTGAAAGAAATCAATTAAGTGAAATGGGTATTGATGTGCCGTCAACGTTTGTTCCAGCGATTCAATTTGTTTCTTTTGGTGATAACGGAAGGGCTCTAGGATTTTTGCATTTACGTTTATGTCTAAATGATAATCTCTTAAATAAGGGGGGACATATTGGGTATTCGATTCGTCCGTCAGAGCGTCATAAGGGATTGGCTAAGGAACAGCTTCATCTAGGTTTACTAGAAGCTAAAAAGAAAAATATCAAGCAAGCTTTGGTGACTTGTCACATGGATAATATTGCTAGCCGAAAAGTGATTTTGGCAAATGGTGGTGTTTTAGAGGATGTCCGTGAGTCAACCGAGCGTTATTGGATAAATTTGGATGAAGAATAACCTGTGGATAAGTGGAAATTAAAACTAGAAAGAGGCTAGGATGGAAGAAAAAAATTGGAATACTCCCGAGCCTGGTGAATGGAAGTCAGAGGAATTAAGTCAAGGACGAATCATTGACTACAAAGCTTTTAACTTTGTTGACGGTGAGGGTGTACGCAATTCTCTTTATGTTTCTGGGTGTATGTTTCACTGCAAAGGATGCTACAATGCGGCAACGTGGTCTTTCAAGGCTGGTATGCCTTATACACAAGAGCTTGAAGAGCAAATCATGGCTGATTTGGCACAACCTTATGTTCAAGGGCTAACGCTTCTTGGTGGTGAACCATTTCTTAATACGGGGATTCTGTTGCCATTAATCAAACGTGTGCGTCGTGAATTGCCTGAAAAGGACATTTGGTCTTGGACAGGTTATACATGGGAAGAAATGATGCAAGAAACGCCAGATAAGCTGGAAATGCTTAGCTTAATCGATATTTTGGTTGACGGACGTTTTGATATTACCAAGAAAAATTTAATGTTGCAATTCCGTGGTTCTTCTAATCAACGTATCATTGACGTTCAAAAGTCGTTGAAAGCTGGTGAGGTTGTCATTTGGGATAAATTAAATGACGGTGACCAAAAGTTTGAACAAGTCAGCCGTGATGATTTAATTTAAGGAAGTGAGATTGAAGAAAATTTATTCTTCGATCTTTTTTATTAATAAAATTGCTGGTTATCATTGTATTAGTGGGATTTCCTAGTTAAACAATTCACTGTAGGTCTTGGTTTTGGTATAATAAGGGTATGAGCAGAATTTTAGATAATGATATTATGGGTGATGAGGAATTTGCGGAGCGCACGCTTCGTCCTCAGTTTTTAAAAGAATATATCGGACAAGATAAGGTTAAAAATCAGCTAAAAATCTTTATTGAGGCAGCAAAATTACGTGACGAGTCTTTGGACCATGTGCTATTGTTTGGACCTCCAGGTCTTGGTAAAACGACAATGGCATTTGTGATTACTAATGAATTAGGGGTGAATTTAAAACAGACATCTGGACCTGCTATCGAAAAAGCTGGTGATTTGGTTGCTATCTTGAATGATTTGGAACCTGGTGATGTGCTTTTTATTGACGAAATTCATCGTATGCCAATGGCTGTGGAAGAAGTACTTTATAGCGCCATGGAAGATTTTTATATTGACATCATGATTGGCAATGGCGAGACTAGTCGTAGTGTTCACTTGGATTTACCGCCGTTTACCCTGATTGGTGCGACAACACGTGCTGGTATGCTTTCTAATCCTTTACGTGCTCGTTTTGGCATTACTGGCATATGGAATACTATGACGTTGAAGATTTGACAGAAATTGTTGAACGCACGGCAGATATTTTTGAAATGGAAATTGTCCATGAAGCTGCCCAAGAATTGGCACGACGTAGTCGTGGAACACCTCGTATTGCTAATCGTCTCTTAAAACGTGTACGTGATTACGCCCAAATTATGGGAGATGGTATTATCACAAAAGATATTACCGATAAAGCATTGACGATGTTAGATGTTGACCATGAGGGGCTTGATTACATTGACCAGAAAATTTTGCGTACCATGATTGAGGTTTATAACGGTGGTCCTGTCGGTTTAGGAACGCTATCCGTTAATATCGCTGAAGAGCGTGATACTGTTGAGGATATGTATGAGCCGTATTTGATTCAAAAAGGCTTTATTATGCGCACTCGTACTGGTCGTGTGGCAACTGAAAAAGCTTATGAACATTTGGGCTATCCTTATTCGGAAAAATAATTTTTTAGCTTAAGGTAAGTTTAAGCAAGTCTTTATATACTATAAACAATCCTAAAACTTTTCTTTTTCATAATCTCCTGAAAGAACTCCGCTAGTGGGGTTCTTTCTTTTTTGTTTTGAATCGCAAAATGAGTAGAAAAATAGTAAATTTTGGGCAATTTCTCCTAGCTTGTGAAAGTTTAGTCAAGAATAATAGCTGTGGAAAAGTACACAACTCTTTTTTTGTGAAAATTTTAGAACTCCCTTTAGGGTAAGGTTTCTAGTAAGTTTTGAGGTAAACTCTTCTTGTGAAAAATGAGTTATAAACAAGATGTTTTCAAATTATGTGGATTAGTGTTAAAGCTTGATATTATGGGATTATTGGCATATTTATACACAAGTTATCCCCAGTATATAACCATACTTATCCACAAGCTGTGAATAAGTGATGATATCTGTGTAAAAAAGCTGGTGATTTTCGGCTTTTTTACGTATTTGCAGAATACTTTGACTTGTCCACAGAAAATTTCATGAATAAAAGCCTAACACGTATAATAAACCTAACCCCAATTGTTAGATTCTTGTCTAATTCTTGGGGTTAGGTTCGTTGTCTATGTTAGGCTTTTTGATGCTACTATAACATGTAGTTATAAACTTGTGAGAACATAAAGAGTGACTAATGTGTGCTTCGTAATACATTGTTACCTAAGGGCGATTTGTTATTAAATTTTGCAGTTAAAAGCGAGAAATGTCTACTTTCGACAAGTGAGCGGATAAATTCACGATTATAGGAGATGAAATTTGTAGAATCTAGGACAAGTGTTCCAACTGTTGAGAAAAATCTAAAAGATATTAACGATACAACTGGTGAAACTACTGGTTGGCAAGATTCTGCTGATTACGATATTAACGATTCAGTACCTTTCCAATTGACTGCTACATTACCGGATAATCTTGCTTCGTATGATGAATACTATCTTGAATTATCAGATACACTTTCAACTGGTTTAACTTACAATAAAGATGCCAAGGTCTACCTTGTAAATGGTACTGAAAAAACTGATATTACTTCTTCATTCACAATTGCTGCTGATAGTTCGAGTTTCAAAATTAATAATTTAAAATCACTTAATGGTGTTACTTCTCAGGTAAAACCTTTGATGGTTGCACCATTCCTTGTAATATTTATTCTAATCGTGCTTTTATTGGTGGTAAATGTTTACCGCAGATTACGACATTAATGCAAAAGCAGCGGGACATTTTATATCCAGCCGCTTTTTGATTGAAGAAAATTTTTAATGCCTTTCTTAGCTTTTTCGCTTTTCAATTTCTAGGTTCAGGCTATGTGAACGGCAGTAAGTATCGTTTTTGTGCTCGCTTCGTTCACAAATCATTCTGAAATTGGCTAGTAACAATAATTATTTGTAACTAGTTTCTTTTTGATAATCCCCTTAGGCGCTGTGAGTGGTAGGGCTGACAGTTCAGCAGGAAATCCAAGGTATTTCAAAACTTTCGAGATATGGGAGAGACTGCGTTTTTTTATTCTCAAATAGGTGTCACGTGTTACTGTGGTTTTCGGGTTGCGAAGTCAACGAAGCGGAATTTTTCGAGTTTGTGTCTGCTTTCGGTGAATTGGAATTGGTGTTTGTTGGCGAGGTAAACTTTTGATTTGACAGAGACAACGTGGTGTTCGGCACCGATGTCAAGGAGTAGTTTGTCACGGTCAGTTAGCTGGTCAATGGTGATTTCTTTTTGAGCGAAAGCGATGATGAGGTGGAGTTGGTTTTCAAGGTAATCGTAAATGGATTGTTCGGCGATTTCTCGTGTCATATTTGGCACGATTTTTTTGTCTAAATAATCAATGTCAAGGACAGAAGCGGTGCCGTCAACGACACGTTGGCGAATGATTCGCCAGACAAGGTTATTTTTCTTGAAACCTGTCAGCGCAGCTAATTTTTCATCAACGATAAGTTTATCAATGGCAATGACATTGGTTTTGGAATTGATATGGTGAGCGTCGACCAGCTCTTTATAGCTTGTGAGCTGTGAAACGGGAAAATCAATCTGCTCGTGCTTAATGACTTGAGAGCCAGAACCGTGAATTTTCTGGATAAGCCCTGCTTCAGCAAGGAGACTAAGCGCTTTGCGGATAGTGTCACGGCTCATATGGTAGGTTTGGGTTAGCTCGTTTTCGGTGGGGAGATAGTCACCAGCTTGGTAAATGCCAGAGGTAATATCGTGTTCAAGGTCTTTAAAGATTTGTTCGTATTTTTTCATGAGTTATGTTGAGAAATTCCTTTAGTTTTATAAAGTTGTTTTTAAATTACCATATGACTTGGAAAAAATCAAGAAAAAATGTGCTTATTTACAGCAAACAACTTGCAGATAAAATAGGAAACGATTACAATAACCTTGTAAATAAAGCTAGCAACTATTTATAGACTAACGAAGGAGTCGGTTTTACCGAAGACATATGGGAAAATTTGAAAGAGATGCCCGTGAAATGCTTGAAGCTATCGGCGGGAAAGAAAATATTGCGGCGGTAACGCATTGTGCGACGCGGATGCGTTTTGTTTTAAATGATGAGAGTAAGGCGGATGTTAAGCGTTTGGAAGCCATCCCTGCGGTTAAGGGGACATTTACAAATGCAGGGCAATTCCAAGCGATTATCGGAAATGATGTCCCTATTTTTTATAATGATTTTACAGCGGTTTCTGGTATCGAAGGGGTATCAAAAGAAGCGGCTAAATCAGCTGCGCAGAAAAATCAAAATTGGTTACAACGTGCGCTTGCAATGTTGGCGGAAATTTTTACACCTATCATTCCAGCGATTATCGTTGGTGGTTTGATTTTAGGTTTTCGTAATATTCTTGAAGGTGTTGAATGGTCAGCATTGAATGGTAAGACGATTGTTGAGGTTTCTCAATTTTGGTCTGGTGTGAACTCATTTTTGTGGCTGCCAGGTGAAGCGATTTTCCACTATTTACCAGTAGGAATCGTCTGGTCTGTGACACGTAAAATGGGAACTAGCCAGATTCTGGGGATTGTTCTGGGGATTTGTTTGATTTCTCCAAACCAACTGTTAAATGCTTATAATGTTGCCAGCACATCAGCTGCTGAAATTGCGGCAAACTGGACTTGGGATTTTGGTTTCTTTACGGTTCAAAAGATTGGTTACCAAGCTCAAGTTATTCCAGCGCTGTTGGCAGGGTTGTCTTTGGCTTACCTGGAACGGTTCTGGCGTAAGCATATTCCAGAAGTGATTTCGATGATTTTTGTGCCGTTTCTATCATTGATTCCAGCATTGATTTTGGCACATACGGTGCTTGGTCCGATTGGTTGGATAATTGGTAAAGGTATTTCGGCAGTGGTACTTGCTGGATTGACTGGTCCTGTGAAATGGCTCTTTGGTGCTATCTTCGGTGCACTTTATGCGCCACTTGTTATTACTGGTTTACACCACATGACTAATGCGATTGATACACAATTGATTGCGGATGCTGGTGGTACTGGGCTTTGGCCAATGATTGCTTTGTCAAATATTGCTCAAGGTTCTGCTGTTTTGGCGTTTTATGTGATGAATCGTCATGATGAACGTGAAGCTCAAATTTCATTGCCAGCAGCGATTTCAGCTTATCTTGGTGTCACAGAACCAGCACTTTTTGGGGTTAACTTGAAGTATGTTTACCCATTTGTTGCAGGGATGATTGGTTCAGGTATTGCAGGGCTATTCTGTACAAGTTTCAATATCACGGCTAATGCGATTGGTATCGGTGGTTTGCCAGGTATTCTTTCGATTCAAGCAAAATACATGGGCTTATTTGCCATTGATATGGTGATTGCAATTGTTATTCCATTTGTTTTGACATTTATTTTCCGTCGTGTTGGTTTCTTGACAAAAGCTGAAGATGAAGTGAAGTCAGATGAAAATTCACAAGTTCAGGTAGTTGTTGAGGCTAAAAAGGATGCGGAAGTGCCTGCAGGAACAGTGATTTCTATCCAAAGTCCGCTTGCAGGACGCGCTAAAAATTTGAGTGAAGCACCAGAACCTGTTTTTGCCCAAGGTGTTATGGGACAAGGTGTTGTGATTGAACCGACAGAAGGAGAATTGGTTGCGCCAGTTGACGGTGTAGTGTCAGTTCTTTTCCCAACAAAACACGCGATTGGTTTGGTTTCAGATGAAGGTCTTGAATTGCTGATGCATATCGGTATGGACACGGTAAATCTTGACGGAGACGGCTTTACGGCTCATGTTAAGCAAGGTGATAGAGTGTCGGTTGGTGATGCTTTGATTAGTTTTGACATGGCAGCTATTCAAGCGGCTAGCTATCCTGTGGTGACACCTGTTATTGTGACCAATCAAAATGATTTCCAGACGGATGTTACACGAGAATTGCCGTGTGATGTTGCGCGTGGGGAAGCGATTTTTACAGCAAGTAAATTGTGATAAAGGAGCAAAAATTGGCATTTGATAAGAGAAAAGTCGTTTATCAGATTTACCCAAAATCTTATAAAGATACGACAGGCAATGGCGTAGGGGATTTGCGTGGGATTATTGAAAAATTACCCTATTTGGAAGAATTAGGTGTTGATGTCATCTGGCTCAACCCTTTCTATCCAAGTCCTCAACGTGATAATGGGTACGATATTTCAGATTACACAGCGGTCAATCCCTTATTTGGACAATGGCTGATTTTGAAGAATTAAGTCAAAAAGCTAAGGAACATGGCATTGAATTAATGCTTGATATGGTTTTGAATCATTGTTCAATAGAGCATGAATGGTTCCAAAAAGCTTTAGCTGGGGACAAATATTATCAAGATTTCTTCATTTTACGTGATACGCCGACGAATTGGGTTTCAAAGTTCGGTGGCAATGCTTGGGCACCATTTGGTGATACTGGCAAATATTATTTGCATTTGTTTGACATTACACAAGCTGACTTGAATTGGCGCAATCCGCATGTGCGTGAGGAATTGTTCAAGGTGGTTAATTTCTGGCGTGAAAAAGGTGTCAAGGGATTTCGCTTCGATGTGATTAATCTAATTGGTAAAGATGAAGAGCTGAAAGATAATACTGCTTTTGATGGTAAACCTGAATACACAGACCGTCCGATTGCGCACGATTATTTGAAAATGTTAAATCAAGCGACATTTGGTCAAGATGACAATAGCATGACGGTTGGTGAAATGAGCTTTACAGACATTCCAAATTGTATCCAGTATAGCAACCCTGACAGTCATGAATTGGATATGGTTTTCAATTTTCATCATCTTAAGGTTGACTACGAAAATGGTCAAAAATGGACATTAAAATCATTTGATTTTGAAGAATTAAAAAACCTTTTCCACACTTGGGGTGAAAAAATGAGTGAGGGTGGTGGCTGGTCAGCACTTTTCTGGAATAATCATGACCAACCTCGTGCGATTAATCGTTTCATAGATGTTAAAAACTTCCGTAATGAGGGATCGACCATGTTAGCGGCAGCTATTCATTTGTCTCGTGGTACACCGTATATTTACATGGGCGAAGAAATTGGTATGCTCGATCCAGATTATGACAGCATGGCTGATTATGTTGATGTTGAATGTTTAAATGCTTACCAAGAATTACTGACATCAGGCAAGACAGAAGCGGAAGCATTTGCCATTATTCAAGCAAAATCACGTGACAATAGCCGTACGCCGATGCAATGGGATGCTTCAGAGAATGCGGGATTTTCAACAGGCACACCATGGTTGAAAGTTGGCAAAACGTATCGTGACATTAATGTTGAAAATGAAAAAAGCGGACCAATCTTCACTTTCTATCAACAATTGATTCGTCTTAGAAAAGACTTACCAATTATTGCGGAAGGAAGTTATCAGTCAGCTTATCAAGATAATTCTTATATTTATGCGTTTGAACGTCATTTTGACGGAAAACAGTTGTTGGTGTTGAATAATTTTTTTGCTAAAGAAGTTGAGCTTGATTTGCCAGAAGCTTATCAGTCAGGACAAGTTTTGTTAAGCAATTATCCAGAAACAAACCTTTCTGAAAAAATCACTTTAAAACCTTATCAAACACTTGCCATTTATCAAGAAAATTTATCAAGCAAGCAGGATAATGACCAGAATGGTAATTATCAATACAATGGCTAAACCGTAGCTGATTTTTCCAAGACGGCTATGTGGATTAATGGAAACACCAAGCGTTCTGATACGCATCAAGTCGTCTGTTTGGGCAAACTTATCACATTCATACCGATAACCAGCGATAATCATGCCAAGAATAGCAAGACATGATGTGCAAATAAGCAGTTTAGATACTCCGTTAGACAACGATTTTCCCAAAAAGATGTCAATACCCATAAGGATGATAAATAGTACTAAACAAGCATAACGAATAATCACATTTTTTCGATTGGTATGTGTAGTTTCCATTTTATCCCCTTCTAACTCTCTCTTTAAGGCTTATTATAGCACTTTGAGGCGAATCTGTTGGGTGAAAATATAAGAGCGGGGAGATTTCCCTGCTCATTTTGTGTGTTGTCATTCTTCTTCTGGGTAAGTGAGGTTCCAGTCTTTGCGGAGTTTTGTCATAATGTCCATGACGTCTTTGGTGTAGTGAGGTGCATGGTATTTTCTTGACCAGAAACGGCATTTTCCATGTCAGCGTTCGTAGGAAAGAGCGAGTGCGGTACTTCCAGCTTCGATGACTTCTTGATGTCCGTCCTCGGTATAGGTAATCACCGCTTTTTGCCCACGAGGGTATTCGTAAAGTTCGATATAACCTTTATCGTAGGCGATTGTTCCACGTTTTGGTTGTTTGGCGTGAAGGCTTAACGTCAGAGTTGCCATTTCGCCTTGGCTGTTAGTTAGCAAAATCCCAGCTTGTTCATCGACTCCTGTCGGAGCTAGTTTTACTTGGGAAGCAATTTGAGTCGGCGTTGATGTCATAAACCAACGGACAAAAGAAAGAGCATAGACACCAATATCAAGAAGTGCACCGCCAGCTAACTGACGATTAAAGAAACGGTTTGTCATATCGTATTCTTTGTAGCTGCCAAAATTCATTTGAATGAGCTTCAATTCACCGAGTTTTCCAGTCGCAATGATTTCTGAAAGTTTGCGGTAAATTGGCATATGGAAAATGGTCATGGCTTCTGCTAAAATGACGTGATTTTCTTCAGCTAGCTTGATAGCTTCGTCCAATTCGTCAGCGTTAAGCGTAATTGACTTTTCACATAAAACGTGTTTGCCGTTTGCTAGGGCTTTACGCAAAAAGTTAATGTGTGTATTGTGTGGCGTTGAGATGTAAATAATATCTACGTTAGGGTCGTCAAATACCTCATCAATAGTTTGATAAACTTTGTCAATGCCATATTTTTCAGCGAAAGCTAGCCCTTATCATAAGTGCGGTTAGCAACAGAATAGAGTTTTCGCCCTTGTTGTTGAAGTGCTTGCGCTAATTCATTAGCAATGACACCAGTTCCCAGGGTTGCCCAATTATAATGTTTTTTAGTCATAGTTGCCTCCTTGCTCTAAGTATAGCAAAAAAGTGTCAGAAAGTCTGTTATTTAATTTCTGACAAATGTGCTTTATATCTGCTATTCTCACCTTTTTTTGATAAAATGGTTCTAATAGATTAAAGGAGATTTTTTATGACTCGATATCAAGACGATTTTTATGATGCTGTCAATGGCGAATGGGAAAAAACAGCCGTTATTCCTGATGATAAACCACGTACAGGTGGTTTTTCAGATTTAGCCGATGAGATTGAAGATTTAATGTTGGCAACAACAGATAAATGGCTTAGCGGCGAAGATGTACCAGAGGATAGTATTTTACAAAACTATATCAAGTTTCATCGTATGACTTCAGATTATGATAAACGTGAAGAAGTTGGTGTCGCACCAGTTCTTCCATTGATTGAAGAATACAAAAACTTGGATTCTTTTGCTGAATTTGCAGGCAAAATTGCAGATTTTGAAATGGCAGGAAAACCAAATGAATTTCCGCTTGGTGTTGCCCCAGATTTCATGAATGCGCAGCTCAATGTTCTTTGGGCAGAAGCTCCTGGAACAATCTTGCCTGATACGACTTACTATGCCGAAGATAATGAAAAAGGTAAAGAATTACTAGCTATCTGGCGCCAAATGCAAGAAGAATTATTGCCAAAATTTGGTTTTTCAGCTGAAGAAACGAAAGACTTGCTTGACAAGGTGATTACATTAGATGCCAAAGTCGCTAAATATGTTTTGTCACGTGAAGAATCTTCTGAATACGTCAAACTTTATCACCCATATGATTGCTGATTTTACAAAATTAGCACCAGAATTGCCTTTGGATGCTATTTTCACGCAAATTTTGGGAGAAATTCCTGATAAAGTGATTGTTCCTGAAGAACGTTTCTGGACAGAGTTTGCTGCTGACTATTATTCAGAAAAGAACTGGGATTTGCTAAAGGCGGATTTGGTTTTATCAGCTACGGGGGCGTTTAACGGTTACTTAACAGATGACATTCGTGTGCTTTCAGGTGCTTATGGTCGTGCGCTTTCAGGGACACCACAAGCTATGGATAAGAAAAAAGCATCTTACTATTTAGCTTCGGGCCCTTATAACCAAGCACTTGGTCTTTGGTATGCTGGGCAAAAATTCTCTCCAGAAGCCAAAGCCGATGTGGAACATAAAGTAGCGACAATGATTGATGTTTACAAGAAACGTTTGACGTCAGCAGATTGGTTAGCAAAAGAAACACGTGATAAAGCCATTGTTAAATTAAACGTCATTACACCACACATTGGTTATCCTGAAAAATTGCCAGAAACTTATGCTAAGAAAATCATTGATGACTCGTTGTCATTAGTTGAAAATGCGCAAAACCTTGCTAAAATTTCAATCGCACATAGCTGGAGCAAATGGAACAAGCCTGTTGACCGTAGTGAATGGCATATGCCTGCCCATATGGTTAATGCTTACTATGACCCACAACAAAATCAGATTGTCTTTCCAGCGGCGATCTTACAAGCCCCATTTTACAGTTTAGAACAAAGTTCATCTGCTAACTATGGTGGTATTGGTGCGGTTATTGCCCATGAAATTTCACATGCTTTTGATACCAACGGTGCATCATTTGATGAACATGGTAGCCTCAATAACTGGTGGAAAGAAGCTGATTACCAAGCCTTTACAGAACGTACGGATAAAATCGTTGACCAATTTGACGGTTTAGATTCATATGGTGCGAAAGTCAATGGTAAATTAACCGTTTCTGAAAATGTGGCTGACCTTGGTGGTGTGGCTTGTGCACTCGAAGCCGCAAAACAAGACGAGGATTTCTCAGCACGTGATTTCTTCATCAACTTTGCAACGATTTGGCGCATGAAAGCGCGTGATGAATATATGCAAATGTTAGCAAGCATTGACGTTCATGCACCAGGAAAACTTCGTACCAATGTTACATTGACAAACTTTGATGAATTCCACACAGAATTTGACATCAAAGCAGGTGACCCAATGTGGCGCGCACCAGAAGACCGCGTTATCATTTGGTGATTTGTTGAAAAAGTTTGAAGCTGAGCATTTTTGCTTGGCTTTTTTTGTGTCATGAAAAGAGTTTATTTTAAAGTTTATTAGTAAGGGTTGCTTATAAAATAAGTGGCAAAAGCAAAAAGATAAGAATAGGTAATAAATTAAATAAGCGTTTCAGCATAGTAGATTTCCTCCATAGATTATAACCTCATTTTAGCAGAGGAATTGGTGAAATCGCTTTATTTACAAATCTGCAAATGAAAATACTTTAATTATTCTTTTTTAGGGTATTTATTCCTCGATGTGAATACTTAAAGTGTCAGTGTCAATGCTTGCTTGTGCGCCGATACTGATTGTAAAGAGTGGCTGAGTGTGGGCAAAATCAAGGTCATACATGACAGGAATGCTTTTAAGAAGTGGGTGCTTGTCTAGGATATAGGTTAATATTTCGGGTGTCATTTGGCATTCCTTTGGGAAGCGTCCGATAAGCACCGCTTTTGGATTGGGGTAAGCTTGTAAAATGGCTGCTAAATTGCGGTCAAAATCATGATAGTCATCTTCTTCTGCCTCTTCTAAGAAAAGGATATAATCGTTGACTTGAGGGGCGTAAGGTGGTTCCGCGAAGGAGTCCAAAAGTAGATAAATTTCCACCAATAATGGTGCCAGAAGCTTTCCCTGCGTTGTAAATTTTCCATTCTGTTGGCATAAAATGGCGTGGTTGTGTTGGGTCATACCAAGGGTCGCTTGAACCACTCTTGACTTGGAACAAGGTCATAAGCTGATTTTGTCATGGCATTTAACCAAGCCTTGATCTGGTAATCTTGACCTTCTTTCATTTTTAAACTAGAATATGACGGTCCCATGTAAGTGAGGTTTCCAGTTTTAGCAAAAATAGCATTCAAAAAGGCTGTCGAATCCGAATACCCACAAATGATTTTAGGGTGTTTGGCAATTAAGTCGTAGTCAATATAGGGCAACAGTTCGTTAGAATTAAAACCACCAATCGTAGCCAGAATAGCATCAACAGAGTCATCAGCAAAAGCAGCATGCAAATCAGCAACACGGCTCTTGATTGAAGAAGAAGAGAGCATATCAGATTCTAAATAATGTTCTGAAAATGACACACGAAATCCTAGATTTTCTAACGTTTCTTTGGCAGAAAGGTTGGCTTCAAATCCACCCAAGCGAGCAATTGAATCTGACGGACTGAGTACGCGAATGTGACTGTTAGGACTTAGTTTTTTCATAAAACACCTCCAAAGATTTTTAGTATTGTAGCATAAATCCCGTATTTTATAAGGAAATAGAATCGGTAAGATAAGTTCAGAATTTAAGAAAACTACTTGACGCCATTTAGATTTTAAGGTAGAATATTATTAGTTATGGCGGTATAGCCAAGTGGTAAGGCACGGCTCTGCAAAAGCTTGATCGTCGGTTCAAATCCGTCTACCGCCTTTGTATAATGTGTTTACACACAAAAAGCCCGATTCTGTCGGGCTTTTATTTTCGTAATAAGGGAACAATAATTTATCATGCAGATATTTTATGATAGGAAGTATGCAAAAATCTTTGCCAAAATACTTTAAAGAAAAGCTTTTTTAAGGTCGCATTTGACTTGTCAAAATGGGGCTTTTATGGTAAAATATGATAGTTGTATTATGCAACAAATACTCATTCTGGATGTATTGTGAACCTGTTGCTCTTTATGGGTGGGTTTGCAAGATGAAGTCTGGGAGAGGAGAAAACAATTTTTTAAGGAGAAATACTCATGGCAGTAATTTCAATGAAACAACTTCTTGAGGCTGGTGTTCACTTTGGTCACCAAACTCGTCGCTGGAATCCTAAGATGGCTAAGTACATCTTCACAGAACGTAACGGAATCCACGTTATCGACTTGCAACAAACTGTAAAAATGGTTGACACAGCTTACGAATTCGTTCGTGAAGCAGCAGCTAACGATGCAGTAATCTTGTTCGTTGGTACTAAAAAACAAGCAGCTGAAGCAGTTGCTGAAGAAGCAACTCGTGCTGGTCAATACTACATCAACCACCGTTGGTTGGGTGGTACTCTTACAAACTGGAATACTATCAAAAAACGTATCGCTCGTTTGAAAGAAATCAAACAAATGGAAGCTGACGGAACTTTCGAAGTTCTTCCTAAGAAAGAAGTTGCACTTCTTAACAAACAACGTGCACGTCTTGAAAAATTCTTGGGTGGTATCGAAGATATGCCTCGTATTCCAGATGTAATCTACATCGTTGACCCACACAAAGAACAAATCGCTGTTAAAGAAGCTAAGAAACTTGGTATCCCAGTTGTAGCAATGGTTGATACAAATGCTGATCCAGATGAGATCGATGTAATCATCCCAGCTAACGATGATGCTATCCGTGCCGTTAAATTGATAACTTCAAAAATGGCTGACGCTATCATCGAAGGTAATCAAGGTGAAGACGCTTCTGCAGATTTCCAAGAAGCAGCTGCAGCTGATTCAATCGAAGAAATCGTTGAAGTTGTCGAAGGTGACAACAACTAATCTTTAAGATTGGTTAGGGCGTGTTGCCCACTAAAGATACGACAAACACCTAAGGGGCGGGGCTCAGCCCAGCCCCTTAGTTTTATAAAATAAATTTGGAGAAAAACAAAATGGCAGAAATTACAGCTAAACTTGTTAAAGAATTGCGTGAAAAATCTGGTGCTGGTGTCATGGACGCAAAAAAAGCATTGGTTGAAGTTGATGGCGATATCGAAAAAGCGATTGAATTACTTCGAGAAAAAGGTATGGCTAAAGCAGCTAAGAAAGCTGACCGTATTGCAGCTGAAGGTTTGACAGGTATTTACGTTAGCGGTAACGTTGCAGCAGTTGTTGAAGTTAACGCTGAAACTGACTTCGTTGCGAAAAACGCTCAATTCGTTGAGTTGGTAAACGAAACAGCTAAAGTGATTGCTGAAGGTAAACCAGCTAACAATGAAGAAGCACTTGCATTGACTATGCCTTCAGGTGAAACTCTTGAAGCTGCATACGTAACTGCTACAGCTACTATCGGTGAAAAAATCTCATTACGTCGTTTTGCAGTTGTTGAGAAAACCGATGCACAACACTTCGGAGCTTACCAACACAACGGTGGACGTATCGGTGTTGTTTCAGTTATCGAAGGTGGAGATGAAGCTATTGCAAAACAAATCTCAATGCACATCGCAGCGATGAAACCAACTGTTCTTTCATATTCTGAATTGGACGAACAATTTGTTAAAGATGAATTGGCACAACTTAACCATGCTATCGATCAAGATAACGAAAGCCGTGCAATGGTTAATAAACCAGCTCTTCCACACCTTAAATATGGATCTAAAGCTCAATTGACTGATGAAGTTATCGCTCAAGCTGAAGAAGATATCAAAGCTGAGTTGGCTGCTGAAGGTAAACCAGAAAAAATCTGGGATAAAATCATCCCAGGTAAAATGGACCGCTTCATTCTTGACAACACTAAAGTTGACCAAGCGTACACTCTTCTTGCCCAAGTTTACATCATGGACGATAGCAAAACAGTTGAAGCTTACCTTGAATCAGTAAATGCTTCAGTAGTAGAATTCGTTCGCTTTGAAGTTGGTGAAGGTATTGAAAAAGCATCTAACGACTTTGAATCAGAAGTTGCAGCCACAATGGCAGCAGCTCTTAACAACTAATTCTAGTTGCTAGATAAAAAGAAAAGAAGTTACGTGAATCAATCGTAACTTCTTTTTTGTTGTAATTAGAAAACATCTGAGCATTTCTCCAGATGTCTAAACATTTCTATTAATGAGCAAGAGTGTCTACTCCAAATAGAAGAGAGAGAGTTCCCATAATGATACCTGCGAGGATAACTCCGAGCATAACAGCTAGAACACTGCGCTTAAAGTCCCAGTCTAGGATAGATGCTGCAAGCGTACCAGTCCAAGCTCCTGTTCCTGGAAGTGGAATTCCTACAAAGAGCAGAAGGGCCCAGAAGATACCCTTGTCTCCAGCAGCTTTTTCAAGCTTTTGACCCCCACTATGGCCTTTTTTTAGACACCAGGTAAAGAAACCACCGATAAGAGGTTTGTCAGCACCCCACTTGAGAACACGGCGGGCGAAGAAGAAAATAATTGGAACTGGAAGCATGTTCCCAATCATACAAAGGACAAGGGCCTGCCACCAAGGAATACCTGAGGCGATAGCAATAGGAACTGCTCCGCGGAGTTCAACAAGGGGAGTCATAGAGATTAAGAATGCAATGATGTATTTCATGAGTAACCTTTCATAAGGAAATGGAATAAGAGATAAAATTCAAGGAATGTGAGTTTTATCGTGGTGTTCAGGATATTTCAGTAAAAAAATTGAGAAACCTACTATTTTTAGTCTTATCTATTGTATCTTATATGTTCTCTAATGACAACTTTAAAAAGCTTTTCGAGAGTATAGTTTCCCATGTGCTAACATTTTTGGTATAATAATAGTCAGTTATAGTCAAATTAGACTGGAGGAATTAAGATGGCAAGAAATACATCAGATAGTATAGAAGAATATATTAAAGAATTGCTGGGCCAGTCTGGAACTGCTGAGATTCAACGCTCGAACTTAGCAGATGCTTTTCAAGTAGTACCAAGTCAGATTAACTATGTTATCAAGACTCGTTTTACAGAGAGTCGTGGGTATATTGTTGAGAGCAAACGTGGTGGTGGCGGCTATATTCGCATTGTCAAAGTTAGATTCTCCGACAAACACCATATGATTAATGATTTGCTGCAAAATTTGGCAGATCAGCTCAGCGAACAAGTCTTTACAGACTCATTCAGTTGCTTTTTGATGAAAAGATTATCACTGAGCGTGAGGGAAATTTGATTTTAGCGACTGCTAGTGATGATGTTTTAGGCGAAGATGCGGCTATCATTCGTTCGCGTATTCTACGCTCGCTATTACTTAGATTGGATAGAGAAGGGAATTAGATGACGATATATTCAAGAAAAATGCAGGCCATTTTCCATCGTGCTCAGCTTGAAGCGGAGCGTTTTGAAAGTCCTTTCTTGGAGACTTGGCATGTGCTTCTAGCTATGGTTGAGGTTCCGGGATCTGTAGCCTACTTAACATTTACTGATTTTGAGGACCGTATTCATTCGGAAGAGATTGAGACAGCTGCTGTATTGGCTATGGAGAAGAGGCCAAAAGACTTGTCGGAATCAGATATTATCGATTTACGTGCACAGTCACCTGCGCTAGAGGCTATGTTGCAAGAGGCGCAAGGAATCGCTAGTGTGACTGGTGCTGTAGAGGTGGGGTCTGAACATGTATTGATGGCCTTCCTTCTTCATAAGGATTTAATGGTTTGTCGCCTCCTTGAAGTGGCTGGTTTTCAATATAAAGATGATAGCGATAAACCTCGCATCATAGATTTACGACGTTCTTTGGAGCGTAATGCTGGTCTTAGCAAGCAAGATTTGAAGGCAATTCACGATCTTCGTAAACCTAAGAAATCAAAAGCATCTGCGAATTTTGCCAATATGATGCAACCTCCTCAATCATCTACTGGTGAACTGGCAGATTATACCAAAGACTTAACTGCATTAGCGGAGTCAGGAAATCTTGATCCCGTTATTGGACGCGATGAAGAAATTTCACGTATGATTCAGGTTTTGAGTCGTAAAACGAAGAATAATCCTGTCTTGGTAGGTGAAGCTGGTGTCGGTAAGACAGCACTTGCTCTTGGTTTAGCGCAACGTATTGCTTCAGGCGAAGTACCATTTGAATTGGCTGATATGCGTATCTTAGAGCTTGACATGATGAGCGTTGTTGCAGGGACACGTTTCCGTGGTGATTTTGAAGAGCGTATGAATCAGATCATTGATGAGATTGAAGCTGATGGGAAAATCATTCTCTTTATTGACGAACTACATACGATTATTGGATCTGGTTCAGGTATTGATAGTACCTTGGATGCGGCTAATATTTTGAAACCGGCCCTTGCGCGCGGGACACTTCACATGGTTGGAGCAACCACGCAAGCTGAATACCAAAAGCATATTGAGAAAGATGCAGCTTTATCCCGTCGTTTTGCTAAAATTACAATTGAAGAACCAAGTGTATCTGAAGCAATCGATATTTTAAATGGTTTGCGTTCGTCTTATGAAGACTATCATCGTGTGACTATTACGGACGCGGCAGTTGAGACGGCAGTCAAGGCAGCGCATCGCTATTTGACGAGTAAGAATTTGCCTGATTCGGCAATTGACCTTTTAGATGAAGCGAGTGCAACTGTTCAAGTTCGTATCAAAAAAGAGGCCAAACGTGAGATAACGCCTTTGGATGAAGCACTTATATCTGGGGATATTGGGGCTGCTGTTAAACAGTATAAGGCTAACCAAAAGGCAAAATTTCCTAAACCTGCTTTGGTAGATGCGGATCAGATTATGCAAACTCTTAGTCGTTTATCAGGTATCCCTGTTGAGAAGATGACGCAGACTGACAGCAAGCGTTACCTGAATCTTGAATCAGAACTCCACAAACGTGTTATTGGTCAAGATGAGGCGGTTTCGGCTATCAGCCGTGCTATTCGTCGTAATCAGTCAGGTATTCGTACTGGAAAACGTCCTATTGGCTCCTTCATGTTCCTTGGACCTACTGGTGTTGGTAAGACAGAATTGGCTAAGGCTTTGGCGGAAGTTCTCTTTGATGATGAATCAGCTTTGCTTCGCTTTGATATGTCGGAGTATATGGAAAAATTTGCGGCTAGTCGCCTTAATGGTGCTCCTCCAGGGTATGTCGGATATGATGAGGGTGGAGAGTTGACAGAGAAAGTTCGAAATAAGCCCTACTCAGTTCTTCTCTTTGACGAGATTGAGAAAGCTCATCCAGATATCTTCAACATTCTCTTACAGGTTTTGGATGACGGTGTTTTAACAGATAGCCGTGGTCGTAAGGTTGATTTTTCAAACACTATCATCATTATGACCTCAAATTTGGGAGCTACAGCTCTTCGTGATGATAAAACTGTTGGTTTTGGTGCTCAAACTATTTCTCATAATCACCAAGCCATGCAAGCACGCATTATGGAAGAGCTTAAGAAGTCCTATCGTCCAGAATTTATTAACCGTATTGATGAGAAGGTTGTCTTCCACAGCTTAGAGGAAGAACAACTACATGACATTGTCAAGATTATGGTTAAACCATTAATTTCAGCTCTAGCCGATAAAGGTATAAGCTTAAAATTCCAACCAGCTGCTCTTAAGCATTTGGCTAAGAATGGCTATGATATTGAGATGGGAGCTCGTCCATTACGTCGTACGATTCAAACTCAAGTGGAGGACAAGTTGTCTGAGTTATTACTAGGTGGCCAAGTTGTTAGCGGACAGACCCTTAAGATTGGTTGCTCGAAAGATAAATTAACCTTTACAGTAGTGTAAATATTAAACATCAAAGACAGATTATACCCATAATCTGTCTTTTTGTGTCGATAAGAGTCAAGATAGAGTCAACCTTTCCGTAAAGCAGGCGTAAAAGAAAAAGCCGAGCCACGCTCGACTGTAAGTATTAGAGTTTCTCGTTGACAAAGGTGACAAAGTGATTCCACCAAACCTTGAGGAAGAAGCTCTTCTTAACTTCTTTACCAGCAACCAGTTCCATGCTTGGCATGCCTTGGTTAGGTAGGTAGCCATCTCCTACAAGAGTCCTATCTTCAAAGGTGGCTGTTCCCACCTTGTCTCCTGACTTGACAGGGGATTGAATCTGGTTGGTAGTGACTTTAATGTGTTTGTTATTGTTAGCATCTATTTTTTGGATAATATTAAAGTCAGACTTAGCGACAGCAGACACTTGCTTGGATTTACCATCGAGGACATCTACTTGGCTTTTGCTGATGGCTTGTCCTTTCTTAGCAATAGTCTTACTTTCCCAATGGTAGACCACATAATTAAGGAGTTCATTGGTTGCGGTAAACCAGGCATAGTCATCCGTATCGGTGTGCTCAGCATTTATGATGACTGTGATAATACTCATCCCACTTTCATTTGAATGGGCTACAAAGGAGGCTCCGGCCAAATCAGTGGTACCCGTTTGGAGCCCATCAACTCCCTTGCGGTAACTAGGCTGTCCCTTAAGCATATAGTTAAAGGTTTTGAGTTTATTGACACCATCAAAATTAGCTTCTGTCTTTTTAGTGATGTCGAGGATTTCGGGATATTCTTTAATCACATGTTGTGCAATGACAGCAACACCCTTGGCACTCATGGTGTTTTCTTCGTCTGATTTAGAACCTGGATAAATATTATTACCTAAATAGGAATTATTAAGACCAGAGGCATTGACAATCTTGGCATCAGTGATACCCCAGTCTTTGAGTTGGCTTTCATCATATCGGCAAACTTACTCTCAGTGCCTCCGATTTCCTCGGCTAGGGCAATGGCTGCGCTGTTGTCACTGGCAAATAAGAGTTGCGTCGAGGAGCTGTTTGACAGTGTACTTACGGGCATCTAGTGGAATATTGGACACTCCGGCACTGACAGTCAATTCAAAGGGATAGTCAGAAATGTCGACTTTAGTGTTCCATTTGAGGTCTCCTTGGTCTACCGCTTTATAAACCATATAGGCTGTTAGAAGTTTGGTAATAGAGCCAATCCCAGTAGGGGTAGTCGCATCTTTTTCGTATAAAATCTTACCGGTAGTTGCTTCGACAGCAATAGCATGCTTGGCTGAGGCATCAAATCCTTTTTTCTTATCTGCTGCAAAAGTAGGAGCTACGCTTCCCAGACAGAGTAAGAAGGTCATAATAAGCGTAATCAGTTTTTTCATGGTTTGTTCTTTCATGTGTTTTGGATATTTATTATACCACATTTTGAGAGGAACTTAAGGTGTTGAGAAGGAGCTTTTACGATTATACCACGATTTTCAAAGCAAATAAAAACTATCTTTTGATATTAAAAGATAGTTTTGTGTTTACTTGTTTCCTGTGAAGAAATTAAGGATATGATTCCACCAAACTTTTAAGAAGAAGCTTTTCTTAATGGACTGGTTGGCTGTGACATCAACTTGAGGTGGATCAGAAATATAACTTGTTCCTACGAGATCTTTATCATCATAGATTGCTGTTCCAATGGTATCTCCTTTTTTGATAGGAGCTGTCACGGTTTTGGCTTGGATTTTTACTGAATCATTTCGGCTATTTATTTTTTGGACGACTGTAAGATCTGATTCGAGCCTAGCAGAGATGGTTTTTCTGTCTCCATCGGCTACCTTGATATCATTTTTCTTGACGATTTGTCCATTAGTGTTGAGGGTTTTGATTTCCCAGTTTTGTGTCACATAATCTAGCAACTCATTTGTGGCTGTGAAACGTGCAGATTCATCGTCCCCACCATTGTACGCATTCATAACGACTGTAATCAAGCTCATGCCATTTTCATTGGAGTGGGCTACGAAGGATGCCCCAGCTAGTTCAGTTGTTCCAGTCTTAAGCCCATCAACCCCCTCACGGTAGTTTTCTTGGCCTTCTAACATATAGTTGTGGGTAGTCAATTTGTTGTCACCCTAATCAACCTCGGTTTGTTTGGTGATTTCGAGTACTTGGGGATAGTCTTTGATGAGATGGTCTGCGATAATCGCAATATCTAGAGCACTCATGGTATTTTCGTCATCTGGTTTAGAGCCAGGATAACGGTTATCTCCTAGATATTTATTGTTCAGACCTGAAGCGTTAAATAATTTAGCATCTGTAATGCCCCATTCTTTTAGTTGGGCTGTCATAGTGTCAACAAAGGTACTCTCTGTTCCTGAGATTTTTTCAGCTAGAGCAATTGCTGCACTGTTGGCACTACTAATGAGGGTGGCATCTAAGAGTTGTTTGACAGTATATTTTCGAGAGTCTAGTGGGACGTTTGAAACTTCTGAATTAACTGTTAAGTTGAATGGATAATCTGAGATACCTACCTCAGTGTCCCAAGTAATTTTACCTTGATCAACAGCTTTGTAGACCATGTAGGCTGTCAGGATTTTCGTCATTGAAGCAACACCATCAGGAGTTGTAGCATCCTTTTCATAGAGCACTTTTCCTGTAGTGGTTTCGATAGCGATCGCATGTTTTGCAGCAACATTGAAGGAATCAGTCTGATCTTGTGCTAGGGCAGGTGTTGCTAGGCCTATTAAGATTAAGGCAATCATAATGATGTGTTGTAATTTTTTCATAGTCATTCCTTTGTCTCTCATAAGTGTTTATTATATCACAAAACCACTTTAATATCTGAAATCGAGAAAAGCTTGGAGCGCAACTTATGCCGAAGCTCTGCCATTTTCGACTATAATATGGTAAAATGGAAGTTATATCAAATGAATGATATAAAGTTGACCAGTTCATTTTTGTGGGGCTGGTTATGGATAAAAAGAGGGATCAAACATGGCTAAACAAACTTTTGAGATGACCTTTGAAGGACGCCCACTTGTTGTGGAAGTGGGACAGGTAGCCAAGCAGGCTAATGGTGCCGTTGTAGTACGTTATGGAGATACAACCGTATTGTCAGTAGCTGTTATGTCTAAAAAGATAGCAACTGCAGATTTCTTTCCTTTACAGGTTAATTATGAGGAAAAAATGTATGCGGCTGGTAAGTTCCCAGGAGGCTTTAGCAAGCGTGAGGGACGACCTTCGACTGATGCCACTTTGACTGCTCGTCTTATTGACCGTCCTATTCGTCCCATGTTTGCGGAGGGTTTTCGTAACGAAGTTCAAGTCATTAATACTGTTCTCTCTTATGATGAGAATGCTAGTGTGCCAATGGCCGCTATGTTTGGGAGTTCTTTAGCACTTTCTATTTCGGATATTCCTTTCAATGGTCCTATTGCTGGGGTTCAAGTGGCTTATGCAGCGGAAGATTTCATCATCAACAAGTGCATCAGATAAAGAAGTTTCACATTTAGACTTGATAGTGGCAGGTACCAAGGAAGCCATCAATATGGTAGAAGCAGGTGCTCAGGAATTGTCAGAGGACATCATGTTGCAAGCACTTTTGAAGGGACATGAAGCTATTCAAGAGTTGGTTGATTTCCAAAATTATATTGTTGCGGCTGTTGGTAAGGAAAAGGCTGAGGTTGAACTGTTCCAAGTGGATGCTGATTTGAAGGCTGAAATTGAAGCAGTTTATTATGATCAGTTAGCTAAGGCTGTTCAGGTGGAAGAAAAACTGGCGCGTGAGGCAGCAACCAAGGCTGTTAAAGAAGAGGTCCTCGCTTCTTATCAAGAACGTTTTGCAGAAGATGACGATAAGGAAACCATTCTACGTGATGTGGTAGAAATCCTTGAGCAGATGGAACATGCTGAAGTGCGCCGTCTGATTACAGAAGACAAGATTCGTCCTGATGGTCGTCGTGTGGATGAAATTCGTCCTTTGGATGCTGAAATTGACTTTCTGCCAAATGTTCATGGATCAGGTCTCTTTACACGTGGGCAAACCCAGGCCTTATCAGTCTTGACTTTAGCCCTATGAGTGATACACAACTCGTTGATGGTTTGGATCCAGAGTATAAGAAACGTTTCCTTCACCACTACAATTTCCCTCAGTATTCGGTGGGTGAAACAGGGCGTTACGGTGCACCAGGCCGTCGTGAAATTGGTCACGGAGCTTTAGGTGAACGTGCCCTTGCTCAAGTTCTTCCAAGCGTTGAAGAGTTTCCATATGCTATCCGTTTGGTAGCTGAAGTCTTGGAGTCAAATGGTTCTTCTTCACAGGCTTCTATTTGTGCAGGCACTTTGGCTCTTATGGCCGGTGGGGTGCCGATTAAGGCACCTGTTGCGGGAATTGCCATGGGTCTTATTTCAGATGGAACCAACTACACTGTTCTAACCGACATTCAAGGTTTAGAAGATCATTTTGGTGATATGGACTTTAAGGTGGCTGGTACACGTCTAGGTATTACAGCTCTTCAGATGGATATTAAGATTTCAGGAATTACACCTGCTATTCTTGAGGAAGCTTTAGCTCAAGCTAAGGTGGCACGTTTTGAAATTCTTGATGTTATTGAGTCAGCGATTGCTGAACCACGTTCGGAATTGGCCCCAACAGCTCCTAAGATCGATAGTATTCAGATTCCTGTTGACAAGATTAAGGTTGTCATCGGTAAGGGTGGTGAAACCATTGACAAGATTATCGCTGAGACAGGTGTCACAATTGATATCGATGAAGAAGGACTCGTTCAGATTTTCTCTAGTGATCAGGATGCTATTGACCGTGCTAAAACAATCATCTCTGACCTTGTACGTGAAGCTAAGGTTGGCGAGGTCTACACCGTACCAGTTGTGCGTATTGAAAAGTTCGGTGCCTTTGTCCACCTCTTCAATAAGACTGATGCTTAGTCCACATTTCAGAATTAGCTTGGAAACACACTGAGCATGTTGAAGATGTGGTTAAGGTTGGGGATATGGTAACCGTTAAAATTATCAAAATTGATGAAAAAGGTCGTGTTGATGCTTCAATCAAAACCTTGCTTCCTAAACCTGAAAAAAATGAAGACGGGGAAAATGGAGAAGAGCATCGTCACTGCTGTTGTTCTCATCATAAACCAGACCATCATAGTGAAAGTATGGAAGCACCGAAAAAAAGTGATGAATCAGAAACGAAAGAATAAATAGAAGAATGACAGAAAATCAAGAATTGCAAGCCTTTGATGAAACCTTGAGAGAGTTTTTAACGGAACCAGACCATTTTTTGACTAGTCTGTCCTTGGTTAATCACCTCCAACATACTCCGGTATTGGCAACTCAAAGCCTTTATGCAGTTGAAGTAGAAGGGAAGAAGGTTGTTCCTGTCTTTACAAGTGAGCAGGATTTGCAAACCTTTAAAGATACTCAAGATAGTGCCAAAGAGCAGACTTGGGTAAAATGTTCAAGTTTAGATATTCTATCTCAGCTTGTTGAGGCAGAACTTTTTGGCCTTGCTTTTAACCTTAAAGAGGAGGGTGACTTCTCGAACACCACTCTTTTTGCAAGCAGTGAATTAATTCAATTCATCAACTATTTTACTCAGACTCTTAATAATCTTCTGGGTGAGAAAAATCAAAAGGCAGATCCTAAGGATAAGATTTATCTTGTTCCAGCCTTTGTTCACAAGCGCGAGGAAGATGGTCAGGATGACCGTTTCTTTGCGACTATGTCGAATGCAGAGGGGCAGAGCTATGTGCCTGTGTTTACAAACTTGACGAGCTTTGCTAAATGGTACGGGAGCGAGACTTTTGGTTTACCTTTCCGTAAGGCTAAAGGGACCATTCTGCAGTGGCCATTGGCAGAAATTTACCAGCCTTCAAGTGGCGAAAATGAGTTGGACAAGGTTCAAGGTGTTGTCATCAATCCTTTTGATGAGCATCCTGAGTTAGTCGATTGGGCTTATTTTGAGGATGATAGCAAGTAATCCTGGTATTATCAAACCTCTGAAAAGATAATAAGGCGACAGTAAACAATAATGATATAAGGAGTGACCTATATGGGGTGGTGGAAAGAAAGTATTGATATTGTAAAGAAAAATGATCCAGCGGCTCGGACAAGTTTGGAGGTTCTTTTAACCTATCCTGGTCTCAAAGCCTTGGCCGCTCATCGTATCTCACATTTTCTCTGGCGCCACAATTGTCGACTCTTAGCTCGTATGCATAGTCAATTTTGGCGATTTTGGACTCAGATTGAGATTCACCCTGGGGCTCAGATTGCTGAAGGTGTCTTTATTGATCACGGTTCTGGCCTTGTCATTGGTGAAACAGCTGTGGTTGAAAAAGGAGCTATGCTCTATCACGGTGTTACTTTAGGTGGTACTGGTAAAGATGTCGGAAAACGTCACCCAACCGTTCGTGAGGGTGCATTGGTTTCAGCCCATGCTCAGATTATTGGCCCTATTGAGATTGGAAAAAATGCCAAGGTAGGTGCAGGAGCTGTGGTTGTTGCCGATGTCCCAGAAGATGTTACGGTAGTTGGTGTCCCTGCTAAGGTCGTACGTGTTCACGGTAAAAAGGATGAAGAAGTGATTCATGACATTGAGGAAGGTCGTGAATACTATAGCGAAAAGCTAGAAGATCTTCTAAAAGCAGCTAGCTTTCACTCATCACGTCTATAAGGAAAGAAAAAGATGAGACTCTTTAGTTCAAAGGTGACTCGACTGACCGTTGTAGGTCCACTCGCTCTTGTTTACATTGCTTTACATAGAGGGGATTATAGCAGGACTGCTTTATGGTTTTGTATCTCTTTTTTGTGGGCTGGTATTGTCTACAAGCAACGTCACAAGTGAGACTTGAGTTGTGAAAAAATTGTTCAAAAGTAATCCTTTTTTGGTCTTTTATTTTATATAGTTGGGAGCTTTGTTTCTGCTTTGTTTCTTTTGGCTCAAGGTCTGCTAGTTGCGGCCATGGGGATTATCATTCTCGTTATACTCTTATGTTTATACTTAAACCATTTTAGGGATAAAAAATAGTCTCCAATTAATTGAAAGGAATCTCTAGTGATAAAAATTTATGATACAATGACACGTTCGCTCCGTGATTTCGTACCTTTGACAGAGAACACTGTCAATATGTATGTTTGCGGACCAACCGTCTACAATTATATTCATATCGGAAATGCCCGTTCAACAGTAGCTTTTGATACCATTCGTCGTTATTTTGAGTATCGTGGTTACACTGTTAACTACATTTCTAACTTTACAGATGTAGATGATAAGATTATCAAGGCGGCCAATGAAGTTGGTATTTCGACCAAAGAATTATCAGACAAGTTTATCACAGCCTTTATGGAAGATACCGCACAACTTGGAATCAAACCAGCAACACAAAATCCTCGTGTTATTAACTACATGGATGAAATCATTGCATTTGTATCAATCTTGATTGATAAAGGTTTTGCTTATGTTTCTGAAGGTGATGTATACTTCCGAGTAACTAAGTCAAACAATTATGCTAAATTAGCCAACAAGACCTTGGAAGATCTTGAAATTGGTGCTAGCGGACGTACGGATGCTGAGACAGATCGTAAGGAAGATCCTCTGGATTTTGCCCTTTGGAAAGCTGCCAAAGAAGGAGAGATTTCTTGGGAAAGTCCTTGGGGACCTGGACGTCCAGGCTGGCACATCGAATGTTCTGTTATGGCAACTGAAATCCTTGGGGATACTATCGATATCCATGGTGGAGGTGCGGACCTTGAGTTCCCACACCATACTAATGAAATCGCACAATCAGAAGCCAAGACTGGTAAGACCTTTGCTAATTACTGGATGCATAACGGTTTTGTCAATGTGGACAATGAGAAAATGTCAAAATCCTTGGGTAACTTTGTGACTGTTCATGATATGCTTAAGACGGTTGATGGGCAAGTGCTTCGCTTCTTCCTAGCGACACAACAGTATCGTAAACCAATTAACTTTACCGAGAAAGCTATCCATGATGCTGAAGTCAATCTCAAGTATTTGAAAAATACGCACAGTCTACCACTAACAGAAGAGGTAAGCCAAGCCGAATTGCAAGCTTATCTTGATGCTTTCCAGGCGGCTATGGATGATGACTTTAATACGGCAAATGGTGTGACTGTTCTGTTTGATATGGCTAAATGGATTAATTCAGGCAACTATGATGAAACTGTTAAAAATGCTTTTGAAAAAATTCTACAAGTCTTCGGTATTGTTTTCGAAGAAGAAACTCTTGATGAAGATATCGAAAAACTCATTGAAGAGCGTCAAGCAGCTCGTGCCAACAAGGACTTTGCGACAGCAGATCGTATTCGTGATGAGTTAGCTGCTCAAGGTATCAAACTTCTTGATACCAAGGAGGGCGTGAGGTGGACACGTGACTAAACACATTGATGTAAATCTTATTAATGGTATTGCACTCGCCTTTGAGGGAGATGCTGTTTATTCCTTATACATTCGCCGTCACCTGATTTTTCAAGGACAGACTAAGCCAAATCAATTGCATCGTCTAGCTACACGCTATGTTTCCGCCAAGGCTCAAGCTAGCCTCATTGAAAAAATGCTAGAGCGAGAGCTTTTGACTGAAAAAGAGCTGGACATCTACAAACGAGGTCGTAATGCTAAGAGTCATACCAAAGCTAAAAATACGGATGTTATTACCTATAAAATGTCAACAGGCTTCGAGGCAGTCATGGGTTATCTTCATATGACCGAGGATATCGACCGTCTAGAAGAGTTGGTTGCTTGGTGCATTGATGAAGTTGAAAAAGAAATCTAAAAATTCTGCTGAGAGCAGGATTTTTGTTGTTTAAAATTCATCTAGATTGTGAAAAATAAACGATGTCTAAAAATCAAGATTGTTTGAGAATCAAAGTAATTCAGTGTTTTAACAATAAAAATAAGATAAAACTGATATTTAGAGGCTTTAAAATGAGGAAATTAAGGAGTGTCTGACACGTGTAATCCCGATACTATAACGTTTTTTAATAAAACTCTTTTAACAGAAAGTTAAAGAAGTCTATAATGTTAGTAAATGAGTCTATATCAAAAATGAGGAGGTGAATGAAATAGCTAAGGAAAAAGTTTTCTATACAACTTTTGTTGTTTTGATTTTGTCTAGTTTTATGTTGCAAACAGGTAAAGCAGACGAAGTTCAGGTGAAATCTGATGAAGCTAAAATAGATTATGTTAATAGTGAGGCATCAGCTCCGTAAGTTGATTTTTCTTCAGTTGAAGCCCAGGTAGAACCACCCAGTCAAGTAAGCTCAGTGGTAACCTCAACGTCACTGATGGTTTTCTCTTCATGTGAGACAGATGAGGCGCTTCTTGAGGTGCATTCTCAAGTTGATATTGTAGAAACGAGTGTTTCTATGGCTAAACCTCATTCAGAAGAGGCTCGTGTCCAGGCTCTTGGTGAGGACCGATCAGTAGCTGGATCTGAGCGAGGAGATTCAAGCCCAATATCTGAAGTGGCTTAAGAAACTGATAGATCTCTTGTATAGACAACTGCAGAAATAAGTCAGTTGGATAAAAGTATAGATTGAGAATTTGATCTATTCGTCAGAAGTAACCTTTACAGACGAACTTATCTCAGAGATTTCCGGAAACAGTTCAACAAGTGCAGGATCAATTGACATCTTACAAGCAGCAGGTAAAACCGTTACCCAGGCTGCGAGAAAGATTGCGGAATCAATTGCAGATCTAGATACAATTGGTAAGCAGACTTTGGCTGCTGCAAGGGTTGTTTTATTTCTTCTAGTGCTTTACCTAGCGGAAATTACATTTATTTAATAGGCTTTGCCTCGTAAGAGTGCTTTTTTTATGATAGAATGGGCATATGAAAACAACTAAAGAATCAATCCTAGACATTGTTTATGGTGTGCATGCTGTAACGGAGAGTCTAGAAGCTAATACTGGAAACAAACTCTATATTCAAGACGATCTTCGAGGGAAAAATGTGGATGCTATTAAGGCCTTGGCAGCTGAAAAGAAGGTTTCCATCTCTTGGACACCAAAGAAAACCTTGTCTGATATGACAGGTGGGGCTGTTCATCAAGGTTTCGTCCTTCGTGTGTCAGAGTTCGCTTACTCTGATCTCTCAGTTATTATGGATAAGGCTGAGCAAGAGGAGAACCCTCTGATTCTCATTTTAGATGGACTTAATGATCCTCATAACTTTGGTTCTATCCTACGAACGGCTGATGCTACTCAGGTGACAGGAGTTATTATTCCCAAGCATCGTGCTGTAGGGGTAACACCTGTCGTTGCCAAGACATCAACAGGGGCGGTGGAGCATATTCCGATTGACAAGAGTGACTAATCTTAGCCAAACCCTTGATAAGCTAAAAGAAGCAGGTTTTTGGGTATTTGGTACAGATATGGATGGTACAGCATCTCATAAATGGAACACAGCTGGCAAGCTTGCTCTTATCATTGGTAATGAAGGTAAGGGGATCTCTGCTAACATCAAGAAACAAGTTGATGAGATGATTACTATTCCTATGGGTGGCCATGTGCAGAGCCTAAATGCCAGTGTGGCAGCTGCGGTTCTTATGTATGAAGTTTATCGAAACCGATTGTAACTATGAAAAAAAGAATACTTCTGGTTGATGGTTATAATATGATTGCCTTTTGGAAAGAAACCCGTCAACTCTTTAAGATCAATCAGCTTGACGAAGCTCGTGAAACACTGCTTCGTAAGCTTAATCATTATGCCAACTTTGAGCATATTGATATCATCTGTGTGTTTGATGCCCAGTTTGTTCCAGGGAATCGTCAGCGCTATGATCAGTACCGTGTCAGTGTTATTTTTACTGAGGAAGACGAGACAGCTGATAGCTATATTGAGCGCTCAGCAGCCGAGATGAATACTATTCAAAATCTAGTTGAAGTAGCAACTAGCGACTTAAATGAACAGTGGGGCATCTTTTCTCAAGGAGCTTTACGTGTTTCAGCACGTGAGTTGGAGGAGCGTGTTAATACCGTTAAGTCGGATTTAGACAAGATGTCAGCACATATTGACTTAACAACCCCCAAGTTACGTCCATGGGACGAAACACAATTAGGAAAATTACAGAACCTTTTAAATGAAATAAAATAGAGGGATATATGACATTTAAAATTTTGACAGATTCAACAGCAGATCTAGATGAAAGATGGGCTCAGGAGAATGATGTTGAACTTATTGGTCTAACCATTACGCTCGATGATATTACTTATGAGACCGTTGGCCCCAATCGATTAACGAGTGACCGTCTGTTGGAAGCTATGAAAGAAGGAGGTCAACCGACCACAAGTCAGGTGAATGTAGGTCAATTTGAAGAGGTTTTTCGTCGTCACGCTCAAAATGGTGATGATCTCCTTTATCTGGCCTTCTCATCAGTGCTTTCAGGTACTTATCAAAGTGCTGTTATGGCGCGTGACATGATTTTGGATGAGCATCCAGAAGCTGTCATTGAGATTGTAGATACCCTGGCGGCAGCAGGTGGAGAAGGTTATCTCTCTATCTTGGCGGCAGAAGCTCGTGACCAAGGTAAGAGTTTAGCCAAAACGAAAGCCATGATTGAGGACATTCTTCCACGTTTACGAACTTATTTCTTAGTTGATGATCTCTATCATCTTATGCGTGGGGGCCGTCTTTCTAAGAGCTCAGCAATTATTGGTAGTTTGATTAATATCAAGCCTCTTCTTTGGCTAGACGATTCGGGTAAGTTGGTTCCTTTGGCTAAAATCCGTGGACGTAAAAAAGCCATTAAAGAAATGGTGTTGTATGCTACTCAGGATATTGGACATAGCACAGCGATTGTCGCTTATGCTAATGATTTAGAAGCTGCTGAGAATCTAAAAGAACAATTGTTAACAGTTAACGGCATTGAGCAAGTTCTTATTATGCCACTAGGTCCAGTTATTTCTACCCACGTCGGACCAGGGACATTAGCCGTCTTTACGATTGGTGAGAAAGCTAGATAAAGTTAAAGTAAAAAGAGTAGTAAAATGCTGCTCTTTTATTGTAAAATGGGACTGTCAAGTGAATTTGACACGATGTAAAGGCACCTTAGCTAATATGTCAAGGATATTGGATAGTGTTTCAAAATGAAAAAGGAGATAATGTACTCGTTACGTCAGTAGCGAAAGGAGAGTTTTATAATGAATATCAATGAATTAAGAAAAAAGAATAATCTTAGTCAAGATGGGTTTGCTAATTTATTCCATGTATCTAGACAAACGGTTTCTAGTTGAGAAAATGGGAAAAGTTATCCCGATGTTGAAATGCTCATTAAAATTAGTCAACACTTTGGAATCTCAGTTGATGACTTAGTCAAAAATGAAATGCAATTGACGACTAACAACAAATCCAAGACGAACTCTCGCTTATGGTTGATTGCTCTACCAATTTTTGTCCTCATTTGTGTAATAGCCGTTGGTATTTGGAATAAACACAATAGCCAATCAGTTAATTTTTCCATGAAAGATGATAAAACTTATAAAAGTAATGATGCGGCACAAACCTCTCTGACAGTGGCTAAAGGATATTTTACAGTTCCAAAAGCTGGTAAATTAGAGGTCAAGGTTAATGCGACGACAGATAATGGCAACCTTCACCTAACTATCGTAGATAATAATCATCATCACTATTATCAAATAGATGGTGATGACTTAAAAGATTCACAAAAGCTCTATTTTAAAAGTGGAGACTATTGTATTCGCATTACAGCCGATGCTTATACAGAAAAAGTTGTTAGTTTGGATTACAATATTAAAGTTAATAGTTAGTGACTTGTTTGAAAAAGCACATGAAATCTTTCATTGCTTTATTTATAGGCTTTATTTATAGCTAGCCATAAGAAAATTTTATACCTGATTTCCTCCATATTCGACTGATGAAGTGATATAATTTTTTAAATCAAAGGAGGAAAAGACATGGCTTTGACTTATGCTGTACTTGGAAGTGGTGCAATGGGACTACGTTTTGGGCTGCTATTAAAAGAACACCTCGGTGCTCAAGTGGATTTTATTGATACGTGGGAAGAGCAAATCGACACGGTTAGAAAACAAGGTGGTGTTTATCAATCACGTGATGGTAAAAATCGTCATCTGATTCCAATTAGCATTCAGACACCAGAAGAATACCAAGGGAAACCAGATGTTTTTATCATTTTTGATAAACAAATGCATTTGTCACAGTTGCTCGAACGAAGTAAGCATTTCTTCCACGAAAATCAATATGTTTTCACAGGAATGAATGGCATGGGACATATCGAGAAAATCAATCGCTATTTTGTGCCTGAAAAAGTTTTAGCAGGAACTTGTCTGATTGGAACGGTCTTGAAAGACGCAGGAGATGTTGATTTTATTGGAAAAGCAGGTGCTGGTTCTATTAATATTGCCGCTCAATCAGGGACGGTCGATGATGTTCAAAAGCAGATAATAACTGAATTTGAAGCCTCAAACCTCAATCCAAATCTGACTGATAATTTTTTAGGAACACTTTACACAAAAGTTGTGTTCAATTCTGTCATCAATACCATTTGCACCCTTTTTGAAATTCGTATGGGACAATTCATTGATTATGAAGGTGCCGAAAAACTAGGATGTCAATTAATTGATGAAGCTTATAACGTTGCCGAATTAGCGGGCATTACTCCTCTGAATAGTCGTGATGAAGAATGGGAGACTATTCGGTATGTTAGCGCGGAAACAAGCCCTCTGCATTATCCGTCAATGTACCAAGATATGAACAAAGGACGTCAGACAGAAGTTGATTATATCAATGGTTATATCTATGATTTAGGCAGGACTTATAATTACCAAGCAAAAACGCATGACTTTTTACGCCACTTAGTTCACTTAGCAGAAAATACCCGTAAATTCCGCTAAGCGTTTTCTATGAAAAAGAAGAAAAAATCGCTAAAAAACTTAGAAAAGATGGTAGGTAAGTGTTGCCTTGGACTTGTTTTTTTGATATTATGTTAAACGGTATTGTTTACCCCATTTGAAAGGCCCCGGAACCTTCCAAATATACTTTTCGATGGGAAGGGACACCCATCACTCGTAAACAAAAATCGAACTATATATAGGAGAAATCATGAACAAAACAACATTTATGGCTAAACCAGGCCAAGTTGAACGTAAATGGTATGTCGTTGACGCAACTGATGTGCCACTTGGGCGTCTTTCTGCAGTAGTTGCTAGCGTACTTCGCGGAAAAAACAAACCAACTTTCACACCACACACTGATACAGGTGATTTCGTAATCGTTATTAATGCTGAAAAAGTTAAATTGACTGGTAAAAAAGCAACTGATAAGATCTACTACACTCACTCAATGTACCCAGGTGGTTTGAAACAAATCTCAGCAGGTGAACTTCGTTCTAAAAACGCTGTTCGTTTGATCGAAAAATCAGTTAAAGGTATGCTTCCACACAATACTCTTGGACGCGCACAAGGTATGAAATTGAAAGTCTTCGTTGGCGGTGAGCACACTCACGCTGCACAACAACCAGAAGTACTTGATATCTCAGGACTTATCTAATTCTAAGAGGAAAGGAGCACTAATATAATGGCACAAGCACAATATGCAGGTACAGGACGCCGTAAAAACGCTGTTGCACGCGTACGTTTGGTTCCAGGTACTGGTAAAATCACTGTTAACAAAAAAGATCTAGAAGAATACATCCCACACGCAGACCTTCGTCTCGTTATCAACCAACCTTTCGCAGTTACTTCAACTGAAGGTTCATACGACGTACACGTTAACGTTGTAGGTGGTGGATACGCTGGTCAATCAGGTGCGATCCGTCACGGTATCGCTCGTGCACTTCTTCAAGTAGACCCAGACTTCCGCGATTCATTGAAACGCGCTGGACTTCTTACTCGTGATGCACGTATGGTTGAACGTAAGAAACCAGGTCTTAAGAAAGCTCGTAAAGCTTCACAATTCTCAAAACGTTAAGAAGAATCCCTCTATATCAACGTTTGCGAGCACTTTTTGGTCTTGGTTGGTCTTGTTAAAGGTCAATCAGACAAAGAATTTAATAAATTTAAGGCATCGGCTTCCTGCTGGTGCTTTTTTTCTGGCATCAAATCTAAATAATAATTCATCGTGGTTTGAAGATTAGAATGACCTAACATCTTTGAAACGTAGTCCAATCGAATATCGTTTGAAAAAAGAAATGATGCGATAGTATCACGTAATCCATGAAAGGTAGTGCTGGGAAGTTCTAATTTTTGTAACAGCTTCTTCAATCGCTGAGATTGTCTAAAGCCATCGGTGTCAAACAAATAACCATTTGATTTTGGTTGCACTGAGCGAATGATAGTGTAGACTTCATTTGTAATTGCGACAGTACGTTTTGATTTGGCTGTTTTTAAGCGAGTATCATCGTTCGTAGGACTTATGGAACGGATGATGTGAATTCCATTTTGAGAAATATCTTCAGGTTTTAAACCGAGAATTTCTCCTCGTCTAGCGCCAGTTTCGAGAGCAATCAAAGCAATGATATTAAATTCATCTTCTGTATGTGAAAGAAGGTAGTTACGAAGAATTTTCATATCGTTCATTGATAAAGACTTGTTTCGTTTCTCTAACTCTTTTCCACGAGTTTTTACAAGAGAACCAAAATCATTATCTAATAAGCCACGTGCATAAGCGTAGTGTAGCGCAGTTCTTATTTTTAATAGAACTTCGGTTGTCGTTTTTCGGGAATGCGTTTCCCCGTACTCATCAATTTTCATCTGTACTACTAAATCATCAAGATTACTGATTTTAATATCTTTGAACAGAGAACGAACAATCGTGACGGTGCGTTCATAGTTGATGAATGTGGCGGGTCGAACATCATTACGTTTAACCGTATAGACCCATGTCTCAAAGAAATCGGAAAAAGTATCTTCACGTTGAGCGATGTTCTTTCCTTTTCCTTTGAGGACTTCTTGTTGGTGCGCCCAAATTTTTTGCTTCAGACTTGGTAGTGAATGTTTTTGTTAATTGTTTTTGTTTTCCGTGTTCCATGACGGATACACGGGCACGGAAGGAGTGTTTTCCTCGTTTTTCTATTGTTGGCATATCAACTTTCCTTTCTGTATAAATAAAGTTGATAGCTGACTATTTTGATTACCTCTTTATGATAAGGTTTTTTTAGCCAACTATCAACCTGTAGTCAATTTATAGAATTCTTAGCAATGAATGCTTCTAAATCTGTAATAGTATATCGTTCTTGTTTGCCTATCATAAAGCGTTTTAAGTTATCGCTTTGACGGAAATATTTATCAAAAGACTTTGGGTCAATCCCAAGATATTGTGATGCCATTTCCCTTGTTAATAGATAAGGCATATTTGTAGTGTCTTTCATAATAGTACCTCGTATATTTTTATAATAAGAACAAGGGTTCAGTTGATATGTTATAATAACAATGAGCCCTGTGCTCAATTGAAACAGCATGTTTCAATTTAAGGAGTGTCATCAGTCTTAGATGTAGGAGTCGGGGGCTGATGACTTTTTGCTTTAATTAAATAATCATTTGTTTTTTGAACTAGTTGACCAGTTGAATCTTGTTCCAATTTATAAATAACTTTGTCGAGAACATTATTTCCGTTCTCATCTGTTTCAACTATTCCAAAATTCGGTATAAACTTTTTTAAGTTATCTGTTTCTGCATTAATGTAGTCAATTTTTGGTTTCTTTAACCCCTTGCTATTGAAGTATCTCTTTTTTCGAAACATTTCTTTGTCTGTCATTAACTCTTTTGTGATGTATTTTGTTAAATAACTAGCAGTACGTTCTTTATCTTCAATTTCTTCACAATCAGTGATCCATATGTCCAGTCAGCTAAGTTGTATATCTGTCGCTCGTTTCGTAAAAGTGGTGCACCTGTTTTAGGGTGTTTTGCTTCTATGAAATTTGCTGGGATATCTCCCAGTAGAGAATGGAAATGAACAGCACCGCTTTTGTGTAGCTCGGGAACAATTAAGTAATCAAAATTTTCATATCTATCGCGCATTTTTCGACACCATTTTAATAACAGCTCTTTTGAGCTATCATAATCTAGACTATCGTATTGTTTAGGGTCTATTGTTAGTGTTGTAAACCATTTGAAGTCATTCGCTAGTGCATACCCTCGTATTTTACGTTTGATAGCGTAGCTTTGTTTTTTCGTACGTTCTTCTTGTGCTTCATCACTTATCTCTGATTTATTAGTTGCTCCGCCCTTGTGTTTCAAACTGCCCAATTGTCGTATTTGATGATTGTGATAGACAGTGACCTCAATCATTCCATTACCAAAATTGACGATTTTCTGATTGTATTCTTCTAATATTCGTTGCTTGTAATCATCTTTATCAAATTTCATACAATTCCTCATTATTTGCTTATTCTTGTTTGTTTTGACTTTTTCGTCGTAACGTCGCCTTTTGTCGAGTAAGGCGACGGAGACTGACTCGAAGCAATCCCCAGTGTTGCAAAACCTGCGAGGAGCACCCTAGACACCGCTCTGGTATACGTGCCAGCAAAGCCGTGTTCGAGTGGCCTGACAAGTCCGACCACTCGAACAAAAAACACTGCACGCATGATCAGAGCGGAGTAAGGTGTGCTCCTCGCAGGTTCGCCTACTGGGAATCAGCATCGAGTATGGCTACTTCGTCCGTTTCCGAAAGCCTGCACTAAAGTAATAATCTTGTGACAATAGAGCGACATAAAGTCCTTGTTGAGTTAATTGTGGTTTATCAACAAAGTAGTCTAATGCAAACCACCGAGCCATCTGACGCTTATCTGAATTGATTACACGAACGGTACCATCATCAAACTCGACTACTTGGAAAGTTTTAATCATTTTTGTCATCGCTCATACCACTCCTTTGAAAGAGATAAATCAACTGTCGAAAATCATTCGGTTTATACTTCATGTGGGTGCTTCAAAATAGCTTAGACCTAATTCAGGTGTAACAGCATAACCTTTTCCGACACTGCCTAAATAAGAGCTTGCCAAATCTTTTTTATAGGCACCTGTTCCCATATGAAATAGTTCTTCTGATACATTCGCACCCATCACATATCGTGTTTGGCATTGTTCAGTAACAGCTTTGGGTAGGTCGGTAGCTAACAGACGTTGAGAAGTTAGTACAATGATATAGCCGGCTAGACGTCCTTTTAGAGCCAGTAATTTAAGCAAACGCTCCATTTCAGCTTTTTGCTTCTTATCACCGCTATCAAGTGCTGAAAGAACTTCATCAAAGATAAGAACGTGGCAGGTAGGTTCAAATCTGAGAAATTTGTGTCTAATCCTACTTGGTCAGTTGATAGATGGTTTCATAATCATGTTCCATTTGTTCGACAAGTGAAGTAAGTAAACAAAGGATTCTTTCAGCGCTTGAAGCAGTATAAACCCCTGTACTACGGAACGTTGCACCGAAGGAACTATTTTTGCATCAATAATATACAATTTATGCCCACGCTTCAAAAGCATTGCTGATAAATAGCTTAGAAAAATGGTTTTTCCTGCGCCACTTGGAGCAAGCAGAATCGTGTGACAGGCTTCTGTTGTTAAATCCCATTCAAGTGAGTCATAAATTGGGATGGGTTTATAATTGGTCATTCTCTAATACCTCTTTTCCATTCAAACGGGTAGGGGATTTCCCAAAGATAAATGTGACATATTGTGAAGCTTCTTTGTAGCTCAATAAGTTTTCAGCAATAAACTCGGATAGCTGTCCGCCTACTTTTCGTTTATCACTCACAAGCCCGTTTGAATATAATTGAATGATTATTTTTTTGTTTTTTACTTTGTAATGCCATGTGACGGAATGTTTTAACTTACCGTCTTCTGTTTGCTTTGTGAGCTGTTCCGTGAATAAGATTAGCTTCTTACGAATTTGCAATGATTGAATCGGACTGAATCTTGAAGCAAGGTAAATTATACTCACAGTCGATATGAATAAAGCTAAACCAATGGTTGAAATGGTTATAAACAAATTCGCTTCTAAATGGAAAATGTCTTTGCCGATGTTATAAATAAGTATAGGTAGAATTGCTAAAGCTAGTGAGAACATCACTGAAAAAATCTTCAATGATGTCATCACATGACTAGCAACACGAACGGTTACTGTATGCTTCATACTACTTACCCTCATTTGTGACTGGAATTAGTTTTGTAACCAGAAGCTTCAACCCTGTTGCTGAATAGCCATTGAAGGTACCACCACGCATATTTGCATCTAAAGATACATTGAATGATTCAATTTGATAGTTTTTATTGATGGCTTCGACAGCATCAATGGTTTGTCCACCAACTAATGTTAGATCAAGTTCTACCATATCCATTAATGATGTCCCTGCAACAGCATGGATTTTTTGGGTTGTTTCGTTTGTTTCTTGGTTAGTAAACGGATTGCGAACTTGTTTCACGATAATGTTTCGTGGCACACTAATCCGTTCTTTGATTGCTTCTTGAACCTTTGGACTTGCAATTAAGTCCTTTACTTTTACTGCGTTGTATTTCTCTTTGGTCATAATAATTGACTCCTTTCTTTGACAACCAACTACCAGCAAGTAATCGGTAAGTGAACCAACGAGTGATATCCCTCATTGATTTGACAACTTTCAGGAGAGTTGCTGTTCTTTTGATGTTTATAGAATATCATTTTATAAAAGAGATAAAAAAGGATAAGTATTAATTGTAATACGGTAAAAATACCGTTATAATGATATTGTTGAAGTTTTTTTAAAAAAATAAAAGGAAAAAAAGAGGATTTAAAAGGATGAAGCAAGAATACACGGTGTTAGAGATTGCAAAAGAAGCATTAACTAGGTACAGAATTACAGAAACAGAGACCATGTTGGATACAGTAGTGAAAAAAATTAGAAAAATCATTAATGCACAACAAATTTGAAGCAACAGGAATGAAAAAATCAACGCCACAGACAAAAGAAATTGGGGAGAGCGTATTCGGGAAGAAATTAAGAATGAAATTGTTCAAGACTTGCTTTTTGATTATCTGATTGACCGAACCTATGATGAGGGAGCTAAAAAAATGAAATCCCCGACATATTATGATAAGCAGGCAGAGGATAGCAATGGTGAGTGAGGATGAAACGTTAGCAATGTTAAATATGACTCGTCCAGAACAAAATGCACTGTTAGAAAATGAAGGAAATACAGAGGAAATCCATGAGAATGATGTATTTCTTCGTGAGAAAAAATTGGAGATTATGTTAGAGGCGCTATTCTCAAGGTATTATTTATTGAATGTCGAAGAATTAGTTAAAGATGCGAATAAAGTGTCTTATGCGACTCATTATAAACAAGGGGCGTTTGATAGAGAGGATATGCGGACTTTCGAGCGTTTCCATAAATGGGAGAGTTATGTTGATGAGAAGTAATAAAAAAGCGGTGATTAACCGTTTTTTTATTTTTCCTATGTTCAAAGAATTAATGTAAAATAGAAGATATAGAATTTAAATGGAGAAGAATGTATGGTGAAAATTGAACCAAAGCTCTTTGATGAGTTAAAAAAAGTTTTATCTGATTTTGGAGACAAGTATTTAGTTGGTGAAGAATTGAATCGTTCTAAATTAAGTGATGATTTAAGGAATTATGATGAAGCATTGCTTGAGGAATTATTTAAAGTGGAGTTTATTAAGCAACATTTTATAAAAAAAGTTGCGGGACAAAAATTATTTCAGATTGAACAGCTAGAGGAAGCAATTCTATATAATGATTATTGGGATACTAGCTATACAAAATATGAAAATCGTATCGGACTAGCTTCTAAAGGAAAGTTTTTAGAAGATAGTCAGGACGTAGTCTTAGATTTTCCATTTAAAGATGGTATTCTAACAGCTTCTATGACAAAAGAAGATAATGAAGATGGTTATGATGATGCTTTTTTGAATGAAGTGATTGAAAAAGATGAAATTGACCGTTTATTTGATAAGAAAATATTTGTGAACAGTAAGCGATTTGATGAAAATGGAGAATCAACAGTAACAGAATTCAATGAAGATACAGATAATTTGATTATTAAAGGGAATAATTTACTTGCTTTACATGCAATCAAGGATAAGTACGCTGGTAAAGTGAAACTTATTTATATTGACCCTCCTTACAATACTAAAAATGATAGTTTTGTTTACAACGATAAATTTAGCCATAGCTCTTGGTTAGCATTTATGAAAAATAGACTTGAAATTTCTCATGACCTACTTTCAGATGATGGAATAATCTTCATTCAATCAGACGATAATGAACAAGCATATCTCAAAATTTTAGCTTCTGATATTTTTGGGTCAAGTAACTTTGTCTCTACTGTTCCGGTGATTTCAAATTTAAAAGGGAATCAAGACCAATATGGTTTTGCAGGGACACATGAGTATTTGACAGTTTTTGTAAAAAACACTTCATTTGCGAAGTTTAATAATTTACTTATTACGGATGAATCAGTTGATGAGTGGGAAGAGGATGAAGTCGGATACTTTAAAAAAGGGGCTAATTTAAAAGCAACGGGTGTAAATGCACCAAGAACGAAACGACCAAATTTATATTATCCAATTTATATTAGTAGCGCTGGTAAAATTCAATTTGAAAGACAATCAGAAAGTGACTTTGAGCTTCTACCAATAACAGATGGACAGGAAGTGTCGTGGAGATGGAAAAGAGAAACTATGAAGAGGTTAATTGATGATGTTATCCTCGTTAAAGGAACAGATGGTTACTCTATCTATAAAAAACAAAGACCAGAGCTTGGAGACCTACCATCTAAAAAAGCAAAGTCAGTTTTTTACCGTCCCGAATATTCAAGTGGTAATGGTACAAATCAGTTAAAAACTTTATTTGGAGAGAAAAAATTTTCGTTTCCTAAACCTGAACATTTGATTTCAGATATCATTCAAATTGGTTCAAATGAAAATGATATTGTTCTTGATTTTTTCATGGGTTCTGCAACCACTCAAGCAGTCGCGATGAAAATGAACCGCAGATTTATCGGTATTGAACAAATGGACTATATTAACGAAGTATCTGTACCAAGACTACAAAAAGTAATCGCTGGGGAACAAGGTGGTATTTCTAAAGATGTAAATTGGCAAGGCGGGGGTTCATTTGTCTATACAGAACTGATGCCTAAGAATATGGGTTATCTACAAGATATTATTCATGCAAAAACATTAGATGACTTGAAAGTCGTGTACAATCGTATGTTAGAAGGAACAGATACTATGGAACCTGCTGATATTTCTTTCCGTGCTGACTTATCCAAGATTGATTGGCTACAAGGATTTGACGAAAACAAGCATCTACTTGTGAAGCTCCTTGATAAAAATGGGCTTTACTATAACTACTCTGAAATTGACGATAAAAACGTCCGTGACTTAATCTCTGATGAAGATTACACCTTCAACAAGAATTTCTATGAGGGTGGTGACTAGCATGGCAAAAGCAAGGAAAACACCCGCAAACGCTCGTCAATTTCCCCTTGTGGATCAGGCTGAACAAGCAGAAAAAGACTTGTTCAGTCAGCACCAAAGTTATGAAATCCCAGAGTATATTAACGGGAACTTGATTCATACGTTGCGTGCCTATCAGGATAAAGCTATCCGAAATTATCACTATACCCAAACACAGATTAAACCGAACCCTCAACATGTGCTTTTTAACATGGCGACAGGTTCAGGGAAAACCGACTTGATGGCAGGGCTTATCCTCTACCTTTATCAAGAGCATGGCTATCGCAACTTCTTGTTTACCGTCAATACCAACTCAGTCTTGATGAAAACAAAGGACAACTTGGTCAACGAAAACAGTGAAAAATACCTGTTCAAAGACAAAATTGAAATCGACGGCAAGCATATTTTCATTAAGCAAGTCGAACGT
>ENA-OQBT01000017-OQBT01000017.1-human-gut-metagenome-genome-assembly--contig:-NODE-17-length-98885-cov-15.743160_pt1 | contig 98885 bp, 115 predicted proteins | sample MGYA00242749_ERZ504557 | MGnify/ENA primary metagenome ERZ504557 (study PRJEB26092, sample SAMD00036243) | human gut metagenome | host: Homo sapiens | study: EMG produced TPA metagenomics assembly of...
GGTGCCTTGGCCCGGACGACCACGGAAACCTCCACGCTGGCCGCCGCCCTGGCCCGGGCGGCCGCCGGCGACGACCTTCGCCGTTGTTATTGTTGTTGGCGTTCGGACGGTTCATCGGATGCGGACGCGGAATGTCACCCGGAGTCGGGGTATGCATGCCCTGCTTGCGGCTGAACGGATTGTTACCCGGACGTGGGCCCGGAGTGTGCGGCTTCGCACCATTGGCGGCATTGTTGCCATTGCCGCCCTGCGGAGCATTGGTATTGTTATTGTTGCGCTGTGCGCGAGGTCCCGGAACCGGAGCCGGCTTGCCGCCCTGACGGCGTTCGCCCTGCGGACGCGGAGCGTTGCCGTTGGCACGATTGCCATGCTGGCGGGAATCACCCGGACGAGGCATGCGCTGGCCGGGCTTCGGGGATTCGGACTTGGACGCTGCAGGACGTGCCGGCTTTGGAGCGGCAGGCTTTGCCGCGGATGCAGCGGGAGCAGCCGGAGTGGCACGAGGCGCAGGAGTAGGCGAAGCTGCCGGGGCAGCCGGCTTCTTGGCCGGGACCGCAGGCTTCTTGGATTCGGATGCGTTGCCCTGCGCATTGGAAGCGAAAGCATTCCTCAGCTTACGGGCAACCGGAGGTTCAACGGTAGACGATGCGGACTTCACAAATTCGCCCATCGCCTCAAGTTTGTTCAAAACAGTCTTGCTGTCAACGCCAAGTTCCTTGGCAAGTTCATATACGCGTGCTTTCGGCACTCAATTTCTCCTATCTTGGGCCGCGCGCATACGAGCGCGACCGCTACTGATTCACGGCGAGCTTGTTCCTTCTCATCGTGCAACCATGTTCGTGATACCTCGTCTTTTCCCTGGGCATGACGGCACGTACCCCCACGCTTTGGATTATCGAGTCCAGCATACTCAAGCCCGTGGATTGAACGCCACGGGCTTACCGTTGCTGAAAGTGTTGGTTATTCGGCGGTTTCCCCGCTGGTCGAAGCCTGCGCTTCGGCCATCTTCTTGGCGTGTGCTCGGCGGATTCGATGCCGATCTTCCATCCGGTCAGCTTGGCGGCCAAACGTGCGTTCTGGCCTTCCTTGCCGATGGCCAGCGACAGCTGATCATCATGAATGAAGGCGATTGCGGTCTGGTTCTTCTCGCTGATTACCTGCACACCGGTGGCGACCGCCGGAGACAGTGCCGCCGCGACGAACTTCGCCGGATCGGCAGACCAGTCGACGATATCGATCTTCTCCGGCCCAAGGTTCTCCATCACCGCACGCACGCGAGCACCGCCGGGGCCGATCAGAGCGCCCTTCGGATTGACGCCCTCGGTGTTGGCGCGCACCGCGATCTTGGTACGGGCACCGGCCTCACGCGCGATGGCCATGATCGAGACGGCACCGGAAACCAGTTCCGGAACCTCACGTTCGAACAGACGGCGAACCAGCTCGGGATGGGAGCGGGACACCACGATTTCCGGGCCTTTGAGGCCACGTGCGACATTCACCACATACACGCGGATGCGCTCACCATGGCGGTAACGCTCTCCCGGCACCTGTTCACGACGCGGCAGCAACGCTTCGACGTCGCCAACGGCCACGTGCACATTGGAGGTGTCCTTCACATCCTGCTGCACAATGCCGGTGATCAGCTTGCCCTTCTGCCCGGAGAACGCGCCGAACACCTTGTCGTCCTCGGCCTTGCGGAACAGCTGGCTGATGACCTGACGCGCGGTGGCTGCGGCCAAGCGGCCGAAGTCGCGCGGGGTGTCATCATATTCCTCGCCCAGAGTCGGCGCAGGGTGCGGATTATCCTCGGTCGGCTCGACGGGGATCTCATCCTGAGCCCAAACGGTAAAGCTTCCGGCACGCGGATCAAGCTCCACACGAGCATGCTTCGCCGCGTGCGGCGTTTTCAGATATGCCAGTCGCAATGCTTCCGAGAGTGCGGCATCCAGCGTCTCGGGATCGATTCCCTGCCCAGCTGCGAGCTGGTGCATTCCTGCCAGGTCCAGTTCCATACTTCCAAGACCTCCTATATGAAGTTATTCCGAGCGCTCGGCCCAATGGTCACAGTCGACTACTAGTCTAATGTTTCATGCAGACACGCTCCCCGTTTTTCCCCTTGGCCTTGTCGACTGTCAGACGCGCCTGCGTCTTGGTGTGCGCGAGCGTCCTTGTGGCATCACTGGCCGCGTGTTCCACTCCTCGAATCGCAGGCCGCGCCGAAGCCGAACAACAGCCAAGTCCTTGCGAAAAGGCGTATGCAGACGCGACTGCCAACGCCGACATCATGGCAGACAGGTCACGCCATATCGTCATGCGCTATCTTGCCGCGCAGGAGGCGGTTTCAGATTGGGCCAACACCGCGGCATATTGCCCGGCGCGATTCGCCGATGGCACGTTGCGCAGCGCGCAGGCCCGTCACGCCGTCAGATTGATGGCCTCACGGCTTGCGATTGACATCGCACAGCCCACGCTGTCACGATGCGATGGCATTGACTCGCTCGATGTCGATACGGATTCGCTTGCAGCCATGGCTGCTGCGGAAGATCAGGTGGGGTTCGCGATGGAGGTGTTCGCCGCGCGTTCCTTCGGTCATGCGACGCTTGACATCAGCGATCGTCATAAAACCACTTCGCAACGCCTGATTTCTCTTTCCGGAGCCGAAGACAATCGTGCGAAAACCTATGATGTCACGCAGCTGCTCGCCAATCCTAATACCATCGTGGATTCCGCAACGGGCTTGTACGCGCCAACCGATGCCGTCCTGGAAATGAATTGCGCGCGCAGCGAAATCGCAGCCGTTGCGGCAAGCTCGACTTCGTCGAACGCCTCGACGAAGTCCCAAACAACCTCGGACGACCATTCGGATGACTCCCGGGAACAGTCACTGGGCATGCTCGCCAGCATGATCGCCGACCGCGTGGATCTGGCACTCGACTGGGGTTATCCGGCATTCGACGAAGCGCTATTCGCATAGCGCAGACTTGCGTACGCTGTCCGCGCAACCGTCTTCACGCAATGCGACGCAGTGTTCCCGCGAATAAGACACGCCGAGCAATCGCAGACATCGCAAAAATCCCTCAATCGGATTTGACAATCGCCAAAGCTGTGGCAAAATAATGAAGTTGCTTGTTTTCAAGTAGCACAATGGATAAGTGTCCGAGCGGTCTAAGGAGCACGCCTCGAAAGCGTGTGAGGGCGAACCCCTCCGCGAGTTCGAATCTCGCCTTATCCGCAAGTAGAAAAACCGGAGCAACGGCGCTTCGGTTTTTTTATTGCTTACAGCCCTGTGGCACGTAGGAGCACATAGGAGCCAAGGTTATTGCTTTAGACGATCTGCAACTTTTATGCCTTCAATCATCGTCTCACACTCCTTCTACCCTGAACCGCTTAAGGCCACTCAAGCCTTGGTAGAAGAAAACGTACTGACGTTCGATTATCTTAAGATGCTACGAATTGTTACGATTGCGTCTCGGTTATGGACTCGTGAGAACGTCGTAACGTCGTCGTGACATTTCACATGATTCTCGTGTTCTTTTCGGCTATATCCCGTTTTTGCGTTTTTGCGATTGCGTGATGTGGTTTTGTGATGCGATATTTGGTGCGATTGTATAGCGCAATCTTCTGTGTATCCGTACAGTATGTGCTCTTACAAAGTACGTTTCGCACGAATCGCTTCGGCACGAATCGCCAACTGGTCGTCTTCCGGATATTCGATATGTTCCAGCGTCAATCCTTGCGGAGCGATCGGACCGGTGCTGCCTTCACGCAACGGCGTCGTCATTTTTTCGGCGAACCAATCCACGGAACGTTTGCCGATGCCTACCTGCACACAACCATTAACCAACGATCGCACCATATTGCGTGCGAAAGCGTCCGCAACGATGGTGAAGCACAGCAGTCCGGATTCGACCGCAGGCGTGCGATATCGCTCCCCCATCGTATTTCCGTCGTCGATCAGCGGATGCTGCGGTATACGACGCCAATACGCGGTTTTCACCTCGCGTATGGTGGTGCCTCCAGGATTCGGGGTTGCGAACGAGCCGAAATCATGCAGGCCGATAGTCATTTCAGCTGCCTTGTTCATAGCTTCGATGTTGAGATCATCGTCGATATGCAGCACGCAATTGCGGATACGTGGATCGATTTCGCTTGATCGGTCGGCAATGCGATATACGTAAGTGCGTTCCAGTGCGGAGAAACGTGCGTCGAATCCTTCGGGAGCTTCCTCGATGGAACGAATGGCGATGTCATTCGGCAGCATGCGTTGCAGCCGTCGCTTCAACGCCATCACCGGTTCGACCTGCATATGCCCGACGCAACGTGCAAGCGTCTCCTCATTGATGTCGAGATGGCAAACTTGGTGCGACGCATGCACGCCGGTATCGGTACGACCCGCGACGGTCAGGCGCAGCGGCTCGTCATCATCGCCTTCCGGTACACGAAGAACGGTATGCAGCACTCGTTCGATTTCTCCCTGCACGGTACGCATGTCAGGCTGTTTCGCCCATCCGTAGAAATCGGTGCCGTCATATGCCAAGTCGATACGTAATCTCACGGCAATGAGCATAACAAAAGGCGCATAACAACATATGACAACGCATAACAAAAAAGCTGGGAACCTTTCGATTCCCAGCCTTTTCATCAGCTAGTCAAGCCTGCTTGATGCCAATCACTCGGCGTTCTCTGCGGTGGCTTCCTGAGCCTCAACCGGTGCCTCTTCGACAACCGGAGCTTCTTCAGCGGCAACCTTGGTTGCGGCTTCGGCTTCCTTGACCACGGCCTGCTTCGGGCTCACCGGCTCGGTGACGAGCTCGATGATGGCTGCCGGAGCGGCATCGCCACGACGCGGAGCAATCTTGACGATGCGGGTGTAGCCACCCTCACGCTGCTCCATCTGCTCGGCAATCTCGGTGAACAGCTTGTGCACGACGGACTTGTTGCGGATGACACGCATCACGCGACGACGGCTGTGCAGATCACCACGCTTGGCGAGCGTGATCAGACGCTCAGCCAGCGGACGAAGGCGCTTGGCCTTCGGCAGGGTGGTGGTGATGCGGCCACGCTGGAACAGGCTGGTAGCCATGTTCGCGAGCATAAGACGCTCATGAGCCGGGCTGGAGGCCAGACGCGGACCCTTCTTTGGTGTAGGCATTGTTTCTCCTTGAAAGCCCCGTCGGACTCAGGTGGGCAGTTGCCCGAACATCCGAATCCGACGAAGCGGTTAGGTCAAAAGCGGCGAATCACTCGTCTTCCGGCGAGAAGAAAGTGCCGCCTTCGAGGTTGTTGGTATCGAAGTTGCCCAGCGGGGAAGCCTTGAGGGCCAGACCCAAGGACTGGAGCTTTTCCTTGACTTCGTCAATGGACTTCATACCGAAATTGCGGATGTCGAGCAGATCCTGCTCGGTGTGGGCGACCAGCTCGCCGATCGTGTGGATGCCCTCGCGCTTCAGGCAGTTGTAGCTGCGCTGGGTGAGATTGAGATCCTCGATCGGAACGGCCATCTCCGGGTTGGTTTCCTCTGCCACCGGGGCAGGTCCAACCTCGACGCCCTCAGCCTGGGTGTTGAGCTCGCGGCACAGGCCGAAGAGTTCCACCAAGGTGGAGCCTGCGGATGCGACAGCATCACGCGGGGAGATTGCCGGCTTGGTCTCCACGTCCAGGATGAGCTTGTCGAAGTCAGTGCGCTGTTCAACGCGAGTGGCTTCCACGCGATAGCTCACCTTGAGCACCGGGGAGTAAATCGAGTCGACCGGGATACGGCCGATCTCGGCGTTATCCTGCTTGTTCATCTGGGCTGGCACATAACCGCGGCCACGCTCGACGGTGAACTCGATCTCGAGCTCGCCATCTTCAGCGAGAGTTGCGATATGCATATCCGGGTTGGCGATAGTGACGCCGGCCGGCGGAGTGATATCACCCGCGGTGGCCTCGCCCTTGCCGCTCTTGCGCAGATACATGACAACCGGCTCATCGTATTCGCTGGTGAGCACGATGCCCTTGATGTTCAACAGGATCTCGGTAACGTCCTCTTCAACACCCGGCAGAGTGGTGAACTCATGCGGGACGCCGGAGATACGCACCGAAGTCACAGCCGCTCCAGGGATGGAGCTCAGGAGGGTACGGCGCAGCGAGTTGCCAAGCGTGTAGCCGAAACCAGGCTCGAGAGGCTCGATGGTGAAGCGGGAACGCTGAGGGTTGAGAGATTCCTCGGTAAGTGTCGGACGCTGTGCGATAAGCACTGTGGTTATCCTTTCAGCTTCAGGCCGGTGGTGCACTCACCGGCCATAAGCGGCGTTGGATTGATGATTTCTTCTAGTGCTCAGACGCGACGGCGCTTCGGAGGACGAACGCCGTTGTGTGCCTGCGGGGTGACGTCGGTGATGGAACCGACTTCGAGTCCGGCGGACTGCAAGGAACGGATAGCGGTTTCACGACCGGAACCCGGGCCCTTCACGAACACGTCGACCTTCTTCAGACCGTGCTCCATAGCCTTGCGGGCTGCGGATTCAGCGGCCATACCAGCGGCGTACGGCGTGGACTTACGGGAGCCCTTGAAACCGACATCGCCACCGGACGCCCAGGACACAACTGCGCCGGACGGGTCGGTGATCGAAATAATAGTGTTGTTGAAAGTGGACTTGATGTGCGCCTGCCCAACCGGGACCGACTTGCGGTCGCGGCGACGCGGCTTGCGCGCGGCTTGCTTTTGAGCTGCCATTGACCCTCGTTTCCTAATAACGAATTTGCTTTGTTGTTCAGGCGATGAAACTTACGTCTCGTGGTCTGAACTGACAGCCACCTATTACTTGGTGGCCTTCTTCTTTCCGGCGACCGTGCGCTTCGGGCTTGCGGGTACGAGCATTGGTCTTGGTGCGCTGACCGCGCACAGGAAGTCCCTTACGGTGACGCTGGCCTTGGTAGCAGTTGATCTGAATCTTACGACGGATATCCGCATCGATTTCACGACGCAGATCGCCCTCGATCTTGTAGTTACCCTCGAGGTAGTCACGCAGCGTGATCAGCTGCTCATCCGTCAGATCCTTGACGCGAATGTCCGGGTTGATACCGGTCGCGGCAAGCGTTTCCTTGGCACGAGTGCGACCCACACCAAAGATGTAGGTGAGGGCGATCTCGATGCGCTTCTCATTGGGGATGTCGACTCCGGCAAGACGTGCCATTGCGATTCCTTCTGTTTTCCGCAGGTCTTGCACCGAGTCGTCCGGTTTCCCGGCCCGGGCCTGCGTACCCGGGGTTCATACCGCTTGCGCGATCTGTGACTCAGCGCCTGTACTTATTATGCCGCTGGATCTGCTCTCAGCCTGACGCTGCTTGTGGCGCGGGTTGACGCAGATCACCATGACGCGGCCGTGACGACGGATCACGCGGCAGTTCTCGCAGATCCTCTTCACACTAGGGCTGACCTTCATGGTTTTCCTTTGCTTGTGTACCTTACTTGTAACGGTACGTAATACGGCCGCGGTTCAGATCATAAGGGCTCATTTCCAGCACAACACGATCCTGCGGCAGAATGCGAATATAGTTCTTCCTCATCTTGCCCGAGATGGTTGCGAGCACGATATGCTTGTTCTCGAGTTCAACGCGGAACATCGCGTTCGGCAGTGCTTCCACTACCTGTCCTTCGACTTCAATCACACCGTCTTTAGCCATGAGCCTCGTTCCGTTCTTTGGCGATTACTATGCGTGCCCGAAGACACACCAACTTGCAAGAATACACGAAAACGGGAACTACGGCACGTTCGGCGTGTCGCAATTCCCGTTTTCGATTGATTTGTGGTATTTTATTGGGCTTTCTTATCTATACATATGCCTCAAAGCAGCCCAATCTTCAGCTATTTCAGCCGAGTTCAGCCACGATGGTGGATTGGATCTCTTCAACGGAACCGACGCCGTTGAAGGTCTTCAGCAGCCCGCGCTCTTCATAGGTGGCCAGCAACGGAGCGGTTTCCTTGGCATACACATCAAGACGCTTGGCGATGGCTTCCGGAGTGTCGTCGGAACGGCCTTCGATCTCGGCACGCTTCTTCATGCGCTCCATAAGCACGTCATGGTCAGCGTCGAGAGCCACCACAGCGTCCAGAGGAGTGTTCAGATCGGCGAGGATGGCGTCCAGTGCCTCAACCTGGGATGCGTTGCGCGGATAGCCGTCGAGGATCCAACCGTTCTTGGCATCATCCATGGCCAGACGATCCTTGACGATCTTGTTGGTCAGCTCGTCCGGAACCAGTTCGCCCTTGTCGATGTACTTCAGTGCCTCAACACCGAGCTCGGTCTTGTTCTTGATGTTGTAGCGGAAGATATCGCCGGTGGAGATTGCCGGAATACCGTAGTGCTCGCTCAGCAGCGCAGCCTGGGTGCCCTTGCCGACGCCCTGCGGTCCCATAATCAGCAGTCGCATGTTATTCTCCGTTTCATTGAGCCTCTTGCGAGGCTTTCTGATTCTCGATTGGTTACATGAAAATCGTGATACCGCTTCACGTCGAAACGGTATCACGATTTTGAGGTTTTACTTGCCTTCCTTGTGGTCAGTGCCCTCGAACAGGAATCCAGCGTACTGGAACTGTTCGGTCTGGGCCTTGGCCTGGCGCAGGGTGTCAAGGCCGACGCCTGCGATGATCAGGATGGTGGTGCCGCCGAACGGCAACTTGGTGTTGAGTCAAGCGCCATGATGAGCACGGTCGGAATAAGCGCCACGAATAGTAGGTACACGGCACCGACGGTGTTGAGCCTGTTCATCACGTAGCTCAAATAACGGCTGGTAGCGCTGCCTGCGCGGATGCCAGGAATGAAGCCGCCGTACTGCTTCATGTTGTCCGCGGTTTCGTCCGGGTTGAAGGTGATTTCCGTGTAGAAGAAGCAGAAGAACACGATCATCAACGCGTACAGTGCGATGTACCACACGGAAGTGGTGTTGGCCAAGTTGGAGTTGATCCACTTGACCCAGGACTGGTCGGATTTGCCGAACTGTGCGATCAGGGTCGGGATGGCCAGAATGGAGGACGCGAAGATCGGTGGAATAACGCCGCTCATATTGATCTTCAGCGGCAGGTAGGTGGAGGATCCGCCGTACATCTTACGGCCAATCATACGACGGGTGTACTGCACCGGAATACGACGCTGGGAAAGCTCGACGTAGATGACGAGGATCATGATGACCAGCAGCACACCGACGACCGCGGCAAACTTCGCCCAATTGCCATCGGTGCCTTTGGTGCCCCAACCGATCTCCCAAAGCTGCGGCAGGAAGCCGGAGCAGATGGACATGAAGATAAGGATGGACATACCCTGACCAAGACCCTTATCGGTGATCAATTCGGCCATCCACATGATGAGGCCGGTGCCGCCAGTCATGATGAGCACCATGACCACGAGGTTCCAGACGGAACCGTCAGGCACAACCTGGGAGCACCGGTAGTTGAACAGGGCGCCGGAGCGGGCGGTCACCAGAATGGTGGTGGACTGCAGCACAGCGAGGCCGATGGTCAGGTAACGGGTGTACTGGGTCAGTTTGCTTCGCCGGACTGGCCTTCCTTGTGCAGCGCCTCGAAGCGGGGAATCACCACACGCAGCAGCTGGATGACGATGGATGCCGTGATGTACGGCATAACGCCCAGTGCGAAGATCGATAGCTGCAACATTGCGCCGCCGGAGAAGAGGTTCACCAGACCAATGAAGTTTTCGGAGGTGCTGTTCATCGAACCGAGGCACTGCTGAACGACCTTATAGTCGACGCCTGGGGTCGGAATGAACGAACCAATACGATAAATGATGATGATACCAAGAGTGAAGAGGATCTTGTTCCTCAACTCCTTGGTTTTCAAGGCCTGGATTAACGTCCTCACCTGGGATTCCTTCCATCGACGTGCGCGCCTGCGCACCCATGCAAAACAGACTCTACCGATCGAGTCTAGCGTACGGCGTCTACCTACACGTGGAGTGTTCCATCCTTTGTCGGTTTTTTACAAGATTTCGAGGCATTGTTTTCGTTTTGTTCCCCGTACTGGACCAAAACGAAGTGAGGCCTCCCCCGTCTAAGCGGGAGAAGCCTCACTTGCAAGCTTCAGTCAGCTCTACATTCCTTGGAATCAGTCCTCGGAGATGGAGCCGCCGGCAGCTCGATCTTGGACTTGGCGGAAGCGGAAGCCTTAACACCCTTGATGGTGTAGGCTGCCGAAACCTCGCCGTCGCCCAGGACCTTGACCGGGTAGCCGTCACGCACGGCACCCTTGGCGACCAGATCGGCAACGGTGATTTCGCCACCCTGCGGGAACAGTTCCGCGAGAGCAGCAACGTTGACGACCTGATATTCCTTCTTGAACGGGCTCTTGAAGCCACGCAGCTTCGGAAGGCGCATGTACAGCGGCAGCTGGCCACCTTCGAAGCCCGGACGAACCTGGTAACGCTTCTTGGTGCCCTTGTCGCCACGGCCCGAGGTCTTACCCTTGGAGCCTTCACCACGGCCGACGCGAGTGCGATCCTTCTTGGCGCCCGGAGCCGGCTTCAGGTCATGCATCTGCAGAATATCTGCCATAATCAGTCAGCCTCCTCAACGGTGACCAGGTGACGGAGGACCAGCAGCTGGCCACGGAGGGCCGGCGTGTCTTCACGGGTCACGGTCTTGCCAATCTTGTTCAGGCCCAGAGTCTGAGCCGCAGCACGCTGCTTCGGAGTGGAGTTCACCAGACCGTGGTGCAGCTTGATGTTCAGGTTAGTCATCACTCACCGTCCTTCTGAGCGGCCTTGGCCTGTGCTTCTTCACGGGCCTTACGAGCCTCGGCGATGCCTTCGGCGCGAGCACGCAGCAGGGAGTCAGGAGCCACCTCTTCGAGGGACATGCCACGACGGGCTGCGATCTCTTCCGGCTCTTCGAGCTTCTTGAGAGCGTCGACGGTTGCGCGCACCACGTTAACGGCGGTGGCGGAGCCATCGACTTGGTCAGGACGTCGGTGATGCCAGCGCATTCCATGACGGCGCGGACCGCACCGCCGGCGATAACGCCGGTACCCGGAGCAGCCGGACGCAGGAGCACGGTGCCAGCAGCATCATGGCCGATCACCGGGTGAGTGACGGTGCCCTTGATGCGCGGAACGGTGAACATGTGCTTCTTGGCATCCAGCTGGCCCTTAGCGATTGCAGCCGGGACCTCACGGGACTTGCCGTAGCCGACACCCACGGTGCCGTTGCCGTCGCCAACCACCACGAGGGCAGCGAAGCTGAACGTACGACCACCCTTGTGGGTCTTGGACACACGGTTGATGGTCACCACGCGATCGAGCATCTCGTTCTCGTGAGATTCCTCACGACGGTTGCGACGCTCGCCACGACGACCCTCACCACGCTGGCCACGACGGGACTTGCGATCCTCGTTGGTAGCTTCAGCAGCAGCCTGAGTGTTCTGAGTTTCTTCAGCCACTTGGGTTTCCTTTTCGTTGTCGCTCACAGTGCCAGACCTCCCTCGCGGGCGCCTTCAGCGACAGCTGCGACGCGGCCATGATACTTGTTGCCGCCACGATCGAACACAACCGCGGTGATGCCTGCGTCCTGAGCCTTCTTGGCAATCAGTTCGCCGACCTTCTTGGCAGCTTCGGTCTTGGTGCCTTCGAAACCTGCGAAATCGCTCATCAGAGTGGATTCGCTCACCAAGGTAATGCCCTTGGTGTCATCGATGATCTGGGCAACCATGTGACGGTTGGAACGGGTAACCACCAGACGCGGGAGCTCCGGGGTACCGCTGATGCGCTTGCGCAGACGAGCGTGACGGCGCTGAAGCGCGACCTTCTTGCCCTTACCGAAAATCTGGACGCTCATTACTTACCAGCCTTTCCAGCCTTGCGCAGGATGCGTTCATCCGAGTACTTGATGCCCTTGCCCTTGTAGGTTCCGGAGCGCGAAGCTTGCGGATGTTAGCGGCGCACTGGCCGACAGCCTGCTTGTCGATACCCTTGACGATCACCTGGTTCGGATTCGGCAGTTCGAACTCGATACCTTCCGGCGGCTCAACGGTAATGGTGTGGGAGTAACCGAGGGAGAACTCGATACCCTTGCCCTTCGCCTGAGCACGGTAACCGGTGCCGATGATGTCCAGAGTCTTGGCGTAACCCTCGTGCACGCCCTTGACCATGCTCGCCACGATGGAACGAGCCAGGCCGTGCTTTGCACGGGTCGGACGCAGATCGTCAGCCGGAACGAGGATGATCTCGTTGCCTTCGACCTGAGCGGTGATGCCTTCCGGAATCTCGTAGGAGTCAGTGCCCTTGGCGCCCTTGGCGGTGAAGGACTGACCGTCGATCTTGACTTCCACGCCAGCAGGAATGGTGACGGGGAGCTTACCAATATGCGATGCCATGTTTCAGCTCTCCTTTCTCACCAAACGAAAGCGACGATTTCGCCGCCGATGCCTCGATCGAGGCATTCCTTCTGGGTCAGCAGTCCCGAGCTAGTCGAGATGATTGCGATGCCAAGGCCACCGAGCGGCATCGGCAGAGCATCGGACTTTGCGTAGCGACGCAGGCCCGGCTTGGAGATGCGCTTGATGCCCTGGATGGAACGCTCGCCGTTCGGACCGTACTTGAGGGTGACCTCGAGAGTCTGGCCGACCTTGGCTTCCTTGGCGGTGAAGTCCTTGATGTAGCCTTCACGCTTCAGGATCTCGGCGATGTTCGCCTTGAACTTGGAGTACGGCATATCCACGGTCTCGTGCTTTGCCGCGCTCGCATTACGCAGACGCGTAAGCATGTCTGCGATCGGATCTGTCATTGTCATTTGGGCTTATTGCCCTTTCTCGCCGTGGTTTCCGCCGCCCGCACGCTCCATTGAGCGATTGGGCCGCGGACCTTCAGCGTCGTTATTTACCAACTGGACTTCGTAACGCCGGGCAGCTCGCCGCGGTGGGCCTTCTCACGAAGGCAGATGCGGCAAAGGCCGAACTTGCGGTAGACGGAGTGAGGACGACCGCAGACCTGGCAACGCGTATAAGCGCGCACCTTGAACTTCGGCTTAGCGGCCGCCTTGTTCTTAAGAGCGGTTTTTGCCATATCAGTTCTCCTTGAAGGGGAAGCCGAGGTGCTTCAGGAGCACGCGAGCTTCCTTGTCGTCCTTGGTGCTGGTCACCACGGTGATGTCCATACCGCGCTGGTGATCGATCGAATCCGGATCGATCTCGTGGAACATGGACTGCTCAGTGAGGCCAAAGTTGTAGTTGCCCTGACCGTCGAACTGGTTGCCGTTGATGCCACGGAAATCGCGGATACGCGGCAGAGCCATGGTCAGAAGGCGATCCAGGAACTCCCACATACGCTCGCCACGCAGGGTGACGTAAGCGCCGATGGCCTGTCCTTCGCGCAGGTGGAACTGTGCGACGGACTTCTTAGCCTTGGTGATCTTCGGCTTCTGGCCGGTGATCAGGGTGAGGTCCTTGACTGCGCCTTCGATAAGCTTGGAGTCGCGAGCAGCGGCGCCAACGCCCATGGAGACGACGACCTTCTGGACGCGAGCGACCTGCATCGGGTTGGAGTAGTGGAATTCCTTCTCCAGCTCCGGCACGATCTGCTCGTTGTACTTCTGCTTCAAGCGCGGAGTTGCCGGCGCTTCGACAGTGGTATCGGTCATGCCAGCTCCTTTCCGGACTTCTTGGCAACACGCACACGCACGGTCTTCACCTTGCCGTCGCGAGCCTCTTCCTTTTCGACGATGCGCACGCGGGTCGGCTGCTTGGTCTCCGGATCGATGACCATCACGTTGGAGCGATGGATCGGAGCCTCGACAGCACGATGCCGGCCTGCTGGCCCTGCTGCGTAGCGCGAACGTGCTTCTTGACGATCTGCACGCCTTCAACGATCAGACGATCGTCCTTGAGCACCTGCTTGACGGTGCCCTCCTTGCCGCGATCCTTGCCGCGAATGACCTTGACCAGGTCGCCGCTCTTAATCTTGGCTGCCATGTCAGATCACCTCCGGGGCGAGGGACACGATCTTCATGAAGCGCTTGTCGCGCAGTTCACGACCGACCGGTCCGAAGATACGAGTGCCCTTCGGTTCACGGCCAGAGCGAGAATGACGGCGGCGTTCTCGTCGAACTTGATGTAGGAGCCGTCCACACGACGGTGCTCCTTGACAGTGCGGACGACGACAGCCTTGACGACGTCGCCCTTCTTGACCGACCCGCCAGATGGCGTCCTTGACGGAGGCGACGATCACGTCGCCGATGCCGGCATAGCGTCGCTTCGATCCGCCGAGCACTCGGATGGCGAGGAGTTCCTTCGCACCCGTGTTGTCGGCGACATGAAGCCGCGTTTCCTGCTGAATCATTGATTCTCCTTAGCCGAGCTGGTTCTCCCCAAGCACCCCGCCTGCCTGCTTGAAGCAGGCGGGGTGACTCACGGAGCCTTGCCGAACTTATTTACTTAGCGCGCTCGATGATGGTATCGAGACGCCAACGCTTGGTCTTGCTCAGGGGCCGAGTCTCCATAATACTCACGAGGTCGCCAATGTGAGCCTCGTTGTGTTCATCATGGACCTTGACCGTACGAGTGGAACGCACGACCTTGCCGTACAGCGGGTGGGTCGAACGCTGCTCGAGCTCGACGGAAATCGTCTTGTCCATCTTATCGGACACGACGTAACCGCGACGAACCTTGCGGAAGTTACGCTCTTCAGCCATTACTTCTCCTCAGCTTTCGTTTCGGTCGCCTCGGGGGCCTGGCTGATGCCGAGCTCACGCTCGCGCAGGACGGTGTACATCCTGGCGATGTCGTGCTTGACCGCCTTGAGGCGGGCGGTATTTTCGAGCTGACCGGTCGCGGACTGGAAGCGCAGGTTGAACAGCTCTTCCTTGGACTTCTTGAGGAAGCCCTCGATCTCCTCGTTGGTCTTCTCGTTCAGATTCTTCATGGTGTAGTCTGCAGTTCCGACTGCCATCAGATGTCACCGCCTTCACGAGCAATAACACGGCACTTCATAGGGAGCTTGTCGATTGCGCGGCGCAGAGCCTCGCGAGCGACATCCTCGGACACGCCACCGATCTCGAACATGACGCGACCCGGGTGGACGTTAGCGATCCAGAATTCCGGAGTACCCTTACCGGAACCCATTCGGGTGCCGAGCGGCTTCTTGGTCAGCGGACGATCCGGGAAGATCGTGATCCACACGCGGCCACCACGCTTGATGTAGCGGGTCATGGCGATACGAGCGGCTCGATCTGACGGTTGGTCACATAAGCTGGAGCAAGAGCCTGAATACCGAAATCGCCGAATGCGATCTCGTTGCCGCCCTTGGACATACCACGGCGGACCGGACGGTGCTGCTTACGATACTTGGTTCTCTTTGGGATAAGCATTTCTCAGCTCACTCCTTCGTTTCCGTTGCGGCAGGTGCCTCAGCTGCGGCCGGAGCCTCTGCTGCTGCGTTCTGCTGCTGGGCAGCGTTACGCTGACCACGGCGCGGACGGCGATCGCCGCGACGTCCCTGGCGGTTGTTGCCCTGCTGTGCCTGCTGCTCTTCGAACTCACGCTCGGTCATATCGCCCTTGTAGATCCAGACCTTCACGCCGATGCGGCCGTAAGTGGTCTTGGCCTCGAAGAAGCCGTAATCGATGAGGGCACGCAGGGTCTGCAGCGGAACGCGACCCTCGCGATAGAACTCGGAACGGCTCATTTCGGCGCCACCAAGGCGGCCGGAGAGCTTGATACGGATACCCTTGGCGCCTGCACGCATGGCATCCTGCTGGGCCTTACGCATCGCGCGACGGAAGGTCACGCGGTTGGTCAGCTGCTCAGCGATGCCCTGTGCGACGAGCTGGGCGTCCAGTGCTGCGTTCTTCACTTCGAAGATGTTGAGCTGGACCTGCTTGCCGGTGAGCTTCTCGAGCTTGGCGCGAACGCGCTCAGCTTCGGCGCCACGGCGGCCGATGACGATGCCCGGGCGAGCGGTGTGGATATCCACACGCACGCGGTCGCGGGTACGCTCGATGACGATACGGGACACGCCCGCACGCTCAAGATCCTTGCTCATGGCCTTGCGGATGGCGTCATCTTCGAGAACGAAGTCGCGGTAGCGTTCGCCAACCTTGTTGGAATCGGAGAACCACTTGGAACGATGGTTCTCAGTGATTCCCAGGCGGTAGCCAAACGGATTGATCTTCTGACCCATCTTTAGCGGTTTCCTTCCTTGTTAGCGACGACGACCGTGATGTGGCTGGTGCGCTTGTTGATACGAGCGGCACGGCCCTGTGCACGAGCGCGGAAACGCTTGAGCGTCACGCCTTCGTCCACATAGGTCTCCTTCACGACCAGGTCGTTCTCACGGAACGGCTCGCCGGCCTTGTCGGCCTTCACGCGAGCGTTCGCGATGGCGCTCTCCAGGACCTTACGCACCGGAAGGGATGCGTCCTGCGGAGCGAACTTCAGAATGGTGATGGCTTCGGTCGCTTCTTGCCTCGGATGAGGTCGACCATACGGCGAGCCTTGCGCGGCGTCACGCGGACGTGACGAGCGATTGCTTTAGCTTCCATGTGTCCTTACTCTCCTTTAGCGGCGTGCCTTCTTGTCGTCCTTCACATGACCCTTGAAGGTCTTGGTCGGGGCGAACTCACCGAGCTTGTGGCCAACCATGGATTCGGTGACGAACACCGGAACATGCTTGCGACCATCGTGAACGGCGAAGGTGTGTCCGATGAAATCAGGGGTGATCATCGAACGACGGGACCACGTCTTGATGACGTTGTGCGTACCCTTCTCGTTCTGCTCGTCGACTTTCTTCTGCAGGTGGGCGTCGACGAAGGGGCCCTTCTTGATGCTACGAGTCATCTACTCGACACTCCCTTACTTACGGTTCTTACCATTCGGGCGACGACGAACAATCATCTTGTTCGAAGCCTTCTTCGGACGGCGGGTACGAACCTCGCCCTTGCCCCACGGAGAAACCGGCGGCTTGCCACCGCGGGTACGACCGCCGTGCGGGTGATCGACAGGGTTCATGGATTCACCACGGGTGATCGGGCGCTTGCCCATCCAACGTGCACGACCTGCCTTACCGAGCTGGATGTTGGCGTGATCGGAGTTGCCGACCTCACCGACGGTTGCGCGGCAGCGAGCATCCACGTTGCGGATTTCTCCGGACGGCATACGCAGCTGGGCGTAAGCGCCATCCTTAGCGACGAGCTGCACGGCTGCACCAGCGGAGCGGGCGATCTTGGCGCCACCCAGCGGGCGGAGCTCGATTGCGTGCACCACGGTACCAGTCGGGATGTTGCGCAGCGGCAGGTTGTTGCCCGGCTTGATATCAGCCTGGGCGCCGGTCTCGATGACGTCACCCTGCTTGATACCTTCCGGAGCGATGATGTAGCGCTTCTCACCGTCTGCGTAGTGCAGCAGTGCGATGCGGGCGGAACGGTTCGGGTCGTACTCGATGTGAGCGACCGTTGCCGGCACGCCGTCCTTGTCCCAACGCTTGAAGTCGATGAGACGGTACTGGCGCTTGTGACCGCCGCCACGATGACGGGAGGTCATACGGCCGTAAGAGTTACGACCGCCAGTCTTGCTGAGTTTGCGAACCAGCGACTTCTCAGGCGTAGAACGCGTAAGCTCGGAGAAGTCCGAGACGGACGCGTTACGGCGGCCTGCAGTCGTCGGCTTATAAACGCGGATAGCCATAATCTAGTTCTTCCTTTAACTTTTCTCGGCTAGCTTCAGTTACCGAAGATGTCGATCGTCTGGCCCTCGGCGACGGTCACGATAGCGCGCTTCTGATTGACGCGCTGGCCGAAACCGTTGCGGGTGCGCTGACGCTTGCCGGCGCGGTTGAGGGTGTTGACGTTCGTCACCTTGACATTGAAGATCTCTTCGATTGCCTGCTTGATCTGGACCTTGTTCGCGTTCGGGGCCACCACGAAGGTGTACTGACCGCGATCGGACAGAGCGTAGCTCTTCTCAGAAACGACAGGCTTGAGGATGATGTCGTGTGCGGGCTTGTGAATAGCGACCATGAAAATCAGGCCTCCTTTGCAGCCGGCTCAGCCTTCGCAGCAAGGAAAGCGTCGAAGCCTTCCTTGGAGAAGACCACGTACTGAGCGGTGACCACATCGTACGTGTTGAGCTGATCGGCGAAGATCGGGTGAACGGTCGGGATGTTACGAACGGAAAGCCATTCGTTCACATTCTCGCGAGAGAGCACCACGGTGGTGAACTTGTTCTCGGTCACCGGGGTAAGAGCGGCAACAGCGGCCTTGGTGGACGGGGCTTCGGAAACGCCGAAGTCCACGACTGCCACGCGACCTGCGTTGGCGCGATCGGAAAGCACGTACTTGAGAGCAGCGGCCTTCATCTTCTTCGGGGTGCGCTGGGAGTAGTCACGCGGCTGCGGACCGAACACGGTGCCACCGTGGTACCACTGCGGTGCACGAATGGAGCCCTGACGAGCACGACCGGTGCCCTTCTGCTTCCACGGCTTGCGGCCACCGCCGGAAACCATGCCGCGAGTCTTGGTGGCGTGGGTGCCCTGGCGAGCAGCGGCGCGCTGGGCCACCACAACCTGGTGGATCAGCGGGATACGGGACTGGACTTCTTCGGCGGAGAAGCCGAAGATCTCAGCCGGAGCCTCAACGGTTCCGGTTGCATTGCCCTGGTTATCGGTAACGTTCAGAGTAACGTTTGCCATGATTTATCAGGCTCCCTTCACTGCCGAACGGACGAGAACGATGCTGCCTTCGGGCCCGGGATGGCGCCCTTGATGGCGAGCACGCCGTTCTCAACATCCGACGAAACGATGGTGAGGTTCAGCGTGGTGTTGGTTACATGACCCATGCGGCCAGCCATACGCTTGCCCTTGAGGATACGGCTCGGGGTAGCGCATGCGCCAACAGAGCCAGGACGACGCTCGTTCTTGTGAGAGCCGTGGGTACGACGATAGGACTTGAAGCCCCAGCGCTTGATGGTGCCTGCGAAGCCCTTGCCCTTGGTGGTACCGGTCACATCGACCAGGGTGCCCTCCGGGAACAGCTCAGCGGTCAGCTCCTGACCCGGCTCGAACTCTTCGGCGTTATCGGTGCGGACCTCAGCGAGGTGACGACGCGGGGTGACGCCAGCTTGGCGAAGTGGCCGGCAAGCGGCTTAGTCACCTTGGTCGGGTCAACCTGGCCGTAGCCAAGCTGAACAGCCTTGTAGCCGTCGGACTCTTCGGACTTGACAGCAGTCACCACGTTGGTGGAGACGTCAACGAGGGTCACAGGAACGAAGAAACCGTTCTCGTCCCAGACCTGAGACATGCCGAGCTTCTTGCCCAGCAGTGCGGTGCGATTAGACATAATGGTTCCCTCCTCCCTTACAGCTTGATCTCGATGTTCACATCTGCGGGCAGATCAATGTGCATAAGGAATCCACGGCCTTCGGGGTCGGGTCCACAATGTCGATGAGACGCTTATGAGTACGCATCTCGAAATGCTCGCGAGAATCCTTGTACTTGTGAGGAGAACGGATAACGACGAACACGTTCTTCTCGGTCGGGAGCGGAACCGGGCCAACCACAGTTGCGCCCGCGTTCGTCACCGTTTCGACGATCTTCTTCGCCGATTGGTCGATGACCTCATGGTCATAGGACTTAAGCCTGATGCGGATTTTCTGTCCCGCCATTGCCTTCCGCCCTTTCTAGCGATTCGTTAGTTACTGTTTACCAGCCTGCTTCTCAAAGGGCACCGGCGCAGAAGACCCCCGAAACTGTGGAAGTTCCGTGGTCATACCACATCAGTGCGCAGCCATGCAGTTTTCACTCTCGTGATCACTGTGCCACGCTCGCTTTTTTAATTCCAATTTGCGAGCCCTAAAATCAGGCAACTTCTTTATTTAAGCATCAGGGGTAGTCTTAAGAAATCCTCGCGTGTCGCGGTCTCAAGTCCTGTTTTCAAGTCCCTGAAAACGAATGAGATGCACATTGCCGATCGTCTGTTGCGATCATAATGCAGCATCATCCGAAAATGCTTTTCCACATATAAAAAACGAGGAATCCGGTTGAACGAATCCAACCAAATTCCTCGTTATCTATGATGCTTGCCGATATAACGCAAGCACCTTATATGTAGGTCACTGCTGATGGCCTATACATGAAGCGACTCATGCACGCTCGGAAGCTTCTTCCGTGGCGGCCTCGCCCTGACGCTGGACGCGCAGCTTGTGTCCTTCGGCCTGGCTGACGCCGTAGTATGCGGCGATGGCGATGTCCTTCATATCCTCGATCTGCGGGATACGCGGATTTGCCGGAGCGCACTGATCCTCATAGGCACGCATGCCGATCTGATCGAGGATGGACCAGAAGTAGTCCTCGTCCACACCGCACTCCTGGAAGCTCTTGTTCATGCCGAGCTTGTTGTCACGGTAGTCCTCGACGGCCTTGGCCAGGTTCTCAACGCCCTCTTCCGGAGTCTTGCCCGGGTTCACGCCAAGGTTCTTGGCGATCTCCTGGTAACGTTCCGGAGCGATGTACTTGTTGTACTTCGGCCAGCTGGTCGGTTCCTCCGGAATGGAGCCGTTGTAGCGGATGACGTACGGCAGCAGGATGGAGTTGGTACGACCATGGGCAACGTGGCACAGGGCACCGATGGTGTGGGCCATGCCGTGGCACATGCCGAGGAATGCGGAGCCGAATGCCATGCCGGCCATGGTGGCGGCGTTGTGCATCTTCTCCTGGGCCTTGATCTTGTCTTCACCCGGCTCGCCGTTGACGGACTCGGCGAGGTTGTCCCAAATCAACTTGGCCGCGTGCAACGCCATGCCATCGGTGAAATCGTTGGCATAGACGGAGACGTAAGCCTCGAAGGAGTGGGTCAGGGCGTCGAAGCCAGCATCGGATGCGAGCTTGCGCGGCTGGGTACGCGCCAGCACCGGATCGACGATGGCGACGGACGGGGTCAGCGCGTAATCGGTGATCGGGTACTTGTAGCCGGTCTTGTGATCGGTGATCACAGCGAACGGCGTGACTTCGGAACCGGTGCCGGAAGAGGTCGGGATGCACACGAGCTTGGCCTTCTTGCCCAGCGGCGGGATCTTGAAGGCGCGCTTACGGATATCGAAGAACTTCTCACGCACGTCGGAGAAGGAGATTTCCGGGTGCTCGTACAGCAGCCACATGATCTTGGAGGCGTCCATCGGGGAACCACCGCCGACGGCGATGATGGTGTCCGGCTCGAACTCCTCACGCATCATGGTGGCACCGCGCTCGACGGTTTCGACGCTCGGCTCCGGCTCGACGTAGTCGATGATGCGGAAGGTCACACGGTTGGAACGTGCGCGGAGCTGGTCGATGATCTTGTCGACCACACCGAGCTGCTCCATGACCTTATCGCACACGATGACGGCCCTCTCGATGCCGTACATGTCGCGCAGGTACTTGATGGCGTTCGGCTCGAAGTAAGTCTTGGCCGGAATCTTGAACCACTGCATGTTGTTGTTCCTCCGAGCGATGCGCTTGATGTTGAGAAGGTTAACTGCCTGAACGTTGCCAGACACGGAGTTGCCGCCGTAGGAGCCGCAGCCGAGGGTCAGCGACGGTGCGATGGCGTTGTAGATGTCGCCCACGCCGCCGAGGGAGCTCGGAGAGTTCCAGATGATGCGGCATGCGTGCATGCGCTGGCCGTATTCGCGGACCAGAGCCTGATCGTTGGTGTGGATGGCTGCGGTGTGGCCTGCACCATGCTTGAGCATGGCTTCGCACATTTCGAAGGCCTGTTCCTTGTTGTCGGACTTCAGTACGGCCTGGACCGGAGCGAGCTTCTCCATGGTCAACGGCTCGTTCTCGCCGACCTCCTTGCACTCGGCGGCAAGAATGGTGGCGTCTTCCGGAATCTCAAAACCTGCGGCCTTGGCGATGTACTGCGGGGACTTGCCCGGCACCACAGAGTTGAGCTTCGGGGTCTGGCCGGAATATGCGGTGCAGCCGAACATGTACTGCTCGAGCTTGGCCTTCTCTTCGTCGTTCACGAAGTAGCCTTGCGGCGCTTGAGTTCCTTGATCAGCGGAGCGTAGACTTCCTTGTCGGCGATGATGGCCTGCTCGGTGGCGCAGATCATGCCGTAATCGAAGTGCTTGGAGAGCACCAGATCGTTGGCGGCGCGCACGATGTCGACGTTCTTGTCGACATATGCCGGAGCGTTGCCAGCGCCGACGCGAGGGCCGGCTTGCCGGAGGAATATGCCGCCTTGACCATGCCCGGGCCACCGGTGGCGAGGATGGTGGCGATACCATCATGCTTCATCAGGCGCCGGTGGCTTCGATGGACGGGTGCTCGATCCACTGGATACAGTTCTCAGGAGCGCCTGCCGCGATGGCTGCGTCGCGCACGATCTTGGCGGCTTCGACGGAGCACTTCTGTGCGCCCGGGTGGAAGCCGAAGATGATCGGGCAGCGGGTCTTCAGCGCGATCAGCGACTTGAAGATGGCGGTGGAGGTTGGGTTGGTGACCGGGGTCACGCCGGCGACGACACCGACCGGTTCGGCGATCTCGTCGATGCCCATGACATCGTCTTCACGAATGATGCCGACGGTCTTCTGACCGGCAGATAGTTGGTGACGTGCTCGCAGGCGAAGATGTTCTTGGTGGCCTTGTCTTCCACCAAACCACGGCCGGTTTCCTCAACGGCCATCTTGGCGAGCACCAGATGCTTGTTCAGTGCTGCGACGGAAGCCTTGGCGACGATACGGTCAACCTGCTTCTGATCGAGCTTTTCGAAATCGTCAAGAGCCTTCAGGCCCTTCTTGACCAGAGCGTCGACCTCAGCCTCGGCTGCGGCGAGCTTCTCTTCCGGAGTCGGCTTGGTCGGCTCTTCCTTCTTTGCGTCTGCCACTTGAAGTCCTCCTCGATTCTTTGGGGGTTTGCAAAGTAGTTTCCCGTTATTCCATCCGCCTCGAAGCGGATGGACGCGTTGCTGGTCTTTTGTGACCTAGGACACACTTTAGTGAGTATGCAATATGATGTTCCACTGTGTCGTGTCGCAAGAGAAATGTTATCTTCTGTTCATTTAATGTTTAGATTGCGTTCTTTTATGGAATCAAAAAGCCTCAAAAACATCATTTTGAGCGTTTTTGTTGCTTTTTATCATAAATCACACACACTTTCTCAAGTCTCACCTCCATATCTTTTATAAAAGTATTTTCTATATGATGTCAATCATATCAAACTTTTACAAAGTCGATTTATTTATCTTGTTCGTCCAATGTATTTTTTCCGCCAGCCAGTAGGAGTTTCGCCTGTTTCTTCAAAGAAGCGACGATTGAAATTCGAAGCGTTACCATATCCGCAAGCGAGACGAATCGAAGCGACGCTTTGATTCGTGGTCGTCAGCAATCTGCATGCATGCCCGATACGCAATCGTCGAACAAAATCCGAAAACCCTATTCCCGCAGCCCTTTTGAACAGACGAGAGAAAGCCGAAACGCTCATTCCGGCCTGGCGGGCGGCCAAATCCATGCTAATTTCACCGCTCAGATGCGATGAAATGTACTCGATGGCATCATTGACCACACGTTCCGCACCACTGCATACAGCCGGATCGTATCCGGACGCAACCACCGTATAGGATTCATCTGCGGGGGCATGCGCGAACACATCCAACACACGAATCAGATCACTAACACGGCAAGCAAGACTATGTTCCTCCATGTTTTCCAGAATCGAACCGGCCTGACGAGCGGATTCACCGCTCAGCACCAATGCCTGCCCCGCACGTTTCAACACCATTGCAAAACCAGACGTTTCCGGAAATCCAGACATCAGCAGACGCATGGTTTCCGGACGCACATGGCACACCACATCACGCTGACGAAGCCGCTCCCCCGGAGCGATGTCGGACACCCAATTATGCGGAAGATTTGAACCAATCAGCGCAACCTGCCCGGCCTCATACGGAACAACGGCATTGCCCGCCATCATCAATCCGGTACCTTCCCGAATCAGATGAATTTCAATATGAGGATGATGATGCCATTTCGCCAACGAGCTTGGGTAGCCATGCTTCGCCCAACGCACCGAAGCCTGCGCGTCCGGCACAATGATCTCCAATACGCCGGAATCGTTCGGACTTCCACCTTTCGGCACGAATCCACCAAAAGAGGTCTGAGCCAAAGCCGCCTTCCCATGCCGATTATCGTTGACTTGTGCAACAGCACCCATGACACAGACCCCTTTCGTCGTTCCGTAACGTGCGTAACGTCAGTCGTTTTTCACGGTAATCTGCAGCTTGATGTCTCCAGGACGCCCCTCGGCCATGCGATCGAACGCCGCCTGGGCATCCTCCATCGCATAGGTGTCGGTGATGAATGGCTTCAGATTCAGTTTACCGTTAGCCACGAGGTCAATGGCCTTCTGATACACATTGGCATAACGGAAGATATTTTCGATGCGCACCTCGGTAGCCTGCAGCTCCGTAATATCGATGGCCACCGGATTGACCGGAATGCCAACGATAACGGCAGCGCCACCGGGAGCAATCAGCTTCCAGAATGTCTCGTATGACTTCGGCGAGCCCGAGCACTCGAAAGCCACATCAGCACCCCAGCCCCCCGTTTCCTCGCGGACGCGCCCCACCAGATCCTCCTTGGTGAGATCCACCGGAATAATACCTGGAATCTGAGCCGCAATCGCCAGTTTGATTGCCGACACATCAGAGATCAGCACCTTGGAAGCGCCACCCGCCAACGCGCACGACGCGGTCAGCATGCCGACCGTGCCTGATCCGGTGACCACGCAGACATCGCCCGGCTTGATACGAGCTTGGTGGCGGACCACATGCCCACAGCCAACGGTTCAAGCAGCGCACCCTCACCGAAGCTCACATTGTCGGGCAGCTTGTAGGTGAACGCCGCAGGATGGTTCACCGTTTCACACAGGCAGCATCAATCGGCGGAGTGGCAAAGAAACGCACCGCAGGATCGACGTTATACATGCCCAGTTTGCTGGCACGCGAACTCATATCCGGAATGCCGGGCTCCATGGCCACACGATCGCCCACCTTGAAGCCTTCGACGCCAGGACCGACCTCAACCACCGTGCCGGAAGCCTCATGACCGAGAATCATCGGCTGCTCCACCACATATTTACCCACGCGACCATGCGTGTAATAATGCAGGTCGGAACCGCACACACCAACGGTATGCGGCGCGATCTTCAGCTCGCCTAGACCAGGTGCGGGGACGTCAGGCACCTCACGCACATTGATGACGCCCTGCTCTTCGAGAACGACTGCCTTCATGATTATTCTCCTTTGTGGATAATGATGTTTTTTTGAGAAAAATGATGATTGAGCAATTGATATTCAATTGCGATTAGTTACGTTCGATCGCGGTAATGCGATGGCCACGATCGTCAAATCCGGGTTGATGAGGATGAATGCCGAGCGTGACCAACGATCCGATCGCATAGCAGATCGCATACGTCCAGCACACGCCGCCGAATCCGATAGTGGAAATCAGCACCGTCGCAATCAGCGGACCGAAAAACGTAGTCAGGCCGGAAGCGAGATTATGCGCGGAAATCGCAGCACCCTTATGTTCCGGTGCCAACGCGGGAAACACGGCTCCCATAGGAACGAAAGCGGAAATTCCCAATCCAAGAACAACCGCATCAGCGCACATAAGCACCATATTCGCCCCGAAAAACTGCGGAATGTAATACATGCCCAGCGTGCCGATCACACAGAACCAGCAGCCAAACCAGCGCATTTGCCTCATCCAACCATACGAATCACCCATACGACCCCAGAACACATTGCCGAAAATGGTGACCACAAACTGGAATCCCCAAATCTGACTCCATTGCGAAACCTCAAACCAAGCTCCGCCACCATTGTTGGTAGTGGCTAAGTAGAGCGGCATGATGACGGGAAAGCCATACAACGTCAGATTGCAGATCACACGCACCACCGCAGCCAATGCAATTTGGCGATTATGCACCAGAATGGTGGCTCCTCGACTAAGCTCGCGCAGCTTGTCGGCATTGCTCATGGAAGAGGTGTCAGCACCCTTGCTTTTCGGCACCAGCAGCAGGCAAATCAGCAGTCCAGCTATAGAGAACGGCAACGAAAGCCACAGCGAGTAGTACTCGCCCACCAGCGGAATGGTGAAACTCGGCAAATATGCGCCGAATACGCCAATGCCGAACGAGTAGGCGGCCCAAAACCACCCCATAGCCGACGCGAGCTTGGCGGGATCGATGGTTTGCGCCATCAACACCACGAACGAGTAGATGAACAGCGGGTAGCCAACACCTCGCAACGCATACACGCCTAGCATCAGCGGATAGACGCCGCTCGGCAGCGCCACACCGACGAACAGCAGATGCAAAACAACCCAGGCGCTTGCGCCGATCAACATGATGCGTTTGGCACCGAACATTTCAGCCAGCACACCGGACGCCCAGCCGGCAAGCGCAGCCATCAGCCCGTACATGGTGAACATCAGCGACGATTGCGAAGAGCTGAATCCCTGGTCCACGATGTATTTGGACAAAAAGGTCAATTCAAAGCCATCGCCGGTCATGAACACCGCTATGGCGATCAAGCCGGCCAATAGCGTGCGCGGCAGACCTATCTTCATAACATGCCTCTTTTCTTGGTGGAACGTCGTTGTCACCGTCTCAACTTTTTTGTTGATAAACATATTTTCAACGCAGAAAAGTGGTAGAAAATCCCTTATACACGGCCATTTTTTATACTTTTTTGCAACACCCGTTATTTCAGACCAACACAAGACATAAGGAAAGGACTTTTATGAAGTAGTCTTGGAAAAGAAGTTGCGCAGGAAGGATCAACCAGTGAAAGCCCAATCCGCCCTATCGGTCAAAGAAGCCAATCTCAAGGCCATGACCGCGTTCATCTACACCCAAGGTTCAGCCACCAAGCAGATGTTCGAACACGAATTAGGACTCAGCCTGCCAACCATCACGCAGAATCTGCGCGCCATGGAGCCGACGGGCTCATCGTCAAAGGCGAGATGCAGCAATCCACCGGTGGACGCAAAGCGCAAATCTACGAATTCGCGGCACACTCCAGCGTGGCGATCGGCGTGCGCATCCAAACCACACAAATCACGGCCATCGCCATTGATCTGAACGGCAAATCCGTAGCTACCAGACAGCGCACACTCCCCTATCGCAACAACGACGCCTACTACCAGCGCATGAATGGCATCATCAACGATTTCGCGCAAGAACTGGCGAAACAAGGCAGCACGGTACTCGGCGTGGCCTTCTGCATGCAAGGCATCGTGTCGGCAGACGGACAGTCGATCACTTTCGGCAAAATCATGGGCAACACCGGCCTGAAACTCAGCGAACTCAGCCACGGCCTCAACTATCCGTCGCTGATGATTCACGATTCCGACGCTTCTGCCATGGCGGAACTCTGGTTCGACCACAATCTGAAGGATGCCGTCTGCATCTACCTCGAACGACGCCCAGGAGGCGCGGTCATCGTGGACGGATCGCTCTACCAAGGGCCAAACCAATGCAATGGCTCAATCGAACATATGACGCTGATTCCAGGAGGCAACACCTGCTACTGCGGGCAACAGGGCTGCATGGACACGTATTGCTCGCCGGAAACGCTGATGGAGGACGGCGAAAGCCTGCCCGGCTTCTTCTCGGTATTGGAACAAGGCGAGCAGGAGCACCGCAAACGATTCTCGCAATGGCTGGATTATGTGGCGCTGGCGGTAACGAACATTCGCTCGGTGCTGGCCGGTGACGTGATCATCAGCGGTGAGGCAGCACAATATCTCGATGATGACGATATGGCCGGACTACGCGAACGCGTGGTGGAACATACGCCATTCGGCACCACGGATTTCACCCTGCGCAAGGGAATGGCACTCGACCATCAAGACATTATCGGCGCGGCCCTGCGTTTTGTGGAACCGTACGTACGCGAACTATGCGATATGTGACCGCTTTTACACATATATTAATCGCATTAATCGCATCGCTTGCATAACAAAAGAAGCGTGTTGCCGAACCCGTATATAAGGTTCAGCGCACGCTTCTTTGTTTTCTTCCGTCTGTTTCGCTTGCTGTATTTGTTTTCAGCGATTATTTGACGGTACTCATCTCATGACAGTTATTTGACAATCTGGCAGAATTCGATGGTTTCGCCGTTCGGTCCGTACACATTGAAGTAACGAATGCCGTGCTCCCAGAAGCTGTCGATATGCTGGATTTCGTTATCTTTGAAATTCAGTCCGAGTTTCTTCGCGTTGTCGAATGCGGCTTCGATGTCGGGAGTGTCGAATGCCCAGTGGTTGATGGCACCGGTGGTCAACGGAGCCGGATCCCCCTCCCACGTTTCGATGGTCAGATGGCCGTAACGCAGGAATGCGCAACGGTTTTCGCCGTTATGGAACAGTCCGGCCAATTCAAAACCAAGCTTCTTCGTATAGAATTCAATGGTTTCGTCGAGATCCTTCGCCGGCATGCCGGAATGCTGCAGATCGGTAGTGAATTCAGACATCGCTTTCGTCATAAAATTACCTCCTGATAATGATGAATACGATTGATTTTTCCCTTTTGTGATTAGGATATGCGCTATGCGGCGATGCCGGCGGCGCATTTGCCGTCATATTGTGACGCTTTTTTGCTAATTCCAGGCTGTTCAGGACGAATAAACAGCGTCAGCACAAAAGCAAGCACGTACAGTGCCGCATACGCCCAGCACACACCCTCGTATCCGATGGCCGGCAGCAGAATCGCAGCAATGCCAGGACCTGCGAACGTGGTTAATCCTGCCGCAAGATTGTATGCGGACAATGCCGCACCCTGCTTGCCCTCACCGGCATACAGCGTCATAATCGTCGGCAATGACGAGAATGCGCAGGTACCGATGCCCACAATAATCGATGCAATGATCATCATCACCGCATTCGCACCAAACCATTGCGGAATGTAGTAGAAGGCGACGGAACCGACGGTCAGTATCGCACAGCCGAACCATCGCATTGGCCATACCCATCCGAAGCGGTCCATGAACCAGCCCCAGAACGTGTTGAAGATCAGGGTGACCACAAATACGAATCCCCAGATGCGCATCCATTCCTCGGTTTTGAAGATATTGATTCCACCATTGTGCGTAGTGCACAAGTACAACGGCATGATTACGGGGAATCCATATAGCAGCAGATTGTTGATGATGCGAATGATGGCGCAGATTAGAATCTTACGATTGGTGACGAGAATGGTCGCGCCTTCGGCAAGCTCCTTCAACTGTTCCTTACGACTTAATCCTTCGCCTTTCAGGACTTTGTTTTTCGGCACGAACAGGAAGCACATAATGGTGCCAACGATGGAGAACGGCAGCGCGAACCAGAATGTCTTGTATTCACCGACCAACGGCATGATGAAGCTTGGCAGATATGCTCCGAACACACCGATTCCTAGAGAAAAGCAAGTCCAGAAGAATCCTGTGGCCGATGCGAGGCGCGACGGCGAAATGTATTGCGCCATCAACACTACGAAGCTGTAAATGAACAGTGGGTAGCCGATGCCGCGCATCGCATACAGCCCGAGAATCAGCGGGTATATATGGCTGGGAATCGCCACACCCAGGAACAGCAGGTGAACGCCGATCCACCAGCATGCGCCGAACATCATGACCTTGCGAGCACCGAACATTTCGGCAAGCACGCCTGCGGACCAGCCGCCAAACGCCGCGAACAGGCCATACACCGTGATTAGCAGCGACGCTTGGGAGGAGCTGAATCCTTGATCCACCATGAATTTGGAGAGGAAGGTGAGCTCGAAGCCGTCGCCAGTCATGAAAATGGCGACGGCAAGGAACCCCAGCATCAGCGTTCGCGGAACACCCAAACGCTCAAGCACGCGGATCATGTCAGGCACCAATCTTGACGACAGCCTTGGAAACGCCAGTGATCTTGCCGTCGAGGAAGTCTTGCACCTGCTCGAGTTCAAGCTCATGGCTGATCAGGCCTCCGATGTTCATTTTGCCGGAGGAGACCAGCGAGATGGCATCGCGGAAGGTGAGCGGGTTGATGAAGGAGCCTTGGATGGTCAGCTGCTTCTTGTAAATGTCGTACGTGTTCATTTCGAAATGCGCCTCCTGCGGGCCGACGCCGAACATCAGCACCTGCGCACCTTTCTTGGCGGCAGCTACGGCCTGAGCTTGGGTCGCAGGAAGGCCGACGGCTTCGATGATTACATCGTAGGAATCTTCCGGAATCTGTTCGCGGGTGGTGTTGTACGTTTCGGTGACGCCGAACTGCTCCTTGTTACGCTGCAACTTTTCATCGAAAATGCCGGCAAGATCCACCTGATGCACGCCGTACGCCTGCAGAAGCTGGGCGAAGATCTGCCCCATGAAACCGTCGCCGATAACCAACGCCTTCTGATACGGGCGAAGTTCCAGCAGATCGAGACCATGCACCGCGCATGAGACCGGCTCAACGGCGGCGGCATCACGCAGGGAAACGTTATCTGGTAGCTTGTAGACCACACTTGCGGGGGCGGTGAATTGTTCCGCAAGGCCGCCGTTGCGGGTCACTCCGACCGCACTAAGATGGTCGCAGAGTTCAGGACGTTGCGTCAGGCAGAATTCGCACTGGCCGCAGTAGATGTTCGGGTCGACGGCGACGCGGTCTCCCGGCTTGACATTGGTGACATCAGCGCCGACCGCAGCAACGATGCCAGAATTTTCGTGGCCAAGTACGATCGGCGGCACCGCAGCGGCCGATCCGGGGCGACCGTCATACAGGTCATGATCCGTACCGCACACACCTGCATATGCGGTGTTGATCAGCACTTCATCGGGTTCGATCTGCGGTGTTGGCATGTTCTGGATTTCGAATTTCTTGACACCGGTCAGTACAAGAGCTTTCATGATATGTCCTTTCCACTATGAAAGAGGTTCCGGCAGATCGTTCTGCCCGATGATTGAAAACTATACACTTTCTTAAATTCTTTTGCAAATCTCTTTTCATAAAGTTATTTGCAAAGCGTGTTGCCGCAGAAAATCAACGTTTTTCAACAACAATCACCATCACAATATGCACATCATCATCAAAAACAGCCAGAACGGCATCTCACCGGCAGAGCAGCAACCATCGATCTGACATGGGCGGAAATGGTCCCGACATAGTAAGTCAACAGATAATTTCAAAGTGTTTAGAATGAGGTTATGAAGAACCCACCTTTGCATCGTTACGCAACCCGCCCAGGCCTCTATTTCACCGACGATGGTGGCGCGGACGCCGTTGTCCGCTCAGAAACAGCAGACCAAGTGTGGTTTTGCGTACTTGAACCACTTGACCAACCGAGCGCCTTCTATGCCGACGCCGTACGTCTGTTCAACGAACCCGGACTCACGTTCATCGACCAGGCCAAAAAACAGCGCATCTGCACCAGACGCATCCCCTCGCTCAACCTTCGCGAAACACTGTTCCGCATGGACGGCCCCAACTACGGACTGTGGTACGTGCATATCCCCCAAGCCTGGGACGGCATGCAATACGGATACCGCGTCAACGGCCCATGGGATCCCGATCATGGCGTGAGCTTCAACCCGTACAAGCTGCTGCTTGACCCATACGCCAAAGGCATCGAAGGATCAATGGAGCTTGATCCCGGAGCGTTCTCCTATGAATGTGAGATCGTGAACGGCAAAGTCAAAGGTTCGCCATTCGGCCCGATGAGCACCATCGACTCCGTGGGGCGCATGCCAGTTTCCGTAGCCATAGACGACCGCGCCATCGACAAACACGCAGGGGAACCCTCGCACCCACACGTTCCGTGGAGCAAAACGGTTATCTACGAGCTGCATGTCAAAGGCTTCACCGCCAACGCGCCATGGCTGCCCAAAGAACTTCGCGGCACCTACGCAGGCCTCGCACACCCGGCCACGCTCTCATACCTGCAGGATCTGGGCGTCACTTCCATTGAGCTGCTACCGATCCAAGCCAAACAATCCGAACTGTTTCTGCAGGAACGCGAACGCGTCAACTATTGGGGATATTCGACGCTCGGCTATTTCGCGCCGGAAGCCTCATACGCCACCAAGCGCTCCCAGGAGGCCGGTGCGGCCGCAGTACGCCAGGAAGTCATCGACATGGTACGAGCCTTGCATGAGGCCGGATTCGAAGTGATTATGGACGTGTCTACAACCACACCTGCGAATCCGGTCCCGAAGGCCCGACCATTTGCTGGCGCGGCCTCGACAATCTCTCGTACTACCGACGCACCAAAGATAAGATCAGCCGCCTGTACGACACTACCGGCTGCGGCAACACGCTTGATTTCACCAACACGCACGTCACCACGTTCGCCGTGGATTCGTTGCGCTATTGGGCCAAACGCATTGGCATCGACGGATTCCGATTCGATCTCGCGGCGACGCTGGCACGTCTCGACGGTGAATTCACCCGCTACCATCCGTTCCTGTATGCATTGCGCTCCGACATGCTGCTCGGCAATCTCAAAATGATCATGGAACCTTGGGATTGCGGCCCGAACGGCTGGCGCACCGGCGAATTCGGCATCCCCTTCGCCGAATGGAACGACAGGTTCCGCGATTGCACACGCAAATTCTGGCTGACCGACGTGGATCGCATGCGCGGTGGAGAATACGGCGAAATGACCATGCAGGAGATGGCCACACGTTTGTGCGGATCATCCGACCTGTTCGCCACCGATCCAGCCGCGGTTCGACCGCGTCCGTGAATTACGTGGCATGCCATGACGCTTCACCACAGCCGATCTGACCATGTACAAAACCAAGCATAACGAGGCCAACGGCGAAAACAACCGCGACGGAACAAACGACAATCATTCCGTCAACTTCGGTCACGAGGGCCCCAGCGGCGATCAAATCATCGTGCAGCAACGGCAACGCGCCACCATGAACCTGCTGGGTACGCTGCTGCTTTCGCTAGGCACGCCAATGCTGCTTGCCGGCGACGAATTCGGCAATTCGCAGAACGGCAACAATAACGCCTACACGCAGGATAACGACACCACCTGGCTTGATTGGGATTGGCTGTACAGTACCGAACAAACGCCGGAATTGAAGCAGTTCAATCTCACTTCCCGTTTAATCACATTGCGTAAATCCCGCGATTTGTACAATCATGAGGATTTCTTCACTCGCCTGAGCGAAATCGGTTTGCTGAAGAAATCCGATCGCGTGCATTGGTATTTGCCGAATGGACAGATGCCAAATGATGCGGATTGGACGAATCCTTCCGTCCGTTCGTTCGCCATGCAGCTGCTATCCCCCGACGAGCCAAGTCTGCTGATTCTGATCAACGGTTCCGATGAGGTCACGCGTTTTCATCTGCCGAAAGACATCGAATGGGAGATGGTCTGGTCCTCATCGGAGATTGTCGGCGAATATCCGGGATTGGGAACGTCCATCGAACGGGTGTCGGAATTCGACGAAGAATCGGAAAGCAAGCCCGCGGGCAGGCTCCGCAACCATCTGCACCGCATCAACATGATGTACTGGCAAATGAAAGACGATGCGGACAATCTGCAATCCGCCGATGATGGGCTGTCGGAAGATGATCCGACATTGTGGACGCTTCCGGCATTGAGCATCAGCGCGATGAAGCAGATGCCAACCATCTAAACGCCAGTCAAAATACCGTCTGGAATACCAAGAAACCCCTCGGAAGTCGAATTTCCGAGGGGTTTCGTAATAAGCCGTAAAGCTTTAGCGCTTCGAGAACTGCGGAGCGCGACGAGCCTTGTGCAGACCGGCCTTCTTGCGTTCCACGACGCGAGCGTCGCGGGGTCAGGAAGCCAGCCTTCTTCAGGGCTGCGCGGTTCGCATCACGATCGATAGCGTTCAGAGCGCGGGCAACGCCCAGGCGGATTGCGCCAGCCTGGCCGGTGGTGCCGCCACCGTCAACGAGGACGATAGCGTCGAACTTGCCTTCGAGCTTGAGAAGCACGATCGGGGAGTTGACCTCACGCTGCAGCAGCTTGGCCGGGAAGTACTCTTCCAGGGTGCGACCATTGATGGTCCACTTGCCGGTGCCCGGAACCAGGCGGACACGAGCGACGGCTTCCTTACGACGACCGGTGCCATAGCCCGGAGCGATAGCGGAAGTACCGGTGCCAGCGCCAGCGTTGGTCTCGGTGGTGTACGAGGTGAGCTCCTCTTCGGTCTCGAGAACCGCGGAGTTGTTGGTGTTTTCAGCCATGTTTCTTATCTCCCTTCGGTTCACTTAGCCTGCTGCGAGACCTGAGCGATCTCGAAAACCTGCGGCTTCTGGCCAGCGTACGGATGCTCGGTGCCACAGATGATGTGGAGGCGATCCAGCTGGACCTTGGCCAGACGATTCTTCGGCAGCATGCCCTTGATAGCGGACTTGATGATGCGCTCAGGGTTGGTCTTGAGCAGCTTGCCGTAGCTATCGCGACGCAGGCCACCCGGACGACCGGAGTGCATGTACAGTTCCTTGCCCAACTTATTGCCGGTCAGAGCGATCTTATCGGCGTTGAGAATGATCACGTGGTTGCCGGAATCGGCGTGCGGAGCGTAGGTCGGCTTGTTCTTGCCACGCAGCAGGATGGCTGCCTGGGAAGCGAGACGGCCGAGCACCACGTCGGTGGCGTCGATGACGTACCAGTCGTGAGTCAGATCAGCTGGCTTCGGAGTGAAAGTTTTCACGATGTACCTTTTCTATATATTGTGTTCCGGACCTTCCATCAACATCTCTGCGTTGGTTAGGCGCGGAATGATGCCTTTTTCAGGTCTCATTATCCGTGGGCTCCCTGAAAGTCCTCGATGGCGAGTGGGAAAAGCGCTTTGAAGGACCCCGTAGGGAAACACAACAATCTACTAGTATATCGCCAGCCTTGACATTCGCGACACATCAACCCCTAGTACTTGCGAATACGGAAACACAGCAATCGACACGCAAAAGCCGGCGACGCTTGGCAGGTCTCCCTACCTTGCATCGCCGGCCTTCCGCCAATCGAAATCAGCTGCAATCAGCCTCAATCCGCTGCAAGCTCAGCCGCGCATAATCGCTGCGATCTCCTGCAGTCGAGTATTGTCGAACAACTGCTCCAGCGGCACGACATTGCCATCGCCGTCAGCCAGCGGAATACGCCAGTTCGGATATTCGTTGCTGGTGCCCGGCTGGTTCTGCGTGCGCTTTTCGCCGACCGCGTCGACGATGGACGCCGCCATGAGCTTGCATGGCGATCCCTTCAAACCGCGGTACAGCGCGTCGATGATCTCGTTTTCGTTGGCAAGCTCGTCTTCCAGCGCGGAAGCGTCGAGATAGCCTTCGTCGACAAGCATGCTCAGCATGGCGTTATGTTCGGCTTCCGCGGACTTCTGGAATTCTTCGACCGGACCGGACAGCAGTCCAAGCTGTTCACGCAATTTGACATGCCCGTACTCCAAGTAGCCGGCTGCCGGAGGCAAATCGTGCGTGTTGACGGATGCCAACGCATACGGACGCCAATCCTTCGGCGCACGGAATTCGCCGTCGAACTGCTCGAACCATTCCACAGCGCAGCCGAGAATGCCGTGCTCGGACAGCGACTTGGACACGTATGCCGGAACCACGCCGAGATCCTCGCCCACGACCACACCACCGGCGCGGGATGCTTCCAATGCGAGAATGCCGAGCATGATGTCAGAATCGTAATGCACGTAGGTGCCGTCCATGGCTTTCTTGCTTCCGGAATCCACCACAAGCGGAACAAGCCGAGAATATGGTCAATACGTACCGCGCCCGCATTGGAGAACATGCCGTGCACCATATCTCGGTACACCTTGTAGCCGGTCTGTTCGAGAGCGATTGGATTCAGCGGCGGCTGACTCCAATCCTGACCCTGCTGGTTGAACATGTCCGGCGGAGCGCCGACCGTGGCGCCCTTGGCAAAACGCTCCGGGTTCCACCACACGTCGGAACCGGCCGGATGCACGCCCACAGCCATGTCGGCGACGATGCCGATCTTCATGCCGGCCTCGCGCGCCGCCTGCTGGGCCGCATGCAGCTGCTCGGTGGCGACCCATTCGAGCCAACGATAGAATTCAAGCGTGTCCGGGTACTGTGCGCGAAGCTGCGCGACTTCCTCGGAATCACGATTGTACTTGCGCACCCAATCGTCGTCGCTGCCATTCGAGGCGCCCCACTTGTCGTAGCACAGGCACCATGTGGCATAGGATTCGATCTCATCGCCCACTTCGGCGAGATACTGGTCGAACTCGGCTTGACGCTGTGCGGAAAGGCCGGACTTGTAGATGATCCACAACGCCTGCATCTTGGTACGCCACATGGTTTCGCGATCCAAGATCCGCGCATTGCCGTTGAGCGGCTTGACCTGCTCATGCAGTTCATCCACTTTCGCCTTGTCTTCCGGCGAAAGCACGGCATATTCCGGCATGGATTCCGGTCGAATATAGCTGAAATTAATGAAACGGCGCGAAATCGGCAGATACGGCGATGGCTCGATCGGCGGCACCGGTTCGGCGGCATGCAGCGGATTGATCAGCATGAAGTCGGCGCCGGTCTTCTTCTTGGACTCGACGAGCAGGGTCTTCAGATCCTCATAGTCGCCGATACCCCAGGAACCGCTGGAACGAATGGAGTAGAGCTGGCCCATCCAGCCCCACAGGGAGCCTTCCTTCATGTCGTCAAGCAGCTCGATCTTTTCCGGAGCGCTGATAACGGTTGCAATCTCCGTCTTGCCACCAACGGTGACTTCAAGGGTGTGATACCCCTCGGGAAGATCTGCCGGAAGCACCAGATATGAGGTGCACACGAAGCCGCCGTCGACCTCGACCACGGTATCGCTGCCACCCTCGAGCTCGATTTTGCCGGTATACGCCCCACCGTCTTCCAGCATGATGGAAGCTTCAGGAACGTCAAGCGCTCCGCCGTGAACCTCAACCTTGCTTTCCTTGCCGACAACGTGCAGCACGGTCGGAGGAACGATACGTGTGTCGCGTTCGCGCTGAATGGTGGTGATGGACTGCTCGATCGCCCCATCGTTGGAAGCGTCGATTCCGAGCGCCTTGAGCACCGCCACGAGAACATCGTCTTCGATTTCGTGGTAGTCGCGGCTCATGCCGACGTAACTGGTGGCGATACCCACCAACTTTGCCAGGCGAATGATCGGACGGGCTAGACGCGTTGCATTTTCGGTCTGTTCTGTCATAAACAACAGTCTATGCCCCAATCACATGCACCACGCGCAAAAATCTCATAAAAATGACAACGTATGCAATTATTTTTCCGAAAGATGCCGTTCAGCGGCCCTTTTCACCTCTCCTGACGCATCCTGCGCAAGTTTTTCCAACATCTGATCAGACGTGTTCGGGTTCAAAGCAACGGCCCTACGTACCATGGAAGCAAGCACGGCAGGAGCATTCGGCTCGACGTCGACCCCCAAAGATCCCAGAAAATCAAGGGCCGTGGAATCCATACCCGGATCCTGCGCGCCTTCGAGCCGCATCTTCCAAGACGTCTGCTTGTTGCGCAACGCGACATCGCGCACTTCGAGGGACTCATCCTTGGTGAGACGCCCCACCAGCCAATTCTTATCATTGGCATTGCCCGCAACAGCTTTACGCACCTCAACGGATTCGTCGGTGGACAGTTTGACGAGAATATTCGGAAACGGCATGGTTTCCGCAAGAAAAACGCGATCTTCCAACGGTGTATGCGCATTGCCGGCGACGGCTTCCAGCAATGCCGTGGCACGCGAGAAAGCGGCCTGTTCGGAACGGTCAGGCAGCGGACGGCGCGCGAATTCGCTCAATTCGGCGGCATCCGTGGAGTGACGCAACCGCTCGTAGGTTGCGGTCAAAGGCTCGAAATCCGAAGGAACGTCTTGGTTTGATGCTTGTTCGTCGGCGTTCCCCACAACGGTTTCCACGGTATTTTCGGCGGTTTCCACGGCAGTAGTGTCTTGCGAGCTCATATCTTCGGTCATGCGTTCCACCTTACGTTATGTTCTGCTCAATATTCCATTCGTCATCGTTGGATTTCAGTATCGCACCGGGCGATTGGACGTGCCCGTTTGCCGCGGCGTGACGGTCGCATTGAACGTTTCGATAATTCGTGATTTGAATTTCTGCGATTGTTCCTGCGGAACGATAATTGACAGCACGATGCGATCGGTATATTGCGCATCCGCCTGCTCGCCGTCCACTGACGCAAGCAGATTCTGAAAGCTTCCCAATTGCGGATAGTCAAGCGTCACCTGATATTCGCAACATGGCACGATCTTCGCTTTGTTCGCCGCTTTGACCGCAACGGACGCACCCGTGGAATATGCGCGGATCAGGCCTCCGGAACCCAGCAGAATACCTCCGAAATATCGGGTGACGGCAACCACGCAATCCGTCATCTCGTTGGCGCGCAACACGTCAAGAATCGGTTTGCCCGCCGTGCCCGATGGCTCGCCGTCATCGCTCATGCGTTCGGCCAAACGACCGTCGGAACCGCCGCACACCGCAGCATAGGCGACATGACGCGCTTTCGGATGCTGGTCGCGAATCGTCTGCACAAACGCGAGCGCCTCATCCAAGGAGTCGATATGACAGGCGTCGCCGATGAATTCCGATTTTTTCTCGACGAACGCATCATGCGCGGGCTGATCGGCGGAATCGAGTATGGTCTGCATGTCTTTCAACCTACCCAATCACGCCGACCGTCCACATGTTTTGCCCATACCGGTTTTGCGGTTATTCACACGACGACGTTGAAATCCTCGCCCTTGCAGAATGCCGCAACGGATTGGACCACCTGTCTGGTGATGCCCACATAGGCGCCATCGGTGCGCCACGCGGTGTGCGGAGTGAGGATGATGCCTGGAATCGAACAGAGCGGATCGTCGGCAGTGAGCGGCTCGTGTTCGAACACATCGAGCGCCGCAGGAATGTCGCCTCGCTGGAGTCTGGCGAGCAATGCGCCCGGTTCGATGATTTCCGCACGGGCCGTGTTGATGAACATGGTTCCCGGTTTCAGAGCTTCGAGGTTTTCCGCAGTGACGATGCCTTTTGTGGAGTCCAGCAGCGGCATATGGATGGATACCACGTCGGAACCGGCAATCAGCTCGTTCATATCGTTGACTGGAGTGATATTCAGATCGGCGAACACCTGCTCCGGCACATGGGAGTTCCATGCGGACACGTTCATGCCCAAAGCTCCGGCGATGCGTGCCACGGTCTGACCGATGCCGCCAAGGCCGATGATGCCAAGCTTCTTGCCGTACAGCTCGTAGCCGTCGGCACCGTCCCAATCGCCTGTTTTGACTTGCCTGTCGAGTTTGCCGACCTGTCTGGCGAGTTCCATAAGCAGTGCGATGGTGTGTTCGGCCACGGCATGGTCGCCATAGTGCACCACATTGCATACGCGGATTCCACGTTCCTTGGCTTTGTCGAGATCGATGTAACTGGCCACGCCGGTGCCGCCGAATGCATAGCATTTGGCGTTCAACCGATCGAGGATGGAATCGGCGCAGTGGAATCCGATCACCATGATGACGTCAGCTTCGGCGCAACGTTCGACGATGGTGTCTTCGTCAAGCGTGAAATCCTTGTACATGCGCACGCGGGCAATGTCTTTGAGCAGTTCGAAGTTCTTTTCGAACGGTTCGATCATCGATTCGATGATGACGGGCATGACCACCAGTGGCAGATCGGTGCGTTCCGGTTGGGTTTCGTAGATTTCCATGTTTTCACCTCACATTGTATGTTCGAGAGTTCTTACGCATATGCGACTCACGGCATGAGGCATATTGTGCCACGGAAAACTACTGGCCAGATGAACTCGTTTGCTCCGCGGTAATATTCCATTCCTTGACCACGTTCTGATCGGCGCCCATGGAATAGAGCACGTCCCAGATACGTTGGCGCACATTGGCGTCTTGCGTTTCGTCCCAGCAGGTGCCGTCAGGATGATCGCTTGCAAGGGAACACCATTGGTATTTGCCTTGGGTTTCGTTGGCACTGGGCACCCAGTCAATGCGGTTGACACGCCACGAACCGGCCACGCCTTTCTTGCCCGCGAATTGAATACGCGCGGTAATGCCTTGATTGTTCACCAACGTGTCCGCAGTATTGGCCGATTCGGTCACGGCATTGCCCAAACCGTAGATGATCCAAGTGCCGTTGTAATTCTCGACCGGCTGCGCGCAATGGCATCCAGCGCCATAAATCACGTCGAACGCACCGGTATCGGCCAGTTCATGAGCCTCACTTTGCTGCCAGGAATCAGCGTAATCCAAATACTCCTGCACGGAATGCATGGCTATGGCCACCACATCGGCACCCTGCTCGCGAGCGGCCTTCGCTTTGGCTACCGCCTTGTCGATATCGGCTTGGTGGTTCGGGTCTCCGGATTCACGCAGACGATCCACACGCCAGTCGTAGTCAGGCGTCTGCGCGTTCAACGACACGGTTCCCGCAATCAGACCGAGCTTACCGCCACCGGTAGGCGAATCGATGACCAACGGCTTATACGAATCCTCTTCGGTTTTATAGGAGCCGGTCTGGGCGATGCCATCCTGATCAAGTGTGTCCCACAAGCGCGCGATGCCGTCAGCACCTTGGTCCCAGGAATGATTCGACGCATGCGTGCAGGCGCGATACCCCACGTTTTTCGCGGCGTCGGCCACTTCTGCCGGAATATTGAATACCGGATAGCCCGTATATGGACCGCCTCGCTGCGCGATAGGTGTTTCGAATTCGCATACGGCAATGTCGGATGCATCAATGTATTTGCGCATCGGCTCGAACAAGCCGGTAAAGTCGAATGCCGTGCCATCCGTGGCCGCGGTGTTGGCGCTGGCGTACTGGTTCCAAAGCCCCTCGTGGAACAGCAGATCACCGTTGACAAGCATGGCGATGCAGTCGGTGTCGGGGCAATCCGGAGAATTGCCATGATGCTCCGCAGACTCAGTCGCCTGCTTCTTTTCAACCGTTTTCGGCTGGCTTACCGCCGTCTCCGGCTTCACGGCAGCATCGTTCTGCTTCGGTTGAAGACTATGCACCAACAGCCAAGTTCCCGCCACAAGCACGACGGCAAGCACCGCCAATGCCGCAAACACAAGTTTGCGACGGCCGGCCGCAAGCACTTCCGGATTGGTCGCGTGCACCGCTCTTTCCTGTATTTCATGGCGCCCCTGCCTTCCTCTGGACCTTCTCAACTCATCACTTCAAGAATAACGGATATGCCCTTGCTTCTACACCCCGAAGCTGGCGATATTGTTACCGTATTTTCGACGCACCGCATCAAGCGCCGCCTCCGCGCCACGCAAACGCGCCGAATGCGTCTGCGACTGGGCGCTGCCGCCGGAGATTTCAGCACGCTGTTCGACTTCGTTTTCTTCGAGCAGATCATCCAGCGAAGGCTGAATCACAGCTTCTTCGGCAAGTACAAGCCACTGGCGCTCATTCCCGCCAAACGCACGGGGCGCGTAAGGGAAATGGCATGCGCAGACTCCGGAGCCATGCCCATCATGGAGAGCAGCAGATTGGCACATTGCGGTAGAGCACGCTCGCCGCATCCGTAGGACAGCCCAGTGTGTGCCCTTTTGTTGCGTAGCTCAAATCCGGAAACCGAAGTTTGACCATGACTTTACGAGCGAGGAAACCCCTCCTGCGCAAAGACGTGGCCACGTCATCGCAACACCAGCGGAGCATGGAGCACACCTGCCGCATGTCTTGCGTATCCGCATCGAAGGTGCGTTCCGCGCCAATCGATTTTTCCTGCGTATACGGCACGACGGGTCTACCATCCAGTCCTCGGGCCGCCTGATACAGCCCACGCGCGGAAATAGCCGATCCAGTAGCCTGTTCCAACGATTCAAGACTCATACGCGCAAGATCGGCAACGGAGTTGACGCCCCACGCATTCAGTCGTTTCTCCAAAGAAGGCCCAATGCCGGGAATGCCACGCAATGGCATCATCTGCACGAATTGCGCATGCCGCGCCACAGGAATCATAAGCATGCCGTTGGGCTTGGCATTGGTGGATGCCATTTTGGCGACCAGCTTGTTTGCCGCGATGCCTACGGAACAGGTGACGTTGTAACGCGAAACCACCTGTTCGCGAATCCACGCCCCAATGGCGCGAGGACTCCCCCACCGCAACAGCGCCCCGGAAACGTCCATATAGCATTCATCGACCGATACCTGTTCGATACGATCGGTGATCCGACTGAACACTTCCTCGAAAATGCGATGCGACATCGCGCGATAGTAGCGCATGTCGACCGGAAGGAAAATGCCGTTCGGGCAGAGCTTTTGCGCCCTGGAACTCGCCATGGCCGAATTAACGCCGTATTGGCGAGCCTCGTAGCTGGCTGCGGACACCACCGAACGGTTGCCCACGCCGATGATCACCGGCTTGCCGCGATATTCCGGATGCCTCGCCACCTCCAAAGATGCGTAGAAGGCGTCCATGTCGATGTGCAGCACCGTGCAGCCAGCCTCGTCGTGACCCCAGTCACGTTTGGCTGCTGCGATTCTCGGTGCGGTGCTCATGGTTCCATGATAACCGTTTTTCGCAAGATATTGAAACAAATGTTCGAATATAGTGCCGCACCTTAACGCAACGGCGTGTCGGCAAACCCGAAACCAGCATGGCAGCACAATTCCACAACACGTATTTTCGTTGAAATTTCAACGTTTTCTCATCTTTTTTGCGAGATATGGTGTTTTGCCCGCAAATGGATGGTATAGTTGCATGCTGTTGCGCCGTGAAAACGGTAAAACAGTGGAGTCATGCCTGAGTGGCCGATAGGGGCACCCTGCTAAGGTGTTAGTCGTTTTTAGCGGCTCGAGGGTTCGAATCCCTCTGACTCCGCCTTGAGGGTTTTCGGAGAAATCCGGAAGCCCTTTTTTCATGCCAAAACGGCGGAATACCAACGATTTCAAGACATACGGCACAAACAGAGAATGTACGGAAATGTACGCCAATGTCAACATTTCCGGTACCCAGCAAGGTACCCGAGTTGAGTACCCAACAAGACATGCTGACGACTGCACTGCAAATACGCCATAGTGTCCGCGCTAGTCATGAGCGGGGGGAGTTCAGTCTTCCTCATAATCACCCCCGTTCACGCTCACCGCCACGTCCAACGATTGAGACGCCACATCCGACGGAATCCACGCAGAGACGCCCCTATACGGCGAAATATCCGGCCTAGGACACTTCAAACAACTCCTAGCCTGCACCAATAGCCGCGCGACGCCGAACAGGGTCTTCAATGGCCCGAGCCTCCGCGAAACGCCACCGACGAACCAAACGACGGAACCGGTGAAAAGTCGGATAATCAGTCTCGAAATCCTCCTGCACGCGCAACGGCAAACCATTATGCGGCAGGGACGATCCACAAAGACCGTCCCTGTTTACATATCAGCATTTATACATCAACGGCATGCCGTCACAGGCCGAATGCTTTTCGATCCGTTTCGGTAAGCCAATCCGTCCGCATGCCCGGTTCTTGGCATAAATGCATGGCGGGGCATTCCTCACCGATGCAAGGATCCCATACAGGGAGCGGCGTTCCGTCACGGTCCGTTCCGTTGGGATCGCCATTGGCGGCGAAATTGGTCCAGTACAGCCCCATTCGCCTTGCCAGATCGTAATGCCATCCAACGAACGGACGCCAGCATTTCGCAAGGCTTCCAAAGGAGAACCACAGGTCGGACGAATGGAAGGCTCCGGCATCATCCCCCGGCATAGCGACATCGAAATGATAGTAGTATGGCGCGGTTCCACCGCTTGCGGTCCATTTGCGGATCAGCGTGAGATTGCCGAGCTGGCCGACATGCACAGGCTTCCCATCTTCAGTCGAAGCGATGAACTCATTGGTCGTGTTGCCGACCAGCATGTCGACGTTGTTGGCCTTGCAGCCCTCGACGATACGCTCCTCCTGATCGGGAAGGAACAGGCCGTCCACGCATGGCACCCAATTGACGATCATCGACCAGTCATCTTCACGTCCGCTGTCCGGTGGAACAGGCAGGGACTCGGCGGCTTCCAATACCGTTCGGGCCGGGATTGCACGGGCCTGCTCCAGCGTGGAGACACCCAATGCTTCGAACAGACGGATTCCGTTGGCCTGCGCATGCTCCAGCGTGTCCTGCCGCGCATTGAAATACCCTAGGCCTGCGCCGGATTGCATGATGGCTTTCTGAAACAGGCCATGATTCATCGGCGAGCAGATCTGGGCCAAGACGCTGGCGGCACCGGCCGATTGGCCGAAAACCGTGATGTTTTCCGGATCTCCGCCGAACTTCGCGATGTTTTCCTTCACCCATTGGATTCCGGCACGCTGATCCAGGAATCCGAAATTCGCATATGGTTCGCCGTCGCCGCGTTCTACGGCCTCCTCATGCAGCAAAGGGTGCGTCATAAACCCAAATGCATTCAGACGATAGGCCACACTGACCACAACGACGCCGTTCGCTGCGAGACGTGTGCCGTCGAATTCCTTTTCACATGTGCCGCCGCATTGATAGCTCCGCCGTAGATCCAGACCATGACCGGCAGCTTTTCGGAGGCTACCATGCTATCCGCACCATATCCGCGTAATGCCGGAGTCCAAATATTCAGGTAGAGGCAATCCTCGCTCATCGGCACGGCCGGATCGGTGCCCCATTCACGATCATAGAAATCATCGGAGGCGCCCGGCGTCGGCTGCATCGCGGTAGGCCCGAAATCGAAGGCTTGCAGCACACCATCCATGGCAGGGCCGGCTGCGGCGCACGCCAGCGCAGACCGCCGACGGGAGCTGGGCGAACGGGACCCCTCGGAACACGGTGATGCCCTGATCTTCCGCCGCCAAGCCTTCGACAGTTCCTTGCGCCACTATGACCTGTCGCTTCATTGCTCTCTTCCTTCGTATCCGGCGTCGAATACGCAAAGTCGCAAAAATCGGCGATTCCACCGGTCTCTTTTGTCGAATACAGGAACAATCCGATACGGCAACCTGTGAAATGATCCATTTTGAAGATCATCCGGTGCGCTGTCCCCAATGGACACCATTCGGATTCCGGCGTATCCGCATCGCGGTAGAAGAACGTCACTTCATCCTTGCAATCGGTGAAATCATATACCGCGCGCAGGCGCATGCAATCCGCATCCGCCATGATTTCCGCATCCGTTACGGCTGGACTGTCCCAATCATCGTCGGAGAAGATGGAATCGTCATTCACCGGCTTGTATTGGACGGTCAGCATCGTACGGCCGTTCCTTCGCGTAAGCGCGATGTAGGAATAGCATCCTTGGAACGCCGCCAATCCGGCGAAGTCGCCATCATGCAATGTCGACGCGTCGACGGTGACTTCGGCCACCGTCACCGGCCCCATCGTGCGCTGCGTCAGCGTGTTCCATGCATGATTGAGATTCGAGCTGATGCGTCCGGAATGCAGACGGAATGCTCCCGGACGTTCCGTCAGTGACCAGTATTCGTTATGTGGGATGTGATTGAACTGCCAGTATGGCTGCAGACAGTTGGCATCGACTCCGCCTTCGGCGTTATGCCGGGCTATGAATTCGCTGCCGTTGATGGGCGTGACAGGTTCGGCACAGCTTGCAGCCGGCACGCTGACCGACTGCGGCACTTTGCCGTTCTCGCCGACGACGGGGAATCCGTCCTCGCCGAACCGCATCGGCATCAGTATCGGCACGCGTCCCACACCGCCGCGATCCTGCATCATGAATGCATACCAGTCGCCGTCCGGAGTGTCCACCATACCGCCTTGCGCGACTCCGTAACCGTGGAAGGACAGGTCGTCTTCGATAATTTCACGCACTTCGAAAGCGCCATCCAAGGATTCGGCCATCAAGCAGGCTTCTGTTTTGCCCTTGCCTTGCGGGAAGTGACAGGTGAAGACGTAATAGCGTCCATCATGCTTGTACAGGTGACTGCCTCATAACCAAGGTCAGCCTGCGGATCGTCCTGCACGATGACCCGGTCGAGCCCACCCGGCATCGGCCCGCTTAATTCAGGATTCAACTCCGTGATGCGCAATGTCGACTGCCCATGTACGACATAGGCTCGATCATCGTCGTCAAAGAACAGTCCGCTGTCGTAATAGAAGCCGTCAAGCTCACGCTTTCGCCATGGGCCGCATGGATCGTCCGCCGTCAGCAGATAGCTGACATGCGTATCGTTGGCGGCGAACAACACATACCAGGTGCCCCGATGGTAACGCAGTGACGGCGCCCACATGCCTCGACCGTAGGCGTTGGCACCTTCACATTCCAAACGTTCTTCAGGGGTATCCGCCACGATATTCAATGCGTGCGCAATGAATTCCCAATGCACTAGGTCATAGCTGCGCAGAATATCGCACCCGGGTGTGAAATGCATAGTCGTAGTGGCCATGTAATACACGCCCCCGACCCGGATGATGTCCGGATCAGGAAAATCCGTGTAGACCATAGGATTAGTTGAGGTAATCATCATTCATACCGATACTTTCCGCTCAACGCCAGCATGGCGAAAGCATAGAGGAAATTGTCATAATAACGACGCGTGCCGGTTCGCATCGGCGTATTCCACAGCATGCGCACCCATTCACGGGCATTATGCTCCGCGTCAGGCTGGGCCGAATGCACCGCGCAAGTGAGCCTTGCGCGGTCGCGGCCAGGAATCCGACCGGATGAAGCACGACCTCGTCCACGGCGGTGCCGTCGATGGCGTAGACGCTAGTACGGTCGTGGGTCAGGAAGAATCGCTGCAGCGCGGCGACGCGGTCGCACAGCACTTCCTGCGGACCGTTCCAGGCTGCATCCAGTCCGATATTCGCCGCGGTACGGTAGGCGTCGGAATAGAAATGCCAATGATTGGACTCGTCGACATGCGGCTTTCCGTCATAATCCGCGTATTCAGCTTCATGCCGGTCCGCTCGTCGCAGGCCGCCTGCAGATAGCGACGGCTTGCGGCGGCTGCCTCATGCCAAAATGGACGGTCTTCTTCGTCGGCTTCTTCGGCGAATACTTCATAGAAGTGCGGCAGATGGTAGGACGGATCGCTCCACTCGGTTTCCGGAATGAACTTGATGAGCTTGTTGTCGGGATTCCACATGGGCTCGCCGTCGTAGCGTTCGCCTTATGAACGCAATATCTCAAGATCTCGCGTCCCCATGCGGAATATTCGTAGATATCCTCGCCATCACCCCAGCGACGGGAGGCGAGGAACAGGTCCATCGCGAAATATTCCTCGCCGTCAGGTGCAGGACCATTCGAGTTCGGCGTACCGTCCGGCGCGACCGACCATGCGAAATAATGCGCATGATGACCGTCCTCCATGTACATGTGACGCATTACCCAGCCCCACAGCTTGTCGAATACGTCCTTACGGTCGTATTGCAGGGCGATCATCATCGCATAGCTCATACCCTCGGTACGTACATCGTTGTTGCCGGTGTCCATCACATAGGCAAGACCTTCGTCGTTCTCCCAATAGAATTTGTTCGGACCTTCGAAAATTTCATGCCAGACCTGTGACACGCGCTTATCGATGGCGTCCTGGGCATATCCGCACTGTGCGAACATGGACTCGCCCAATGTCTTGTTGGTATCGGTTGCATTTGTCATATCAGTTGTTCCATTCCCAGATTCGGATGCGATTCTCTCCGGAGACAAGACCATTCAACGCCCCGGCCTTGCGTTCCGTTGCCGTCAAGGCTTGTCCCAGCAAGTCGGTGTCCAGCACATAGTCACTGCCATCGGGCTGTTCATAGCGTTCCTCCACGATGCGAGGCACGCCGAGCATATCGCTGGTGACGACCTGCATTCTGGTATCGGCGACGGCCTGTGGCACAGTGCACCGCAGGTACAGTCCATCGGCTTCTTCGACCAATGTCACCGGCATGGGCTCATCACACGCAACGCTCGTGGAGGCGGTGCCGCCGAAGAACGGGGCGTCCTCCTGCATGCGTTCCGAATCGTCGGCCGCACCTTCCTGCTTGTTCAGCCCCTGTGCGCCAGACAGATAGATGTTGCCGCCCGCGTATAGAGACTGCAGAGGATTGCGCTCGCCACCACCCTGCGAAGGATCTGCCCACATGGCCCGCTGGCGTTCCAAGTATTCATGCATCGACATCGGGCAATCGCTGTAGGCGGACAAACCATATTCACCGACGGTCGGTTTCACCGGTTGCGGCGCGAACATGTTGTTCAGCCAACGCTCATCGCCGCCGGATACCACAGCGCACCCGGCCACCTCGGTGGTGTGCGGATAGTGATACGGCGTGGAACGGTCGGGGACGGTATGCGGTTCAATGCCGCCGCAAATCAGATTGTTGACGAAGGCACCACCTTGCGACCAGTTCTGGAACATCACCGGCGAGGCGAAAACGTTATTGTCCACCAGATACGGCCCATGACTCACTTCAATCATGAGGTCACGGACGTTATCGTGGAACACATTGCGCGTGATGCGCGTGCCCTGCGTCTGCCAATCCATCCACATGCCCAGCGAGCAGTCGTGGACGTTGTTGTTGGCAATGACCGTATCCAATGCGGCATGGAATTTGATGCCAGCGACCTCCCATCCGAAGAATTCACGCTTCAACGCAATGTGATGGACATGGTTATGCTCGATACGGCAGAATGCGCTGCCCATATGTCCGACGATGGCATTCTGTCCACACTCGTAGATGTCGTTGTTGCGTACGATATGACCGCCGATCAGCCCCTTTTCCCAGCCGATGCGACGGGCCTTGAACACGGCCTCCAACTGGTACTGGTAACCGGTCTTGCGCTCGGTTTTCGCCCACTCGTTGTCGCCGGATGAGATTTCCTTGCCCAATGACACCGCGGAGAATTTGGCGTCATGCAGCACGTTGTCTTCGATGATCCAGCCATACGACCAGTTCGGGCCGATCATGCCCCACTGCTGCGAGGTAGGCGGCGCCCAATCTCCAGTGGCCTGCGCCATTTCAAAGCCACGCACGGTGATGTAGTTGACATGGTTGCGGGCAGGGAAGAAGCATGTGCGACGAACACTGACCTCCACCAGTTCCTCATTCGGATCGGCACCTTGGAAATTCGCCAGATCGTTGTGGTGCCGGCATTCTCGTCCACTTCGGCATGCCATACATAACGTGTACGGTCCACATCCGGCACAGGGCAGGGAATCTTCAACGCGAAATCCTCATCCGTATCACGCGGCTGCGGATCGTATACGCCTTCCAACGTCGTCGATTCGAAGAAGGAAACACCGTTGAGATACACATCGCCAAGATGTTTGTCCGGATCCTCGCCGAACTTGGGCATTTCCAGCCAGTCACCGAAAATCGGGGTCGCGAATGGATTGAAATCCCCGAACATCGTATTATCAAGCACCACCGTCCACACATGCGGATGATCGGCCAATTCCGTCCAGCCCTGCACGCATTCCGAGCCTTTGATAACCGGCCGTGCTTCGCCTTCGGCTCCGCAGTAGGTGATGCGCTCATGTTCACTCAGACCGCCGCGTTTCGGATCGACTTGTTCGCGGTATACGCCTTCATGCACGATTACCGTATCACCCGGAGAGGCCATCTGCGCGGCCTTGGAAATCGTGGCGAACGGATGCTCCGCGTCGCCGCACGCAGCATCGCTGCCGGTTGGTTTGACATGGTATTCAAACTTCATTGCTGAATCTCCTTATTCACACATGTTCCTAAACCGTGACAGTAACGCTCCGCCATGGTTCGCACCAACCCCATACCGGTACGTTCTGCCCGGATTGCAGCACACATCCGTCATCGAAAATCTTCGGCATCGCAAGCATCGTTGCTCTTCCTTCTTCCATTTTTGACAAGTCCACATAAAGCCTCCGTATACGATTCATGACGGCTTGCATACGTCAGTGGCGACGAAAACACAGCTCCCGTCGCCACCAAAACACCTACTCGTTATCGGGCAATTCCCGATAATCGAATTCGCTGAATTTCGCAACCCTGTCGTATCCAGAAAGATCGATTGCAGCCAAACCGACGAATGCTCCGGTGAAGAATCCGCCGTATCGACGCAGGATATAGTCGTCCGACAGGATCTTCGCGTCCAGTTTCACGCCCAGATCGACCCATGAAGTCCCATCAAACGAATATTCATACGAATACCACTGCTTGCGCACCTTCGTGCGCAGCCACACGGACTTCACGTCATCCGGCACTGCTGGAGCGGTATCCCGCAGGAACGACGTGTAGTTGTTGAAATCGTTCTGAGCGACCTCAATCACGCGGCATTGCCGCCGCTCGTCCCAAGTCACGAACACCCACGACCAGCATAAATCATCGTAGTAGTTCGTCAGGCCGGCCATCTGGCGGTAGTTCTTCGGATCGAACTCAACCTTTACGGTCGCATCGAAGTTGAACGCCTGCCAACGACGTGCCACCAACGACAGATCGAAAAGGTTGCACAGCGAGCCCTGGCCACGCAGTTCCAACACGCCGCCACCGACCTTGCCCATCTCGCCATCGAACGGCACACGCAGCGTATTCCAATTCAAATCCAACGTATCGGACATGAAATCGTCATGCTGGCTGTGATCCGCAGGTGCCTCGGTCTCGATGGCATCCTTCGGAGCATCCACATAACGCTGTCCGCCATGGCCTCCGACAATATACGGCCAGCCATCCTCGGTCCATTCGACCTTCTGGATGGAGGTTTCACGCCCCAGCGTGCACCAGCCGCGCGGATCAGTGAAGGATTCGTTGTCGTGATGCCACGGACGACCGCACAGCGAGGCGTAATACCATTCGCCGGACGGGGTATCGACCAGCGCGCCATGCCCCTGCTTTTGCAGATAGGAACGCGGCGTGTCGAAATTCGTGATGAACGGATTCGACGGCATGCCTTCGAAGGACAACGCGTCCAAAGACTTGGATCGGGCCACGACTTCCTGATGCGTATACACGGTACCGCCTTCAGCGGCGAACAGGTAGTAATAGCCATTGATCTTGTACAGATGTGGTCCCTCGGTGAGTTTGACGTCCGTACCGCGCCAAATCGTACGTTCAGTTTCCGGCTTGAGCTTCATCGTCTTCACATCGAATTCGGTCAGTGTGATGCCGTCGAAGCCATGATGGTACTCACGAAAATCCCAAGTCTGCTGCACCAGATACTTGCGGCCATCGTCGTCATGGAACAGGCTTGCGTCGAAGCCGACACCGTTCACGCGAATCGGCTCGCTCCACGGACCATGGATACTTTCGGCAGTGACCAAATAGTTCGTGCAATCCTTGAACGCACCGTTCACGACCTTCACGTCCGTGTAGATCAGCCAGAATTTGCCGTCCGCATAGGAAAGATCCGGAGCCAGATGCCACCGGATGACGGATTGCCGCGCATGTCAAGCTGGCTCGTGCGGCTCAGTGGACTCGGCAACAGGTTCCAATGGACCATGTCCTTGGACTCGTGCAGACGGACACCTGGGAACCATTCGAACGTGGAATTGGCGATGTAGTAGGTATCCCCGACCCGAATCATCGAGGGATCGGCATTGAATCCCGGGAGAACGGGGTTTGCGATTTGCATAAAGTGCTCCTTTATATGGAACCCTCGGCCATAGGCCGAGGGAGTTGCAAGCAATCAGATGATGATCAGACGTATTCCATGCGGCATTACTGACGGCTACGCTCGTCACGAATCTTCGCGAAATGCTTCTCCGGATCAGGCGCGGCATTAAGCAACACTTTCGTGTAGTCTTGCTGCGGATTCAAAATCACATCATCAGAAGGACCATGTTCAATAATGTCTCCATGGCACATCACCATAATCTCATCCGAAAAATGGCGAGCAGTCGCCAAATCATGGGTAATGTACAGCATGCCAATGTGTTCTTCCTGCTGAATTCTAGACAGCAGGTTAAGCACGCCCAACCGCAAAGAAACATCCAACATCGAAACAGGCTCATCCGCAATTAGAACCTTTGGCTTAGGAGCCAATGCACGTGCAATTGCGACGCGCTGACGCTGTCCACCAGACAGCTCATGAGGGCGTCGATACATGAAATTGACGGCAGGCGTTAATTCAACACGTTCCAGCAGTTCGATAACCTTCTGCTCATATTCCTCTTGGCTATTTGCCATGTGATTAATCATAAGAGGACGAAGAATATGGTGGAAAATCGTATGATATGGATTCAAGGAAGCGAACGGATCCTGAAATACCATTTGCACATTATGACGGTATTCGTACAAATCCTTACCATGCGTAGGGACAGGCTTGCCGTCCAACGTGATGCTTCCAGAAGTCGGCGTCTCCAAACATGTAATCATTCGGGCGATTGTCGATTTCCCGGAACCAGACTCACCAACAAGAGCAATGGTCTTATCCGAAGCTAACTCGAATGATGCATCCTTCACCGCATGAATCGTCGTGGTTTTCAAACCATTACGCAGGGTGAAATCTTTTTTCACATGCTCAAGCTTCAATACTGACATGATTATTCCTTTCACGCATGGCGTGGAACACGAACGAATGAGCCACGATCTCCTGTCAAAGAGGGGAACGAGCTCAGCAACCGTTGTGTATACGGATGCTTCGGATTGAAATACACGTCTTCAGAAACGCCTTGTTCTACGATGACACCATCTTTCATCACAGCAATTTTGTCCGTGATCTCCAGGAGCATCGGCAAATCATGCGTGATAAAAATAACAGAGAAGCCCTTGTCACGGCGCAATTCCGAAATTTCCTCGATGATTTCACGCTGTACAACAACGTCCAACGCCGTGGTCGGTTCATCCATAATAATCAGCTGCGGCTCAAGAGCCAAAGCCATGGCAATCATCACACGCTGACGCATGCCGCCGGAAAGTTCAAACGGGTAAGCAGCTAGACGATTTGGATCAACATGCACCATCTCAAGCAAATGTGCGCAACGGTCCTGTCGTTCGCTCTTCGCCATATGAGGACGATGAGTTTTATAAATATCGGCAAGTTGCTTACCAATCTTAGTTACAGGACTTAATGAATTCATGGCGCCCTGAAACACCATGGAGGTTTTCTCCCAACGGTATTCACGCAATGAACGCCCCGACAAAGCACGGATATCGATATCTTTCCCTGACTTATCATGGAAAATCACAGAGCCAGAGTTAATCTTACCCGGAGCTTTCAGCATTTGATTGATGCTATACGCCAATGTACTCTTGCCGCAACCGGATTCACCAGCCAAACCAAGCATCTCACCGCGACGCAATTCGAATGTAGCGTTCTGCACGGCGTGCACCGGATCATCCGTATCGTAGATAACGTCGAGGTTATCGACCGAAAGCAGGATATCAGAATTCTGAGTCGCCATCGTGTTCACCCTTTCTTTCCCTTGCTTTTCTTGGTAGGCTTACGCAGTCGCGGATTGATGACTTCATCGATGGAGAAATTAATGAAGGACAATCCGGCGCCGATGATAGCGATCATCAGTCCCGGCGGCAGGAACCACCACCATGCGCCCGTGTTCAGAGCAGAACCGTTCTGCGCGTAATACAGCATGGTTCCCAGCGAGAAGGATTGGGTCGATCCCAGGCCAATGAAGGACAACGAAGACTCACTCAGGATTGCCATAATAACGGAGAACACAAACTGCGATCCCATCACAGGCAACAGATTAGGCAGAATTTCAACGGTAATCACGCGCCACGGACGTTCACCTGCAATTTTTGCGGCAAGAACATAATCACGCCCACGCATCGACAATGTTTGCGCCCGCAGTACACGGGCACCGCCAGCCCATGCGGTGATTGAAATAACAATGACCAACATCATCGTGCCCTTGGAAGGCATCAATGCAGAAATCACGATGGTCAGAGGCAACCCCGGAATCACCAGCATGATATTGGTAATCAGAGAGAACAAATCATCCCAAATTCCGCCAATATATGTGCCCAAAACACCGAAAATGAACGACATCGCAGTTGCAATCAAGCCAACAGCAAAGCCAATAATCAGAGAGCCACGGACAGAATAGCCAAGCTGAGTGAAAACATCCTGGCCAGACTGCGTAGTGCCCAACCAATGCTGGGCAGATGGCGCAGACAAGCCAATGTCATTGATCTTATTAGGATCCTTCGTGAAGATAGGAACAATAATGGCGAACAAAACCATTGCGATCACAATGGTTAATCCAGCCGTCAATTTTGCAGAACGCTCAGGGAGAACTCGCTTGAGAGAATCCAAAGCGGAGCGACGATGTTTAGCTTGGCTACGAGCCACAGCAGCGGAAGAATTTGTTGCAGACATATTTAACCTCAATCCTGTTGCCGCGTACGTGGATCGATAATGCCGTAAAGCAAATCAATGATAAAGTTCACGACTAGAACAGTAACGGTAATAATCAGGAAGATACCTTGCATCAGCGCGTAATCGTTACTGGTCACCGCTTGCAAAAGCATCTGACCAACACCTGGATAGGAGAACACCTGTTCAGTAAGCAGTGATCCGCCCACCACTGCACCGATAGACGTGCCAAAGCCAGAAATGGATGGCAACACTGCATTACGAGCTGCGTAGCACATCATAATGCGTTTAGGACTTAAGCCTTGGCCTCAGCAGTAACAATGTAGTCCTCAGACAACGTGGAGACCATCATGTTACGCATACCGACAACCCCCATGCCCAGAGAGCTGACAAGAATCGTCAAGGCCGGCAAGATTGCATACTTCACTGCGCTCGAGAAGAATTCCCAAGTGAAGCCGGGCACAACCTCACGATAATTGTATCCGCCTGACTGAGGGAACCAATGCAGCGTACGGGCAAACACCCAAATGAAGATGAGTGCAAGCCAGAAGTAAGGAACAGCTTGGAAAATGGTGGACACAGGGGAAATGATGTTATCAAAAGCGCCACCACGACGCCAACCAGCCCAGATACCAAGAGCCTGTTGAACAAAGAACGATATAATCGTGGTTGTGCCGACAAGACAAATGGTCCAAGGCAGTGCAGAAGCAATGGACGTTGTAACTTGGTTGGGGAAATACGTTACAGATACGCCCCAGTTGCCGGTGAAGATATTCTTCAGATAACCAATATACTGCTGGAAGATGTTGCCTCCATCTTGTCCCAGCATTGCAGTAATCGCTTCCCTTGTTTCGGGTGCAACAGTACCACCTCGCGATGCAAGCCTGGTAAGAACAGCTGAAACCGGATCACCTGGCATCAGTCGCGGGATGGCAAAGTTCAATGTCAAAGCCGCAAACAATGCAACAAGGTAAAATCCTATCTTTTTCAGGTAGAACCTCATCGTTACCTCATTTCTACACGGAAAAATGGTGCACAAAGCGCACAGCTAAAACGCCTTGTGCACCGTTTGATTCATAAAATCCGTCAGGTTACTTCTTAACCTTCAGGTTCTTCAGGACAATGCCCAAATCAGGATTTGCCCAAGTCTGCGGATTAGCATAGACGTTATCGTCTGTCGGCCAACCGGTAACCTTATCGCTCCACACTTCGCTCAGACCGGATTGACGCAGAATCGGGATATACGGCATGTCCTCAAACACCTGAGTCTGAATCTTCTCATATTCAGACTTCTTGGTCGCCACATCAGTGGTGGTATTGATGACATTAAGAGCATCATCCACGGTCTTATTGCTGTAGCGAGCGTAATTAGGCCAAGCGCTCTTACCCACTGCAGCCGTATTGGCAGTGGCATAGAACTGGTTGTAGAACATCCATGGTTCGGCACCTGCGACCCACAGACCATAAATGGACATTTCAAACTGGCCCTGCTGCATCGCCTGAGTCCATTCATTAGAAGACATTTGGTCCGCATGCAGATCAATACCGATTTTTTTCAGCTGCTGCGAGGCGACGTTAATCGCGTTGATCCAGTCAGAGACATCACTCATAACAGCGACTTTGATGCTCAGCTTAACTCCGTCCTTCTGATAGATGCCGTCATCACCCTTCGTATAGCCGGCGTCCTCCAGTATCTTGACGGCTTCATCCGTACGTCCTTTACCTGGAATAGGTGAATCCGGGACGTCATCCGAAGCGTACTTGGTGAACTGTCCATACGGATACAGAGAACCAGCCAGCTCACTGTACTGGCCATTCAGAGCGAGTTTATTAATCTGATTACGATCAAGAGCGTAATAGATAGCCTTGCGCACTGCCGGATCAGTGGTAGGACCACTGCAGCCGAGTTCTTTGTTCGAACAGGTCATGAATGCCATCTGACTAGAAGGAACGTTAACCGTCTTAATATCAGGATATCCCGACAGCACATCATCCATATTCGGGAAGATCGCAGACATCCAGTCCACATCGCCAGCGGTCAAGGCATTTTGAGAAGCTTGGGTGCCACCGGTGATCAGAACATAACGGACGCCATCAATTTCAGGCTTACCTTCATCCCAGTAGTACGGATTCTTCTTAAACGTGTAAGCGGTTGGGGAAAAGTTCCCGCCCTTAACTGTGAAAGGCCCAGAGCCAACAGCGTCTTTATTGGTATAGGTCACCGGATCATCGATCTTTTCCCACACATGCTTCGGAACAATCATCGTGCCGGACAGATACGACAGAGCATTCACCGATTCAGGCTTGTCCAAAGTGATACGAACTTCCGTATCGCTAAGGACCTTGGCAGAGCCAGCAAAGCCACTGGTATTCAAAGCCTTGTTGGAATTAAGGAGGTTGAATGTGTATGCAACATCTTCGGTAGTGTAAGGTTCGCCATCAGACCACTTTTCACCGTCACGAATCGTTACATCAATAGTTTTCGCATCGTCACTGATAGTGTAGGATTTACCCATTAGCGGTTCCAGCTTAGTAGGTCGTCCTTAAGGTTGTTCATATAGAACAATGGCTCGTACAGAGCACCGACCACACCGGTCAAAGCTGTAGAAGAGAACGGATTATAATTCAACGACGCCTGCGAAGTTGAATTCATAACACTGTTGATTATGACTCCGTCCTTCGCGGTGTTATTAGTACCTCCGCCGCAAGCAGCCATTGAAACAGCCGCTACACCAGCGCAAACAGCAGCAAGCACTCGTTTCCAAGTTCTTGACTTCATCATGTCTTTCTCCTTTGGTGACATGCATGAACACACATCGTCATGTTTCATAGATGCTTTAGCATTTCAGTTAAAGCACTGCTTGATTATATGACTTGATTTTCAAGAAAGTCAAGTCACTTAACTAAATACTTAAAATTTTTTGTTACGAAAGTTCTATATGCAAATATTTACGAAACTTTTGAATAGATTTAAGTAAACCAGGGACGACGCCCTGCGGCCTAGCCTACGCCGTTCACTTTGTCATCAGCGACATCAACAGCTGCGCATAATCATAAGACGCATGGGCGTCGGGCTCCCCCTGACTCCGCAGATAAAGGGCTTCCAGCGATTGCCGGAAGCCCTTTTGCATATCGGCTTAGCGCGCCAAACGTTCAGCAGCGGAAGCGATCGCCTCGTCGCTGGCGGTGGCGGAGAAACGCAGACATTCCGGCGCACCATAGAACTCGCCGGGGCTGGCGATGATGCCAATCTTGGCAAGCTGCTCCATATCGGTCCAACAATCGCCCGACTTGGCTCTCACCCACACATACAATGCACCATCCGGCATGTCGGTGCAGTATCCGTAAGCACGCAACGCGCTCACCAACACGCCGAGACGTTCCCGATAGCGCGCATGCTGAACCTTGACGGATTCCAGATCACGCAATCCGGCAGCCATCGCAGCCTGCACCGGACCGGGAATAATCTGACCAATTTGCTTGCGATATGCACTCATCGATGCAATCAAAGACTCATCTCCGGCAATGAACGCGGTACGATACCCAGCCATATTGCTCTGCTTGCTCAACGAATAAAGCACCAGCACGCCCTCGGCGGAGCCCAAACACACATCGTCACAAAGCGCGCACGGCGTCGACGCAAGTGAATCAGCTTCACCTTCAGCGCCATTCACAGCACCCCTCCACTGCATCAGCGCATAGCATTCGTCGGAAAGCACCACCGCGCCGATCTCACGCGCAGCTGCGACAATGCCAGCCATCCGCTCGGCCGAATACACCTCGCCCGTCGGATTGCAAGGGGAATTCACCCACACCGCTTTGACACCAGGCACATTGCGCCACGACGCAACATCAGCCACATCGTCGACCTTAAGCACCTTCGCCCCAGCCAACTGCGTGCCGATCTCATACGTCGGGTACGAAACCTTCGGCTGCACCACAACATCATCCTCACCGAAATGCAGTAGCGACGCCATCAACGCAACACCCTCTTTGGAGCCGACGGTAGGCACCACATCAGCATGAATCGCCTGCAAATCAACATTGCGAGTCGCCGAAAACCATTCAGCAATCGCAGTACGTAAATCGGCAGTACCTGCAGTAGCCGGATATCCATACGCATTCGGATCATTCGCCGCCGCTGCGAGCGACTTGCGCACCGAGTCGGGCACAGGATCGACGGGAGATCCCACGGACAGGTCGATCATGCCTCCGAACGCAGCTTTTGCCGTGCGCTTGTATGCTGCGATACGCGACCAATCGTATGGCGAAGAAAACTCATGAAAGCCCATCGTGAAAACTCCTTAATAATCCTCTATAAACAAAATATGCGGCCTCTTCCAACGGGAAAAGGCCGCTTTCAAATGCCAATCACTGATTTTGCGGCGGCAGAGCAGCTACTTGCTCCGGATCCTTGCCGATCGGGCCGGCTGCGGAAGCGCCGCCCATATCACCAACTTCGGCAAAGAAGCTGACCGCGGCATCCTTGTACCAAGCCCACTCGTCTGGCAGATCGTCTTCATAGAAGATGGCTTCGGTCGGGCACACCGGTTCGCATGCACCGCAATCCACGCATTCGTTCGGATTGATATACAGGGAACGGGAGCCTCGTAGATGCAATCGACCGGGCATTCGTCCACGCAGGCCTTGTCTTTGACATCGACGCACGGCTGAGCGACAACGTATGGCATGGTTACCTCCTTAACACTTACCGTTCAAGACTACTCTTGATTGCCAACTTCCAGCTCTCCCGTACCAAGTCGGGCGTGGCGGTAGCCGTAGCCGAAGTAGATGCAGAAGCCGACCGCAAGCCAGACCACGAATCGAATCCAGGTGAGCACGCTCAGGTTGAGCATGAGCCAGATGTTGGCGAGCGCGATGAGGATAGCACCCATGGATTGCCGGGGATTTTGAAGACTCGCTTCAGGTCGGGGCGCTTCTTGCGCATGATCGGAATAGAGATTGAAACAAGGGTGAATGCCGACAGCGTGCCGATGTTCACCATGTCGGCAAGGATACTGACGTTGCAGCTGGCTGCGATGAGTGCCATGACCACGCCGACGGCAATCTGCAGACGCACTGGAGTGCCGTGCTTGCCCGTGTGACTGAGCGAGCGAGGCAGCAAGCCATCTCGGCTCATGGCGAACACCACGCGGGTCAGGCCGAGCAGCAGCACCATGACCACGGTGGCCAGGCCGATCACAATGCCAAAACTGATGATTTTGGCGGCCCAGTCAGCGCCGACCATTTCGAATGCCGTGGCAAGCGACGGATCTTTCTGCTTGGCGAGGTCTTTGTAGGAGACCATGCCGGTGGTGACGATGGCGACGAGGGTGTAAAGCACGATGATCAGTCCCATGCCCACGCCTATACCCAGCGGAACGTTCTTCTTCGGATTGACGGTTTCTTCGGAAGTGGTGGCGACCACATCGAAGCCGAGGAACGCGAAGAACACGAGCGCGGCTCCGGAGATGATGCCGGCAATGCCGTAAATGCTGGGGGTCATGCCGGTGGCCCACTGCCACAATGGCTGTTCCATGGTTGCGGCCAACCCGGATCCGGTGGCGGTCGCCGGTTCGCTCGGTGGAATGAATGGGGTGAAGTTCTCGGCCTTGACGTAGAAGAATCCGACGATTACCACGAATAGCACGATGGCGATTTTCAGCATGGTAAGCGCGCCGTCGACCCGTGCGCCGATTTTCGTGCCGCACACCAAGAGTGCCGTGAAGAAAGCTACGACGATGATTGGCGCGAAATCGAAATTGAATGATCCGATGGTGACGTTGGTATTGATATTCCATCCGACAAGTCGGAAGAAATCGTTGAGATAGACGCCCCAATATTTGGAGACGACGGAGCCTGCCATCAGCATTTCAAGGATCAAATCCCAGCCGATCACCCACGCGACGATCTCACCGACGGTGGTGTAGGTGAAGGTGTAGGCGGATCCCGCAACCGGAATCATGGACGCGAATTCGGCGTAGCACATTACGGCCGCACCGCATACCACGCCGGCGATGAGGAAACTGATGATCACGGCCGGACCCGCATGGAAGGCTGCCGCCTGCGCGCCGATGGAAAAGATACCCGCGCCGACGGCCACGGCCACGCCCATAATGGCCAAATCCCACCAGGTCAGGTCTCGTTTCAGGGAGCGCCCCGACTCCTCTGTTTCCGCCAGCGTCTGCTCGACGGATTTCTTACGTAATACGTTCATTGCGTTTCCCTTCTCCCTTCGTTCTTACGTTTACTTAAGGCTCATGCCGATGACGACCGGTTCGGGAACGAGACGAATGCCGAATGCCCGTTCAACGCCATCCTGCACGGTTTTGGCAAGTTCCGCGATATCTGCAGCTGTGGCTCCGCCGCGGTTGGTCAATGCCAGCGTATGCATGGTCGAAAGCCCCGCTGCGGCATTTCCGCTGGTTTTGTAGCCCTTATGGAATCCCGCATGATCGATAAGCCATGCCGCGGATGTTTTGACGCCCGGCGTGCCATCCGGCAAGGTCGCGTCGAATCGTGGCGCGTCTTCGGGAAGCTTTGCCGCTTGTTCTTTGGTGAGAATCGGATTCATGAAGAAGCTGCCGCAGCTGTGGCGATTGTAGTCGGGTTCATCGTTGCCTGTCTGCGTGCGCTGTGCGTCATGCGCGATGGCGACCAGTTCGCTCTTTTTGGTGCCTCGCATGGCTTCGGTCAGATATCGATGGGAATCTTCAAGCATGCCTTTGGAGGCGCGTACTTTCAACACGGCGTTGCGAATATCCGCGGTCGCCATACGGTCGCCCACTTCCACGCCCAATGCTTTGGCGAGCTGGCCGTAGCCAACTACGCCGGTTTCGCTGTGATGCAGCGCGAAAGTAACGGACAACACCACGTAGCGCGGTGTCGGGAAGAAGTCGGCCGCAGGCGTTGCCGGAGCGCTGTACATGCTCGCTTTGAGCGCGCTCATGCGATAGCCGAAATGAAGTTCCTGATTGGTGAGCTCCTTGGTCTGCTTGTTTTTGCGATCCCAGACCTCCACGCTTTCGACGCTGGATGCGACTTCCTGGCCGTATGCGCCGATATTCTGCACGACCGACGCGCCGACAGTGCCTGGAATGCCGGAGAGTCCTTCCACGCCCTCCAAGCCGAGGTTGACGCAGTAGTCGACGAAATCATCCCAATTGCAACCCGCTTCGGCGTTGACATGCACGATTTTTTCGCCGTTTTCGACGGGAGCCGCCTCATCAAGCACGCTTACGGCGTGTCGCGCGTCACGCACCACGACACCATCGAACGGCGTGTCGGCCACGAGCATATTGGATCCGCCGCCGATCACGCACAGCGGCAATCCTTTGGCGTCGGCATCCTCGACGGCTTCGATAACGCCGACACGCGAGGTCGGTTCGATAAAGGATGCGATTGGTCCACCTACGGCGATGGTCGTGAGATCTGCGAAATTGGTCATGATGTTTAGCTTAGCGTGCGGGGAAGGCAGTTGGAAAGGTGTCAAGAAAAGGTTGAAAGAAAACAAAAAACCCGACCATATTGGTCGGGTTTCATAAAGCTTTGAACTCGCTCAGCGGGTCTCGCGATGCACGGTCTGCTTGCCGCAGCGGGAGCAGAACTTCTTCAGCTCAAGACGATCCGGCGTATTACGGCGGTTCTTCGTCGTGATGTAGTTACGCTCCTTGCACTCGGTGCATGCCAGCGTGATGCCCGGACGAATGTCGGCGCTCTTGCTTGCCATTTAAGTTCACCTCTTGTGGTTCGTTGCTATGCCGACGTTCCGTCGACCTTTGTAGCGAGAAAGAGACTCGAACTTCTTGACCTTACGATTATGAGTCGTACGCTCTAGCCAGCTGAGCTATCCCGCCATGAGAGCCTCGAGTGAGAATCGGACTCACGACCTCTTCCTTACCAAGGAAGTGCTCTACCACTGAGCTATCGAGGCGTGGCGGATAGTGGATTCGAACCACTGAAGCACGAGGCGACTGATTTACAGTCAGTTCCCTTTGACCGCTTGGGAAATCCGCCGTGCTGCCTGTTTGGTTGAACCCCAACCGGCAACCCGTTTAGTATGCCACAGATCATGCGATTAACGCAAATACGGCGTGTCGCGGAAGCCAAAAAGTCTCAAAATCGTTGAAATTCCAACGATTTCTCACTATCAGCCACATGTCGGTGTCAATCAGAGCAAATCCTCCCGAAAAAAATTCCAAAAAGAAAAAACACGAGTATTTCTTCCGAACCTTCCCTGCAGACCATCTGAACAGCACGCCAACGCCAATGAACACGGCATACATCGGCTGCGCACGGCCTATTGCAGGAACCCCAAGTGCTTGAAATCAACAAGACCCCGCCAACGCAACGATTGTTCACCAATCGTTCGCTGACGGGGTCTTCAAACAGCTACGCGCTACGCTCAGCCGAGAATGGCCAGAATATCGCGGGCGGAGACGATCAGGTAATCCTCACCCTGATAGTGCACCTCGGTGCCGCCATACTTGGAGTACAGCACCTTGTCGCCGACCTTGACGTCGACCGGAATGCGCTCGCCGGCGTCGTTGCGACGGCCCGGACCGACAGCCAGGACTTCACCCTGCTGCGGCTTCTCCTTGGCATTGTCCGGAATGAACAGACCGGATGCGGTCTGGGTTTCAGCTTCCGCCTGCTTGACGATGATCTTGTCTTCCAACGGTGTGAGTGAGATCGACACTGTGGACCTCCTCTTTCTAAGAGAAATCGTTACTTACCGCGCCGGGACCCGCTAGCAAGAGGCTGACGATCACTTACGGCGTCGTCCTTTCGCGCTGAAACATATCCTAGCGCGATTATTAGCACTCTGCCAACTCGAGTGCTAACGCTGAGAGCAAAATATACGAAAAAGCCTGAAACCATGCGGTTTCAGGCTGATGTTCTTTACGCTTGTTCGTATGTTTCGTGCGTTTCGTGCGTTCGCTTTCCCTCCGTCACGCCCCGCGACGGGCCATGATGGACGCCAAACCCACACCCAGGGAATCGGAGGTGACGCTGGGAGCCTCAACGTCGGCGCTGACCTCGGAGTCGTGGAATCCCACGGTATCCACGTCCTGCAGATGCACACCAGCCTCCACACGGGCTGCGGCCTCGTCGGAATCCATGCTGCTGATCGCGTCGGTCGGCACAATCAACGGCTCGACATTGTCGGAAACCGTACTCGCAGTCGGAGGCACGGCCTTGGCGACCTGACGAGTGGACTTGATTTCCATGCTTTCCGGAGCGGCTGGCGCGATATCGTTACCGTTGCGTGGCGATCCCAACGAGAACGAAATCAGATCCTGCGACGCGCCGGCCACGGCGGACGAATCCGCATCGCATGCATCCACACCCTCGGTTTTGGCGATTTCATCACGCTCATCGTGGATGGACAGACCGTTCTTCTTATCCGGCACGACTTGCGCATCCACAACGTTCGGTTCCGCAGCGGATTTCGCTTCGGTTTCCCCCTTGCGTTTGCTTACAACAACATCACGGTCGGCCTTGCCGCGATCGATCGCCTGACGGATCTCACCTTCCGGCATAACATCGGTCGGCACCTGAGATTCGGCGATCCTGCGAATTTCCGCAAGCTCCTGCTCCCGCAAACGAGCGCGCTCCGCCTGCTCTTCCTGGGCGCGCTTGCGCTCTGCCGCAGCACGCTTCCTCATCTTGGAACGATACTTGGTGACTTTCCGCTCCCACGCTGCGGCCTGCTTGGCGGCCCTCACCCCCAAAGCGAGCACTCCAGCAAGCAGCGACGCAGGAATCAAAGCAAACAACGGACTGAAATGCAACACAAACGCACACATCAACACGACGATTGTGATCACCAGCATCGAGACAACAATAATCCGCCTTCTGCGGATCGCGGCACGACGAAGGGCACGGACATGCGCGATCCTTTCGTCGGTCAGCTTGCCCTCATGCGTCTCGTTGGACTGCATTATCGCCCCTTTCGCCTTTGCGGCGGTCTCATCGGAGAATCGCGTTCCACTGTCGGCATCCACCAGATGCAGCGACGGCGAAAAGCGGTCCTCTCGGTGCTCGATTACCTGCTTCATGCCTTTGACCGTCCGTTTGGGCAGCCAGAAAACCATGAGAATAATCACAATCGCAAGCACCACAACCGTGCTTAACGATTCATAACCCATAACTCATAAGAATAGGTGACATTCCGACATTCTCCGGGGTGCACGCCCCCGCGTGTCGAACATGTGCGCGAAAGCGCGTGTCGAACCTCGCCAACGGCTCACTCGCCCATCAACCGTGCGGTAAAGCCATTCGGTGCGCACTCCGGCAGCAACGCATACGATTCATGGTCACGCCATTGCCCGTTCACGAACATGTACGCCTTGCGCATCCCCTCATAGGATGCCCCCACTTTGAGCGCCACCTTACGTGAACGTTCGTTTTCGGGAAGCAAGTCGATCTCCACACGATGCAATTGCGGTCCGGAAGGGTCGAACATCGCCCAATCAGCCAATAACGTAACAGCCATCGGCGCATATCCACGCCCCGCACACCGCTCATCGACCCAATAGCCAACCACGCCGGTACGCATGGCGCCATAGCAGATGGCCCCTAACGAAATCTGGCCGACGATACGCCCATGATGCTCGATGGCGAACACCACTCCGGTGCCGTTTCGCTCGTTGCATCGCATCGCACGCACCCACTCGTTGAACGACATCGATGCGCCATGCACCGGATCCCCGGATTCCCAAGGCTTCAACCAATCGTCGTTGCGCCAGCGGACTTCGTTCCATTCGTCGCAGTCGTCAGTAGTCAGCGGACGCAGGATTATGGGAACGTGAAGCCCATGTGCCTGAATGAACCGCGGAACATCAATGGCATTGGGATCCGAACGCATCATGCCCCGTAAAGATCGCAAAATCGTCACGCCCTCATTCTGCCATACGCATAACATTTCCGATTGCGAGCAACCATCCCGTGGTACAACATGCGGTATGACCACGAACATGCAATCCGACGTCATGGAAAACAGCGTCTGCGACGAAGCCGCGAACCAACGTGAGCTGAAAAAGCAATGGCGCGCACACACAATCGCACGAAGAAAGCAGACCAGTAAGGAGGAACGACTGGAAGCCGGCCGTAAGTTGGCCGAACAGGCACGGAAGGCGAATCTCATTCATTCGTTCACCACGGTGGCCGCATTCGCGTCCATGGGCAGCGAAATGTCGATGATGCCGATGCTGCAGGCATTATTCGATTCGAATTGCCACGTGCTGGTGCCACGGCTCGGATCCGGCATGGATATTGGCTGGAGCGAACTTGGCGACATTCACGATCTGCAGGACCAGACCAACAGCGACGGGTCCATCAATACGCACCGCCCGCAAGAGCCGGGCAATAGCGCAAACGGACCTGAAGCGCTGAAAAACGCCGGTCTGATCATTGTTCCCGCCCTTGCCGTCGACCAAGAGGGATTCCGTCTGGGACGTGGCGGAGGGTGGTATGACCGCGCGCTCGAGTATCGTGCGGCCGGCGCACGGGTGGTGGCGGTTTGCTGGCCGTGGGAGCCGACGGACAAGCCTGTTCCGCACGAAGACCACGATATTCCCGTCGATGGCGTGCTCACTCCGAACGGATTTACGGCCATACGCGAATAAGATGTCCGAAGATAAGACGTTCACGCAGCCGTCTCAGGGAACGTACTAGGATATGTCCCGTTAAGAAATTTGAGAACCTGGTTGAAGCGAGGATACTTTGCCTACTTACCATTACCGTTGCAAGAACTGCAACTACGATTTCACCGAACAGCAGTCATTCACCGACGATCCGATCACCGTTTGCCCGAAATGCGGCGAAGAGCAGGTCCGCAAGGTGTATTCCGCCCCGCCGATCGAATTCAAGGGATCTGGTTTCTATCGCACCGACAAGTCCAAGTGAGCGAAAACGAATACACGTAACCGAGCAGCCGAAGCAAGGAAACGAGTCAAATAACCAGGGTCAGCAAACCTTGGAAAACAAGGCGACACGCCGAATCCTGTGGATAACTCGCATCCTCCGACCACAACCCTCGATCCGGCTTGCGCAGCAACTATTCGTAAGGTCATCATGCATGAATGGTGACCTTTTTTCATGACCTTAGCCAACGTCTGCAAGGCACGGACGGCAAACACACGAACCGCGCACCGTCTTCGGCGCCTCATCGACGACGACGAAACGCGCAATTGCATCGTCTACTTGCTTCGCTGTGCGCCGGACTTGCCATATTTGCGGCCCTGCAGTGCGTGCGATTGACGATTTCCACGCAATCCGTCGTCATTGCGGCGAAGTCCATCGCCAAAGGCGGCGTGATTTCCGCGGATTCGCTTGCTTTGCGAGATATTCCATACGATGAGGCCCTGCGCAGCGTTGCTCACGATATCGATGATGCCGTCGGGCTGATTGCCCAAGTGGATATTGCGGAAGGCAGCATCGTCACCTCGGCCATGGCTCGCGCTTCCCCCGTTGTTCCCAAAGGATATACGGCGGTCGAAGTTCGGTTGGCGAGTTCCGCCGACAGTCTGACGATTGGCGATACGGTGACGCTTTCCAGCGCCACGATGTTCAGCGAGGCCACGCCGGAAACGGTACCGGATATGGATGCGGTGTCGTTACGTGAGCTGTGCACGGGAGCGATATTGACCGCGAAACCTTCACGGAATGCGGACGGCGACACGCTTGCGGTGTTTGCCATGCCTCCTCATGAGGCGGCAACCGTATTGCAGGCCCAAGAATACAGCGCGATCATCGCCATCGTCGGTTCGTAACGGCATTCCCAAGCGAATCCGCAGCACCATCATGCGGAATATATGAAATTCGGGAGGTCTGAACGTATCAGAACCTCCCGTATAGCAGACGAACGTCAGCGCTCCCGCTCGGAGAACACGCCCCAATGCGGTGGCAGCTCGCCCAGAATACGCTTGTCGTCGTCAGCATTGCGCTGGCGTTCGGTAAGCACATCGGACGGTTCAAGCTTGACGCCATCGGCATCGAACAGTTCCGTACCCTGCCGAACCACACGCTTGTGTTTGCGCGCCGTACGGCGGGTGGCGGAGTATCCGGACACCACACGCACGGCAGGCTGGTCAGATTCCGCGGACTCTTGGATGGAGGGTTCGTCGACGCTCACTTGACCTCCTGATACAGGTCGCTCAAGCGTGCCACGATGCGATCCACTTCCTTGTCTGGATTCACGAACGCGCCAACGCTCCACACGGTCATAACGGACCAGCCAAGCGATTCGATGTTCTGCAAAAGCACGCGGTGGCGTTCCCTGGTGGACTGCAATCCCATGAACTGCGCATCGTCGGTAAGCACGGCCAATGCGAACGGCTTGTCGTTCAGGCCAACCACCAGCGGCAGCTTGGAACCATTGTCGAAACCGTAGTCGACGGCCACATTCAAACCGCGGGCACGAATACGGTCGGCAAGATCGTTGAGCAATACGTTCGAACCGTTCGTCTTGACGACTGGACGCACCACGCTGTCATCGAGCTGTTCCGCCCAGCGAAGCACCGTTTTCAGCATCTTCGGACCAGCTTGGTGCAGGCGCTCGTCATCCATGTCAGCTGACGAGAATGCGGACACGATGTCAAGATGACGATCCGGCACGGCCAACGCATCCAGCAACATACCCCGTCCACCTTCGGATTCCAACGCTCCAAACTGTTGCAGCAGCCTTCCATGAGAAGTCTTCGCATAGCACATCGCAAGAATCGCATCGGTGGCATGCGCGCCGGCCACATCGGAAATGTCCACGATGCGCACATGACGCAAGAACATGCCCATGGCCTTGTTCTTATTGGCGATCGCCTTAAGCTCGGCTCCCAGTCGGGTGCGGAACGTATGGGTCAGCGTCACCACGGTAAGCATGTACGATGCAGGCACGATCGTGAAACCGGCGGCACGCTTGGTGATCAGCCTGACCACCTCGTCGATTTCCTGCTGGCTGCTTTCCACCAGTCCGGACGTGATGACCGGCACGCCATTGGCATCGGCCACAAAATGGTAGGCGACCTCGCCCTGCGCGCCTTCCCTGGCCACGTCGAAGGGCACGGAACCGTAGCCTTCCGATTCCAGGAACGCGTTGAGCTTCGGCGCACGGCGAACAGGACGATTGGCGATTTTCACGCTCGGCAGCAATGCGATGAGACGCTTCAGACCGTCGGAAGTGACGGTTTCGCGATGCGCGATCACCACCACCTGCTTGGCTCGGCTGATGATGCTGAGCAGTTCGATGGATTGAATATGCGCTGCGGCATCGATGATCACGACGTCGGCCAATGGCGCCGGATCGGTGATGGCCGCAAGCGTGGCAGGAGTCGCAACGAGAATAGGCTTCGCCGCGGCGAGAATCTGCGGATGCTCCTTATGCAGCAGTTCAGCGAAACATTACGGGCGCCGGCAAGCGTGGTATGCAGCAGATTGGCCTCCTGCGTACGCGAGAACAGCATGTCGCACAGACGGCGCATGGATTCCTGCGCCACCATCGGACCGACCGAACGCACATGTTCCACATCGACCTGGGAGAACCGCTCCGCAGCGCCCTGCAATGCCGACCCATCCTGATTGGAAATGATCGCGGAGGATTTCACGATGTCTTCGAACGCCGTGGTCCACCATGCCAGCTGCAGTTCCCCTGCAACGGCATCGTTGGCAACGCCACGATTGTTCAGATCTTCGACCAGCTCGTCGAGGCCGACCGAATGGAATTCACGTTCCAGACGGGCGCGCTCAGGCAGAATATCAAGCGACTGCTTATCGTCATACAGGGCCTTCAAACGCTCTTCGACCTGATTGAAATCAACGGTTTCAAGATTGCCGCCCTGCGGGGTTGTGGCAAGCACCGCATTCAACGCGGTCATATCCCGATTGAGATTCTCCTGCGTTTCGATAATGTCATCCAGCTTGGCGGGCAATACCGGCCAGCCGCCATGAGGCACGAACATATGCCACTGATCGGCCTGCTTGGACACCACCAGCAACGCCTCATGCAGGTTCTCCACTTGGGCGCCGACGCGCAGCAAACCCTTGGCTTCCTTGATGTGGCGGCGACGCTCCCAGAAGCCCATGGACGTACCTTCGGCCTTGCGCTCGGCCTTCGGCTTGGTCGCCTCGATCATGGAGGCAATGTCACGTTCGAAAATCTCCGGCTGGAATACGTCAAGCACACGGCGCAGGTTCTTCAGCACCATGACCTGACGGCTCCACTCCTGCGCGGTCGTGGGAATCGGGAATCCGCAGGTCTGTACCGTACTGGCCACCTGCTCGCGGGTGGCGGGCAACACCTTGCGCAACAGCTCAACCACACGCTGGTATGCGCTCACCGCCTCCTCTTCGGAATACAGCGATGCCTTATACCATGCGGTGTCGTTCTCCGTAATGGTGTATTCGCCAAGCTCGCCCGCACGCTGCAGTTTCGCAGCCCAATCCTCGATCTTGTCCGCGATGGAATGCGCGGTCTGCTTGTTCAAACGCACATGCGTGGTCGGATGGGTGGGCAATGCCGCAATCTGCGCGAGATTCTGAATCGTCTGGTAGGCGGATACACCCCACTCCTGACTCACGCCGTGAAGATCGCCCAGATAACGGGTCAAACGCGAACGCACGCCAACCAGCTCATCGGCAATCTGATCAAAACGGGAGGAAGCAACCCCCGATTGGAAGCCGACGGCTGCAATCAGCTGACGGTCAATCGCAGCGTTGGCACCATCATCGGCGATATCCAGCAGCTGTCCGCTCATTTCGTTTGCGGCAACGGCCTGTACAAAACGACGCTTCTGATCGGTCACACACGCACATAGAGCACAGACCGTCCGTTCATCACGCAACGCGACGCAATCGCCGCGGCCTGCTCGGCGGTATTGTTGGCGATCGCACTATCCACAAACAGCGAATGGCCCGCGGAAGCAAGCTGCGAGGCGTATCGGACGGTATTGTCCGCATCGCCGACCTCATACTCGCCATGAGGATCGGCATCAAACGGACTGTACTCCGGAATTTCGGCACCTTCCAACGCTTCGGCGGCGGACTTGTCTCCCGCCAAAGCGTCCAAGGCGGTATTGCCGGTCGGACCTTGCGCCAACTGGTCGATGATCTTCCGGCTTTCCACCAGCATCTGCGATGCCGGATCCATAAAGCATCCGAGAATAATGTGCCGTTCGATCTCAAAATCAGGGAACGCGTTGGCCGCAAGGCGTGTGATGGCAGCGAACACCGCGGATGTTTCCGGCGTGCCGCTTTCGTAATTCGAACCGTCGAACAGCTTGGACTCGTCCAATACGACGTTGTTCTCGCGCAGCACGGCGGCGAAAGCCGCATTCAAGCGTACGCGCCCTGTGAACGCGATCACCGTACCGTTTTCAATATTGCGTCCTTCTTTGCGCACCTCGACCGGATACATGAGTACCGGCATCTGGTTGCCTTTCCAGATGGCCACGCCAACCACCAAAGACAGTTCGCCCACGCCGCTGACACGGCTTTTCGCCTCACGATCGTCGAGCACACGCTCCACACGACGCCCGGCGGCACGCAACATGCCGTTGTCGCGGAACAAGGAATCAAGTTGCACATGCCCGCTGGCGAACAGCTGCGCGATGCCGGACGGATGCGCATGCGTCATGTCAAGCTGGGCGCTCAGCTGCGTCACGTCCTCAAGCGGCGACGGCGATAGACCAAGACGGTACTTCTCACGCCACCCCCGAATACGATCCAGCGCGGTGACGGTCTCGTTGCTTTCGCTCATGTATTGACTCACTTCCCTACCGCTTTGCGGTATTCCGCATACCCCGGATTATGTGACAGGGCCGCGTCGATGTCTGCATTGCCCAAAGCTCCCAGCCATGCGTACAAATCGTCGTACAGCGACGGGTTCATGGCAAGGAACGGCAGCAGCTCCGGATGACGTGCCATCTCGAACTGCACGGTGAAATCGTCGGTGCGTTTGGCATCATCCGACGTCAGTCCGTCGACTTCAATGGTCTGTTCCTGCTTGGCAAGCTCTCCCTTGGCGACTCGATCGAACACCGATCCGGGTTCAAAAGCCGGTTTGAATACGCTGGTTTCGTCCGGTGTCGGCTCGCTCACAATCTGTGGCTGCTCCGTGTTATGCGGCCTGAAACGCTCGTCGTCGTCCCGTTGCGCCGCTTCTTCCGGTTGAATCGGATTGGTACCGGATTGTTCTGCAATTTCATTGCGCTGCTCGTGCGTTTTTTCCGCTTGTTGTTCAGGCATGTCGCTGCTATCCGGCAATGCACGATAATCGGCTTGCTTGGTCTTGCGCTGAATAGTTTGCTCACGGGAATCGTGTCGTGTTCGACGTCGTTGCCTGCGATGACTTGCGTCCGCGATTGGGATTCGGGCAGCATAACCGGCTTTTCCTTTTCGGCGGCGTTCTTCTTGGCCCCTTCTTCCGCCGCCTGCTGTTCCGCCACGGCATCTGCCTCGGCTGCGGCGTCGGCGAAGAGGTCACGTGGCGCGTTATCCACGACGTCGTTATGCTGCACCAGCGAAACGGATGGGAGATCCCCATAATCCGGCTCGTTGGATCGAACTGGCGCGAAAGACTGACGTTCGGAGCGTTGCATGAGATTCACACGATTGGCGACGTTGCGCGCGTTGAACAATGCGGTCGGCTCTCCGGCACGCAGATTGAGAATGTCGTCGACCGACATATCGGCGGCGTCGGGCTCCTGCGACGCCTCATCGGACACTGCATAGGAGAACAGATTAGATACCGGAGCTGACGCGGTACTCTCGGATTCGGGCATGGCGCTCACGCTGTCACGTTCAAAAGTGACGCGTACGTCGCCGAATTGCAAGGTCATTGGCGTGGATGGCAGTTTGAAATCCTCATCCGCGGGCAGACGCATCAATTGGCCGTTGTCGGCCACTACAAACGAACCATTGGTCGACTTGAGATCACGTACGGAAGCGTTGCCCTGCGCGTCGACTGAAACAATGGCATGCCGTTTCGACATGGATTTGTTCGTATCCATAATGTCAAGGCGCGCGAATCCGTCATCCGCCAGAGGACGTAACGGCTTGCGGCCGATTTCCACGCTTTCGCCGCTGCCCAGCTTCTTCAGTTCGGTTCCATCAACCTTGACGGTCCACTGCTGTGCCGTTCGTTGATCTTCGCTCACCGTTGTCGGCCTTCCTTTCACACATACCACTACTTGTCATTGTGTCATGCCTTGCCACGTATTTCAGGATTATGACGCGATTAATTGACAACTTTCGCCTAATTCCCCCATTGTATGGCACGATATGGAAGCATTCATGCCTAAATCGGATTTTATTGGATCGTCAGCGAAAGAAAATCCCGTAATATGCGGAAAACCCCGCCGCCTTGTGGCGAACGGGGTTTCCACTCAAGATTGTGATATGCGGCTTCAAGCCGCGCGAATCACTTGAGCTCGACGGTAGCGCCGGCTTCTTCGAGCTGGGACTTAGCCTTCTCAGCGTCTTCCTTCTTGGCCTTCTCCAGGACAGCCTTCGGAGCGCCGTCGACCAGAGCCTTGGCCTCAGCCAGACCCAGGGAGGTGATAGCGCGGACGGCTTGATGACCTGGATCTTCTTGTCGCCAACGGCGGAGAGGATGACGTCGAACTCGTCCTTCTCTTCCTCAGCCGGAGCAGCAGCGCCCGGAGCGGCAACGGCGACAGCAGCCGGAGCGGCAGCCTCGACGTCGAACTTCTCTTCGAAAGCCTTGACGAACTCGGAGAGCTCAACCAGGGTCATCTCACCGAAAGCTTCGAGCAGCTCATCGTTGGTGTACTTAGCCATAATGGCTTCCTTTCATTCTTGGCGACGGTTTGATTGAAGAGGTGACCGTCACCTAAAACAATTATTTTTCTTTTATGGTCACTATCATTCACGCGGCTAACCGCAATGAAATCAGGCAGCCTTTTCCTGCTTCTCGCGGAGCGCATCGATCGTACGCACGGCCTTGGTCGGCAGAGCGTTGAACAGGTACGCGGCCTTGGACATCGTAGCCTTGATGTCGCCGGCGAACTCGGCGAGCAGCTGCGGGCGAGACTTGAGGTCTGCCAGCTTCTGGGCACCTTCAGCATCGTAGACGGTGCCATCAGCGAAGCCGCCCTTGATGATCAGTGCCTTATTGGTCTTGGCGAAGTCACGCAGGGTCTTCGCAGCTTCGATGAAGTCACCCTTCACGAAGGTCACAGCGGTCGGACCGGCGAGGATCTCATCGAGACCTTCGATGCCAGCTTCCTTGGCTGCGATGCGAATCAGCGTGTTCTTAGCCACAGTGTAGGAAGTATCGCGGCCTAGCTTTTCGCGCAGTTCAGAGATCTGCGGAACGGTAAGCCCGCGGTACTCGGTCAGGTAGATAGCGTCAGCTTCACGGAACTTATCCGTAAGCTGGGCGACCACCGCTTCCTTTTCGGGCCTCTTCATGGCGTTCCTTCCTTAGTCAACCATTGACTGTGAAGCAGGAACGTTTCGCCGGACAATAAAAAAGCCCTGCACGCAGGCAGAGCAACATTCGACCGCTAAGCGGAAAGCCCTTGGTGGGCGTATGTTCTTCAACCTGCGTTGGCTTGGCGAACCAAACTTCGTGAGCGCTTGCACGCTCCAACCAACGGTCTGTGGTTTACAGGTGAATAACTTACGGTCATGCTTGGACTTGCCGTCATCCGGGCGTGTCGCGCTTTACGAAATCTTCATGACTCACTCAAGTGTTACGGTTAAGCTTTGTTCGGAATCCCACGATTCCACAAGGCGAGTCGCAATTCTCGCCGGAACGCGCCGCCCAATAGTCGGAACGTTCCTACCAACCCAAGAGAAATAGAGATAGGGAAAAATGGAAAAGTTCTTCCATCTTAAGGAGAACGGCACCACCGTGTCCACTGAGGTCATGGCCGGTCTGACCACGTTCTTCGCAATGTCGTACATCATCATCGTCAACCCACAGATACTGTCGCAAACGGGAATGCCGTGGGGCGGCGTGTTCCTTGCAACCATCATCGCAGCCATCGCGGGCACGCTCGTCATGGGCTTGTTCGCCAACGTTCCGTATGCTCAGGCCGCCGGCATGGGCCTCAACGCATTCTTCACCTACACCGTTTGCTTCGGCCTCGGCTTCACCTGGCAGCAGACCCTGTGCATGGTGTTCCTGTGTGGCCTGATCAACATTCTCATCACCGTCACCAAGATTCGTAAGATCATCATCCAAGCCATTCCGGAAGTGCTGCAGAACGCCATCGGCGGCGGCATCGGCCTGTTCGTGGCCTACGTCGGCTTCCTGAACGTCGGCTTCTTCACCTTCACCACCAAGGCCGACGCCAAGAACGGCGACACCGTGCAGGCCACCCCAGGTCTGGCCGTCATGAATAATCCGACCATCTGGCTGTTCATCATCGGCCTGTTCCTCGCCATCATCCTCACCGTGCTCAAGGTGCGCGGCGGCATGCTGATCGCCATCGCGGTCACCGCCATCGCCGGCATTCCGATGGGTCAGACCACCATGGCCAACTCCATCTCCATCGGCGACACTTTCGCCCAGCTGCCGCAGACCTTTGGCGCTATCTTCAGCGCTGAAGGCTTCCCATCGCTGTTCTCCGACATGTCGAAGCTGCCGATCATTCTGCTGACGATCTTCGCATTCTCCATGTCCGACACCTTCGACACCATCGGCACGTTCATCGGCACCGGCCGCCGCACCGGCATCTTCTCCGCGGAAGACGAGGAAGCCCTCGAAAACGGTTCCGGCTTCTCCTCCAAGATGGACAAGGCCCTGTTCGCCGATTCGATCGCAACTTCCATCGGCGCCATCTGCGGCACCTCCAACACCACCACGTATGTGGAATCCTCCGCAGGTATCGCCGCTGGCGGCCGCACCGGCCTGACCTCCGTGGTCGTGGCCATCTGCTTCGCCCTGTCCGCCTTCCTCTCCCCGGTCATCTCCGCCATTCCGTCCGCCGCAACCGCAGGCGTGCTCGTGGTGGTGGGCTGCATGATGGCGTCCTCGCTGAAGGAAATCGACTGGGGTGATATCTCCGAGGCCGTGCCGGCGTTCTTCGCTTCCGTATTCATGGCGTTCAGCTACTCCATCTCCTACGGCATCGCCGGCGGCTTCATCACCTACTGCCTGATCAAGACCTGCAAGGGCAAGGCCAAGGAAGTGCACCCGGTGATCTGGGTTGTGTCGCTGCTGTTCATTCTGGACTTCATCATCACCGCGATCCTGTAGTTCTGAACGTCAGGTTCAACCTGACCACCAGCCGAAATTACTGGTTCAGTAAATAAATTTAAATTCGGCAAATGAAATAGGGGCGATTCCGCTCTCACTGCGGAGTCGCCCCTATTGTTGTATCGCTTGTTTTCGTACTGCTTTTTAGTGAACCGTCTTATGCGATGGCTTTCGAGAAGGCGTCAACCAGACTTTCCATCCAGGCCGTCAAGGAATCGTATTGTTCCGGCATCTGTTCGGTCAGTTCAACCATGGGCACGTTTGCGGATTTCGCGGCATTCGTGATTTTGCCCGTCAGCTCGCTTTCCTCCTGCGTATTGACGACCAAAAGCTTGATTTCACCCGCCTTCAGCGCATCGGTGAACTGTTTGATATCCGTTGGTGTCGGCTCGCTTTCGTTCGCTGTGGCTCGCGCGTACCCGCTTGGCGTTGCGTCGGTCAAACCCATGTCTTCCGCCAGATAGCTTGCCACGGATTCCGTTGCCGCGTACGCCAATCCATCCGATTTCTGTTTCACTTCGGCGATTTTGCTTTCGACGTTGTTTTCTTCAGATTTCCACTGATCGTGCAGCTTGTCGAAATCACTCTTTTTCGCGGCGTCGGCCTGTTCGTACGCTTCGGTGATCGCCTGTGCCACTGCCTTGCGCACATCGGCGGAGAACCAAACATGCGGATTTTCGCCGTCATTCACCCCGCCGACTGCAGCGGCATTGACGATGGTTGCGTTGGCGGATTGCGCCGCTTTGACCGCCCATGCGTCGTAGCCGGCTCCATTGACGATGATGACTTGCGCTTTCTGCAGTTTGGCGATATCCGACGTCGTTGGCTCGTAATCATGCGCATCCACATTGGTGGAATTGATGATGCTGGTTACGTTGACGTTGCCACCGCCCAAGGTTTTCGCCACGGTACCCCACTGATTCACGAAGCGACCACTTCGATGGTTCCGTTTTTTTCGGACGACGATCGGCCGCTTCCACACGCAGCAACCGACGCAAGCATTCCTACAGAAGCAAGTGCGGCAATCGCAATTCTCACAATACGGTACATGATAGATCCTCCCTAACGTGATATAACACCATCATAACTTAATTGAGAATCATTATCAATAGAGCGTGTCGCGATCAGGTATCACATACAAAAAACTCCCGCTCAGGGGAACGGCCGCCACGAATGGGATCGAAATGGTTAGCGAAGCAACCACTTTCGACCGCACATCCGTGCGACAATCCCCCGCAAGCGGGAGTAAGAGATGATTTGCCGATCAGCCGCGTGCAAGCTCGCAGGAAAAGGAGCCTTGCCAAGCAAGGCACTATTTCCTGCCTCGATACTGTCGCATCTCGGCGCCGCCTACAAACAGTCCACTGGACTGTTTGCTTAACGGCGTCGCCCTGGGCCGACGCTACGCTTTGGCGGATCGGCTTTGCCGATCAGCCAAAGCGTCCCGATACGTAGCGCTCGGCTTCTTCGTTCTGGGGGTTGTTGAACATGGTGGTCGTGTCGGTGAAGTACTCGAGGTGACCCGGCTGGCCGACTGCCTTCAGGTTGAAGAACGCGGTGTAGTCGGCGATACGGGCGGCCTGCTGCATGTTGTGCGTCACGATCACGATGGTGTAGTCGTTCTTGAGCTCATTGATCAGATCCTCGACAGCCAACGTCGAAATCGGATCAAGAGCGGAGCACGGCTCGTCCATCAGCAGCACCTGCGGGTGCACGGCCACAGCGCGGGCGATGCACAGACGCTGCTGCTGACCACCGGAAAGACCAATGCCAGGATTGTCAAGACGATCCTTGACTTCGTTCCACAGGTTGGCGCCACGCAGAGCCCATTCGACCAGATCGTCCGCATCGGACTTCGAGATCTTGCGGTTGTTGAGCCTCACGCCAGCGAGCACATTCTCGCGGATGGACATGGTCGGGAACGGGTTCGCACGCTGGAACACCATGCCGACATCGCGACGCACGGCAACCGGGTCGATGTCCTTGTCGTACAGGTTCTTGCCTTCCAGCAACACCTCGCCTTCGCAGTGAGCGCCCGGAATGATCTCGTGCATGCGGTCGAGCGTGCGCAGCACCGTGGACTTGCCACAGCCGGAAGGTCCGATGAAAGCGGTGACCTTGTTGGCTTCGATGTTGATGTTCACATCTTCAACGGCCAGGAAGTCGCCGTAGTAGATGTTCAGATGATTGACATCAATACGTTGTCCCATTTTGGTTCCTTATATGTTGTTTCTGTATGTAAGACTACCGCTCATCGTTCCGACTTGACGGCGAAGACCTTCGCCACGAGTCGACCGATAAGGTTGAGGATAAGCACGATGAGGATCAGCACGAGAGCCGCGGCCCATGCGCGTTCCATCGGGATGGTGGTCACGCAGGAAGCGTCGGCGGAAGCCGGGCAATTCGCGTTGAGCTTGGAGTACTCCTGGTAGACGTACACCGGAAGGGTGGTCATCTGGCCGGAGAAGAGGTTGACGTTCGTGGAGGCGATGTAGCCTGCGGTCATCAGCAACGGAGCGGTCTCACCAATCACACGGGCGACGGCGAGAATCGCACCCGAAACAATGCCCGGCAAAGCGGTACGCAACACAATCTTCGTAATCGTGCGCTGCTTGGTAACACCCAAAGCATACGACGCTTCACGCAAGTCGTGAGGCACGATCTTCAACATTTCTTCAGAGGACTTGACCACGGTCGCAGCATCAGCAGCGACAGTGCCACGGAACCTTCGAAACCGTTGATGGTGCCAGGTCCAATCAGAATCGTGAACATCGAGAATGCGAACAAACCTGCGACGATGGACGGAATACCGCTCATCACGTCGACCAGCAGGGTGATGACGCGAGCCAGCTTGCCACGGTTGGAATATTCCACCAAGTACACGGCGCACATCAGACCGATCGGAATGGAGATGATCATGGCGCCGAACGTGATTTCCAGCGTACCGATGATGGCGTGCTGAATGCCGCCGTAACCACCGGACGGCGTAGGATTGCCGCCGACCACACCGGTCATGTTATAGCTCAGGAAGTTGAGGTTCAGCCTCTTGACACCGTTGACGATGGTGGTGAGCAGCACCGAGAACAGCGGAATCAGCGCCACAATGAACGCAAGAGCGATCAGCACGCGCATCGCAAGATCCTTGCGCTTACGTGCAGCGGTAAAGGAACGAGTCGGCTTGAACTTGTCGAAATCGATGACGGGGGCACCGTCCATCGGAGAAGCGTTGTTATTCACTGCGGTCATCACGCACTCGCTTTCTCGGTAAGCTTACGAGCGATGAAATTCACCACGAAAGTAATGAGGAACAGCACCAGGCCGGTGCCGATCAGCACGGACACGCCGAGATTGTTGGCTTCCGGATACTGCGCGGCGATGTTGGCTGCGATCGTCTGGTTCTGCGAAGCCTGCAGCAGCTTGATGGAGTAGTTGAGACCTGGAGACAGGATCATGAGCACGGCCATGGTTTCGCCAAGCGCACGACCCAAGCCAAGCATGGAAGCGGACACCACACCGGACTTGCCGAACGGCAGCACCGCAAGCTTGACCATTTCCCACTTGGTGGCGCCAAGAGCAAGCGCGGCCTCTTCCTGAAGGCGCGGAGTCTGCAGGAAGATATCGCGAGACATGGAGGTGATGATCGGCAGGATCATGACTGCCAGCACCACGGCCACGGTGGCGACGGTACGGGAAGGATTGGCGGCCGGACCTGCGAACAGCGGAATCCAGCCAAGATACTTGGCCACCCAATTCCAGAACGGGTAGATGGCGGGCACCAGCACCAGGCCACCCCACAGACCGTAGATAACGGACGGGATTGCGGCGAGCAGATCGACCACATAGCTCAAGGCGGTGGCGAGCTTCTTCGGCGCGTAGTGCGAGATGAACAGTGCGATGCGACCGACACGAAGAAGGAAATCAGCAGTGCCAGCGCGGAGATCAGCACGGTGCCGAACAGCAGCGGTCCGACGTAGCCCCAGAAGCTGGAGGCCTTGCCGCCGGTGAAGTTGCTGATGGTGTCGCTGTTGGCCTGCTGATCGCCGCCGATCAACGGCCATGCGCGGAACAGCAGGAACAGCGCGACGGCGGCGAGCACTACGAGGATCAGGATGCCGCAGGCGTAGGCCACGCCCTTGAACACCTTGTCCGCGTTTTTGCCGCTCACCGGCTGCTGTGCCGTTTTGCTTTGCGAACTCACGGGTTCTCCTTAACTTGCGATTGTTTGAAACAGATCTGCGATTACTTGCGATGACTGCGTTTTTTGTTTTACCTGCAGGTACCGTTTCAGGCCGCACCCGCTTTCATGTTGCGGCTGCGGCCTGAAACAGACGGTCAGTTGCCGTTCACCGAGAGCCTATCGCTTACTGTATCAAAGCTCACTTGGTTTCGATGGCGTCGATGGACTTGAGGACCTTCTGACGCATGGTGTCGGACAGCGGAGCGGAGCCTGCTGCGGAGGCAGCGGTCTGCTGACCTTCGTCGCTGACCACGTAGGTGAGCCAGGACTTGACGAACTTGGCGGTGTCGGCATCCTTGTATGCCGGGCAGGCGATGTCGTAGGAGACAAGCACGATCGGGTAGCGCCAGCCTCGGTGGTGTTGTGGTCGAGCTTGACGACCACGCGGTTGTCGCCAGTGGCGGATTCGTCGAGCGGGGAGCGTCCACAACCTTGGCAGCGGCTTCAGCGGAGAACGGCACGTAATCGTCGCCGACCTTCACCGCAACGGTGCCGAGCTCGCCAGCCTGGGAGGCATCGGCGTAGCCGATGGTGCCGTCAGCCTGCTGAACGGTGGAGATCACGCCGGAAGTGCCCTTGGCGCCCTGGCCAACCTCGTTCGGCCAGTTCTCGCCGAGCTCGTAGCTCCAAGCGTCGCCAGCGGCATCCTTGACGTAGCTCAGGAAGTTCTTGGTGGTGCCGGACTTGTCGGAGCGGTGCACCACGGTGATGTCGAGATCAGGCAGGTCGACCTTCGGGTTCTGCTGCTTGATGGCGTCATCGTTCCACTTGGTAATCTTGCCGTCGAAGATCTTGGCGATGGTGTCGGCGTCCATGTTCAGGGTCTTGCCCTTGCCGGAGATGCCGTTGAGGTTGAAGACCACGGCGATCGGGGAGACGTAGACCGGGATGTCGAAGGCGTTGCCGGAAGCGCACACGCTCTTGGACTGCTCGACCTCGTCATTGGACAGGGCGGCATCGGAGCCGGCCCATGCGGTGGCGCCGGTCAGGAAGGTGGAAACGCCAGCGCCGGAACCAGACGGGTTGTAGGCGACCTTGGCATCCGGGTTGGTACCCTGGAAGCCGGCGATCCAGGCTTCCACAGCAGCCTGCTGGGAGGAAGCGCCAGCGCCGGAGAAGTTGCCGGACACGGCTTCGGTGGTCTTGGTGTCGGTGCTAGCCGAAGAATCAGTGTTGGAAGCAGTGTTGTCGCCGCAAGCCGCGACAGAAGCCAGCATCACAATGCCGGACACAGCTGCAATGGAGCGTACGAGAATGGAATTACGCATTATTCTTTTCCCTCTGTCAACATTCTGATGGCGTATGTTTCTGACATTTCATATGCTGTTGTCGCCATCGTTCTTCATGACACTGTCAAGCCTATTGGTGGTTTGGGTCCCGCAAAACCAAAATCGGTGAACGGAAGATGAACACTCTACGACACTTCGGACGTTTTCGTCATTTCCATTCACCGATCTTCGGCGACTACCGTGATACCACGGTCTTACATTCAGTTATCAATTAATAATCAATTATTCGGAAACTTACGATGAGTACTGGAATCGCAGTGTTTTATCTTATATATTTCCATCTATCGCGATATTTCCGCTTTATTCCGCTGGAACGTCGATTTTGTAGCCCAAACCGCGCACCGTGGTCAGATATTTCGGATGCGCCGGATCCTCCTCGATTTTGGAGCGGACGCGCTTGACGTGCACATCCAACGTTTTGGTGTCGCCAACGTAATCGGACCCCCAAATGCGGTCGATCAGCTGGTGGCGGGTCATCACACGGCCCTTGTTCTGCATGAGATATTCGAGAAGCTCGAATTCCTTCAGCGGGAAGAACACGTTCTCTCCGCGCACCATCACCTCATGCTGGCCGATCTTCATGGAAATGTCGCCGCAGATCAGCGGAATATCGTCATCGGAGGATTCCGTCGCGTCGGCCACCATCTGGTTGCGTCGCAGCACCGCACGCACCCGCGCCAGCAGCTCGCGGAACGAGTACGGCTTGGTGATGTAGTCGTCCGCGCCGATTTCCAAACCGACCACCTTGTCGATTTCCGCGCTTTTCGCGGTGAGCATGATGATCGGTACACGGCTTTGCTCACGAATTCTGCGACATAGCGCGGTGCCGTCAAGCCCTGGCAGCATCAGATCGAGCAACACCAAATCGATGCCGCCTTTAGTGAACAGTTCCAGCCCTTCCTCGCCGGTGGCCGCGGCGGACACGTCGTAGCCTTCGCGGGTGAGCTGGTAGACCAGCGGCTCTCGATACGATTCCTCGTCCTCGACGATCAGAATACGTGTCATCAGTGCTTCTCCTCCATTGCTCTGTTGATGGGAACGTTGCTTGTTATTTGCTGTATTCGGTTTAGCTCAGATTACTCGGATTACTCGGATTGCGTAGTTTCGATGCGTTCGGTTTCGCCCGTCACTTCCATGCGATCCGCTTCCGCAGTTTGTACGTTTCCCGCAGTCCCTGCAGTTTCCGCTGTTTCCACCGCTTGTGCCTGAGGCAGGGTGATGGTGAAGGTCGATCCCTCCCCCTCACGCGACCACACGGCGATAGTGCCTCCGCAATCCTGCACGCAATGTTTGGTGATGGCCAAACCCAATCCTGTACCCCCTGTTTCGCGGGAACGTGCGGGATCGACACGGTAGAATCGCTCGAAAATACGATCCAGCGAGGATTCCGGAATGCCAATGCCCTGATCGACGACACGAATCGCAACCTCGTCATCGCCACTGCCGATGCCGACTGCGACGGTGGTGTGTTCCGGAGAATAGTTGACGGCGTTTTCCACCAGATTCTTCACCGCCGTTTTGATGGTTTCATGATCGGCGTTGATGAACAGATCATCCTCATCGACAGCGTTTACGGCACCCTCGACGTGCACCAGCTTCTGCTTGCCATTCAGCGAAAGCACCAGATTGATATGCTTCGATTCGGCCTTCACCTGGTTTTCGACGATCGCCTCGCGTACCAACGCAAGCACGGAAAGCCGTTCCGCGTTCAGCACCGCAGCCGTGCTTTGCGCCTTCTGCAAGTCGATCAAGCGATGCACCAATTCCGTCAATCGTTCGGATTCCTTGGAAATGCGGCCCGCAAAATACTTCACCATGCCGGGATCGTCCGCAGCGTCGCCGATCGTTTCGGCAAGCAGGGAAATCGCACCGGCAGGAGTCTTCAATTCGTGCGAAACGTTCGTCACAAAATCGCGTCGCATAATCTCAAAACGACGCTGCTCGCTCATATCCGAAATGAAAATCGCAAAAAGATCATCGGAGATCTGGCCGACCCGCACATGCAGATACAGCGTGTCGGAAGGACGGAACTTACCTGCCTCAATGCCTTTGCCGTCGGTGTTTTTCGCGGCCGCACGGGCGGCTCGATCCAGCGGAATCGACAATTCGCGTTCGCGCACCACGCTGTCGGTCGACACCAATCGCAGAATATCGCGGATTTCGGCAAGCGTCATCGCACTGTCCTCAACAATGCCGAAACGTTGCGCGCCCGGGGAAACGTATGTGACCGACGCCAGTGAATCGACGACGATCAACGCCTCCGGCATGACGGCGATCAGCTGGCGTTCCGTGGACTGCACGGGCACGCGCGGCCCGAACAGCGACATGTTCTTCTGCGCGCCGAACAGGCTTGGATCGTTCGGGTCGATCTCATCCTCCCCCAATTGCACGCCACGGGCACGCCCCAGCAAAAAGGCGACCACAGCGACGGCAACAACCACAATCGCCATCACCACGTGCTCCAGCGTCATACGTTAACCTTCCGATAATCCGTCATTCTTCTTCAACAGTAGCGGTTCCGGAAAGCGATTTCCGTGCGCGATTCCCTCACGCCATCGGAAGTTTCCCCGCAGTTCACTTTCGTGAGATTCGCCATACCGAAATATGAGACGCCCGTCCAGCAACCGATGCGTTGGACGGGCCGTCTTTCATGCGCTTACATGCGCTTGACGATGTTCACCGCGATTTTCGCCGCGGTGTCGGCATATTCGGAAATGTCGAATTCCTTGAATTCCACGTAATCCGTGTCGGCATTGTCGCTCAACGCGCGGATGACCAGCACGGGCAGGCCGTTGCGCGCCGCGACATGCGCCACCGCGGCGCCTTCCATTTCGACCGCGTCCGCGCCGGTTTCGCGAATCACCTGCTCCACTTTCTTCGGATCGTCCACGAAATAGTTGCCCGTGGCGATGATGCCGGTGATGTGATGCACGCTCAGATCGGTCAGCACCTTATCAGCGACTTCGATCAGACGGTCGTCGGAGTGGAATTCCTCCACCGGCTGGTCCGCAGTGCCTGGCTTCCACTGGCCGACGAGACGCATGTCGGTGTCGAGGTAGCGCAACGTGCCGCCAAGCACCACGTCGTTGATGTGCAGATGCGTGTTGAGATTGCCTGCGATGCCGGAGAAGATCACGGCGTCAGGCTGGTCCGCGTCGATGAGATGCTGCGTGGTGGCGGCGATATTGACGGTGCCCATGCCGCCGACCGTTGCCGCAACGTTGACGCGAGTGCCCTTGTTGGTTTCGATGGTGCCGCGTGTCACGCTGACGCCGGCTTCCTCCGTTACGGTGATGTCGCTCAATGCGGATGCGATATTGGCGACTTCCTCGTCCATGGCGCCGATGATGGCGATTGTGCTCATGCGTTCGTTCCTTTCGATTGCTTCACGCTTTTCGCTCGGTTTCGCTTATTTTCGCTTCGCTCACTTCCAGCGGCGCTTGCCCACAGCTTGCGCAAGTTCGCGCAGCAACGCTTCCGTAATCTGCCAGCTCAAGCATTTGTCGGTGATGGATTGACCGTACGTGAGTTCGGCGAGCGGTGCCGGTTTTTGACTGCCACCTTCGATGAAGCTTTCCATCATGATGCCGGTGATGCCTTCCTCACCTTCGGCGATACGGCTTGCGATATTACGTACCACTTCGACTTGGCGATGTTCGTCTTTGCCGGAATTGCCGTGCGAGCAGTCCACGATCAGACCGTGTGCCGCCGCGGATTCGACCGGCATTTCCTCACGGATGAGCTTCATGGCATTCGCCACGGATTCGGCGTCATAGTTCGGGCCGCTGCTCGAACCACGCAATACCACATGGCAGTCGGGATTGCCGAGCGTTTTGACTACGGCCGCACGACCCATATGATCGATGCCGAAGAACGTATGCTGCTGTGCCGACGCAAAACACGAGTCGGTCGGCGCTTTGATGGAACCGTCGGTAGCGTTTTTGAAGCCGATCGGCATCGACATGCCCGAAGCGAGCTGGCGGTGCACCTGGCTTTCCGTATTGCGAGCGCCGATCGCACCCCAGCTGACCGCGTCGGAAATGTATTGCGGGCTGGTTGGTTCCAGGAATTCCGTGGCGGTGGCCAAACCTGCGTCCAATACGCCAAGCAGCGTACGACGGGCCAAAAGCAGGCCTTTTTTGATATTGCAGCTGCCGTCGATGTCGGGATCGTTGATCAAGCCTTTCCAACCGACCGTCGTACGCGGTTTTTCGAAATACACGCGCATCACAATCAGCAATTCTCCGCCCAGCTCGTCTTTCAACGCGGCCAAGCGACGGGCGTAATCGAGTGCGGCAGCCGGATCATGCACGGAACACGGACCGACGATCACCAGCAATCGATCGTCCTGGCCGTACAGGCAGGCACGAATCTCATCGCGTGAATAGGCGACGATCTCTTGCGCCTGATCGCTGAGCGGCAGGTCCCCCAACACCTGCGCCGGCGTGGGAAGCACCTCGAATTCAAGCACCCTGCGGTTCACGATGCGGCTGATGCCGACCTGATCTTCCCAGCGTGGCACATCCGTAGCCACCAGCGGATTCTTTCCCTCATCCATGGCCTCGCGGATGGCGCGAAGCTCTTCAGGCGTGTTCAGCTGCTGCTGCATTTCACTGCTCTCCTTGACAATCACCTATCTCCCCAAGAATATCAATCAAATGGCAGTCGCTATGCAAAAACCGTGCGATTACGCAGTTACACGTATTCCGCACGGTTAGTTATTTGCGATTCCTTGCGATTATTTGCGCTTATTTGGCGAGTGCGCGACGGCTTTCGACCGCATCGGCAAGCGTGTGCAGCAACTGTTCGGTACGTTCCCACGGCACGCAGCGTCGGTGATGGATTTGCCGTACTCGAGCTGGTCGAGCGGAGCGGGCTTCTGATTGCCGGCTTTCAGGAAGCTTTCCATCATGATGCCGCTGATGCCCGACTCTCCCGTTGCGATGCGGGAGGCGATGTTTTCGATCACTTCGGCTTCGCGCACTTCGTCCTTGCCGCAGTTGCCGTGCGCCGCGTCGATGACAAGACCGTGTTCGCTCGGGCCGGACGCCTTGGAAACCTTCAGATCGGCCAACGCCTTCGCCACGGATTCGGTATCGTAGTTCGGGCCGTGCGAGGAGCCGCGCAACACCAGATGGCAATCGGGATTGCCCTTGGTTTCGGCGGAAATCACACGACCGTCAAGATTGATGGACAGGAAATGATGCTCGAAGGCGGCCGCGAAGCAGGAATCCGCTGCCGGCTTGATCGAACCGTCGGTGGCGTTCTTGAAGCGATTGGCATCGACATGCCCGAAGCGAGCTCGCGATGCACCTGGCTTTCGGTGTTGCGAGCGCCGATCGCACCCCAGCTAATCAGGTCGCAGATGTACTGCGGGGTGATCGGATCCAGCCATTCCGTGGCTGCCGGGAGTCCAACGCTCAGCACGTCGGTCAGCACCTTGCGTGCGAGCCACATGCCCTTGCGAATATTGAACTGGCCGTCGAGATCGGGATCGTTGATCAGACCCTTCCAACCGATGGTGGTGCGTGGCTTTTCGAAATACACGCGCATCACAATGACCAGTTGGTCTTCCAGTTCTTTTTTGACCGCGGCGAGTTTTGCCGCGTATTCGTGCGCCGCTTTCGGATCATGAATCGAGCATGGGCCGACGATGGCAAGCAGACGATCGTCTTTGCCGTTGAGCACATCGCGGATTTCCTGACGGGACTTCAACACCAGATCGCTCATCTCATCGGTGAGTGGAATTTCCTTCAGAAAATATCGGGGAGCCGGAATCGGGTCCAACTGTCGAATATTGACATCCACGGTCTCCGGAAACACGGCGTTATCCAACAACTGCGCATCCTTCGAACTATCTGGACCGCGAAGACCTGACATCTCTTCTGCTCCTCCTTATACCTGCATACCTGCTTCATGCATACTGTGCATGGATGATAATCACCGAAGTTACCTTAACGGATAAAAGTGGAATAACACGAATGCCGACTGCATGCTGGACTTTTTGCGAAGTCCCATGCAGTCGGCATTCGTCAATCGGTTTGTCGGTTTACGTATCAGTCAGCCAGAGCGCCCATCGGATCCCATGCGGGGAGCATGGTGGCTGGCTCGTCAAGAGCGGCCTGATATTCGGCAGGGAGCAGCGCCTTCGGCACGGCGACCTCGTACACGTATTCGGTGAACCAGTCGTCGCTCATAGTGAAGTAGCCCTTGTCTGCGATCTTGTCGCCCCAAGAGTTCTCCACACGCCAACGACGGGTGGTCGTGCCGTCTTCGGCCACGTCCACGCCGACGAACGCCATAGCGTGGTTCATCGCGGAATCGGCGAAACGCACGCGATCTTCCTTGTTCAGATCGAAGTCGACGCCATACACCTTGCCGTATTCAAACAGATCAGTAGCCCAAGCGCCGTTTTCACGATCCATCATCGGGTGGCAGTCAGCACCGAACCATACTGGAATGCCCTGCTCTTCGAGAATCTGACGCACGCAATCCTTCATGAACTGGTTCGGCACGTTCAGGTATTCGGTCGGGTCTCCCCCGGCCACATTACCCAAGTGCTCGATACCGATCTTCTTGCCCTTCGCATGCTCCTGACGAGGATCGTCGACCAGGCACACGTAGCTTTCCAAATCGGCGGAACCGACGTACTTCTGCCAGAATTCCACAGGCGTGACCTCACCATCGCGGTGGAACTCGCCGTCCTTGTCGGTCCACTCCCAGTCGAAGCTCTTCGGCGGCTCGCCCAAGTGAATCGTCAGAATGCGGTGTCCGGCGGCGGTCGCTTCGGCGATTACCGATTCGATCGAAGCCGGATCAGCATACATGTGCGCGACGGCCGTATGCAGCAGGCGACGCAATTGCACGTTCATTTCGCCGGTGTTCTTGGAGGATTCGGTTTCCGGGAACAGATCCTTCGGAACGGCACCGTACTTCTTGTACACGTTCATGGCCATGGTCCACTGGCCGCCGTCGCCCATCACGTCGGCGAGCAGATGCTGGATCAGGCGGGAGTCGGACGGCTCGCCGGCCTTCACCAGTTCGGCCACGTCCTGCAGGAAGTAGTTGACGCGCTCGAGCTTGTCGTAGTACATGGCATAGTTCTGGGAGAACTCGAATTCCTTCAGCCCATGTTCTTCTTGGCCACGAAACGAGCCACGTTCAGCGAGCTGAACAGCCAGCAACGGCCGGAACGATCCTGATGGGTGGCGGTGCATTGTCGACAATGGTGGAGAATCGGCGCTGCATCAGGCGGGCGCGGTCATAGTTGCGTGCCACCTTGTTGATGCCAGCCGCGGTGACCGCGTTCATGGCCATACGGTTGTGGTCGCTGGCTTCGAAATCCTCAACCAGCGTTGCCAATGCATCAGCGCTCAACGGCGTGATGTCAGTCATTGTTCTGTTCCTCCTGTGCTTCTTCGCCCTGGTCAGACTGCTCGTCTTCGGACGGTTCTTCAAAATCGTCATTATTCTGCTGTTCGTCGGAGACAACATCCTCGTCGAAGGTCACTTCCGGTTCGCCCGCAACAGTTTCGCCACTCTCGTCGTGCGATTCCGCCGGAGTTTCAGCTTCAGCTGCGGAATCATGCTGTTCGCCGTCGATGGAATTGACCACGGACAGGCCGTTCGCGCCGAAATCGGAGAACGCGTTGGCGAACATGGCACGCAGTTCACTGACACGCTGCGTGATCTGCGCCTCACGGGTCTGCAGGTCGGCGATGCGCTGCTGCACACCTTCAAGCTCGCTCTTGGCTGCCTCACGACGCTCGTTGATCTGCTCGTCGGCCTCTTCGGTGGCCTGCTCGAGAATGCTGGCAGCCTGCTTGTCGGCTGCCTCACGCTTGTCGGAAGCGTATGCCTCGGCTCATCGCGCGTATGCTGCGCTTCTGAAATCAGCTCGTCGGACTGCTTCTTGGCGATTTCACGGCGTTCGTTCAGGTCGGCGAGCAGCTCGTTGACCTTCTTCGTAGCCTCATCCTGCTGGGCGGAAATGTCGGCGCGGATCTGCTCCACCTCGGCATTGACCTGGCTGATGGTCTTGGTGCGATGCACTTCGGCCTCGTCGGTGATCTCCTGTGCCTTGGCTTTGGCGGTATCCGTGATTTCCGAGGCACGGCGCTGCGCGTCCGTCATCATCTTGGACACCTGCTCACGCACGTCGGCCAGCTTCTTGTTGGCTTCGGCCAACGCGGATTCGATCTGGTCGTTGGTCTCGCTTTTCATGCGGTTGATCTCGTCATTGGCGTTCTTGCGCTGCGCCGCGATCTGCTCGGTGGCTTCGGCGCGCAGATCGGAGAGCTCGCGCTCCTGCGTGGCGCGCTCCGATGCGAGACGCTTGTCATGCTCCTCACGGGAGTTCGTCAATTCCAGATCGACGGTCTGGCGCTGCGCCACCACGGCCTTCTGCGCTTCGCCACGCAGCTGGTCCGCTTCGCGCTGGGCGTTGGACTTCAACGTGTCGGCATCATTATTGGCCTTCGACAGCACCGCTTCGGCCTTGGCGTTGGCCTCGTCGAGAATACGCTTGGCGTCGAGCTTGGCGTTGTTCAGCAGGGTTTCGGCCTGAAGCTGCACCGTGGCGCGTGCCGCGGAAGCGTCTTTCTTGGCACGGTCGAGCAGCTCGGCGCTGGTCTGTTCCGCGCTGGCGAGCATCTGCTGCGCGTTGGCGCCCAGAGATGCGAACGAATTCGGGTTGGCCTTCTTGTTTTTCTCTTCCTGCAGCTGTGCCTGCAGTTCAAGGATGGTCTGATCGTCGGCCTTGACCTGCTCACGCAGACGGTCCACCGTCTCCTGAGCCGAAGCGAACGCCTCATCGACCCTTTCCTTGTCGTACCCCCTCAACACGATTGGGAACTGCTCAACCATGGTATTCCTTTCACGAATTCCCTTCCATCGCGCATCTTGCCCGCGCCTATCCGTTTTGAACTTTAGCGCAGAACAAACGTTCGGCACACGGCAGTCGCATAATTCTCACAGAGAGCACAGAAATCGTTCGAGGAAACGCCGACGCCGTTCAGCCGAGCAGAATCTCACTTGAGGATGGCTGCAGATAATAACGCACCGATTCGCGGATCACATCGTTACCTGCGGCGATTTGCTGCGCGATCGACAGTCCATGTTGCGGATGTGGCTGCTCGTTGACGATCGGCAGGCTTACGAAACCCGACAGAATGCGCTTTTCCTGCGCTGCAGACCAGTCGAGCAAATGGTAGAACAGCGAATTGCAGACGAACGTGCCCGCATCCGAACTCAGCGCGGCGGGAATCTCATGTTTGGCGAAATCGCGCAGAATCGAACGCAACGGCAGGCGTGTCCAATATGCCGCAGGCCCTTCCGGATTGATCGGACGGCGAGGCGGAATCACATTGTCGGCGTCAGGCTTGGCCGCGTCCATCAGATTCGTGGCGCATCGCTCCAACAGCACGCCGCGGGCCGAACGCTTCAAACCGGTGGCGATGACAATATCGGGATTCGCCTGTTCGATGGCGTTCAGCAACATGGGCCAGGCATTGGCGAAACTGACCGGAAGCGTCACCGTCGTCACGCTCATGGCAACATCCTGCAGAAGATCATCGGACAGCGCCACGGATTGAGATGGATCATTCCAATATTCGGCGAGCGCCACGGGAACCAGTACGGCCGGATTCACGTCGATGCCGTCGTACGGGGTGAAACCTGAGATGACGATGTTGATCTGCTGCATGTGTTCCAGTGTACGTGGTCGAAAGGTGGGTTCGTTTACGATCAGTGCTTATGCATTTGTGAGAATGCTTCGGCGAACACCGCGTGCATGCGCGCTTTCGCTTCTTGTTTGGCGTGTTCCGGGTCGAGGCTGCGCGCGATGTTCTCGGCGATCGGCATGTCGGCCTGCGTGGTGATTTTGAGATTCGTTTCGGATCCGGCGACGATGGCGACCGGCTCGTTCGGCAGATAGTCCACCACCACGCGGGTGTCGTCGGTCGGGTGGAAGTCGGGATCGGCGGTGGCAAGCTCGTAGGCTTTGGTGATGGTACCGAAACGGAAGGCCTGCGGGGTTTGCGCGCGGAATGCGTTCGTACGATCGGGCACGGAGCGCACCACCTTGCGCTCTCCAAGATCTTCGGTCAGCAGAATCGTGTCGGTGGACGCGTAGGCCACGGTCGCCGCGTTGAACTGGTCGAGGCTGTCGATGCAGCCGTCGATGGATTGCTGTTCGACGAACGGTCGCACGGAATCGTGGATGAGGATTTTCGCGCCATCGGGAATGCCTGCCTGCTTGAGCAGGTCAAGCGCGGCTCGGGTGCTGTCCACACGCTCGGAGCCACCCGGAATCACGGCACGCACCTTGGTATAACCGGCTTCGTCGATGAGCATGTTCACCATATTGCTGACACGCTCGTTGACCACGACGATGATGTCGCTCACGCGATCGTTGCGTTCGAACGCCTCGATGCTCCAGCAGACGATTGGCTTATCCCCCACCGAAACCAACTGCTTGGGATTGGTCTCATCGAATCGCGTGCCGAAACCGGCCGCCAACACCACGGCCACAACCGGCATCTTCTGTTCCTGCATCTGCTCTCTCTCACTCATACGTCCCACCGTAAACCCCCGAATCGGTTTGCAGCGCGTTTTGCCTTACGTTCTGCACGCAATCCGCAATAGCGCGCCGCTCTCCCACTATTCGCGCACGATCAGCGCAAGCATACGACCTTCGTGCGCTTTGTCTGCGATGGTGGCACGGCGATGCGAGAACCAGAGCGGATTTTCCAGCGTGCACAGGCTACGGCGGATTTTCTTGAAACGTTCCGCGAGCTGCGGTTCGCCTTCGCCATCGGACTGGCAGATTTCCGCCAATTCCTCGTCTTCGGAAAGATACTGGGTGGCTGCGTTGACGCGGGCGCGGGAGGAAACGATGTTATCAGCCGGAACACCGGCTTTGGCAAGCTCATGCAGTGCGGCGGCCGCAATATCGATGCCCGGCTGGCCGAAACGGCTCAGCGTGAAGGTTCCGGGGAACTGCGCGTCGAATTCGTCGGCAATGTCTCCGCCAACCTCGTAGCAGTCGCCGCAGATGCACGGGCCCAGCGTGGCGACAATACGCTCCGGCCTGGCTCCCTTGGACACCATCTTTTCGATGGTGGCGCCGATCACACCGTTCTGCAGGCCACGACGGCCGCAATGCGCGGCGCCGATCACGCCAGCTTCCGGATCGGCCATGAGCACCGGCAGGCAGTCGGCCGCGAACATGCCGAGCGCCACGTTCTTCTGAGCGGTCACCTGGCCGTCCGCTTCAACCACTGCCGGCTCATCCGCGGTTTCGCCCACCTGCTGAGCGGTTTCGCCCTTGCTGCCGGATACGTCGAAACCGAACGGACGGTTCATGACGAACAATTCGTCCACATCGACGGCAACGCCGGAATGCACCTGGCTGACCAAGCTCAGCTTCGCGTCGATGGCGTTGGAGAGCGCCACACGATTGGCGAGCACATGGTTCGGATCATCGCCGGACTTGCCTCCGAGATTGCAGTGCGCATAATCGCCTTCGCTGGTGCCACCAAGTCGCGTGGTGTACACGACTTTGACGCCCGGCGCAAGCATGATCGGAATGGTCACCGGAATTGGATTGCCGTCCACGTCGGTCGGGTCGATCGCATTGCTGTCAAGAATCGCGTCGTCATACTGCTTGTCAGTCATTTTTTTGTTTTCCTTGATTTTCTACGATTATTTCAACTTATTTCTGCTGATTTTCTGCGTCTACACGATGTTTTTCCGCAATTATTCCGCTTTGAGCGTCGGCTTTTTGGTACGAGATCGGATGGCTGCGTTCACGGGCACTTCCTGCGGGCATGGCATGGAGAACACATGCGCCGGATTGTTGATGGATTCGACCCAATGTCCGTCGGCGTCACGGAATCCGCCTGCGGGAACGGTGTAGGCGAGCGGCGCCGCGCCCGGTAGCACGAATTCGACTTCCTGACCGGCTTCGATTTTGTTGCGGCTCATAATGGTCACACGGCCGCCGTCTTCTTCGCTCCACGAGAGCACTTCGCCAACCACCAGCCAAGCGCGGAAATACGCGGAACGGTCGGTGCTTTGCTGCACTTTGTGTTCCGGATAGTAGAAGCCGGTGGAATAGTCGCGGTGCGCCACCTTGTCTGGCTCGTCCAGCAACCAGTCGGGCAGGGACACGTGTTCCGCCGGGCGCACTCCGGCGTGATACCAGCCTTCCGGCAGGATTTCCGCAGCCGTGTTCGACTTACGCCTCGTACTACGCGCATGGTAGCTCAGATCATCCGGTTCGCCGGCGGAAGCGACTGGAACGGTTGCAATATCCGGCTTCCCCGCGAATGCGCCATCCGCATGTTCCATAATCGAATCGGTGGTTTCCGGCTTGCCGTATTCAGGATCGGACGGGCGAATCACACGGTCATGGAACGGCTTCAGCACAGTGCCATCCTCGTCTTCAAAACCGCGTTGCACCATATAAGCGTCAACGGCGGTCTTGTAAGCGTTCGTCATCGCCGCAATATAGTAGGCGCTCTTGGAACGTCCTTCGATTTTCAGACTGGTCGCACCCGAATCAAGCAGATCGTCGATATGCGCAAGCATGTTCATATCCTGCGAATTGAACAGATACGCGCCTTCCTTAGTCTGTTCTATCGGAAAATACTGGCCGGGACGCTTTTCTTCGACGATGGAATACTTCCAGCGGCACGGTTGAGCGCATTCGCCATGATTGCCGTCACGTCCGGTCAGATAATTGGAGAACAGACAACGACCGGAGAACGCCATGCACATCGCGCCATGCACGAAGCATTCGATGTCAAGATCGTCGGGAATGCGTGCGCGAATGTCTCGCACGGCCTGCAGATCCATTTCACGGGCAAGCACCACACGACGTGCGCCCAACTGGTAGAAGGCGTTCGCTGCCTGATAGTTGGTGACTCCCGCCTGCGTGCTCACATGCAGTTCCAGGTTCGGCGCCACTTCGCGAGCCATGAGCATCACGCCAATGTCGGAAACGATCAGTGCGTCCACGCCGGTGTCTTTGAGCTGGCCGATGTATTCGCGCATCGCTTCGACTTCATTGTTGCGCGGCAACACATTGCAGGTCACATACACGCGAGCGCCACGCTCATGCGCGTAACGGGAGCCTTCTTCGAAATCCTCCAAACTCAGGTTTTTCGGCGCCGAACGCATGCCGAACGCCTTACCTCCGCAGTAGACGGCGTCCGCACCGTAATCGACGGCGGTTTTCAGTCCTCGCAGATTGCCCGCGGGAGCCAATACTTCAGGCTTGTTTCTTCTTTGCACGCTTGTTCCTCTTACTCGATTTTTCCGCTCTATATTCTCGACTATTCACGGGACACTTCTGCCGCATCCGGGAAATACATACGAGGAAAAACACATGCGGAAAACAAAGGCGTCCATCGTGGAGACGGACGCCTTGACGCAAAACGTTGCGAATCTGACACTCAGCCGAGTTTGGCGAGTTCCTCTTCGGTGAGTTCGAGCTCGTCGGCCTTGAGGGAATCGAGAATGGTTTCCGGTCGATGGGCGCCGGGAATCACGAACATGTGGTCGCCCTTGGCCAGCTCCCATGCGAGCACCACACGCTGGTAGCTCACGCCACGGGCTTCGGCCACCTCGCGGAACGGATCGAACAGGTGCTCGTCGTACGGGTGACGGTAGCCGCCCAACGGACTCCAGCACACGAACGCCAGACCCTGCTCGGCGCAATAGTCAAGCGTATCTTGGGTGTCCAGATGAATCGGAGAATACTGGTTCTGCACAGCCACAAGCTTGTCGCCGAGGATCTCCTGCGCGATCTTCAACTGTTCGATGCTCACGTTGGAAACACCCGCCCACTGGGCCACGCCTGATCGAGCAGCGCCTTGATGCCTTCGCAGGACTCGTTGTACGGCACTTCCGGATCATGACGGTGCAGGTACAGCAGATCGATGCTGTCAACGCCAAGCGCCATCGCGGACTGCTTGCCGTATTCGATCAGATGCTCCGGCTTGCCGTCACGCGGCCAAACCGGCTTGTCACCCTCCCAAGCGCGGCGCAAGCCACCTTGGTGGCCACGGTGACTTCCTCACGCGGGCCCTTCCACGAGTCAAGCGCCTCACGCACCAGCTTTTCGCCGGTCTGTTCCTCTTCGCCCGGCGTGTAGTACGCCCAAGCGGTGTCGATGTGACGGCATCCGGCATCCAACGAGGCGTGCAATGTTTCGATACCGACATCGTGACCACGATTGTTTTCAATGGTCAACGGCATTTCACCATGCCGATGGCCGTGGTGCGGAACGGTCCAAGATTACGGAACAAAGCCATCCCGATCTCCTTCAACAACGTACAGAGTGTCTTTCCGAATGCAACCTTACCAGCCGACCCGCCTCAGCAGACAACAAACCCACCAAACATGCGCGTAATGCCGCAGATCAGCGACCACCGAAGCTGCCGCCGCCGGAACCACCGGAGGAACCGCCGAAACCACCGCCGGAGAAGCTACCACCGGAACCACCATAACTGCTGGACGGAGATGCCGCGGCAATCGTCGATTGAATATCAGCAAAACCTGATTCCAACTGCGCGCCAATATCACCAAAATTGGCGCTCGGCGAGAAATCCATCGAATTCGTATCACACGAAGCAGGACCGGCGTAATGATGATTGAAATACCATGAACGGTAACTCCAGTAGAGCAGCGAATCGGAAGCGTTGGCATCAAGCAATTCGGGTCGGCAAGCTGCGGGTACGCCTTGAGCAGCTGCTTCATCGCCTTTTCGGAAATGCCGAACGCGGTGGCGTACACCATGTAGCGACCCCACAACGTCAGATCAGCCACACCACGATCACGGAAGTCGCTGAAATCCTCCATATACCGTTTCAAACCGACCACCTGACCGGCAAGACGCTGACCATTGTCGTTAAGCCCCTTCAATTTGAGGTAGCTCAGCGCAAACACGGACGCGAACATCATCGGCGCGGAAATCAGCACGACCAACGCAAGATTGCCGATCACGCCAAAATACACTATGGAAAGGAACGCCAGGATCGCGGCGCAGATGCCTGCGGCGAACGCTCCCCCGCCGCATGCCGAAGTGGCACCCAACATGGAGAATTCGCTACTGCACGCATTCGTAAACTTTTCCTGATACTTGTAGCCCTTCGACCAATCGGAGAAATTCTTGTCCATCTGTTTCAGATCGAACACCGGAGAACCAATGCGTTCGGACGCCTTCACCAGCAGGTCGAGCGCGGTACGTTCGCTCTGGCTCAGCGCCAATGACTGCGGGTTATCGAACACCACCGGCAGTATCACGATGGTGCTGGTTTTGCCTGCATCACGCGCACGAGCTGGATCATTGGAAATCAGCTGCGCGATATCGGCATTGCGAGACCGACTCATATCAATGCCCCGATACATGGCGGCCGGCCCCGGGTAAATGGCGATTGCTCCACGCGAAGCGAGCGAGAGCACGGAAGCCGACATTTTTCGGCTCGACAGTGTTTTCGAATGCTTGTTGTCAACGATATACAGCAGTTCCGCAGCGCTGGCGGGGCTCATTTCCGGCTCGTCACGCCAATACTCGATGTCACCGTGGTATTGCGAACGATCGAAACTGTGCAATGCGAGCACAACGGCGATCACACACAAGATCAGCCCGGCCACGGCAATGGCGATCCACGTGATCAGGCGGATACGCGCTTTTGTGCGCTGCCGGTCACGCCACCGCTGCTCCTGTTGGGCCTCGCTTTCCATAATGCCGTTTTTGATGGTGGTATCACGAGTGCGTGCCACACCGCTGGTCGCACCGACGTCGAACATGGCGACCACGTCAACATAGTCGCCGGCACGAACGTCGTGCACGGTGAACTGCAACGACCCCTTATCACCACGTTCGGTGGTTGACGTACGTTCGGTGTGCAGCCAGGCCCATGAATTATCCGCCGTAATGCCATCCGGGAACGTGACGGTTCCGGTGACCTTGCCGATGGGAATCTGATTGCTCACGCCGAGCGGCTCCCATTGGAACGTGGCCACGTCTTGATAGGCGGTGGCCACGCCCTGCATGGTCATGGTCACATCGAATTTCAGACTGCTCGCCGACGTGGTGGCGGGAATATTCCAGCCGATTTCGATTTTCTTGGAACGATCGTCGGTATTGTCGGCAACAAGACCGTCTTTTGCGGGATCGAACGGCTGCGGATTGCTGTCACCTTGCGAAACATCGGCGATATACCACTGCCCCGCATGTTCTCGATTCCATTCGTCGGTGCTATAGCTGCTTGGGATTGCGATATCACCCTGCTGGTAGGTCTCTCCCGTCGTCGCGTTGCGCACGCTGATATCGGTGATATTGGCCAGGTTGCTTTCCTTCAGCGTGTACTGCTGGTACAGCTGCTTCCACGGATGGTCGCCGTCGTCATCGCTGCGGTCGGCGAGTTTCATATCGATGTGTTGGGTGATTTTCAAATCGCCATTGCTTTGCACCTGCACATCGTAGTCGAGCGTTTTGTAGCTCAGATCGGCCCCACCGTCATCCAATGCGATGGCCAGCAATATGGCCGCTACAACGCCAACGGTGACGACGATCGCGATACCGAAGCTGCGCACCGCTCGCGACGCATGCTGTTTGGCCGTCATAATCCCTCTTTCTCGCTTCTTCTTCCCTCAGATGGCCGTACAACAGATGGCCGTACAAGCCGAATTGAACAGTAAAGCCCCATCGTCATCGGACGGGGCTTTACATGCATGTCAGAACTTAACTTGCGGAACCTGACGATCCGCTTCGTCCACCTGGAAGTAGGGGCCTGTTCGAAATGGAACAAGCCGGCGATAATATTGGTCGGCACAACCTCGGTCTGGGTATTGTACTTCTGCACGACATCGTTGTAGAACTGGCGTGCGTAGGCGATCTTCTCTTCCAACGATTTCAGCTGATTCTGCAAATCCATGAAATTCGTATTGGCCTGCAGCTGCGGATAGTTTTCGGATACGGCCTGCAGATTGACAAGTGCGCGGCTCAGCTGGTTTTCCGCAGCGATGCGCTGCGCCACGTCACCGCTTTGCGCGGCCTGCACCACGCCGGCACGGGCCTGCGTGACCTGCGTGAACACTTGGGATTCGTGGGCCGCATAACCTTTGACCGTTTCCACCAGGTTCGGAATAAGATCGGTACGCTGCTTGAGCTGCACGTCGATCTGCGCCCAACCGTTCTTCACACGATTACGTAGCGTGACCAGCCCGTTGTAGGCGCTGACGGCCCAAAGCACAATAAGTACAACGATGACGGCAATGATAATGCCAACGACCATGACGACTCCTTCGTTAATGGCTCTTCACACCATTCTTGCATGCGCCCAGGTACGTTATGACAAAACTCATGCCCCCGTGTCTCATTTTCATGCAATCTGCATGGAAACGCAAAAGTGCCCCGTACCTTCCGGTACAGGGCACTTCAGTCAGTCAGCTATGCTGCGAGGGATCCTTTTGAGGCGTCAGTCCTCAAAAGGATCAAAGTCGCGGCGGACGCGGCGGCGAGGACGCTCGGAACGCTCTTCGCGATCGGCACGGTACTCGTCGTAGTTCTCGTCGGCTGCGTAACGCGGATTGCGGTCGTCGCGGCGGCTGCTGCGACGACGGTCGGAACGACGATCATCACGATCGTAGTCACGGTCATCGCGATCGGAACGACGACGACGCGGACGATCATCATAATCACGATCGTCACGATCGGAACGACGATCATCACGATCGTAGTCACGGTCATCGCGATCGGAACGACGACGACGCGGACGATCATCGCGATCGTAATCGCGGTCATCGTCACGATCGGAACGACGACGACGCGACGATCATCATAATCACGACGTCAGCGATGGAACGACCGATCATACACGGACGGCCACGCTGCCGCGACGGTCATCGCGATCGGAACGC
>ENA-OQBT01000018-OQBT01000018.1-human-gut-metagenome-genome-assembly--contig:-NODE-18-length-97530-cov-10.318676_pt1 | contig 97530 bp, 114 predicted proteins | sample MGYA00242749_ERZ504557 | MGnify/ENA primary metagenome ERZ504557 (study PRJEB26092, sample SAMD00036243) | human gut metagenome | host: Homo sapiens | study: EMG produced TPA metagenomics assembly of...
CGACCGTATTGTTGAAGGGCGCGGTGACCATGGTGGTCGGCACGGACGGCGAAGGCAACGAGCGGGTGATTCTTTCCGGACGCGCGCCGGCGTGGATGTCCACCGCAGGATCGGGCGATGTGCTTGCCGGCATGTTGGGCGCCCTGCTCGCGCAACAGGACGACATGCTTGCCGAGGATCCGGCATTAGTTCCCGAAGTCGTGGCGGCCGGAGCCTACATACATGGTCTTGCGGGCGCGATCGCATCGCGATCCGAACAGCGTGGATGGCATCGTCCGCAGATCTATGGGCATTCCAAAAAGCAGCATTTCGGGGAAATCGGCCATCCGATCATCGCGAGCGATATTATCGGCGGCATTCAGCCGGCATTTTTGCAATTACTTTAATTGCAAAACAAATTTACCGAACACCAGCCCCAACATCGGTGGCTTTGCGCTACACTAGCGTTGCCAATCCGTATTTTGCAGGAAGGATTTTCATGACCTCCCCCAGTGCCAACGTCACCGATGTGGTCTTTGATTTTTGCGGCGTGCTTATCGACTGGCAGACGCGCGCATGCCTTGAAGGCAGGTACCCCCAAGTGGTTGTAGACCGTATTTGCGAGGATAATGATCCGTGCGGCTTCTACGATTATGAGGATCGCATGGACCATGGCGAGGATTTCGAAGCCATTTATCCCGACGTGGTACGTGAACAGGGCGAAGAGATCGCCGAGATTTTCCGCGATTACATCGAACGTTACGGCGATGCGCTCCCCCGCATGATTCCGGATATGGAACAGCTGCTTCGTGATTTGAAGGCTGCAGGCTACGGCGTGTGGGGGTTGACGAATTGGTCGCATGAGACGTTCCATTTCGCATTCGAACGTTTCCCGCAGCTCGGCGAGCTGCTGCAGGGCACGGTGGTGTCCGGCGTAGAGAAGATGCACAAGCCGAATGCCGACATCTACGAACTGGCGCTGAGCCGTTTCAATCTCAGGCCGGAATCCAGCGTGTTCTTCGACGACACCGCGAAGAACGTCACTGGCGCACAGGCCGTGGGCATGCACGCGTTCCGCTTCACTAACGCCGGTCAGGCTCGCCGCGATCTGAAATCTTTGGGCATGGATTTCTGACTTTTTCAAAACGAACACTTGAATTAACAAAGGGTGCGGATCGCACGCATGTGAACCGCACCCCGATTGTTGGACTGAAGAAATTCAGATTCGATTCCTTCACTGTTTGCAATTGGTTCTCCTGAGTCCGTTCATTAAACTTTCCCAGATTGCCAACGGCGTTTGTCAACGTTGATTTGTGTTCTGTGTCAAGGCGACGGTATCTAGCGTCGCTATGACGTTACTTCAGTTTTGCCGCGAACCGCGACTGCGGCGGAACAACAGGTAGCTGTATACATAAGGAACGAGCGCTGCACCAACCGCTATCGTCACAATAATTGCGACCATGAGCATGTCGCCCACAGGCACAACAGAGCTGACAACACCCGCCACAATCAACAGCACTCCCAACACCATGAAAGAGATGCCACCCACACGCTGCGTACGCTTCCAATTGTTCTCGTCGACCAGAGCCCAAGGCGTTCTGATGCCGAAAGTGTAATTCTGGCGCATGCGCGGAAGGTAATTGCCTAAGCCGACGAACAGCGCGCCCAATACCACGCTGACAATAAGCCCAACGGGACCGCCGGTAGCTGGGATTACGCCGAATGCGGTGGCTTCAGTGAACCATGTGACACCGCACATGATGAGTGTGAACGCGATGACGAATCCACGATACAGTCCGCTGGCCTTCATGTAGTTTTCTCCCTTGGGGTCCATCTTCGGGATGACGAGGAAAAGTCCCAAGCACAGCAACGGCAATACATCAAGAATCAACGTTACGGCACGCGGGCCATAACCATTGACCGAACCATCGGCACCCCAATGAATCGGCACGTTTTCGGGAAGCCGACTATAGCAGGCAAGATGTGCGATGATGTTGACTACACACAGTACAACAAGCGCAATGCACAGATTGCGTCCGATCGGAGCGATCTTCTCCCCCGAATCAGTCTTGTTCTTGTCTTCGGCATTGTTGATGTTGTTTTTTAAATCGTTCAAGTTGTTCCCGCGCATAAGACCCTCCTTTATTTATTGTCTGTTTGATCATTCGCTTGATTGACGTTTCCATCGCCGTCCATGAATCCCATGAACCATCCGATCAGATCCTGCATCACCGTGGTGTTGAGACTGTAGATGATGTTCTGCCCGTGCCGTTCGTCGGTTACCAGTCCCGCGGTTTTCAACGTGGTCAGATGGTGGCTGATCGACGGTTTGCTCATGTTGAATTGTTCCGCAAGTTCACCAGCCGTCATGTCACGTTCGCGCAGCAATTCCAAAATGCGCCGTCGCGTGGGATCGGAGAGCGCTTTGAATCCCTCCCCTGCCATACATTCCTCCTTCACTTCGCAATGTTTACACATTTTCTTATTTAGATAATTATCTAAATATCTACCGCGGACATGCGTGCGTTACGTTTCGCACGTTATGGTGGGAAGCATGATTGATTGGAGCAACCAGGACTGAGTTTTCAAAGAAGGCGCACCTTGCCCGTGTGGTGGAGCAATGGTGCGCCCGGTATTTCGCTTGACAGTCGCAAATTATGGGATCGTGGATCTGTCATAACGACTAGTCCACGATGATTCGACCTGTTTGAACGGTTGGTCGATAGTGATTTGTTTTACTGCTTCTGGTCATAGGGTGGGTTGATCATGCGGTCACGCCAATAGTAGACGTCATCATGTTCGCCGATTTCGCGATACACCTTGCATGGCTGTCCGAATGCGACCATATTGGCGGGAATATCTTTGGTAACCAGCGAGCATGCGCCAATCACCGAATTGTCGCCAATGGTGACGCCGGGAAGCACGGTAACGTTGGCGCCCAACCACACATTACGGCCGATGGTGACCGGCAGAGAATACTGTGTGACCTTCTCGCGCAGGTCAGGACGAATCGGATGGCCGGTGGTAATGATAGTGCAGTTCGGGCCGATCATGGTATGTTCGCCGATATGCACTTCACCATCATCAACTAACGTAAGGTTAAAATTGGCGTAAGCGTGCGCACTGAAATACGTGTTGCATCCCCAATTGGCATGTAACGGCGGTTCGATATAAGCGTCCTCGCCGAATTCGCCAAGCAGTTGGCGTGCGATTTCGTTGCGTTGCGTCATTTGACTGGGGCGGGTTGCATTGAAGTCGTATAGCAGTTCCATCTGTTCCTTCTGTGCTTTGATCATCTCTTCGTCATCGCAGGTGTAGATCAGTCCGGAATTCATAGTGTCAAGCACTCGTTGCGGCACAGTCATGGCAGCCTCCTTGCAGTCGTTCATGTCCGTTGCGATTATATACGAACACAACGCAACTCATGTCGTGATTCCGCATGCCTTTCGCGATTCTTTGCACAATCATCGGCCGCGCGTCTGCCAATATCGGAACGCCATGCAGTGTCATTTACCCCCATTTATTCCAGCATTGAAAACTCTGCGGATGGACGGAAGTACGTTGTCAACCAGGCGGATGGAATGTGCCTCGTTCGTGGGTGGTGGGATAGCATATTGTTGGTTTTGTCGTTGTGATTGTTAATTGCAAGTCAATAGTCGAAGGAGAATCATGACATATTCCAAGAATGCGCCGTTCCGCGCCGATGTGGTCGGTTCTTATCTGCGTCCGGACGAACTCAAGCAGGCTCGTGCAGATTATGCTGCAGGTATTATTGATGCCGCTGGATTGAAAGCTGTCGAAGACAGGCTGATCACTGATCTGGTTGCCAAGCAGAAGGCCGCCGGTCTGCATGTCATCACCGATGGTGAATTCCGTCGCGGCTGGTGGCATTTCGATTTCATGTGGGGCTTCAACGGCGTGGACCATGTCGCAGCCGCCCATCGCGTTGCCTTCCATGACGAGGTCACTCCCGCCGACACTGCCACGGTGACCGGCAAGCTCGACGGACACGATCATCCGTTCGTGGAGCATTTCAAGTTCGTCAGGCAGTTTGAAGATGACAATACCGTTGCTCGCCAGACCATGCCTTCCCCAGCGCAGACCCGTTTCGTGCTTACCGGCAACAAGAACGCCTACCCGTACGACGAGTTCTACAAAGATGACGACGAGCTGACCGCGGATATCGTGGCCGCATACCGTCAGGTCATTGCCGACCTGTATGCCGCCGGCTGCCGTAACGTGCAGTTCGATGACTGCACTTGGACTCGCCTGTGCGACAAGAGCGTGCGTGAGCGTCTCGGCTGGAGCGATGAGGATGCGGCCCGCCTGCAGCAGGAGAATCTTGACGTGATCAACGCAGTGATCGCAGACCAGCCTGATGATTTGGTGATCAACACCCATATCTGCCGTGGTAATTTCCATTCCACGTGGCTGTCGTCCGGCGGTTATGCTCCGGTCGCAGCCAAGCTGTTCGGCGAAGAGAACGTGGACGCCTACTATCTGGAGTTCGACGACGACCGTTCCGGTGACTTCGCGCCACTGGCTGAGGTTTCCGGCGATAAACAGGTTGTGCTTGGCCTCGTCACCTCCAAGAGACCGGAACTTGAAGATCCGGAAGTGATTAAGGCTCGCATCTCCGAAGCGGCCCAGTATGTGCCGCTTGACCGCTTGTGCCTGTCCACCCAGTGCGGTTTTGCCTCCACTGAGGAAGGCAACAAGCTCACTGAGGAGCAGCAGTGGGCCAAGATCGCACTCGTAAGGTCCATCGCCGAAGAAGTCTGGGGCGAATAATCCAAGCCAATGCCCGGTACGACCAGCTTATGACATGGTCGTACCGGGCATTGTGTTATTCGATGATGTGAACGCGGAGCATTGGGCGAAACGTATAATACGGGACAGCAATCGTGAAATCATAACATCGCAGACAGGGAAAGCTATGAGAAAAGTGGCTTTTATTTGCATGCATAATTCATGCCGCAGCCAGATTGCCGAAGCGTTGGGAAAGCATCTACGCGGAACCGATTGTGATTTTTATTCCGCAGGTGTGGAAACCAAGCCGCAGATTAATCAGGATGCCGTACGACTCATGAAAGAGCTTTACGGCATCGACATGGAGAAAACGCAATACTCCAAGCTGATTTCGGATATTCCAAAACCTGACACCGCGATCTCCATGGGCTGCGACGTGGGATGTCCCTATATCGGCAAGGCTTTCGACGATAATTGGAATCTGCCAGATCCAACCGGGCACAACGATGAAGCTTTCATTGACGTCATCCGTCGCATCGAGGAAAACATCATGAAGCTCTAAAGGGTCTTGACCAGCATCCGTTCGAAGCCCACCAAGACCCTTCCAAAGCATTTTAGGCGAACACCATCGTATTGCGGATGAAGGTGTCGGCATAGTCGTACGGATGGTCGGCGACTTCCACGGCACTGACCATGCCTCCCTCTCATCATCACGATCCGTCATATCCGTATGACCATTAAGCTTTAACTCAATCGAACCAATGGGGTTATTGCTGCCGCGCTCGCAAATCGCGTAGCCTTCCTTGCCATTGAGCACATGACGAATCGTATTGAGACTTTCTTCTTTCGATCGGTGTGCGGGCCAGCCCGCGATAGGCCCGATATCCGGATCTTTCGCATAGGCGTACAAGCTTTCCGCATCTGTTTCCGCCCAAGCCCTCAATGTCAGCCGTTCCGTTTCCAACATGTAGTCAACCTCTTTCACACGCAATGCATTGAACTGAAGTATAGATTGGCCTGCAAGGAGAGTTTGCTGTGAGTTGCGCGGCGGAGGCGTGACGCGGATGGAGGCGATGCATGCGAAAGTGACGGCTGGCCTAACTCTCCTGTGGGCTTCGATGAAAGTTACGTCCAGCGCAGGGCGTAGATTCATAGCCAACACGTAAAGCAGGGGGGCTCCCCAACGGAGCTGAGATAGGCGAATGCCTGACCCTTTGAACCTGTTGGTTAACACCATCGTAGGGAGCGAAGAATGAGTGTCGTAGCGCACACGCATTGCCAGCGTCAATTGGCATCCGTAAAAGTCTGCGCAGCAGACGCGTCGACCAAACAGTCTGCATCGCGCAATCATCAATCGTAATTCTGTTTTCTATCCCGTATAACCGAGCATACGGGCGCGTCAGCATACCCATTGCCTGCGAAATCAAGTTTTCCCAACCCAAAACAGCATAATCAAGGGGGAATCATGAACAATTATCCGTATGCGTCGATGCGAGACAGCTTCGACCTGAGCGCCTATTTTGTGGTAGGACCACAGGATTGCAAAGGCCGACCGATCACCGACGTCATCGATGACGCATTGCGCGGGGGCGCAAGCTTCATCCAACTGCGCGTCAAAGACGCTAACGCGAAGGATCTCACCGACATGGCGCGTGATATCGCGCAAATCATCGAAGACAACAATAAGTCGGATTCCGTGGCATTCGTGATCGACGACCGTGTGGACGTGGTCTGGCAGGCCCGCAGCAAAGGCATCAAGGTTGACGGCGTGCACATCGGACAGACCGATATGGAACCGCGCGAAGCCCGTGCACTGCTTGGCGAAGATGCCATCGTGGGCTTGTCCGCCGAAACGGAAAGCCTGGTCAAACTCATCAACGAATTGCCCGACGGCTGCATCGACTATATCGGTGCGGCACCACTGCATGTTTCCGTCACCAAGCCGGAAGCGTCCGTAGGCGGCAATGACGGTTCCGGTCGCACGCTTGACGAAGAGCAGATCAACACCATTTGTTCAGCCAGTGGTTTTCCGGTAGTGGTAGGCGGTGGCGTGACCGCAGATGATATGGAGATGCTGGCGCATTCAAAGGCGGCAGGCTGGTTCGTGGTGTCCGCGATTGCAGGAGCCGATGATCCGGAAGCTGCAACCCGCAATATGGTAGCGCGCTGGAAAGCCGTACGTGGCGACACGAAGCACGGGTACGCGCCGCGCGTGAAAGCCCAGAAAACAGCGGAAATCAACACTGACAACACAGCCGACGGCGCATCCGGCGAAAAGAAGTTCACCAATGCGAAGGAAGCCAAGGCCGCATCCAAGCTTGCCAAGCAACAGCGCGTCGACATTGCCGCACGCGATTCCAAGCAGCGAGACAAAGCACATATTCGCAAAACCATGCCGGTGCATTTCGAAAACGAATTCGGTTCCTACGATCTGCAAGTGCCGTACACTGAAATCAAACTGTCTGACACTCCTGGCGTCGGACCGAACGCACCATTCAAGGATTACAACACCGAAGGTCCGAAATGCGATCCGAAGGAGGGTCTCGCTCCCCTACGTTTGGACTGGATTCTTGACCGTGGAGACGCCGAAGAATATGAAGGACGTCGCCGCAATTTGGAAGATGACGGCAAACGCGCCATCAAACGTGGCAAGGCTTCCAAGGAATGGCGTGGTCGTCAGCATAAGCCGATGAAGGCCAAGGATCATCCGGTGACGCAAATGTGGTACGCGCGCCACAACATCATCACGCCGGAAATGCGCTATGTGGCGGAGCGCGAGCATTGCAGCGTGGAATTGGTACGCAGCGAACTGGCCGCAGGGCGTGCGGTCATGCCTTGCAATATCAACCATCCCGAAGCTGAACCCATGATCATCGGCTCGAAGTTCCTCACCAAGCTCAACGCCAATATGGGCAATTCGGCGGTCACTTCGTCTATTGACGAGGAGGTGGAGAAGCTCACGTGGGCCACCAAGTGGGGTGCCGACACTGTGATGGATCTGTCTACCGGCAACGACATCCATACCACTCGTGAATGGATTCTGCGCAACTCCCCCGTGCCGATCGGCACCGTGCCAATGTATCAGGCGCTCGAAAAGGTGGAGGATGATGCGTCCAAGCTCAGCTGGGAACTGTTCCGCGACACAGTGATCGAACAGTGCGAGCAAGGCGTGGATTACATGACGATTCATGCCGGTGTGCTGCTGCGTTTCGTGCCGTTGACGGCGAATCGTATGACGGGCATCGTTTCGCGTGGCGGTTCGATCATGGCCGAATGGTGTTTGCAGCATCATCAGGAAAGCTTCCTGTATACGCATTTCGATGAGTTGTGTGAGATCTTCGCCAAGTACGATGTCGCGTTCTCACTGGGTGATGGACTTCGTCCGGGATCGCTTGCCGATGCGAACGATGCGGCACAGTTCGCCGAACTGATGACTTTGGGCGAGCTTACGCAGCGCGCATGGGAACACGACGTGCAGGTGATGATCGAAGGACCCGGCCATATTCCGTTCGACACCGTGCGCATGAACATCGAGATGGAAAAGGCGATCTGCAAGGACGCGCCGTTCTATACGCTTGGACCGCTCACCACCGACACCGCTCCCGGCTACGACCACATCACGTCGGCGATCGGCGGTGTGGAAATCGCCCGCTATGGCACTGCCATGCTGTGTTATGTGACGCCGAAGGAACATCTTGGGCTGCCGAATAAGGACGATGTGAAGCAAGGTGTGATCGCATACAAGATCGCCTGCCATGCGGCTGATATCGCCAAGCATCATCCGCATGCCATCGACCGCGACAATGCCATGAGCAAGGCACGTTTCGAATTCCGTTGGCTTGACCAGTTCAACCTGAGCTACGATCCGGACACCGCCATCGCGTTCCATGATGATACTTTGCCGGCCGATCCTGCGAAGATGGCGCATTTCTGTTCGATGTGCGGTCCGAAGTTCTGCTCCATGGCCATCAGCCAAAACATCCGCAAAAAATTCGGTAATGCCGAAGCACAGGAGAAGCTCGTCGCCGACGCGCAAACCATCGCTGCCGGCATGCAAGAGATGAGCGAGCGCTTCCGCGAGCAGGGCGGCCATCTGTACCAGTAGACCGAACTGTAGTAGGTTGTGACGAACGGGATTGTCTGGTGTGTAGAAAGCCGGGCAATCCCTTTTTTGTCGCTTATGCCGATATGGAGCACTCCGATAGGGACAACTCTTTTGCCTGTAGGCCTGACCCGTCAAGCCGGTCCGCTCCCATTGGGCGAACACCTGACCGGTTTTGTCGAGCACGGTTTGTGGGGTTTACAACTGTGTGCGATCCTCGTCAAGCTGCAATTGGTTTTTTCACGTCCTTGATCTGCGCGATCGGCAGTCCACTATCCAGACAAGAGGATATAAGCACTCCCCCACGGTCAGTACATGGCTCTAACCTGAGTTTATGACTCTTCTTCAGCTGAAATATATTGTGAAAATCGTGGAATGCGGTTCCATGAACGAAGCCTCGCACGAGCTGTACGTGTCACAGCCCGCGTTGAGCTCGTCTGTGAAGGAACTCGAGAACGAGCTTGGCATCGAGATCTTCACCCGCTCGTCGCAAGGCATCGCCTTGACCGTGGATGGAGCGGAATTCCTCACCTACGCGCGCCAGGTGCTCGATCAGGCGTCGCTGCTCGAAGAACGTTACAAGAACGCGAAGCCACGCAAGCAGCTGTGTTCCGTGTCCACACAGCATTACATGTTCGCCGTCGAAGCGTTCGTGGAAATGATCAACTCCATCAAATCCGACGAATACGAGTTCACCATTCGTGAGACGCGCACCAAAGACATCATCAACCAAGTGGCGAACATGCTTTCCGAAATCGGCATCATCTACCTGTCCGATTTCAACAAAGACGTGATTGGCAAGATGTTGCGCGAAAAGCATTTGGAATTCCATCCACTGTTCCGTGCTCCGTTGCATGTGTTCATTTCACGCAACAATCCACTGGCCGACAAGAAGAAAGTCACGATGGACGACTTGAAGCCGTTCCCGTTCATCCAGTACGAGCAGGGCGAGGAGGGCAGCTTCTTCTTCGCCGAAGAGGCGGTCTGGCCGGAATACTCCCCCAAGCAGATCAACGTGACCGACCGTGCGACGATTCTGAACTTCATCATCGGTCTGAACGGCTACACCGTGTGCACCGGCATCGACAACGGCGATCTCAACAATGAGAAAATCGTGACCGTGCCGCTTGACACCGATGAGACCATGCTGGTCGGCTGGATCACGAACGAGCGTGCGAATCTGTCGAAGGCCGCGGAAAACTATTTGGAGAAGCTCAAGTCGGTGGTGGCCGACCATGGATACAACCTGATCGACTGAATGCACTCATCAACTGGATGCACTCTGATATGAGATTGAAAAGTGCCTCGCACCGATGCTTTCGATTGGTGTGAGGCACTTTTCATATGTTCAACTGTAGGACCCGCCTATAGAATTCAGGCACCATACTGCTCCAGATAAGCGTCGGCAGCGGCCTTGATCTCGTCGGTCACATACGCGGTGCCGTCAGCGGTTTCGATATGCTGGCCGGCCTCGAAGATCTCGCGCACGTTGGCAATGGCGAATACCGGGAAGCCGAACTCTGCTTCGACGGCCTTCACCGCGGACGTGTCGGAATCCTTGGTCTTTTCCATACGATCCACGGAAAGCACCAAGCCGACGACCTCCACATCCGCTTCGGCCTTGAGCTTGGGAATGACCTCGCGTACTGCGGTGCCTGCGGTCATCACATCGTCGACGAGCAGTACCTTCATGCCGTCGGTCAGCTGGGTGCCGACCATCATGCCGCCGTCGCCATGATCCTTCTTCTCCTTGCGGTCGAAGGTGTAGCCGACTTCCATACCGTGGCCGGAAGTCAGAGCGATCGCGGTGGAGACGCCCAGCGGAATGCCCTTGTAGGCAGGGCCGAAAATGGTGTCGATGTCGTTCGGCAGATTGCCTGCTTCGATTTCCGCCGCGATCTTCTCCGCATAGAATGCGCCGAGCGTGGCGATCTTACGTCCGTCGTTGAATGCGCCCGCATTGATGAAATACGGCGACTTACGACCGGACTTCAGCGTGAACTCGCCGAATTTCAGCGCCTGCGCTTCCAGCAGGAACTTGGTAAAACGGTGGTCGAGGGATTCAGTCATGTCATGCTCCTTTGATGAATGATCGAGGTCAACGCCAAGTTTCGCCCTTGGCGAGCTTGTCTGCGAGTTCGGGACGTGCGTCGAGCAGCTCGTCGAGTTCGCGGGCCACACGCAATGGCGCGGTCGGTTCGAACAGTGCGGCCGCACCGACTTCCACGGCGTTCGCTCCGGCATACAGGTATTCAAGCGCCTTCTCACCGGAATCGATGCCGCCGATGCCGATGATCGGAGTGTTCGGTAATGCGGAGCGGGTCTTCCACACGGCCACGAGTCCCATCGGCAGCACGGCCGGTCCGGAAACGCCGCCGGTCACATGGTCGATGATCGGTTCTCCAGTGCGAATGTTGATGCGCATGCCGAGCAGTGTGTTGATCATGCTCAGCGCGTCGGCGCCGCTTTCCACGGCCGCGCGGGCAGGCACGGTGATGTCGGTGACGTTCGGCGTGAGCTTGACAATCATCTTCTTGTCGGTGAGCTTGCGCAGGCGGGTGATCAGACGGCTCAACGCCACCGGATCGGTGCCGACGCTCATACCTCCGGCGGACACGTTCGGGCAGCTCACGTTGATTTCCAGCATGTCTGCCGGAGAATCGTTCAGCTTGGACACGACTTCGACATAGTCGTCGTCGCAGTGACCGGCCACATTGGCGATGACCGTGGCGTTGATGGCCTTGAGCTTGGGCAGGTCGTCTTCCAAATAATGGTCCACACCCGGGTTCTGCAGGCCGACCGCGTTGATGTTGCTGGATGGGCCTTCAGCGGTACGAATGCCGGGATTGCCTTCCCATGGCACCGGGGAGACGCCCTTGGTGGTGACCGCGCCCAGTTGGCTCACGTCGTAGAACCAGCGGACCGCCGCATACTGGAAGGTGCCGGAAGCCGTGGCGACCGGATTCTTCCACGGCACGCCCGCCACCTGCGTGGGATGCTTCCACTCGTACGAACCGTACAGGTTCTCATGCTGGGTATCGTCGATCATCTCATTCACCCCATCCCAAACGTTCGCGAGTAAAGACCGGACCATCGGAGCAGACCTTCAAACGTCCGTCCAACGTGTCGACCGTACACAGCACGCAAGTGCCATAGCCACAGCCCATGCGCTGTTCCAAGCTCAGCTGGCACGCCATGTCACGCTTCACGGCCCATGCGGCGACGGCTTCATCATCGGCAGAGGACCGCAGGTCAGAATCACCGGCTTGAGTCCCGAATCCATCAACTCGCCTTCGATGCGGTCAAGCAAGGTGATCACGTTGCCTTCGCTCTCGTCGATGCTGTACACCTTGTCGGCATACTTGCCCGCATATTCGTCGCCGAAACGCACGTTGCGGTAGCCGAACACCGCGGTGCTGACCGCGCCTTCGATGCCGGCGATATGCTGTGCCGCATGCACGAGCGGAGGCACGCCAAGACCTCCTGCCACGAGCACATAATTGGCGGGCTCCTTGGTCTTGAACGAATTGCCGAGCGGGCCCATCACACGAATGGTGTCCCCAGCTTTCAATCCGGCAAATTCTGCGGTGCCCTTGCCTACCACGGCGAACATGAGGCTGACTTCGTCGCCGTTGGTTTCGCAAACGCCGAACGGACGCGGCATCAGCTTGCTTGGATCGTTGGAATATACGTCAACGAATTGTGCCGGCTTTGCATGGCTGGCGATGTATTCGTCACGGAACGTCAAACGGTACACGCCGTCAGTCAGTTCCTGATTGTCAACGACCTCGACTTCATGCCGGCTCGGGAAAAAGCCTGCCGCAGTCGCTTCGGCAACGGTCGGAACGAACGTTGTTGCGGTGGTCATGAACTCCCTCTCTGTTACGTTCGATGGTTTGGTGGTTGTTTTTCTTTCAGATTGAACAGTTGGCCAGTCGGCAGGTTACGGCAAGACCGCACGCAGATTGTCACGCATATCTTTGGCTGCCTCACGGGCTGATTCCGCAACCAGATCCAGAGCATCGTCGGCGCTCATGGATTCAGAATACTTGCCGGACTTTTTCCATGCACCGATAACGCCACGTGACGAGTTGACAAGCGCACCCATGCCGTCACGGTCGAACATGCCGGCCACGCCTTGCGCGGTGCCGCCTTGAGCGCCGTATCCCGGTACAAGGAAGAACGTGTGCGGCATGCGTGCGCGCAATGCCTTGCCTTCCTCCGGGTGCGTGGCTCCGACCACTGCGCCTACACGTGAATAGCCGTTCTTGCCGATGGTTTCGGCTCCCCAGCCTTCCACCAGATCGGCGACATGCTCGTATACGCGTTCACCGGAGGCGAGTTCGAGTTCCTGCAGTTCACTGCTAGACGGATTGGAGGTGCGTACAAGCACGAAAATGTCTTTGTCGTTGGCGGTGGCGGCGTCGACGAACGGTGTGATGCCATCGGTGCCGAGGTATGGGTTCACGGTCACCGCATCCTCATGCCATGGATCATAGGCGGTGTCGTCCAATCCTATACCGCTGAGGTGATGAGCATATGCAGCCGCGGTAGAGCCGATGTCTCCGCGCTTGACGTCGCCGAGCACGTACAGGCCCTGCTGCTTGGCGTATTCGCAGGTCATGGTGTAGGCGTCGATGCCTGCCGGACCGAGCGTCTCATACATGGCGATCTGCGGTTTGACCGCAGGCACGATGTCTGCTACGGCGTCGATGATGGCGCGGTTGAATTCGAAGAAGGCCACGGAAAGCTGCATGGACGGCGCTTCCGCCGGATCTTCAACCTGTTCGCTGATTTCCTCGGCAAAGCCGGCCACGATTTGCGCTGGCACGAGCGCTTCGGTCGGGTCAAGTCCCACAACGCTCGGATTCTGCTTGGCTTCGATTGCTTCGATCAGGCGATCCATCAATCCTCCTTGTTGATACGGCTGAAGACTAGTTTCGAGCCGATGATGGTGGCGAGCGGACGGCCGGTGACCTGCCATCCACCAAACGGGGTGTTACGAGCCGAGGAATGGAATCGTTCAGGATTCACGGTCCATGCCTCGTCGGTGTTGAGCACTACCAGATCCGCGCGGTCTTCTGCAGGAACCTTGACGAGGTCCAGCACGCGTTTGGTGTCGTCGTCTCCGGGGACGGCGTCTGCGTATTCGTCAAGCAACGCTGTGACGTCGGCCTTGCTGTGGCCCATAAGTCGGCTGGCGCAGTCGACATGAGTTCAATCAGGCGTTCGTCGGAGATAAAGCCGCCGTCCACAAGAATCTTGTGGCATACGCCATACGCGCATTCAAGACCAATGATGCCGTTCGGAGCATCGAGGAAACCAAGGTCCTTCTCTTCCATGGTATGCGGTGCATGGTCGGTGGCCAGCAGATCGACGGTGCCGTCAGCTACGGCTGCGATGGTTGCCTTGCGATCCTCTTCGGAGCGCAACGGCGGATTCATCTTGGCGAGAGTGCCGTATTTCAGCAATGCTTCATCGCACAACGCAACGTAGTGCGGTGCAGTTTCGCACGTGATCGGTAAGCCTTCAGCTTTGGCCTTGCGAATCGCGTCGAAAGAAATCGCAGTGCTGACATGCTGGAAGTGCACATGCACGCCGGTTTTGCGCGCCATCTCGATATCGCGTTCGACGATTTTCAGTTCGGTATCTTCGGGAATGCCGGGTACGCCCAGTTCTCGTGATACGGGACCTTCATTGACCGCCCCGGTGTCGTGGTGTTCGCAATGCTCGATCAGGTATAAGCCTGATTTCTTGACGTTGTCGAACACTTGGTCGAGGATTTCCGGTGTTACCGCGGAACCGTCATCGCTGATGGCGGTCACCGGGTGGCACAGCTGGTAGGCGTCCTTGTTGTCGTCATCGTGTTCAGGCAGGTAGCCGATCCAGTCGCCACGTCGGTTGCTTCCTTGCCCGCACGCCCTTTGGAAGCGCATACGCACAGGTCATAACGCACCGGCAAGGTCACATCATGGGCTTGTTCGTAATGCTGCAAATAGTCGATGACCGTGTCGAAACCGGCGTCGAGCACTTCACTGGCGCCCGGTTCCCCCGCCGTCACCTTCACGCCATCCATGGCGGGAACGGTGTTCGGCATGATGAGCACGTTCGTGTACCCGCCAGAGGCGGCAGCCGCGCAACCGGAAACCATGGATTCCTTGTAGGTCTGGCCCGGATCGCGGAAGTGGACGTGGGGATCTTCGAATCCCGGGGCGATGGTCATGGCCGAAGCGTCCACCGTTTCATCAGCGTCAGATGGGACGATCAGGTCGATGACTTCGCCGGTGTTCCAAACCTTGATGTCGTGAAGGGTGAGGGTCATGGGTCAGAACTTCGCTTCCTCGTCACAGTAGTCGCAGCGGTATTCCTGACGGTCGGAATGCACCAGGTGGAACATCTGTACGGCCGGCTCGGTGGTAGTCACGCAGCGCGGGTTCACGCATTTGATGATATTGACCACATGTTCCGGCAGTGTAGGCTGCTTTTTCTCTACGATTTTACCGCCGCGCACAATGCCGACGGTTGCGGTGCGTGCCACAAGGCCGAGCACGTCAAGGTCGATGGTTTCGGCTTCCTCTTCGCTTTCGATTTTGATGATGTCTTTGGTGCCGAACATGTGGCTGTCGGTGTTCATGATCAGCGCGAGCTTGGTCTTAGCCGGATCAATTTTCAGGTATTCGAGCACCTTGAGCGCGGTGCCGGCAGGCACATGGTCGATGATGATGCCGTTCTGAATGCTGGTGACTTCCATCAGGCTGCAACCTCCTTGGATTCAAGCGGTTCATATCCCGGCAGTTCGTCTCCGACCACCGAGCTTTCCAATGCCATGCGCATAAGCATGCCGTTCTTGACCTGGTCGAAGTAGGCAGCGCGCGGGTCGTCATCCACTTCGACGGCGATTTCGTTGACTCGCGGCAGCGGGTGCAGCACGGCCATGTCTTTCTTGGCGTAAGCATCTTGGCTTCGTCGAGAATGTAGGTGTCGCGCAGTCGCAGATAGTCGTCTTCGTTGAAGAAGCGTTCCTTCTGCACTCGGGTCATGTACAGCACGTCGAGATCGCCGATCACGGAAACGAGATCCTTGACTTCCGTGTAGGAGCAGGAGTCGGTGGCGTTGATGCGGTCGAGCACATACTGCGGGGTCTTGAGCTCATCCGGGCTGATCAGCACGAAGTTCACGTTGCCGAAACGGCACAGGGTTTCGATCAGGGAATGCACGGTGCGCCCGAAAGTCAGATCGCCGCACAGTCCGACAGTCAGATTGTTCACGCGACCGAAGCGCGACTGCATCGTCGCAAGATCGGCCAGAGTCTGCGTGGGGTGCATATGTCCACCATCGCCGGCGTTGATGACCGGCACGGAGGCTGCACGGGACGCCACGAGCGCGGCGCCTTCCTTCGGGTGGCGGATCGCCACCACGTCCACGTAGTTGGACACGGTTTTCAGGGTGTCCGAAATGGTTTCGCCCTTGGTCACGGAAGCGAGCTGGGCGCCGGCGAAGCCGATCACCTTGCCGCCGAGTCGGAGCATGGCGGTTTCAAAGCTCAGACGCGTACGGGTGCTGGGCTCATAAAATAAAGTGGCGAGCACCCTGCCATCGCAGGTGTGCGCCACTTCTTTACGATGAGAATCAATGTACTGCGCCTTGTGGAGTAATTCCTGAATCTGGCGAATGGAAAGATCATCCAATGTGATGACGCTTTTCCCGACCATCGGCGTTTCAACCGCCTGTTCGAGTACTGAAGACAACGGCTCACCTTTCATGCAACTTGTGGTTGAAGGTGGCCACTCGAAGTGACCTAGCCAACTATAGCCTGAAATGCAGACCCTGCCAGTTCACCGCGTGTTCACAAGTATTCGTGGCGCAACCTCCATCCTTCCATGCACGAAACCCTGAATCAGCATAACCGTCAGAGCCGTATAACTTCGGTCCGACGGCCACACCATGCTCCTAGCCGTTCAAATGGCACGACTCACGAACGACCGTAGAACAGGCGTTCCGTTACGTCACGGGCTTTGCGTATCACGGCGAGCAGGTCGTTTTCGAAATGTTGGCCGCGATTCGCATCGTAACCGAGATACACGGCGATGCCTCCCAGCGAATATGAATCGTCCGGCAAAATATCAGCCTGATTGACGCGTCCGCTCCACAGATAACTGCCGTTGCGCGCGGCCGTGCACATACGCCATGCCTTACGCAACACCACAGCATCGCCAGCGGAAATCAGCTTGCGATGTTCCAACTCGTTCAATGCCTGCAACGTACCGTTGACACGCAAGTTGGCATTGTCTCCCGCATGCTGCAATTGCAGCAACTGGATCGTCCACTCAACGTCAGACAGTCCGCCCTTGCCGAGCTTCAGATGGCGATCCCTACGTACTCCGCGCGGCAGACGTTCAGCTTCCATACGTGCCTTGAGTTTGCGGATTTCGGCGATCTGCGTTTCCGTAAGATCGATTTTCGGATAACGCAACGGGTCGGCGATGTTCATGAGGAAATCCTCGGCAAGAGACGCGTCGCCTGCCGCATATCGTGCGCGTAATAGCGCCTGATGCTCCCATGTGCTTGCCCAGGATCGATAGTATTCCTCGCAGGATGCGTAGGAACGTACGAGCGGTCCGTTTTTGCCTTCAGGCCTAAGATCCATGTCAAGTTCGATTTTTGGTTCGAATGTGGTTGGACCTTGCAGGATCGCACGTAGGTCTTCCTGCACTTTTCGTGCGAAAAGGTTGGCTTGGTCGTCATCGGCACCTTCGGCCGGCCTGTAGATGATGATCACGTCAGCATCAGAGCTGAAGTTCACTTCCCTACCGCCGTACCGTCCCATGCCGATGATGGCGATCGCCGCCGGAGCTTCGTCGATCTGTATGTCGTTGATGCGATGCTGGATGGCCCACTGCAGCGATGCTTCGATGGCCGCGTCGTATACGTCGGTCATGCCGGCGAGCGATGCTTCATCGTCGATCACGCCACTCATCCAAGCGAGACCGATGCGTTCGATTTCGTGTCTGCGCATGGCTCGGATGGAGTTGGCGAAATCGTTGATGTTGCCGGCATTGCGTTCAAGCGTCGCCTTGGTTTGAATGTCGAGGCTTTCTCGCGAACGTGGTTGCAAAGAGTCGTCGTTGCCGAGCCATGTGACTGATTCGACGGATTTGTTGAGTGCGTCGCCGAGGAATCGTGAGTTGGATAGTACGTGGCATAGGCGTTGTGCCGCGGATGGTGAATCGCGTAGGAATCCGAGGTATCCGCTTTCGGAGCCGAAGTTTTCTTCAAGTTTGCGCCAGTTAAGCAGTCCCATGTCGGGATTCTGCCCTTCGCCGAGCCATTGCAGTACTGCGGGGAGCAGGATGCGGTTGATTTTTGCCGCACGGGAGATGCCTGCGGTGAGCGCGGTGACGTGCCGCATGGCCGCGTCGGCATCGGCGAATCCGATGGATTCGAATCGTTCCTGCGTGGCTTTCGTGGAGAGTTCCACCTGTTCGTCGTCGAGTCCCGCGTTGATGGGCAGCATGGGCCGGTAATAGATGTCCATGTGCAGGTGACGCACCTCACGACGTGTCTCATCGTATTTGTTGACGAGTTCTTCGGGATGCATGTGAAATGCGCGCGCGAGTGACGTAGTTCGGGATTTTGGTTCAGCTCGTCGATGGTGATGTCTCGTTTGCGTTCAAGACCGCCAGCGTTGGCTTTGCCGAGGTCTGGGAACAGGTGGGTGCGTTTGAGCGCCCACATTTGCTGGCGGTGTTCCATCACACGTTCGAATCGGTAGTCCCATGAAAGTTTCTTGGCTTGTTTGCGTGAGACGTACCCGCCTTCGGCCAAGGCCTGCAGGGATTCGAGTGTGGAGCTGGTACGCAATGCTTCGTCGGAGCGGCCGTGCACGAGTTGGAGCATCTGCACGGTGAATTCGACGTCGCGCAAGCCTCCCCTGCCGAGTTTGATTTCGCGGTCTTTCAGCGGGTTGGGAATAAGGTCTTCGACACGTTTGCGCATCTGCTGGCAGTCATAGACGAAGTTGTCTCGCTTGGAAGCTGTCCAAACGAACGGTCGGGTCATATCCATATACGCTTGTCCGAGGTCGGTGTCGCCGGCTACCGGGCGGGCTTTGAGCAGGGCCTGGAATTCCCAGTTTTCCGCCCATTGCTCGTAATAGGCTTCGTGGGATTCGAGTCTGCGTACCAGCGGACCGTCCTTGCCTTCGGGGCGTAGTCCACCGTCGATCTGCCAGAGTGTCGGTTCTGCGACGCCCATGATGACGGATTGGCATACACGTTGCAGCGTGGTGGCCATTTTGGTGCCGATTCGGCTGAGTGCCATGCCGTTGGTGTCCATGTCGGCGGGTTCCACCACGTAGATCAGGTCCACGTCGGATACATAGTTGAGCTCCTGTGCGCCCAGTTTGCCCATGCCGATGATGGCGAAACGCACATGTTCGCTGCCGTCCACTTCATGGCGTGCGATGGCGAGCGCGCCTTCAAGCGCCGCGTCCGCAAGGTCGGAAAGTTCGGTGCTGATGCGCGGTTGGATTTCGATGGGATCGTTCGCCGTGGCGTCTTGCGCCATGATTGCGGCGAGTTGTTTGCGATAGGTTTTACGTAGCGCCGTCGCAGCTTCGGCAAGTGGCAGGCTTGCGGTCGGCATGGTGTGGTCATTGGGATCGGCTCCTACCGATTTGAGCACATGCACTCTGCGCTGTTCGTGATTGTAAAGGTGGCTTTCGCAGGCATCGTTGGCTGCGGCCTCCACGAGTTCCGGGCGGAATCGCATGAGCTTGCCCATTTCATCGGATACGCCGAGCACGGTGATCAGTCGCACGAAAGAGTTTTCATCGGCGATGATGTTGGTGAAATCCTTGCCTTGACTTTGCATCACTTTGATGATGTCCACCAGGTTGCTGAGTGCGATGTCGGGATCGCACGCTTTTTCCAGCGTGGCTAGTAGCAGCCGCATCCTGTCGCCATCGATGCCGTCATTGTGCAGCTCGTCAAACAACGTGCGAGCCCTGTCGAGATCTTGCAGCCCTGCTCGAATCAGATCAAGCGCCCCGAACTTGTGTTGCATGGAAGTCATGGTTTCTATAGTAACCGCTGATAAAACCAAGGGCGGTTGCGAAATACCCGCAACCACCCTTGATGTTTGTTGCATCGCCTGAAATCAGACGAAGAATGGTTTGACGTTGGACCAAATACGTCTGCTGACGCATGGATGGTTCATCGTATACAGGTGCACACCGTCGACGCCCCGCGCCACCAGTTCGCAGATCTGCTCGGATGCGTAAGCGATACCCGCCTCTTTAAGCAAAGCCTTGTCGCTTCCCCATTTATCAAGCATAATGCCGAGTTTTTCGGGGATCTTCGACTGACATTTGCTCGACATGTTCAACACCGATTTCGCGTTCATGACTGGCATGATGCCCGCTTCGATCGGCGCATCGATGCCTGCGGCCCTCGCTTTGTCGAGGAATCTCAGGAAATCCTCGTTGTCGTAGAACAGTTGCGAAATCAGATGCGTCACGCCGGCATCGACTTTCTTTTTGAGATTGTCGATGTCCTCTTCCAGCGTTGCCGACTGTGGGTGCTTTTCCGGGTAGCAGGCGCCGTAGATTTTCATGTCCGGACGTTGCTGGCGGATGTATACGGCCAGATCGCTGGCATGTTCGAACACTCCTGCCGGTTCGGCACCGTCGATGCGGTCGCCACGCAAGGCGAGCACGCCGGAGACCTTGGCCTGTTCGAACATGTCGAGTGCCTGGTCGACGTCATCCTTGTTCAGATACTGCGCGGTCAGATGGGCCACGCTGGGGATGCCGTATTCGCTTACCGTGTGGGCGATGCGCGCGGTCAATGTACGGTCGGATGATTTGCCGGTGCCGTAGGTGACGGAAATGAAATCGGGGTCCAACCCCTGCAGGCCATCCAACGTGTCGTAGATGGTGCCTACAGGGGAGGTTCGCTTCGGAGGGAACACCTCGAGCGAGAACATTGGCGAATGCATGGCTGTCGTCTTGTTCCTAACGTTTCGCCTTATTTGGTCAGCTTGGCACGCACAGCCTGGGCTGCGGCCACGAGGTTTTCGAGGCTTGGCCAGGTTTCGGCGTTGCCGCGGGTCTTCAAACCGCAGTCGGGGTTGATCCACACCTTTTCGACGTCCATCTTCTTGAGGATTTCGTAGATGCGTTCCTCGATTTCGGCTTCGGACGGGATGCGCGGCGAGTGGATATCGTAGACGCCCGGGCCAGCTTCGGTTTCGAAGTTGGCGTCGTGAATGGCGTCGAGCACCACGAGATCGCCGCGGGAGGCTTCGAAGGAGATCACGTCGGCGTCCATGGCGTCGATGTCGGTGATGATGTCGTTGAACTCCGAGTAGCACATGTGGGTGTGGATCTGCGTGGTCGGCTTGACCGCGGAGTGCACCAGTCGGAATGCCGGAATGGCCCAGTCGAGGTACTTCTTGTGCCAGTCGGTCTTCCTGAGCGGCAGCTTTTCACGCAGGGCGGCCTCGTCGATCTGGATGACCTTGATGCCTGCGGCTTCGAGGTCGAGCACTTCGTCGCGGATGGCGAGGGCCAGCTGCTGGGTCTGCTGCTCGTGGGTGATGTCCTCGCGTGGCCAGGACCAGTTGAGAATAGTGACCGGGCCGGTGAGCATGCCCTTCATCACATGGCTGGTACGGGACTGTGCGTAGGCGCTCCATTCCACGGTGATCGGGTTGGCGCGGGACACGTCGCCCCATACGATCGGAGGCTTCACACAACGGGTGCCGTAGGACTGCACCCAAGCGTTCTTGGTGAACAGGAAACCGTTGAGGTTCTGGCCGAAGTATTCGACCATATCGTTACGCTCGAATTCGCCGTGCACGAGCACGTCAAGGCCGATCTGCTCCTGATGCTTGATGCAGGCGTCGATCTGCGCCTTCATGTATTCGTCGTATTCAGTCTTGGTGATTTCGCCCTTGCGCAGTCTGGCGCGTTCGGCGCGCACTTCCTTGGTTTGCGGGAAGGATCCGATGGTGGTGGTCGGCAGCAATGGCAGGTTCAACGCCTCCCGCTGTGCCTTCTGACGTTCGGCACGTGCCGGCTGGCGCACAAAGTCCGAGTCGGTCAGGGCTGCGAGACGTTCCGCCACGTTCTTGTCGGCGGCGACGCGGGTACCGTCGAAGAGCGCCTGGTTGGCTGCCAATGCCCCGGATGCCTTCTTGTCTTCCTCGCTGGCGTCGGCGAGAACCGCGAGGTCGTGCAGTTCGCCGAGCTTTTCAACGGCGAAGGCGAAATGCTTGCGCACATCATCGGCGAGACCGTCTTCACCTTCGGTGCTGAACGGCACATGCAGCAGGGAGCTTGCGGTGGAGACGGCCACGTTGTCGGTGACCTTCTTCAGCGCGTCGACGAGTCCAAGGCTGACGGCGTAATCGTTACGCCAGATGTTGCGGCCGTTGACCACACCGGCGAAGATGGTGGTGCTCTCTGCGACGCCGAACTTTTCAACGGCGGCGAGATTCTCGTCCTTGCCTTCGTTGAGGTCGAGTCCGATGCCGTCGAAGGCGAGCAGGTTGACTGTCTCATACACGTCGGCGATGTGGCCGAAGTAGGTGTTGAGCAGCACCTTGATCTTGCCGTCGCGTGCGGGCAGGATCTTGGTGTACAGGCTCTTGAACAGTTCGACGTCGCCCGGCTCCTTGTCGAGCACGAGGTACGGTTCGTCGATCTGGATCCATTCGGCGCCCAGCTCGGCGAACTTGGCCACGACCTCGGCGTAGACGGCGGCGACCGCGTTGACCAGGCCCTTGTCGTATTCGAGTTCTTCGGCCTGCGGATTGCGGGCGAGCTTGAGGAAGGTGTACGGGCCGATGAGCACCGGCTTGGTGGTGATGCCGAGCGCCTTCGCCTCGTTGAACTCGTCGAACGGCTTGGTGCTGTTGAGCTTGATGTCGGTGGCTTCGTCGACTTCCGGCACCAGATAGTGGTAGTTGGTGGTGAACCACTTCTTCATCGGCAGTGCGGTGACGTCGCCCTTGTCGCCCTGGTAGCCACGACCCATGGCGAACAGCGTCTCTTCGGGATTGTCGAAGGCGAGGCGCTGGTAGCGCTGCGGAATGACGTTCAGCAGAATGGCGGTGTCGAGCATTTGGTCGTAATAGCTGAAGTCATTGCTTGGAATCAAATCGATTCCTGCTGCCTGCTGCAGATTCCAGTGCTTGGCGCGCAGCTCCTTGGCGGTGGCGCGCACGTCGTCAAGCGCTGCGGCACCCTTCCAATAGGCTTCGATAATCTTCTTCAGCTCACGGTTCTGGCCGATGCGCGGGAAACCGGAGACGGAAGTGAGAGCGGACATGAATCCTCCATCTGATATGAACAATGCAACCCGCTCAAGCTACCACGAAATCGCCAGCTATAACTCATCAAGAAAATTTAAGTGTCGTTATAAGCACGATTTATATCAGTTGGCATGGCAACATTTCACGCCTCTCAGCATCATGCCGAGAGGCGAAGGAATCATTCAAAATCCTTGGCCGTCAGCAATGCGATGAGTTCGCCACTGTGCAGCTGCCATTGGTTGAATGGCTCATTTGATCCGAACACGGCGAGCGATGCGGCGACATGCCAGATTCAGCATGTCGAGCAGCATTGCATCCGATTCGGAGCTCGCCAGCCATTGGCATGCGATCGACACAGTGGCTCATGGCCGAGCACCAACAGCTCGCGATGCTTCTCCTTGGTCTGGGCAAGCTCGTCAAATACCGACTGCACCCCACCTTCGTACAGACTCTGACGATAGTCGACCTTCGGGTCGTCGCCGAACACCTTAAGCATGCGATCGCAGGTCTGCCTGGCCCTGGTGGCGCTGGAGCACGCGATGCGCGTCGGCACCATCTTGTGCGCGGCCAGGCCTTTGGCGACGGCTTTCGCCTGCTTACGCCCCTTGTCGGTCAGCTCACGCCCGGCGTCGCCACCGTCACCAAACGGCTCGGTTTTGGCGTGACGCATCACCAGCAGCACATACTTGTAATCCTTGGCTTTTTTCGCAACCTTCTTGAGGCTCGTTCCCATGGACGAATGCTCCAATCCTTAACGATCCGGCGTATGCACCAACGCAACGCGCTATGGCTATTGTCTCAGAACAACGGCAAGAAACACCATATCAATCGCCGATAGCCTCGACCTGCGCGTCAAGATCACGCAGCACCTTACGCAACTTGCGATCGGAAATATCCCGCAGCTCAAGATCTTCGAGCTGTTCGGCACGTTCTTCGGCGCTCAGCGAATCAATATCGGTGGTCGTGTCTTTCGTGGCACGGTCACGCTTGCGCAACGCCTGAAATCCCGGCGCCATAGCCCGCGAAACCATAAGGAAGCCGGTGTGTCCGATCATCTGATGGTCGGGACGTATCGCCAATCCCTGAACCTTCCAGTCGCGTTCCAGAGTCTCCTGGATATCCGGTTCCGTCCAGCAGCCAGCCTCCCTCAACGCCTCCGCCATACGGCTTAGCTGCGTAGTAGTGGTCACATACGCCACGAGCACACCGCCGGGCGCAATCACTCGGTATGCCTGCTCAAGACGGTTCCAGGGGTCAAGCATGTCAAGCATGATGCGGTCGAAGGAATGCTCCGGCAATGTGGCGGCGACCGAATCGAAATCACCGATTTTCAGATCCCACCATGCGGGGCGCCCACCGAAATAGACCGTGGCATTCGCTTCGGCCACGCGGGCGAATTCCGAACGCATCTCGATGGTGGTCAGTCTTCCACACTCCCCCACCGCGTCCAGCAGGTTGACGCTCATGGCGCCGGATCCGGCACCGGATTCCAACACGTTCATGCCGGAACGAATGTCGCCAAGCTGAATCACTTGGGCAATGTCCTTCGGATACATGATCTGCGCGCCACGAGGCATCGACAGCACATAATCGGCCAACCGAGGGCGCATCACCGCGAACTGCCATCCGCCAATGGCGCGCGTTCCCTTCCAAGGCTTGTTGGCGTCGCGTTCCGGATGATCCTGATTGATCTGCGCCTCACGTTTGGCGCTCACCGTCACCACCACGGACCCTTCCGACTGCCCGATCACATCGTCATGCAGAATGATGCCGTGCGAGGTCTGCGTCACACCGCCCGGCACCAATTGGTCGGTGATCTTATTGGATCTGCGATCCGTGAACTGTACCTTCTCACCCGCCGTCAACGGTCCTCGACGCATCAATCACTCCTTCATACCCACACGGATTCCACCATCACGACAGCACGGAACCGAATGACTCCTGTCCGACGCTATTCATGCTACAGCATATTCCGGCGCACACAGCACCCGTCACCGCGCGTACGCGCTCCAACGTCCATTCGCATGCGTCACCTCAAGCTCCAAACCGAACACTTCGCTCAACCGTTCCGAAGTGAAACCGTGTTCCAGATCACCCGAGTACACGATGGTGCCCGGAGCCGGATCGTTGCCCGCCACGTTGTCGGCGTAGGCGTCGGCCTCGCTGCCGGTGATCCTGCCCATGATCGCCACATGGTCGAATCCCTGCGGAATCTCCTCAAGACGATGCGTCACCAGCACCACGGCACGATCCGACTGCTCGGCGCCGACACGGCTCAACGCACGAAGCGCAATCTCACGACCGCCCAAATCAAGACCGGTAGTCGGCTCGTCCAAAATCAGCAGATCCGGATCAGCCATCAACGCACGGCAGATCAGCACGCGCGTACGCTCGCCTTCCGAAAGTTTGAACATCATTTTACCTTCGAGATATTCGATACCGAATTCACGCATCAGGGAACGCGCCTTGGCATAGTCTTCGTCGGTGTAGGTGTCGCGCCAACGGCCGGTGGTCGCGGTCAATGCGGTCACGATGGCGTCGAGCGGATCTTCTTGGGGAGGGAACGCGCGACTCAGTTCCGCGGAGCTCAAACCGATACGGTTGCGATAGGAGAACACATCGACCTTGCCCAAGCGATTGCCGAGAATGTCGACGGTGCCTTCCGACGGGAATCCTCTGGTGCTCATCATTTGAACCAAGCTGGATTTGCCGATGCCGTTGGGTCCGAACAGCACCCATTTCTCGCCCTTGTTGATTTTCAGATTGACCTTGGTGAGAATCACGCGTCCACGGCGACGAAATTCCACGTCAGCGAGTTCCAGTGCGATGTTCTGCTCCGGCATTCTTCCTCCCCTATCGTTGTTCGGCTTGTAGATATGGAAACGCCTTCCGCCAGCATAATGCTTTCAGCGGAAGGCGTTCCACGCATCGTCTACGTGGTGAACTGGTTATTCGGCGGTTTTGCCCTGCTCGGCAAGCACGTCTTCATAGACCTTGACGGTCTTGTCGGCGATCGACTCCCAGCTGAAGTGGTCGCGCGCACGCTCATAACCGGCCTGTCCCATCTGCTTCGCCTTTTCAGGATCGGCCATGATGCGGTTGATAGCGTCGGCCATGTCATGCACGAACTTGTCTGGATTGGTCGGGGTGCCGGTGCCGTCGTGCAGCTGGTCGACAGGCACGAGATATCCGGTTTCGCCATCGACGACGACTTCGGGAATGCCGCCGGTCGCGGAGGCCACCACCGGCAGGCCACACGCCATGGCCTCCAAGTTCACGATACCGAGTGGCTCGTAGATGGATGGGCAGATGAACGCGTCGCAACCGTGCTCAAGCGCGTTGAGCTCCGGCTTCGGCAGCATCTCCTCAATCCAGATGATGTTGCCGCGCTCCTCGTCAAGCTTGGCGAACGCGGTTTTGACCTCGTTCATGATCTCCGGAGTGTCGGGCGCGCCCGCGCATAGCACGATCTGGATGCCCGGATCGACGAAATGCAACGCCTGAAGCAGGTATGGCAGGCCCTTCTGCCGGGTGATACGTCCGACGAACAGCAGCGTGGGCTTGTTGCGGTCGATATTGTAGCGTTCGAACACCTTCCAGCCCGGATCGTCGTCGGATGGGGTTTCGAACTGGCTCATGGTGATACCGTTGTGCACCACGACCACCTTGTCGGGGTCAAGATTCGGATAGGCGCTCAGGATGTCTTCGCGCATTCCTGCGGACACGGCGATCACGCGGTCGGCATGCTCGTATGCGTCACGCTCGGCCCACGAGCTCAAATCGTAGCCGCCACCCAGCTGTTCACGCTTCCATGGGCGGAACGGTTCGAGGGAATGCGCGGTGATGACCAGCGGCGTTCCGTGCAGCATCTTGGCAAGGTATCCGGCCAAGCATGCATACCACGTGTGCGCGTGGATGATGTCGGCGTCCACATCGTCGGCGATCTGCAGATCGACGCCGAACGTCTTCAGCGCGCCGTTTGCTTCCTGGAGTTCCTTGGGAACGTCGTATCCGACGACCTTGAGCGAACCTTTCGGATTGTCACCCGGGATTTCGGGAATCTCATTCTCGGCACGTGGTCCGTCAAACGCACGGACCGTCACATCCACGCGTTCCGCCAGAACTTTGGAAAGCTCCTCCGCGTGCACGCCTGCGCCGCCATACACCTTGGGCGGATATTCACGGGAAAGGATGTCAACCTTCATATCTGTGCTCTCCTCTTCGAGTCAGGCAGTTGTTCCATCACTACTGTAAGGCAATTTTTCAATGAAACGCCTGATTGTTTCATTCGTGTCACAAAGTTTTGCATCTTTCCTAAAAATGCAGGCAAGGAGGTCAATAAACCAGGAACGAATAGTGCCGTCATTCGTGACTCGCATGTGAAAGCGGGGCTGCATCCTTCCATCGGATGCAGCCCCGCTTTACGTTCATCGCCTTGCTATCAGACGGCCGTACCATTCTGATCGAGGTTCGGATTATGCTTCGGGTTACCCGCCGTGAAGAACAGGCTAAGCACACCGACAGCGAAGACGATGGAGACCGTGGCGACCAACCACATGGGATGTGACGGCAGCCACATGATCACCAGGAATGCGATTGCGGACAGTGCGATGAGCAGCCAGCTGATCACGCGGAACCATTGGCGTGCGGAATGCGGTGCCTTGAACATCTTCGGGTTCGTGTAGTTCGGGCTGGTGGTCAGCAGGCTTTCGGTTTCTTCGATGGTGCCGCCGGTCGGCTTCCAAGGTCCATCGGTACCGTCTTGCAGTCGGCGGGACTTTTCCTGCAGCTGGTATTCGTCCAGCATTCCGGAACGTGCGCGGCCATGGGTTTGGTCGTACTGCTGCGGCACTCCCCTGCGGTTGTTCTTTGCCTGCGCTCGACGTTCTGCACGATTTGGCATTGGGTCACTCCTTTGTTGCGATGTGCTGCAGTTCACTTTACTGCATGACTGCCGGTTTTTCGCCGAACGGCACGTCATTCGGACGTTTATGCCACGTCTGTATTGTTCGAGGTTCCGGGAAGTGGGGATATGAAAAATCGTCCGATTCCGTTTTGGCGGAGAATCGGACGATTTTTCTGTTACGTTAACTGCTTATGTTCAGCGCGGCAGCATCATCGGCCTTTTGGATGCGACGATGGGTGCCGGCAGTTCGGTGGCGCCGGTGAGGTATTCGTCCACGGCGGCCGCGCAGGAACGGCCTTCGGAGATGGCCCACACCACGAGGCTCTGACCGCGTCCGGCGTCACCACAGGCGAACACGCCGTCCTGGCTGGTAGCGAACTTGTCGTTGCGCGCCACATTGCCTCGTCCGTCAAGGTCGACGGGCAGCTGGTCCACGAGCGTGGTGGTGTCCGGGTGCAGGAAGCCGACGGAGATGAGCACCAAATCAGCCGGAATCACGCGTTCGGTGCCGGGCTGACGGGTGAACGGTCCGTTTTCGCCGGGTGCAACGTTCACTACCTTGAGACCGGTCACATGTCCGTTCTCATCGGCCACGAAGCTTCAGTAGCGGTGGAGTGCTCCACCTTCACCTTGGCCTGTTCCTCTTCGGTACCGACGAAGTTCACAGAATCCGTGCTGTACACGTACTCGGCGCGCTGGGTTTCGAAGCCTTCTTCCATGGAGGAGGTCTTCTGGTACAGGCGCGCGAAGGTCGGCCATGGCTGGTTGGCCGGGCGTTCGCTTGGTTCCTGCGGCATGATCTGCAGCACAGTGACGTCCTTGGCGCCTTGGCGGATGGACGTGCCCAGGCAGTCGGATCCGGTGTCGCCGCCACCGATGATCACGACGTGCTTGCCTTCAGCGGTGATGTCGTTGACTGGCTTGACGCCGTAGACGCGGCGGGTCGCGTCGGGCAGGAATTCCATGGCAAAGTGGATGCCCTTGAGTTCACGGCCCGGAATCTTCATGTCGCGCGGCACGGTGGAGCCGATGGCGACGACCACGGCATCGTAGCGGGATCGCAGATCGTCCCATGAGATGTCTTTGCCGATCTCCACGCCGGTGCGGAACACGGTGCCTTCGGCTTCCATCTGTTCCACGCGGCGGTCGATGAGTCGCTTGTCGAGTTTGAAGTTCGGGATACCGTAGCGCATCAGGCCGCCGATGGCGTCATCACGCTCGTATACGACCACGGTGTGGCCTGCGCGGGTAAGCTGCTGGGCGCATGCCAGACCGGACGGGCCGGAGCCGACCACGGCGACGGTCTGGTCGGTCAGGCGCTGCGGAGGCAATGGCTTGACGTAGTCGAGTTCCCAAGCCTGATCGATGATCGTGCATTCGTCGTTCTTGATCATGGTCGGCGGCTGGTGAATGCCGAGCACGCAGGCTGCCTCGCACAACGCGGGGCAGATGCGGCCTGTGACTTCGGGGAAGTTGTTCGTTTCGGACAGGCGGTTGTACGCGTCCTCCCACTTCTCCTGGCGCACCAGATCGTTGAATTCTGGGATGATGTTGCCCAGCGGACAGCCGCTCATGCAGAACGGCGTGCCGCAGTCCATGCATCGGGCCGCCTGTTCGGTGGTCCAAGGCTGCAGGCCGGATTCGGCGTGGACGTCGAACCAATCCTTGATTCGCTCCTCGACGGGGCGTTCGGCCAGTTCGCGACGGGTACGGACCTTCAGGAATCCACGTGGATCTCCCATGTCAGCGCGCTCCTTCCATAACCTGCTCGTACACCTGTTCCCAGACGCCGGGCGTATTGAAATCGATGTTGTTCTCTTCGGCGTTCTTCATCGCCTTCTGCATGGCGAGGAAGTGCTTCGGAACGATGTGTGTGAATCGCTTGGATGCGTTCTCCCAGTCGGCGAGCAGTCCGGCCGCGAATGCGGAGCCTGTTTCTTCGGCATGCTGCTTGACCAGACCGTGCACGATTTCGTTCGACTCACTGTCGAGCGGTTCGAACAGCAACGCGCCGTTGGCGGCGGCAGCCGGGTTGACCTGCTTCATGTCAAGGTCGAGCACGTACACGTGGCCACCGGAGAAGCCTGCGCCGAGGTTGCGACCCGTGGGACCGAGGATCACGACGGTGCCGCCGGTCATGTATTCGCAACCATGGTCGCCGACGCCCTCCACCACGAAGGTGGCGCCGCCGTTGCGCACGCCGAAGCGTTCGCCTGCACGACCTGCCACGAACATCTGGCCGGAAGTGGCACCGAAGCCGGTGACGTTGCCCGCGATCACGTTCTCATGCGGATCGAAGGTGATGCCGCCTCCGGACGCACGACCATGCGTCCGCCGGAAAGTCCCTTGCCCGCGTAGTCGTTGACTTCGCCGTACACGCGGATGGTCTCGCCACGCGGAATGAACGCGCCGATGGACTGGCCGCCCGCACCATGGAACGTCATGTCGATGGTGTCGTCAGGCAGGCCTTCCTCGCCGTAACGCTTGGTGATCTCGTAGCCGACCATGGTGCCGAGCGTACGGTACACGTTACGGATCGGCATCTCGATGCGCACCGGCTCCTTCTTCTCAAGGGCGGGCTGCGCGAGCTCGATGAGCTTGTTGTCGAGCGCCTTGTCGAGCTCGTGGTTCTGCTCGATGGTCTGGTGCAGGATGGTTCCCGGCACCGGTCCCGGCTGCATGAGCACGTTGCTCAGGTCGATGCCGTCAGACTTCCAACGCTTGATCGCTTCGTTCTGGTCGAGGCATTCGACATGGCCGACGGCCTCTTCCAAGGTGCGGAAGCCGAGCTGGGCGAGCAGCTCGCGTACTTCCTCGGCGATGAACATGAAGAAGTTGATGACATGTTCCGGCTTGCCCTTGAAGCGTGCGCGCAGTTCGGATCCTGGGTTGCGATGCCCTGCGGGCAGGTGTTCTTCTGGCAGGCGCGCATCATGACGCAGCCTTCGACGATCAGCGCGGCGGTGGCGAAACCGAATTCCTCGGCGCCGAGCAGGGCTGCGATCACCACGTCGCGGCCCGTCTTGAGCTCGCCGTCACATTGCACGGTGATGCGGGAACGCAGGCCGTTGAGCACGAGCGTCTGCTGGGTTTCGGACAGGCCGATCTCCACGGGGTGCCGGCGTGCTTGATGGCGTTGAGCGGAGCCGCGCCAGTGCCGCCGTCGTAGCCGGAGATCAGCACCACGTCGGCATGGCACTTGGCAACGCCTGCGGCGATGGTGCCCACACCGAACTCGGAAACGAGCTTGACGTGCACGCGGGCCTCGGATTGGCCATCTTCGCGTCGTTGATCAGCTGCTTCAGATCCTCGATGGAGTAGATGTCATGGTGCGGCGGCGGGGAGATGAGCTCGACGCCCGGAGTCGCGTGACGCACCTTGCGATCCACGGCGGAACCTTGGCGCCAGGAAGATGTCCGCCTTCGCCAGGCTTGGCGCCTTGGGCGAGCTTGATCTGCAGGTCGGTGGCGTGCACCAAGTAGTCGCTGGTCACGCCGAAACGTGCCGATGCGATCTGCTTGATCTTGCTGTAGCGCAGCGGATCATTGATGCGGTCTTCGGATTCGCCGCCTTCACCGGAGTTGGAACGTGCGCCGATGGTGTTCATGGCGATCGCGAGGGTCTCGTGCGCCTCCTGGGAGATGGAGCCATAGCTCATGGCGCCGGTGGAGAAACGCTTGACGATCTCGCTGGCCGGTTCGACCTCGCTGATGTCGATCGGCTTGCGACCGGACTTGAACTTCATCAGGCCGCGCAGCGTCATCAAACGGTTGGAGGTGTCGTTGATGTGCGCCGAGTACTTCTTGAACATGTCGTAGTCACCGCGCTGGGTGGACTGCTGCAGCAGGAAGATGGCTTCAGGGTCGTTGAGGTGGTCTTCGCCGGTACGACGCCACTTGTATTCGCCGCCGGTGCGCAGGTTGCGGTGCGGGCGGGCGGTCCACTGCGGACGGGTAGGCCACGCGATGGCGGATGGCGACCTCTTCGGCCAGTTCGTCGAGTCCGACGCCTCCGACGCGGGAGGTGGTGCCGGTGAAGTATTCGTCGATGACGTCCTTGTTCAGGCCGATGGCTTCGAACAGCTGTGCGCCACGGTAGCTCATGATGGTGGAGACGCCATTTTCGCCATGATCTTGAGCACGCCGGTCGACAACGCGTTGGTCAGGTTCTTCACCGCGGTTTCGGCATCGACGTTGAGATAGCCTTGCGGGACAGGTCTTCGACGGATTCGAACGCCAGATACGGGTTGACGGCCGCCGCGCCATAGGCGATCAGCAGAGCGACATGGTGGATTTCACGCACATCGCCGGCCTCGACGACCATGGAGATCTGGGTGCGCGTGTGTCTGCGCAGCAGATGGTGCTGCACCGCGGAGGTGAGCAGCAGCGACGGAATCGGTCCCCACGTGTAGTTGGAGTCGCGATCGGAGAGCACGAGGAAGTTGGATCCGTTTTCGATGGCTTCGTCGACTTCCTGGAAGATCTCGTCGAGACGTTCCTTCAGCGCCTTGCCGCCGCCAGCGACCTGATAAAGACCCTTGACGACGAACGGCTTATAGTAGCCGCCGAGGATCTTGGCGCGGTCGAGGCGCTTGAGCTGCGCCATCTCGTCGGAGTTGAGCACCGGCAACGGAATGAGGATCTTCTTGGCATGCAGTTCGGAATCGGCCAGCAGGTTCGGCTCGGGACCGATGGCGGATTCAAGGCAGGTCACGATCTTTTCACGCTCCCAGTCGAGCGGCGGATTGGTGACCTGCGCGAACTTCTGGGTGAAGTAGTCGAACAGCATGCGGCTGCGGGAGGAAAGCGCGGCCATAGGCGCGTCATTGCCCATGGATCCGAGCGGCTCCTTGCCGGTGTTGGCCATCGGGGCGAGCAGCAGCTTCAGATCCTCTTCGGTGTAGCCGAAGGCGCGCTGGCGGCGTTGCACGGACTGGCCGGAGTGGTTGACGTGCTCGCGCTTGGGCAGCTGGCTCATCTCGACGGTGTTGCCTTCGACCCACTGACGGTACGGATGCTGGGACGCGAGGGACTTCTTGATCTCCTCGTCCGATGATGCGGCCTTCCTTGGTATCGACGAGGAACATCTTGCCCGGTTCCAGGCGGCCCTTGGACACGATGTGTTCCTCGGCGTTCTCCGGGAGCACGCCGGTTTCGGATGCGAGCACGATGTAGCCGTCGTCGGTAAGCTGCCAGCGGCCGGGGCGGAAGCCGTTGCGGTCGAGCAGCGCGCCGACCTGGGTGCCGTCAGTGAAGATGATGTGCGCCGGACCGTCCCACGGTTCGATCAGCGTATTGTTGTATTCGTAGAACGCCCTGACATCGGGGTCAAGCTGGTCGTTCTTCTCCCATGCCGGCGGCAGCATCATGGAGATGGCATGTGGCATGGAACGTCCGGACAGGTGCAGCAGTTCGAGGCATTCGTCGAACGTGCCGGAATCGGAGTAGCCCGGGGTAGCGATCGGCAGCAGCGGCTTGAATTCGCCGAGCAGTTCGGAGCTTAGGCGGCCTTCACGTGCGGACAGCCAGTTGCGGTTGCCCTGGATGGTGTTGATCTCGCCGTTATGGGCCAGCTGGCGGAACGGCTGGGCCAGCGGCCAGCTCGGGAACGTGTTGGTGGAGAAGCGGGAGTGCACGATGCGATCTTCGCCTTCATGCGCTCGTCGGAAAGATCCAGGAAGAAGGGCTTGAGCTGCATGGTGGTGAGCATGCCCTTGTAGGTGATGGTGCGTGCGGACAGGGACGCGAAGTAGATGCCCACCTCGTGTTCGACGCGCTTGCGGATGCGGAAGGTCTTGCGGTCCAGTTCGATGCCTGCGAGCTGGCCTTCGGGGTCGGCCACGACCAGCGTCTTGAACGCGGGCATGCTGGCGAGCGCCTGCAGTCCGAGTCCGTCCGGGTTGGTGGGTACGACGCGCCATGCGAGTACTTCGAGGCCTTCTTCGCGCACGATTTTGGCGATGGCTTGTTCTTGTTGTCCGGAGGTGGCGATGTCGCGGTCGAGGAATGCGATGCCGGCGGCGTAGTGGCCTTCTTCGGGCAGTTCGACGCCTGCGGTGGCGCGCATGAATTCGTCGGGCATGCTCATGAGGATGCCTGCGCCGTCGCCGGTGTTTTCTTCGGCGCCTACGGCTCCGCGGTGGTTGAGGTTGACGAGCACTTCGATGGCGTCGTCGACGATTTTGCGTTCGGGGCGCTTGTTGAGGGTGGTGACCATACCCACGCCGCAGGCGTCGTGCTCGGCGCCGGGATCGTACATACCTTGGGAATCATGGATCGTGAGATCTAACGGGGCGTGGAAAGTCACCGAAACCACCTTCAATGTTTTTGGGCAAGAAAAGTCTTGCGGTTCTTTAATGCGTGGTTTAGAATACCGCGCCCCTGTATCAAATACGTTTCGCGTGTCCATATAACGAATACTCGGAAAAGTCAAGACTGTTTTTTCTTGGGAAAATGTGGAGAATATGTGTTGGGTTGTGGTGGTTGCCGGTATCGATGCGTGTCGTTATGCTGGTGGTTGTCCGAAGAGTACAGGGGAGCCGATGTGGCTGAGATGGGCGTTTGCCCGGACCCTTATGACCTGAACAGGGTAGTGCCTGCGTAGGGATGTTACGAACGGTGCGCGTGCGCGTCTTCTCTGTGCTGACGGCTGGTGTTTGGCCGTGTGTTTCGTGGAAAGAGAAGGGATTTGGCGTGTCTGATGCGTCGCAGGTGCCTGAGCAGCTTGGTTCGGGTTCGAAGAAGTTGACTCCGAAGAATGTGCTGCTGGGTTTGCAGCATGTGTTGGTGTCCAATGTGTGGCTTGATCCGGTGTTTGTGGCTGGTGCCATTGGCTTGCCGTTGGCGTTGTCGTCAAATATGGTGAATGCCATTTTCATTGTGTCTGGTTTGGTCACATTGATTCAGGCCACGAGGTTGGTGCGTTTGCCGATTGTGCAGGGTCCGTCCGCCGCGTTCGATGCGTTGATGATCGCTGCGGGCACTGCTGGTTCGTTGGCTGCCGCTGGTACGTCGATTTTTGTCAGTTCGCTGATTTTCTTGGTGCTGTGTCTGACCCGTGTGATTGAGAAGATGCGTTTTCTGTTCGCGCCGATGGTGTCGGGCGTGATTATTTTTCTGGTTGGCGTTTCGCTGTCGAGTTTCACGTTGAGCGAGTTTCTTGGTGGCGCTCCCGGCGATGATGGTTTTGCCGATCCGAAGACGTTGGCCGTGTCTATCGTGACTTGCGTGCTGGTGGTGGCGCTTTCCCAGTTCGGCAAGGGTATGGCCAGGGCGCTTTCCTATCTGATTGCTCTGGTTGCCGGCACTGCGCTTTCGATGGTATTTGGCATGGCTGATTTTTCCGGTGTCGCGTCGAAGCCTTGGTTTGGTCTTCCTCAGATTATGCCGTATGGCGGTTTTGACTTTGATGCGGCGGTGTTTGTGCCGTTCTTCATCGCATATATGGTTGCGATTATGGAGGCGCTTGGCGTGTATCAGGCGGCCAGTGAGATCCAGGGCGTCAAGCTTGAGGATCGTCAGGTTCGTTATGGTTTGGCCGGCGAGGCTGCCGGTTCCGCGATTTCTTCGCTGATCGGCGGTTTCACCACTACCGCGTATCCGCAGAATGTCGCGTTGCTTAAGGTCACGGATGAGGGCAAGACCCGTACCCGTGTGCCGGTGATCATCGCCGGCGTGGTATTTGTGGTTCTTGGTTTCATTCCGAAGGCCGGAGCGGTATTGTCGTTGATTCCTTCCCCTGTGATCGGCGGCATTTTCCTGCCGGCCGCGGCAAGCCTGATCAGCACGGGCTTCAATACGCTGCGCAAGGTGGAGTCGAACGACCGTTCCCAGGCGGTCATTGGATTGTCCCTGCTGTTGGGCATCGCGCTGCCGAGCGCGTTGAGCGGCTTGGAGGGCGGCGCTCACGTGTTCTTCTCCAATTCGATTCTGGTTGGGGCGTTCTGTGTGGTGATTCTCAAGGCACTGCTGATCGACCTGCCGAATCTGATCAATCGTCGTAAAGGAAACAGCGAAGCTGAAGTTCCGTCGCAGATCTGATTTGCTTTCGAATATCAGTATCGTTTATAGAAAGGAATACCGCATATGACATCAATGTCGTTGGGTGCCGACGCGCAGGAAGTCAAGGCAAACGTGCTTGAGTTCATCGAAAAGTATGGTTGCGAGGTCGCTCCGGATGAGGCGTTCGACGCGCTCGCACATAAGATTTTCGCTTTCCAGTTTGCCCATAACATGCAGTATCGCGCGTATTGCATGTCTCGTAGGGTGACTCCGCAGATGTTGTCGGATTGGATGGATATTCCGCCGATGCCGGTGGATGGGTTCAAGATGCTGACGCTCACTTCGGTGCCTGAAGATGATTGCGAGGCAGTGTTCATGACCAGCGGCACTACGCATCCGGGTCAGCGTGGACGCAACTATCATCCTGATCTTGAGGTGTGGGATGCGTCGATGATCGGCCCGTTCCGTCATTTCATCATGCCTGACCGTGAGCGCATGCGTATCGCGGTGCTCTCCCCTGCCTGGGAGATGAATCATAATGGTTCGTTGGCCCGTTATCTGACGCGTGCGGTGGAGCAGTGCGGCAGCGAGGGCAGCGGCTTCTTCTTCCATGAGGATGGTTTGGACTTCGCTGGTGTGGAAAAGTTCCTTGATCAGTCGGTGGCAGACGGCGAGCCGGTGATGCTGATGGGCGCTTCGTCCGCGTATCTGTATCTGCTTGACTATCTTGCCGAGCGGGGCAAAACCTATGCGTTGGCGAAGGATTCGCGTGTTTTCGATACCGGTGGTTTCAAGAGTACGAAAACCGATATGACCGTCGATGATTTGTATGCGAAGTTCCTTGAGGTGTTTGGCGTCGCACGCACGCATTGCGTGAACATGTACGGTATGACGGAGTTGAGTTCGCAGATTTACGATCAGAATCTGCTGTCGTACTATACGGATGGTTCGTCGAATTATCTGAAGGCGACGCCGTCGTGGGTTCGTTCCGTGTTCCTCGATCCGGCGACGCTCACGCCTGTCGCCGATGGCGAGCAGGGGGTGATCGCGCATTACGATTTGGCGAATTGGAATTCCTGTCTGGCGATTCTGACCGAAGATCTTGGCGTGCGCACCGATTCCGGTTACGAGCTCAACGGTCGTGCGAAGGGTGCGGAGGCACGCGGCTGCTCCATCGCCGTCGACGAGGTGATGGCGGCAAACGCATGAGCGTCATCGACATTTTCCATGCGCCGCGCGGCTTCGTATTTGAGGATTTCGAAACACGCGGCGTTCTCACCGACCGCGGTGAGGTCACGTTGCGTTATCCGGTACTCACGCCTGAGACTGTCCAAGATTTGTGCGAGACAACGCGTTGCAATCGATCGCAGACATTGGCAGCATATTCCGTCGAACACATCGTCGACATCATCGGCGAGGCGGTGGAATTGTGGACGAATCCCGATTATGAGGTCGCCAGATAGCGGAGTCTCTGATTCCCTCCATCACCGGCTATGACGCGACGATGACGCGTATCGAACTGAAACGTTACATGCGCATGTTCCGCAGACGCGAACTATTGCGTTTTCTTGATGACGAACTGCCAAGCCCGCGCATGCTGGACGAATACCGACCGAACAAGTCCGGCGGATACACGCGCCTGTACGGGCCGGACTTGACATTCCACGTGTTTTCCAGCAATGTTCCCGGCATTCCCGTATGGAGCATGACCATGAGTCTGCTGACGAAAAGCGCGATCATCGGCAAATCATCGTTCGACGAACCGCTGATGCCCGTACTGTTCGCTCGTTCTCTGACACAGATCAACCCGGATCTCGCCGACGTATTGGCCATAGTGCCGTGGCGCGGCGGCACGGTAGAGCTTGAAGACGTGGCGATCGGCGAAGCGAACGCCGTGATCGCCTACGGTTCGTCGCACACCACCGAGGCGATCCGTCCACGCGTGAGCGCGGGCAAACCGTTCCTCAGCTATGGCGCACGCATCGGCTTCTCACTCATCGGACGTGAAGCGCTACGCGCGGACACTCACGTGCAAACCGTGCACCGTATGGCCGTGGACGTGGCCACCTACGACCAGCAAAGCTGCCTGGCGCCGCAAACCATCTTCGTGGAACGCGGCGGAGCCATCTCCCCCGCTCAGACGGCGGAACTGCTCGCCAGCGAGCTCGACTCGCAACAACGCAAATATCCACGATCAACCCCTTCCGACACGGAATCCCTCGCCATCCGCAGGGCACGCTCTCAAACCGAGATGCAAGCGCTGTTCATGACGTCCATGACTCCAGACAGCGCCGCACAGGCCGACCCACAGGCACCGTTCGTCATCGAATCGCCGCAAGGCACCGACTGGACCGTGCTCTACTACCCAATACCAGCAGTCTCCCCTCGTTGGGGACACCGCTCAACCGCACCATTAACATCGTCGCCGTGGACCAACTCAAACACGCGCTGCCCACACTGAAACCCTACCGCGAGTGGCTGCAAACCTGCGCGATCGCCACAAGCTCATCCAGACTGTTCGCACTCGCGCAACAAGTGGGCGAATACGGCATCGACCGCATCTGCCCCGTCGGAGAAATGAACCGCGCGAAATCCGGATGGCACCACGACGGCGGATTCAACATCCTCGACCTCGTCAGAGCCGTCGACATCGAACGCAACACCGACCGTTACGCCGACACCTTCGACATCGACTACGAATAATCCCAAAGGACCTTACGTGAACCAGCAATCCGAACACCGGACACTCACCGGCAAAACCGCCATCATCACCGGCGCAAGCCGAGGCATCGGCGCCGCAATCGCACTCAGACTCGCACAACTCGGCGCCAACGTGACCATCGACTACCTAAGCAACGACGAACGCGCCCAACACACCAAGCAACACATCGAAAACGAAGCGGACGCACAAGGACGCGTCATCACATGCAAAGCCGACGTGACCGACGAAACCCAAGTCAACGAACTCGCACAAACCACAGCCAACACCTTCGGCGGCATCGACATCCTCATCAACAACGCGCTCAGCCACTACTCGTTCGACCCACGCAACCGCAACACCTTCAGCAACACCAGCTGGAACGACTACGCGACCCAACTCGAAGGATGTCTCAAAGGCACCTACAACACCTGCACGACCGCGCTGCCCTACATGCGACGCCAATCATGGGGACGCATCGTCAACATCTCCAGCAACCTCGTAGACAGCCCGATCGTCCCCTACCACGACTACGTCGCAGCCAAAGGAGCACTCATCGGATTCACGCGCTCGCTGGCGCAGGAGGCCGGAGCGTGGGGCGTCACGGTGAACGCCATCGCGGCCGGTTTGACCGTGGGCACGGATTCGAGCCGCGCCACCACCGAAGACGTCCGCGAGCGCATCATCGCGCAGACGCCTTTGGGCAGGCTTGCCACGGCTGATGATATTGCGGGCGGTGTGGCGATGCTGGTTGGCGAGGACGCTCGTTTCGTCACCGGTCAGACGTTGCATGTCGATGGCGGACTCACGATGCGCTGATTACGAACATCCGGTGACAGCCTCGTTCTAGGCTCTATGCCATCGGGCCTGGAATGCAACAACCTGCATCCGAGGCCCGTTTCAATCTGCACACTGTATCCACCCATACCAAGATGGATTATCTAAAACCAATTCGTCAGAGGATTATCGGCATTACAACGAGCAGGCGTCGAAGAAACGCTCGATGACGGTGTCGTTGAGCAAGCGTCCGGTTCGGGTTGGAATCACACGTCCGTCACGGATAACGATAAGGCCTTCGTCTTCCATGGGCTGGATGCGAGCCATATCAACCATGTTTCCAAGGCGACTCAAATCCAGACCCTCACGTATGCGCAGACCAAGCATGATGATTTCTTCGAGGTTCTCCTCGTTGGAGATTCGTTCGCTTCCCGACCATGGCACATTATCATCGTTGATAGCCTGCCCCCACATGCGAGGATGCGCAATATCCCAGCTGCGCAAGCCCGACGATTTGACCGTTTCAGATGTTTCAGCCGACGCGGACTGTTCAACATCCATCACATTGCCGTAATGGCTGTGTGCGCCGGGACCGAGCCCCGCCCAATCAACATTGCGCCAATAGCCAAGATTATGTTGCGATTCATAACCAGGACGTGCCCAATTGCTGATCTCATACCATTCAAGACCAGCTGCGCTCAGTAGATCGTCGGCAATCTCATACTTGGTCGCCTCATCGTCATCATCAGGCGTAGGCAAGGTTCCAACAGCAATCTGACGTCCCATTTTCGTGTTCGGTGCGACGGTCAACGCATATGCCGAAATATGGTCAACACCCAAGTCGATCGCCGTACGTACGGAAACACGCCAATCGTCGAGACTCTCCCCCGGCGCACCGTAAATCAAATCCACGCTGGAACGCATGCCGGCAGCATTTGCCGCTGCGATTCCCGCCGCCACATTGGCCGGGGTATGCGTACGATCCAATGTTTTCAGCACGCTTGGCACAGCCGACTGCATGCCGAAAGAGATGCGGTTGAATCCGCCGTCCGCGAGTTCCTTCACGTAATCGGCGTTCACCGTGTCCGGATTCGCTTCGGTGGTGATTTCCGCATTGTCGGCAATGCCCCACGTGTCACGCACGGCATTCAACATGGCGACCAGATCCGAGGCTTTCAGAATCGTGGGAGTGCCACCGCCGAAAAAGACGGTGGCCGCTTCCGGTTCGTTAACGCCATGCGCGATCTGCCAATCATGGACGATTGACATCTCGCGAATCACCATATTGGCGTAATTGCCACGCGAAGCGCCCGCTCCCATGTCGACAGCGGTATACGTGTTGAAATCACAGTACCCACAGCGCCGTATGCAGAACGGCACATGAATGTAGGCTTCGAACATCAGCCTTCGGTTTTCTGGGCGGCGCGAATCTTGTCTTTGGTGTCGCGGTCGTTGCCTGCGTCTCCGGTCGACAATGCGGCGATGAACGCCTCCTGCGGCACCTCGACATGGCCGAGCATCTTCATACGCTTCTTGCCGGCCTTCTGCTTTTCGAGCAGCTTGCGCTTACGGGAAATATCGCCGCCATAACACTTGGCGAGCACGTCCTTGCGCAGTGCGCGAATGTTCTCACGTGCGATAATGCGGGAGCCGATGGCGGCCTGAATCGGAATTTCGAACTGCTGGCGAGGAATGAGCTCACGCAACTTCTTCGTCATCATCACGCCGTAGGAATACGCCTTATCCTTATGCACGATGGCGCTGAACGCATCGACCTTCTCACCCTGGATGAGAATATCGACCTTCACCAGATCGGCGGACTGTTCGCCGTCCTCATGGTAGTCGAGCGACGCATAGCCCTTGGTGCGGCTCTTCAACTGGTCGAAGAAGTCGAACACGATTTCGGCCAACGGAATGCGATAATGCATTTCCACACGGTCGGCGGAAATATATTCCATAGTGCCCATCTGTCCACGATGGTCCTGGCACAAGTCCATAACCGCGCCGATGAATTCCTTCGGAGTGATGATGTCGGCGGCAACCACCGGTTCGACGATCTGCTTGATCTTGCCGTCGGGGAATTCGCTCGGATTGGTCACACGATGCACGGAATTGTCTTCCGCGGTGACCTCGTATGGCACGTTCGGTGCGGTGGAGATCAAGTCGAGATCGAATTCGCGGCTCAGTCGTTCGGTCACGATTTCCATATGCAGCAGGCCAAGGAAGCCGCAGCGGAAACCGAAGCCCAACGCCACGGACGTTTCCGGCTCGTAGATCAAAGCCGCGTCGTTGAGCTTGAGCTTGTCGAGCGCCTCACGAAGTTCCGGATACTGCGCGTTGTCGATTGGGAACAGGCCAGCGTAGACCATGGGCTGCGGGTCACGATAGCCTTCGAGCGGATCGGCCGCAGGCTTGAGCGCGGAAGTGATGGTGTCGCCCACCTTGGACTGGCTGACGTCTTTCGCGCCGGTGATAACATAACCGACCTCACCCGCACCAAGCGCCTTCGTAGGCATCATGTCTGGCTGATCACGCCGATTTCAATCGGATCATGGGTCATGCCGATACCCATCATGTGCAGTTTCTCACGGGAACGCAACTCGCCATCGACCATACGAATGTAGGTGACGATGCCGCGGTAGGAGTCGTAGACGGAGTCGAAGATCAGCGCACGCGCGGGAGCTTTCGGATCGCCGGTTGGTGCAGGAACGTCGGCAACAATGCGGTCGAGCAGTTCGGTCACGCCTTCACCGGTTTTACCGGACACGCGCAGCACTTCGGAAGGATCGCAACCAATCAGGCCTGCGATTTCCTCGGCATGCTTGTCTGGTTCCGCGCTGGGAAGATCGATTTTGTTCAGTACAGGAATGATGGCCAGATCATGGTCGATGGCCATATACAGGTTCGACAGGGTCTGCGCTTCGATGCCCTGCGTCGCGTCAACAAGCAGCACTGCGCCTTCGCATGCGGCGAGAGCGCGGGAAACCTCATAAGTGAAATCGACGTGGCCTGGAGTGTCGATCATGCCGAGGGTATATTCAGTGCCGTCGAACGTCCACGGCACGCGCACAGCCTGCGATTTGATGGTGATGCCACGCTCCTGCTCAATATCCATACGATCCAGGAAACGATCACGCATCTCACGTTCGGGCACGATGCCGCTGAGCTGCAGAATACGGTCTGCCACCGTGGACTTGCCGTGATCGATATGCGCGATGATGCAGAAATTGCGAATCAACGACTGATCGGTGAAACCGGGCTGGTTATGCTGCTGGCCCACGCCATCCTCCTCTTGAAATATTCGACGCAAACGATTCTAACTGCTAGTATCGGCATGGTGAGTCGCGACACTCCTAAGCCCGTTGGCAATTTATCCGCGCGCCATGTTATCATCATCGTTTGTATGTCCTTATAGAAAACGTCGTTTGGAGAAATAGTGGCAAACATTAAGTCGCAGAAGAAGCGCGTTCTCACCAACGAGAAGGCCCACAAGCGCAACGTGGCCGTGAAGTCCAGCCTGAAGACTGCCGTTCGCGCCACCCGTGAAGCTATCGCCGCCGGCGATAAGTCCGCAGCAGAAGCCGCCTACAAGGTCGCAGCTCAGAAGCTCGACAAGGCTGCTGGCGCTGGCGTGATTCACAAGAACCAGGCTGCTAACCGCAAGTCCGGTCTTGCCGTGGCCATCAACGCTCTCTGAGTTTTAGAAGCTCACAGCTAACGAAAATCCCGCAGGTTTTTCCTGCGGGATTTTTTGTTACGCAAATGTCTTCCGTTTAATTACCATCTCACTGTCGCTACCTACGCTTGTCACACTTGCGTTTGTCGGAATCCTTATCAGAATGAATGACCGGTCGTTTCAAATATTTCGCTTCACTTGGCAGATATGTATTATGACGCACCAACGCTCCCGGAAGCTGAATGTCGAAAATCACCGATACCAATCGCATGCTGACCATCAATGCGACGATCAGCAGATCAAGCACCACTTCGGCTGGAAAACTGACGATTCCAGCGTCCACGCCTTTGCAGACAAGCACCGTCAGTACGCACCCCACGGCAGATGGAACCGCATACCAATGTTTGTCACGAATCACCATCGGCACTTCGTTGATGAGCATGTCTCGAATCAGCCACCTCCAAGCGCGGTGAACATGCCGAGAAAAACCGCGGTCATGCCTGACGTGTGGTACATCATGGCTTTGCTGGTACCGTTGACCGCATACAATCCCAATGCCAGAGCATCCAACGACAGCATGGACCATTTGAGCCTGTTGATTTCGGGATGGCACACCGCGACGGCCACCGAAGCCAGCAGAGCAACGATCACCAGTCCTTTATCCGACACGCCTACCGGTGGCGCGATGCCCAGCAGCACGTCACGGATGATTCCTCCGCCCAATGCGGTGAGCCATGTGGTGACGAGAATCGCGAAGATATCGTAGCCTTTGCGCACGGCGGCAAGTCCGCCGCACATGCCGCAGCAGAACGTCGCCAAATATTCAATCCCCCAAAAGAAGGCATTACTCTCCAACGCCACCGACATGCTTTCCCATCCTTTTCCCTTCCCTCACTTCCCTCACTCTCGGATTTCGCGACTTCCCATCGTACACAATAAGCCGAGGGGCGGGAAACATGGTGTTCGACCGTAGGCTTGGCCGAACGGCTTGAGTGTGTCGAATACCATGTTCCCCGCCCCTCGGCGGACTTTGAACTATAAGTCAGTCGCGAAAAATCAGCAGACCTTCCACATCCAGTTGTGCGGATCCTCGATCTCGCCAAGCTGGATGCCCAGCAGCTGGTTGCGCAGGTTCACGGTGAATTCGCCGGAGTTGCCGTCGGCAACGGTCACGTCGAACTTCTCGGACTTGAAACGACCGATCGGGGTGATGATGGCTGCGGTACCGCAAGCGAACACCTCGGTGACTTCGCCGGACTTGATGTCTTCGAGCAACTGGTCCAGAGCGATCATGGTTTCGACCACGTCGTGGCCGTTGTCCTGGATGAGCTGAATCAGGGAGCGACGGGTCACGCCCGGCAGAATGTTGCCGGTCAGAGACGGGGTCTCTACGTGGCCGTCCTTGTGCACGACCATCATGTTCATGCCGCCAAGCTCCTCGAGGTAGGTCTTGGTAGCGGCGTCGACGAAGCAGACCTGCTCGCAGCCGTGGTCGATGCCGGTGTATTCGCCCAGCAGGGATGCGGCGTAGTTGCCACCGCACTTGGCGAAGCCGGTGCCGCCAGGGCCGGTGCGGAACCACTTGTCTTCAACCCAGATGCTGACCGGCTTCACGCCGCCTGGGAAGTACGGGCCGGACGGGGATGCGATCACGCAGTAGTCCACTTCCTGCGGAGCACGCACGCCGAGGAACGGCTCGGAAGCGAACATGAACGGACGCATGTACAGGGTGTACTCGCGGCGGGTCGGAACCCAGTTCACGTCACGCTTGACGAGGGCGGCCACGGAACCGATGAAATCGTCGATCGGCAGTTCCGGCAGGTACAGACGCTTGGCAGAGTTCTGGAAACGCTCGGCGTTCGCATCCGGACGGAACAGCCAGGTGGAGCCATCGGCATGACGGTAGGCCTTCAGACCTTCGAAGCATTCCTGAGCATAGTGCAGAACGGATGCGCCCGGATCCATCTTCAGCGGCGCATACGGCTCGATGCGGCGGTCTCCCCAGCCTTCGCCCTTGGTCCAAGTCATGTGGGCCATGTTGTCGGAGAAGACCTGACCGAATGCCGGCTTGTCGATGAGTTCGGCACGTTTGGCGTCGGATGCCGGGTTTTCGTTCGGGAGCACGGTGAACTTCTCGGTGAGCTTGTCAAGCTCTGCCGGATCGTGATGATTCTGTTCAGTCATTCTTTACTTCTTCTTGTTGCAGCCGCCCGAAAGCGGCCCGCGGTTGTTGGTATCCCAGTGCTTGTGGCACCGGTTCTGGTTAGTAACTTTCCCACATCATAATCTCTTTCGATTACAAGCGTTCGCGATATGAGATAGGAAGAAACATCCTGCGAAAAAGTCGCCGCCCTCACGCCTGATTGATGCTCTATAGACTCGGAACGTATTCTGAATTGTTCAAAAAATGACTGTGCCTCATTCCCCAAAACACCATTATGACGTTCAGTCTCTGACAGCGGGATGTGGGTGAGAATGATGGGGCGAGTAGTTTCGACGTCGTAGTACAACATGCCGCTGTCGCCTATTGGGGTGAGGAGACTTCATGGCGGAAGGCGCTGGAAACGCAGACTTCCCAACGCTCGTCGCGTTCTGCGTGTTCCGTTCGTCGCTTCCGGTCATGCTGCGATCCTTTCGGGTGAAGCATGCGAGCCAACCCTCCGATGTATTGGCGGATACTCGAAAAAGCAATACCCCTGTCATTAGACGAGGGCAATAAGATTGTTGGCGTCACGATGCTTGTTTCAGCGGCGTTCTCCCGGATTGCGGATCTGCATGGCCGCGCCGTCTTCCATGATTGAGAAGCCGTGCTTCTGGTAGAAGGTGGCGTTCTTGCTTTCTTCCGGCATGACTTCAATATAAAGGTAGTCGCGATATCTCTCTTTGACCATGCCCACCAGGTGGTCTGCGATGCCATGACCCTGATATTCCGGATCGACCAGCACGTAATGCATATAAGCCACCATCTCAGTGTCATCGAGCACGCGCACCAAGCCTACCAAGCGGTCGCCGTCCCATGCGCTGAACACGGTGGACGATCCCATCAGAGCCTTGTACAGACGTTCCGGATATTTGCCTGACACCCATCCTACGGATCGGAACAGTTGCTGCGTCTGTTCTTTGGTGAACTTCTTTTCATCGGTATACGTGATTCCCATAGTCCCGAGCGTGGTTGCATGCTACGCGCGGACTGAAGCCAGTCTCTACATTCGGACGTGATTTTGGAATCACGTTTACGTTGGCTCAGGCCAGCCAGTAACCGCACGCAACGGCCATGACGGGCACGACGATCGAAGCCAGCGCATAACCGATGAAACAAGCGATTTTCCCATTGCGCAGGAGCGTAACCGTCTCGTTCATCATGGTTGAGAACGTTGAGAAACCGCCGAGAAATCCTGTTGCGAGCAGTAGGCGGCAATCGGGCTTATGGTGTTCGCCGCGAACAATCCCGCCACCAAGCCGGCAAGCAGACCGGCCACAACATTGATGGCAAACGTCGAAAGCGGGAACGTTTTGCGCCACAATGCCTTGATATACGAATCGCAGATATAGCGTGCGGCCGCGCCGACGCCACCGCATGCGCATACGCCGATCGCAAGCATTGCGCTCATCGAATCGCCTCCTTGTCAGCATGTTCGTCTTTGTTTCGTTCCGCCAACCACGAACCGCATAAGGCACCGGCGTAGGCGAGCGAAAAACCGACAATGAACGTTGCGCAGCAATAGGTGAGTACTCTGGGAATCGCATGATCGTCAATCATCATGAATTCTTCCAATGCGAGCGTGGACATGGTGGAAAGGCCTCCGCACATGCCCATGCCGAATCCACGATTCACGTATTCTTTTGCACGGCCTTTCAACAGACTGGAAGATCCCAGCCATGCGGAAAGCGCCGCATATACGAAGCAGGCCACCATATTGGCCGCGAACGTACCGACATGGAAGCCGCCCACGTCCGCAATGGACGAGCTCGCATACCGCAGTCCCGTGCCGACGCATCCGCCAAGGAATACCACCGTCACCACATCAAGCCGAATAATATGCTTATTCAAATGTTTCTCTCTTCCGCACCGTCTCACTTCGTCTCTCGTGCATTGTTTCCATGCATCGTCAGTCATGCTAGTCGTTATTCGATTGGAATGCTGATGCATGTCACGTATTTGCTGGAATCCTGCGTCAGACCATTGTCGATCAGTGTGATCTCACGTGGGAAGCCTACCACCGCAAATGATGATTCTCGATATAGTCCATTAATGTGCGGCATCAGGATGGCTGCCGGGAAAACGGATCGTCACGCAGTCCGTCTCCGGCAGTACGCAAACGTTCCCCTCGCACCCGACAGTGCCATACGGGTTCACTGAACGTATAGGCGCGTATAGCCCGTATCCACCCGTTGTACCAATATTGCGTAAGAAATGCAGGATGCGCCGTCAGTTTCGTATGCCTTCCAGCTCATAGAACGGGTGTTGCCGGGTACGAAAAAGCCCACGCGCGTCTGAGCACATGGGCTTTTCATCATCTCTTACGGTTTTCAAAACCGTAAGATGAAAGTTAACTTCCTTAAGCTAACTGAACTCACTCAGCGTTTTCAGCCGGAGCGGCTTCGACCGGAGCAGCCTCATCGGCAGCGTCTTCCGGCACCTCGACGGTGACGACGGACTCTTCCGGATCCTCAACGTCGAGCACAACGCCTTCCGGCAGCACGACGTCCTTGGCGAAGACCTTGGAACCGTCGGTCAGGCCGTCAACGTTGACCACGATCTTCTCCGGCAGGTTGGCGACATCGGCGCGAACCTTGAGCTCCTGAATGTCGACGAATGCGACGGCAGCGCCCTTCGGGGTGCCCTCGACGAACACCGGCACCTCGACGTCGATCTTCTCGCCGGCCTTGACCTCGTAGAAGTCAACGTGCTCGACGATGCGCTTCACCGGGTTGCGCTGAACGTCCTTGACGACGGCCATCTTGGTCTCGTCACCGAACTTGATGGTGAACAGAGCGTTGGTGTGACGCAGGGACAGAGTGGTTTCCTTCATCGGCAGCTGCACGAAGACCGGCTCTTCGCCGCCTGCGTACACGGTGGCCGGAATAAGGTTGGCGACGCGCATGCGGCGGGCAGCGCCCTTGCCGAACTCGGTACGGGCAGCGCCTTCGAGGGTAATGGTGGTAGCCATGGGCTATTTCTCCTTATGTTTTATTCGTTCATTCTGTTTCGACGCATCAACGAGCCGTGAATCAACACAAGGAGCCTACAATCACACGCCGAGTCGATTACGGAAGCCATACGCTTCCCTCGCCAAGACAACAGTTAACCAGTATACGGCGAGGGCGGACATTATCGAAAAACGTCTCACATCAAAAATGAAAAAATCTGTCAAAGCCCACGAAAACGCCGTACGCACGTACAATCGATAGTAATTGTGAACAATCCGTCAATCGCAAGGAAACGAGACAGCAATGAAGCATGACAATGACACAATCGTTCGCGACATTTGCATCGCCACGGGAGCCGTGACGGCTGCCTGTATCGCATCGTTGGCTACGACTGCGAAATACCTGTTCCATTTCTGCATCGATACGCAATGGAAACGTTCCGTTTTCCATCAATCGCTGATTGCGCCGGAGCGTATCGAAAAACTTCAGCAGGGTGAGGCACAGGAAGCAGGAGAATGGTTCGCGCAAGCCAAACAGCCTGTGACGATTACCAGCGATGATGGACTTCGACTGCATGGATGCTGTTCGATCCGGATTGCACTGCGCCAAAACCACACCTGTACGCAATCTGCATGCATGGTTATACCGGTGTACCGGAGGAAACCGCGAAATGGGCACATCGTTACGCCCGCATGGGCTTCACCGTATTGGTTCCGTCACAGCGTGCCCAAGACTTGAGCGAGGGACGGTACGTCGGCATGGGCTGGCTTGAACGCAATGATCTACTGAATTGGATCGACCTTATCGCGTCGAGTGACACCGACGCCCGTATCCTGCTGTATGGCGGTTCGATGGGCGCGGCAACGGTGATGATGACGACGGGAGACCCGCGTCTGCCGCGCAATGTGGTGTCCGCGATTGTCGATAGCGGCTACACGTCTGCGCGCATGGTGTTCATCGACAGCCTTCGGCATTCGTCGCGTCTGCCGAAACCGCTTGCCGCGGTATGCGTGGATGCCGCGGGATTGTTCTGCAAACATTATGCAGGATACGATTTTTCAGAAGCCACCTGTCTGCAGTCGCTCAGACATACTGTCATTCCGATGCTGTTCATTCATGGCGAACAGGACGACATCGTGAGCTCACGTTTTCTCAAGATCAATTACGAAGCGTGCTCGAGCATCGATCGAGAAAAGCTCATGGTTCCCGACGCACGCCATATGGAAGCATCCGTCGTGGATCCCGAACTGTATTGGAACACCGTCAATGCCTTCATCAAACGCGCATTCGAATTGTGAGCCATGAAAACTGTGTCAAGGTTCACATGAGTTTTTCCTCATGCTTATCCCCAAGGTGAACATACACAATGTTCATTTGTTGGAAAATCCAATGAAATCAACGGCTTACCCACTTCTGCCGCCTCCCGGCACGCTCAAGGCCACGGAATACTTCACCATTATCTTGTTGTTTGTTCGTCGCAGGGCGAACAACAACAGAGAGGAACGAATATTACATGGCCAATCAACATCCTTGGCATGTCGGCCGCCTTCCTTGGACCCTTCGTCGAAAAGGACATCAAGAAATCGGCTTTGATCTCAACGGTCTGCTTCGCCTGCAGGTTCGCCGGTACCGGAGCCAGTATCGCGGCAGGATGCCCCCGGCGTGCTCATCTTCTATGGCGTAATCATGGGCATTGGATTGGGCGTCGGCTATCTGACGCCGGTGAAGAACCTAATGCTGTGGTCCGCCAAAGGTCTCGCCACCGGCATCGCCGTCGCGGGATTCGGTCTGGCCAAGGCCATCGCGGGAAGCATCAGCGTCATCCTGACCGTCGATGCCGTGTTCAACGCTGCCGGTGCTGCTTGAGCAGCACTTTGGCATGAAGTCAGTGTCCACCGTGCACGGACTGGCTTTGAGCGCGTGGGCGTTCGCCGGATTGTCCGGCAACCAGTTGGCATCCTTCGTCGTCTCTCATGCGACGGATGCGGCCCACCGATACAGCGCGCTGATTCCGATCATCACCGTACTGTACGCCGTCGCTCTCGCGTCCATCATCGCCGTGACGCTCGCCACGAAAGGCAAGGGCGCCAACGCCTTATCATCACGTTGAGCGGCATGATACATCGTTCAACACGCTGACACGGCGGATGAGCCCATCAACGCCTTATGCGGATGTTCTGGGCATTCGCTTGTTAGCCGCCCTGCGCCGGGGAACAGACTTTGGTTCCGCTCCCCGGCGAACTTCTTCCCATTGATATATACGATGTATATGATTCCTTCCTTTCCCAATCCATTTCCCCGTATTCCACCGCATCGCCTTCCGATTCACGTACGCTGACGGTAACCGTGAAAAACAATGGCATCCCCTCCGTTGCGGTCGAATATATGGATCAGATACCACAATTGCAGCAATACCATGACGAACAAGGTTCCCCTGCCCGCGTGTTTTCCGCCACACAGGTACTGTAGTGGGTATGGAACAATCATCTGGAGCTTTCCCGCCGTCCCGCATCGAAGTGCGCGGTGCCTGCGTACATAATCTCAAGAACGTCGACGTCGACATTCCGTTGAACAAATTAGTCGGCATCGCCGGTATCTCCGGGTCCGGAAAGAGCTCTCTCGCTTTAGGTGTGCTATACGCTGAAGGATCCCGACGTTATCTGGAGGCTTTGTCGACGTATACCAGGCGACGTCTCACCCAAGCGAGTCGAGCGCAGGTAGTCGACATACGTCATGTGCCCGCGGCTCTCGCCCTCCATCAAAGACCTTCAGTGCCCGGCGTGCGATCCACGTTCGGCACGATGACGGAGCTGCTCAACAGTCTGCGTCTGTTGTTCTCCCGTTGCGCCTCACATGTCTGCGAGCATTGTGGCGAACGCAACCGTCCCACAATGAACGTGGCGGCCGAGTTGCCTATACGATGCACATCCTGCAATCAACTCATGCACCCACCATCCGCCGAACAGCTGTCGTTCAATTCCGCCGGCGCATGCCCGACCTGCTCCGGAACAGGCATCGTGCGAACCGTCGACCGTGCTTCCCTGGTACCAGACGAGACCAAAAGCATCGACGCCGGCGCAGTATTACCATGGGGATCGTTGATGTGGGATCTGATGAAGCAGGTGTGCGGCGCGATGGGAGTGCGCACGAACATTCCATTCAACCAGCTGACCGACGCCGAGCGGGACATCGTGTTCAACGGCCCGGCCGTCAAGAAGCATATTCTATACAAACCGAAGAAAGGCAATGATTTCGCCGAACTTGACTTCACGTACTTCAACGCCGTGTATACCGTGGAGAACGCGCTCGCCAAAGCCAAGGATGAGAAGGGTATCAAACGCGTGTCGAGATTCCTCAGCGAGCAACCATGTCCGGATTGTTCCGGTACGAGGCTTTCACAGCAGGCTCGTCAACCGCAGATTCTCGGTCTTGATCTGGCACAAGCCACGGCGATGACACTTGACGAAACGATACGTTGGGTGCGTTCAGTACCCAAGTCATTGCCGCAGGAGATGCGTGCGATGGCCACAGCCATCTGCGAATCGTTCGAGGATACGGCCGAGCGGCTCGTGGAACTCGGATTATGCTATTTGTCGCTTGACCGCGCAGGTGCGACACTGTCCACCGGCGAGCGCCAACGTGTGCAGTTGGCCCGTTCGGTGCGTAACCGCACTACAGGCGTGCTGTATGTGCTGGATGAACCGTCTATCGGATTGCATCCGGCGAATGTGGATGGACTGTTGGGCGTGATGCGCGATTTGGTGGCTGACGGCAATTCGGTGGTTGTGGTCGATCATGATACCCGTGTGCTTGCCGCGATGGATCATTTGGTGGAGATGGGTCCAACGGCCGGTGCCGAAGGCGGTCATGTGATCGCTCAGGGTGCGGTGGCGGATGTCATGACGGCACCTGGTTCTCAGATAGCGCCTTTTCTGCGTGATGGTGGCAAAATACATGAGCGGGCGCGGCCGCAGATTGACTTAGATGCGATGTTCGCCAAGGGTCGGATTCATTTGGAGACGAATACCGTGCATACGGTGCATCCGTTATTGGTGGACATTCCGCGAGGACGTCTCACTGTGGTGTCTGGCGTGTCGGGTTCCGGTAAGACGACGATGGTATTGGAGACACTGGTCCCTGCGTTGCGCTCGGCCGCTGATGGTACCGTTTCCCCGAGCTCGATTCGTCTGATTGACGCGGATGGCATTTCGAAAGTGGAACTGATCGATGCCACGCCCATTGGAGCAAACATCCGTTCGACCGTGGCGACATATTGCGGTGTTCACGATGATCTGCGTCGTGCGTTTGCGAAGACTTCCGATGCCCATAAGAAGAATCTCAAACCTGGCGCATTCTCATACAACACGGGCAAGTTGCGCTGCTCCACTTGCGATGGAACCGGTACCATTTCGTTGGACGTGCAGTTCCTGCCCGATGTTGACGTCACGTGTCCCGATTGCCATGGGACACGGTATGCACAGACCGCCGATGACATTCGATTGGTTTGCGCGGACAGCGTCGCCCGTTCACTGCCGGAATTGATGTTGCTAAGCGTCGACGAGATGATGCCTCTATTGGATTTCCTACGCCCCGTTCGATCGAAACTGGCCACACTGCATGAGCTTGGCCTGGGGTATCTGACACTTGGCGAGCCGACTCCTGCGTTATCAGGCGGCGAAGCGCAACGGCTGAAGCTGGCCAGCGAAATGGGACGCGGACAGTCCGGTTCGGTATTCGTGTTCGACGAGCCGACGATCGGGCTACACCCGTTGGATGTGCTGGTATTACTACGCGTGTTCGACTCGTTGGTGGCTTCTGGGGCGACAGTTGTAGTAATCGAACATGATCTTGATGTAATCGCGAACGCGGATTATCTCATCGACATGGGTCCGGGCGGAGGCATGGCCGGCGGTCGCATCGTATGCGAGGGAACACCGGAAACGGTCCGTGCCTGTCCTGACAGCGTCACGGGCAGATATCTGCGTGGATGATCCGACGCGAACTCGCCCGTGACGGTTTCCCATAGCTGCTTTCCTCGGGGTTGTCTGGGATACAGTCAGAAATCCCAGTCATCGTCGTCGGTCTCGACTGATTTGCCCATTACGTACGAGCTTCCCGAACCGGAGAAGAAGTCATGGTTCTCATCGGCGTTCGGACTTAACGCGGCAAGGATCGACGGGTTCACGTCGCAGATCTCTTGTGGGAAAAGCGCTGGATATCCGAGATTCATCAACGCCTTGTTGCCGTTGTATCGCAGGAACTTTTCGACATCTTGCGTCAATCCGACAGGCTCGTAGAGGCTGCGCGTGTACTCCACCTCGTTGTCATACAACTCGTTGAGCAGGTCGTAGGTGTAGTCGCGCAGTTCGCCGCGTTTGTCCTCGTTGACCAGCTCAAGCCCTTTTTGATATTTGTATCCGATGTAATAACCATGCACGGCTTCGTCGCGGATAATAAGACGGATCACGTCGGCGGTGTTGGTGAGTTTGGCATGCGCGGAGAAATACATCGGTAGATAGAAGCCTGAGTAGAACAGGAACGATTCCAGCAGCGTGGAGGCCACTTTGCGCTTGAGTGGACTATCCCCCTCGTAATAGTCGAGCACGATGCGCGCTTTCCTTTGCAGATACTCGTTCTCCTCACTCCAAGAGAACGCCTCGTCGATCTGTCGGGTGGAACACAAGGTGGAGAAAATCGAGGAATAGCTCTTGGCGTGCACTGACTCCATGAACGCGATGTTCGTATAGACGGCTTCCTCATGCGGGGTAAGCGCATCGGGTATGAGGCTGACCGCGCCAACGGTTCCCTGGATGGTGTCAAGCAAGGTGAGACCGGTGAACACGCGCATGGTCAACGTATGCTCGGCCTCGCTCATTGTGCGCCAAACGGGCAAATCATTGGAGACGGGCACTTTCTCCGGCAGCCAAAAATTGCCGGTCAACCTGTCCCATACCTCAAGGTCCTTGTCATCCTCAAGTTTGTTCCAGTTGATGGCACTCACACGGTCAATGAGCTTAATCCTCTGTCGAGGTACGGATATCGGCGCCATGATGGTCGTCCTTTCTAATCGTCGTCTTATCGTCGCGGCCGTATAACCGCCTGTATTCGTCCGGAGCCGTCAGACGAAGCATCGCGCGGTAAACCAAACGAGACATGTCTTTTCTTTTCCTTTCAAGTCACAGGTTTCACAACATGCAACTGACGCAGCCTTGTACTTCGGTGCCAGACAACGCCTGCTGACGAATGCGGATGTAATACAGCGTTTTGATGCCTTTGCGCCATGCATAAATCTGCGCCTTGTTCAAATCTCGGGTAGTCGCCGTATCGGGGAAGAACAAGGTCAACGACAGGCTTGATCGACATGCCGCGTTGCCTCGGCATACGTATCAACAATGGCCTTCCATCCGATTTCGTACGCATCCGCGAAATACTGGAGATTGTCGTTGGTCATATACGGAGCCGGATAGTAGATCCGTCCAATCTTGCCTTCCTTGCGAATCTCAATCTTCGAGGCGATAGGATGGATGGAACTCGTGGAATGATTGATGTACGAAATTGACCCGGTGGGCGGCACGGCCTGTAGATATTGGTTGAAGATACCGTCACGTATGATGTCGTCACGCAGACGACGCCAATCATGCTCGTTGGGGATATGGATGCCCCGCCGTGCGAACAGCGACGCGATTTTCCCGGTCTTCGGCGCCAGCGAGCGCTCGCCGTTCGTGTATTTGTCGAAATAGTTGCCTGCACCTGCAGGCTTCGCATAGGCGGACCGTTCGAAGCCTGCAAACCGTGTTCCGCGTTCGACTGCGAGCTCATGCGAGGCACGGTAGGCATGGTATGCAACGGTCATGAAGTACATGTCGGTGAAGTCGAGGGCTTCCGGTGAACCGTACATGATCGATTCTCTGGCAAGGAATCCATGGAGGTTCATCTGTCCCAGGCCGATGGCATGACCTTCGTCGTTGGCGCGTCGGATGGATGGCACACACGCGATGTCCGTATGTTCCGACACCGAGGTCAATGCGCGAATCGCACGTTCCACAGTTCGTCCCAAATCACCGTCCATCGCTTTGGCGATGTTGAGCGATCCAAGATTGCAGGACACGTCACGTCCCACGTGATTGTAGGACAGATCCTCATGATAGGTGCTTGGCTCCTGCACTTGGAGGATCTCCGAGCACAGGTTGCTCATGGCGATTCGTCCGTCGATCGGGTTGGCTCGGTTCACAGTATCTTCGAACACCATGTACGGGTATCCGGATTCGAATTGCAATTCGGCCAAAGTCATGAAGAACTCTCGTGCGTCGATGTAGGTTTTCCCGATGCGTTCATCGTCCACCATATTCCGGTAGTTTTCGCTGATGGAGACATCGGCGAAGGGTCTGCCCATGACGCGTTCGACGTCATATGGCTGAACAGGGCCATAGGTTCGTGTCTCTTCGCCAGCTCGAATGTGATGTCGGGGATCACCACTCCAAGAGCCAAAGATTTGATACGGATCTTCTCATCCGCGTTCTCGCGTTTGGTATCGAGGAAATGCATGATGTCCGGATGATGAGCGTTGAGGTACACCGCACCGGCCCCCTGTCTAGCGCCCAACTGGTTGGCGTAGCTGAAAGAGTCCTCAAGCAGTTTCATCACAGGCACAACGCCGCTGGACTGGTGTTTGATGCGCTTGATGGGCGCGCCGGCCTCGCGCAGATTGCTAAGCAACAGCGCGACGCCTCCACCTCGTTTGCTCAACTGCAATGCGGCGTTGATGCCACGCGATATGGACTCCATGTTGTCTTCGATACGTACGAGAAAACAGCTGACCGCCTCTCCGCGCTGGGCTTTGCCGAGGTTGAGGAAAGTGGGCGTCGCCGGTTGGAAACGCCCTGATATAAGTCTTCGAAATACGATTCGGCGGCCGCATGGTCGCCGGCGGCAAGCGCGAGCGCAACGGCGGCCGCGCGTTGCGGGAAGTTCTCCAGGTATTGTTTGCCGTCAAAGGTTTTCAATGCGTATGAGCGGTGGAACTTGAAAGCTCCGAGGAATGTATCGAATTCGAATCCGCAGTCATCCACGTTGCGGTAGAACCTGTCAAGGAATTCGGCATCATATTGGGCAAATACGGATTCGTCGTAATAGCCGTCTGCGATGAGTCGGCTGAGTCTGTCTTGTGTGGAGTTGAAGCGGACGGTGTTCGGCAGCACGTGCTTTTCGACGTACTCGCGTACGGCTTGGATGTCTTTATCAAATTGGATGCGCCCCTGCTTGTCGTAGAGATTCAGCATCGCGTTGAGCGAGTGCCAGTCATGGGCGCGATCGTAGGAGGCTATGACGTCGGTTGCTGCGTGTGGTGTCGTTGAATCTTCTGGCATGGTTATCGTTGTTCCTGTTGTGTGTATTCGTCGAAAAATCTGCGCAGTCCTTCGCGCACGGTCGCGGTGTCTTCCGGAGTGCCCATCAGTTCGAACCGGTAGAGTAGCGGCACGCGGCATTTAGCGCGATGATGTCGCCTGCGATGCCGTAGGCTTCGCCGAAGTTGGTGTTACCCGATGCGATGACGCCGATGATGCCACTGCGGTTGCGTTCATCATTGAGGAATCGTTTGACTTGCACGGGCACTGCTTTGCCGATTGTTCCTCCGCCGTATGTGGGTGTCAGCAAGACGTAGGCTCATCCACATGCAGCTCCGGCTCGTCCGGCCGCAGCGGGATACGCATTGTATGAATGCCGAATTCATCCAATCGGCATCCTTCGACGAAGCGTGTCGTATTGCCCGATGCCGACGAGAAGTACACCAACGCACTCACCGGCAGCGAGCCTCCAGCTCGTGGATTTTGTCGGGACGATACCCGGACCAGGATTCGTCGTCTGCGATGATGACTGGCATCTGCCGCCATCCTTCGTTCCGCAATCTGTCGGAGATACGTGCGTTGGCCGTAATGTCGACAGTCGTATAGGGAAGGCCCCGTTTGTCCAATTGGCGTTTCGTCGCCGTGCATTGCGGGCAGTTTGCTTTGGTGTATAACGTAATGTTCATGTTCCACGTCCTTTCACGACCGTACGTCGTTGGTACGTGGCACACATTATCCGAACGAAAATAAAAATCAAGACCACAACATACAGTGTCTCGTCACATTTCCAAACACTATATACGGCGTGTTTCCAGTATTGGCAACAGTTTTGAAGTTCTAGAGCAGGACGTGGGCCGGATTTGTGGGATTTTTCACATCGGATGCAATCGTTCTTCACCGAAAGCCCCATGCCATAAAAAGGCATATAGGAACCAGGGTCTTATTCCCTTCGGGAACCCAGCCGTCACTCACTCAAGTTGACCTTGGACACCCAATCATGCACCAACCGCAGAAAAGACAGACATCCCGCACCCCGGCAACGCAGATTCAGGTTTCTTCGCAGAAATCTACAGAGAGTCTTTCGGCACACTTTTCGATCGAGCTGGGAGATATCCGACATACCATACCGACCAACGGTATGTATAATGTCGGTGTATTCGACTCCATCATTGAAGGAGAGGCATATGGCGCGCAATGCGCACCCTGAGATGACACGACAGCGAATCCTTGACGCCGCGAAAAAGCTGTTCGCGCAAAAGGGGTATGAGCACACCACGATTCAAGATATTCTTGACGAGCTCGAAGACCTCAGCAAAGGCGCTATCTACCATCATTTCAAAAACAAAGAAGCGATGCTGCATGCGCTGGTAGATTCCGACAACGAACGACTTCTTCCCCAAGCAAATCAAGAGGATGGCTCACGAAACGGATTGCAGAAACTACGCAATTCGCTCATGATGCAGATTACCGACACCGAACATATGACCCTTATGCGCGATGCGTTTCCCCTGCTGAACGACCCGAAAATTCTCGCCGAAAATCTTCGCATCTGGCGAACCGACAGCACCAAAATCGCGTACGACTTCATCCAGGAGGGGTTAAGGGACGGTTCAATCACAACCGAATACCCTCAAGAAGCCGCGGAACTTTTTTCACTGCTGTTCAATTACTGGCTAGCCCCAAACTTCTACCCCATCACTACCCTAAGTGAATTCAAGCATCGCATCCACTGTCTTGGATTGATTATGGACTCGCTCGGAGTTCCACTTATCGATCACGACAGTGATATGGAAGATCGGCTTGCGGAAGGCTTCTTCCTACTCGCCAGTAATCCGCAATAAAAGCTCGGCAATGTCAATCTATCTTTATTTGTACCTTTTTTACATACCGTCAGTCGGTATCGAAAGGAATAGTCATGAAAAACTCGTCAGCAAAGACACTCCAATCCAGCTTGTGCTCCGCAAACTTCATCCTGCTTGTACTCGGTCAAGGCATTTCCTTGTTCGGCAATACCATGCTCCGATTTGCCATGTCCATGTGGGTACTGGATGAAACCGCATCATCCACGACCTTCGCCACCGTGCTGGCCATATCCGTCATCCCGACCATACTTATTAGCCCATTCGGAGGTGTTATGGCCGACCGAGTAAGCAAACGTGCCATGATGGTGGCGCTCGATATCATCTCAGGAATCGTCACACTGCTCGCGACTGTGTTTTTCGCACTATCCGGATTCAACATTCTCGCCATCGCCATCATGCAGGTAGTGTTGGCAGTACTCGATGCCATGGAAACTCCCGTCGTGCAATCCGCACTGCCACAAATCATCGGAAGAGAGTCCTCCACTGATCTTCGCCGAGGCGCGGCCATCATCAACCAAGTGCAGCAGCTCAGCCAATTACTCCCGAGTTTCCTAGGTGGCGTGATGTACGGGCTGGTCGGCATTCGACCGATGATGCTCATCACCGCAGCATGTCTTCTGTCGGCAGCCATGGTTGAATGCTTCATCAGACTCGCAAAGCCCCTATCGAATCAAGATGATGCCGGCATCTGCCTGCTCGACGTCATCATTGGCGATATGCATTCGGCGACCGCTTTCCTGCTTCGCAAGGAACCGACCGTAGCACGATTAGCCGGTGTTTGCACATGGATCAATCTGATACTGACTGGATTCAGTTCAGTAAGCTTTCCTTACATTATTCGAACTACGTTAGGCTACGATGCGGCGACATATGGTCTATGCGATGGCATTATCGGCATTGCCGGCATAGCGGGAACATTCATCGCTGGCTGTTTCGCCAACCGTTTGAAATCACGAAACGCCCCTTCGTTGTTGTTCGTGGAAAGTCTTATGCTGCTCCCACCGGCCATCGCCTTCCTGCTTCCATGTTCAACGCAAACCAAGCTCATCATGCTGGTGCTCTGCACTGCGGCAGTCATAATCGCCGTTGATTTCTTGAACCTCATTCTCGTACCATCTATTCAGATGAGGACACCAACCGCGCTTACAGGCAAGGTCATGGCCATTATTTCATCATTGACGATATGCGCCCAGCCACTCGGGCAAATGCTTTACGGATGGCTGCACGCACATTGCACGGTTTGGCTTATTCTGCTGATTTCAGCACTGGCATCACTACCCTTGGCATGGTTGGCTCGCCCACTGTTTGCGCACCTTGACGATACGATTTCCAAGTAAGGCAGGGTAATGAAGCCGATATACGAACGTCCGTATGCTGAGAATGCGCCCAACATATTGCGATTCGGCTTGAAATCAGCCTTCCTTAAACGAATGCCTTTCTGCTTGCAACGAATCACCACCAGCGCGACGATCACACTGATGGTCTGTGCAAAGATTGTGCCAAGGACCGCATCTGCCGGACCAAGCTGAAAATACCCCATGAACAGGTAGACGAGTGCGATATTGAAACACTGATTCCCAAGCTGGCAGGAACCACTTGGCTGAATCACTATCTTGAGAGCCTGCCGAATCTGGAAGCCCAGAAACAGATGTGCAGACAAGTTATCAGCATGCGATGTTCAACGGCTGACATCAGTTATACAGGAATGTTCGATCGGGATTCTTTGGCACGGCATGTCCAAAATTGTTACGCCTATGCGGATTGGACGTCCACGCTGGTGGAAGTGAATTACGTAAACGAGAACTTCTGTCTGTCATTCACACAGAAGTTCGCCACAGATAGATACGTAAAAGCATTTCGCGAATTGTTGGAGCAATACGGCATAGCATGCACCGAGATCGAAGAGACAAAGTTCATCTGAACGTTCCGCCATTCAATCTCGGCACAACCATGATACATACGCTTTGACGTTCGCGATCTGAGAGGCCGATCAGTCGCCGATTGAAACCGGCCTCCCCTCGTTTCCTCCCGTCTCATCCGCGCTTCCCATGTATGGACCCATCAGATCGATATATCCCTTCGCGTCATGAGCGAGAAGCGCACGCGTTGCACGCAGGGATTCGATATCCCTTGGAAAACGGTAGAGCGCAACCATTGCCGACAAATCCCTAAGCCCGTTACAGGCGTCCATTAATCGTTTCTTCTCCTTTCGCGGTGCGAAAAGCGCATCATCCCTACTTTCCGGTTCCGGGAAGCAGATATACCCTCCCAATGTCATCGCCAACCCCATCCCTTTAACGGATTCAGTCGTTCGTCTCAGACTTTCCACTCCCTGCTGGAACATCTTGTCATCACGAGTCCGGAACCCTTCAGTAAGGGGCCGCGAGCCGACTGCCCCCAACAGCGACAGGGCAAGATCATGCAGGTACAGCGGATCCTCCCAAATGTTCGTTACCTGATACGCGCCCTTCTGGTAAACGCGTTCCATGATTTGCGAAGCTGATTCAGTCTGCTTGTTCCACAAAGCACGATACGCTTCCACGATTTTCCCCGCATCGTACAGATATCGCGCATCCATACACGCGGGATATTCAAGCAACATGGATTCTGCAAGGTCGGCATTGCAAGCATAGTCCAGATCGGCTTGAATTCTAAGATCGCGCAGATGGTCGCACAGATTTCGATAGGAGAAGTCTTCATCGCATCCGGAATCCACCACTTTCGGATCGTCCCTCAGCATGCACATGCCGATACCGCCATATCCAAGCACCATCAACGCAACATCGGCCGCACGCGGCTCTTCCTCACCCCAACGTAGCAGACTGTACGCGGCCAGCCAATATACTTCCTGCAAATATTCAGCCATGCAGGCCAGTCTCTTCTTTTTGCTGGTAGCGTATTTTCCACCCTTTTTCTTGCTTCTCCGAAACACATCCTTGGTGTAGGTCAATCCAATCTGGAATGGCATTCTGCTGCTGGGCCTTTGCAAAGCCACCGCTATCGAAGCGTCATTGATCATTTCATAGAGCCAAACGCTCATACCGTACTTACGCACGATGTTACGGCATCCATCAAGAAAATTCGCATCATGCTCAACCAGATCATAATCGAACGAAATCATGGCCCACGCCAGATTCGCCACCCATGATGTGCTGCAGAATAATTCCTTCCCCAGTTCACAGACTTTTTCGTCAAAAAGCGAAAGAGATCCGATCTCACCGTATTCATCGTGGATTTTTCCCAATTCCGCAAGATATTTGCCAGAACTGTATCCATCAAACCGCTCGATAAGTTCTTCGATCGTTGCCAAAAATCCCTGTTCATCCATATGGAACGGGCCAGTGATTATTTCCGCCATGTGCAACTCCTTTGTTGTAGGGTGCACCTACTGTCTCATATTCAAATCATCTTGCGCCACCGAACCTTGAAAATCTGTGGATATGTGGAAAACTCCACCCATATCCACAGGCGAATAACGACTGTGGATAACTCACAATTCGCATGCAACAGACCTGATCTTACGAAAATCACCATATGCAAAAAGGTCCCTTCCCTCACCGGAAGAGACCTTTCAGGAAAAGCATCAACGCAACGTTTCAGCTGTTAGTTGATGAGCTCCTTGACTGCCGCGATAACGGCCTGCAGGCTTGCCTTGGCGTCGCCGAAAAGCATCTGCGTGTTGTCTTCGAAGTACAGTTCGTTCTGGATACCGGCATAACCGGTACCGCGACCGCGCTTCATGACCACCACGTTCTGGGCCTTGTCGACGTCGAGGATCGGCATGCCGGAGACCGGGGTGCCCGGCTTGCGTGCGGCCGGGTTGGTCACATCGTTGGCGCCGACCACAAGAGCCACGTTGGCCTGCGGGAACTGCGGATTGATGTCATCCAGATCGACGAGCTCCTCGTACGGCACGTTGGCTTCGGCGAGCAGCACGTTCATGTGGCCAGGCATACGGCCTGCCACCGGATGGATGGCGTAGGAGACTTCGACGCCGTGGTTCTTGAGGAGCACACCAAGATCAGCAAGCTCGCGCTGGGCCTGAGCCTGGGCCAGGCCGAAGCCCGGCACGAAGATGACCTTTTCGGCGTATACGAGCTGTACGGCCAGATCGTCCGCGGAAGTTTCCTTCATGCTGCCTTCCGGACCCTCACCAGCGCCAGCGGCGGCATTGGCATCACCGAAACCGCCTGCGAGCACGGACAGCAGCGGACGGTTCATGGCCTTGGACATGGCGATGGACAGGGTCACACCGGCGGCACCAACCAGTGCGCCGGCCACGATCAGGGCGATGTTGTTGATGGCCAAGCCAGACATGGCCACTGCAGTACCGGTGCAGGCGTTGAGCACGGAAATGACCACAGGCATATCGGCGCCGCCGATCGGGATGACGAACACGAGACCGTAGCACAGCGCGAACACGGTGGTGAGCACGGACCATAGCAGACGCTGGCCCGGCTGCACGCACAGCATGATGAAGGATACGACGGTCAGTACGGCGAACAGAATGTTCCAGAAGCCCTTGCCCGGCAAGTTCAGCTTCTTCACCCACTTGATGCCCTGCAGCTTGCCGGCTGCGATCAGAGAGCCGGAGAACGTGACGGAACCGATCATGATGCCCAAACCGGCGGTGATCAACACCACGATGGAAGGCGTGCCCTCGGAGGTCAGAATGTCGTTCAAAGCCACAAGCGCGGCGGCGCCGCCACCCACGGTGTTGAATACGGAAACGAGCTGCGGCATGTCGGTCATCTTGACCTTCTTGGCGGAAACCACGCCGGCGACGGCACCGATGATGATGCCGGCTATCAGCAGCACAACAGCCACGCCATGCTGAAAACCATTGGAGATCTCACCGGCGAATAGCACGATGAACGCCATGACCACGGCAAGGATCATGCCGACAGCGGAGACCATATTGCCCTTGCGAGCGGTCTTCGGAGAGTTCATCAAGTGCAGGCCGATAACGAACATCACGGCGGCCAGCAGATAGACGAACCATTCGATGACGCCGAGCGGCGTGCTCAGCATTTCAGCATGGTACCCATTTACTTGGCCTCCTCTTCCTTCTTCTTGCCCTTGTCGGACTTGAACATTTCCAGCATGCGGTCGGTGACGACATAGCCGCCGACCACGTTCATCGTGCCCAGCACTGCAGCCAGGAAGATGAACACCCAGGCGAGCGGGCTGGTGGCATGCGCGGCGACGATAACAACGCCGGCGATGACGATGCCGTGGATCGAGTTCGCGCCCGACATCAACGGAGTATGCAAGGTGGCCGGCACCTTGCCGATAACCTCAACGCCGATGAGCAGCGCGAGGACGAACAGAGTAATCGCAACAACGATATCCATTGCTTACTCCTCTTCCTTCTTGGCTTCCTCGCCGCGGCCGGCCACGACCATGGCGTTGTCAAGCTCTTCGTTCAAATCGATGGCCAGCCTGCCGTCACGTACGAAATGCGCGAGCACGTCGGCCACGTTGCGGCTCAGCAGGTTGGATGCGGTGGTGGAAACGCCGCTTGCCAGGTACGGAGCACCAATGATGGTCACACCGTTTTCAGTGACTTGGGTGCCGACGGTGGAACCTTCGACGTTACCGCCGAGGTCGCTTGCCGCGCAGTCGACGATCACGGCGCCGCGGTGCAGACCTGCCACGCCGGCCTTGGTCAGCAGAACCGGCGGTTTGCGGCCAGGAACCTTGGCGGTGGTGATGACGATGTCGAAACCGGCAGCTTCTGGTCGACGGCAGCCTGCTGCTGGGCCTGCTCTTCGGCGCTCAGCGCACGGGCATAGCCGCCCTCACCCTGACCCTTGGAGAAATCAAGACCCAGATCCAGGAACTTGGCACCCAAGGATTCGACTTCACCCTTGGAGGCCGGGCGCACGTCGTATGCGGTGACGACCGCACCAAGACGCTTGGCGGTGCCGATGGCCTGCAGGCCGGCGATACCGGCGCCAAGAATGAGCACCTTGGCCGGGCGGATCGTGCCGGCGGCGGTGGTCATCATCGGCAGGAACGAACCGTACGCGTTGGCCGCCACGATGGCCGCCTTATAACCCATTACGGAATTCTGAGAAGTCATCTCGTCCATAGACTGCGCGGAGCTCAACTGACGCGGCAGCTTCTCCATGGCAACACCGACCAGACCGGCCTTTTCAATCGCAGTGACATAATCGGCGTCGGTGAACGAACCGAGCATACCGATAATCCAGGTACCCTGCTTAACGCGTCCGAGCAGCGCGCTGCTCGGACGATCGACGAAACCAAGCACGTCGGCACGCGCAATCACTTCATCGGCGGAGACGACCTGCGCTCCGGCTTTAGTATAATCCTCATCAACATAATGCGATGCGATTCCCGCACCGGTTTCAATCAGGCAATTAACACCCGATTTACGCAACCTCGCTACGATATCCGGTGTCAGAGCAACGCGAGACTCGTGTTCGGAAGTCTCATTGAGAACTCCGAAGACCACGGTGGCTTCAGCTTTTTCAGCCATAGGTGCCCTTTCTTCCTCGTTAAAGAAATCAAAATGAACAGGTACAGCGCACCAGTGTAACGTAGGTCACACCTTTGCATGAAGAAAAGTTCACCTATTGAATGGCATTCCATGACGATTTCTTCACGCAGCGCTTTGTTAGCGCATACGCTTTCCTACGCTACCGTAAGGTGACGTGTCGCGTTCAAGGGTCTATCATTCCTACAGATATTGGATTTAGATGTGTAGGAGAGTCACGTGTCCGTCATCACCTCTTTGAACAAGCGAGCTGCGAATCTTGCGCAGAAGGCACTGCGTCTGGGCGGCGACTTCGTTCACCCCGTCAGCGACGATTCCGGTAACACTCCGGACTACAACAATCCGAACAACATCATCTCCCCCGACGGTCATATCGATCTTCCGCACACCGTCGAGTGGGGCGAAGGATTCCCATCCACCACGTTCCTTGACCCGGAAACCGGTTTGCTGACCACCAAAACCGAGGGTCAGCCACCGCTGGACGAGGGCACCTCCATTTACGACATCTACGCCAATCGTGCAGAACGTATGGGTGACGAACCGCTCTATACCTATAAGACGAACGGCGAATGGGTGACCAAAACCGGCAACGAGGTGCTCGCCGATATTCGTCAGATCGCCAAGGGTCTGATGCATTACGGTCTTAAGAAGGGCGACGGCGTGGCGTTCATGTGCCGTACCTCGTACGAGTGGGATGTGTTCGACGCGGCCGTCATGGCATGTGGTGGTGTGCTCGCCACGATCTACGACACGGATTCCGCGGAGCAGATCCGTAATATCGTCAATAATTCCGATTCCCGCCTGCTGGTGGTCGAGACCACCGATATGCGCGCCAAAGCCGATGGTGCCGATAAGGAATGCCCGGCACTGGAACACATTATCTGCTTCGAGAACGGCGGTCTCGACGAAATCATGGCCTACGGCTCCGGCGTGAGCGACGAAGAGCTTGACGAGCGCATCGCTTCCATCAAGAAAACCGACCTGTGCTCCATTGTGTATACTTCTGGTTCCACCGCCGCGCCGAAGGGTGTGGAGATGACCCATGAGCATTATTGCACCACCGCGTTGAATCTTCCGGCGTATATGCCGAAACTGCTGCATGAGAGGAAGAACAGCGTGCTGCTGTTCCTTCCACAGGCGCACTCTTTCGCACGTGCCATCAACTACATTTGCGTAGCCAGCGAACTGCATATTTACATCGCGCAGGGCATCAAGACGCTGATCGCCGATCTTCAGGTCGCCAAGCCGTCCGTCATGATCGTTGTTCCGCGTGTTCTTGAGAAGGTGTATAACGCGGCCTCGCAGAAGGCTGGTCATGGCGCCAGGGGCGTGGCGTTCGCCGCAGCCGTTGTGGCAGCCCAGAATTACATGAAGGAGGTCAGTGCGAAGGGTAAGGCCGGAGCTTTGGCCAAGGCTCGCCGTATGGCGTTCGACCCGGTGGTCTACGCTTCGCTACGCGAGGTGCTCGGCGGACGTGCCCAGTGGATCGTGGCGGGCGGCGCTCCTCTTGACCCGGAACTTATGGCGTTCTTCCGTGGCGCCGGAGTGCCCGTGTATGAGGGTTATGGCTTGACCGAGACCACGGCTCCTTGCGCGTTCAATCCGCTTGGTGTGCCCTATCATCAGGTTCCGTCGGCGTGGCTTTCCCTGGCTTCGAGCTGCGTATCGCCGAAGATGAGGAGATTCAGGTCAAGGGTACCGCCGTGTTCCCGAAGTACCACAAGAACGAGGAAGCCTCCGAGGATTCATTCACTGAAGACGGCTGGTATCGTACCGGCGATTTGGGACGTATCGACGATGACGGCTTCCTGTATATCATCGGACGTAAGAAGGATCTCATCATCACCGCAGGCGGCAAGAATGTCTCGCCCGGTCCGATCGAAGAGGTTATCAAGCGTTGCGAATTCGTTTCCCAGGCCTTGGTGCTTGGCGACAAGCGTCCATTCATTTCCGCACTTGTTACGCTTGACGAGGAATCCTTGCGTCCGTGGTTGGAAAGCAAGGGGCTGAATCGCGACATACCCATGGAGGAGGCCGCCAACAATGCCGCCGTCCGTGCGGAAGTGCAGAAGTGGTCGATCAGGCCAACGAAGGTGTTTCCCGTGCGGAGTCCGTACGTAAGTTCATCATTCTGCCGGAGGAATTCACTCAGGAGAATGGTTTGATGACCGCTTCCATGAAGGTGATTCGTCCGAAGGTCATCAAGCGTTATGCCACTTTGCTGAATACGCAGATGTACACCAAGAAGAAGTAGTCTTCGAAACAGCAGAATGAGGTCTGACTCCTACGGGAATCAGACCTCATTTATTATTTTCCACGCAATCGTTGCGAAGCGGATCCTAAGCAGATCAGAAGCCTAGCTTCTCGAGCTGTTTAGGATCCGACTGCCATCCCTTGGCAACCTTGACATGCAAATCGAGTTTGGCTTTCTGTCCAACAATACGGTTGACCGGCGTACGCAACTTCTTCTTGACACGCACAAGATGTTCCGCTCCCTTGCCGATGATGATCGGTTTCTGGGAATCGCGTTCCACATAAATCGACACAATCACGTGGGCTTTGCATCGTAAGCTTCGCCACTATCGTTGTCTTCCGGATATTCGATGGAATCCACGACTACGGCCAGTGAATGCGGCAACTCGTCATCCAATTCTTCCAGGAAAGCGCCACGGACCAGTTCCGCAATGGTTTCTTCCGGACGCTCTTCGGTGATCTGCTCGGCCGGGTACATTTGCGGGCCTTCCGGCATGTTCTCGATAAGCACGTTCTTGACTTCCGCAAGATTGTCATGCTTCAGCGCGCTGACTGGAACAATATCGGTGAAGTCGGCGAATTCGTTGATTTCAATGAGCTTATTGATCAGCCCGTCACGGCTTAATTCGTCAATCTTGGTAACGATGGCAACCAGCGGCACCTTCCATTTGAATGTGCCATCATCTCGCTTGACTGCGAAATCAGAACGCAGACGGCTCAAAATGCGCTTGTCGCCGGGACCAATCTCCTGATTACCAGGCAGCAGGAAAGCAACGGCGTCCACGTCGGCGAGCGACTCGTCCACAACATCGTTCAGACGCTGCCCAAGTAGTGTGCGCGGTCGATGGATGCCAGGCGTATCAACCAAAACGATCTGCGCATTATCCGTGGTTAAAATGCCACGAATGGCTTTACGAGTGGTTTCCGGGCGAGATGATGCGATGGCGATCTGCGTACCGATCAACGCGTTGATCAACGTCGACTTGCCCACGTTAGGACGCCCGACCACGGCAACGAAACCGGACCGATATGGAACGGGCGTGGCGGAATCGGAATGGTCGGAAGTCGTCTCGGTTGTTGCTGCGTCAGTCATGCTTGTCTTTGGAATCCTTATCGTTGTCGGATGCCTTTTCGGCATCATCCGCATGTTCTTCGTTACGTGTTTCAGTTTCGTCCACGCCCTCGACGTGGGCCGGCTCCACCACAATGGTCGACACTTTTTTTGCGGCGTCCTGCGGAGTCGACCGCGGTCATGCGCAAGCCTCGAGTGACTGCGGAGGATCCGACGATCGGCACACGTCCCAACAGCTTGGTCAGCAAGCCGTAAACGGTGTCGACATCATCCTCGTCAATGTCGATTTCGAAAATCTCTTCCAAGTCGGCGATAGGCGTGCGTGCGGGCATGCTCCATTTCTTGTCACCGATCCGTTCCGGATCGGCATGTTGCGTGCGATCATGTTCGTCTTCCAGTTCGCCCACAATCTGCTCGATGGCATCTTCGATGGTGACCATGCCCGCGATTCCGCCATATTCATCCACCACAATGGCGACATGCTGGCGTGTGCGCTGCATTTGGTGGAAAAGATCGTCGACCGGCTTGGATTCCGGCACGAGCATGGGGTCACGAACTATCGATTCGACTTCGCGTGTCATCGCCGCATGGTTGAAGGCCGTCGCGCGCACGGCATCTTTCAAATAAGCCACGCCGACCAGATCGTCCACATCGTCGCCGATGACCGGCACACGTGAGAATCCGGAACGGGAGCAAAGCTTAAGCATATTCTCCAACGTTTCGTCTCGCTCGATGCAAATCATGTCGGTGCGCGGCACCATGATCTCACGAGTCAGCGTTTCGGAAAGCGTGAGCACATTGCGCAGCATTTCGGAAACTTCAGGATCGAAATCGTTGGCTTCGACCAGACGGTCAATGGTTGCCCGTCCTTGTTCGATCTGGATTTTTTCGAGCTCCTCGTCGTCGGAAAGATCACTGCCGCGACGCTTCGCGCCTTTTTGCCCCCCGATTTTTGCGAATGGGTTAATAGAACCGCAATGGAAACAGCATCCACATGCTGCAGCATAATGTCGACTGGCTTGGATGCCCCGGCACTACGCGGACGCACCAACAGCGAAATCACCGCAATGACGATGGCAAAAACAAATCCGGCAAGTAATTCGGCCCATAGTGGAGCGTCCAACATGCCCGCAATCACCGTCACGAGCACACCATCAACCACATTGCAGCAGATGCGGAAGAACGCGCACGATCCGGCGGTGGCATAGCGATCGGCCACCAACCGCTGAACCTTATGAATGCGCCTGATTTTCTTGTCGCGTATGAATTGCGAAAGCTCGGCATCCGTTTGAATTTCGAGAATAAGGTTATTCAGGCTCGCCCTGGTCACACGTCCCACAGCGCCTTCAGTCGCGGCCATTGAAAGCGACAGCCAGACCAACAGCAGCGCCACCACGGCGAGCACCACGATCATCGCAATCATTGTTGCCTGCATAATTCAGCCCCCATCATGCCGGACGATATGCTACCGGCAACGTCAATCATTATTTGGCGATCTGCGTCCCGTGCCATGCTGCCTATCCCATTCGGCGAGCGCGTCCGGCGTATCCGGCGGAAGGATGGCCTGCGTCCCCGCTCCCTGGCGAAGCGCGAAGAAGGTGAGTAGCAGCTGTCGCTGCAGACCGAACATCTGACGCTCCTGTTCTGGGGTGGCATGGTCGTATCCGAGTAGGTGGAGGATGCCATGAATCGTCAGCAGCATCATTTCCTCCATGGTGTTATGTCCGGCCGCGAGCGCCTGCTGCGCAGCCACCCACGGGCAAATCACGATATCTCCAAGCACGCCTTCCATCACAGTTCGGCCGTCTCCTGGGCGCAGCTCGTCCATGGGGAAGCTCATCACGTCGGTGGGGCCTTCAAGATTCATCCAACGCATGTGCAGTTGGGCGATGGGATCGGGGTCTACGAACATGATGGTCAGGTCGGATTGCGTGCTGACCCGCATTTGGTCCATCACCCATATGCCAAGATCGGAGAACACCTTGCCGTCAATTTGCCAGACGGTTTCGTTGGTTACCTCGACGCTCATTCAGCGTTCCTTTCGATTTGCTCGCTTGTTTGCCTGGATGTGGTTTTGCCCGTGGCGTGTCTGCTGTGGTCGCCGGCAATGGCCGCGTGTCGGTCGTACGCTGCGACGATTTTGCCGACAAGCGCGTGTCGCACTACGTCTTCCGGTTTGAGGTGGGCGAATGCGATGTCGTCAATGCCGTCAAGGATGCGTTCGATGGTGGCGAGCCCGGATTTCGGTACTGTCAGATCGACCTGCGTCACGTCGCCGGTGATAATCATTTTCGTATTGAAGCCTAGTCGGGTCAGGAACATCTTCATTTGTTGTTCGGTGGTGTTCTGCGCCTCATCGAGGATCACGAATGCATCGTTGAGCGTGCGTCCACGCATATATGCGAGCGGTGCGACTTCGATGGTGCCGTCGTCCATGTAGCGCTTGAGCTGGTCTGCCCCGAGCATGTCAGAAAGCGCATCATATAGCGGACGCAGATATGGATCGACTTTTTCGTTCAATGTGCCAGGAAGAAAACCAAGGCTTTCTCCCGCCTCGACGGCTGGTCTGGTCAGGATAATGCGGCGCACCTGCCTATCTTGGAATGCGCGTACCGCTTTCGCCACTGCAAGGTATGTTTTGCCGGTGCCTGCCGGTCCGATGGCAAATGTGATGGTATGTGATTCGATGGCATTGACATATGTGATCTGACCAGCCGTTTTGGCACGCACCGGCTTGCCGAGCGCAAAGGTGATCACTCCGCACATGCGGTTTGCGTCGGTCCGCATGATTCTCGCGATTGGAGGTATGCTCCTGTTGCCGATCGGCCAGCCGTAGTTCCTCCACTACACGTCCATGGCCCGGGCGAGTAGCACGCACAGGATTTTTCAACACGTTTTGATCGAGCATGCGTCGCACCGTATCGGCGTCCATCGGAGCCGTATATGCGGCTTGGATGATGTTTTCGATCACATGCTCGGCCTGTGCGGCTTGGGATTCGGATTTGCTGGAACGTGACATGATCGCGATGCGGTTGCCTCTGACGATAATGGTCAAGTCGGGGAACGCACGTTCCACTTCCCGAAGGACCTCGTCGACCGGTCCGAGCACGGTCACCGGGTCAAGCTGCTGCGGAATCGCGATGGTACGTGTAGTAGTGGCCACAAAACCTCTTCTGACGTCGATATATGGGGAAAGGGAAGATTATTCGTCAAGCTTTTCGCCGGTCAGCACGTGAGCATGCACGTGGAATACCGTCTGGCCAGCATCAATTCCGGTGTTGAAGATCAGGCGGAAGGCACCGTGGAATTCCTGGTCGGCGATATTTTGCGCGACCTGAGCCATGTGGCGAGCTGCTGGGGATCGGCCGCCGCAAGCTCGGCCACGTTCGCATAATGCTTGCGAGGCACCACGAGCACATGTACTTTGGCTTTCGGATTGATGTCCTTGAATGCGTAGGTGGTATCGTCCTCATACACTTTTTCGCTTGGAATTTCTCCTGCGATGATCTTGCAGAACAGGCAATCCTTGTCGCTCATAATGCTCCTTAATGCTGGTTGTCCTTCGGTACCCATGCTATTGCGCAACCGGGATAATCCGCCGCATTTCGCCGGCGTGTGGCGTCAGATGAATCGTCCCAACGCCCGTGCGAGCAGCGATAACGCGACGGGACCAGCTGTCGACGCTCGCAGAATATTGCTTCCAAGCACGCATGCTTCAGCTCCCGCATTGGTGAAGGATTCGATTTCAGCATCGCTGATGCCGCCTTCCGGGCCGACCACCACGTACACGGTGCGCTGGCGCCCGTCCTGCAAGCATTTGTCGGAAAGCACCGCGATCGCTTCCTCCAGCTGGCTCCAAGTTTTGGTAGCATCCTGGTGCAGCACAATCACCATGTCGCCGTGCACACAGGCACGCTTGCAAATGGCAATCAACTGCTTGCTGGTCACGCACTCCCCCAATTCCGGCGTCCAGGAGCGTCGGGATTGTTCAGTGGCGGCATCAAGCACTTGCCGCCACTTCTTATCGGTGCGCCCCGCCTTCCATTTGGCGATGGAACGATCAGCCTGCCATGGAATCACCTCATCCACACCGATCTGCGTTGCGGTGTCGATGGCCTGCTCATCGTGTCCTGTTTTCGCCAGCGCTTGGATCAAAGCGAGTTTGGTGGTAGGCTGCGGTTCTTTGCCGAAGCTCGACACTTCCGCGATTCCTTGTTGCGCATCGCGCAACACCGCGTGGATACGTAGCCCTTTACCGTCGGAAAGCTGCAATTCGTCACCGTCTTTCAGACGCATGGCCTGAATGGCATGTCGACGCACCGACTGGGGCAACGTCAATTTCCATCCGGCGTTCAATTCGTCACTGTTCACCGGCACATCATCATGTTCCGTATCAAGCAGGAAAAGGGCATCAGTCATAGTTTCAGAGCCTACCAGCACCTCGGATACCAATGGCGTAATTCCGCGCGACACGCCGAGACTTGCATCACACCGAGCATCTGCTATAGTTTTCGTTTGTTGCCGCTGAGCAACGCACCTGTCCGGGTGGCGGAATGGTAGACGCGCTAGCTTGAGGTGCTAGTGCCTATTTATACAGGCGTGCGGGTTCAAGTCCCGCTCCGGACACCAGCAAACCCCTTGGAAACAAGGGGTTTTCTTGTATCTGAAAGCTATTCGGCGAAAGATCGATCACATGCAGTTCATCCATCTTGATTCCATTGACGACGAGCGCGTGTCGGCATACACGAATCTCACGGAAATCCAGCTTCGCAACAAGCTTGAACCCAGCAAGGGCCTGTTCATCGCGGAATCGCCGAAAGTCATCGATCGCGCGCTGACCGCCGACCGGGAACCGATTTCCCTGCTTGTCGAAGAACCGTGGATCGGAGGCATGTCGGAAACCTTCGCACGCATCGACCAACGTTGGGGCACCGACATTCCCGTGTACGTGGCATCCCCTGAACAGCTCAAGCAGCTGACCGGCTACCGCTTGCATCGTGGCGCCCTGGCCGCGATGAAACGCTGGCCACTGCCCAGCGTCGAGGAGGTGTGTCGCGGCGCACGACGCATCGCAGTCATGGAAAACATCGTTGACCACACCAATGTCGGAGCCTCATGCGATCAGCCGCCGCGTTGAACGTCGATGCAGTGTTGGTGACGCCCTCCTGCGGCGATCCGTTGTATCGACGCGCCGCCCGCGTGTCGATGGGCACGGTGTTTCAGATTCCGTGGACTCGTATTGGCGGAGATGATAAACACTACTGGCCATTCACCGGCATGCAGGAATTGCGCGATCTTGGGTTCACCACCGTTGCGATGGCCCTTGAAGACGATTCCATTTCGCTGGAGGAGCTTGTTCGTCGTTTGAACAACGACAACGGCGAAAAGGACCATATCGACAAATTGGCGCTGATTTTCGGCACCGAAGGCGACGGTCTGTCGCATCACACCATCTCCCGCGCCGACCTGACGGTCAAGATTCCCATGAGCCACGGAGTGGACAGTCTTAACGTCGCCGCATCGAGCGCCGTGGCCTTCTATTCAACAGCTGTTCACTGAAACAGTCAGCAAATTTTCAAGACTCGCGATGCAAACTCCTTGCATGTTGCAGAAAATATGCAATTATTGAGTGCGTAAGTGGTTTGCGATGATGCAGACCGACCAATGTGTGCGGTGTCGTAACGACGCTCTAGGAGAGGAGTTCTCATGGCAAAGAATCCGAAAATTCTTTCCATCGTGCTTGCAGGAGGCGAAGGCACTCGTCTGATGCCTTTGACCAGAGACCGGGCAAAGCCCGCCGTCCCGTTCGGCGGCGTGTTCCGTCTGATTGATTTCCCGCTGAGCAATTTGGTCAATTCAGGCTATATGCAGACCGTGGTGCTCACCCAGTACAAGTCCCATTCGCTTGACCGTCATATTTCCACGGTGTGGCGTTTTTCGCCGTTGCTCGGCAACTACGTCTCCCCTGTTCCGGCTCAGCAGCGACTTGGCAAGCACTGGTATCTCGCTCTGCCGACGCCATCTACCAGACCATCAACATCATCGAGGACGTGCAGCCGGATATTGTGGTGATCGTCGGCGCGACCACGTCTACCGCATGGATTTCCAGCAGATGGTGCAGCAGCATATCGAATCCGGCGCGGAGTTCACGGTGGCGGGTATTCGCCAGCCGATCAGCCAGTCCAACCAGTTCGGCGTGATCGAGGTTGATCCGGAGCACCCGAATATGATCAAGAGCTTCCAGGAGAAGCCGCAGACCACGACCGGCCTGCCAGATGATCCGAACTCCATTCTTGCTTCCATGGGCAACTACGTGGCCAACACCGACGCCCTGTTCGAAGCTTTGGCGCTTGACGAGAAGGCCGAAGACACCAAGCATGATATGGGCGGCGATATCGCACCGTACTTCGCGGCCCGTAACGAGGCTGGCGTGTACGACTTCAACTCCAACGAGATTCCGGGAGCGACGCCGACCGATCATGCCTACTGGCGCGACGTGGTACTCTGAAGCAGTTCTACGATGCGCATATGGATCTGATCTCGTATGTGCCGGAATTCAACCTGTACAACACCGAATGGCCGATTTACACGCTGTCCGGCAATCTGCCGCCAGCGAAGTTCGTCCATGCCGGTCGCGACCGTCTCGGACACGCCACCGACTCGATCGTCTCCCCTGGCGTCATCGTATCGGGCGGTGAAGTGCATCATTCCGTGCTTTCGCCGAACGTGCGTATCCACTCGTGGTCCCAGGTCGTCGATTCGATTCTGTTCGACGGCGTGACCATCAATCGTCGAGCACGCGTCTACAAGGCGATCCTCGACAAGAATGTTGTGCTTACCGAGAATTCGACCGTCGGTATCGATACCGAACATGATCTGGCCCGTGGCTTCACCGTCACGCCGGAAGGCATCACCGTGGTGCCGAAGGTACCGTGGTCGACGACTGACGTTCTGCCGCACACAGAACAAAAGCGTGCTTCCCGGCGTCGGGAGCACGCTTTTTCTGTGCCATTTTTTCTTGATGATGATATCCAATCAAATATCATCAAAATCTGTTTTACAAAAAAATTCCGCAACGAACATGCAGTTTCGCTGCGGAATCAACATATCAGCAATATCAGGTTGATATATCACAGATTTTCTGTCAGTATTTTGGCAGATTGTCGAAATTGAAGCCGAGCGCAGCCAACTGCTCGCGACCTTCCGGCGTGATCTTTTCCATGCTCCAACGCGGTTGCCACGTCCAGTCGATGCGGAATTCCTCGACGAGGCCGGCAAGCGTGCTCGCGCACTCGTCTTCGATCAGATCAGTCAACGGGCATGCCGGAGTGGTCAATGTCATCGTGATAATGGCACGACCAAGCTCATCGATCTCAATGCCATACACCAATCCCAAATCAATCACATCAATGCCAAGTTCAGGATCAATGACCTGATGCAACGCTTCCTTCACGTCGGCCGCAGTAGCTCGACCAATGTCGTCAATAGCCTTCAACGCGATACCGTCATCCTGTTCTTCGGAACAACCGCATGCTCCAGCCTGATTGCCGCAGCCACAAGCGTCCTGCTTGGTGTCTTCGTGTTCGATTTCCACTGGTTTGCCGTCCTTGAATCCTTTGGCGAGATTTGGGTTAAGCATGACGCGACGCGCCGCGGCTCGTCATTGCCCAATGCCTTGGCCACGGAATCGAAAATCGAGGCTTGCGGTTCAGGTACCAAGGTATCGCTCATTGTCGCTCCATATATGATTCGAATATGTTCCGTTGAGTAGCCTATCGCGTTGGCTGGAGTTTGTCTCACGTGTTTCGCCCGTTGTAGAACGCGGCGCACGAAGCACGGGAGACATCCTGCTTTCCACCATAGAACAATACTTGTCAGGCTTTCGCGGCCAATGCCTTGGCCACGGAGTCCTTCATGCCTTCCCATCCGAGCAGCGCGCACTTGATACGCATTGGATACTTGGACACTCCTTGGAACACGATGCCGTCTTCCAACGATTCCTCGGCGGATTCATCGTCCAAGCCTTTGCCGCGTGATTCCATGAGCTTATGGAACGTTCCGGCCAATTCCATGGCTCATCCACGGTTTTGCCTTCCACCAGATCCACCATCACCGAAAGGCTGGCCTGTGAAATGGAGCAGCCGTGACCGTCCCACACCAGTCGTTCGATAACGTGCGGCTCCTGGTCGGAAACCTCCACATGCACGGTGGCCTCGTCTCCGCAGGTCGGATTGAACTGGTGGGACTCGCCGGGAGTGCAATACTCGTGGGTTGCCTGAACCGTGGTCTTTCCCGCCTGGGAGGCGTTTTCGGAAGCCAGATCCGGAGCGAAATGCTCCTTGCCATGCGGATTCTTCGAGGCTTCGAGAATGACCTCTTGGTACATCTGCTCGAGATCGTCGCCAGACATTGCAAAATCACTCATATGCGTTACTCAACTCCAAAAAACGGACGGACCTTCTTCAACGCCTCAACCAATGCCTGCGCGTCTTCGACGGAATTGTAGATGCCACTGGATGCGCGGTTGGATGCGTACACGCCGAAGTGACGGTGGACCGGCTGCGCGCAATGATGTCCGACACGAATGGCGATGCCCTGCGCATCGATGAACTGGCCAACATCATGCGGATGCACGCCGTCGATTTCAAAAGCCACCGTGCCGATGCGCTGCTCGTTGGTCTGCGGTCCGAGAATGCGCACGCCGTCGATCTGCCCCATCTTGAGGAGTTCGCCTGCGATAACGCGCTCGTGGGCTTCGAGATTCTCCATGCCGATATTCATCAGCCATTCGGCCGCGACACCGGCCGCAACGACCTGCGCGACCGGCTGCGTGCCCGCCTCGAAACGCGCAGGAGGAGCCATGTATTGGGCTTCCTGATCCATCCAGGCAAGTTCCACCATGGATCCACCGAAATTCGCCGGTGGCAACGCTCCAACATGTCGCGCTTGCCGTAGAGGAAGCCGACACCGGTCGGGCCGTACATCTTATGCGCGCTCCATGCCGCGAAGTCAACGTCCAAAGCGTGGAGGTCGATCTTCAGGTGCGGTACGGACTGGCATGCGTCGAGCACAACCACCGCGCCTACCTCGTGCGCACGTTTCACCATCGGCGCGATGTCGGTGATGGCACCGGTGGTGTTGCCCACATGGGTGACGGCCACGATCTTTGTGCGTTCGGTGATCACCTCGTCCGCAGTGTTGGCAAGGATTCGTCCTTCATCGTCCAGATCAAACCATTTCAGTGTCGCTCCGGTACGTGCGGCAAGCTCCTGGAATGGCAGCAACACAGAATGATGCTCAGCCTTGGATACGACGATCTCGTCTCCCGGCTTCACAGCGAAACGTCGTGCCGCTTCTCCCCCACGTCCCAGCGATGCGTTGCCGAATGCGGTGGCTAGCAGATTCAGTCCTGCGGTGGCGCCGGAGGTGACAACGATCTCCTCTTCGCCTTCAGCGGAGTTGGCGCCGACAAGACGTGCGACTTTGGCACGTGCCTCTTCGAACGCCATGGTGCTGCGTGCGGCAAGCTCATGCGCTCCACGATGCACGCCGGCGTTGATGGTGCGGTAAAAATCGCTTTCGGCGTCGATCACGCATTGCGGCTTCTGAGAAGTCGCCGCGGAATCCAAATACACGAGCGGATGGCCGTGGATCTCCTGATCAAGGATCGGAAATTCCTTGCGAATCGCTGCAAAATCGGTCATGCCAGCGCGCTTTCGGAATCGGATCCTTCCGGCAGGTATGCGTCATAGCCGGATTCCTCGAGCTCATCGGCCAGTTCAGGGCCGCCGGTCTTGACGAAGTGACCGGCTGCGAACACATGCACGATGTCCGGCTTGATGTACTTGAGGATTCGCGTGTAGTGCGTGACCATGAGAATACCGAACTGGTTGGCTTCCTTGGCGCGGTTCACACCTTCGGAGACAATGCGCAACGCGTCAACGTCAAGGCCGGAGTCGGTTTCGTCAAGGATGGCGAACTTCGGCTTGAGCAGTTCGAGCTGCAGCACTTCGGCACGCTTCTTCTCGCCGCCGGAGAAACCCTCGTTCACGGAACGGGTGGCGAACTTCGGATCCATCTTCAGGCGCTTCATCGCCTCGGACAGTTCCTTGGTCCACGTGCGGATGGCCGGAGCCTTGCCGTCGACTTCGGTTTTTGCGGTGCGCAGGAAGTTGGTCATCGACACGCCCGGCACTTCGACCGGATACTGCATGGCTAGGAAGATGCCTGCCTTGGCTCGCTCGTCCGGGGTCATCTTGAGGATGTCTTCGCCGTCGAGCAGCACCTGTCCGGAATCGACCACGTACTTGGGGTGGCCCGCCAGCGTGTAGGCCAGCGTGGATTTGCCGGATCCGTTCGGCCCCATGATGGCATGGGTTTCACCGGAGTTGACGGTCAGGTTCACGCCTTTGAGGATCGGCTTGATGCCGTCCTTGGTTTCAACGTGCGCGTACAGATCTTTGATTTCAAGAGTTGACATGGTTTTCGCTCCTACGTTCTACTTCTCTTCCAACACCTGGGCGATCGCGTCGTTCTCGCCGCGTGCCAGGCGCTTGTCGATAACGTTCATGAGATGTTCGCTGATTGCGGGAATGCCGATTTCCTCGACGAGTTCGCCAAAAAAGCCTCGCACCACAAGTTTGCGGGCTTCGGTTTCCGGAATGCCGCGGGACTGCAGATAGAACAGCTCCTCATCGTCAAAGCGCCCGACGGAAGAGGCATGTCCGGCTCCGATGATGTTGCCGTTTTCGATTTCCAGATTCGGTTCGGAATCGGCGATCGCGCCCGGAGTAAGTACCAAATTGCGGTTGAGCTCATACGAGTCGGTACCCGGCGCGGTCGGAGCAATCAGCGCGTTGCCGACCCATGTGGAGTGCGCGCCTTGCCGTCAAGAGCGCCTTTATATACCACACGACTCTTGCACTCGGGATGGTTGTGCACAATCATGGTGCGATGTTCGATATGCTCGCCCGGATCCACAAAGTAGATGCCAAGCATGTTGAGATCGCCTTGATCGCCGCCAAAATCCTGATCCATACGGATTCGAACGACATCGCCGCCAAGCGTGACCACGGAATGGCGCAGGGACGCACCCTCCCCCAAGTGGATACGCTGGTTGCCCACATGCTTGGAGCCCTTGTTCCACTCTTGAATGAATGTGGTGGACACATGGGAGTCCCTACCTGTGAGAATCTCCACACCTTCGGCGATACGTGCATCGCCGTCATGCTCTACCACAACGTCAGCGTGGGCGCGATCGGCGGCAATGATCACCAGGTGGAATGCGTCCAGATCCGTTCCGGAACCATGAATCTTAACGAGTATCGGCTGGCTGATTTCACCGTCGATACGCAGAATTCCGGCACGAGAGGCGGAGTTCCATTCCACTGCGGACACACGATCGCAGGGCTTGGAAACGATGCCCGTATCGGCGTCTCCCGGCTTGCCCTCGCTATAGGTCACGCCTTCAGTAAGAGCCGTGCCGTCGATCATAGTGACGGCAATCTGGGTTTCGTTCGACGGCGTGAACGCGTTGAAGAACTCTTCGACACGTTCCACAGGGTATAACGCCAATCATCCTGCTTGCGGTCGGGCACTTCAAATGCGTCCACATCAAATGACCGCGGCGAGCGATCCGCCGAAGAGGGCATGGCTGCCGGATTCGCATACGGATCGTTCGGATCCGCAACGGGAATATTGATTTCCTGAGTTTGTGCCATGGTAATCAGCCCACCGATCCTTCCATCTGCAATTCCACCAGTCGGTTCAGTTCAAGCGCATATTCCATCGGCAGCTCACGGCTGATAGGCTCCACGAAGCCTCGCACGATCATGCCCATGGCCTCCTCTTCGGAAAGACCGCGGCTCATCAGGTAGAACAGCTGGTCTTCGGAAACCTTGGAAACCGTAGCCTCATGTGCCATGGAAACGTCATCTTCGCGCACGTCCACATGCGGGTAGGTGTCGGAGCGGCTGAACTCATCTACAAGCAGTGCATCGCATACCGTCGAGTTGGACGATCCTTCGGCACCCTTGACGATTTTGACGAGACCACGGTATGCGGAACGTCCACCGCCGCGGGAAATCGACTTCGCCACAATGGTGGAGCTGGTATGCGGGGCAAGATGGATCATCTTCGCGCCGGTGTCCTGATACTGGCCCTTGCCTGCGAAGCCGAGCGACATGGTGCTGCCTTCGCATACGGCTCGGCGAGAATGCAGGCCGGATACTTCATGGTTGCCTTGGAACCAATGTTGCCATCGACCCATTCCATGGTGCCGCCTTCACGCACGTAGGCACGCTGCGTCACCAGATTGTAAACGTTGTTCGACCAGTTCTGCACAGTGGTGTAGCGCACGCGGGCATGCGGCTCGACGAAAATCTCCACCACGCCGGAATGCAACGAATCGGTCGAGTAGATCGGTGCGGTGCAGCCTTCCACATAATGCACGTACGATCCCTCATCGGCAATGATCAACGTGCGCTCGAACTGACCCATATTCGGCGTATTGATACGGAAGTATGCCTGCAACGGAATATCGACATGCACGCCCTTCGGCACGTAGACGAACGATCCGCCCGACCATGCGGCGGTGTTCAATGCCGAGAATTTGTTGTCGTTGCTCGGAATGCACTTGCCGAAATACTTCTTGACGATTTCCGGATACTTCTGCACCGCGGTGTCGGTGTCGACGAAAATCACGCCTTGGTCTTCAAGATCCTTCTGGATTGAGTTGTAGATGACCTCGGATTCGTACTGTGCCGCGATGCCGGAGACAAGACGGCTTTTTTCCGCTTCGGGAATACCGAGCTTGTCATACGTCGCACGGATCTCGTCAGGCAATTCCTCCCAAGTCGTGGCCTGCTTGTCGATCGGCTTGACGTAATACTTGAAATCGTCGGCGTCGAAATCCTTCAGATCGACACCCCATTGAGGCATCGGACGGTTGATGAAATCGCGATAGCCTTCCAATCGCTTTTCCAGCATCCATTCCGGCTCGTTCTTATCTGCGGAAATAGCGCGCACGACATTCTCGTCAATGCCTTTTTTTGCCGCTTCTCCGGCGAAATCCGTGTCATGCCATCCGTACGTATAGTCGCCGAACTGCTGGATGATCTCGTCATCCTGCTTGATCTTGTCTTCATTCACTCGCGTGCGATCAGCCACATACTGGCTCATCTCCACGTCAGCCGCGGCGTTGGGCGCTTGGTTCTCTGCCACCGTACGCTGCCTCCAATCACTCGTTTGTACCTATGACAACCTAACAGAACGTGGGGCTAAACACTAGCGCCCCTTTCGCTATTCGGCAATGATTTGTCGTGATTTATCTTACATAGCGTAAAGGCGGAAACCGAACATTCAGTCTTCCGCCTTTGCGTCTTTCTGCCGTTAGCCCGCATATCAGCCTGAACGTGAACCGTCGTTCCCATCAGGCACCAATTGTAGAACCATTCAGCCTGATCCCAGCCGACGCCGACGCAACCATGGGACGTGTTCTTCCCCATAGCCTGAATACTGCTGTCGTTAAACGCACTTTGAGTGGCGATGCGATGAATCGCGCAACCTGTTTTCGAGAAATAGTTGACGAATCCAACATCCTTGACATCCCACTTCTCGGTGTTTCCATCCGATAGGGTAAGGGTGCCGCTCATATCTTGGGACTGGTACTTGAGCCACACTTTGAAGTCACCGTCAGGCGTGCAGTTGTCGTAGGAGTTCGGATCGCAGTAGGTTGGCGTGCACAAGTCGCCGCTCGGCTGGCACTGGCCCGTCTGATAATCATTGCCCTGACCGGCAGACATATGCATGACACGGACGGTCTGCCCATTTTCAATGGCTGTAACGGTATGCGAAGACAAGCTGACTACCACGGTACGCGTGGTTTTTTTCTCATTCTGTGGGTCGCAAGTGCCTTGAATACTTACTGAATCAGAACCTTTTGGCAAACGCCTCAGCGGCATCACGGCCCAACATTGGTGTCGCTACCATCAGTAACGGTTATACCATCAATGCCCAGCTACATTGGTTTTGCAGCCACATCACCGACACTTATTAACGATGACCATCACCGTCAACTCGATCAGCATGGAAGTTCGATTTGATGGAATCGTTATAGTATTGCTGCAATTTGTCACCATGATAATCAAAGAGCCATTTCGGGTTTGATTATCGCCGAGCTTCTCACTATCCGGTCCAAGCGTGATGGCCGATGCAATGGACTGCGCACCGAATTCCGCCACTTTATGGTCGCCGATCTTGATAGCCACCGGCTTCGCTATCCACGCGTCAGCAGAAGCCTTGGCCTCGTTGGCTTGGTCATCCGTGATGACGGGATCAGTAACCTTATTTTTAAGAGTCACCATTTGAGCGGTCTGCTTGCCAAAGGACTCAAGCACGTTCTTGGCTTCTTTGACGATATCCGTCACATCGATACCAGTCCCCTGCTGACCTGGCGTCACATCGAAAGCGGTACCATCCGCGTTGAGCTGTAGCGACGGGTTGGTGGCGGACACGGACTGCACTCCCAACATGTCACCTACCGTCTGGGCGCTGACTCGAGAATCATCGAAAGACTCGACGTCGACATCCTCACGGGTCCAGAATGCATACTTCTGAAAGAAGGAATCGTCACGTTTCGCGTTCATCACATTTTCGGCGATGGATTCCGCGTCAATGGCGACGCCAAGATCCTTCAACGTGACTTTCTTGCTCGTTCCCTCATAGGAAACGGGAACCGTCAATGATTCCGCCGTATCGGAAATCTCTTGGATGATATGATCTCGGGATTGTCCTGTCATGGACTTGCCCCAGAGCGTGACACCTGGCAACGCATGTGACTGGAAGAACCAGTATCCGCCGCCGGCCACGGCACCGAGAAGAAGCATCACCGCAAGAACAATCCACAGCCACAACAGGTGGCGCTTCTTGCTGGCATTCACAGTCAACGCTGCACCATCATCAATGGGATCGGCCGTTTCGGCAAACGAATCCAAGCTCACCTGCGAGATGACTTTTGGTTCATCGCCCATGTTCGGGAAGGCGAACTTACCGTTGCCGCTTTCCGGAGAATCCATATCGTTCAAGCTCATGCTCCCTCGTAAAGGTTTTTCATTACGAATACGTCTTGTTGATAATTCAAGGCCAAGCCTTATTATGCAACATGGCCATGAACTCCTTTGGACTCATGACCATGTTGCATATCGGGTTATCCGACGTTAATCACAATTCGTCGATTTAGCGCTCCTGCTGGTGGTCCAGAGCGGCCTTGACCAGACCTGCGAACAGCGGGTGCGGCTTGGTCGGGCGGGACTTGAACTCAGGATGAGCCTGAGTGGACACATAGAACGGGTGCACCTCGCGAGGAAGCTCGACGAACTCGGTGAGTTCGCCGTCCGGACTCTGGCCGGAAATGCGCAGACCCGCTTCACGCAGACGGTCCTTATATGCCACGTTCACTTCGTAACGGTGACGATGACGTTCAGTGACATGCGTGGTACCGTACAGTTCCGCGACGATGGAACCTTCTTCAAGCTCAGCCGGATAGGAGCCAAGACGCATGGTGTGTCCCATGTCACCATTGCCGGCGACGATGTCTTTCTGCTCCTCCATGGTTGCGATGACTGGGGTCGCGCAATCGGGCTCGAACTCGGTGGAGTTCGCGTCCTCCAAGCCGAGGACGTGGCGGGCGTATTCGATGACCATGGACTGCAGGCCGAGGCACAGGCCGAGGGCCGGCAGCTTGTTCTCACGGGCGAACTTCAGGGCACCGATCTTGCCGTCGATGCCACGGATGCCGAAGCCTCCGGGAACGACGATGCCGTCGACCTGGTCGAGCGCGGCGGCCGCGCCCTCCTCGGTCTCGCACTTATCGGCGGCGACCCACTTGACGTTCACCTTGGCATAGTTGGCGAAACCACCGGCCTTAATGGCTTCGGTGACGGACAGGTAGGCATCCGGCAAATCGATGTACTTGCCGACGATGGCGATGTTCACCTCATGCTTCGGGTGGTGCACACGCTCCAGCAGGTCCTCCCACTCGTCCCAATCGACATCGTGGAACGGCAGGCCGAGCTCGCGCACGACATAGGCGTCGAGGCCTTCGTCGAACAGGGTCTTCGGCACGTCATAGATGCTCGGGGCGTCCACGCAGTTGACCACGCCTTCGGAATCCACGTCGCACATCAGGGAGATCTTGTCCTTGATGGACTGGTTCAGCGGGCGGTCGGAACGAAGCACCAGCGCGTCCGGGGAGATGCCCAGCTGACGCAGCATCATGACGGAGTGCTGGGTCGGCTTGGTCTTGAGCTCATGGGCGGCGGCAATGTACGGTACCAAGGAGACGTGCACGAACATGCAGTTCTCGGCGCCCAGATCGCGGCGGACCTCACGCGCGGCCTCCAGGAACGGCTGGGATTCGATATCGCCGACGGTGCCACCGATTTCGGTGATGATCACGTCGACGTCATCGGACGCCTGCGCACGCATGCGGGACTTGATTTCGTTGGTGATGTGCGGGATGACCTGCACGCATTGTCCAAGGTATTCGCCGGCGCGTTCCTTGCGCAGCACTTCCTGGTAGATCTGGCCGGTGGTGACGTTCGCCTTCTGGCTCAGGTACACGTCAAGGAAACGCTCATAGTGGCCGATGTCGAGATCGGTTTCGGCACCGTCTTCGGTGACATAGACTTCACCATGCTGGAATGGATTCATCGTGCCCGGATCCACGTTGATGTACGGATCGAGCTTCTGCTGCAAAACCTTGATGCCGCGGCTACGAAGCAGGCGGCCGAGGGAGGAGGCGGTCAGGCCTTTGCCGAGAGAGGAAACGACGCCACCGGTGACGAAAATATGCTTGGTAACGTGCTCTTGAGAATTGCCATGTTGTCTTCTAACCATGGAACTTCAGTCTATCAGCGGCATGAGACGCGGCGTGTTTCCTTCAATACAAAAAGGCGGGGCCATCATTGCTTGATGGCCCGCCTAGCAGGAATAGGAGATACATTCAGTCAATCATTGGCTTATGAGATCAGTCCTCCTTTCTGCGGGAGGCCGCGAACGCGAACACGGATGCGATGGCAAGAGCCACCGCGGCCAGTGCGAAACCGGTGATGGCGGAACCAGTATTCGGGCTTTGCACAGCATCGCTCTTCTTGTCGGAAGCTGGCTGGACCGCGGGTTTGCGCACGGTTACCGTGCGCGTGAAGGTGGCGGTCTTGCCCCTGCTGTTGGTCACCGAGTACACGAGCGTGTATTCGCCTTCCTTAGAGGTATCGACCGAACCTTCGACCGTGATCTTGTCGGTCAGATCGCCGTCAACCTCATCCCATGCGCTGACGCCGGACATCGGATCGAACTTTGATCCCAGAGTCACGCTGTCGGAAGCCACCAGACCCTTGATGACAGGCGCGCTGTCGGTATCGGGCTTGGTGCTGCTGTCGAGTTTCAGCACAGTGGCAGACAGTGCGCCCGCTTCGTACGAGGCCCCTTCGGCGAGATCGACATTGGCGATAGCATCATCGGAGTAGACCTTGCCGTCGGCTGCAAGCACTTGGTAGGAGCCGTTTGCCAACCTTCGATCGCGGTCTTGTCTACGTTGGCGTTGAAGATCACCACGTAGGTGCCGTCGGACTGCTCGGCCTGGTAGGCCACGACGCCGTCAGCGGACTTGAGCATCGTCACGTTGGCGTTGATGTCGTTGTAGTCGGTCAGACGCAGCGCGTTGATCTGCTTGCGCAGCTTGATCAGGCCCTTGACGTAGTCGACGGAATCGGCGTACTGGGTGGTGCGGTCCCAATCGATGGCGTTCACCGCGTCGCCCGTGTTGTAGCTGTTGCCGTCTCCGCCTTGGTGCGCAGGAACTCTTGGCCGAGCTGGATCGCGGGGATGCCTTCCGACAGATACACGACGGAGTCGGCAAGCTTGGCACGTGCCACGGTCGTGGCGTCGTCATCCGTCGGGACGGACTTCCTGAGCTTGTCGTACAGGGTCATGTTGTCGTGGATTTCGGCATAGTTGACCACCTGTCCGGCATCGGCGTAGTGATCCTGCGCGTTGCCGTTCCAGCAGGTCGTGGTCGCGTTCTCGTCGTACTGGCAGCCGAGCACGTTGTGGGCGATCAGGCTCTCCTGGTCGGCCTTGCCGGAAACGAAACCGGTGTCGGTGTCGGAGAACACGGATCCCTTCAAGCCGTCACGCACGGAATCGTTGAAGAACGCGATGCCGTTGTTCGTGCCGTCGGACGCGACTTGGTACGCGTTCGGCTGGATGGTCATCTCGCCCTCGTCCATGGTGGTGTTCATATCCCAGCCTTCGCCGAGGATGATGATGGACGGGTCGATCTCGTCGAGCGCTGCACGCACTTCCTTCATCGTTTCGGTGTCGATCAGACCCATGAGATCGAATCGGAAGCCGTCGACGTTGTAGTTCTTCGCCCAATACGTCACCGAATCGACGATGTACTTGCGCATCATCTTGCGCTCGGAGGCCGTATCGTTGCCGCAGCCGGAGTTGTTGACCAGGGAACCGTTGTCATCATAACGGAAGTAGTAGCCGGGAACGGTCTTGTTGAACGAGTGGTTGGCGGCATTGTAGACGTGGTTGTACACCACATCCATGATCACGCGAATGTCATTCTCGTGCAGTCCCTTGACCATCTGCTTCATTTCGGTGACACGAGAGGCGGGGTCGGATGGATCGGAGGAATACGAGCCTTCCGGCACGTTGTAGTTCTCCGGATCGTAGCCCCAGTTCTGCGCACCTTGCGCGTTGTAGCTCAGATCGCCGGTCTCATCAACGGAACCGTAGTCGTACATCGGCATGATCTGCACGTGGCTGACGCCCAACTGCTTGAGATAGTCAAGACCGGAGGTGGCGCCGTTCGCCGTCTTCGTTCCGGATTCCACAACACCCAGATACTTGCCCCGCTTGTCGGCTGAGATTCCGGAATTCGGTTGATGGAGAAGTCGCGAATGTTCATTTCGGCGATGGTGGCGTCAGTGGTCTTGCCGAATTCCGGCATGCGGTCGCCTGCGGAGCCCATGTCTTCGCTGGAGAGCACCACGGAACGTTCGCCGTTGGCGACCGCAGCGGTCGCGTACGGGTCGGCGGAGACGTTCACCGTGCCGTCCGCGAAGGTGAGCTTGTAGGAGTAGGCCGTGCCGCTAGCAAGGTTCTTCACCAGGCGCTCCACACACCCTTGTCTTCAGAGGCCATGTCGATGGTCTTGTCGACTTCGGCATTCACATCGTCGGACTGGTAGGTGACAAGCTCAACCTTGGTGGCGGTTGGAGCCCACACCTTGAATCCGGTCTTCGCGCTCGTGTAAGTGGCGCCCAGATCGTCGCCGTCATAGGCGTACTTCTTGTCGAAGGCATCCGTACGCACCACCGAGCCCGCAATGGCGTCCTGCGAACCGAAGCCCTTGACTTCGACGGTGTACTTGCCTCGCACGTCAAGATCCTTGGCCGTGGTGATGAGCACCTTGGTGCCGTCGGTCTTGATGTTCTTGACATCTACAGCCTTGCCGTCGGCGTCAGTGACGGAGACCTTGCCTTCAAGCTCATCCGCAGTGACCTTTTTGGACAGTCTTGCGGTCAGCTTGTTGACGTCGGAGATTTCAACGGACTTCATGGACGCTCCCAACGATGGACGTGAGGAATACACGGTGGCGTCGCCGCCCATCAGCCACACTTCGGCCGATGCGGTGCCGTCCGATTCGTTGAACACCAAGGCGTTTGACGGGATCTTGTAATCGGCGTCATCCGGATCCTTGGCTTCCACGCATCCTTTCCGTAACGGCGCAGCATGCCGATGTCGGAGGCTCCGTCGACGTTGTAGTAGGTGTAGTTGGCGAAGGAGTATTCCGCGACCTCGCCCCAGTCATCGTGGGTGGTGAAGGTGGCGGCTCCGCCGTTCCAATTGGAAGCCCAGGTCCAGATGTCCCACTGGGGAACGGTGACCGAGGTGTCTTCGGCGTTGTAGTACAGGCCGTCATCACGGTTGTAGTGGACCTTCACGGTAACGGTGTTGGCCTTGCATTCGTAGTCGCTCGGAGCGGAGTCGAGGGTTTCGACGGTGGTCGATTCGCCTTGATCCTCATATTTGGTGCCGTCGATCCACACTTCGGCTGTGCCGTCGGCGTTCACCGTGGCGCTACGGTCGCCACCGTACTTGTTCCAGTCTGCGGTGGTGACGATGAAGCCGAACTTGTCGAACTTGCCGCCGAAGGTCAGCGTAGCCACCTTGCCCCAGCAGTCAGCTCCGGTGAAGGGATGGTTGACTGCCGAGAGGCTCGAGCCGCCAGCGTCTGTGCCCCACACGTACACGCCGCGATTATCGGAATCGCTGGCTGGCTTGTAGTGCACGACGAGTCGGGTCTGGCCGTTGACGGATTCCGGATTACCCACGGTCGCGGCCTGATCGGCCACACCCACGTGCGTGATGCCCGCGTTGGCGTGGTAGTTGCCGCCGCCTTCGGGTTCTCCCACTGGTCGGTGCCGGTATCGTGAAACACGAAGTCGATCTTCTTGCCCCTGGTGTCGATGGTGGCGCGATAGTACCCCTGCTCGTCGAGGGTCATGTCGGCTTCCGGCTGGTTCCAGTCATCGCCAAGACCGTAGTGGACCTTCGGGCTCTTCCAGCCGGAATCGGCGGGCTTGTAGTAGATGGTGACGCTTCTGTCGTCGGGCAGGGTCTCGTCCCCTTCCTGGTTCACGTCAGGATCGGACGGGTCGTTGGCCACGCTGGATGCCGGGTGGCTGTCCTTGGTGGCGCCTGCATACAGTGCGATGGCGGAATGCGCCGGTACCGTGGTCTCGACCTTGCCGTTCTTGACGCTTACAGTCTGGGAGCAGTCCATGGTGGCGTACACGTTGCAGTATTCGCCGTCGGCGAGCGATGTCGTGTAGGAGGCGTCCTTGTCGGTCTTGCCGTTGTTGATGGCGATGAAGCCCTTATCCCGCGGGAGAAGGCGATGTTGTCGCCGCCGTCATCCTGCCAGTCGGCGACCTTGGTGCCGTTGACGTAGTTGCGGAAGGCGATCATGCCTCGGGTGGAGGTCCAGCGCTGCTCGCAGTTCCAGTCGGAGCTGTTGGTGGAACAGACCTCGTCCATGTTCACGTCCGGAACGGATGTGGCGGTGGCTCCCGGTGCGCCGTTGTCGTTCTCATCCCACTTGTAGTCGGAAAGCAGACGCGGCGTGCCGTAGTCGTAGGCAAGCATGAATGCGTTGGCCAGCTGATACTTGGCACCGTCCTTGTAGGTCAGGGCGCCCTCGTTGCGCGCGGTGTCCCAGTTGGCGACGAACACGTTGGCGTCTTCGGAGGCGAGATCCTTGCTCAACCGCTCATTAAGTCCCTTGAGGTTTGCGATCTTGTCTTTGAAGGTCTGGTTCATTTCGGACTTGAAGCCGAATTCGGTCACCGTGCCGTTTTGCACGTAGTTGCTCGGCTGGATGCCCGTGGCTTCGGAGGAGTTCCCGATGACCTCCTGGATCCAGTAGATGCTGTCGGCATTCACGCCGATCTTCTTTGCGAACTTCTCCTTGATGGCCTTCATGCTGTCCGTGTGGATGTGCTTGACGGCATCCATACGGAAGCCGCGAACACCAGCATTCCACAGGGCGGCAAGATAGTCAGATTGAATATCCTGGACCTTTTCGCTCTCGGAGTCGAAGTCCCACATGGAGCTCAGGCGGCATTCCTGGACTTCCTGCTGGTTGGCGTAGTTGGAGATGTTCTTGGAGCAGCTGTGGAAGTCGGAGGCCGTGATGCCTTCCGGATACTGTTCGGTGGCAAATCCCGGGTAGTCGCCGGTCGAACCGTTGTATTCGTTCCTGCGACGCCGGTCTGCTTGCCGTCGGCCACGTCGGCACCGGTGGTCTGGTTCAGCACAACGTCGGCGATGATGTCAACGCCGACGGCATTGCACTGCTTGATCATGTTTTTGAATTCGGCTTCCGTGCCGAGCTTGGAATCGAGCTTGTAGCTTACCGGCTGGTAGGACGTCCACCATTGCGTGCCTTGGATGGATTCCTGCGGCGGCGACACCTCGACGTATGCCACGTCTTCCGGACCGTATGTGCTCGTGCATTCCTTGGCGACCGTGTTCCATGTCTGCTGGAAGGCGATGACCTGCACGTCTTTCTTCGCATTCGTTTGCGCCTCGGGCTGAGCCTGAGCCATATGCGGTACCGCCACCAAGGTGGCGCACGCCATGGCGGCGGCGACGCCTATGGCCACCGCACGGCTAGCCGGCCGATTCATTCGCTGAACGACCATTGTTCTCCGTTCTCATCGTTGAGATCGAATTCCGGCCCCCATGGCAGGTTCCGCCCTTCGACAACGTATGCGCCATGGTCATCCGCGTTACCTGCGGATCATCTAAGACACACTCTGCGATGAATGTGCATACGTTTGCACCCTAGATCGGGGTTCATCGTACAGTAGATGCTGCGCATCGCAATGAAACAGCGTGACCGATTGCAATATACGGAAAAGAAGGACAAGCGAAAGAAAATGCTTTCAGCAACAATTCATTGTGTTGCGCAAAACGGCAATCATATTTGCGATTGTTGCAGCTTTTTCTGCAAACGAATGCAATGCTATGTGAAAACCGGATGCCCATCAAGAGCATCCGGCATTCATAGTTCCTCCGAGACTATCTCAAGGGGAAATCGGAAAATCATCACTTCGATTCCAACAGATGCGCCACCGCATCCAACGCCAGCTTGTAGCCATAGAACCCCATACCGGTGATAGTGCCCGTCGCTACTGGCGAGATCACGGAACGCTTGCGAAATTCGTCGCGTGCGGACGGATTGGAGATGTGAACCTCCATCAGCGGCAATCCCTCATCGATCACCATGTGCGCGGCATCTGCCAGACCGTAGGAGTAATGGGTGAAAGCCGCCGGATTCATCACGACCGGGGTCTTCTCGTCGGCGGCCTGGTGCATCCAGCCGATCATCTCGGCTTCGTCATCGCTTTGACGCACTTCCACGTCAAGACCAAGCTCGCTGCCCCACTGCGCGCACAGGTACGCAGGGTTTCAAGATCCTGCTTGCCATACACGTCAGGCTGACGCACGCCAAGACGGCCAAGATTCGGCCCATTGACGACCACTACTTTAGTCATATTCCACTTCCCTACCTTGTTTACTGCTGAATACGACGGAACGCCTCTTCAACGGCGTCCGCAGGCGGATCCTCAAGATGAATCGGATGGCCGACGCCCTCAAGCACCACGAAACGAAGCTTATTGCCGCGAGCCTTCTTATCCCGGTGCATCAATGCGAGCACATCATCCCATGTGCCATTGTTCCAGGACGTAGGCAGCCCCAGAGATCCCAACAACGAACGATGATAGTCCACGAGATCCTGATCGATGTACCCCAGAAGATGCGACAGTTCGGCCGCATACACGCAACCGACCGCCACCGCATTACCATGACGCCAGCGGAAATGCTCAAGCTTCTCGATGGCATGACCGAGCGTATGCCCATAGTTGAGGAATTCGCGCAATCCCGCCTCTTTAAGGTCGGCGGACACATGGTAGGCCTTCACGCTCACGGTATGTTCGATCAGCTCCGCGACCACATCCTTCAGGCCGGAATCCAAGAACGTCGACCCGTCGAAGGCACGCAATTCACCGGCATGGTCCTCGAGGATCTGCAGAATCTCCGGGTCCATGATGAAACCGGACTTGGCGACCTCGCCCAATCCTTCGATGAAGATGTCGTTCGGCAGTGACGCAAGCGATTTCAGATCGGCAAGCACTCCGGCAGGCGTATAGAAAGAGCCGACCAGGTTCTTCCCCTGAGGGGTATTGATGCCGGTTTTACCGCCGGTCGAAGCGTCAACCATGGCCAGCAACGACGTCGGGCAGTTCACGTAGCGAATGCCACGCATCCATGTGGCAGCCACAAACCCCGCCAAATCGGTTGCCGCGCCACCACCAAGGCCGACGATCGCGTCAGAACGAGTGAAACCCTCATCCCCCAAACGCTGCCAGATACCATTGGCCACTTCAATGGTCTTGCCGGCCTCCGCGTCGGGAATCACAATATCGTACGCATCATAGCCCGCCTGACGCAACAAAGTACGCGCACGGTCCGAATGACGCTGCACCGGCTGGGTGTGGATAAGCGCCACTTTGGCAGGCTTGCTTCCCAACACCTGCGCAAGCTGGCCCATCACACCCTCTCCGATACGAACATCGTATGGTTCGATGGTGGAACCGGTGACATGGACTATACGTTGATCAATCATTTCCATCAGCTTTCTCGCCGCGGCTTGGGGAGACTGGCCACGCGTGCCCACATGCACGTTCGCCACGCTCCTGAACACCGGGTCACGTTCCTTGTAGAGCTTCTTCCAACGCTCATTGGCATCGCCATTAAGCATCGGACGGCCTCCACCGCGATTTGCCCGCTCCATGCTTCCTCAGGATCGGCCATAAGATACACGACCTTGCCGCCGTCCGCGATATACTGCGCCAATCCTTCCTGAATGGAAGGCGTCATCGGCGCTCCCCCACCCAAGGAAAAGATACCGTCGAAATCCTCGAGCATATCAAGCACGACGTCGCTTTCCAGCCTCCGGAATTCCGGTTCCCCATACTTTTCGAAGTACTCGGGAATCCGCATTCCGGCATCATGCTCAATCTCATTGTCCGCATCGGCGAACGGCAGATTCATCATCTGCGCCACTTCCTTGCCGACACGAGTCTTGCCCGCCCCCATCATGCCGATGATCACGGCGACAGGCCTACGCATACCACTCATAGACGAATCACCTCATATGCTCAGGCCATGAGGCAACGTACTGCTCGGCGTTACGCTTGGTTTCGGCAACGCAATCGCCGCCAAACTTCTCAAGCACATACTGCGCGATGGTCAAACGCACCATCGCCTCGGCAACAACAGCCGCCGCCGGAACCGCAGTATTGTCGGAACGCTGGTTAATGGCCTGCGCCGGCTCGCCCGTGGTCACATCGACGGTACGCAACGCCTTCGGAATGGAAGGAATCGGCTTCATCGCCGCACGTACGACGATCGGCTGCCCATTCGACATGCCACCCTCGATACCACCCGCACGGTTGCTTAGACGCGCAATACGGCCGTCATCGCCCACCACCATTTCGTCATGAGCCTGAGAACCCGGACGCATGGCCTCAAGGAAACCATCACCGATCTCCACGCCCTTGATGGCTGAATACCCATCACCGCACTGGCAAGAGCAGCATCAAGACGACGATCCGATTCAACATACGTGCCCACGCCTGCGGGAACGCCGTACACCACAACCTCGATCACACCGCCCAACGTATCGGCGTTCTCCTTCGCCTCATCAATACGGGCAATCATCCGCTCTTCCGCATTCTTGTCAAGAGTGCGCACCGGAGAAGCGTCCAACGCCTCAAGATCCTCCGGCTTGGGAAGCGTGGCCTGCTGCGGATCGGTAATACCTGCGCCACCAATGGAAAGCACATGCGAAACGGTACGAATACCGAACGCCTGCTCCAAGAACTGCTTGGCAACCTCACCCAACGCCACACGCGAAGCCGTCTCACGCGCGGAAGAACGCTCCAACACCGGACGAGCATCATCAAAACCATACTTACGCATGCCAGTCAAATCCGCATGCCCCGGACGCGGGCGAGACAACGGGGCATTGCGGCCCTCACGAGCAAGCTCATGATCAAGCGGATCCGCACTCATCACCTCAGTCCACTTCGGCCACTCGGTGTTGGCGATCTCAATGGCCACCGGAGAACCAATCGTCTCACCAAAACGCACACCAGTCAGCATACGAACCTTGTCCTGCTCGAACTTCATACGCGCGCCACGACCATACCCAAGACGACGACGCGCCAACGCGCCAACAATATCCTCCGTGGTGATATGACGCCCGCGGGCAATCCCTCAATCATGGCGACAAGCGCCTCACCATGCGACTCGCCTGCTGTCTGCCAACGCAACATGCCAACTCCTTTTCTCACGAATGCAACTAGTGGACTATCTTAACGGTATGTGGTATATGATTTGCCTGCCAAGTCTGCTTTGTGGACTGGCCATCAGCGTTGAAGACATCCGTTCACGCCGCATTCCACGCGCCTGGATCGCCACCGGATGCACAGCGCAAATCATCGTAAACCTCATATACGCACTTTCCATCAACACTCTGTACCTGGCATTGCAGGCAATACTCTTCGCCGTACTGTCGGCCGTACTGCAATGCGCGCTCGCTTTGGTGAAACCTGGTTCATTGGGTTTTGGCGATGTCACCGCCACCTTGCTGATGGGATTGGCAGTCGGCATGTTCGGTCTGTTCGCCGTGGTGTTTTGGTGGCTTGCGATTGGTGTGGTCGGCTTGTTATGGCTCGTTTTGTGGACACGTTTCGATCCGCAGAAGCATACCGCATATGCCGGTAAAACGCCGTTCGCCCCAGCGCTTGTGGCAGCTGGGGCGATAGGCATTGCGATTGGCGTTTTATTCTGAGATCAGTTCGCGTTCTCGTTGTTGTTCTTGTACTCGTCGCGAATCTGCCAGAACTCATCTTCGGTTTCCACGAATTTCGTTTCGCCGGTCTGCAGGTTTGTGGTGACAAAGTACAGCCACTTGCCGTCCGGAGGATTGACGGCTGCTGTGATCGCACCATCTCCAGGGTTGCTGATTGGCGTGGGCGGCAGTCCCTTGTGGATTCTGGTGTTGTACGCGTTGCTGTCATCGCCCAACTGGTCATCGGTCAACTGGCTTGCGGAAATACCAAGACCGTAGGCGACCGTGGTATCCATGCCGAGAGCCATATCGGCGTCAAGACGGTTGAGAATCACTCTTGCCACCTGGCCGTAGTATTTTTCGCTGCCGACTTCCGCCTCCGCGATGGATGCGATATTCAGGATGCGCTCACGTTCGCTGCCTGTAGGTACGCCCAAGGAATCGAGTTTGCTCACTCGCGCGTCGACCATTTCCTTGATGATGTCTTCCGCTGACTTGTTTTGCACATTGTAGCTGCCTGGTTCAAGCCATCCCTCGAATTTGCCGCCGGCCTCGTCAGGAAGGATTCCAGCACCGCCACCGTCCATCACGGCTTGGAACTGTGAAACATCCAAGCCGGACACACTCGCCGCATTTTCGATGACGTCCGACACACGTTCACCCGCACGCACTTCGGCAAAACCGCCGGCCTGGCTTTGGTCAGAAAGCACCTTGACCACATCGGACGCCCTCATATGCGTCCTCAATGCGTATGATCCCGGATACAACGTGGCGCCAGCTCCGCTTACTGCGGAAGTGAAGGCGGCTGCGGATTTGACGATTTTAGCTTTAACAAGGTTGTCCGCGATTTCCGCGGCTCCCTGCCCGGATTCCACGACAAACGTCACGCCTTTATCGCCTGGGCCCGTGTAATCCTCGATTTGGCTTTGAGAATTCGCTTCGTTCACGGCCTTCCAATGTTTCAGCGCGCGCACGCCGAAGAATCCGCCGACACCGATCAGCACGATCACCACCAGAGCGGCGATAATGGTGATATAGCGGCGACGACGCTTCTGCTCACGGTGACGACGCATGTCCTTACGTGATTTCGGTGGTTGCGGCGGCATTGCCGAAACGAAGGATGCATCATCCGACGAATTCACCCATTGCGCGTTATCGGAGAAAAAATCGTCGAGATTATCAGTCACAGGCCTCTCTCCTCTGGTCTCTCTCTTCGGTCGATGGCCGTCTGCAATATCACCACTGCAGACTGCTGGTCGACCATCGGACGGTGCTTTCGTCCACCGACCTGCGCATCGAATAGCTGATGATGTGCAGTCACCGTAGTTAGACGCTCATCCACCAATTCGATGGACGGCACTTCCTTTAGCGCATAGTTCTCATCATCTACTGCGACACGCAGTCTCTTCTCAAGATTAACAGTCCATCGCCGGGCTTTTTTCGCGCTTTTGCCTTCTTCTCCGCTTAGTAGCAACGGCAATCCGACTACCACATGGTCGACCGATTCGTCTTCGATGACGTCCACGACCTCGTCCAATGCACGGAACGAATCCCCGTAGACCTGAATATTGCCTGCGGGGTGTGCAAGAGTGATGCCAGGATCAGACAGTGCGAGTCCAACCCTGGCATCACCTAAATCAATGCCAAGCCAAACCATGCTTGGTGGTTCAGCCCTTCATGGCTGATTGGCCAAAGCCTCAAGCGCCTCATTGATCTTGGTGGCATCCGCGCCGCCACCCTGGGCGAAGTCCGGCTTGCCGCCGCCACCACCGCCAAGGATCTTGGAAGCGCCACGAACCAAATCGCCGGCCTTGATACCCTGCTTGCGTGCAGCCTCGTTAGTGGCCACGGCAACCATAGGCTTGCCTTCCTCGTTCACACCGGCGAGAGCCACCACAACCGGGAATTCCTCACCAAGCTGTCCGCGCACATCCAGCACGGTCTTGCGCAGCGCGTCGAAAGAGCCGAAGTGCTCGACGTTCTTCGCTGCCACCTTGACCGGAGCCTGGGATGCCTTGGTTTCGGAAACCAAAGCAGGCACGGAAGCCGCAAGCTGGGATTCGTACATGGTCGCAAGACGACGGTCGGATTCCTTGAGCCTGGCAAGCAGTGCGTTCACACGGTCGGCAAGCTCGTCCGGACGGGCATTGACCATGTCGGAAAGCTGTGAGACCAGCGCATGCTCGCGAGCGTTGAACTCATAAGCGCTTTCGCCCACAACCGCATCGACACGACGCACGCCGGAGCCGATGGAGGCTTCGGACATGATGTTGATGGCACCGATCTTGCCACATGGTCGATATGGGTACCACCACAAAGCTCACGGCTCCATCCATCTTCGCCGATGGAGACCACGCGCACGACGTCGCCATACTTCTCGCCGAACAGGTGCATGGCACCCAAGGCGATGGCGTCGTCGAACTTCATCTCCTGCGTGGTGACGGCAAGGTTTTCGCGCAGTTTCTCGTTGACACGCGCCTCGACGGAGTTCATCGCATCCTGCTCGGGGCGCTGGACCACTGGAAGTCGAAACGCAAACGGTTCGGCGCGTCTTCAGAGCCGCGCTGGGTGGCCTGCGGGCCAAGCTCCTCACGCAGCGCCTTGTGCACCATGTGGGTCGCGGTATG